>ENA-UOJO01000117-UOJO01000117.1-human-gut-metagenome-genome-assembly--contig:-P57-NODE-117-length-131215-cov-7.950999_pt1 | contig 131215 bp, 108 predicted proteins | sample MGYA00242351_ERZ723898 | MGnify/ENA metagenome assembly ERZ723898 | reverse complement strand
CGTATATTCCGATGTAAAAAGCATGCATTGCAATTATCTCGGCTCGGAAATCGGCGTAAGCGTTTTTTTCAATGTGCGCTCTCAATCCAATGAGGCCATGACCGAGCGTCTGCTTTCCGATACCCGTAAGCTTATTCTCAATACCGACTTTTTCTTTGATATTTGCAGCATCAACTGTGAAAACGAAAAAGAAATAAAAGCCCCGCTGCGCTTTTGCGTAGGCATTAAATACAAAGGGCTTGATATACGCTACTATGAAGCAAAGATCAAGCCGGAATACGAAGCCTCACGCACCCTCGACGGCAACTCGCCCGCACCCGATGAAATGTACGGCGAATTCAATGTAATTATCAATACTGGAAAATAAAAGCACTCCGGGGCACAATTGCAAACGGCGTATGCTCTGTAAAAGGGCATACGCCGTTTTAACCTTTTGCCCTTTCTTTGCATATTGTAAAAAAGGCCCCGTATTCAAGCAAAATACCGGCCCGTGCCCAAAAGGCACAAAACGAAAGGAAGGAACCTTATGTCTGTCCGTGCAACTTCACAATATGCCGGCAATAACCGCCTGCAATCCCCCGGCACAACCTATTCATCATCTGCATGCGGCTGCTCCGCCCGCCGCTTCTCCTGTTCCCGGTGCAGCTCACCCTGCAGCGGCACTCTTGCGCAGCTCGGCTCAAGCGGCGCGCTCACCGGCCGGTGCAGCGGCTGCAGCGGCGTTATAAACGACAGCACGAGCTGTCCCGCCTGCAGTAATTGCTCCGCCTGCGAGCGCGCAATGCGTCTTCTGATGTTTGAGCTTGCCCTGAGATAGCCGTCTTCCACGATGCCGTATTGAAATGCGGCGTTCCGGCACTGCTTGCAGAATACAACGGGCGGGAAGAATTGTAAAGGCGCGCCGCTGCGGTTATGCAGCGGCGCGCTTTACTGCAATATTCGGTTTTTCGCCGCGACCGGCTCAAAATAAATCTGTCTGCGGCACAGTCCGCGCTGTTACCGGGCTTATTTTGCCGTATAGCTGTAAGAATAACGGCCTACCGGCAGCACGGAGCCGGTGGTGTAATAGCTCAGAATATCCTCGGGCTTCTCCACGGAATCCGAAACCTTGAAATAGAAGGACTTGACTTCCTTGGTCATGCCTATGGCCTTTCTGGGTATCTTAAGGAACATGAAGCTGCCGCGCACCACCACCTCAGCCTCTCCGGCATCGCTTCCGGAATAATCGGAGTTAAGCTTTTCAATTACGGCCTTGCCGTTATTTATGCCCTTGCGGTTGATAACATACTCATAACCGTTCCAGCCCTTTTGCTCCGGCGAACCTGCGGTGATAAATACATTCATCCAGTTGCTGCCTTCCTGCGCCGTAATATCATTCCCGCAGCGGATCATCATGTAAACATTGTCGTTGTCGTGAACCGTGCGAATTTCCTGAACATTATTCTTGGCCGCATCAAGCTGATAATGATACCGCTTACCGTCAGCGCTGTGATAGTCGCGGCCATAGGTCTCTTTGCCTATTTGGCGGTATACCGCATCCACATTATACCACTGTGCAACAGTACCGTTAATATCAATCTTGTTTGCGGCATGGGTGCGTACGCCCTCGGAATAGCTGTACTTGCGCGTATTCTGCGAAGTCTGAAGCACATAAGCGTCTTTATAATAGCCGTTTGCAGGCTCGATTGAAAGGGAGTAGTTGAAATCGCAGGTATCGCACATCATATACTCGCCGTCCCAAAGCTGCTTAAGTGCCGTCCAGCCGTTCCACAGCACCAGCATAAGGGTATCGGGATCCTTTTCAAACGCCTCATCCCAGCAGCACTGATAGTATGTGCCGGTATATTCGCCGTTTTCCACCTCGTGGCCTTCGAGAATATTGTAGTTTCTGCCCCAGTTGCGCACTCCGCGGGTGATACTGAAGGAGAAAGGAATATTCGGATGGCTTGCCACCGCTACATTCATATAGGTGCCAAGCGAAGTATCGCGGCGCGGCAACGGCTGTTTCCATTCAATCCAGGAATAGCCGTAATAGTGGCCTTCCTCATTGACCTTGTCATATATCGGCTCTTTTATAAGATGGCTCATTCTGTCGTTGGGCCATCTGGGCTCAACAAAATGAAAGAAATCAAGGATCTCCTGGCTGAGATCCGCATACATGGGCTTTTTCAGGTCTTCCTCACTGACTCCGCGTGTTCTTGCCTCTGCCTTATCCTTCTCGGATTCGCTGTATGCAATTATTACGGGCTTCCCGTTCTTCATGTACCATGCATCCCTGTATTCCTCATGGCCGTTATAAAAATCCTTGTAAATATCGCGAACGGTGTTATTGTTCTGCGAATGTGCATAGAATACCACCTGAGGAGCTGCCCAGCCGTCCGCACGAAGAGCACAGATGTTTTCCATCAGTGTTCTGGTTGCATCGGAATAAATAAAGCCGTTTGTTACATCCAGCACAAGATAGTCCACTCCCGCCGCAATAAACAGCTCAAGCTGCTTTTTGATAACATACGGGTCACGGCTGTCATAATAGCCGTAGAGCGGTTCGCCCCAGAAATGCTCCATGTTGTTGGGGCTTATGCGGCTTTTTCCCTTAAACACCTTATCGGTGCCGTATTCGGCGATGATCTTGGAAACATCGTATATATCCCTCATGGAGCCTCTGTGGAAACCCTGCGACACATGATAAAACATTCCTACCGACTTTTCCTCTTTTTTATCGCCAACGCTCAAGGTTACTCTTCCGTATTCATCTACGGACACCATATCCTTGATATCGTAGCCGTTTGATGCATACTTATCGTTTTCATCGATCCACTTATAGATATCATCCTGCTGTACTATATCGTAGCTCGGAATCGGTTCGCCGGTATCACAGCCGGTAAACACCAAAGAGCTTACAAGCAGCATGACAGCCATCAAAACAACCAATGTTTTTTTCATTCTGTACTTCTCCTTCTGATATTGGTTCGGTTGTTTGCATACAACCTCGTATTATATTCTAACACACCGCACTGCCGTATTCAATGCACATTATTCACTACGGATATGAACAAAACTTATAATTTGCCCTCTTTTTTTCAAAAAAAACGCAGATAAAAATCCGCGTTTTTCAAAAGTTCTGTTCTGTTTTTGCGGCTATTTGCACGGAAGCTGTATATGCTTAAAGTGTTTTTTTCCGTCGGCATATTCCCCCGCCGTCTGTCCGCTGCCGTAAAGCTTGTATTTGTATATCATAAGTCCATCCAGCCCTACCGGTCCGCGCGCGTGGATTTTGTTGGTGCTTATCCCCACCTCCGCGCCGAAGCCGTAACGGTAGCCGTCGGCAAAGCGGGTCGAGCAGTTCCAATATACATTTGCGGAATCCACGGCATCCATAAAATACTCGGCAGTCTGCGCGTTTTTGGTTACAATGGCATCTGTATGCCCTGAACCGTAGCGGTTGATGTGTTCCACCGCCTCCCGTGCACTTCCCACAATCTTTACCGATATTTTATAATCAAGATATTCGGTTTTCCAGTCCTCCTCAGAGGCCGGCTGAACCGCTATGATGCCGCAGGTCTCCCGGCATCCGACAATCGTTACCCCTACATCATTAAGGCTTTTTGCTATTTGGGGCAGCGCCTCGGCGGCAATATCGCGGTGCACCAGCAGCGTTTCCGCCGCATTACACACCGATACATACTGTGCCTTGCTGTCCGTAACTATTCTAACGGCCTCTGCTATATCGGCATCCTTATCGACATATACATGGCATATGCCGTCAGCATGTCCGAGCACCGGTATTGAGGTATTGTTCATTATATATTGCACGAATGCGTTGGAGCCGCGCGGTATAATAAGATCAATATAACCGTTAAGCCCGAGCATATCACGCACATCCTGCCGGCTTTGCAGCAGCCCGAGACTCCCTTCAGGCAGCCCTGCCTCCATTGCCGCAGTTAGGATTATTTCAAAAAGCTTGGCGTTTGTATTGGCGGTTTCGCTTCCGCCCTTGAGCAGGCAGCAGTTTCCGCTTTTTATACAAAGCGTGCTTATCTGCACAAGCGCATCGGGACGGGCTTCAAATATAACGCCTATAACCCCTATGGGGCAGGAAACCTTTTTAAGCAGCAGACCGTCGTCCAGCAGAGTCTGCATAAGCACCCTTCCGTTGGGATCGGGCAAGGCTATAAGCTGCGCTATTCCGTCCAGGCACACCGCCAGCTTGCTCTCATCAAAGCGAAGCCTTTTCTGCGTTGCGGCCGGAAGCTCCTTTGCATCAGCCATATCCACGGCATTTGCCGCGAAGATTTCCGCTCTTCTGCTGCTCAAAGCATTGCTCACTGCTGCAAGAACGGCATTTTTTGTATTGCCGTCAAGACGGGCACACGCCGTAACCGCCGCCTTGGCGGCAGCAGCCCTTGCGGCGGCAGAGTTTTCCGCCATACCCTCGGCGCGGCCATCGCCTGCCGCTTCCGGCACCCTTTCCGTATCGCCGCTTTTAATCATCTCGTCCTTCACGCATGCTTCTCCCCGAAATCAGTCTTCGTCGTCATCCGTCTGCGGCAGATTGCCGTTGTGGAAAACATTCTGCACATCATCGTTATCCTCAAAGTTTTCCAGCATCCAGTTGACCTTTTTGAGATTATCCTCGGAAACATCGACGGTGTTTGAAGGAATACGGTCAATTTCCGCCTCTACAAAGCTGTATCCGGCCTCCTCAAGGCTTTTGCGCACCTGTGAAAAATCGGCCGGCTCGCATATAACCTCAAACACATCCTCGCCGGGCTGAAAGTCCGAAGCCCCAGCATCCAGCGCCTGCATCATGAGAGTGTCCTCATCAATATCCGGTGTGCGCTCGATAACAAGCACGCCCTTTTTGTCAAACATCCAGGATACGCAGCCCGTTGCCCCCATTGAGCCGCCGGCTTTGTCGAATATGTGACGGATCTCGCTTGCGATTCTGTTGCGGTTATTCGTGATTATCTCAAGTATAACCGCCATTCCGCCGGGGCCGTAGCCCTCGTAGGTGATCTCCTCATATACGGAATCGTCGCTTTCGCCCGCCGCTCTCTTTATTGCACGCTGAATATTGTCATTGGGCATATTATTGGCCTTTGCCTTTGCAATAACATCGGCAAGCTTTGAATTGCTGGCCGGATCCGGCCCGCCCTGACGGACGCATATGGATATTTCACGGCCGATCTTTGTGAATACCTTGCCCTTTTGAGCGTCGGTTTTTTCTTTTTTATGCTTAATATTTGCCCATTTGCTGTGTCCGGACATATATTACCTCCTGTATAAAATATCAAATATAAGAATTCCTGCGCATACCGCTACATTAAGCGATTCCGCCTCCGGGCTCATAGGCAGCGTAAGCAGACGATCCGCCTGTTCAAGGCTTTCCCGGCTTACACCGTTGCCCTCATTTCCCATAACAAGCGCGATTTTTTTCGGAAGCTGCTGAGAATAGTAATCTTTTTGCGAAAGCGCCGTGACGCAAACGCAGTAGCCGCGCTCTTTCAAATGCTCATACAGCTCCCGCGCATCGCCAAAACAATGCGGATGCACAAAAAACACCGCTCCCATTGCACTGCGTACGGTTTTGGGGTTGAACATATCCACATTCTCCCCCAAAAAATATAAATCTCGTATGCCCGCAGCATTGGCAGTGCGGATGATGGTGCCCATGTTCCCGGGATCCTGCAGACCGTCCAGCACCAGTACTAATGAGCCGTCGCCCTCCGGCATTTCCTGCGGAATACGCACCTTTGCCACCGCGCCCTCCGGTGCCTCGGTCAGGCACAGGCTTTCCAACACCGCCCGCGAGACCGCCGCCGTCTGAAGACACTGCTCGGAAAGAAGCGCGAATTCCTCCGTGCGATCGTCCTGCACAAGCAGCAGCTCCGGCTTTATGCCGTTTCGGACAGCATCCTCAATAAGGCGTCTGCCCTCAATAAGAAAGCAGCCGCTGCGCCTGCGGTATTTTCGCTCCTTAAGTGCTCTTAATTCCTTGATCAGCGGATTATTTACGCTGGTTATTATTGGTTGCATTTTAATAAAAACAGCGTAATAGTTCCGTATTACGCTGAATTCCTTTGATTATTGATGCGCCTTAGCGGTTTCCGCCAGACTCGTGAAAGCCTCGGCATTGTAAACAGCCAGCTCGGAAAGCATCTTGCGGTTTACCTGTACGCCGGCATTTTTAAGGCCGTGAATAAGCTTGCTGTAGCTGATGCCGTTGATACGGGCCGCAGCATTGATACGCGTAATCCACAGGGAACGGAAATCTCTCTTCTTGAGCTTTCTGCCAACAAAAGCATAAGCCTGAGATTTCATAACTGCCTCATTTGCTACACGGAACTGCTTGCTTTTTGCGCCGTAGTAGCCTTTGGCCAGCTTCAGTACCTTTTTACGATTTTTATTGCCGTTAACGGCTCTTTTAACTCTCATGGTTTATTATCCTCCCGGCTTATTTATACGGAATCAATCTCTTGATCGTGTTCTGCTGCGTCTCATCGACCAGGCCGCTCTGTCTCATACCTCTCTTGGTCTTTGCAGACTTTCTGCGCAGGAAATGGTTGCGGTTGCTCTTGGCTCTTTTGACCTTGCCGCTTTTGGTGAGATTGAATCTCTTAGCCGCTCCGCGATGGGTTTTCATCTTAGGCATGGTATTTTCCTCCTTGAAAATAAATCATTGTGATACGAGTATCATGGTCATATTCCGGCCTTCAACGATCGGCTTCTTTTCTATTTTGGCCACATCCTTGACCAACTCAAAGAAAGAATTCATAACCGCCAGTCCGATCTCGGGGTGTGCAATTTGTCTTGAACGAAATCTGATGGAAACCTTTACCCTGTCTCCCGCCTTAAGAAATTCATGCGCCTTCTTGGCCTTAACGCCCATATCGTGCTCCTCGATGGTCACTGAGAGCTGAATCTCGTGAAGATCGGTAACACGCTGATTTTTCTTGGCTTCCTTAAGCTTTTTCTGCATCTCGAAGCGATATTTGCCGTAGTCCATGATCTTGCACACCGGCGGTACGCTTTTGGGAGCTATCAGGCACAGATCCATATTCTTGCTCTCGGCAATCCTTATGGCCTCTTGTGTGGACATAACGCCCAGCTGCTCGCCCTCTGCCGTGATTACACGGACCTCTTTGGCTGTGATCTCGTCGTTGATGTAAATTTCGTTGATAGGTACGCACCTCCAAAAAAAATATGCGGGCAAAATCCACCCGCATATAATACGCCGTATCAACGCCATTAACCGATGCTGAAACGAATTCGCACGGTGAGAAGCGGGCAGCTTCTGCTTTACTGCGTTATTATAGAGTATTCCTTTTTTATTGTCAAGCAAAATCGCCAAGCTTTATAAAAGAACTCATTTATAAATACCAAAAGCAAAATACGCTCCCAACAGACTCACTAAAACTCTTCTCCGCGTTTCTCCGCCGCTTTTTTTACGGCGCGCAGAGTGTCCAGCACCTCCGCGAAATCCTGCGGCAGCGGCGCCGAAAAGCTTAATCTTTCGCCCGTTGAAGGCTGATTTATTTCAAGATATGCCGAATGCAGCAGCTGCCCCTCCAACGCAAAACGCTGCTTCTGAAATCCGTACACAGGATCTCCGAGGCACGGATGCCCGATGTGTGCCATATGTACGCGTATCTGATGTGTTCTGCCCGTATGCAGCAGCAGCCGCACCAGCGTCGCCGTACCGAAGCGCTCCTGCACCGTGCAGTCAGTAATTGCCTCGCGCCCGCCCGGCATAACAGCTATGCGTTTGCGGTCCTTCGCGCTTCTGGCCAACGGGGCGTCTATTCTTATAAAATCCCTGCTTATATTGCCCTCCACAAGGGCCAGATATTCCTTGCGGCAGGTACGATCCCGAAACTGCTGTGCAAGCTGCCTGTGTGCGGCATCATTTTTTGCCGCCACGATCAGCCCTGTTGTATCCCTGTCCAGCCTGTGCACTATTCCGGGACGCAGCTCTCCGTTTATGCCGGACAGTCCGCTCAGATGATATAAAAGCGCATTGACCAGCGTACCGTCGGGATGTCCCACTGCAGGATGCACAACAAGACCGCGCTGCTTGTTTATAACGGCTATATCATCATCCTGATATATAATATCAAGCGGAATGTCCTGTGCCTCCAGCGTTACAGCGGCGGGCGGCGGCAAAAATACGCATACGCTGTCCCCCGGTCTTACGGTGCTGCTTTTTCTGCATGGCTTTGAATTAAGCAGCACATTGCCCTCTTGTATAAGCTGCGCCGCACGGCTCCTGGAGATATCCGGCTCGTCAAGCTCCGAAAGAAAGGCATCCGCCCTTACGGCGGGATGCTCGTGCGGGCATGTTATATCAAACCTTTGCATCTGCCTGTCCGTTATCCTCTTCTTCCCGCGTCCCAGGCTTCTCCTCAGGCTCGGCGGCTTCTCCCTCTTTCGCATCCGTCTCCAGCGCCGCCTGTTCCTCCTGCTGCGCGCTTTTTTTCATAAAGCGTTCATGGAAAAACAGTATATATATACCCATAAGCACTGTTCCCACAACCAGACAGGCATCCGCAATATTAAAGGTTGCAAAGGGAATGTTCACATATATAAAATCACGCACATAGCCCAAAAACGCCCGGTCGATCAGATTGCCCACCGCTCCGGCCAGCATAAGTCCGGAAGCAACGCAAAGAAGAGAATGCTTTTTTTTAAGACGAATCAGCCACCATATGAACAACGCACATACTATTATCGTAAGCGGAACGAATATCCAGCGTGCTCCCTGCATTATTCCGAAGGCCGCGCCCTCGTTTTTCTGATAACTGAAATACAGTATGTTTTTTATAACCGGTATTCCGTCCGCAACCGGGTCGGTAACCGGAACTCCGCCGAACGCCCCGGAAATCCACACCTTCGAAAGCTGATCCAGTATTATGAATACCACCGCAATAATTGTTATAATCAGCATATTATGTTCCTTTCGCGAAAACCGCCGCTTTGCCTTCTCGTGCAGCGATTGTTTTTGATATTATAACACGAAGAAACACTCTTGAAAAGGCTTCATGAATACTTTTGCGCCGCTTTGATAAAATATTCCACCAGCTTGTCTACAAGCGGCACCCCGTTATCGGCCAAAAATGCAAAAAGCACGGCAAGTAAGGCACTCAGCAGCCAAAAGCCGATACCCGTGCCTATCCCGCGCATAAGCCCCGCCAAAAAATTGCTTTTCACTATCCGCTTTTTGTCGGTAAGATAATAAATGTAGTCATCAAGGGCCCGAACGGCAATAAGCCTTGCCCTTTTGATATTATGCTCCGCTTTTTTCATACGCTTATTATTTCCCGCGCATACCGTATTTATCGCCCCGATTTGATAAGACGGATGCATTGCGCAAGATCTGTTTTTATGCAAAAAGCGCCCGGAATTCTCCGGACGCTTTTAAGCATTTCAGTTCCAATGTGTTTTGTGCAAGCCTATATTACTTCTTTTTCTTGCTTACAACCACAACGATAACCACGATGGCAACCACCGCAACAACGGCAATTACAACCGGCACCCATGGGAAGCTGTTTCCCTTTGCGGGAATGGGAGTGGCGGAAGGCTCGGCAGTTACGGCATTATCCTTGGTTTCGCCCGCGGTAGGCTCTTCGCTCTGCTCGGGAGCCGTAGTGGTCGCCTCGGTTTCGCCGGGAGTGGGCGCCTCAGCATCTGCTGCCAGCTCCTCAGGGGTCAGGCAGAAATCGTCTATCTCCAAAACGCCTTCCTCTTCATTGGTGTTTGCGCCGCTGAAATGGATATACGGCATAATGCAGCGGTCATTTGTTTTTTCACCCTCAACCTTCTCATCAATATGCAGACGCAGACTGCTGAAGGGAATGAACAGCCAGCCGTCAAAGCCTGCGGGGATCTTAACGGCATATCCGCGGTAAGTAGCGCTTATATCCTCATATTCGGCATTGTAAATACCAACGCTCTCGCTTGCAAGAAAGCAGCCTTCGTTTTTACTAAGCTGAGTCATCCAAAGATCATTGTCCGCGGTGCCCTTTTCCAGCGCAAGGGAAACCTCAACGCCGCCGGTGTTCTTTATTCTCATGCCTATGTATTTAGCGTTGTTGTAAAGCTCCTTAATGCCGTCAGCCGACGCTGCGGGAGATTTGTATTCTTTGTCAGCGGGGCCGCCGAAAGCATAGCCGCTTTCAATGGCAAGGGTCAGCTTTTCACCGTCATAGGTGTAAAATGCATTGCCGAACGGTCCGACCTCTCCGCTGTAAGTGGAAAAGTCATCGATAACGGTAATCTTGATATCACGGTTCTTGGTTTTTGCAACGGTTTCCGTGCCCACTGCAAAGGCGCTGAAGCAAACAAGACTCAGCATTGCAGCAACACAAAGTGCAACAATAAACTTCTTCATACTATATAACCTCCTCGTATTTGTTTTTATTATAGCACGGAAAAATCCAAAGTCAATATGCAACCGAAATTTTTCTTTCATTTTTATCACCTTTATTTCACCGCGGCAACACACGCCCTTCACCGTAACATTTTAATACCGATTCAATATCGCATAAGCCGTAAAAATGTCCCATTCACAGGTGCAAAACAAGCAAGCTTCGGTCACCGTCCGCCTAAAAGCAAAACCGACCGGCAAAATACCGATCGGTCCGTGCAATTGCAAGTCTGTGCGCCCGTAAAAACGCATAGACGCTCAAAGCGTATATTATTGCTCCTTAAGCAGATATTCAAGATTGGAAAGCTGTGCCTGCAGAATATAGCGTATTCTTCTTACGGTCTGCTCTTCCTCCTGCTTAAGCTGCTTAAGACGGTTTCTCTGCTGCTCCAGCGCCAGCTCGCCCTCTTTTACCATTCCTTCTGCATCCGCTTTGGCTTTTTCGATTATTTCTTTTCGGAGATTTGAGGCCTCCAGCAAGGACCGATCAATGGCATTTTCTCTGCTTTTATAGCTTTCAATCACGCCGCGCTGCGCCTCATTTTCGTGCCGGAGGCTGTCAAGCTCTTTCTGCATTGACGCCACCTCGCCCGCAATGCGGTCGATAAACGCATCCACCTGCTCGGCGCTGTAACCTTTTTTCGACTTTTCAAAAGTTGCCGCATTTATTTCCTGAACGGTTATCGCCATATATATCCCCCTTTACTTCCAATGCGCACATGCGTCTTCCTGCACTATCTCCTGCGCGTGTCGTCAACATTGTAAAAATCATCCGCCGGGGTCTGTTCCGTTTCATCTTCCTCCGGCCTCTCTATCTGCACATCGTTGGAAGCAAAAAGATATATGCCCTTGGATATTTTTATAACCTGGCACTCCAGCGCATATGCCGCGCCGGACATGAAATCCAGTATTCTCTGTGCATCGGAACGCTCCACCGCATCCAGCTTGATTATTATCTGCTTGTTTTGCTTAAGCTGCGAAACAAGGCTCTGCGATTCCTGATAGGATGCCGGAGCATGTATCACCATTGTGCGCGCGTTTCCCGCAGCGGCTCCGCCGCGGATAGTGGAAAGTCTGCCCCTTGTCTGTACCGATGCGGCAGGCGCGGGCGATGCCGAAGGGCGCGGAGCAAAGCTGCTCTGCTCGTCACTATCGTCATCCAATACATCCCTTCTCTGGCCGTAGCGGCTCTTTGAATATCTGTCAGAACGCTCCTGCGAGGAGGAAGAAGCGCGCTGCTTGGGCTCCTCCTGTTCAAAATCATCCTCAAAATAATCATCATCAAAGCTGTCTCTGCTTTCCTTGGGCGATACGCCGATAAGTTCCAGTGCCTTTGAGAATTTGCTCATAACTACCTCCGGTATGTATAATATTTCGTTTTTTGCGGGCCGGTATCTCCGTTCCCTTTATATAATGCTTCTGTTTAAGCCGTTAGGCCTGTTTTCTCTGGGGCCGAACAGGGCGGAACCCAAGCGTATCTCCGTAGCCCCCGCCAAAATTGCCTCATAATAATCAGCGCTCATCCCCATGGAAAGCCTGTCCGCCTCCGGGAATACTTCCTTTGCCGCCGGCATAAGGCACGCCGCTTTTTCAAAAGCCGCAACCCGCTCCTCTTTGGAAAGTCCCGGCGGTGCAACAGCCATAATACCGCATATGTTAAGGCTTTCAAACCTTTTCACATTCAGACAAAAGGTCCCAAACTCCTCCGGAGCAACCCCGCCCCTTGCCGGGTCATCGTTCAGGCGCACCTCTATAAGCACATCCAGTCTTTTCCCCGATGCCGCCGCTCTCCTGTTAAGCTCGCATGCAAGTTCCTCTCTGTCCAGCGACTGCACGCAGTTTACCCTGTCAATTATATATTTTACCTTATTTCTCTGCAATTGTCCAATAACTTGTATGTCAAACCGTTTATCCAGGCTGTCAATTTTGTCCATAAGCTCCTGAACTCGGTTTTCACCGATGGAAAATATACCGTAATCCGTAAGCAGATTTATCTCCTGCGGCGATCTTGTTTTGGTTACGGCAATGATTTTCACCTCATCACTTCTGTGCGCCTCTTCCAGCGCCTCTTTTATCCGCTGTTTTACCCCTCTGATATTCTCCGCCAGCTGCTGCGGTGTTATCATCCTCTCACCGTCCTTTTTCAAATCCACGCGTTATAAACACGCATCCTGCCCGGTTATTTTGAATACACCTTGGAATCCTGATGCAGCTTGCCCTCCTGAACGGCCTTTACTATTGCTTTTCCGCCCGCCGATGCCACAATATTTACCTGCACCTTTTCCTTTACGCCGTCCACATCGGCATATATGTAATTTCCGTCATATACCGTCTTTACAATATAGCTCTCCGGCACGGTAAGCCCAGTATATACCGGCTGCTGTGCCAGCCTGAGCACACGGTGCTCCAGCAGCGGCTCCACACTGCAATCGGTTTTTATAATCACTGCCTTTGTGCTTCCGCTGCCGTTTACCGCCACGACCTGGCAGGCATATTCATTTTCAGCAGAATAAAGCGTAAGCGTCCTGCCCGGCTCAACATCGCCCTTCATTACGGCTGCAAAATAAACGCTGCCGTCCAGTATTATCCGCACCACAAAGCCGTTGCTGCTGTTGACATTTTTGTATACATTTCCGCTCTCCAGCAGCTTTCGTATATCCTTTACTTCCAGCCCCGCAGCCGTGTTTGTGTTTATCCCTGCGTAGGCTTCGTTCAGATACCACGATACAAAGCCGTTGCCCACGGCCCTTATGGGCACTATCCAGTCGTTAAGCGCATTAAGCCGCTCCTGCTCCTCGTCATACAGGCTTTGCAGCTGCTCGTCCGCCGGATAGTTTTCTCTTATATAATCCTGCCTTTGCGAAAGTATGCTTATCAGCCTGTTATTAAGCGTTATATAATCGGAAACGGCCGAATCAAATGTCTGCAGCTCCGTAAGCACCGTATCTATCGCAATGGCATATTCATTAAGCTCATTTTGATAAATATCTCTAAGCAGCACATCATTCTGATAGCTCACAATGCTCTGCCGCAGGCTGACATATGCCTCAAATGCAGCAGTAACATAGCCCTTTTTGTAATATTCCCCTATAAGCTCCTCAGACTGCACCGCGCTGTTGTTCGGAACGGAAAATATCAGCCTTTCATTATCGGGAAGATCGATCTGCGCTTCGTTGAATATCACCGCGCAATCCAAAAATTCAGCGGAAGAAATACTGTCCCACTTTACTCTGGCCGTACGCGGAAGGGCAAAAAACAGCGTCACGGATATAATCAGTGCCGCAAGCGCAAAAAGAAAAATATAAAACTTTGCACCCACGCGTCTTCTACGGTAAACCTGTTTTCTCCCTCGCATTTTCATCCTCCGTAAATTATAAATAATATACTACAAAATTGATATATTATCAATATAAAAATGCGTACGAATAGTAAAATCTTTTGCCTTGTTTTGACACATCCCGCCCCGTCCGGCTCCATGTCCGCAAACAAAAGCCGCTTTGAATAAATACTTCTTGACAAGCCTCCGCCTATATGATATAATCACTGCCGTTGTAAGAAATCTGGGTGTGGCGCAGTTTGGTAGCGTGCTTGAATGGGGTTCAAGAGGCCGAAGGTTCGAATCCTTTCACCCAGACCAAAACCGACAGGTATCGCGGTATATCTGCCGGTTTTATTTTTTATTTTTATTACCGCACATTTGCATTTACCGTATTCGCTGCATGCTTTGTCCTGTTGACATATCTCTGCCGCCGGCTTATAATTTTTGTGTATTTCATTTTCTATCTGCCTTCCGGCAGATCACGGCTTTTCTTTTAATTTAACTCAAGGAGAAAAACAATGCTGAAAATAGAAAATCTGACAAAATGCTACGGCGAACAAAAGGCCGTGGACGATCTTTGTCTGCATATCGCCCCCGGTGAAATATATGGCTTTATCGGGCACAACGGCGCCGGAAAAACCACCACCTTGAAATCCGTTGCCGGAATACTGCAATTTGACAGCGGCGAAATATTTATAAACGGTCATTCCGTAAAAACGGAGTCTCTGCAATGCAAACGCGATATCGCCTACATTCCGGACAATCCCGACCTGTATGAATATATGACGGGCATAAAATACCTTAACTTTATTGCCGATATATTCGCTCTTGACGCCGCCGCCCGAAAGGAGCGCATAGAAAAATACGCCTCTTTGTTTGATATGAACCTCCATCTTTCCCAGCCAATTGCCGCATATTCCCACGGCATGAAGCAAAAGCTTGCAATAATTGCCGCCTGGATACATTCTCCTCGGCTTATCCTTATGGACGAGCCCTTTGTAGGCCTTGACCCAAAGGCCTCCTACACCCTCAAGGAAATGATGCGCTCCTTCTGCAATGACGGCAACGCAATATTCTTTTCCACCCATGTGCTTGAAGTGGCTGAAAAGCTGTGCGATAAGGTTGCAATAATCAAAGGCGGACGGCTCATCCGCTCCGGCTCCATGGCACAGGTGCGCGGCGATGAAACACTTGAGGATGTTTTCCTTGAACTGGAGGAAAAACCATGCTGAAGATTCTCGTAAAAAAGCAGCTTACGGAAATATTCCGCAGCTATTTCTACGATGCCAAAAACAACAAGGCTCGCTCCAAGGGCGCAACCGCTGCATACCTTTGCTTTTTCGCCGTTTTGATGATAGCGGTGCTGGGCGGAATATTCGCCTCCATGGCGTTTTCCCTCTGTCTGCCGCTGTCCGCTGCCGGGGCCGACTGGCTCTATTTTGCCGTAATCGGGCTTATAGCCATACTTCTTGGCACCTTCGGAAGCGTTTTCAGCACATATTCCGAGCTGTACCTTGCAAAGGACAACGACCTTCTCCTGTCCATGCCAATACCCGTTAACACCATTATTGCCTCCCGCCTTTTAAGCGTATATCTTATGGGGCTTATGTACTCCGGCGTGGTTATGCTGCCTGCCTCGGCGGTTTATTTTATCACCGTCTCCACCGCTCCCGGAATCATTCTTTGCTCTCTGCTGTTTTTTGCGCTAATATCAATATTCGTGCTTACACTTTCCTGTCTTCTTGGCTGGGTGGTGGCAAAAATCAGCCGGAAGCTCAAGCGCAAAAGCATAATAACCGTGTTTGTATCCCTGCTGTTTATGGGCGCATATTATGTCTTTTATTTCAAAGCGCAAACCATCATTGACGGACTGCTTGAAAATATAGGCCTTTACAGCGATAAGATCAAAAGCGATGCGCTGCCTATTTATGTCTTCGGGCGCGCCGGAGCCGGCGATCCCCTCTCCCTTGCCGCAGCAGCGGCCGTGGTGCTTATTCTGTTTGCTCTTATGTGGCTGCTGCTTTCCCGTTCCTTTTTCAACCTCGCCGCCTCCTCTGGCGCCGCCGCCGTCAAAGGCGGCAAAATCACCGTTTCCAAGCCCAAGGGGGCATTTTCCGCCCTGCTTGCAAGGGAATTCCGCCGCTTTGCCTCAAGCCCCAACTATATGCTCAATTGCGGGCTGGGTATCCTTTTGCTGCCGGTAGGCGGAATATTCTTTGCCCTCAGGGGCGGGACACTTACCTCGCTGTTCACATCGCAGCTCGGGCTGCCCGGCGATATACTCCCCGTTTTCCTCTGCGCCGCCGTATGCCTGCTTGCCGCCATGAACACCATTTCCACCCCCGCCGTATCTCTTGAAGGAAAAAGCCTGTGGATTATGCAGTCGCTTCCCGTTAAGCCCCGACAGGTGCTGGGTGCAAAGCTGTCAATGCAGCTTATTCTCACGCTTCTGCCCGCAGCGCTGTGCATAGCCCTTACCGCCATTGCATATCAGTACACTGCCGCCTCTCTCCTTGCGGTAATTGCTCAGACCTTTTCCTTTGTACTTTCCCTGTCCGCTTTGGGTCTGGTATTGGATCTTAAAATGCCCAACCTTAACTGGACAAATGAAACAACACCCATAAAACGCAGCATCAGCATATTGCTTATCATGCTATGCGGCTTCTTCGGGGCGGTAATAACCGCAGTTGCCGGCTTCCTGCTGGTGCCGGCCGGGCTTAACGCCGTCCTTTATCTCTTCCTGCTTGCCGTATTCAATCTGCTGCTTTCTGCTCTTTGGCTTGCTTGGCTCTGTAAAAAGGGGTGCCGCATTTTAGGTACGCTTTAATACAAGCACCCATTTGCGCATCATAAACGCTGCACAGCCACTACTTTTCCCGGTCTTTGGTATTTTTCAAAAATACCAAAGGCTGTTTTCTCTCTCCTCCCCGTCTTTTTTCTCCTCTTTCTCGGCTGCTGTGCCTGTCTTCTCACCGTTTTCCTTCATCTGGCGCGCCGCCGTCTTTTTCAGCATCGCCGCTGCCGCACCGGCAACTGCCGTTATCACCGCATAAAGCATCACCGTTCCGTACTCCCCTATAAAGCGGGATATAAAGCTCATCTCTAACCTCCTGAATATTTTTTATTCTCTGATTTCGGCCCGCCTGTGCATATTTTTTCATCCAGCGCATATAATGTTCAGCGTACAATCAATTTTGCACGGTGCTTCGACTCTGCTTCACATGTCTTCTGCCCGGAGCATTTTACTTTTTATTTTTATTTCGATACTGTTGACTTTTGCGTCTCAATTGGTATATAATGGTATTAAGATATTTGATAGTGCAAATCCGACCCTGTATGCCAAAATCCGACTCACCTTTTGTTTCAGCACGAGAATAACATGTCGGGCCGCTGAATGCAATTGCCATAATTTTACTATTGCCCGGTAAAATTTTAACACCCCTTGGTAAAATACGAACAGCACCTCGGTAAAATACGAAAACGGAGTTGATATAATTGCAAAACACCTTTGAAACCAGTCGAAAATATCTTTTAACCCTCAAAGAACGCTCCGGCATGTCCTGGGCCGAGCTTTCCGCTGCTACTCAGCTTCCGGATTCCACCATCAGAAAAATTTTCAGCGGAGACACCTCTGATCCCCGCCTTGAAACAATTTCTTTGATCGTCACTGCCATGGGCGGCTCACTTGACGATATGCTCACCGGCCAACCACTTCAGGACAGCAAGCCTCCCGACGCCGAATCCTCCGTTGATCCTTCCGACAGCCAGTCCGAAGCGGCTCTGCGTCGTGCCTATGAAAGACGCCTCTTTGAAGTCAAAATGTCCTCCGAGCGCTATATCCGTTCTCTTAAACGGGATAAGCTGCTGCTGTTTATAATATCCTGTACTCTTACCGCCATACTGCTGCTGTTTCTCGCCCTCGATCTTGCCCTCGGCTCCGCCGGTTGGATAAGATACTGACCGCCATCTGCGCCCCATTATGCTTTTTTCTCGTATTCCGGGCACAGCCTGCATAAAAAACAGGCACAGCCGATAGCCGACCATGCCCGCACATATTCCGTATTCTGTATTTAGGCTTGCTTAAAACCGCCTTATCCTTTTACAACGCCGTACTGTACCCCTGAAGCCGGAGTGATCTCCGCATTTTTATCCGTTGCATAAATTGTATTCTCTTCACACCATACGCTGTATATTCCTTCCGATGCAGCTTTCTTCACACTGTCCGTGTCCAGTGCAGCACTTGCATATACGGGCAGCATTTTCAGCAATACTTCTCCGCAGCCCGCCGTATGAGAATAAAAATACATATCCTCCTTTGCCGCATAGCAAAGCCCGTCATTCACCGAAAGATACAGCCCCGTAACGCTGCTGTCCGCATATTCGTAGCGATATGTTCTGTCTGCCTGCGCATCCGGCCTCAAATGAAAATACACTGCGCTTGCCGGCGCATCAAATTTAACCTCCGCCGTCTCAATGCGTTTTCCGTTCTCACGGTCATATACCGAAGCGCTCACGCTCCCGTTTTTGCCAAGGCTTGTCGAAAAACCCTCCTCGGAGCCGAGAATCCCGTTTTCAAACCCGGCATTTCGCAGCGCTTGAGCCGCATGATCTATCATAAATGCAGTGCGCATCCACCACAGGTCAATAAATGTTTCAATGCCGTTATCCTTTGCAAACCGCATATAATCCTGCGGTATCTCCAGTCTTACGGTATTGCCGCCGCTAAGCACGATACGGACATTTTTAATATATCCGCTGACCTTTTCAAAATACTCGGCAGTGTCTGCGTTTCTGCGCGGATCAAACCCGGCGGCTATCACATCATCCTCCGAGGAAAACAAGTTATAATAATCCGCATACAACGGCGCTAAAAAAATCTGTTTGCTGTCATATTTGTTTATCAGCTCAAACACCCTGTAAAGCGGCTCATCCACTTCTATCTCTTCATTAGGGTGTGCGTTTATATATGCCATATTGTGCACTGCCCCGTACTGCACGGTAGCATCCAGCAGCCGGTACATTTCCACGCACGCGTCGGTGTACACCTGCATTACTGCCTTTTTCTCAGCGCCGGCGGACATTTCACCCGCGCCCAGATTATACCGCAGCACCATTTCGCTGTCACAAGCCGGCAATTCGGACGAGGATGCCCTTATTGTCTGCCATCCCTCATCGCCGTGCACCAATTGTGAAAACGCATATCCGAAAGCAAGCCCCGCCACTATTATCGCCACTATAACAATGGCCAACCGCAGCGGCCAGCGCTTGGACGATAAATTCACCTTTTCAACGGGTTTGAGCTTCGGCCGTGTATCCTTCGCATTACCAGTTGTCTTGCTCATCAAAAACCTCCGATATGTTTTTTTGCCGGTGTTCCCGTCCGTTTCGTGCTTTATATCCGCAGTCCATTACACCGCTGTATGAAAAAAGCCGTGCACTCAAAACCCTGATTGCATAAAAATGCGAATCGGAACCCCGGTAAAAACAGGGCGTCCCCTCCGGGACGCCCGAATAAATTACAATAGAGATGTAAGCAAAAGCAGCAGATACAGCACTATTATGCCTCCCAGAATTCCAAGCCCCCACAGCGTACCTTTTTTGCAGGCCTTGTAATTTCTGTAATACTTAAAGTGCTTGAACAGCATCCATCCTATCAAACCGAATATCGGAAGGAAGAATGAACCGACGCTGTACCACTTGTTGCCGGTATCGTGAACCGGGGCATCCAGCACATACTGCTCTGCCTCCAGCATTTCCTTTTCCTCGGCTTTTTCTCCCTTTTCTTCGGCGGCAGCATTTGCCAGCTCCTGTTCGGGAGTAAGAATCTTTATGGATTTTAGCGGCTCCCCTTCACGCTGAGCCTTGTATGCCTCAATCTCGCTGCTGCTGCCGAATACGAAATGGTTATGCCCTATATCGGTAAGCACAGGCTTTTCCGTGCTGTAATCGTGCACCGACGAATCATAAGTAAACAGCTCCTTGTGCTTCTCCAGCTTCGGATCCGGAATCGGAATTGCCGAAAGCAGTGAGCGTGTATACGGGTGCAGCGGATAGTTGAACAGCTCATCAGCCTCCGCTATCTCAACTATATCGCCCTTGTATATAACGCCGATACGGTCGGAAATAAACCGTACTATGGAAAGGTCGTGTGCAATAAACAGATATGTCGTGCCGCGCTCCTGCTGGAATTTTTTCATCAGGTTAAGCACCTGCGCACGAATGGAAACATCCAGCGCGCTTATAGGCTCATCCGCCACCACCAGCTCCGGCTGCATTACCATTGCACGCGCAAGACCTATTCTCTGACGCTGACCGCCCGAGAACTCGTGCGGGTATCTTGTCAGATGCTCCGGAAGCAGACCAACTTCATTTATGATCTCCTCCACCTTGTGCACTCTTTCCTCCTCATCCTTGAACAGATGAAAATTATACAGGCCCTCGGAAATTATATAATCAACGGTCGCGCGCTCATTAAGCGATGCCGCCGGATCCTGAAACACCATCTGGATGTTTCGAATCACTTCACGGTCCAGTGCCCTTGGCAGCTTTCCGGATATCCTTACGCCTTTATAATCGATTTCGCCGGCAGCACACGGGTTTACCCTTATAACTGCCCGTCCGATAGTTGTTTTTCCCGAACCGGACTCACCCACAAGGGAAAATGTTTCTCCGCGGTAAATGTCGAATGTTGCATTCTTAACCGCTCTTACCGCCTTCTCACCCTTACCGAAGGTGATATCAACATTCTTCAGCGACAGCAGTATTTCTCTGCCGTTTGCGTCCGTCGGGCCATGCTCCGGCAGCCGTGAAGCGCCGCGTCCGCTTTTCTTTACCGCCTTAACCGCGGCATCATTTTTTAATTCAGACACCGATATCCCCTCCTTATCAAATATTGAAGGCTTTCATCAGCCGTTCGTGAATGTCCGTAATGATCTCCGGTTTTTCCACCTTCGGCGCTCTTGGATCAAGCAGCCAGGTTTTTGCATAGTGTGTATCCGTCACCTTAAACATCGGCGGTTCCTTTACAGTGTCGATCTTAAGGCAATACGGGTTGCGCGGTGCAAACGGATCTCCCACTATTGTATTATACAAAGACGGAGGCGTGCCGGTAATGGAATACAGCTTTGTATTGCGCTGCGCAAGCTGCGGCAGCGAGGAAAGCAGCGCCCATGTGTACGGATGGCGTGGGTCGTAGAACACCTCTTCCACCTTACCCAGCTCCACTATCTGCCCTGCATACAGCACGGCTACACGGTCCGCAATGTTTGCCACCACGCCAAGGTCGTGCGTAATAAACACGATGGTATACCCGAATTCCTTCTGCAGATCCTTTATAAGCTTAAGTATCTGCGCCTGAATCGTAACATCAAGAGCGGTCGTAGGCTCATCGCATATGAGAATCTTGGGCTGGCAGGAAAGCGCAATTGCAATAACTATTCTCTGACGCATACCGCCGGAATACTGGAAAGGATAGTCGTCAAAACGCTTTTCCGCATTCGGTATTCCGACCTTTTTCATAAGTATCATTGCTCTTTCGCGCGCTTCTACCTCAGAGCAATGCTGATGCTTGATAATAATCGAAGTAATCTGCTTGCCTATGGTTATTATCGGGTTCAGCGAGGTCATCGGATCCTGGAACACGGTTGCAATCCGCTTGCCGCGAATCTGTCCCCAGTCCCCGCCGTACTTAATTTTTGCAAGGTTCAGCACGCAGGTGCCGTGCAGCTGCTTTTCATTCTCGTCAAGATATTTAACGCGGAAGGCAACGGTGTCAAACACCGCATTGCGCTGCTGTTCGTCGTTAAGGTCAACTCCCATGCGCATTGCCTGACCCAGCGCCTTGAGCAGACCGCGTATCAGCTGCATGCGCTTATATGCGCCGTAACGCCCTACCGAAAGATATATCTCCTTTGCAAGCACCATGTTGCGCTCCATTGTCTGCGCATCCGGCTCCTGCTCCGTTTCTTTTACATATTTCGCCTTGAGCTTCAGCATTTTTTCGGCATATTCCGCCTGATATGCAGCATCCTTCTTAAGCGCGGCCTTATGCTCCTTAATGGCCTGCTTCATTTCCTTGCCCAAAGCATTTATTTTGGCATTCTCCGCATCGATTTCTTCGTTCGCCGCTTTTATTTTATCCTTTTCCGAGGAAACATAGGTCTGCTTGCGGTTATACGCTTCGGTTCTGCGGAACAAAGCTGCATCAATCTTTTCCTTGTATGCCTGCTCATCCTCATCGCTTAAGGACATGCGTATCTTTTTGTCATGCTTAAGCTCCAGAATCTCCTTATAGGTGTCCGCGCCGAATTCCAGCGAGGAAAATCTGTTCAGCTTCCTGTATGCATGCCCCACTATCGAGCGTTCCGTGCGTCCCTTGGGCACACAGGTGTCCGCCAGCTCTTCATCGTTGAAAATTATATTTCCGTTGTCGATAAAGCCGTTGTCGTCCAGCATTCCCGCAAAGGTCTTTGTAAATACCGATTTGCCGGAACCCGACTCCCCCACTATGGCAATGGACTCATTTTCGTAAATATCAAGGGATATTCCGCGTATTGCCGTAAGTATCCTGCCGCGCACCCGGAATTTTACAAACAGATCCTGAACCGAGAGCAGCACCTTTTTTTCATTTGCATTGTTGTTTTCCATTGCGCGCCTCCTTACATATGCGTTCTGGGATCGGAAGCGTCACCCAGGTTCTGACCCACCACATACAGCACAACCGTTATGATGGAGGCAATAATTACAGGGCTCCAGAACTCCAGCTCCCAGCCCGGCGTAAGCATCGAGCTGTTGGACATCTCTATCAGCTTGCCCAGCGACATATCCTTAAGACCCATACCTATAAAGGAAAGGAATACCTCGTATGATATATAGGACGGAATCTCAGTAGCAATAAGAGTCACTATAATGGAGGTCATAAACGGCAGTATGTTGCGCATCGCTATCTTCATAGTGGAAGTTCCCAGACACCTTGAAGCAAGGTTGTATTCACGATCTCTTATGATTATAACCTGCGTTCGTATGAAATAGGCTATGCTCATCCAGCCCGTGATCGTAAGAGCAAATACCATCGTCCAGAAGCTGGCCGACATTATCATTATGAACACCGATATCAGCAAAATGTACGGCACATTGCCCACAATATTGTATATCGGGTTCATTATCATATCGAATTTCTTTGAAAAGCCCCATATTGCACCTATTACAACACCCATTGTCATGTTGATAAGGGCGCACACAAATGCAAGGGATATCGATATTCCCGCGCCGTACCACACGGCGTCAAAGGTGGATTCGCCGGAAGCACCGCTGCCCAGCACCCACTTGAGCGAAGAACCGAAGCGGTTCATTGCCTCAGTGGGCGTTAAATGGAAATTGGAAGGCTCCAAAACATGAATGTACGGGTCTATCTCCGGGTTATAATGGATTATTGCAGGATAGATATAAGCAAACATTATTATTATGGCAAGCAGCGCAAGAATGATAATGTTTATCTTTTTGCGGAAGAATACCCTGAACACGGAGTGCCAGTAGGAATACCGCGGAGCGGTTATCTTTTCAGCGTCCACCGCACTGTTGTCCACCGGGGAAAACAGCTCTTCCTCCGTCATTCCCAGCTCCTCAAGATTTATTTTCTGCTCCACTATGCTCACCTCGCCTTCTCCGAGAAGGAAATTCTCGGGTCAACCATTGCCATAAGAATATCGCCCAGAATCAGCGACAGCACGCTCAGCACCGAATAGAACAGCGTAATGCCCACGATTACCGAGTTGTCATAGCGCGATATCGCCTCTGTCAGCACATTACCTACACCGGGAACATAGTAAACGCGCTCTGTAATAATCGCACCTGTAAGGGCGCCCAGCACGCTTGCCGGTATTCCGTGTACTATCGGAATTATCGCGTTTTTAAGAATGTGCTTGGAGAATATCTCCTTTTCCGAAAGGCCGCCCGAACGCGCGAACTTAACATAATCGGAATTCTGTTGGTCTATCATATAGCGCCGTATCCATTTCATCAGGTTTGCAACCGACGGCAGCGCAAGGGATACGATAGGCAGAATGTAGTAAAGCGGGCTGAATGTATCAGTGTTGAAACGGACATATTTTTCAAGCCCTGCCTTCGCACCTATGGCCTTGAACATGAATATATATGCAAGAGACGGCACCGCCATTATAAACACAATATATATAGTACCCAGCTTGTCCGCGATTTTGTCCTTACGGCGCGCCATCAGTATGCCCAGCGGAATTCCCAGCAGGTATGCAAGCGCCACGGCAATTATTCCTATCACAAAGGAATAGAACATCTTGGATTTGCCGCTGAGGTTCTTTGCAAGATTGGTATAATCGTCCAGGAATCTTTCCTGATTAAGCTTGGAGGCAGCAAGCGAACCCTCAACATATGTAGCCGAATGCAAATCGCCCGCCGTTTCTTCCCGGAATCCGGTGGGATAGGTCACCATGGAAAGCACCTTGTTGCCCTGCGTTTTTGTCATTGTGTCAAATACATCTTCGCCGGGGTTTATGTTATAGCTGGTTGCAAGATTTAATGTAATCAGGTTCTGATGTATAAACGGGAACTTATCGTCAAAATAAAGCAGATACTTGTGCTTTGTGCCGTTTCCGATAATCGCGGGGGAGAACTTTTCTCCGCCGTAAACAGGGTCGTGCAGTGTGAAGGTCAGCCCGCGCTCCCCTACATCGCCGGAAGCATAGTGAATGTTGTCCACCGAAACAAGTCCCGTAAGATATTTCCAAAGCCTTGTGGTTATCGGTATGTCGCGGTATGCAAAAAGCAGCTGCTTTCCGCCAAGCACCGGCTTTGTGGAGGTCTGCATCTTTGCATCCACACGCTGTACCGTATAACCTTTAGACTCATAGTATTCTCTGAATTTATTCTTGTATTTAATAACAATTTCCGAATCATTGTCATTGCCGTTTGCATCCTTTTCCTTGAACGCAATAGCTACCGCCTTAACGCGGGTTTCTTCGTCAATTTCTCCGTTTTTCCGAAGCTCTAACAGGTAATCGGCATATGTAATATAGTCAACATAGCCGTATTCCTTCCATTTTGTGTATTCGTAAGCGATCCTCTCGTTGCTCACCTTGTGGCTGTAGTTCGGATCGCCCGCAAATACCATTTCACGGCTCATGCAGGTATATATCAAAATCATAACGATAACGACAATCGCCAGAACGGATAGGAGCCCCAATAAAAGGCGCTTAATCAAATACTTACTCATTTTTTCGTACCACTACTTCATTTTTTGTGTCCGGTATGCAATAAATTAAGAAGGGAGAGGCGAAACTAAACCAGCCCCGCCTCTCTCGCCTTACTTCTTATTTGATGATACGGTTGTACCCTTCATCAATTAATACAGACCGAAAGACTTCGTCATGTATCCGGCGCCGTCCGGGAGAAGAGTATCAAGATAGGTAGAAGGATCGCCGTAGTCAGGTCCCCAACCGCTGTTTGTATTGATGTGATAGTTAGCGCCCTCGCCGCTGGTGAAGCGGTAGGTTGCAGCCAGATACTCCTGCTGAGTAGCAGAGTTAACCAGCATGATCTTGATCTTGCCGCCCAGCGCATCCTCAACAGACTTCTTAACGGCATTGGCACGGTTTACATACACCGGGCCCTGCGCATATACGGGGTAGTCAAGAATGATCGGCTTCTCGGCGGAAACCTCAACGCCCTGGGCCTTCAGCTCGTCGATAGCCTTGTTCAGCTCTTCAACTGCAGCCTCAACATTGTACCAGCCGTCAAAGCCCTTGCTGGAGCCTGCACCGCCTTCAGCGGTGGGATCCCATACCTTCAGGTGGGTTCCGTCGGCATCAATCTGATCCTGCATGATTTTGCCGTAGAAAGTGCCTACCGGATAGGTCATGTCTTTGCCGTTAATCTTAACGGTAACCTCTTCCTCCATGGACACAAAGTCGCCGGGGGTGAAGCTGTTAATCAGGGAAATGGGAGCCAGATCCTCGCCAACGCCTGCTGCATTGTAAGCAACACGGTTGATGGAGAAGGACAGCGCTCTGCGGAAGTGCACGTTGTTAAGAGCATACTTAGCTCTGATCTGATCCATAGCGCTCAGAGTGGACTTCATAGCGTCGGCATTGTCATAGTTGGCAAATGCGCTTCTGTTCAGGTTGTAGAACGCCACGAACGCAGTGGTGTCAGGAGCGGAAATGTATCCGTACACATCGTACCAGCTCTTGTCGGTTCCGTCAACCTTGGTCTCCTTGGCGGAAACCAGAGAAGAGGAGTTCAGGCCCGCGCCGTCAAGAGTGCCCGCCATCATGTCATTGAAGGTAGCAAGCGGATCCTTACCGTCATAGAACTTCCAGTTGATGGTCTTTACATTGATGTTGTCCTTGTTCCAGTAAGAGGGGTTAGCGGTAAAGGTAACAGAGCTGTCCTTTACATAGCCGCTGATTACATACGGACCGCAGTAAGCAATGCTGTCCGGGCCCTTGCCGTACTTGTAGCTCTCGGCAGTAGCGTCAAAATCGGTGCCGAACTTGCCGCCCAGCTGCTCATAGTAGCTCTTGCACATAGGCTCAAAGATGTTGTAAGCCCACATGGTCGGGAAGTAGGGGGTAGCACTCTCCAGCTCATAAACCAGAGTGTACTTGTCGGCAGCCTTAACGCCCACAGTGCTGAAGTCGGTGTTGGTCTTGGCAATATACTCGTTGGCGCCTTTGATAACGCCCTGAACCAGGTACTCGTTGCCGCCCGCAGCGTCCAGCATGTGCTGGAAGCCCGCCACGAAGTCCTCAGCGGTCAGCTCGCCCAGGTCGCGCTTCTCGCTGTCCACCCAGTGAACGCCCTCGCGAAGCTTGATGGTGTAGGTCTTGCCGTCCTCGGAGATGGTATAGCTCTCTGCCAAAGCGGGCTTATGAACGCCCTCAATATCATACTCATACAGGCCGTCAATGGTGTTTACCAGAGCCTCGGTATCGGAAGCATAGGAGGTAGCCAGTGCGTCCCAGATCTCCACGTTGGAGGTGAAAGCCAGTGTGTAGCTGTCCTTGAGCTTGTAGCCCTTGCCCGCAAGGTACTCCTTAGCCCATGCCTCATAGGTGCCGGTGCCCTTCAGCTCGCCCCACTTAGCCTTCATCTCGTTGCGGTGCTCGGCAAGCAGCGGAGCTCCGTCGATAACAAGAGCCTGGTGGAATCTTACGTTATCGGAACCCCAGTTGGCATAGTCGATGGTGTAGGGAGCAACTCTGCTTATGGCGTAGTTGCCGCCCTTAGCCGTCATGGGCAGGAAGGTAGCCAGCTGAAGCAGCTTTGCCTCGGCAATAGCCATCTTCGCATAACGCTCGGAAACGCTCTTGGAGTTCTCCTTTGCGTCATTATACAGAGCCAAGAACTCGCCGAAGTTTGCGTCATAAATCTTCTTTGACGCATCCAGCGCTTCAAGGCCGTCTGTCAGATCCTTAAGCTCTCCGGTGGATCCGCTGGGGCCGGCCGACGGCTGAGTAGTCGCGGACGGATTGCAGGATGCCAGAAGAACCACTGCCATGCACAGAGCAAGCAGCGAAACAAGAATCTTCTTCGTCTTCATCGTTAATCACTCCTTCTTGATTTTTCCATATTACCCCCGCCCGATTCTCCCGTGAAATGAAATTTCGCTGTCGTCCTTATGCAAAACAGGCAGGAAAACCGTTTCCTTCGGCTCACGAACGTAAACTAATATGATTGTAATTATAATACTCGCACCTTTTCTATTTGTCAATAATTTTTTTGCATTTTATACGCATTTGAACCTCATATTTTGAATTTTTTGTTTTGTTTTCCTTCACGGCTTTTTACCCCGTTTCCCGTTATCCCGCGCTTTTGTCGAAGCCGTCTTCCCGCCGTTTTTATACTATTTGCAGGAAATCCCCGTTCAAATTGCATTTTCCCGTTTTCCGTCCTTCTCAGTGTCTCTCCCGCCTCATACTCCCCTCTTTCGCCCGTCGCAAAAGCAATTTATAAAAAACAAAAGGCACGCCTTTTGCCTCTTTCTCATAAGGATGAATTATGAGAAACAGAAGCAATCGGGCGGGAAGGACGAACAGTTTCGGCTGTTCGTCCTTTTCGTTTTGCGAAAGGCTCCGTGAATTTGAATAACTTACTTAGAGCCGTTTGGCTTTCTGTTCTCGCTACGCCCGGATCGTTGAAATCGGTTTCTGATGTGAATCCGGAAATTCCGCTGTTCTTGCGGAGATGGCTTTGTCCCTGCAATGATCGACTCTTTCCGATTCAACGTCCGGCATGGAGCCGATGTGCGTGAAGTAGATGTCGATCCGTTGCTCGCCCTCGCTTTTCTTTAGTGACGGGCGCTCGTGAATCACGATTTTGCTGATGAATGTCCGCAGGATCTCGGGTGTCAGCTCCCGTATATCCGTATACTTGCGTGCGAGTGACACAAACCTTTTCACATTGACTGCTGTGGATTTAAGCTGTTCAATTTCGACTTTGAGTTGTTCCAATCGTTCGACAGTCGTTTTCTGTTCAGCGTTATATCCATCCGACAGCATCCGGAATTGCTCATTTGTGACCTTGCCGAGTACATTGTCCTCATACAGTCGTTTGAACAGCAGGTTCAGCTCCTCGTTTCTCTTTGTCAGCTTACCTTGTTCGGATAATTTTGCATTCAGCTCTTTCCGGTTTTCGGAGGAGCTTTTTTGACTGATGAAACGAACAAATTCTGCCGTGTGCTTCCGTGCTTCCGAGGTTACTCTGCGGATTTCCTCCAGAATAATCTCGTCAAGCGCGATCTCCCGAATACTGTGCGGGGTGCATTGCTTCTCGCCCATGTGCTTACGGTAGCGGGAGCAGATGAAGTTGAACGCATCCGGTTTCATCGTTCTTCCGCGGACAAAATACAGCTTGGATCCGCAGTCGGAACAATACAGAAGTCCGCTGTATTTGTTGACTTCGCCCATCGAGTTGCGTCTGCGCTTTCCTTGACGCACCTGCCGGACAATGTCCCATGTCGCCTGATCGACAATGGCTTCATGTATATCTTCGTGAGTAGTTTTGAATTTCTCTATATCGGAAATAACTTTCTCATAGTCATCCGTATCAAGGAACTGCACGTCAGGAGTATTTTTGTATTCTTTTTTAGTGGCTTCCTCATTTGCTTCCAAGAAAGCATCGAGCCTTTTCATAATGAAAAAGCCGCCGATCATAACTGCTGTTACTGCGATAATAACAATCACATCTTTCATAAGGTCGCCTTCTTTTGAAGCGGTTAAATATCAAAGCATTTGCGCAATGCCTTATAATCTCCGAGCACCAAAAGCGTTTCCTCTCCGGAAAGGACTGTGTCGGCGGTAACAACCGCATTGATTTTTCCGTTTTTCTTTGTGGCGATGATATTTACATTGTATTTTCTGCGAATATCGATCTCTGCAATTGATTTTCCCACCCATGCCTGCGGAACGGACACTTCAAAAATCGAACAGGAATCACCGAGTTCTATATAATCGAGAATATGGTCGGATGTATATCGGATTGCAGCCCATGTGGCAAGTTGCTTTTCAGGGTAGATAATTTCGTCCGCACCGTTACGCAGAAGAAATTTCGCCTGTACATCCTGTTCGGCGCGAGACACAACCTTTTGCGCTCCTAATTCCTTTAATAAGCAGGTCGTTTCAAGCGAACTCTGAAAATCCCCACTGATTGTTACGATACAAACATCGTAATTTTTTATACCGAGAGATTTCAGCAACGCTTCGCTTGTGCTGTCGCCGATTTGTCCGTTAGTCACATATGGCATAGCATCGTTAATTCTTTCCTCATTTTCGTCTACTGCCATGATCTCATGTCCCAATTCGTGCAATTTCATTGCTATGTATTTCCCGAAACGTCCGAGACCTATCAATAAAACAGATTTTGTTTTCATATAAATATCCTCCTCAGCTCAGCCGACGGCAATTGTATCCGCCGGAAGTTTTGCTACTTGCTTTTTATTTGCTCCGAAAGCGGCATAGATCAGCGTTAATCCGCCCACCCGACCGAAGAACATGGACATAATCAGAATCATTTTAGAGGCACTTCCGAGTGTCGGAGTAATGCCGAGTGTCAGTCCTACCGTACCTACGGCGGAGGCTGTTTCGTAAAGACATGATGTGATAGGCAAATTTTCAATCGTACTGATAGCCATTCCGCCAGCCAAAAACAGAGTTATGTACATCAAAAATACTGCCGAAGCTGTTTTTACGGTTTCATCATCAATCCGACGTTTCATAACTTCGGCGTTGTCTTTTTTTCGGAAAACGGAAAAAGCAGAAGAAAACAAAACCGCTATCGTTGTCGTTTTCATACCGCCTGCGGTTGACCCCGGTGAACCGCCTATCAACATAAGAATAATCATCAGGTATAATCCCGTATCACTGATGACGGTAAGATTTATCGTGTTAAAGCCTGCCGTTCTCGGCGTTACGGATTGAAATAAAGACGCAAGTATGCGCTCTGTGACAGGTAAATCGCCACATTCAAAAAAGAAGAAATAAACAGCGGGTAAAACAATCAGCGCAGCCGTAACAATCAAAACAAGTTTGCTCTGCGTACGATATTCTCTTATTCGCCACTTGTGTTTGCAAATGTCTTCCCATACAAGGAAACCGATACCACCGACAATGATTAACAGCATAATCGTAATATTGATAACCGGTTGTGCGGAGTAGTGAGTCAGAGAAGTAAATTCGCCGCTTTTGGTTCCCATAATATCGAATCCGGCATTGCAAAATGCAGACACGGAGTGAAAAACAGCCATCCATATACCTTCTGCGCCGTAATCCTTGCAAAACACAGGGAGCATAATCAGTGCCCCGATTATTTCAATCAAAAAGATCCCCTTGATTATAAATCCGGTCAACCGAACGATTCCGCTCACGTTCGGCGCGGAAATTGCGTTTTTCATTGTTTCGCGGCTGAACAGCCCGATTTTTTTACCGGAGGCAACGGCAAGTGAAACTGCAATTGTTACAACGCCCATACCGCCGATTTGAATTAACAACAATATAATGATTTGCCCGAATATCGTCCAGTGCGTTGCGGTATCGAACACAATAAGTCCCGTTACGCATACGGCAGACGTCGAAGTGAAAAGCGCGTCTATAAAAGAAGTCCATTCATGCGATTTTGAAGAAATCGGCAGAGTTAATATCAAAGCGCCGAGTAATATGACCCCTGCAAACTCCAGCAGTATTATTTGAAACGAAGATAGTTTTCTTTTCAGTATTTCCATTCAAAATACCTCGATTTCATTTATCGGGATTATATTATCACATTTCCCGTAAAGATGGCATTAGATTTTTTACGAATGGTGTTAAGATTTTATAAAGAACGAACCTTAATATCGATTTCCCCGTTTTTATGCGCGGTAACGCTTCTGATAGACTGCAAACAGAAAATAGCCCCAGACTGTAAAAAGTCTTGGGACTGTATAAACATCTCTGCAATTTCCTTAGTTGTGCGGGCGTATATTTTTTGTCATCGAAGGCAAGGATGTTTTCGGTAAAATCATGCGTTTCATAATATGCCTGAAGCGCATCCCGCGTTTCTTTGCCGTATGGCATGGCAAGTCCTCCGTGGAGATTATTCTTTCTGGATTAATTATATCATTTTTTCGGCTGTTTTTCAAGGACGAAAAAGTGCAAACAAAAACACGCAGAATTCAGAAATGAACTCTGCGTGTTTTTGTTTGCACTCTCAATCGGCAGATTTAGATGGATTCTTGAAAACATCCTTATGAGAATTTGCCTTTTGCGTGCCGGGTTATTGAAGACAAAACCGGCGGGTACCTTCTGTACCTGCCGGTTTATGGTGACCCCAAGGCATTGGTATCCGAGCCGACCTTATCGGAAGCCGAAGCGATCTCTTCAAGCATACCTACAAACGGTTCGTCTTTGTAATAAAAGGTTATCACGATCTTTCCGTCATCGTAAAGTAAAATACTTCCGACAAGGCGGTCGATCAAGCGTTCCCTGTTAGCCGGGATACTCATATCCATATCCCGATATTTATCAAACATACAACGGATATGATTTTCCGTGATCTTCGGATGGCTGACCTGCTCGTCTCTGATGGATGCCTGCAAGCATTCTTCCTCCGCTTCAAGCTCTTCAAGGCGAGCCTTTGTCGAACGAGTGAACACGCCTGCCTCAATTGCCTTGACAAGATTGTCGATGCCATTCTTCACATCCTTCAGCTGTGCCTCAAGTGCAGGAATGACCGTGTTTTCTTCATCCTGCAACGCAAGGATCTGCTTGATGATCTTTTGCATGGAATCTTCGTCGGTAATGGAATACATCGTATGGGCAATAACAAAGTCCTCAATCAAATCCTTACGGATGGTCTTTTTGTTACATTCATGGCGTTTCGCGGCGGCACATTTGTAATAGCGGTAGATATTTCCGTTTTTCTTTTGACCGCTGTCTCCCACCATCATGGTCTTGCAATTGCCGCAGAACAGCTTGGTTGTGAGAATATATCTCTCCTTTGCCTTATTTTTGGCAGCCGTTCGCTTGTTACTTTCCATTCGTGCAACCGCACGTTCGAAGATATCTTCGGGAATGATGGCAGGAACACCGCCCGGAATGATAACATCGCTGTAGTGGTACTCGCCGATATATGTGCGGTTCTTGACCATGTTATGAAAACTGTTCTTATTGAATTCCTTGCCCTTATTGTTTTTCAATCCACGGCTGTTCAGATCGTTTATAATGCTTGTAGCGGTCTCACCACCGGCGTACCGAGTGAAAATCTCAAGAGCGACAGGAGCGGTTGCTGGATTTATCTGATAATGCTTGTCCTCATCGATCCTATAACCGTAAGGAACGGCACTGCCGTTATATTTGCATTTGAGTGCGTTTTCGGTCATGCCTCTTGTTACCTTTTCCGCAAGGTCGGCAGAATAATACTCCGCCATGCCTTCAAGCACCGATTCAAGAATAATACCTTCAGCCCCCTCAGAGATAGCCTCTGTTGCGGAAACGACTTTCACGTCGTTCTTTTTCAGCATGGCTTTGTACTTGGCAGAGTCGTAACGATTGCGGGAGAATCGGTCAAGCTTCCACACGATAACAACATCGAAATTCTTCTTCGCACTGTCCTTGATCATCCTCTGAAACTCAGGACGGTTGTCGGTCTTGGCAGAAAGTGCTCGGTCAATGTATGTACCGACTATCTCAATGCCGTTCTTTTTTGCAAACGCCATGTTTTCTCGAATTTGTCCTTCGATTGACTCCTCACGCTGATTGTCCGAGGAATAGCGTGCGTAGATTACACCTCTCATCGCATAAACTCCTTTCTGCTTTGATTACGCTAATTATACCATACAAATCTGGATTTGTCAACGAACACTCCAATAATATTATATATAATTTTCAGGCAACACAACTTATTTGTATTAAATGTCAAGATTTGCACCGCAGTAAGCTAAAGAAAAGACGCAGAGAAATGGTTGATTTATTTTCGAAAAAGGTCTGGACTTCCACAAACTTCTGTGGTATTGTTGTGTGCTGACAGGAGGTAGAAACAATATGGATAGGTATGTTGAGAAATTTGGATAATCTGGTATCAAAGCGAGAGCTCAACACTATTATTTTCGAGCTTGACCGTGCGACACTAAAATCCGTGATACTTAAGGACGACATATCTGCTCTGTCAGACGATCTGCTTTCTACGTTCACTTTGGCACAAATCAGTGAGTTTGTTGACTGCGCAATAAAGAACAATTGCACAAATTGCACGGCTTATCTTCTCAACTATAAGAACGAAAAGTTTGGAGAGGATAGTGTATTTGATATGTTTGTGTTAGACTAAGAGGATAAAATGAACATCAAAGAAGCAAAAGAACAAATAAAAAACGCGATGACCGCGTATTTTACGAAAAATGAATTCGGGGATTACGTTATCCCAATCGAAAAACAGCGCCCCATCTTTTTGATGGGCGCGCCCGGCATCGGTAAAACGGCTATTATGGAGCAGGTGGCGTCCGAGCTTAACGTAGGACTTGTGTCCTATTCTATGACTCACCACACTCGTCAGTCGGCTCTCGGTTTGCCGTTCATCGTCAAGAAAAACTACGGTGGCAAGGAATACGACGTCTCCGAATACACTATGTCCGAGATCATTGCCTCGGTTTACGATATGATCGAGACAACGGGGCACAAGGAAGGAATTCTTTTCCTCGATGAGATCAACTGTGTATCTGAGACGCTCGCACCTGCCATGCTTCAATTCTTGCAGTACAAGATTTTTGGCAGACACACCGTACCAAAGGGATGGATCGTTGTTACCGCAGGTAACCCTCCCGAGTATAATAACTCGGTGCGTGAGTTTGATATCGTAACATGGGATAGACTTAAGAGAATCGACGTAGAGGCGGATTATGAGGTTTGGAAGGAGTATGCCGTTAACACCGGCACGCACGCTTCCATAACAACGTATCTTGATATTAAAAAGGGCGATTTCTATAAGGTGGAAACCACCGTTGACGGTAAGAGCTTCGTGACAGCACGTGGTTGGTCGGATCTCTCGGATATGATCAAGCTTTACGTGCAGAACAAAATTAAGGTTGATGGAAAGCTTGTGTCGCAGTATTTGCAGGATAAGAAGATCGCAAAGGAATTTGCGATGTACTACGACCTTTACAACAAGTATAAATCCGACTATCAGATAAACGATATTCTTTCGGGTAAGAACGTGGACTCCATCATAGAACGTGCCAAGTCTGCAAAGTTTGATGAGCGGATTGCGCTTATCGGTTTGCTTCTCGATGCCGTTTATGGTATGACATCGGGTATATACAGAGAAGAACAGCATATGCGTATCCTCACCACCGAGCTCCGCAACGTACGTATACGACTTGCGAGAGAACCTGCAGAAGTAGCTCTTGAAGCACTTGAGAAAGACAAGCAGAGGGTGCTCGACCAGGGCAAACGTTCGTCATCTATGAGTAAAGACGATATGCACGCTCACAGCGCATTGATTGTAACCGTTGGCGAGCTTCGCAAATTGATGGCAGAAAAAGCACCTAAGGATGCGAATGCAAGCTTTGCACTTATCAAGAAGGTCTTTGACGATAAGGTCAAGGCAATGAAGGATACCAGTGTCGAAATCGGTAATAATCTTTCTAATGCATTCAAGTTCCTTGAAACAGCATTCGGTGACGGCCAGGAAATGCTCATCTTCGTTACTGAGCTTACAATAAATCGCTATGCAGCGTCTTTTATCAGCCGATACGGAAGCGCCGAATATTTCAAACATAACAAAGACCTCCTGCTATACGAAAGACATAAAGATATAATCAGAGAAATTGAAGTTTTAAATATTGAGGAACAGGAAAAATGAAAATAACATTTAAGAATCCAACATTAGAGGTTGATTTTGCACTTTCGCAAAAGGTGAACGGGATGACCAATGAACAGGCATCTCAATTTTGGACAAAAAACAAATATTCCGAAGAAAAAATGGTTTTCAGTATACCGATCGGATATGTTGATTCGCTTTTTGAAATCGTTGAGGAGTTCGAAGGCAAGCTGGAATCACATCCTACGCTCGATTTGACATATGATACTGTACAACATTTACCTGTTTTCTTGGCGCAACAATATTTTGCTTACGTTGGAAGTAGGTCATTTACACAGGACAAGGCTATTGAAATACTGATAAAAACCTTTGCGGCGTATTTGACGCTCTTGTGTATCAACGAGCACGGATATATTCCTGACGTGCAGAGAAGAAAGGATATGGAATGGATCTATAACAATATAGAACCAAACGAAACGCATGTATATTCTTGGTCGGGACATACCATCAAGGTGGGAGATAAAAACAAATACGATTTGTTGCCTGAAATGAGTCGAGTAGTCAAAGTTACTGCTAACGAAACGCTTAGAATTCGCATTTCTCGTGTCGTGGAAATTTACAAGCGTATGTGTGGCGTTAATTTGCGCGAAAAAGGAATGGACGATCTTGAAGGTTGTATTTGAATATAATCAAAAGTATTTATAGAATCTGATGCGCTAAAGGAGTGTCGAAAATAAAAAAATACGTACAGGATTTGCTAGCCAATCCAATCACCCCTTTTGATATAGATGACCAAAAACTGATTAAGCTCTTTAGCTTTTTCTTACATACGGCCCCAAGGATCAGTAGCAATAGGGCTATGCCAATCAATGACATAAGACTTATGGCTAATTGGAACAATTTCATTACAGATTTGGGGAACGATGCTTATCAATTTGTTGCTACTACTTATCCGAAATCAATTGCGAGCCTTTATGAAAATTACCATTTAGCAAGCACTTCAGAATTAAGACGTCGAGCGCGAGGGTTTGTGTGTAGAAAAAAGTACAAAGACGAGCTTAATGTGGTATGTTTGTTGCGGCATATTCGTAATGCAATTGCGCACGGTAATGTGTACTATCTCAACGCTGGAAACAGAAAGTTTATTCTATTTGAGGATTTTAATGAAAAAAGCAAACCAACCGCACGAATATTGTTTTCTCAAACGGATTTAAAAAAGTTGAAAGATGCACTGTTGCGTTAGGTTACTCATGTCAGAAAATATAACGGCGGCGCCAGTTTATGGCGCCGCCGTTATATTTTATTCTTCCACTATCCCAATAACCCTGCCGCAACAGTAAACGCTATCGTTTTCACCAATGCGAATGGGTTTATATTTTTCGTTATGCGAGATCAAGCACTGGTTACCAAGCTCCTTGATGTAGACATCGCCGTTAACAACGAAGATGCCAACCTCACCAATATCGATAGCATCACACTTCTCAACGAATACCTTATCCCCATCGTGATAGGTAGGCTCCATACTGTCACCACCAACCGATATAACAAAGTCAGCCTGTTCTGCTTCTGCACTCTCGGGAACGAGAAGTTCCTCTGCCAGATCGCTGTCAAGGAAGGTGCCTGTACCGGCAGAGGCAGGTTGAGCATACCAATCTATTTTCAGCATACGAGGCTTGGGCTTTCTCATCAGCGCCGTAACACGCTTATATTCGCTGTCAATCAGATAATCAACAACCTCTTTACCGTGCTCGTCAAGGGCGCGGTATTTTTGTAATGTATTCCATTCGGTAGCTGTAGGGCGCTGTGCCATGGATTTGCATCCGATCAGCTCATCTGCAGATACGCCGAGCAGATTGCAAAGCTTCGCCAACTTATCGCAATCGGGGCGACCGATGCCTTTCTCCCAGTTATAGATAACTCTGCCGGAACTCTCACCGAGTGCATCAGCGATGTCCTGCTGGGTCATGCCTTTTATATTACGGTATTTTTTTATCTGTTCGCCAATAAAGCTCATACGGATATACCTCCAAGTGTATTACGCATCTATTTTACCATACAAACTTGTATTTGTCAACGAAAAGTCCAATATTTTTATATAACTCTATTGACAATACAATATAATTGTGTTATAATAACGAATACCAAAGGAAATTGTAGTGATCGTTATATAACCATATGATTTTGGGTTTTCGGTAGCCGCTACCGATATTCTTTTGAAACGATGATCAATTGTCCCTGTCACGCTGTCACACGGTTCAAAAACTGCGTCGGAGAAAACAAAGAAAAGCCCCGCGCGAAGCGGGGCGAGAGAGTTATTTCCATTTTCCAAGTTGTTCTCTCTTTTCTTGCTCTTGACGCTCTTTTTCTTCAGCGTTAATTCGGTTAACAATTTTACCTTTGTTCTTGATTCTGTACAGTATCAAACCGCCAACCAATCCGATAATGTAAACTAAGATAGAAAGAACCTTAACAATTGCCGGAAAGAAAAGAACAAACGGTATCATCCACGGAATTGCGGCAAATAGAAAAGATGAACCGCTACTAAGCAGTTTGTTTTCTTCATCTGCGGTTAGATTAGAACCGTATGCAGTTCGGAGCCCATTTTCCACTTTTTCATTCTTGAAGAGTATTGCTTGGAAGATCATCAATGCAATCAAGAATAGCGGAACAATTGATAATGCGCTGATATTTATGTATTCGTAAAAAATGGGAATTGCCGCAATATTTGCAAGGATAGTTATGCAGTAATAGATAACCATTGTTATTCCTCCGATTCTCTTGAAAGAGGGCAAAAGCCTTTTCTTCCGCAGTGAGGACATTTGAAAACTCGATCATCATTCATATGAATGGAAAGTGCTGCTTGCCACCACTTGGGATAAAATGATTTGTTGCATTTTGGACAGACAAACTTTTTGGATGCAATATGCTTGCCGGCCACAAATAAAACAATAGCAGAAAATACAAACACTGGAATAGCAATCGCCCACCACGGAACATCATATTGCTGATCGAACCAATTTACTTTGCAGGAGGTCAAAGAAAAGGCAAGAACTATTGTCAGAAGAACAAAAGCAATCTTCTTCATTTTCATCAATCTCCTTTTATAAAATCAGTAAAAGCGGAAATAACCTCACTCGGAAAATCTACTTGGGTATATATTGACGAAGGATCTGTAGTATCAATCTTATATCCGAAATGGCTGATGTCGTCATATACGCATATGGATACGTTTGCAGAGTCTGAAAAGAGCGTTGCCCATAGATTGAGATCCTCGTCAAAGGATTGCTTATCAAATTTGCTGTTAATGATAAGAGTCTTTATATTGGCGCTGGAAATATTTTTTGTAACATCAATTTGATTATAGGATGCCCAATAGTAATCACTTGCACTGTAATAGTAATATCGCTTTGCAGAAGAAGCGGTTGCGTTTTTTGCAGCCTCTGCATAAGTGATGTAGGACTCTTTATTGACAGGATCAAGCGCAGAATATTGATCGCATGCAATATCCGCAAGATGCCGTGCCGAGCTATTGAAAAGGATCATACCGTCAACACCTTCGATACTTGCGGCAAGCTCGGTGGCAATCTGACCTCCAAGGCTATGACCGAGTAAATACTAGCCCGAAATATTTTGTGATTTCAAATATTCAATGGCGGCATTACAATCCTCGAGATATTCTTCTTCGATACCGCACTTTATATCAAAGTCAGCGGCATAGCTGAATGTTCTTTTTTCCACTCGCAGAGAATTGATACCTTCTTTAGCAAGTCCATTTGCAATATCCTTAAACGGCTTTAATGTTCCAAGTGTTTCGTCATAATCGCTTGGACCGGAACCAGCAATCAAAAGCACAGCTGGGTGCGATTTTCCGTCGCTAATATAAGTATAAACAGCATTTAATTTATAGCCGTTACTTTCTAAAACAAAATGCTTTTCCTCAATGCTACCTTGAGAAATGTTTTGGTTAGGAATATTCGTTGATTCATTCGGGATCGTCTCAGTATTGTCACCTGTTCCATTTGTATCAGGGCTTTCGGTATTGCATCCGGATAGAGCAACGATACACATAAGTAAAATTATAGCTATAATTCTTTTCATTATCTCACCTCTCATTCATATCATAATATCCAAGCCAGAGCCCATCAATTTTTCCACCGTGGAATACGTATGTGATTTTAAGACCAAGTTTTGAATATCTGATAAAACAATATAATTTGTTTGAAAATCTATCGTCTGCAACTGTTTTATCAATCGAAACCAAATCACCAAGTGGAGCTAACGTGTCTTTTCGAACAACACGGTAAACGTCTCTTGGCATATATTCTGCCAAACGAGTACTTAGATACTCATAGAGCGTATCAATATCTCCGCTTAAAATGGCATCTGTACAAATTCGAGCGATTTCTTTTTCTTCTGCATTCATGGCAGAAGAAAGCTGCCAATCCTCGGCAAATATATCTTTGCCGGATTCAAGCGCAGATAAAGCTTCATTCAAAAGATTGATTTCACGAATGCGAGAATCAATAGACGCATATATTTCTGCGCGCTTGGAAAGGACAGCATCCTTTAAATCTGCGTCTTTGGTTTGTAACTCTGCAACTGCCTTCACGGACAATCCCAATGTGCGAAGAACAAGAACATTTTTAATATGAGAAATTTGCTCTTCGGTATATTGTCTGCGAGATGAAGTTCCGACCGTGGTGCTTTGAATGATGCCTTTCTCTTCATAAAAGCGAAGCGTCCTTGATGTAGTACCAAGCATCTTGCAAACCTCTGTAATATCATACATTTGCTTTTGATACATATCCTCACCCCCTCAATATTATATCATATTACTTGACGTTGCGTCAATGTCAAGTGGTAAAATAAAAATCCCAGACGCTTGCGTCTGGGGCAAGCATAGCGCGTGGATGTCCACCGCCAAATGGCGGCGCCCTCCTCGCACCGTCCCTGCGCTCACGCTGGGACAATATCGGGCAGAAGCCCGAACCCACTTACCTTTTCTTTGCGAAAATGAAAAGAGATTGCTACGCAATCGACCAAAAGAAACGAAAACCAAAAGATATCATTGTCAGAAAGGAGAATTACTTGGGCAGATCACAAACAAAAACCATTACCATTCGCGTTACTCCCGAAGAAAAACTATCGATGCAAGGCAAGATGTATGAAGCCGTTGCTCCGTCAATGCGAGAATTTATTTTGCAAATGTGCATGGACGGAAAAATTATTGTCAACTCGGATCTCCGAGAGCTGAACCAAGAGCTTCGCTATCAGGGTAACAATCTCAATCAGCTCACGAAGCTCTGCCATCAGGGCAGGATCTCTATGGTCGATCTCTCGGAATTATTATCTCTCTATCGTCAAATCCTTCTCGCGCTCGGAGGTGAAAACGATGGCAGTTGTTGAAAGTATTCCCGAAAAGAATCAGACACCCAGCGCACAGAAAGGCGTGCTGGATTACTGTATGCAACCATCAAAAACGCTCGATGAAGACGAACAGTTTGCATATATTTCTGGATATAACTGTGTCCCAGAGCTGGCAAATGAGTCGTTCCTCGCCACGCAAAAAATATTTGGACACGAGCCCGATGGCATCCGCTTCTATCATTTTGTTCAGTCCTTCAAGATCGGTGAAGATATCTCACCGCAAGAGGCAAACGAAATCGGAATGGAGCTGGCAAAAATCTTTGGAAATCGTGAGGTCATCGTCGCAACTCATATTGACAAAGACCACCTTCACAACCACATTGTTGTGTGCGCTTACAACCTCGAAAGCGGTTTGAAATTGCATTATAATAAATATTTTCTCAGCGACCTTCGTCAGAAAAGCGATGAGATTTGTCGGGCTCATGGTCTAAACATTCTGAAAAAGTACAATCCAAATGTGAAATCTCAACGCCTCGGCCCCAAGGAATACCGTGCGGCTTTGAACGGCAACAGCTGGAAGATGGCTTTGCGTTCGACCATTGATTTCTGCATGACACGCGCCGGAAGCAAGGAAGAGTTTCAGCGCCTGATGAAAAAATACGGCTACGACATGGTGTGGACAGCCGAGAGAAAATATATCACGTATATCTGTCAAACAGCTGATGGAAAGGAACGACGTGTCCGTGATATCAAACTCAACGATGAAAAATATCTAAAGGAGAATATGGAACATGAATTCAGGATCAGGGCAGAGTTATATGGACAAGCTCAAGGCGAAGAATATACCGCCGATGATACAAGAGGAATTGCTGGAGGAACAGACGGAACAGGAGATTCCGATGGTGCAGATCAGCGCCGAGGAATGGATGAAGCTCACCGAAGCGGTGCGCAGAATGGAGGCTCTGTCAGCGGAGTTGTCGGCGCAGAAAGCGATTCTGTCGAGCGAGGCGAGCAGATACACCGAGCGGATGATGAAGGCGGCAGAGGCGCAGAAAGAGGCGACGGAAACGGCTCTGCGCAAGGTGACGAAGGAAGCAACCGAACAGGTTGGGAAAGCGAGCGAGAAAGCTGCAGAAGTTATCGACAGAAGAATTCGTCGGGACGAGGCACTGTGGTGGCTCCGCCTCGCACTCACGGCAGTTCCGATGCTCTTGGTACTGCTCTTATGGGCGCGCGTGGGCTTGGGAATCTGACGAGCCTATTTGAGGACGGCGAGGAATCCGAGGAAGAAAAACGGCAGAGAGAAGCGAGAAACGCAGGTGAGGCTGTCGGCGCTGTCGTAGGCTTCGGTATAGGAGCTGTGGTTGAGTTGACTCAACACAAGCCAACACCAACGGATGACATTGACGATGGCGAGGACGAAGGATTTGATATAACTATGTGAGAAAGGATGAAAGAATGACTTGGAAAGAATTTAAGAATCGTGTAATAGAAATACTTACCGATGACAGTTCCGACTTTTTGACGGACGAGGAATGTGAAAAATGGAAGGAACAGCGGAAAGAACGTATCGAGTTAGAATCCGAGCGTAAGCGTCAGGAACGACAATTGCTTGACACATGGTTCGAACAAGAGGAATACATCAAGGGCAGTTGGTGGAAACGGCTGTGGCTACGGCTGGTGTATGCAATAAAAGATACTCATGGAGAAGGCAGATTGCCTGACTTCGTAGCAAAAGATATCGCACGCTGTCTGCTGCCGAGCATCATTGCGTATTTTGAAAGCGAAGAAGGTAAGAAAGCCTTTGCCGAGTGGATGGAAAAGAAAAATGCCCTGCAGAACGAAAAACTTGTAGCGCAAAGCAAAAAGGACGGGGAATAACCTCGTCCTTTGGCATTTCAGGCGTTTTCAGCCTCTAAATTCATATAAAAAACGAATCCGAACACCTTGTTTGTTACAAAGTAGTTCGGATACGTTTGTGTTGGTGATCCATCCGGGAGTCGAACCCGGGACACCCTGATTAAAAGTCAGGTGCTCTACCTACTGAGCTAATGAATCGGATATTGGCTGGGGAGGAAGGGATCGAACCTTCGCGTGTCGGAATCAAAATCCGATGCCTTACCTCTTGGCTACACCCCAATGAACAGGGATTGTTAATATAATAATGGGGCGAGTAGTGAGATTCGAACCCACGGCCTCCAGAGCCACAATCTGGCGCTCTAACCAGCTGAGCTATACCCGCCGTTTCAGCTATTTTGGTGCGCCTGGAGGGATTCGAACCCCCGACCCACGGCTTAGAAGGCCGTTGCTCTATCCTACTGAGCTACAAACGCAGGAAAAAATGGAGCGGGTGATGGGAATCGAACCCACGCAACCAGCTTGGAAGGCTGGGGCTCTACCGTTGAGCTACACCCGCATTTTTCCTTTCGGAAACATCGGTATTATATTATAGCCGTTTCCATTTGTCAAACGGTTTTTGTGCAAAAATTCTTTTTCCGCTTTCCCTTCCGCTGCGCCTTTTTTCACGCGCAGCCCGCCCTGCGCTTTGCGCCGATATTCGCATGCCCCTTCCCTCAAGTCCTTCATGCGCTGATTTTAATATAGCACTTATTATTGGTATATGTACGGCGCGGACGGGCGCACCGTTTTCTGCCGTAACGAATATATGCCGGTTTTTCGCCGTAATGCCGCCGTGGTCTTCCGCCGTCGCAATACCGCAGCCCATTCCCCGCCGTCACACTATAACCGATATCCTGTGCTCCCCCGGCGTTATCGCAATGCTGTCCGCGCACGCCTGCCCGTCAACGGTCAGCCGCGTGCTGTCCCCTCCCCTCTGCGGCGGATTATGATATCTTATCTCATAGCTTGCCTCTCCTATCTCAATATGCAGCCTTGCGCTTTGCATACATGAGGGGAAGCATGGGGAAATATCCATCCTGTCCCCCGCTATCCGCACCCCGAAAATATCCTCAAGCACCGTGGTAAAATACCACCCCGCTGCCCCGGTATACCAGCTCCAGCCTCCGCGGCCGTCCGCATAAATGTCCGCCGAAAGTACATACGGCTCATTTCCGTAAAGCCCTTTTTCCTCCCGAAACAGCGGAGATATCATCTCCAGTATCTCCCACGCCTCGTCGCCGAAGCCCGATATGGCAAACGCCTTTGCCAACCATACCGCGCCGTGGGTATACTGCCCGCCGTTTTCCCTTATCCCCGGCGGATAATCATTTATATACCCCGCCCTCTCGCTGCGGGGCGTGAACGGCGGCGCAAGCAGCCTTACAAGCCGCTTCTTTTCCTCCTTAAGCTGCCTGTATGCCGTCCTTATGCCGCACACCGCGCGGTCCTTATCCGCAAATCCGCTTATTGCCGCCCACGCCTGGGATATTGAATCTATCCTGCACGCCCTGCTTTCCCTGCTTCCCAGTACCTCCCCCGATGCCGTAAATGCCCTCAGATATCTGTCCTTTTCCCACGCATTTTCTTCCAGTGCCGCAAGCAGCTCCCGACAATACTGCGTCAGCTCCTTTACAAAGGCCTCATCCCCGCGCGATGCCGCAACCTCCTCAAACATATCGGCGCACGCCAGCGTGAACCAGCCCAGCCACACGCTTTCTCCCTTTTCATCCTTTCCAACCTCATTCATTGCATCGTTCCAGTCCCCGCCGCCGATAAGCGGCAAGCCGTGCTCTCCCCTTGTCATGCTTATTCTGAAGGCTCGCACGCAGTGCATATAAAGGCTCTCCTTAAGCCCGCTTATCCGCGCCCTGCCGTAATGATCCCCCTTGTGCATCTCCCCCTCCAGATAGTACGCCTCCTCGTCAAATATCGACATATCGCCGCAGTACTTTGCAAAACGCGCCGCCACATAGGGCAGCCACAGCCGGTCGTCCGATATATGCGTGCGCACGCCCAAGGTCTCATCATGCCACCAGTGCTGCACATCCCCCTGAACATACTGGTGCTGCGCACATTCGATAATATGTCGCCTCACCGCCTGCCTGTCATAATACATAAGGCAAAGGCAGTCCTGAAGCTGATCCCGAAAGCCCGCCGCGCCGCCATGCTGATAATACCCGCACCGCGCGATAAAACGGGAATTGTACACCTGATACGCCAGCCAGTCGCTAAGCAGCGCGTCCCTTTCCTTTATTCCGGTGCCAAACCGTATTCCCTGCGTAAAAGCCGCATATGCTCCCACGACCGCCCCGCACAGCCTCATAGCTTCCCTCGGCCGGGTCGCTTCCGGCGCAGGATGCCCCGCTTCTTCAAGACACAGGGAAAAGCACAGCTCCGTCTGCGCATTTTTTTCAAGCACCGCTTCCTTTACGGCGCAAAGGCAGTCGCCGCCGGACGCGGAAAGTCTCAGCTCCGGCGCACATAAGCCGCCGCTGCCCAAAAAAGCCCGCGAATCACAGCCCGCCGCTTCTCCGCCCGTAAGATACAGCGCCCTGCCGCCGCGCCTGCATACAGCCGCGCTCCCCGCCGTTTCATATATGCAGTATTTTTTATCATACCGATAGCTCTCCCCTATAAACGCATCCGCATAAAATCCTATCCGCAGATGCCTTGTCCGTCCCGACACATTTTTCAGCTGCACAATAAAGTGCTTGCGCGGCTTATCCTTTTCTATAAATACGGTCTGCACCGCCTCAATCCCGAAGCCGTCGTAATAGAACACGCTTTTCCCAAAGCCGTGCAGCACCGCATGCTCATCCCCCCTGTCAATAGGCGACGAGGTTACCGTCCACACATTTTTATCTTCATCCTCTATATAAACTATCTCCGATGCCGCACTGCGCACCGGATCGTCGGCCGGGCGCGTAAGCCCGGTAAGACGGGCATTCTCACCGAAGGTATAGCCCGATCCGTTTTCCGCCACAACGCTGCCCATCCCCTTTTGCGCAAGTATATTGCACCACGGACGCGGCGTACTTCCCTTTATCATATAGCCCTCCGCACAGAATCCGGGGCTTATATATTCAAGAACGGAAGGCATGTCCGCTGCGCCAAGCGCGGGCAGCACCGGCTTTGGCTTCTCGAAGTGCGCCCTAAGCGATAGAAACGCACAGTCCGCAAGCCGCGCAAGCTCTCCGCAGAGCTTTGTCTGCGCCGCATGTCCGCGAAAACGCGAATTATATTCTTTTATAATCTCCCGCACTTTTGCCTCATGCGCCACCTCTGCGGCAATTATCACATCCGCTCCCTCATTGCCCGCAAAGGTCCCTATATAACCAAGCAGCGCTTCCAGCCCCGGCAATTGCTCATCGCCCGTTACGGTAATATATGCAAGCCTTCTGCGTCCGCTTATTCCCATGCCGTAAAGAATTTCCGGCCCGCTTATATGCTCCCCTTTTTTCTCCGTTGCATAAATATCCGCCGCCCTGCCGTCCGTCTTTTCCGAGGCTTCTTCCGCGCGGATTTGCTCCGCGCCTTTTGCCGCCCCGGCTCTTCCAAGCAGCAGCGCACAGGCCGTGCGCAGATACTCTCTTTGCGCACCGCAGCCAAAGCCCGCTTTTCCGGCAAGCTCTCCGGCCAGCCTCTCCTGCATGCTCCGCAGCCGTTCTCCGCTCAAAAACTCATATTCCCGCAGCCGTTCACAGACGCTCTGACGGGAATATCCGGCCGATATTATCACATCGCCCTCCCACAGGCCCTCGCCGACAGGTACGCATACGCCCAGCATCGCTCCGCACGGCGCCTCAAAATCCTCCTCGCTTCCCGGATATGCGCTGTATATGCTTCCGCGTTGATAAAACGCCTGCCGCGAAGTGTAATACCGCGCTCCGTTGTCAGAGCAGATAATGCCCGCCGCAGCCTCCGCACCCTCGCGATGGGTCCATACCACTGCGCCGTCCCCCTTCTTTGCCATCGGGAATAAATCATTATACTGCGGATGAGCATAATATCCTTCTTCCCGCGCAAGCAGCATATCCACGCCTATAAGCAGCATTCCGCCGCCTTTTTTTGCAGATATCGAAAAGTGCATCTGTACACCGAAGCCGTCGGCAAGCGGATATATATCGCAGCCTATATCTCCCCTCTCCGTTGAGGCAAAGCATCTCACTCCCCCCATTCCGGCCTGTATTTTCTCCCAGTACACCTCCCGGCAGTCCTCATTATGCATAAAATATATATGACCGCCCCGTTCAAACCCCTGCTTTGCCTCCGGCACAAGGGTAATGCCCTCAAAATAAACCGCAAAATGATCCCGAAAAATATCCGCAGTCAGCCCCGCATAATTCAGCCGCGCCGCGTCGGTCATGCTCCATACCGTTTCCGCCTGTTCGCCCCTTTTTCCGTCAAAGGCGCGTCTGTGCCCGGCAGGCATTTCCTCGCAAAGCAGCAGCCTGCACGCCGAAGTATCGGGCCGGCTCATAAACGCCTGCCGCACCGCACCGTCCCACAGCGCATTGCACAGCCCCGCGATTATCATGCCCTGATGATGCGCCATGCAGCATTTTACCACTCTCGGAGGGTCAAACCTGTAATCCACGCTTTCATACATCCCGTATTTCCCGGCAGCTCCCGCCGCGGTAAATGCTTCAAGGTTTTCACACGCTTCCTTAAAGGCATATTCCATTCCAATCACCGAAGCATACGGGGCAAATATCGGCCTTGCCTCTTTGCCGTCCAGCGCAAGACAGGGCAGCCCGAAGGCGGAATAGGAATAATCCCCATCCCCGTTTATATCCCCGCAGCAGCTCTCCGAAATGCCGTAGGGCGTCCCCAGCCTGCGCGAAGCCACAATATTCCGCCTTATCACCTCATCGGCGGAGGCCCCGGCCAGCGTGTCCGCACCCGCCTCCAAAAACAGCAGCGGCATAAGGCTTTCAAATACCGTTCCGCTCCAGGACAGCAGCACGCTTCCGGTATCAGTGCGCACGCTTCTGCGCCCCAGCCGGAACCAATGCTGCGCCGGAACGCGCCCAAGCGCTATTGCGGTATAGCTGCACAGCAGGTTTTCCGATGCAAAAAGGTCGTATCTGCCCGCCGCGGCAGTGCCGCTCTGAGCATTTATTCCTATGCAGAACAATCCGCTTTTTCCGTCGAAAAGCAGCTCCAACCTCTCCGCCTCCGCTTCGCGCCGCATTCTTTCAGCTATTTCAAGCGCCCGCTCCTCCTCATTGCCTTCCTTCGCGGCGCAGGCCCTAAGCGCCGCAATAGCAAACTCCGGCAGCTTAAGCTCCCTGTATTTTTCCTCCGTTATCCATTGCCTTGCCTCTCTGCCCGTCGCAGCCCGCAAATCGGCACATATTCCCTCGCAGCCTTCCGTCATTGCCTCAATAAGCAGCGCGGCATACTCTCCCGTTTCATCATCGCCGCTTTTCCGCTTTGCCGCCGCCTTGATAAGCCCCGATGCCGTGAGCAGACAGGCACAGTAATTGCCGCAATCCACCGCCGAAACAAAATCGCCCAGCCGCTTCCCGGTTTTTACATCATACCAGTTATAATGACATCCCCGATATTTTTCCAGTCTCTCGGCAGCAAAAAGGCACTCCTCAATAATTTCAAGGGCAAGCGCAGCGGGCAGCAGCCCCGTATACATTCCGCAGGCAAGCGCAAGCAGCGCAAAGCCTATATTGCTTACGGAAGTCCTCGTGCAGAAGCCCTTGTACGGCTCCTGCTGATAATTATCAGGCGGAAGCCGGTTGCCGTTATTGCACGCATCATAAAAGAATCTCAGCGTCCTTATAAACAGCACGCGCAGCGCCCTATCCTCCCTCGCTCCCGCACGCTGCTTCGCCGAAAGCCTTTTTTGCGAAATATCATAGTAAATAACGGGCGCAAAGCCGTAAAACGCGCATAAAAGACAGCAAAAAATCACATTTGCCCACTGCGCCGTATCCGGCACAAGCCCGGTGCCCACCGCTGCCGCAAGCGAAATAAACAGCAGCACAAGCCCGAAAAACGGCGCTGCCCAGAACTGCGCAAAATATTCCCTCCTGCAAAAAGACGCTCTCTCTCCGTCGTTCCATTGCAGCAGCCTGCGGGAATGCGTCGCGCTGCGCCACAAAGCCTTTCCTACTGCATTTGCGGCGTTTGCTCCGCTGCACGGCAAAAACACCGCCTCAAGTCCGGCGCGCACAGCCCCCTTTGCCAAGGCATTAAAGGTCTTATCCGCCGCCCAAACCCGTTTAGCGTCAAAAGCAGCCGGCAAGGTCTGTGCAAGCAACAGCAGCAACGGAATCACGCAAAACAGCGCATAGAGCCCTATCGCCGGCAAAAACGCCGCCGGTGCTGCCGCAAGCAAAATCGCCGGCACCGTGCATACAAACAGCTCCTTAACGGAATCGACGCAATTAAGCACCGTACAAAGCCTGAAGGAAGCCGAGAATTCCCGTCTGCCCGCAAGAAACAGCAAATTCTGCCAATCGCCTCTTATCCATCTGTTGCGCCGCGACAGATATGCCTCCGCAGTTTCCGGCACCGTTTCCGCCGCTTCCGCCTCCGGGCATGTTATGCACCCCAGCAGATCTCCCTCCGCCTGATCGTGGCTCAATATCCGTCCCTGCGGAAGCACGGCGCATGCCTCAAGGTAGGCCTCCGCCTCAAACAGCCCCTTCCCGCCGAAGGGCGAATAGCCCGGCTTACACAAAAGCTCCCCTCCGGCCGACGGATAAAACGGCATCATGCCGTCGGAGAGCGCCTTTTCCAGCGCCGTTGCGCGCCTGTACGGCAGCCCCGCGGTAACACTCGGCTGAATCATCGGCGCTTTGCCGTTTTTCCGCTTTGATAACGGATGCAGCGCCGCACGCATAAGCGTCAAAGCGCATCCCGGCACAAACACCGTATCCTGATCTGCCGCCAGTATAAATTCACGGCCCGCAATATTTTCCCCGCCCAGAATAATTCCGAATTCGCTGCCGTCTCTTTTTACAAGATATCTGCATAGCGCCTCCAGTGCTCCGCGCTTGCGCTCTCTGGGCTCACCGCTGCCTAAGCGCACAACCGCCGCAAAGCCGCCCCCGCGTTCATTCAGGCGTTCTATCCCTTCTTTTAATGTCTGTAAAACCACTTCCCTGCTGTCGCTCTGTCCCCCGCAAAGAAAATCCCCCACCAATACACAGGGTATGCCGGGGTTGGCTGCCCCCATACGCTCAAGTCCCGCCAGCTGTCTTCTGCATTTCTCCCCCGTGCTTAAAATGCAGGACATCGCTATAACACATTTTTTCTTTTCAAGCGCCTCCGCCCCCTCGCGCAGCATTGGAGTTTTCTTCCCCTGTATTAGTCTTCCGGCGACAGCATAAAGCGGAGCGCGCGCTGCAGCCGCCGCAAGGGGCAGGTTCAGAATTTCCGTTGCCCACAGCAAACCGCCCTTTATCGGCAATACAGCCGCCGTCAGCGCCTCCCACATAACTATAAATGCAATATACAGCCCGGCGGCGCCGATGCGCTGCACCCATGCCCGCCTGCTGTCCGTCATTTTGCCAAGCCCCGCGCTTTTATACAGCTTCTCCTGTCCCTCTCCGAGCAAATAATACCCCATCCCGCTCTCCGGCGTACCGCCCTCCCGGTACAGTCCGTCAAGCAATTCCGTAACGGATACGCATTGCGTCCCCGTTTTTGCTTCGGCAAATTTTTTATGCGTTTTTTTAAGCGTTTTTTGCCCGTTTTTTATGCGTTTTTTATCGCTTTTTTCACTGTTTTTTACGCAATTTTTCGCCGTTTGCTCCCGCCCGTCACCCCGGCCAGTGTCCCAAAGCAGCCCGTACAGCGCCCTTCTGTACTCCGCACGCGTTGCGTCATCGCTCATTTCATACCCTTTGTCCCTCATGAGCCACTTTTCCTGATCGCACGCCTTTTCCGCCGCAATTATGGCCTTTTTATAGTCTTTTGCGCATAAAAAGCCCACTAATTCATCAATCAACACCGCATTTTCCGTACATTTAACACTATATTCACTTATAAAGTTCTCTTTTCTGCAGCCGTTTTTTTCAAGCGCCGCCTCGCCGATCCTTACTGTCAGCCCGATATTTTCGCACATTTCCGGTCCGGTCAGCACCTGATACAGCTTCTCACCGCTCTTTGCCACCCTTTCCGCCAGCTCTTCCCCGGATATTTTCCCGTCGCAGCACGCCCTCAGCTCCACCTTCAGATCGGCGAAAACCCCCGTTTTTACGGCAATTTCCGCCGCTGCCGCACTCAGCAGCTCCGCTGCTGCAAGGGGCAGACATACCGGCAGGGCACAAAGTGCATATGCGGGAAGGCTGCCCGCCCCCAGCAAAAGCGCCAGCTCGTCATTCTCCGCTCCCTTGCGCAAAAACTCCCGGCACGCGCCGTATACCCTGCGCCACAGAGCGCCGGAGAGCCGTATTCCCTCATTTTGCGCTCTGCGCACCGCAGCAGAAGCGCTGTCGCAAACGCGCACCCTTTCACGGCACAGCTGTGCCACGGTGTGCGCAAGGCTGGGCGCAGCCTCCTGCGTTTTAAGCAGATACAGCCGTTTTTCCAGCAGTAATGCCGTTTTTATCTCCTTTTTCAGTGCTTTTGAACAAACCGTTCCCCTATTCGACCGGCACACAAGTATAACAATCAGCGACGCAGCCGCCAGAGCCAATGCAATAAAAAACATTTTTTGCCTCCTGTTTTTATATTGCTATTATGAACATTACTGCGCTTTTTATCCCTTTTATGCCCCGGAAACAAGCCTATTGACGCATAAACCACAAACAAAAAGAACGGCAATGCACGATTACCGTCCTTTATTTTATATTTGATTTTTATATTTAACCCGGCCCCGCCCCCGGCAGCGGCTTTATATCAGCTGCAGGGTCACCGCGTCACAAAGATCCATGCCTTTTTCGCTCAGGCGGCAGTTGTCCCCGTTAATTATTATATATCCGCCCCTTTGCAGCGTTTCCAGCTCGCTCGAGCGCGCGCATCTTATATCCGTTCCCGTATCCGAAGCGCACTGCCTGAAGGAAAAGCCCTCGGTCAGGCGGAGCCTGAGCATTATGAATTCCTCATAGCGATCCTTTTTTGTAAGCGCAATGCTTTCACACGGGCCCGGATGCGTCATATATTCCGTCAAATTGCTGCTGCGTCGGCTTCTTATACCGTTTTGCAGCGAATGTGCGGCGCACCCTATGCCGATATAGTCCTTTCCCGTCCAGTAAGCAAGATTATGCCGGCATTCATATCCTTCACGGGAATAATTCGATATTTCATACCTTTTATAGCCCGATATAAGCAGCTTCTGCGCCGTGAGCGCATATATTTGGCGGTCGGTTTCCTCATCCGGGCGGCTCAGCCGCCCGCTGCTCACCTCTTTTTCAAGGGGGGTGCCCTCCTCCAGTATCAGGCTGTAAGCCGATATATGCTCCGGCGCCAGCGCGGTTACACGGTCAAGCGTCAGGGCAAAATCCTCCGGGCGCTGCCCGGGAAGCCCGGAAATCAGATCGATATTTATATTATCAAAGCACTCTCTTGCCATTGCATACGCATCAAGGAATGTTTTATAGTCATGCAGCCTGCCCAGCATTTTAAGCTCGCTGTCCAGCGTAGACTGAAGCCCTACGGACAGCCGATTTACCCCCAAATCGCGATAAAGCCGCAGCTTTTCCTTTGTCAGGCTGCAAGGATTGCTCTCCATTGTAAATTCCGCGCCCGGCTTTATGCGGAATATATCCGCAAGACCGCGCAGCAGCCTTTCCGTCTGCCCGCAGGACAGCACGGACGGCGTGCCCCCGCCTATAAAAACGGTTTCCGCAGCCTCTCCGCGATAACCTTCCGCATCCTTCAGCAGCGCTAGAATATAATCGTCCGTAAGCGACTCCTTGCCCGCAAAGGATACAAAGTCGCAATAGCGGCATTTTCCGGCACAAAAAGGTATATGCACATATACGGAGCTCACCGTCATTTTTCTCCTTTTTACGGGCATAATTATTTTTCCGCAAGCCTTCACGGCCGCAGAAAAAGCGCGCCGCAGGGCGAAGCAACGCCCGGACGCGCCGTAAATGTATGGTTTCAGTTTATTTTAAGCACGGCCATGAACGCCTCGGAGGGAAGCTCCACACTGCCTATCTGGCGCATGCGCTTCTTGCCTTCCTTCTGTTTTTCCAGCAGCTTTTTCTTTCTGGTTATATCGCCGCCGTAGCATTTTGCAAGCACATCCTTGCGCATTGCCTTTACGGTTTCCCGCGCTATGACCTTGCCGCCGATTGCCGCCTGTATGGGTATTTCAAAAAGCTGACGGGGAATTACATCCTTAAGCTTTTCCGCAATTGCCCTGCCCCGCGCATACGCCTTGTCCTTATGAACTATTGTAGCCATGGCATCGCACACATCGCCGTTTAACAGTATATCAAGCTTTACAAGCTCGCTTTCCTTATAGCCCACAATCTCATAGTCAAAGGAAGCGTAGCCGCGCGTGCGGGATTTGAGCGCATCAAAGAAATCATATATAATTTCGTTAAGCGGAAGCCTGTACTCCAGAACCGCGCGGGTTTCATTTATATATTTCATATTGATATATTCCCCGCGCTTTTCCTGACATATCTCCATGATGTTGCCGATATACTCCGGCGGAGTCATGATATGCGCGCTTACTATCGGCTCGGATATTGATGCTATTTCTTCAGGCCTTGGCATATCCGCCGGGTTATCCAGCAGCAGCTCGGTGCCGTCCGGCTTGGTTATGCGGTATATTACGCTGGGCGCGGTAGTTATTATATCAAAATCAAATTCGCGCTCCAGCCGCTCCTGAATTATTTCCATGTGCAGCAGCCCTAAAAATCCGCAGCGGAAGCCAAAGCCCAGCGCCGCCGAGGTTTCCGGCTCAAAGGTAAGCGCAGCGTCATTAAGGCGCAGCTTTTCCAGCGCATCCTTAAGGTCGCCGTACTCCGAGCCGTCTGCGGGATATATTCCGCAAAACACCATGGGCTTTGCTTCCTTATAGCCCGGAAGCGGTTCCTTTGCCGGATTATCGGCAAGGGTTACCGTATCGCCCACTCGCGTCTGGCTGACATTTTTTATGCTGGCGGCAATGTACCCTACATCGCCCGCCATGAGCGCATCGGCAGGGGTATAATCAGGAGTGAACACTCCTACCTCCACCACATCAAATTCGCTGCCGGTGCTCATCATGCGTATACGGTCCCCGGCGCGCACCGTGCCGTTTTTAACGCGCACAAAGCTGAGCGCGCCCTTATAGTTATCATAGCAGGAATCAAATATAAGCGCCTGAAGCGGAGCATCCGCATCTCCCTTCGGTGCAGGAACGCCGCGGGCGATAAGCTCCAGCACCGCTTCTATATTCAGGCCCTCCTTTGCGGATATGCAGGGCGCATCCTGAGCAGGCAGCCCTATAACATCCTCAATTTCCTTTTTGGTGCCCTCGGGATCAGCACTGGGAAGGTCTATTTTGTTTATTACCGGCAGTATTTCAAGATCCTGCTCAAGGGCAAGGTACACATTTGCCAGAGTCTGCGCCTCAATGCCCTGAGTGGCGTCCACCACAAGCAATGCGCCCTCGCAGGCATTCAGGCTGCGGGAAACCTCATAGGTAAAATCCACATGTCCGGGCGTATCAATGAGATTGAAGGTGAGCTCCTCGCCCCACGGCGCGTCATAAAACATGCGCACCGCCTTGGATTTTATGGTTATTCCCCGTTCCTTTTCAAGCTCCATGGTGTCCAGCACCTGATCCTGCATATCGCGCTTGCTTATGGTGCCGGTAGCGTCGATAAGCCTATCCGCAAGGGTGCTTTTACCGTGATCTATATGCGCAATTATACAGAAATTGCGTATTTTCTTCATTCTGTCGTCCGACATTCCAACCTCTTATCACATCAGATAGTGCCGCTGCCGATTATCAGCCGCAGCAGTTTTTATATTTCTTGCCGCTTCCGCAGGGGCAGGGATCGTTTCTTCCCACCTTGTGGCTTACAGCCGTATGGTTGGCGCGCCACTGTCTAAGAATGGTATCTCGCTGCTCCGCGCTCAGCACGCCGTCCCATTCGGGCAAAGTATAAAGCCATTTCGCCTTGGCGGAAAGCATATTGTAATACAGCTTTTCCGTATCAAATACTATTTCAACGCTGTCGGTATCCTCCAGAGTGCCAAGGTCAACCTCCTGCTTAAGGCTGGTGTTTGCACCGTCCAAAAAGCCCGCAAACATCACCGGCTCCATACCGATGCTCTCTGCCGCCTCTTTTATGCTGCCGCAGAGCTTATGCTCCGGATCTGCAAGTATCTTCTTGTAGGCTTCGGTTTCTATTCTGTAATATTCATTCCAGAATTGCAGCTGCTGCTGTTCGTTTGTAAAGCTGTCGGTGAGTTTTTCCCAAGCTTGGTATATTTTCATTTTTATCTTCCTTTCGCGACCCTATCGGCCCTTTGACATAATTTATTATTGTTTTTTACAGTCATTATCCGTAATTGCCGTCCGCCCGTTACAGCATGGCCTTGAGTGTTTTACCAACCTCTTCAAGGAACTCCACGGTATTTACGCTGCGCTTATTGGGGGCGCTGCTGAGCAAATACAGCTCTTTTGTCATTATTCCGTTTTCCACCGTCAATATCGTGGCTTTCTCCAGTTTTTTTGCAAAATCGCACAGTTCCGGTATGCCGTCCAGCTCGCCGCGTTTGTTGAGCGCGCCGGTCCAGGCATATATTGTGGCTATGGAGTTCGTGCTGGTTTCTTCCCCCTTGAGATGGCGGTAATAATGTCTTGTTACGGTGCCGTGAGCAGCCTCGTATTCGTATTTTCCGTCAGGTGAAACAAGCACGCTGGACATCATGGCAAGAGAACCGAAGGCGGTTGCTATCATATCGCTCATTACATCGCCGTCATAATTCTTGCACGCCCATATCATGCCGCCTTCGGAACGCATTATGCGTGCAACCGCATCATCAATAAGGGTGTAGAAATATTCAATGCCGGCGGATGCAAATTTTTCTCTGAATTCCGAGTCAAATATCTCCTGAAAAATATCCTTGAAGCGGTGATCGTAGGTTTTAGATATGGTATCCTTTGCCGAAAACCAAAGATCCCTTCCCGAATCAAGAGCATAATTGAAGCAGGAGCGCGCAAAGCTTCTTATGGAGGCGTCGGTATTATGCATGCCCATTATAACGCCGTCGCCGGTGAAGGAGTGAATGAGTGCGGTGCGCTTTGAGCCGTCCGCAGAGGTTACGGTAAGCTCGGCCACATCACCGGCGGAGGTGCGCATTTCGGTGTTTTTATAAATATCGCCGTAGGCATGGCGAGCAATTACTATCGGCTGCTTCCATGCAGGCACGCGCGGCTGCACTCCGGGAACTATTATAGGCGTGCGAAATACCGTGCCGTCCAAAATGGCACGGATAGTGCCATTGGGGCTTTTCCACATGCTTTTAAGCTTATATTCCTCCACCCTTGCCGCATTGGGGGTTATTGTGGCGCATTTTACGCCTACTCCGTATTTTTTAATGGCAAGCGCCGCTTCGGTTGTAACCCTGTCTTCAGTTTTGTCGCGGTTGGGCAGCCCGAGATCGTAATATTCGCATTTAAGCTCAATATAGGGCTTAAGCAAAATATCCTTTATGCTTTGCCAGATAATACGGGTCATCTCGTCCCCATCCATTTCCACAAGGGGAGTTTTCATCATGATTTTTTCCATATGTTCATCTCCGAAAAAAAGACTGACGGACGCGCGAAACTTGCACACTCCGCCGCAATTGTAATATTACTACAAATCCCCGCAAAAATCAATTGAATATTTGGCCGGGGACACATTGCACCTTGCGCATCGGCGCCCGATGGTATATAATTGAAGCATGAAGCATTATGATGTATTTATTTCAGGTGCAGGACCTGCCGGCAGTATTGCGGCATACCTGCTGGAAAAGAGCGGAGTTTCCGTGGGTATAGCCGACCGGCGCTTTTTTGACCGTCCGAATCCCGCATTTGTAAAATCCTGCGGAGGTCTGCTTGCGCCCGATGCGCAGAAGGCGCTGGCGCGGCTGTCGTTCTCTCTGCCCAAGGAGATTCTTGCCTCACCGCAGATATTCGCGGTAAAAACGCTGGACCTTGAAACCGGGCTGAGCCGGCTCTATCAGCGCTGCTATCTGAACATTGACCGCGCCCGCTTTGACCGATATCTCTTCGGGCTGTCGCAGAACACCGACAAGTACGCCGGGCGCGTTGTGCGCGATATAAAGCGCCTCCCCGACGGCTATAAAATACTCCTTTCCGACGGCACGACGCTTCACAGCCGCCTGCTTATAGGCGCAGACGGCGCGTGCTCCGTTACCGCGAAGCGGCTCGGAATATCCCGCAATGCCCGCAGTTATGTGTGTGTACAGCAGCTTTTCCGCGCCTGTGAGGATCAGATGCTTTACAGCGCGGTATTTGACCGCCGCCTTACCGATTACAGCGGCTGGACCTTTGTAAAGGACGGCATCGCCTATGTGGGCGGCGCCTTTCTCCCCGACGGAAGCGCAAACGAAAAGCTGGATACAATGGTAGAACGGCTGAGCGGCTTTGGCTACCGCTTCGGACGGAAGCTGTCACGGGAAGGGGCCATGCTGCTGCGCCCGCGCTTTATGCCCTCCGCCGCCGTAAGCAGCGACGGCTCCTGCGCGCTTATCGGAGAGGCTGCCGGGCTTGTATCTCCCAGCTCTGCCGAGGGCATCAGCTTTGCAATAAACAGCGCCGCGGCAGCATATGAGAGCATAGCCCGCAAGGGAGATTTCTCCTGTTATGCCGCCGCTACCCGCTCCCTGCGGATGCGCCTTGCATTAAAACAGCTGAAGCTGCCCTTTATGTATTCCCCGATTTTAAGGAGCGCCGTTCTTAAAAGCGGAATAACCGCCATTCGTCCTTTCTGTACGGAGGTGCAAAAGCACTGAGCCTTAAAATATCACAGCGGCATCGTTTCTCCTTTCCGACGGCCGCATTTTTATTTTTTGGCTAATATCTTGCAAAAAAGCTCTGCTGCGGCATATAAATGCACAGTGCAGAGCTTTTTGACTGTTTTATTTTACTGTTTGCAAATGCCGGGGTCAATCGTCCTGATCCAGCTCGTCCGCAGAATCTCCTGCGGCATCCGCCGCCTTAAGCGGCTTTACCGCCTTGCGCTTTCCGGCTGCAAGGTTTGTATTTATAACATTGAGCATGGTGTGCAGCTTGGTATCCAGCTCCTCCATAAGCTCCGGATGAGCCTCAATATATGCACGGGCGTTGTCCTTTCCCTGGCCTATACGGTCGCCCTTATAGCTGAACCATGTGCCGCTTTTTTCAATAAGGCCGACATCCACGGCGGCATCCAGCAAACCGCCGGCGCGGCTTATGCCCTTGCCGTAATACATTTCCACCTCGACGGAACGGAAAGGCGGCGCAACCTTGTTTTTGACGATTTTCACCTTGGTTTTGTTGCCTATTATATCGGCTCCGTCCTTTATGGCGTCGCCCTTTCGGATATCCATGCGCACAGTTGCATAGAATTTAAGAGCCTTGCCTCCGGTGGTGACCTCCGGGTTGCCGAACATAACTCCCACCTTCTCACGAAGCTGGTTTATAAATATGGCGGTGGCGTTTGTTTTGCTTATGACGCCCGCCAGCTTGCGCAGCGCCTGTGACATAAGTCGCGCCTGCAAGCCCATATGAGAGCTGCCCATATCGCCTTCAATCTCCGCCTTGGGAACGAGCGCGGCAACCGAGTCGATAACCACTATGTCGATGGCGCCGGAACGCACAAGGGATTCGCATATTTCCAAGCCCTGCTCGCCGGTATCGGGCTGTGAGATGTACAGGTTGTCAACATCCACGCCCAAAGCCTTTGCATATTCCGGATCCATTGCGTGCTCCGCATCGATATATGCCGCAATGCCGCCCAGCTTTTGTGCGGATGCCACCATTTGCAGTGCAATTGTTGTTTTACCCGATGACTCCGGCCCGAAAATCTCGATTATTCTTCCGCGCGGTATTCCGCCTACGCCCAGAGCCGCGTCTATCTGTATGCTGCCGGTAGGTATAACGGAAATCTGCGTTGCCGCAGCGTCACCCAGTTTCATAACGGAACCCTTGCCGAACTGTTTTTCGATCTGTACAAGAGCCGCCTCAAGTGCCGTTTGCTTGTCCATCTTTTTTCTCCTTTGTTATATCTTTCAGCCTTCCTGCGGCTGTTAAAACCCGTAATTTCTAATATATTATAGCACCCCGAAACCGCCCGTGCAACACCAAAGATGACAAAATACGCTTTTTGCCGTTTAATTTCGGAAAAAACATATGCGGTATGGGTCAGGCATCGGAATTCTGTTTCAGCATATATTCGATAAGTTTGAAGGCTTCCTTTACTCCGTGCTTTGTTACCCTGCGGCGCGAGCCCTTTACGAAAAAGCGCCGGCAGCATACCGCACCGCCCCGTACTGCGGCAACAAAAAAGGTGCCCACCGGGGCTGCGGGCGTTCCCCCGCCGGGGCCGGCAAAGCCGGTAGTGGCCACCGCAATGTCGCTGCCCGATGCCTCGCGAATGCCCTTTGCCATTGCCTGTGCGCACTCCGGGCTTACCGCTCCGAAGCGCTCAAGCATTTCCGTGCTGACGCCAAGATGCGCGGCTTTTGCATTATCGGTATAGGCCACAATGCCCAAAAGAAACGATGCCGACATTCCCGGCCTGCTTACAAGCTGCGACGACACCCCGCCGCCGGTAAAGGATTCGGCGGCAGATACGGTGATTCCGCCCTCCAGCAGCTGCCTGCACACTTTTTTTACGCGCTGTTTCTGCGTCATTTTCCGTTTTTCTCCTTAAATGCATCGCCGCTTTTGAACACCGCGGTGTTTTTAATTATGTAATTTGCGCCGCTTATTACCGTAAGCACCGTTGATGCAATAAGCACTATGTAATCCATGGGAATACCGATAAGCCCAAAGGGCCAGTTGCCCATCAGAAGCAGCACTATTGCTACATCCTGAGTGACGGTCTTTAGCTTGCCCCATTTATCCGCGGCAATAACCACACGGTTAGTAGCTGCTATAATTCTGAAGCCGGTAACGGTAAATTCCCGCGCAACGATTATTACGGTGCACACCGTGAGCACCACGGCCCACGGGTCATCGCGCTTCGATGCCCAAAGCAGCATTATAAGGGCCGTAACATTAAGCAGCTTATCCGCTATCGGATCCAAAAATTTTCCGAAATCAGTAACCATGTTGCGGCTTCGCGCTATGCGTCCGTCCAGCATATCGGTAAGCACCGCCAGCACAAATACGGCGGCCGCCGCATATTCCAAAGAGAAAAAGTACAATACCGCCATTACCGGTATCATAATAATTCTCAGAAATGTGAGCTTATTGGCAAGATTCATAGGCTGTCTTCTTCCCCTTTCGGTGATGGTGTCTGACTGTTTTTATTCTGTTTTATCCTTTGCCTGTGCGCTTGCGTAAAGGTCGTAACCGAAGGCCTCCTGCACCGTGCAGGAATAGAAGCTGCCCGTTTCAAGGTTTTCCCCCGAAACATAAACACATCCGTCCACCTCCGGGGCCTGAAACTCACATCTGCCCACATAGCTTGAGTTTTCCTCGCTGTAACCCTCTATAAGCACGGGCAGCGTAAGCCCGACATATTTTGAGTTGAGCTCATTTGTAATGGAGGACTGCTGAAGCATTACGCTGTCAAAACGCACCTGCTTTGTGGAAGCGCGCGTCTGATGCGGCAGGGAGGCTCCCACCGTGCCCTCCTCCGGCGAATATCTGAAGGCGCCCAGCAGCTCAAAGGGACGCTGCTTCAGAAAATCAAGCATATGCCGGAAATCCGCCGGTGTTTCGCCGGGATAGCCGCATATTACCGTAGTTCGCAGCGCCCACGGCTTATCAAAGGAGCGCACCTTGTCGTAAATATGCTTTATAACATCGGAATTATAATGCCTGTTCATGGCCTTGAGCATTTTATCCTCGGTATGCTGAATGGGCATATCAAGATAATGACATATCACGCTGCTGGAATTCATATATTCAAGCAGCTCGTCGCTTATGCGGCTGGGATAGGCATACAGCAGTCTTATCCACTTAAAGCCTATGCCCTCAAGGCTTTTAAGCAGCTCCGTAAGCCTCCCCTTACCCTTATCTTCACCGTAGCGTGTGGAATCCTGCGCCGTAACTATAAGCTCGCGCACGCCGCCGTCATAAAGCGCCCGAGCCTCCTTTATGAGAGAATCGAAATCCCTTGAGCAATAATCTCCCCGTATGGACGGAATGGCACAGTAGTGACAGCGGTTCGAGCAGCCGTCGGCTATTTTAAGATATGCGCTGTATGACGGGGTGGAAACAATCCTTCCCGGCGCGGTGTCCATATATTCCGGAGTGCCCTCGGTGCAGAAATACTTGCGTCCGTTTTCAAAGCAGTTAAGCATTTCGGATATATGGGAGTAATCATATACCCCCAGTATTCCGTCAAGCTCGGGAACCTGACTGCGCAGCTCCTTTGCATAGCGCTTGGCAAAGCAGCCCGTGGCAAAGACCGCGCGAACGCCCTGCTTTTTAAGCTCCAGCATTTCAAATATCGTGCGTATGGATTCCTCCTTTGCCTCGGTTATAAAGCCGCAGGTATTTACAAATACGATATCGGCCCCAGCCGGATCCTGCACCACCGTACAGCCCGCCTCGGAGAGGTATTTCATCATTATTTCGGAATCCACCAGATTTTTATTGCAGCCCAGTGAAACTACTGCCGCCCTGTATTGCATGATTTGTTTTTTCCTTTTGTATAAGAATCTTACGCAGCCTTAAGCAGCATGCAGACCCGCGCATTGCCCTAAGCCCGTTTGCTGTTTGCTATTTCCTTTTGAAATTCTGTATATACTGCTCCTGCGTTATCAGTATCTCCCTTGGCTTGCTGCCCTGGGAGGGGCCGATAATGCGCATTTTTTCCATGGCATCTATAAGCCTGCCGGCGCGGGCATAGCCTATGCCCAGCTTGCGCTGGAGCATGGATATTGAGGCCTGCTCCGTCTGCATGACTATGTCCACGGCCTTGAAGATCAGCTCGTCATAGCCCTCTTCGCCGTCGGCACCCGCTTCCTCTTTATCCTCCTGCGAAACCATGGTGATCTCTTCCTCGTCGATATACTCCGGCTCGCCGGAATTGCCCTTTATGAACTCCACCACCTTTTCGATGTCGGGTTCATCCACAAAGGCTCCCTGAATACGCAAAGGCTTTGATTCGCCGTTATGATGATAAAGCATATCGCCCTTACCGACAAGCCTTTCCGCGCCCACTCTGTCCAGAATGGTTTTGGAATCGTGCGATGAGGCCACTGCAAAGGCCATGCGGGACGGAATATTGGCCTTGATAACGCCCGTTATTACATTGACGCTGGGGCGCTGAGTAGCCAAAACAAGATAAATGCCTGCGGCGCGCGCCAGCTGTGCTATGCGCAGCACGCTGTCCTCCACCTCGCCGGGGCACACCATCATCAGGTCGTTAAGCTCATCTACAATAACCACTATGCGGGGCATTATCGGCTCGCCCGCCGCTTTTGCCTGCTCGTTGTAGCGGTATATATCCTTTACCCTGTGCTTGCTGAATTCGCTGTACCGCTTTTCCATCTGCCGCACCACATATTGCAGCGCGCCCGCCGCCTTTTTGGGGTCCGTTACCACCGGCAGCAGCAAATGCGGTATGCCGTTGTATATGCTCAGCTCCACCTGCTTGGGGTCTACAAGTATCAGGCGCACCTCATCGGGGGTGGCCTTGTAAAGCAGGCTTACGATAAGGCTGTTTATGGCAACGGATTTACCGGAGCCGGTTTGACCGGCTATAAGCAGATGCGGCATTTTGGCAATATCGGCAATAACCGCTCTGCCGGTTATATCCTTCCCGAGCCCTATTGCCACGCAGGAGGGATTATTGCGGAAGCTGTCGCTGTCCAGCACCTCGCGCAGGCATACCATGGTCACATTAACATTCGGTATCTCTATACCTATTGCCGATTTTCCCGGAATCGGCGCCTCTATACGCACGCCGGTCGCCGCCATGGCCAACGCAATATCATCGGAAAGGTTCAGTATTTTATTTACCCTTATGCCCTCCTCCAGCGTAAGCTCATAGCGCGTTATTGCCGGCCCTACGGTATAGTTTATAACCCGCGCCCGTATGCCGAAGCTTGCCAGTGTGCGCTCCAGCTTAGCGGCCAAGGCGGCATAATTTACATTTGCAATATTCTTGGGCGGCTTTGGAGGCGGCAAAAGCGAAAGGGGCGGAAAAACATATTTGGGCGGCTGCGCCGGCAGATCAAAGGAATTGAACTCTCCGCTTACATTTTCCTTTTCGTGCTCCGGCTCCTCCGGGTCGCTTTCCGTATCCTCCACTCCGCCCTGTTCCGTGGGCAGGTACGGTGTTTTTACGGCTTGCACCTCGCGGACTTCCTCGGGCCCGTCCCCTTGCACATACTGCGCCTCCTCCGGGTGCGCCTCAACCGCCTGCCCGCTCGGCTCCTGCGAAGTCGGCTTTATAAAGGGCGAATACTCCTCCTGCTCGGCATGCACGGTTGGCTCCTGCGCGTCCCAAACCGCGGCGCTGCCGTTAAACGCGCCGTCATACAAAGTATGGCTGTCCGGCTCGTTGAATTCTCTTTTTAATACGCTTACGGGCGCAGCCTCATCTATGGACAGCGGCGATTCCTGCTCGCTTATAACCTCGCGGTTATGCTTGCGGTTAAGCCCCTCCTCCACCGTATCGTCAAACATTTTGACCTTTTTGCGCGTATTTGTGTTTTCGTTTTGGGCAAAGCGGCCGCTGCTGCGGTTATAGACTGCCCGTTCATCCTCCATGCCGTCATATTCGCCGTCAATATCGCCGTCCTCTTCAAACAGATCGTCCTGCATAAGCGCACGGCTTCTGCGCTGCTCCCTGCCGTTGTCAATATGCTTTTTCAGGCGTATGCCCATTTCTCTGTAAGAAAAATTAAACAGCAATATCACGCTTACCGCAACACCGCACACAAGAATTATCGCGCTTATTGCCACTCCGAAAAGGCGCACAAGCGGATAAACATAAGCTGCGCATACCGCGCCCATGCTTAACGGGAAAAATGACTGCGATGCCGCATTGTAAACGGTTTTAAGGGAATCAAAATATCCGCTTTCCGTCCACGCAAGCCCGCCCGCCGCCGTTAAGGCAAGGTGTATAAGGCCGCATATGCACAGCGCGAACACTATGCCGGACACCGTTTTGCCCGCATGAATGTCAAAGCTGCTCCTAACTATTCTTGCAATGCCGAACACCAGCATTGCAACGGGCACAAGATAGCCGCCTATACCGAAAAGCCCCATTATTACCCCGGCTATCGCCTCGGGCACCGCAGCGGTTTTTCTTATGAAAAGGCAGGCAAGAACAAGCAGCCCCAGCGCGGCGCATATTACCCCCTGCATCTCCCGCGAAGCATTTCCCGACACTCCCGACCGGCCGCTTCTTTTGCCGTTTCTGCCCGAAGCGTTTCTTGCGGAGGCTTTGCTTTTCTGCGGGGCACGCTTGGTCTGAGAGGTCTTAGCCTTGCCCGAGGTGCTTTTTGCCGTGCTTTTTTTCTTTTTTTCCGCCATGTAATTCAGAATTCCTTTCCGGCGATGCCGCTTTTGACGCAGGCGCCGTTATAAAACAAAATCAATGCAGATTTCATGAAGAATCCGCCGTATTGAGTTAAGCCGTACATTGTATTATATCACAATACCGCTTCAAAAGCAATGCCGCATTTAGCGGGATATTTTTTCCTGCCCATTATATGCGGAAATGCGTCCGGGCAAACCCCGGACGCATCCGTTAATCATGCTTTTATTCATTCAATGGGTGCAACATAGCATCTTCTGCGCTTATGCTGCCTTGTTTCAAAGCTCTTCCACTGGGACTGCACCTTGTCGTTCAGCTCCAGCTCAGGGCCGGTTTCGGCATATTTAATACCGTTTTTAATGGCGTTTGCATATATTTTGTTTATCAGCATGGCATTTACGCCCTTGTTCTGATAATCCTTGCGCACGGCCACCAGCAGCAGCTCCAGACGGTCGTTCTTCTTAAGAGCTTTAAGCAAATGCACCCACCCGAAGGGCAGATAATGCCCGCCGCCCTTTTTTGTTGCCTTTGCAAGGGAGGGCAGCGCAGCGCCGAAGCCCACGATCTCATTGTTTTCGTTTTCTATAACGCATACATATTGGGGGACAAGCAGCGCTATGTAGTGGTCTTTATAAAACATCACCTGCCGCTTATTAAGCTCCACCGTGCCGTACAGCCCGGCATAGGCCTCATTTAGCAGGTCGAAGATTTCCTCTACACGGGGCAGCACCTGCTTCATTTTGGTAAACTTGAACTCGTGCAGATTGCCTCTGCGCATAAGTCCGTTGGACACCTTTACTATCCGCTCATCCAGCTTGTCCGGAACCTTTATCTCCATTTCCACCCAATCGGCATCCTTTACAAAGCCCAGCGCCTCCAGATGCTTGGGATAGTATGCCGCGTTATAGGCCGTGATATACATATCCATCTCGTCAAAGCCTTCAACCAGCATGCCCTCCTTGTCCATATCGCAAAAGCCGATAGGCCCGGTGATCTCCGTAAGTCCGTTTTGCTTGCCCCACGCCTTTACATAATCAATAAGCGCCTTTGTAACCTCGATATCGTCAATTACATCAAAGCGGTTAAAGCGAATGCGCTTTTTATGCCATTTTTCGTTGTAGGCATGGTTGATAATCGCGCACATACGCCCCGCCAGCCTGCCGTCCTTATAGGCAAGCAGTATTTTGGCCTCGCAGTATTCGTAGGCCGGGTTTGTTTCCGGGCGAAGGTCCTTTGTTTCGTCCACGCTCAGACAGGGAACATAATACGGGCAATCCTTGTAGAGCTTATTTGGAAATTCCACGAAGTCGTGAATTTCCCGTCGTGTTTTGGCTTCCTTGATTTCAATCATTGCGGTTTCTCCTTAAATATGAATAAATAATGAATACGCAGACATTATACCGCACATTGTTCGGTTAGTAAACGCATTTTTGCAGCTTATGCGGAATTCATGCGGTTTTCATATGCCGTTTTATAAATAAATATATGCCGCCGCAATTATAAAAACGCGCATCAGTGCGCATATGCAAAAAATGCATGTTAAAGCCGCACCCTAATTATATGTAACCTCTTTTTCCCCGTTTGAAAGGGCACTTGCCCGCAAAGAAGCATAAAGATTTTTGTATTCCGGCTCGCATACTATAAGCGCCAGCGCCTCCTTTGCCGCCCTTACCATATCCATATCCGCAAACAGTGCCGAAAAATCCGTACCCGGCATTCCGCTCTGACGCAGACCGAAATAATCTCCCGGTCCGCGCAGTTTAAGATCCTGCTCGGCTATTTCAAAGCCGTCGTCGGTTTTGGTAAGTATTTCAAGACGCTCACTGTCCTGCGCGGAAAGCAAAAAGCAATAGGATTTCATGCTGCCTCTGCCCACTCTGCCCCGCAGCTGGTGCAGCTGCGCAAGCCCGAAGCGCTCGGCATCCACAATCACCATGTTTACGGCCGACGGCACATTTATTCCCACCTCAATTACCGTAGTGGAAACAAGCACCGCCGTTTTGCCCGAAACAAAGCCGTCCATGACACTCTGCTTTTCCTCCGCCTTCATCCTGCCGTGTATAAGCCCCAGCTTCTCCGGCGGCAAAAGTGCAAGCATTTCCTCGTATATTTCCTTTGCGCTGCGCGCGGCATAATCCTCATTGGGATCAACAAGGGGGCAGACTATATAGGATTGCAGCCCCTGCCCGGCACAGGCCGCTATATATTCAAAAAGCGCCCTTTCCCTTGCCGGCGGTATAACCGCCGTTGTGATATGCTGTCTTCCCGGCGGCAGCTCATCCAGCACCGAAACATCAAGGTCGCTATAAAGCACAAGCGCCAGCGTGCGCGGTATGGGAGTTGCCGACATAACAAGAGTGTGCGGGTTTGCCCCCTTGCCCTCAAGCCGCGCCCTGTGCGCCACCCCGAAGCGATGCTGCTCGTCCGTAACCACCATACGCAGATCGCGGTATTCGGTTTTTTCGCTTAAAACCGCATGAGTGCCCACTATCACCCCCGCTTTCCCCGATGCAATTTTTTCTTCCGCCTCTTTCCTGTCGCCTGCACGCATTCCTCCGCGGATATACACGCACGGTATCTCCGGAAAAAGTGCCGTAAAGGCCAGAAAATGCTGCCGAGCAAGTATCTCCGTGGGCGCCATGATAACGCACTGCCCGCCGCTTTTCCATGCGGCATACGCACAATAAAAGGCAACGGCGGTTTTGCCCGACCCCACATCGCCCTGAAGCAGGCGGTTCATGCTTTTGCCGGAAGAAAAATCGGCGTCAATATCGTCAAGCGCCCGCTCCTGCGCCCCCGTAAGCCGGAATCCCAGCCTTTGGGAATACTCCTTTTTCAGGTCTGCGACGCCCATGATCGGCGCCGGCAGCTGTTGCTTGGCCTCTCTGTTTGCATAAAGGCTTACAAGCAGCGTAAGCAGCTCTTCAAATGCAACGGTGCGCTTGGCAATGGCAAACGCCGCCTCGCTTGAGGGAAAATGTATGTTTTCCAGCGCATATCTTTTGTGTGCCAATGTAAAGCGCTCTCTGAGGGATGTCGGGAATGTATCCTCTATTACACAGCCGTCAAGCGCCGCCCTTAGAAGCGCGCGCATAAGCCCCTGGCTTACGCCGCTTCCCTTTGGCAGGCTGTACACCGGGCATATTCCCGTCATTGCGGTGCCGTCCTCCGGCTCAAATATCGGGTTTATTATATATCTTCTCTTATCCTTTATTTCTATCCGCCCGTACAGCTTGTATCTTTGCTCTTTTTTGAGCCTGCCGAACATATAGGGCTGGTTGAACCATATTGCCGTTATGCCCCCCGTTTCATCCTGAAAGCGGGCAAGCAGCATGCTTACTCCGCTTCGCCCCTTTCGCGGATAGCTGTTGCCGGTAAGAGAGGCAACCAAAAATGCCGGCTCTGCATTGCGGGTATCCGATATGAAAACCGGATGCGTAAAATCCATATAAGAGGCCGGAACAACGCAAAGCGCCTGCTCAAGGGTGTCTATACCCATAAGCGAAAGCGCTTCTGCTTTTTTAGGTCCTATTCCTTTTATGCCGCTTATCATTTTTTTGATTTTTCCTCCGCGCCGCGCATATCTATAACCGCCAACATTATGCCGCTGCGTCCCCGTCCGCGCCTGTATGAAAAAAAATTATCCTCATCGCAGCAGGTACAGCAGTGCGCCGCCGATATGTTTTCCGGCTTTATGCCGCACGAAAGCAGCTGATCCTCCATTATTCTCCACAGATCAATGCTGTATCTGCCGTCCGGCATGAGCCTGTCGTATTTTCCTTTTCCGAAGGCCGCAAAGAACACCTGCGCACAGTCATCGTGCACAAGAAAGCACTCCGGGCATATGCTCGGCCCGCACACCGCCGTTATATTCTCCGCAGCGCAGCCGTACTTTTCCTTCATGGTCTGCACCGCGTTTACGATAACTCCCGCCGTCGTCCCCTTCCAGCCGCTGTGCACCGCCGCTATTACCTGCTTGACGGGATCGTGCATAAGCACCGTGCCGCAATCCGCCGTGCGTGCAAGCAGCACCGTGTCGGTATCGTTTGTAATTACCGCATCGTAGCCCACCGGAATATCGCTCCAGCCGCGTCCGCCGTTTCTGAAGCCCTTATCCACACACAGCACCCTGTCGCTGTGCGTAAGCTGGACAAACACTATATTCTCAACATCCACTCCCATAGCCTGCGCCATGCGGCAGTGATTCTCCCACACATTTTCCTGCGAATCCCGCCGCTTCCAGCTCAGGTTAAGGCTTTCGCATTCTCCCGTGCTCACGCCGCCCCTGCGCGTGGTAAAGGCGTGCGTTATATTTTCAAAGGCATCCAGCCGTCTGTTTTTTATAAGCCTTACGCCGTTTGGCGCATCATAAAAGTAAAAATCTCCGTTCATACGCTTTTCTGCTCCGTCAGCTTCCGTTTTCTTTTGTTCACTGCTTTGTGCCGTTCTCCTGCGCGCTGTCTTTTTTTATAAGCTTATTCATTTCCTCCATAAGCTTGTTAAGATCGTTCAGCTCGCGGTAAACCGAGGAAAAGCGAATATATGCCACAGGGTCAAGCTCCCGCAGCCCGTCGCTTACCAGCTCTCCTATTTCCAGCGAGGATATTTCCAGCTCATGCCTGTCGTGCACCGCCGTATCTATCTCCATGACCAGTGCTTCCATCTGCTCTGCCGATACCTTGCATTTTTCACAGGCCTTGATTATTCCTCCGCGCACCTTTTCTATATCAAAAAGCTGGCGGCTGCCGTTGCGCTTTACCACCATAAGAGGTACGGATTCTATTTTTTCATATGTTGTAAAACGGCGTCCGCAATTTATACATTCCCGTCTGCGCCTTATAACAGTGCCTTCGTCAGTGGGTCGGCTGTCCATCACCCTGCTGTCCGGCGCTCCGCAATACATGCATTTCACTCAAGTCACACTCCTTATTCCTGCCCGATCATCCTGTTGATTCCGCTTTTACAGGCCCGTTTTCGCAAACGGATTTTCCGGGCTGCTTTGCCCAAGCAAAAGACCTTCCGAATGCTGCCGCGCCTGTTTTATCCGATTTTGCCTTTAAGAATTATAACACATCCTTTTTGCACCGTCCAGTCTTGATTTTTATTTCAGCCCTTTTTTACCGGAACTCCGTCAATATCCACAAGAATAACATCGTCCCCCAGCCTTACTATACGGCACCACGGTATAACCGTTTCCTTTCCCGAGCGTATAAAGGAAAACATCCCGCACTGCCCCGGCACCACCAACGCCTCTATCTGCCCGCCTTTGTTAAGCACGGCATCGCATACGCAGCCCAAACGCCTGCCGTCGCATATGTTCACCACTTCCTTTTGCCTAAGCTCATTATACCTTATACTCAATTTACCCGCCTCCCGTTTGCATATTTTGCATCCGAATATAAAAAAGCCTTCCGCAATAATATATGCGGAAGGCCGAAAAATTGTCCGTATTAGGCGTTAATTACTTTTTTACAACGCGCAAAGCCGCCTGAACAACATGCTCTGCCGTAATGCCGAACTCCTTGAACAGCACGGAAGCCGGTGCGCTTGCGCCGAAATGATCGATGGAAATGATCTCGCCGTCAAGGCCGACATATTTGGCCCAACCAAAGCTGGAGGCCGCCTCGATAGCCACACGGGCGCGAACCGCATTAGGCAGTACGGACTCCTTATACTCAGCGGACTGCTCCTCGAATATCTCCCAGGAGGGCATGGAAACAACACGGGCATCAACACCCTGTTCGGCCAGCATTTCGCTTGCCTTGAATATCTGTTCCACCTCGGAGCCGGAGGCCATAAGAATAACATCCGGAACCGCCTTTACGGAATCCTTCAGGATATACGCGCCCTTAAGCGCCTCCTTTCCGCTGTTTTCATACTGCGGCAGATTCTGACGGGTAAGTATGAGCGCAGTGGGGCTCTTGCGGGTAACGGCAGCGCAGTAGGCCGCTGCGGTTTCTTTATCGTCAGCCGGACGGATAACGGTAAGGCCCGGAATGGAGCGCAGGGAAGCAAGATGCTCGATGGGCTCATGGGTGGGGCCGTCCTCGCCTACGCCGATGGAGTCATGGGTAAGGATATAAATTACGGGCAGCTTCATAAGAGCCGACATACGCATGGCGTTCTTCATATAATCGGAGAATACAAAGAAGGTAGCGCAGTACGGTGTTACGCCGCCGTGGAGATAAAGTCCGTTGCAGATAGCCGCCATGGCATGCTCGCGGATGCCGAAATGGAAGTTGGAGCCTGCTCTGTTTGCCGGGCTGTAATACTCACGATCCTTCATAAGGCTCTTATTGGAGGGTGCCAGGTCGGCACTTCCGCCGAAGAGATTGGGCTGCATAGCCGCAATACGGTTAAGCATGGTGCCGGAGGAGGCACGGGTGGCGTTGGGCTTGCCCTCGCTTTTCCAGAAATCCTCGTCCTTCATCAGATCAACGGGGAATTCGCGGTTCATCCACTGCTGATACTCGGCATACTCCGCCGGATATTCGGCGGCGTACTTCTGCATCATGGCCTCCCAGTCCTTCTGAGCCTGAGCGCCGCGGGCGGCGTTTTCCGCCATGCAGTCATATACATCCTGCGGTATCTCAAAGGGAGCATAATCCCAGCCCAGGGTTTTCTTGGCCTCGGCCAGATTCTCCGCGCCCAAGGGCTCGCCGTGAGCGCTGGCCTTGCCCTGCTTTGCGGGGCAGCCGTAGCCTATCTGAGTGCGGCAGATGATGATGGAGGGTTTTTCGGTTTCCGCCTTTGCCTGCTCAATGGCAGCGGCAACGGCATCGACATCGTTTCCGTCCTCAACATTTATAACCTGCCAGCCGCAGGCGGCGTGACGGGCTCCCACATCCTCGGAGAAGGTCACATTGATATCGCCCTCAATGGTGATATTGTTTTTATCGTAGAGCATTATAAGCTTGCCCAGCTTGAGAGTGCCAGCAAGAGATGCCGCTTCCTGCTCGATTCCCTCCTGAAGGCAGCCGTCACCCACCAGAACATAGGTATAGTGATCCACTACCGGGAAACCGGGCTTATTGAACTTCGCAGCCAGATGGCTTTCCGCAATCGCCATACCAACGGCATTGGCAACGCCCTGACCCAGAGGACCCGTGGTGGTCTCCACGCCGTCCGTGTGGCCGTACTCGGGGTGTCCCGGAGTCTTGCTGCCCCACTGACGGAAGGCCTTTATATCCTCCATGGAAACCTTGTAGCCGCACAGATGCAGCACGGAATAAAGCAGCATGGAGCCGTGTCCGGCGGACAGAATGAATCTGTCGCGGTCTGCAAAGGAAGAATCCTTGGGATTGTGCTTGAGTTCTCTGCCGTATACGGCATAAGCAAGCGGTGCAGCACCCATGGGAAGGCCCGGATGTCCGCTGTTTGCCTTCTGCACGCCCTCAGCCGCAAGAATACGGATGGCGTTAACGGTCTTTTGTTCGATAGGTTTCATGTTGTTCCTCCTGTAATTTATTGAAATATCACGCATTTTTGAAATTGTATCTATTATACACTATACCGGTGCGGAAATCAAGATTATCTTTTTAAGCCTCTTATTTTGCAAGCCACTCCTTAAGCGGTGCGGTATCAAGATATTCGTATTTTTTAAGAAAATCGCACAGCTTCTTAGCAATTATGCGCACTCCTCCCTCGGAATCGGATTCGATATTAAGCGGCATGAGCGGATCGTGCACCGAAAGGCGAAGCAGGAACCAGCCGTCACCGTCGTTTTTATCAAAGGAGGCGCGTATTCCCTCATGGTTGTCCGGCGCGCAGTGCCAGCCCGGCGCAGTCTTTGAGTATGCGGTAAGCTCGTCGATTATCTTCTGTCCGTACGCCTTGAAATCCTCGGTTGTAATGTTCATGCGGAATTCCATGCTTTCCTTGGGCTCCGCAAGGCCGGAAAGCATATCCTCAAGCTTCTTCCCCTCTTTTTTCAGCTGAGCCATTTTTATAAGCAGCCTGGTTACAAGATATGCGCCGTCATCCAGGAAATAATTCTCCTTTATGGCCGCATGACCGCTGGTTTCAATGGCAAGCGGGCAGTAAACTCCCTCGCTGTTAAGGCGAATTGCCTCGTTTATGACATTTTTATAGCCCCTGCGGAATCTGTGATGATGTCCGCCCAGCTTATTTTCTATAAAATCCTTCAGACCGCTTGATGTAATGGAGTCCGTTACTATGGTCGCCCCCGGATGCTCGCCTATAAGTATTGCCGAAATAAGGGCAATAAGACGGTTTTTGTTTATTTCGCGTCCCTGGGAATCCACCGCTCCGGCGCGGTCCACATCGGTATCGAATATCAGACCTATATCGGCATTGTTTTCCTTTACCGCCTTCATTATGGCGTGCATGGCATCCTCATTTTCGGGATTGGGCACATGATTGGGAAAATAACCGTCCGGCTCAAGGAATTGGCTGCCAGTAGTATCCGCGCCCAAGGGCTTAAGCACCTTGTTTGCATAAAAGCCGCCGGCTCCGTTTCCTGCATCCACCACTATACGGAAGCCCTTGAGCGGATGCTCATAGTCCTCGGCGTTTACATTTTTGCGCACCATATCCACAAGCATGGCCGCATAAACCGAGAGGAAATCGTACTTTTCCACCTTTGCACCGGGCGCATCGGGCAGACGCTTTCCGTCCTGCGCATTTTCCAGCAGCGCGGTTATATCGCTTTCCTCAAGCCCGCCCTCCTTTGTGAAGAATTTAAGACCGTTTCTGTTGAACGGATGATGGCTGGCGGTAAGCTGTATCGCCGCATCGCAATGCAGCTTTTCGTCCACGCAGGACATAAACATTCCGGGGGTGCTCATCAAACCGAAATCGTAGCAGTTGATTCCCGCACGGGTGAGCGCCTCAATTACATCCTTCTTCATACGGGGGCCGGACACGCGGGAATCATGTCCCACCGATACCCATATTTCTTCCGGCTTTTTATTTATTCTTTGGCAAAGCCAAAAAGCAAAGCCGTCGGTTATGGCCGTTACGGCCTCGTCGGTAAGGGTTACGGGCATATCCTTGACGCCCTCAAGAGCCACGCCGCGCACATCGCTGCCGCTTTTGAATTTTTTCCATTCTTTATTGAGCATTCTCTTCACCGTATCCTTCGCTTATTTTTCCGCCGTCCGCACGCTTTATGATTTTCGCAAGGCAGACAGACTCGGCGGAAATTGTTCCGCGGCGCTTTTATAAAGCGCGCAGAGCCTTCTTAAGGCCGATACTATTATAATTAACATCCGGCAATTTATCAAGTTATATTTGTTCAAAAATCACATATTAAGCTCAATTTTAACAGCCGGCAGCAATCAGGAAGATATTTTTCGCATAAAAGCTGCGGTCATGTTGTAAAAAACGCAGAAATATGCTACAATTCAAAATACGCAAAAAAACGCGGAAAGGCAGCGGCTCCGGCCGCAGGTAAAATATGAAATTTGATTTTGAACTTGTGGGCAAGATCGGCTCCATGGCGCTTGTCCGCCGCGAGGACAACGATATCGACTACAACATCTTCTCAAAGCTGGGCTCGGAGCTGCGTCCGGGATATATCTGGGTTTCCTCCGGCGCTACCGAGATCGGACGTCTTGATTATATGAAGCGCAGCGGCCGTGAGCTGTCCGGCACCGACGACGAGAACAAAACCGACTACTCCTCGCAGGGGCAATCCATTCTTATGGAGAACTACCGCCGGTTTATTGCGCCGGAATACAGCGTGCGGCAGGTGCTGCTTGAGCACCAGCACTTCAATAACGACAAAAAGCGCGCCCAAATAAAAGCTCTTCTGCTGCGCGCGCGGGATCAGGGCGCAGTGCCCATTATAAACTATAACGATGCCGTATCCACCCGTGAAAACCTTAATTACGAGCTTTCCACCCTTCGTAAAAAGGGTGAGCATGTAGTGGAATGTGTTGATAACGACGAAACCGCCGCAGTTATAGCCTGCCTTGTAAAGGCCCGCACGCTGCTGATAATGACCTCCGCGCTGGGCATATACCGCAACCCCGCGGATCCCTCCACCCTTATTGAAGAAATATCGGGAGCCGACATAAACGAGGTGCTGCAAAACATATCTCTTGCCCAACAGCACTGCATCGGCGCTTCCCGCCGCGGCGCAAACGGAGCCGGCGCAAAGCTTGAATATATAAAGCAGCCCGTTATGCAGGGCACGCAGGTTATCATCGGCAGCGCAAAATACCGCATATCCGAGCTTTTGTCGGGAAATGCTCCCCGCACCGTAATAGGGGTACGCTGACATTCTCCGTTATATTTTGCGCAATACGCACGGGATAATATAAAACAGTTTTTGCAGACGGCCGCAGAAAAACAGCATTTTCTGCGGCTTTTTGATATAAAAAAGACGGCCTTACGGCCGTCTTTTAATGGTTTCTATGCCTTATTTGTCGGGCAGCAGATCCTTGCGGGAAAGGTTTACGCGGCCCTTATCGTCAATCTCGATAACCTTGACCATTATCTGATCTCCGATATTGACAACATCCTCCACCTTCTCCACGCGCTCCTTGGCAAGCTTGGAGATGTGTACCATGCCGTCCTTGCCGGGAAGCAGCTCCACAAAGGCACCGAAGGGCATAATGCGCACTACCGTGCCCAGATATACATCCCCCACCTCGATATCCTTGGCAATGGCGTCTATCATCTTCTTTGCCTTCTTGCCGGCCTCCTGATCCGCAGCGTATATAACTACGCGTCCGCTGTCTTCAATATCTATCTTAACGCCGGTTTCGTCAATGATCTTGTTTATCATCTTTCCGCCGGGCCCGATAACCTCACGGATCTTATCGGTCTTGATATGGAACACTATGGTCTTGGGCGCATATTTTGAAACATCCGCTCTGGGCTTGTCCAGAACGGCCAGCATCTTGCCCAGAATAAACATTCTTGCGTCATATGCCTGCGCCAACGCGCGCTTGAGTATCGGCTCATCAATGCCCTTTATCTTAATATCCATCTGAATGGCTGTGATTCCCTTTGCGGTGCCCGCCACCTTGAAGTCCATATCGCCAAGGAAATCCTCAAGCCCCTGAATATCGGTAAGCACTACCACCTTGTCGCTTTCGGTATCCTTGATAAGTCCCATTGCAGCACCGGCAACCGGCGCTTTTATCGGCACTCCCGCATCCATAAGGGACAGAGTGGAGCCGCAGACGCTGGCCATGGAGGTGGAACCATTGGAGGAAACCGCCTCCGACACCAGACGGATGGCATAGGGGAATTCCTCCTCGCTGGGGATCATCGGCTCCAGCGCACGCTCCGCCAGCGCGCCGTGACCTATCTCGCGGCGTCCGGGGCTGCGCATGGGCTTGGCCTCACCGGTGGAATACGGCGGCATATTGTAATGATGCATATACCGCTTCTGCTCCGCTTCATCAATGCCGTCCAGCTCCTGCGCATCGTTGAGCGGGCCCAGCGTTGTCATGGTTATAACCTGCGTCTGTCCGCGGGTAAACACCGCAGAGCCGTGAGGACGGGCAAACATATGCACATCGCACCATATGGGGCGCACATCGAAAATGCCGCGTCCGTCGGGGCGTATGCCCTTGTCGATTATCTTGCGGCGCATGGTTTCCTTTTTGATTACATAAAGGGAATCGCTTATCTCGCGCGCCTTATCCGGGAACTGCTGCGCAAAATGCTCCTGAACCTCCGCATCCACCTGCTGTTCGCGCACATCGCGCTCATGGCGGTCAAAGGATTCCATTACCCACGCGATCTTGTCGGTGGCATACTCGCGCACTGCCTGCTGTATCTCTTCAGGAACCTTGTAGTAATCAATAACGGCCTTTTCCTTGCCTACCTCGGCCACTATTTCCTCCTGGAACGCCACCAGCTTCTTGATCTCCGCATGGGCCAGCATTATGGCTTCCAGCATTTCGTCTTCGGTAACTTCCTTGGCGCCCGCCTCCACCATCATAACGGCATCCTTTGTTCCGGAAACCGTCAGGTGCAGGATGCTCTTCTCCCGCTGTTCCATATCGGGGTTTATAACATATGCGCCGTCTATAAGTCCCACGGTAACGCTGCCGGTGGGCCCTGCAAAGGGAATATCGGATATTGACAAAGCAACCGACGAGCCGATCATGGCGTAAATATCCGGGGGAATATTGTTGTCCACGGACATAGCCGTAGCCACTACCTGAACATCGTTATAAAATCCCTTTGGGAAAAGCGGGCGAATCGGGCGGTCAATAAGACGGGAGGTCAGTATTGCCTTTTCGGAGGGTCGGCCCTCTCTGCGGATAAAGCCGCCGGGGATCTTGCCCACGGAATACTGTTTTTCCTCAAACTCCACGCTCAGCGGGAAAAAATCCATTCCCTCTCTGGGCGCCTTTGACATGGTTACATTGACCATAACCGCCGTATCGCCGCAGCGTACAACGCAATGACCGTTTGCCTGCTCGGCGTATCTGCCCACCTCGACGGACAGCTCCCGGCCGGCAAATTCTGTTTTGAATATCCTGTGTTCCATCACATTACCTCGTTTCCAACATCTATTTTCATCCGTAAAAAACGGTATTCTAAAAATGGGAAAGGCGGACTGTCAAAACACTCCGCCTACGCTGTTATCTTCTCAGACCCAGCTTCTCCACGATAGCTCTGTATCTCTCGATATCAATGCTCTTGAGATAGTTAAGCAAGCCTCTGCGCTGACCTACCATCATAAACAGGCCGCGTCTTGAGTGCTGGTCCTTTTTATGAACCTTAAGATGCTCGGTCAGATGACTGATGCGATCGCTGAGAATCGCAATCTGAACCTCGGGTGAACCCGTATCGCCGTCATGGAGCTTGTAGGCCTCGATGATCTCCGCCTTTCTTGCCTTATCCATTACAGCACCTCCTTATAATAAAATTTTTATAGCTTCCGGCCGCCGAAAGCCAAGGCCGGTCGTTAGGAGAAACGCGCCCCTTAGCAAAAGGCCACGGAAACAATGCTATTGTAGCATAAGAATATTTATTTGTAAAGATTATTTTTGAAATTGTACCCGTATTATTAACCAACCGCGCATTTTCGCCGCGCCCGTGCAGCGCTTTTACGGGCAATGTCAAAATACGCAGTGCCGTTATTTTTGCCTCTTAAGGCTTTTGCCGCTCAGAATATCAACGCATATCGAATATCGGCGCATATCAGAATATCAGCGTATAATCAAGAGTTTTGAAATATGCCGCAGCCACTGCGGCATCCCGCTCTATCTGCTCCTTCAGCGCCTGCGGCGAATCAAAGCGTATTTCTCCTCTGAGCCTTTTTAATATGCGCACCTCCAACTCCCTGCCGTAAAGCCCGTCGCTGCAGGAGAATATATTGCATTCATATGTTCTGTCTCTGCCGTTATCGAATGTGGGACGCGTGCCGATATTCATTATTCCGCCGTGCCGTTTTCCTCCGATATTCACGCTTACGCAGTACACCCCGTCCGGAGGGCTGACCTTGTCCCCGGGAAATTCGATATTAGCGGTGGGAAAGCCGAGTGAGGTGCCTATATGCCTTCCCTTTTGCACCTGTCCGCAAAAGCCGTAATCGTACCCCAGCATAGCTTTGGCCGAATCCGTATCGCCCTGCCGTATGCAATCGCGTATGCGCGTGCTGCTTACGGTTTCACCCTGCCAGCTGACCCCAGGCATTACATAAAGCCTAAAGCCGTATTCCTCCCGCAGGGCAGCCAGGGTTGCCGGCGTGCCCGCCGCATCCCTTCCGAAGGTATGGTTTCTGCCCACGATTATTGCGCCGGGCTTAAAGCGCTCACAAAGCCTCCGGGCATACTCCTCCGCCGGCATTGAAGCAAGCCGGGGGGTAAAATCTATATATTCGCACCTTGCGCCGCAGTAGCGTATAAGCTCTTCCCGCTCCTTTTGCGTATTCAGAAGGCTTACGCTGCGCCCCAGCACCTTTGCCGGATGCTGAGAAAACAGCACGGCAAGCGGGTACATTCCCGCCTTTTCCAGCTCTCTGCCCTTTTCTATAAGCGATCTGTGCCCCGCATGCACCCCGTCAAAGGTTCCAAGCAGCAGCGCGGGGCTTTTTCCCTCCGTCCCGCAGGGCATCTGCCGCTTTGCGGGCAACCCGTAAAGGCGGGCATCATTTATTTCAAACATCGGTTTCTCCTTTTGTACCGGCAAGACTCTTTGCCTGCTCCGGGGTCATAAAGCGGTTCTTCATGTGCAGCATGCCGTTTTTTATCCTTCCCATTGCGCAGAAGCTGCCGCACAGCCGCACCCGCACAACTGCGCCCTCCCCGGGATATTCCCCGCCGCAGGAAAATCTGCGCCGGTCAGCATCCAGTCCGTTGAGAAAATGAAAGGCAAAGCTTTTTTCTATTTCCGCGGCCGGATATTTCATAACGGCACTTTCCGGCGGCAAAATAAAGGAAAAATCGCCGCGGCGCACCATGGCTTCTATCGCACCCACCGTAAGGGCGCTGTCCGTTGTGAAATCGTCGCAGGCTGTCCTCTCAAGGGAACTCATGCAGCCCCCCGTTCCCAAGGCAGCGCCTATATCGTGGCAAAGAGTGCGCACATATGTGCCCTTTGAACACTCAATGCGCAGCAAGAAGCCCTCCCCTGCCTGTTTTGCTTCAATGGAGTATACGGTTATGCTGCGCGCCTTCCGTTCCACCTCGCGGCCCTGACGCGCCAGCTCGTAAAGCTTTTTTCCGTTATGCTTAAGTGCCGAATACATCGGCGGCACCTGCATAAGCTCGCCTCTGAAGTCCTCCAGCACGCCCCGCAGCTGCTCCAAAGTCACATTGCATTCCTGCCTTTGCAGCACATTCCCCGTTATATCCTGCGTGTCGGTAACAAGCCCCGGCAAAAAGCCCGCCGTATATGTTTTCCGCTTGTCCGTTATATAGTCGGAAAGCTGCGTTGCTTCCCCCACGCACACCGGCAGAACACCGCTTGCCATGGGATCCAGCGTCCCCGTGTGTCCCACCCTGCGGCAGCCCAGTATATGCCGCAGCTTAACCACAACATCGCTTGAGGTCCACCCCGGCTCTTTATATACATTAATTATTCCGTTTATCATCTTCAAGCTCCGCCGCTTTCCTCCGGCAGCTCCTCCAGCGCAGCTTTTATCCGCCGCATAAGCTCCGAAGGCACATTTTCAAAATTCCCCTCAATACAGCACCCTGCCGCCAATGTATGACCTCCGCCGCCGAAGGCCTGCGCGATGCGCGAAACATCCGCTCTCCCGGCGGAACGCAGGCTCACCTTTGTCAGCCCCTTTTCGCGTTCGTGCGCAAAAACGGCTATCTCGCACCCCTTCACATCCAGCGCATAGTTAACTATGCCGTCATTGTCGCAATCCTCGGTATCAAAGGGCGCGTATTGCTCACGGTTCATAAATATCATGCACGCTCTGCCGTCAAAAGCGGTCTCCAGCAGCTCCAGCGCCCTGCCCAGCAGCTTTGTCTTGCTCAGCGTCCGCACCGAAAACAGCTGCCTTGCTATATCCGCCGTATCTATCCCAAAGCCGTAAAGTCTGCCTGCTGCGCGCATTGTCTGTTCCGTTACGCCGCTGTATGCAAACCTGCCGGTATCGGTAAGAAAAGCAACATACAGGCATTTTGCCGTATTTGCATCAAGGTACGCGCCCAGCTCGTCCGCAAGCTCCATTATAAGCTGCGCAGTCGCCGGATAGGGCCGTATAAAGGATATATCGCCAAAGCCCGCGTTTGTTTTGTGATGATCTATCACAAACCTAAAAGCGCACTTTTCAAACAGGGCGGCATATTCTCCCATTCTGCCCGCATCTGCACAGTCCACGGCAATGGCCGCCGTTTTTTCCGGTATTACTCCCTCTTCTTCCGGGTTAATCAGTCCGAAAACAAACTCTCTCGTTTCGTCTTTCAGCACATCAAGCGATGCCGGAAGCCCGTCCCGGCAAAAAACACGGCAGCTCTTGCCCATATTTTTAAGGATATGGCACAGCGCCGCCGCGCTGCCCGCCGTGTCGCCGTCCGGTGATATATGCATTATCAGCACAAAGTTTTCAATTTCTCTTATAGCCTGTGCAAGGCGTGTAAGCGAAGTATTCATAATCAAAACGGGGTGAAGCAAAGCCTCACCCCTTTTCACCTTCCTTTGGGTCGCTGTCGCGTTGTGTATTTATCTGATCGATAAGCTGACCTATGCGCACGCTGTATGTAATGGAATCATCCGGAACCAGTTTAAGCTCCGGCATTTTCCGTATCCTGAGCCTGCTGCCCAGCTGATGCCTTATAAACGGCGTCGCCTTTATAAGCGCGGAAAATGTTTCCTCCTGCTCCTGCTGCGTGCCGTATACGCTGATATACGCCTTGCAGTACATCAGGTCTTTTGAAAGCTCCGTGCGCACCACGGAGCACATGGTGCTTACGCGCGGATCGCTTATATCCTCGCGCAGCACCTCTGCCAGCGCCCTGTGTATTTCCATGCCGATCCTGTCGGCTCTGTTTGATGACATTTTACACTCCCCCGCTTCCGTTCCTTTTCCGCCGCAAAGCGGCGTCCCCGCCGGGCATCAGACATTCTTTATCTGCTCCATGATAAACGCCTCGAAGACATCGCCCTGCTTGATATCGTTGTAGTTTTCAATACCTACGCCGCATTCGTAGCCTGCGTTGACCTCTTTGACATCGTCCTTGAAACGCTTAAGAGAGGAAATCTTGCCCTCGTGAATTACAATGTTATCACGCAGCAGGCGTATTCCCGCGTTGCGCTGAATGGAGCCGTCCGTAACATAGCTGCCCGCTATTACTCCCACGCCCGGCACCTTAAAGGTCTCGCGTATCTCGGCATGACCTATTACGGTTTCTTTGAATTCCGGATCCAGCATGCCGTTCATTGCCGCCTGAACATCCTCAATGGCATTGTAGATAACGCGATACATGCGCATATCCACTTCTTCTCGCTCCGCAGCGGCGCTTGCCATGCTGTCGGGGCGAACATTAAAGCCGATGATTATCGCATTGGAGGCCGCCGCCAGAATAACATCCGATTCCTTTATCGCGCCCACCGCGCCGTGGATAACCTTTACCTTGACCTTGTCGTTTGAAAGCTTTTCAAGCGCCTGCTTAACCGCCTCTACGCTGCCCTGAACATCTGCCTTGACAATAAGGTTCAGTTCCTTGACAGAGCCGTCCTGTATCTGATTGAACAGATCGTCCAGCGATGCCTTGCTGCGCGCTTTTATCTGCTCTGCCTTTATCTTATCCTTGCGCTCCTGCGCCACAAGCCTTGAGAGCTTGTCGTCCTCCGTCACATACAGTCGGTCTCCCGCCTCGGGAACATCGTTGAAGCCAAGCACCTCTACCGGCATACTGGGGCCGGCGCTCTGCACGCGGCGTCCCTTGTCATCCATCATTGCGCGCACATGTCCGAAGGCCGTACCCGCAACCACCGTATCGCCCACATGAAGCGTACCGTTCTGAATGAGCACCGTGGCCACCGGTCCGCGCCCCTTATCCAGCCGTGCCTCAATAATAGCGCCGCGCGCCTTTTTGGAGGAATTCGCCTTATACTGGTTCACATCCGCCACCAGCAGTATCATCTCAAGCAGATTGTCGATGCCCTCGCCCTTAAGCGCGGAAACCGGAACGATAATAGCGTCTCCGCCCCACTCCTCGGGAACGATGCCGTTGTTTGTAAGCTCCTGCTTTACGCGGTCCGGGTTCGCCCCCGGCTTATCCATTTTGTTTATAGCCACTATGATCGGCACATTGGCGGCCTGAGCATGGTTTATAGCCTCGATTGTTTGCGGCATAACTCCGTCATCCGCCGCCACCACCAAAATGGCGATATCGGTCACCTGTGCGCCGCGGGCACGCATGGAGGTAAAAGCCTCATGGCCCGGAGTATCCAGGAAGGTTATCTTCCTGCCGTTGTGCTCCACCGTATAGGCGCCTATGTGCTGGGTTATACCGCCCGCCTCGTGCGCAGTGACATTTGTGTTTCGTATTGCATCAAGCAGACTGGTTTTACCGTGGTCAACATGACCCATGATGGTAACGATAGGCGGACGCTCCTCGTTGTTGTCGCCCTCGGATTCCTCATCGGCATCCGTCATGGTCTCCTCAAAGGTCTTGGCTATCTTCTGCTCCAGCTCTATGCCGTAATCCGTAGCCACAAGAGCCGCAGTGTCATAATCCACCTCGTTGTTTATGGTGGCCATTATGCCCAGCATAAACAGCTTTTTGATGATATCCGCCGCCGGCTTGCCCAGCTTTTCGCTAAGATCCTTTATGCTGATCTCCTCTGTGGTCATCACGGCATATTCTATCTTGATAGGCTCCATTTTGGACTGAGCGCTTTCCTTCTTCTTCTTTTTGCCGCGCCACACATCGTCATCCACGCCCATCCTGCTCTGCTGACGGGCAAGATCGCGCTTGTTCGGAGTCTTCTTTTCATTATCGCGGGTATTGCGATACATTTTTTTGTTAGGATCGTAATTGCTTACGCGCTCCTTCTCCATGGGCGGCTCAAATACAGCGGCTGCCGGCTTCTGATAGCCGCCGCGCGCGCCCTGCTGACGATCGCTGCGCTGCTGGTATGCACCCTGCGGACGGTCTCCGCGCTGCTGATATGCGCCCTGCGGACGGTCACCTCTGGGCTGATATGCACCCTGCGGACGGTCGCCGCGCTGCTGATATGTGCCCTGCGGACGATCACCACGCTGCTGATATCCACCCTGCGGACGATCGCCGCGCTGCTGGTATGCACCCTGCGGACGGTCGGTACGCTGCTGATACGCGCCCTGCGGGCGGTCGGTACGCTGCTGATATCCACCCTGCGGACGATCGCCGCGCTGCTGGTATGCACCCTGCGGACGGTCGGTACGCTGCTGATACGCGCCCTGCGGGCGGTCGGTACGCTCCTTGGGTGCAGACTCACTTGCCGGCTGCTTCTCCTCCGCCGGTTTTTCCTGTTCCTTTTTTTCTTCCTGCGCGGCAGGCTGCACCGTCTCCGGCTGTTCGCCCTTGGTCTGCACAGGCATTTCCGTCTTTTCTTTTTTCTCCTGCCTGCTTTGTGCCTCCGCGCTTATCTCTGCGGGAGCCTCCGCCTGCTCCGGTGCTTCGGAGGCCGTTTTCTGCCGGTTGGCCTTCTCCTCGTGCGCAAGCTCAATAAGCCTTGCAGCCTCAATACGGCGCTGCTCGTCCAGCTCCTTTTTCTGCTGTGCCAGCTTCTGACGAAGCTCGTCCTCCCTGTCCTTAAGCGTCTGCTGCATCTTGAGAGCGTCCGCTTTTATACCGTCAAGCATGGACAGCAGCGAGTTTCCGGTTTCCCGAACCTCGGCTACAATAGGTTGCTTCTTACTCATTACCGCTAAATACCCCCGCATTTATAAGTGTATTATTGATCTCTTTTAATATCTCCGCGGAAAATCCGGCGTCGCACACCGCCGCCGCCTTCCGTTCGGGATGTCCCATGTATGCACAAAAACCCTCTCCGGCCGTTATGCACGGTACGGAATGTTTTTTTGCCAAAGAAAAATATTTATCTCTGCTGTCCTGCGTCATGTCGCCGTCAAGCAGCAGCAAATGCGCTCTGCCCGCTTCCACCGCCTTGTTAACCGCGGTAAAGCCGCTTACCGCCTTGCCCGCGCCGCAGGCAAGGCCGAGAAGGGACAGCGCCCGTTTACTCATTTCCAAGCTGCTCCAGCTCCTTTGCAAGCTCACTGCACGCCTGCGGCGTAAGCTGAATTTCAAAAGCCCGGTTTATCGCCTTGGAATTTATGCAGGCGGCAAGACATTCCTTCTTGGGGCATATATATGCCCCCCGTCCCGGAAGCTTCCCGGTGGCGTCCGCCTTTACCGTTCCGTCCTGCCCGCGCACTATGCGTATAAGCTCTTTTTTGGGCTTCATTTCCCGGCAGCCCAGACACATACGCATCGGTATCTTTTTAGCCTTCAAGCTCTCCGCCTCCGTCTTGTGCCTCCTGCTCCTCTACCTGGCTCTGGCACTTGATATCTATCTTCCAGCCGGTAAGATGGGCAGTAAGCCGCGCATTCTGCCCCTCCTTGCCGATAGCAAGGGAAAGCTGATTGTCCGGCACCACGGCCTTTGCGGTTTTATCCGCCTCATTCACCGATACCATAAGCACCTTGGCCGGACTTAACGCATTTGCAATGAATTCCGCCGGATCGCTGCTCCATTTTACTATATCTATCTTTTCGTCGCAAAGCTCATCCACTATATGGGACACTCTTATTCCCTTGGGGCCTACACATGCGCCCAACGGATCAATGTCGGGATCTGCCGCATACACGGCTATCTTGCTGCGGGAGCCAGCCTCGCGGGCAATGGATTTTATCTGCACGATGCCCTCCTGTATCTCCGGCACCTCTACCTCAAACAATCGCTTTACCAGCATGGGATGGGAGCGCGACACCGTTACCTGCGGTCCCTTGAGCGCGCGGCGCACATCCACAACATACACCTTTATACGCTCGTTCAGCTCATATTTTTCGCCCGGTATCTGCTCCTTAGGCGGAAGCACACCCTCGGTTTTACCCAGCTCTACATATACAAAATCGTTTTCTATTCTGTGCACAAAGGCAGTAAGCAGCTCGTTCTGCTTGTCTGCATATTCGCTGTATATCTGCCCCTTCTCCGCCTCACGCAGACGCTGCGTTATTACCTGCCGCGCCGTCTGTGCGCCTATACGCCCGAAATCCTTGGGGGTATCCTCTATCTCGATGCGGTCGCCTATCTGATAGCGGGGATCTATCTCCTGTGCCTCCTCAAGGGACAGCTCGGAATCCAGATTGTTGAGCCTCTCCACTACGGTCTTTACGAGGAATATCTGCACATCTCCCGTTTCGCGGTCCATTCTGGCGATTATTTCCCCGTCATAGCTTTTCGCCTTTTTATAGGCGGAAACCATAGCCAGCTCTATTGATTCTATCAGCACCTCGGCGCTGATGCCCTTTTCCTTCTCCAGTGCCTCCACGGCCTCTATAAGATTGAGATTCATTTTATAACCTCCAAATTTGATCGGTTGCAAATGCCTCACGGCATTTTAATGCAGTGCTGCAATTTTGTGCGTCTGTGTCTTTTTCGTATTCAAAAGCCTATATACGGGCTTACGGAGGCAATGTTTTCGTTTTCGAAGGTCACATTCTCCTTGCCCGTGTTTATTATCACCTTGTCGCCGTAGGAAAGCAATTTCCCCCTGAATTTTTTCTTTTTGCCCTTCAGCGCGGATTTAAGCTCCACCGTAACGCAGGCGCCCATGTTTCTTTCAAAATCCCTTTCCGTTTTAAGCGCGCGCTCTCCCGGTGAGGAAACGCACAGGCAGTACGGCCTGCCCTGCGTTACATCCGCCTGCTCTATCGGCGCTTCAATGGCGCGGGATACCTGCTCGCAGTCGTCCAGGGAAACGCCCCCCTGCTTCCATATATAAAAGCAAAGGCACATCAGTCCGTCCTGCATGGCATATTCCGCGTCCACAAGCTCATAACCCAGCTTCTCTATCAGCGGGCCGGCGCATTGCCGTGCGGCTTCGCATATTTCCATATATTTCCACCTTCAAAAAATAAGAGTGGGATTATGTCAAGCCCACTCAAGCAAACCCCTTATCAAAGGTTATGCGTATTATATCACGGTATTATTCTTTTTGCAACTCTTTATTGCGGCTGCGCCGCGGCCGCTTCGTATTTTTGCCGAATTTACTGATTTAATTCTCAAAGCAGCTCCCGCCCGAAAACCCGAAAATACGCAAACGCCGGCATTACACCCGTTTCATGCTTTGCGGAACAGTACGGCGTCCGCGATTTATGTACGGCCCCTGAGGGCCGTTTTTGTGTTTACTTTATTGCGTCGTCAAGGTATTCCATGGGATCGACATTTTTTCCGTCCTTGAGCACCTCGAAATGCAGATGAGCTCCGTCCGCTATTTCGTTAAGCGCCGTGTTGCCCGCCGTTCCTATCTCCTTGCCCGCAACCACCTTTGTGCCGGCTTTTATATCGTCCGCAATGGCATCAAGACCGGCATACACGGTTTTCAGCCCGTTTGAATGTTTTATTACCACAACATTCCCCAGCAAATAATCTGCCTGCGCCCTCTCCACGGTTCCGCTTAACACCGCAGCCACCTTATCGCCCTGAGCGCAGGAGATATCCACGCCGTTATGCGTGCTCCACTCCTTCATGGTCTGGCTGAAAACAAGGCTGTCCTGCGCAAATTCCTTGCGCATTTCCCCCTTTACCGGCAGCAGCATCTTCTCCGGAACGGTCACAAGCCCGGGTGCAGTTACATCCTTGCTGTCGTTCGGCCTGCGCGTAACCTCTGCCTGCGGCGGCTTTGCCGTGGGGTCGGCCTGTGCCTGCTGTCCCGTTTTACCTCCGAGGGATACGGCCAGCACTATTCCGCCCACCGCAAGGGCAAGAAAGGCTATTGCACATATTCCCTGCTTGCCGACGGCTTTTATAAACGAGCCCTTTTTCCTTGTTCTGTCTTTGAACGGTCCTAAATTCATAAATAAACACCTCCGCAGTTATTTTTGCCCCGTGGAAGTGTTATATACATATTTTTTGCGCTCAAAAGCTAAGTCGATGCATCTTTTTCTTCTTTCATGCTCTTTTTTCTCTATTTTACATCGATATTTTCGATAGTCACTCCCTTATAATAATGCAGCAGTATTTCCTCATAGCTTTTGCCCTCCTTTGCCATGGCCGCCGCGCCGCGCTGGCTCATTCCCACGCCGTGCCCGTATCCGTAATTTGTAAATATGATATTGCCCGCCGAAAAATTAAAGCTGTAAAGGGTGCTTCTGAGCCCGGCGGCCGCCTCAAACTCACTGCCGCTTACGGTAATTTTGCCCACACGGACGGCTTTTACCCTGCCGGAGGCGGTCAGCTCCTCAATTTTCAGCTGCTTTTGCAGCTGAGCCGCCCGCACCGCGCAATCCGGGAACCTTTCCGCAAGGCGCCGTGCAAATTCCGCGCAGCTTATAGCCTTTATGCGCTTTACCTCCCGTGCTTTTTCCGGAGTGGAAACGCTTTGCAGATATTCCGCTCTGCCGCCGGAGTACAGCTCCCGATAGGCCTCGGTGCTGCCGAAGGAGGAATCGTGATACATTGCCAAAACGACTTCTCCGCCGAAGGTCATGATTTCGCCCTGCGTATCCCTCACCGCCTGCTGTATGCGAGCCTCCTTTTCTTCAAAGCTTTTTCCCCATTTTTTCCTGCGTTCATTTTTATCCGCATAGGCTTGGCAGTGCCCCGACGCGGTGCACACCGCGCAGGAATCGTTTTTTCCGCAGCCGCCGCGCCTGCGCTTATATTCAAAATAGGTTCTTGCCGCCACCGCCTGTGCCTTAAGCGCCTCCGCTCCGTACGACGACGGCATTTCCGCCGCCACCACTCCCGTTATATACTCCTGCATATCAAGGCGCACAACGCTTTTGCTGCTTTGGCAATAAATGCTGATTTCCTCCGTATTTTCGGCGTTTTGCCCGCTGTTTTGCTCATTTTCGGTTTGCGGAATAATGTCCGTAAACGGCTGCCGTGCCGTCTCCTTTGAGCACTCCAGCTGTTTTTCCGCGCGGCAGCTTATGCCCGCTCCCCGGGCTCCGGATATGGCCAAAAACGCCAAAATCAGCCCCGCGGCAAGGAACTCCGCCGCAAAGATGCATGTTTTTTTCATATTTTTTCTCCTGTTTTTGCTTTTAAGATATGAAAACGCCCGTTATTTATTTATGACGGCCCGTCCGCACTTATGACACAAACCCGCCGAATGTGTGCCATCGACTTTTTCAAAGGAAAAAAATTACGAAAAAACAGTGAAAAAAACGGTAAAAAACGCATCAAAAACAGCAAAAAAAGCGCATAAAAATGCAGCAGAAATTTTTGAAAAAATTTTTTGCAAAAAAACATGCTTTGAAAACGGAAAAGGCCGCCCTGCGGCGGCCCTTCCGATAGGGGGTATATTAGTAGGAGGATTGTACAAACGCGGCTGCGACGCCTGTTCTTCATCGCCGCCTCATTCTTTACGCCTTTATTATAACCGTATGCGTTAAAAATACAACAGACAAACGGTAAATAAAGTATGAAAAAACGGCGAACAGCTGTGTACAAACTGTTAAATCCCTTTACAAAGCCACCGGGAACGGATATAATTCTAAGCTGTATAATGGTATTTCGGTTTGCAGAACAAAACAAGTGCATATTACAGCAGCAGAAGCACGGAAGGACGGAAAAAATGAATACTGCTATTCGTTACGGCATTTTACTGCTTTTTGGTGCCGCAATGTCGGCAACGGGCATAATCTCTGCCAGAAAAATCAAAAGCACGGAGGACTTCATGCTGGGCGGCGGACGCCTGGGCGGCTGGTTCTCCGCCTTTGCATACGGCACCACATATTTCAGCGCCGTAGTGTTTATAGGCTACGGCGGCAGCGTATCCTGGAAATACGGGCTTTCCTCCGTATGGATAGGCATAGGCAACGCCCTTATCGGCACGCTTGCGGCATGGCTGATACTGGGCAAAAGCACATACCGCGCCATGGAGCGCTATCACAGCGCAACCATGCCGGAATTTTTCAAAAACCGCTACTCTTCCCCTTTGCTTTGCAGGGCCGCAAGCCTTATTATGTTTATTTTTCTTATTCCCTACTCCGCAAGCGTATATTCCGGGCTGGGCATACTGTTTGACCGAGCTTTTAATTTGCCCTTTAACGCCGTTATAATATCAATGGCGCTGCTGACTGCGGTTTATCTCGTGCTGGGAGGCTATCTTGCCGCAGCCGTAAATGACTTTATTCAGGGCATGATAATGCTTACAGGCATAATTGCCGTTACCTGCCTTATTATATTCAACCCCGAAATCGGCGGGTTTGCAGGCGGCATGGCGGAGCTTGAGAGGCAAAGCGGGGAGTCCGGGCAGGCGCTTAACAGCCTGTTTTGTTTTTCACCGGAGCTTGCGGCGCTGATAATCATGACCTCTTTGGGGGCATGGGGACTGCCGCAGATGGCGCACAAGTTCCACGCCATAAAGGGAGAGTGCGAAATACGCAAGGCCACGGTTATTTCCACGGTATTTTCCCTTATCATTGCGGTGGGCTCCTATCTTATAGGCACCTTCGGACGGGTATATATGCACGGCTCAATGCCGCTTGACGCCTCCGGGAAACCAAACGGCGACCTTGTGGTGCCCCGGATACTGGAGCGGGTGCTTACGCCGCTGGGGGCTGCGGGCGATGTGCTTTTCGGCATAATTGCGGTTATGGTGCTGTCCGCCTCAATGTCCACACTGTCCTCCATTGTTCTTACTTCCGCCTCCAGCTTTTCCGTGGATATACTGAAAAAGAAGGACGGAGGCCGCAGCAGCATAAACGTGCTGCGCGGGGTATGCATTATTCTGATAGGCGCTTCGGCAGCGCTGGCGCTTTCCAACGCCGATGCGATAGTAAACCTGATGTCCTATTCCTGGGGCGCGGTGAGCGGTGCGTTTATAGGGCCGTATCTGTGGGGAGTGCGCCTTAAAAAGGGCATGAATGTTTACGGAGCGTGGGCAAGCGTTATATGCGCCATGCTTATAACGCTTGCCGGTATTTCCGGCCTTTCCGGCCTTTCCGCTCCCATGACGGGGGCAGCGGCGATAGTGTGCTCGCTGACAGTATCTCCGCTGGTTTCGGCGCTCTTTTCCCGGTGCGCCGCGAAAAGAGGTGCCGCGAGCGCCGCCGGAAGCGCGGCGGACGCGAAATAATGCCGACAGGGGCGGCAAGCAGGTTTCTTAAATATAATTCCTTGGCATAAGCACGCTGCCGATACCCGATTTCGAGCAAAAAATTTTTATGTATACTTAATAGGATTACAGGATGTATATTATATGGAGAAAAAAGCAAACGCAAAAAAATCAAATCATTTTTCCGGGCAGCTGGGATTTATTATGGCAGCAGCCGGAAGCGCGGTGGGCGTGGGAAATTTATGGCGCTTCCCCTACCTTGCCGCAAAGGACGGCGGCGGCCTGTTTCTGATAATATACCTGATACTGGTTGTTACCTTCGGCTTTGCCCTGCTTTCCTCGGATATTGCAATAGGGCGGCGCACGAGAAAAAGCGCGATAGGCGCGTATGCGCAGATGAACCCGAAATTCAAATTTCTGGGGATACTGACCTTTCTTGTGCCCGTAATTATTATGACATACTATGCGGTTATAGGCGGCTGGATAACAAAATACGCGGTTTTGTATATAAGCGGGCAGGCGGAGGCGGCGGCCGGGGACGGCTTTTTTGCCTCGTTTATCACCTCCCCCGCCTCTCCGGTAATATACGCACTTATATTTATGGCGGTTACCGCATTTATTGTGTATAACGGCATTGAAAGCGGCATTGAGCGGGTTTCAAAGTGGATGATGCCGGTGCTGCTTGTATTGGTTATAGCAATATCGATATACTCCCTTACGCTGTCCTCTGCGGACGCCTCGGGGCAGACCCGCACTGGCTGGGAAGGCTTTTTATACTATCTGACGCCGAATTTTGAAGGCCTGACCGTTTCGCGCTTTTTTCAGATTCTGCTGGATGCAATGAGTCAGCTTTTCTTTTCCTTAAGCGTATCCATGGGAATTATGATAACCTACGGCTCGTATGTAAAGCCGGAGGTCAACCTGAACAAGGCGGTAAACCGCATAGAGCTGTTTGATACCGGGGTGGCCTTTTTGGCGGGCGCCATGATCATCCCTGCCGTATTTGTATTTTCCGGCACGGAGGGCATGGACGCGGGGCCCAGCCTTATGTTTGTATCCCTGCCCAAGGTTTTTGCCGCCATGGGCAAGGCGGGCACGGTTGTCGGAATACTGTTTTTTGTGACCGCAATTTTTGCAACCCTTACCTCCTGCATATCGGTGCTGGAATCCATTACCGCAAACTGCATGGAAATTTTCCGTACAAGCCGTAAAAAGACCGTTTTGGTGCTTTCGGCGATCTATCTTGCAGCCTCCGCCGTTATTGCCCTTGGTTACAGCCTGTTTTATGTGAATGTAAAGCTGCCCAACGGAACGGAGGGACAGCTGCTTGATATTATGGATTACATAAGCAACAGCGTTATGATGCCGTTTATAGCCCTTATTTCCACGATTCTGCTGGGCTGGGTAATGACGCCGGACTATGTGTGCAACGAAATGGAGAGAAACGGGGAAAAATTCCGCCGCAAGCAGCTGTACCGCGTTATGATACGGTATATTGCGCCCGTTATGATGTTTATACTGTTTTTGCAGTCTACCGGCATTCTTTCTCGGTTTTTAGGGCTGTTCGGCTGAGTTTATTTCAAAGGGATATTAAAGCAGGGGCTGTTCCGCCGCATATCTGCGCGGCGCATTAAAAACAGAAGGCGGCATGCCTTCTGTTTTTTATATTTTTATGATATTTGCCCCTGCCGTCTTTTGCGTTTAAGCGCCGGCTTCCGCGATGTAAAGGATATCGCTGAGCTTTCTGCCGCCGCCGGAGGGGGAATTGACAAAGTCGTTTTCCCAGTTGCCGTCGCCGTTATTATGCGACATTACGGCGCTTTGTCCGCCGTCCAGATTAAAGGCTGCCCTGCACCCCAAATCATGCATAAGCTGCGCGGTCTGCTTCATTGTCATGCCCACGGAGGCGCTTTGTCTGCCGTCTATTGCCACAAAGCAGTAGTGTCCCGGCTCAAAATAGCCGATTACGGAGCGGGGGTTATAGGTAGTAACCCTGCTGTTGAACTCGGTAAGCGCCTCGCCGTTATCATCAAGCAGACGGGGCCCGAAATCCCACGCCTGATATGCGCCGTTGCTTTTTGCATATTCCATGTTGAAATCCTTTTCAAAATAAGTAACCATTGTGCCGTCGTAATAAAGCACGCAGACATCGCGGTAGGGCCTTTCCTGATAGATTACACCGTTTCTGATTACTATGCCGCCGCGGGTCTTGGAGGACATATCGCCGCTCAAGCCGATTATTCCGCCCGATTCGCAGGTGAGCTTGCGAACATCCTCCGTAAAGCCCTGACCGAATTTGTCTTTTGCAAGCCGGGTTTTAAAGTTTTCTGTGTTTCGGATATAGATATCCGCAACATGATACACAACATTGCCCTTATCCACTTTGGTGGTACGGGTGCTGATCTCGATATAAATATCGCGGCTTCTGTACTGATTTTCCGTATGGGTAACGGTGCCGTCCTGACTGAATTTATCGGCAAATTTTGCGCCGAACTGCCCCTGATTCTCCGGCTGCGGCGTTTGATCGGGGCTTAGTGTTTCTCCCGGAGCGGGAGTATTGGGCGTATTTGCCGCCGTGGGCTTTGGAATCGCAATGGTTCCCACCGTTCCGGACGGGCCCTGCGCCTCTCTGGGCAGGACATGATGGAACAGTGAAAACACCACCAGCGCAACACCTATGAGCAATATATCCATGACCACTATCGGCCAGCCCTTTTTGTTTTTACTTTTACCGTATTTATTCATAAGCCTTTTCCCTTGATTATGTTATTATGTTGATTTTTGATCTTTTTATAAAAATGCAACCCGGCGTTCCGACCTTTTTTTGCGAAGTCTCGACTGTTTCCCGGCTGCTTTTAAGCGCGCTTTTTTCGGCAAGCCGCGCGTGGCCTGAAAATCGCGCACGAAAAACATGTATAATGATATACCATTATGTCGGTATAGGCAACCGTATATTTGTAAAATTTATTTTAAAATTCTCAAAAGCGGATTTCAGAGCTGCCATATATGCAGCCTTCATGCGCAACACATCTTAAATGCATTGTTATGATACAAAACGGTACAGCACAAAAAACACTGTTTTTAAGAAAAGCCGTCAAAACCGCCTTTTCGGTTATTATAGTGCTTATTGGGGTTAATATTATCAGTTTATACGCAAAAGGGTGCATGATATAATTTTAGCATACAAAATAAAAACCGTTTTGCATAAAAGCCGCATGCATAAAAACGCGGCGGCAAAGCGGGAACAGGAGAGCTGTATGAACAGGCTTATGAAAATGACGGCTTTTGCTCTTATCCCAATTATGCTTTCAGGCTGCGCCCCCGGCGTATCACCCTCTGCGGTATTGCCTGCGGAATCGGAAACCGCGCCTGTTACCGACGACCGTCCAAATGTGAACGGCGGAACCGACACCTTTACTCAGCGTGCTTACGAATATGATTACTCCAACATATGGTGGCCGGACGGCTATTCCTCTCACGGCGAAAACGGGCAACCCGGTGCTGCGGGACGAAAGGAGCTTTATGCCTCCGCCGGGCGTTACGGACTGAGCATAAGCGCGGTAACCGGCGGGCTTGCGCGTTTCGGTGCGTACGGCACGCCGCTTGCGCAGAAGGATTCCGCCGCGGCCGAGGCTTTGATTGCCTCAATGCCGCGAACGGTTACTAAATACTCCGTTAAGCTGGACGGTAAGGATTACGCTCTGAATCAGGTCGTGCCTTCGGAGGGCGGAACAAACAGCACCCGTATCCTGGAATCCGGGCGGTTTATTCAGCGCGCCGATGTGATGTATCTGCAAAACAAAGAGCGCGGCGATATAACCGGGCGCTTTGAGGTGATGCTGACACCGGAGTTCTTTTCTATGAATATTGAAGTATCCCCTGCGGAAAGGCGGCTGGAAAACATTGAGCTTACAATGCAGCTTTATTTGCAGGAGGGTGATGAATGCACCGTTTCTCAGGACGGCACAAGTGCGTTTGTTTGCGGAAAATACGGCAGCTATACCGTTATAGTTCCCTCAGGAAGCGACGCAAGGCTGTTTTGTGAAAACGGATACGTAACTGCGCGAAGCACGGTAAAGCGCATTGCAAAACACAAATTCGGCGGCTTCGGCGTTATTGTTGTGCCAAAGACCTCGGAGCCCGACCCGGTACCGCTTTACAGGGCTATGGAGGCGGTGACAGCGGAGGCAGAGCAGCTTTCTCCGCGCTCAAGAAAACAAAAAACGGCTTTTGATGCCAGACACGGGTTTATTTCCGTGGACGTAAACAATGCGTTTTCCCCCGTGGAGGGAGAGCTTACGGAAAAGGACCTTGATACATACGAAAAGGTGCGTTTTACCCTTAAAAACGACTCGGACAGGGCGGTAAGAATACCCGTGCAGTTTATTAAAGAGCAGCCGCTGAGCGTTACCGGCCCCACCCCGATGCTGCTTGACCCCCTTACCGGGGAGCCTACGGGGCATGCAGTGCAGATAACCCGAAACTGGCACTACTATAATGCTCAGGTAGCATCCGACTCGCCGCGGCGTTACTGGGAGGGGCGTTGGTATCACTGCTACACGGTGATAGAAATTCCGGCGCATTCCGGCGTAAGCTATGATTTCTGCGTTTCCTATGCGCGCTGGGGCGGCATTGAAAGCGTTACGCACTCGCAGCTTTGTCTTGCCGGGTGGGGCGGGCAGCAGCAATGGGAAAGCTGCTCGCTGGGGGCCTACGGAGAGAGCTTTTGCTACGATACCGCACGGTCCTACACGCACTGCTCAATGGGCGACATATGCGCCTTCGGGCTGTATTCCCGCGTGGACGGCAAAAAATACAACTGGACGACCAACATCGGGGGCGCGGATTTTCTCGGTTACACCTTTGCCGGCGGCACGGGGCGTGTGAAGGGAATGAAGACATTTTTCAAAAATCACGGGCCCTGCCTTTCGGAGGTGTTCTATTCAGGCAGTGTGGGAGACAAAATCACATTTGACATCTCCGCCCGCACGCCGCGCACCGATGATATATCCATGGCTTATCAAAGCTTCAGCTACACATTCAGCGGGGATGTAAGCTATGACAGAATGTGGTTTTACCAGTTCGGCGCAGACACATACAACTACGACTATTGGGACACGATGGCCGTAGGCAACAGCGAAGGACCTGTAAGCTTTGATGCAGGAGGAACAAAAACAGCAGGCGTATTTGCACTGCCCGCCGTTGACGGAATTCCGGGATATATGAATTCCATGCTTTCGGCACAAATGCCCGGAGAGGGCGCATGGTTTGCATTTTTAGGAGCGGAACGGGGGCAGAGCAAGGGCAACAAGGCCATAGGCATAAAGGAATACCGCGCCGTGATAAACGGAAAGGAGTACACCTCCCCCTCCTTCAGTGTGAGAACCACCGGGGTTTATGTTTCCCCCTCTCTTTCGTGGGAGGGCGCCGGATTTGAGCTGAACCCGCCCACGGAAGCGGGCGGAATTATAAAGGCCGGCAGCACGGTGAGCTTTACGCTTATATATTTTAACCTTCCGGCGCACCGTGAGGATTGCTGGTCGCAAAGCGAATATCTTGCTTCCATAGACCCGGAAAAATGGAACACATGGCACATGCCCTATACATATGCAACACAAAGCAGCCTGTCCGTTTCCGCCTCCGCCGGCACGGTAAAACGGCTGTACACGCCGCTGATAAGAGCGGAAAACCGCCAAAGCGGCACGGCCGCCGAGTTTACGCTTGCGGGCGGAACGGGATATGTGCCCGTTACGATAAGCGGCGTAAGCGGATATTCCGGCTGGCGCCTGGAATTTGAAAGGGACGGCGCCTGGCATGAGCTTGAGCAGGGCGTGCACGGCAACGACTACTGGCAAACATGGTATGACGCTTCAGACGGAACATTTGAGCTTACCTTCAATGTACCCTCCTCCGCGGCTCCGCAGAAATACCGTCTGATAAAAAAACAGTAAGCGGCATTATGCCGGAATACTCTGCGGAGTACAAAGCGCGGCGGAGCTTAAAAGGCTTCGCCGCTTCTTTATATTTATTAAGCCGGTTTTTTGTTTTTGTAAGAAGCGGCGGCGCGATATGCCGGTATGCGCACAGCAGGAGCCGCGGGCGGCGTAAGTGCGGCCGCCGGGGAACCCGGGGCCGGCCCGCAGGGCCGGACGGGGGCGCGCAAGGCGGGCCGAGCGCCCGCCGCACGGGGCGCGGCAATGCACCAAAATGCTTTTATGCAGCATATTGCGCACACATATTCCGCAACTGCAGAAAGGATCGTCTTGCCGGCTATATTACCATTTCGCCGTTATCGGTGTTAATTATGCGGAACATCTGCACCTGACTGCCGGTTTTTGCATCTATATAAACCACATATTTATCCTCCTGCTTAAGGCAGTAAAACTCCCACGCAAGCACCTCGGAATTGCCCTTGGGCACTATGCTGAGGCGGACGCGCTCCACGCTGAGCTCCGGGCTCAGCTTTTCCCGCGCCTGTGAGGGCATAACGGTTGGCTCTTCCGGCTTGCGTTCACGGTTGTTTACAACATATTCCGTTCCCTCAAAGCCTATTACCCTTCCGCTTGAAAGAGATACCCGCACCTTTACGAGATCGGGATATACGGCCGCCTCCTCCAAAAGGGGCGTGAAATTGAATATTACGCTTTGCGATGTGCTGCTGGAGAACACCGCCTCAAAGCCCTGATAGCCTGCCGCCTCAAGGAAGCTTTGCGCCGCTTGCCGCGCCTGCTGCACGCTTACCTCGCCCTCCGGCTGCTCCCCTGCGTCGATATACCACAGCAGCAGCCCGCCCCGAACCGTTACGGCCGCGCTTTTTTCGTTTTGCGCAAAGATATAAACGGGGATTTTGCCCTCGGAGCGCCCCTGAAACACGGGGGCGTCCATAAAGGCCGCAAGCGTGCGCGCCGCCTCCTGCTGCGTTGCTTCGGGGCGCTCGGTGCGCGCCCTGCCTATATCCTCCGCCTGAGAAAACGGGCCGTCATAGATAAGCGCTGGATAGCTTACTCCGTCCGCCTCCGCCTGCTGCCATGCAGTATCGGTTTTTTCCGCCTCCTCTGCGGAAAAAACATCCGTGCCGCCGCGAAGATCACCGTCTATGCCGTCCAAGGCCGCATACAGCTTCCCGCAGCTTTCCCTTAATGCCGCTATATTTGTTTTTTCCTCCTGCTGCTCCTGTTCGTTTTTTGCAAGAAAGCCGCAGTAATCGGAAATATGATTAAGCAGCTGTTCACTGTTCTGAATGGAGCTTTGCGATATGGGAAGCTGGGCTATACGGGGCAGCACCGCACCCGCCTGAGCGCTGATCTCGCGATACAGCTCGCGCTTATAATCGCGGTCCGCGGTAAGCTCCGCCTTGCAAAGCTCGTTATACACGGTATTAAGCCCGTCCATTGTGTAGTACAGACTGTTTTCATAGCCCGCGCGCAGGGTACGCTCCGCCTGTGTCAGCCTTTGGCACTGCACGATTGCCCCTATTGAAAGCACGGCGCACAGCCCCGCAAGGGCGCACACCGCCGTTATGCAGCGGCTTACGGTTCTTTTGCCGTTTTTACTGCCGCTTTCATTGCCGATATTTTTACTGCTGCTGTTATGCTCCATATTTCCTCCGTTTCGGTATCGATACATTTGTTTTAGAGAGGGTATTTTAATTTTTCATGTGCAGAACACATGATCGCCGATGGTGCGCATAACGGGGCGGGAGCGTATCCATTTTGATGTGGCGGTTTTGGGATTGTAATAGTATATGCAGCCGCCTGTGGGATCCCATCCCGCCATGGCATCGCGCGCGGCGCGGTAGGCGGCGGAATCCGGCGTAAGATAAAGCTGACCGTCGCTTACGGCGTCAAAGGCTCCGGGCTGATATATTACTCCGGACACCGTATTGGGAAAGGAAGCCGAGCGCACGCGGTTTAGGATGACGGCGGCAACGGCCACCTGCCCCTCGTAGGGCTCGCCCCTTGCCTCGCCGTAAACGGCGCGGGCTATTAAGTCCACATCGCCCGATGCCGCGCTTTGGCCGCCTGAAAGCCGAAGCCCCAGCTTTTCGGCTGTGGCCTTGCCCACTATGCCGTCGGCGGTGAGACCGTTTTTCTTTTGAAATTTTTTTACGGCGGCTTCGGTTGCGGAACCGAATATCCCGTCCACACTGCCGCTGTAATAGCCCCAGTTTTTAAGCTTTTGCTGAAGCTGCGTGACCTTGTCCCCGCTGCTGCCCCGTTTTAACGATGCCGCCTGCGCCGTTGAAAGGCACATCACAAGCGCCAGCACCGTTAGGGCAAACACGCTGATGATCCTGTTTCTCATCTGTTTTGCTCCGTTTCTTTCAGAATTATTTGAAATTATTGCTTTTATCGCTTTTTACAATTTCCGTATTGCCGCATACCGGCTTTTATCAGCTTTGACCGTGGCGCACGGTTTCGTCAATGACCGCCTGCATATCCATGGCAAGCTCCCTTGCAAACTCCTGCGACAGCGCGTTTGCATGCACGCGGATAACGGCAAGGGAATCGTCCGGCACGCATTTTACCTGCGACGAATTGCTTTTTGCGCGCACCTGCTGCATGACTCTGCCCTTTAGACGGTCCGGGCAGCGCACCCACAGGCGGCAATCCCCAGATGCACCGTTTACAAGGCTGCTTACAGGCTTATTTAATACGGTTACGCAATCGGCAAGGGCCAGCACAAAGGCTGCGGCATCCGTTAAAAGCAAGGCCGCCTTTTCCGCGCCGCTGCTGCGCAATCCGCACCGCCCGATGAGCGCCCGCGCGGCATCATCAGCGGTATTGCCCTGCGAAATTACCGTATCGCCCCCGCTTTGCACGGTATCCCGTATTGCTTGGGAGCAATCCCCCGGCAGCACGGCCGGAAGCCCGCAATGGCGGCAAAGCACCGCGCGCAGGCTTAAAAGCTGTTCATAGGACAGCTTTTTTCCGTTTTCGTCGCTTACGGCGCGCACCGTGAAATCCCCTGCCACGCTCACGCCGAATATACAGCCCCGCTTTACAAGCTGCTCCGGCCCGTTTCCGTTTAATGCGGTTTCCGCGCGTATTCCCGCGCTGCTTACGGCCTGCTGCACAAAAAGCGCCGCCTGAGCATCTCCCCACAGGGCAACGCCGACTCCCCGCGCCCTGCCGGCAAGAACGGCAAGCCGCCCGAGATATGCGCTCCTTGCCTGCCGGAAGGCAACGGAGCCGCCCTGCCCAAATGGCGGGCAATCGGAATTCATCTGTTTGGTGATGCTTTTCAGCTGCTGCGGCAAAAGCAGCAGACCGTGCTTATCCATAAAGCGGGCGCTGATGCCGCCGTCCCGAACGCACAGTGCTATTCCGCCCTGAGCGGCATATTCCCGCACGAAAAAGCGCGCCTGACCCATGCTGCCCGGCGAAGAAAAGAGCACCCGCGACCCGGCAAGCAGTGCGCCGCAGGCAGCGGCGGCAGCAGCGGCCTGTGCGCTGCCCTCCGATTGCGGAATTACGGCAACGGTATTTTTATTTTGCGCAAAGCATCTGGCGGCGTTAAACAGCCCTGCGAAGGCTCCGTCGCTTAAGATAGTATTCCCAAGAGCCTCGGCGCTTTGCTTTTTTACCTCTGCGGGAGCACGGACATCCCGGCTTACGCTGCATTCCGCCTGCACCGTTACGCCCTGCCAAAGACGGCAGCCCGGCAAAAGGCGCGCATATCTTCCCACCGTACACTGCTCGCCCACCGCGCAGCCCGCAGAAACGGACGCGCCCTCCTCAAGCACGGTGTCGCTGCATATTATGCTGTGGGTTATTTCCGCTCTGTCGGCCCGGACGCGCCGCCAAAGCACGCTTGCCCGGATATGGGAATCGGTTATGCGGCAATCCCTTCCTATTACGGTATAGCTGTCTATAATGCTCCGACCCCGTATCTCCGCGCCGTCCGCTATATAAACGGGGGGCGTGATTATCACATTGCGGCCTATATACGCCTTTTTGCTTATTCCGGCGCGAAAAAGGCTGCATTTGCCGTCAAGAGCATCAAAATGCGCCTGTCTGTATTTTTGTCCGTCGCCTATATCACACCAGTAGCCGGGATCGGGAACGCCGGCAATGCGGCGTCCCTGCTCCAGCAATGCGGGGAAAACATCCTGCGAAAAATCAGCACAGGTGTTTTCCTTAACAATATCCAGCACCGAAGGCTCCAGAACATATATTCCGGAATTGCAGTACGGGGAATCCACCCCGCTCCACGCTGGCTTTTCCTTAAAGGAAGCGACATAGCCGTTTTCGTCCAGGCTGACCACCCCGAAATCCGTGGGCGTTGAAGGCTCTATGAGCAGAAGCGTAGCCTCGGCGCCCAGCTTTTCATGCACTTGGACGGCTTTTTTAATATCCATATCGGATATGCAGTCGCCGCTTACCACGGCAAAGGTATCCGTGAGCATTTCGGCACAGTTTTTGACGGCGCCCGCCGTTCCTAATGGCATAGGCTCCTTTACAACGGTTATGCCCCGGCGCGAAGCGAAGCCCTCGAAGCTGTCGCTGCACTGCATGCAGGTGAGTATGATATCCCCGATGCCGTTCTTTCTGAGCATTTTTACTACTGCGTCAAGCACGGCTGCATCCATAAAATCAACAAGAGGCTTGGGGCGGGAGCAGGTAAGCGGACGCAGACGCTCCCCTCTGCCCCCGGCAAGAATAACTGCTTTCATTTTGCATCTCCTTTGCGAATTTGCTGCTGTCCGGCTGTTTATATCCGTATCGGCATATCCGAAATATAAATAAATATAAATGCGATATTAGAATGGCGGTTTATGCGAGGTTTTATACAGCAAAAGCCGCACTTTTGCATTAAATATGCCTTTTTGGGGCATACGGCCACGATACGGAGGCCGCAAAGGGTCTGCGGCGCAAGGCGAGGTTGTAAATATTTTCTGAATATTTTGTCAAAATGCTTTTGCGGCGGTGATTTTGTGATAGAATGAACACAGCCGATAAAAGAGCGGCAAAAGCGCATGCTTTGGCTGTACGGCAAAGCAAAAGCGCAATTTATTAAAAAGCAACAACAGACAACGATGCGGGCCGCGTTTTCGTTTAAGCGGCACAGACAGGAAGGCAGGTTTTTACAATGCAGCTTGAAGGCACAACAATAGTGGGCGTGTTGCGCAACGGCAAATGCGCCGTAGCGGGCGACGGGCAGGTTACCATGGGACAAAGCGTAATATTCAAATCCGGCGCGGTAAAGGTGCGCCGGATATACCACGGCAGTGTTGTTACCGGCTTTGCCGGCACCGTGGCGGATGCTTTTGCCCTTTGCGATATGTTTGAGCAGAAGCTGGAGCAGTATTCGGGCAATCTTTACCGCGCGGCGGTGGAGCTGGCTCAAAGCTGGCGGCGGGACAAGGTGATGCAGAAGCTGGAGGCTATGATGATAGTTGCAGGGCCCGAGGGTATGCTGGTGCTTTCCGGAACGGGAGAGGTTATAGAGCCTGACGGCGGAGCGGTGGCCATAGGCTCAGGCGGAAACTATGCTTTGGCTGCGGCGCGCGCGCTTATACGCAACACCGATATGAGCGCCGCCGAAATTGCACGCGAGGCTCTTAAGGTAGCCGGTGAGATATGCGTGTTTACCAATGACCACATTACCCTTGAGGAGCTGGATGTTGCACCCGCACTGCCAAAGGAATGATGATAACGCGCCGTTTTGACCCCTGCGTTTAGCAGCAGACGCGGGCGGGATACATTTCATCGCAGATGCGTGCAGGACACATTTTATCGCGGCCGCAGGCGGGACGGACGGCAAATATTAAAAATACTGCAAACAAAGGAAAGGAACGGTACTTTCTATGCTTTCTATGACTCCAAGCCAGATTGTTAAAGAGCTGGACAGATATATTATCGGGCAGGCGGACGCCAAACGCTCGGTGGCCGTTGCGCTGCGCAACCGCTATCGCCGCAGCAAGCTTGCCCCTGAGCAGCGGGATGAAATCACCCCGAAAAACATAATAATGAGCGGGCCCACCGGCGTGGGAAAGACGGAAATAGCAAGGCGGATATCCCGTATAATAGGCGCACCGTTTGTGAAGGCGGAGGCGACCAAGTACACCGAGGTAGGCTATGTGGGCCGCGATGTGGATTCCATGGTGCGGGAGCTTGTTGAGGCCTCAATACGGCTTGTCCGCAGCGAAAAAACGGAAGCGATGCGCACAAAGCTTGACAAGGCGGTACAGAACCGCATGGTGGATATTCTGCTTCCCCTTCGCAAGCAAAAGGAGGGCGAGGACGCCGCCGCGCGCAGAAACGCCGTTATTGCCGACCTTGAGAGCGGCGTTATTGAGGAGCATATTATTGAAATAGAGGTTGAGGACAAGCCTGTCGGCATGAACAGCGAGGTTCCGGGGCAGCCTGAGGTGAACATGGGAGATCTGCTGGGCGGGCTTTTGCCCAAGCGCACAAAGAAGCGCCGCGTTCCGGTGAAGGAGGCGCGGAAAATAATCGCGCAGCAGGAGTTGAACCGCTTGCTGGACAACGACGCCGTTATCTCGGAGGCGCTTGAAAGAGCGGAGCAGGACGGAATAATCTTTATTGATGAAATTGACAAGATAGCCATGAGCGGAGGCGGAAGCGGCCCCGCAGTATCCCGCGAGGGAGTACAGCGCGATATCCTTCCCCTTGTTGAAGGGTGCACCGTAAACACAAAGTACGGGCCGGTAAAAACCGACTATATTCTGTTTATTGCGGCGGGCGCATTCCAGGTAGCGCGGATAAATGACCTTATACCGGAGCTGCAGGGGCGTTTTCCGCTGAGGGTGGAGCTGCTGCCGCTGACGCGCGAGGATATGCGCCGGATACTCTCCGCAACCGACAATGCGCTGACAAAGCAGTATACCGCCCTGCTTGCAACGGACGGAGCAGAGCTTGAATTCACTCCGGAGGCTCTGGACGCACTGGCGGACTATGCCTACGACGAAAACGAAGTACACGAAAACATAGGCGCGCGCAGGCTGGTATCGGTGATGGAAAAGCTGCTTGACGAAATAAGCTTTTCGGCCGATGCGCTCCATCCGCAGAAGGTGACCGTGGATACCGAATATGTAAACCTGCATTTGGGCAAAAGCGGTGAAAAGCGCGACCTTGCAAAATATATTCTTTAAGGCGGTAGGCTATGAACAGTGAGCAAATGCTTAAGGCAGTGACGCATATCTGCCGTTATTTTGAAGGCTTTGAGGGCGAGATCGTTCTGGACAGCATAGGGCGGCTGGCACGCGAACTGCTGGATTCCGACATTCATGTGCTGGACGATTCCGGGACACCGCTTAAATGCAGCGTCTGTCTGCCGGGCAGCACATGCAGGCTGAGCGACCCGTTTGCGGCGGGACGGGTGGCGCACCGGCTTGGAGACCTGAAAAGCGAGCGCATAAGTGTGGACAAGGCGGGGATCTGCCCCTTCAATGAGGGAAGCTGTAATTTTGATGAACGCACACACGCGGTTTTTCCGCTGTTTTATGCCTCGGAGCGCATAGGCACGCTGATATGCACTCACAACGGAGAGTGCGATGAGCTGTATCTTTCCCTTTGCAAGATGCTTGCGTTGCTGTGCAGCATAGCCGTATACAACGAAAAAAAAGCGGCGCGGGAAAAGGAGGCGCGCAGAAAAAGCGCCGCAGTTCAGGCTGTTTCCTCGCTTTCCTATACGGAACGGGCGGCGGCACGCGCATTGCTTGCATCGCTGGCGAAGCAGGCTGACGAAAAGGGCGCTGCCGCAGGGCTGCTGAATGCCTCCACCGTGGCAAGGGAATACGGCATTACGCGCTCGGTCATTGCCTCGGCGCTTAAAAAGCTGGAGGGCGCGGGAGTGATTACCGTGCGGTCGCTTGGTATGAAGGGATCGTATATAGCGCTTATCAACCCCTGTGTAACAGAGATGCTTGCAAAGGAAGACGAGATCGGCGGAGGGGATGTCTGATGAGCGGGGCAAGGCCGCGCAAATGGATGAAGCTGGACAATGCGGCAAAAATATACCCGGCGGCAATGAGCCGCAGCTGGAATGCTCTTTTCAGAGTGAGTGCGGTACTGAGCGAGCCGGTCGACCCGGCCGTTTTGCAGAAGGCTCTTGATCGCTGCATGAAGCGCTTCCCCACCTTTGCAATGCGGTTAAGGCGGGGAGTCTTTTGGTATTACATGGATACGATAGACACGCCGCTTTCAGTGCAGCCGGATGTTGCAAACCCCTGTGTACGCATGGAGCTGCACGGTGAAAAGGATTATATGCTGCGGGTAAGGTATCACGATTGCAGCATTGCGGTGGAATTTTTTCATGTTTTGACGGACGGAAACGGCGGATTGCTGTTTCTGAAAACCCTGACGGCTGAATATCTCACCCTTAAATACGGCGCGGTTATACCCAGAAACGGGGATATCCTTGATTGTAATCAGGCACCTACGCCGGATGAAACCGGGGACAGCTTTTTGAAATATGCCCGCAGCGGCACGCGGAGCAGGAGCGAAGCGCGGGCTTATAAAATACCCGGAACGGATTGCCGGCACATGATGCATATTACTACCGGCATGCTGGATTCGGCAAAAACAAACGCTTTGGCAAAGGAAATGGGTGCCACCGTTACCGAGCTGCTGACGGCGGTGCTGATACAGTCCGTTCAGGAGCTTCAGGAAAAGAAGGTACCGCTGCGCAGAAATATGAAGCCGGTGAAGATATGCGTGCCTATAAACCTGCGAAAGTACTATCCCACATGCACGGTGCGGAATTTTGCTTCCTATATGAACCCGGGCATTGACCCTGCTCTCGGGCATTACAGTCTTAAGGAGACATTGCGTGCAGTGCGGGGCTACATGGCGCTGGAAAACGACGAAAAGCTGCTTAACGCAAAGTTTTCCACCAATGTTGCGCAGGAAAAGAACATTGCGCTGCGTCTTGTGCCGTTGGGACTGAAAAGCGCCATAATGAAATCCGTATTTATTCTTCAGGGGGAGACCCTTACAAGCAGCACCGTTTCAAACCTGGGAATATGCACGCTGCCGCCCGAAATGAGCCGATATGTAAAGAGCGTATATTTTCTGCTTGGTCCGCTTTACCGCAACCGCGTGGCTTGCGCCTGCGTAAGCTATAACGGGAAGCTTAATATAAGCTTTACAAGAAGCATAGAGGAAAGCGATATAGAACGCGGCTTTTTTACAAGGCTTGTAAGGCTGGGGCTGCATGTGACTGTGGAGAGCAACACATATTCGCTGCAAAACGCATTTTCCTATGCGGCGTTAAGCCCCGAGGAGCTTTTATAGCGCCGCGTATGCCCGCCTTTTGTTTGCGGACAGAGCAAATTGAAGCTATATATTGAAACTACTAAAAAAATCGACGCTATATATTGAAACTACTATATTTATAAGAGGTTGTTTTTATGTCTTATTGCGTAAACTGCGGAGTAGAGCTGGCGCCCTCGGAAAAGCGCTGCCCGCTGTGCGGAGTGGAGGTTGTAAACCCGGCGAAGCCGTGGACCGAGCCGGAAGCCCTGCCCTATTCCGACAATGCGGAGCGTATCCGCCGTATCGACAGGCGGTATCTTGCCGGACTTATAAGCCTTGTGCTGCTTATTCCTGCGGTTGTGTGTATGTTTTGCGATATTCTGGACGGCAGGCTTTCCTGGTCGCTGCTGGTAACGGGGGCGCTGCTTAATGTTTTTGTGATATTTCTTGTTCCCATGATGCTGCACAGGCCCTCGGCGCTGCTGCTGATAGCGCTGGATACGGTGTCTACAAGTGCCTATCTGCTGCTTATACGCATAGCCTGCGGGCTGCCCGCCTCCGGAAAAGACTGGCTGCTGCCCCTTGCACTGCCCATTGTGCTGCTTACGGCAATTCTTGCCGCTGCATTTTCCATTTGGCTGCGCAAACGGCGTCCCATTGCGCTGATATGCGCCTTTGCCTTTTTGGGCATAGGGATTCTGACGGTAGGGATAAACCTTTTTGTGAACCTGTACTGCGGGCTTGCGCTTATGCCGGTATGGTCGCTGTATTCCATGCTGCCCTGCCTTGTGCTGTTTGTGTTTTTTCTGGTGCTTAACAAGCGCAACCGCTGGAAGGACGGCATACGCAAAAGGTTGTTTATATAAGGCCGGATACCCCCGTGCAAGGCTGTAAAGCCGAATGCCTGTATGCATAAGCAAAACATGCAGGCATTTATACTATCATAAGGCGGAAAAATTATGTCCGACACGGCAAAAACACATATATCCTTTTCAAACAATGCCATGCTGCGGCGTTTGCCTGACATTATATGTCTGCTGGAGTATGCATATATCAGCAACATACTTATGGGCAACCCGGTTTACGGATTGGGCGCCGGTCTGCTTGTGACCCTTGTATTCAATTATATACGCCTAAGCATTGCCGGGGGCAGCCTGCTCTCCGGCCGCGCGGCGCGCCTGAGCGTTTTTTTGCTGCTGCTTGCAACCGTTGTATGCAATGTGATGATATTCATAGTATATCCGGGCAGTGCTTTGCGCAGCGAATGTGCCGTGCTGTTTATGCTTGCGATGCTTACGCTGCTCAAGCGTGTGCTTGCACTGTGGGCAGCCTCGCGGGAGCTGAGCCGTATGCGGCGCACCGTTACACTTTTTGCAATACATCTGGTGTTCTGCGCCGCCTTCTGCATTGCGTGCCGCTTTTTTATGCCGTCATACGCCCTGCTGTTTCCCGTTATAGGATATATATCCTCCGATACGGTAATGCTGCTGGGCGAGATTACTCACCCCTCCCCAAGACGGCTTGAGCCGAATGTTCTGGCGCAGACCGGAAGCTACCGCTTGTTTTCCATGATGTCGCTTTTCTGCGGAATATCCTTTTATCTGGCTGCATTTGCTTTTATAGGTCTTACCGTTGCCGGCGTATCCGCTAAGGATTCCGCGCAGCCGTATTCTGCGCTGCTGCTGTGGCTGTGGCTTACCGGCGGTGCCACGCTTATATTCTACCGTCTTCTGCGCGTTTTGCCCCGAAACGCCGGCATAGGGCTTTTTATTTTCGGGGCGGTATGCTGGATATTTGCCTGTTTCCGGCTTTATACCGCTTTGGGAAATACAGTGCGCATACTGCTTATGAGCCTGCTTTTTGCACTGGGGCTTGCGGCAATGTATTCCGCGCTTTACAGAATAAACGAAAACTTTAAGCAGGTAAGCTGCGTAATAGACGAGGATATCAGCCTTGACAGGCTTATGCAGTCCACCGACCTTGTGCAGTCCGCCGCCTTCAATATTGCGGCGCTGCTTTTGCTGCTGTGGCTTATGGTTTCGCCGCGGCTGTTTTCCCAGCCGGAGCAGATGCGCATATCCGGCATCGGCACCATGCTTGCACCCCTTATATTTATAATACTTAGCATTATACAGGCGCTGCGTCAGCCGCTTGACGGTGCGGGGCTGGATAAGCTTCACCAACTGGAGAAGGGCAACGGCGGCACGGAAATGAAGAAATATCTTTCGGATATTCTTGTGAAAAAATACCGCAGGCGCTACGGCGTAAGGATAATTGCTTTTTTCCTGAAGCCGCTGCTGTACCACAAGGTATACGGAAGGGAAAATGTCGACAACGACGACCTGCCCGCCGTGTTTGTGTGCAACCACGGTGAAATATACGGCCCGGTAACCGCCGTGACGCAGCTGCCGTATTATTTCCGTCCGTGGGTACAGGCAAAAATGCTGGATTACAGGCAGGCAAAGGAGCATATTCTCAAGGGTACATTTGAAAAAATGCATCTGCCCGGTTTTATTGCAAAATTCTTAAGCTGCATATGTGCGCGGTGCGCGGTATGGGCGCTTAATTCCTTTGACCCGGTTCCCGTATATTTGGGAAACCTCAAGGAGGTGCTCAAAACCATGCAGGACTCGGTAAAGGTGCTTTCGCAGGGCGATTCGCTGCTGCTGTTTCCGGAAAACCCGAATGCCGAGGAAAACGGACGATACGCGCTGTCAGGAGCTCCGGCGGCATTTTACACAGGCTTTGCCCAAATAGGCATTGAGGCCTATAAAAGGTGCGGCAAATGCGTGACATTTTATCCCGTATTTGTTTCCAAGCACGAACGCACACTGCGCATAGGCAAGGGCGTGCGGTATGACGAAAAGGCCAATAGGCATGAAGAAAAGCTGCGCATAGCATCGGCTCTTCAGGATGCCATGGAGCAGCTTTCGCAGCGAGGAAGTGAAAACCCAAATATGAAAAAGCCGTCATAAACTGACGGCTTTGCTTTATTTTACCGCTGTTTAATCAATGTACTCGTAGACCTTGCGCAGGCCGCCGTTTTCCGGCTCATGCTCCGAAGGCGGAAGCTCGCTTAGAGTAAAGTGCATTGCATCCGATGTATGCGGATAATAGCAGCCCCAGCCGAAGCCCGCACGGAAATATGACAGCTCATAGATGATATAGTTTGACAGCGTATTGGGGATGCCGGCGCACATTTCGGTGCAGCTTCCGCGATATACAAAGCTGTAATAGCGCTGCCCGTCGCTTTGCAGGATGCCTTCATAGTCAAGCAAAGCGACCTCCTCCTTTATAAGATCGCGGTTTTTAAGCGCATTTGTATTTGCCCTGTACGAAGCGTTTACATCCTCGGCCGTGCCGTATGCATGGTGACTTATGAAGCGCTTTCCGCTTACAAAGCGGGAAACATAGGTGCCGTTGAACTCCGCAATAAGAGCTTTTACCGGCACAACTCCCGTATCAAAGGCACCTTCGGCGCTGCGAACGCGGACATAGCTTGCGCTCATATATTCATATGCCTTTGCAAACTGCTGTGCGCCCTTTACATTGACATAATGCTTCCTGCCGTCGGGGCCCTGCACTCCGGTTATGTTTTTCTTTGCCCAATCTTTTTCCTGAATGATGGCGCGGCCCCTATCGTTTTTGAATTCAAAGAGAAAATCCTCACCGCCGAAAAAGGCAAGCGCCGTTTCATAGTAGCCGTCGCGGAAATTATTCGGGCTGAGCCTGTTGTACCTGCCGCTGTCCAAAAGCTTAAAGGTGCGATTAAGCAGCACCGTATCCGTTTTCTGCCCGATGCAGCGTGCCGAGACCGTTATTGAGCATTGCCCCACTGCCGGTTTTCCCTTACGGAAAAGATCCGCATTGTCCGGGGAGGTTTTTTCCTTTGTTGCGGTTTTATCGTCCAGACGGTAGGAACGGATGTTTGTTGAAGAAAAGCTGACAGTGCATTTTGCCGTTTTGCCGTTTTTATCCCTGACGGTCACGGTGACCGAGGCAAGCGGGCGGTCGGCAGTGACGGTGCCTCTTAAATTAAAGGCTATTTCCGAATAGGCCGGCAAATCCGCAGAGGGCATACCGTATTTATCCTCACAAAAGCTTATAACCGCCTCCTGCTCCGGCGCTTGGGAATATGAAGGCAAAGGGGTGGGCGTGACTGCCGGAGCCGACGGAGTAAGCTCCGGTCGGCGGGTTATATCCGGCGAAGGCGTTTCGGCAGGCGCCGAAGCAGAGGGTACTGAAGTGACCTGCGCGGTCGGCGCCGGCGTGCCGGTGCTTACGGCAGACGGTATTGATGCGGCACTTTCCGCAGGCACAGACGGGTCGGCCGTGATATTTGTTTTCATACAGCCGCAAAGCAGTGCGGGCAAAAACATAAGAACAATTGCCGCAGATCGTTTCATTTTTACCTCCAGAAAAAGCGTATAAAACGCTGCATTATACCGTTTTAACAAGCAATTATATCAAAGGCAAAGGATTACACGATATACTCTTATTTATATTTTACAGCTTATTTTTGTTTGTTTCAAGTGAAATTTTGCGCCGTTTATTTGATTTATGCCTTAATATTGCAGAATTTTGCATAAAAAGCGGCTTTGGGGCAAAATATCAAAAAACCGGAGCGCGGGCGGAAGACAATTCCGTATGCGTTCCGGGATCTGCCGCCGCGTTCAGGCGGCGGATAATTATGCTGCAATGCTTATACTATTTATCGGCTTTATTCTTTAATTTGCGCACAACGACAATTACAACCACCGCAATTACGGCAGCAGCCGCTACGGCAATGATGATAATGACGGGAGTGCCCAAACCCTTGGAGGGATTTTGAGGCGCAGCGGTGTTATCGGCTGCGGCGCTTGCTGTTTCAGCGGGAGTTTCGCTGTTTTCGGGAGCGGGAGTCGCATCGCTTTGGCTTTTTGTGAGCAGCTCAAAGGAATCCACAACGATATAGCCGGTATCGTCCAGACCGCTGACATTCAGACGGAAATCCACCTGGAAGAATGCCGCGTTTTCAAACTTTGCCGCCGGATCTTCCAGCTTGCTTTCATCCTCCCAAGGCTGCGCGCCCCAGCAGGTATCCCAATCATCATGCTTGCCCAGTATATTTTTCTGTATCAACCAGCCTTCAAAATCCACGGGAATGATTACGGAGGTATTAGACCAGCCATTGGTAAACTCTGTATCAATAACAGTACCGTCTTTTTCCATAAGCACGGTGTCAAGACCTGCGCCCAGCGCAAGGGTACGGTCCTCACCCAGCTGCAGGAACAGTCCCGGAACACAAAGCACATTGGAGCCGGTTTCGTTTCTTACATAGAAGGAAAAGCCGGTTGCCTCGCCCCATGCTTTGCGCACTTCTTCCCGTTTGGATTCATCCAGCGTTGCGCAGACGCGCTGAAGCTGTGTTCTGAGAATAACATCGGAGCCGTTCTGAAGGTCGCTGTAATAATCCGGGATAAGCTTAAGACCCTTGGAGCCGTTTTCGCCATCGTTAGTGATTTCCATGGTGCCGTCGGCAAAATAGTACGGATCCATATCGTGCTTGTCGAAGGCCTTGGCAACCGAAGAATCCTCCTTGCCGATCATGGTGTTGTCGGCATCCTCGAAATCCTCGCACATGTAATTTTTTTCGGACTCATAGCCGACCGGTGCTGCCAGCGCCGTTGAGCAGGCGCATACAGTAAGCAAAGCGAGCAACAGAGCAATAAATTTTTTCATAATTCTTCCCCCCCGCAATGCGGGCATCCTTTCCGTTTATAATATTCGCTTCTATTGGGTATTATACAGCATAAGCAAACGGCGGAAAATACACAATCGTAATATAGCATAGCACTATATTAACCATAATTCTCTGCCTGCGGTATGTAAGCGTCATCTGCCGTTTCCGTTACGACACGGTTGCAAAATCCCGGCATGTTATGTTATAATTCTTAAATGTAATACGGCTGATATATCGCCGGCACGGCGGAATATTAAAAAGCCGGTGCAAAAAACGGAGGAAAGCATGAAATTACGGTTCATAGGCGCGGCGCACGAGGTTACGGGCAGCTGCACCCTGCTGAGCACGGACAGATACAACATTCTTATCGATTGCGGAATGGAACAGGGCAAGGATATTTTTGTAAATGCCGAATTAGGCATTAAGCCGGAAACGGCGGACATGGTGTTTCTTACCCATGCCCACATTGACCATTCCGGCAAGCTGCCGCTGTTGGCTTCGGGCGGCTTTGACGGCCCGATATATGCAACCGAGGGAACGGCGGAGCTGTGCAGAATAATGCTGCGGGATTCTGCTCATATTCAAGCCATGGAAGCACAGTGGAAAAACCGCAAGGCGCAGCGCGCCGGACAGCCGGAATCCGCCCCCATGTATTCAATGGAGGATGCGGAAAAGGCAATATCGCAGCTGGTTGTCTGCCGCTACGGCAAAAAAACAGAGATAGCGCCGGGGCTGAGCGCAGAATTCTTTGATGCGGGACATTTGCTCGGCTCTGCAAGCATACGCCTTACGGTGGAGGAAAACGGAGAGAGCACCGAAATTGTTTTTTCCGGCGACATAGGAAACGCGGGCAAGCCGATTCTGCGCGACCCGCAGTGTCCCGGCAGGGGGGATATTGTGGTTATGGAATCCACCTACGGCGACAGAGTACACCCGACGGCGCCTGACTACATTGCCTCCTTAAGTGCAGTGCTGAACGAAACCTTTGCACGCGGCGGCAATGTTGTTATCCCTTCGTTTGCCGTAGGCCGAACTCAGGAGCTGCTGTATTTTCTGCGGCAGATACGCCATGAGCGATTGGTAAAAGAGCCGTTTAAGGTGTATCTTGACAGCCCGCTTGCCTTAAAGGCCACAAATGTTTTTAACCGCAATACCGCCATGTGCTGCGATGCGGAAACCGCGAACCTTATTGCTAAAGGCATAAACCCCATAAGCTTTGACGGACTGATAACCACGGAATCAACGGAGGAATCAAAGGCCATAAACGACACTCCGGGGTGCAAGGTAATTATCTCCTCAAGCGGAATGTGCGATGCCGGACGCATACGACATCATCTTAAGCATAATCTTTGGCGCAGCGATTCCTCGGTGCTGTTTGTGGGATATCAAAGCCCGGGGACTCTCGGCCGCAGGCTGCTGGACGGCGAAAAAAATGTGCGCATTTTCGGTGAGGAAATACAGGTGAACGCCCGTATATATACCCTTGCGGGAATAAGCGGGCATGCTGACATGAACGGGCTTATGCGCTGGATAAAGGGCTTTGAGGGGCATCCGCGCGTATTTATAAACCACGGTGAAGAAAAATGCGCGGACGAGCTGACCGCGCGGCTTACAGATGCAGGCTTTGACGCCTCGGCGCCTTACAGCGGCGACGAATACTCCCTGCCGGACGGCACACAGGTGGCCTTCGGCAGCAGGAAACGCGTGATAAGCCGAAAGCGGCCGGATTTTGCCTCGCAGCTTGAAGCGGCGCTTGATATGCTGCGGCAGCGGATATTTGCCAAGGATACTTCAAACGAGAAGGTCAGGCAATCGCTGCTTGACAAAATAAAGGAGTTTGCGCGAAAAATATAGCCGTTCAATGCTTTGAACGCCTCTGTAACAGAATTATTAAAGCCGCAGGCTGCAAATGCCTGCGGCTTTCTTTATTTCGGTTTTTGATACGATTTTTGTTTTGCATTAAATAAAACACCCGAAGCATTTCAAATCTGCTTTTTTATGCGCTCCAACGCATTTTTCTCCAGCCTTGATACCTGTGCCTGACTTATACCTATCTCCCCCGCTATCTCCATTTGGGTAAGGCCTTTGTAATAGCGCAGATAAATGATACTTTTTTCTCTTTTTTCAAGATGCTTTACCGCATCGGTCAAGGCTATGCTGTTAAGCCAGCCTTCGCAATCCGCGGCGCTGTCGGCAAGCTGATCCGCCACATATACGGCGTCGCCCCCGTCGTGATATACAGGCTCATAGATGGAAACCGGCTCCTGTATTGCCTCTAACGCCGCAGCGATTGCTCCGCGCTGTATTCCCGTTTCCTTTGCCACTTCGTCAAGAGTCGGCTCCCGTCCGTTCTGAAAGGACAGCTTTTCTATTGCCTGAAGCGCCTTATATGCCGTATCGCGAACGGAACGGCTGACCCGCACGGAGTTATTATCCCTGAGATAGCGCCTTATTTCGCCTATTATCATGGGCACGGCATAGGTGGAAAAGCACACGCCCATATCGGGATCAAAATTGTCCGCGGCCTTTATAAGCCCTATACAGCCCACCTGAAACAGATCGTCCATGCTGTCGCAGCGGCGGGCAAACCTGTGAACCACGCTGAGAACAAGCCTGAGATTGCCGAAAACGAACTGCTCTCTCGCCTGCGCATCCCCCTGCCTTGCCGCTTCAAACAGCTGCCGGCTTGCCTTGCCGCTGAGTGTGGGAAGCGCTCCCGTGTCCACTCCGCACAGATCCACTTTATTGCCCAAAGCCGTCACCGCCTTACTTAATGTAAAGCTATTTTTGCCTGTCGGGCAATAGGTTATTCTTAAAAGCGGCAATTACGGCGCAGGCAATTGCAACCAGTATTATTTTGCCAAGCACGGTATTCCGTAACGGGCGGAATGATTTTTATATTTATCCCGACCGTGCCGAAGCCTTACGGCACCTAAAAAGCAGCCGCTATCCGGTTTTCCGCAGGTTTTTGGATGGCTCTTTGCGCACATTTACGGCACGGTTATGCGCATACTGCCTTTGGCGCGGCTGTACTTCAGCATGCGTGCGCATATGACTGAGCTCCTCAAGTCTGTCAAGAATTCTTAAAAAGCATCTTTTATAAACGCCCCTGCCCCACAGGCCGGGGTTGTAATGCTCGCCGCGGACATAATATGTAAGCAATGCGCGTGCAAGGCGCATATCGGCGCCGGCAATCAGCAGATCTATATCCGGGGCTTCATACTCCGCAATAACCTCTTCATACTCGCCCAGCAGCAGGCCGGAATCGTAAACGGCATTTATGAACCTTAAAAGAGTGCGGCTGTATACGGGATAGCCCAGAATTATTATGCCATCCTCCATATGCGTATCCACCCAACGGTAGAGCGAATCTTGACGGGAAGCAAGTATCTCTCTGTAATAAAGCAGCTCGTTTATAGCCTTCATATCATATACCTCCGAAGAACAGCTTATCTTTTCAACGAGGCTATTATACCGAACTAATTGTACCAAAAAGAGGACTTTATATTTGATTTGATTTTTTATTTGCTCAAAAAATTATCGCCGTTTCCTATGCATAAGCAACAGGGGTACAGGATATAAAAAAAGGAACGGTTTTCCGTTCCTTTATCCTGCTGATGCTTTTGTTTTGCAAAGGCAAAAATGAGCACAGGCTATTTTTCCGCCGCTTTTTTATAGCTGATGCTTACTCCGTCGCCTATCGGCAGCACGGTAGTTATAAGCGATTCATCGGCATAAAGGCTGCGCAGGAAGGCATCCAGCTTTTTTACCAAGGTTTTCTTGCGGCTTGTTACCTTTTTATCGCCGGTGACCATACCGCGGAAAAGGACATTATCGCAAACCAGCACGCCGCCTGCCGAAAGCAGGGGCAGCAGATATGTGCAAAGCTCTTCATACTGCCCCTTTGGGCCGTCCAGAAAGATAAGCTCATAGCTGCCGCTCATATAGGGCAGCACCTCTTCCGCGCGCCCTGTTATTACATGCGCACGCTTGTAAAGTCCGGCGGCGAAAAAATTCTCCCGCGCCGCTGCCGCGGTCTGCTCATTCATTTCCACCGTCCACAGCTCGGCACAAGCGCAGGCGTTCAGCATGGTTATGCCGCTCATACCGACATTTGTGCCTATCTCCAGTATTCGCCTCGGGTGAAGCGCCGCCGTTAATGTTTTAAGCAGCTGCATGCTTTCGGGAGGCAATGCCGGATTCTGTTCGCTGCGGACATATTCCGCCCCCGGTATAAGCCCGCGCAGATAGTCGCTTGTTTTTCTGCTTGTAACCATATATTAATGAGTTCTGTCGTACTCCTCCCACGCCTTGCGCCACTTTTCCACTATCCTGAGATGCTCCTCATAGGTTTTGGAGAAGGCCAATTCGCCGGTTGCGGGGTCTGTAAGAGTGAAATAGTAATACTTACCGTTTATGATATCGGCGTCCGGGCTGAGTACCGCTTCTATCGCCTTTTTGCCGGGAGAACATATAGGTCCCGGAGGCAAACCCTTGTTTTTGTGCGTATTGTAGGGAGAATCCACATTCAGCTCCTCCGCCGTGAGCACGAGTTTCTTTTTATTGATGGCATACTGCACGCATACATCGCTGCCCAGCGTCATATCCGCTTTCAGGCGGTTGTGGAATACGGCGGATATTTTATTGAAATCCTTTGTAAGACCCTCGGACTGCACAATGGAGGCAAGGGTTATTACCTCGTTCATGCTCATGCCCATCTGCTCGGCCTTAGCCTGCATATCCGGCGTAAACACACCGGAAAACCTTGTAAGAAGCGTATTTATTACGGAAGCATTTGAGGAGCCCACATAGAAGTTATAGGTATCAGGGAAGAGATAGCCCTCCAGCTGATAGCGCACGCTCTGCCTGTTTTTAAGCCCGCTTACAAGGGAAAAGCTTTCAAAGGCGGTAAGATCGTTGCACTGTTCAAGGAAGCTCTGCGCATTTTCTATTACTTCTTTTTCCTGCAGCAGCTTGGCAATGCTTTCAAGATTCATGCCCTCGGTTATCGTAACGGTTACAGTAAGCCTTACCGGGGAGGGCTGAGTGAGTATTTCCAAAATTTCGTTTGCCGACATTGTGCGGTCCAGTATATACTCGCCCGCCTTTACCTTGCCGGAGCGGTTTGTGAAATCCGCAAGAAGCTTTATGCCCCACTTGGAGTTTATAAGCCCCATTTTTTGAAGCTTGCTGGCCACTGCGCTCATGGAGGAGCCGCTGCCCACCACAAGCATGACCGGCTCGTTGTTGTTTTTATCAACCGGCGCAAACATTTTGCTGTTTACCGTGTTGAACACGCAGGAAATGATAATTATTACAAGCAGCAGGCTTATAAGCCGTATGCTTACGGGCCTTAGCACACGCCAGGTGCGCATAAAGGAACGGTCGTTTTTGAGATCGTCGATTTTATCGTGCGCCGCACCCCATGCGTTTTTTGTGCGCTGCCAAAGGCCGCCCTTATTTTTACCGCCCTTTTTAGCCTTATCCGACCCGGCTTTGCTGCGCGTCGGGGGCTGCGGTGCTTTTTTTCTGTTCTGTGCCACTTGCGTTCACTCTCCTTTTATGCCCGAATTCGCCGTTATACCTCTATTACTATCGGCAGAATAATCGGACTGCGTTTGGTCTTGGTGAATACATAATCTTTAAGACGGTTTTTAATGCCGTTCTTGATGCTGTTCCAGTCGCTGTGCGGGCCGCTCTGAAGGGAATCGATATAATCGGCCACAACGGCCTTGGCGTTTTCCATAAGCTCCTCCGACTCGCGCACATAGACAAAGCCGCGGGAAATAAGATCCGGACCGGAAAGCAGATCCCCTGTTGTGCCGTCGAAGGTAACGCAGACGATGATTATGCCGTCCTGCGAAAGCAGTTTGCGGTCGCGCAGAACAATATTGCCTACATCGCCTACTCCCAAGCCGTCTATCATCACCGCGCCTGCGGGAATGCCGTTTACCATGGACGCGCCCTGCTTATCGATTTCCAGTGCGCAGCCAAGCTCGGGAACAAAGGTGTTTTCCTTCATCATATCAAGGCTTTGCGCCAGACGCGCATGCTGCACAAGATGGCGGTATTCGCCGTGCACGGGCATGAAATACCGGGGTTTTGTAAGGGTGTGGATGAGCTTGAGCTCCTCTTTTCGCGCATGTCCCGAAACATGCACTTCCGCCAAGGCCTCGTATATTACGATTACTCCCTTGCGGAAAAGATTGTTTATAACCCTTGATACCATTCTTTCGTTGCCCGGAATGGGGTTTGCCGATATTATTACGGTATCCTGATCGCCCAGCCTGATGCGGGAATGCTCGTCGCTTGCCATACGCGCAAGCCCGCTCATGGGCTCGCCCTGGCTTCCGGTGGTGATGACCACCAGCTTATCCTTGGGTATGGAATCTATTCTGTCGGGCTCCACCCACATATCCTTGGGGACTATAAGCTCGCCCAGCTCGCTTGCAATGCCCGCAATGTTTTCCATGCTGCGCCCCAAAAAGCAGACCTTGCGGCCGCAGGCGGCGGCATGATCCACTATCTGCTGAATACGGTGAACATTGGAGGCAAAGGTGGCAACGATTATGCGCCTGCCCTCCGCCTCAACGAAAAAGCGCTCCAGCGCCTTGCCCACGGAGCGTTCGCTCATGGTGTAGCCCTCGCGCTCAACATTGGTGCTGTCCGCCATGAGCAGCAGCACGCCCTTGCTGCCAAGCTCCGCAAATTTTGCAAGGTCTATGACCTCGCCGTCCACCGGGGTATAATCCACCTTGAAATCCCCCGTATGGACAACGGTGCCCACCGGCGTGTGAATCGCCAGTGCAACGGCGCCGGCGATGGAGTGGTTGGTTTTAATAAACTCCACCTCAAAGCAGCCGATTTTGACCTTATCCCGCGGATAAACGGTATTCAGCTGCGCTTTATCGAATTTGTGCTCCTTAAGCTTATATTCAATAAGCGCACGGGTAAGCTTTGTGCAGTACACGGGCGCATTAACACGCGGAAGCACATACGGAAGCGCGCCGATATGATCCTCATGTCCGTGAGTTATAAGGTACGCCCTTACCTTATCGCGATTGCGCTCCAGATATGTCACATCCGGGATGACAAGATCAATTCCGTACATGTCCTCCCGCGGGAATATCGAACCGCAATCAATAACCACGATGTCGTTTCCGTACTCGATGGCCGTCATATTCTTTCCGATCTCATCAACGCCACCCAGCGGAATAACCCGCAGCTTTGTATTATTCTGTTTTTTTGCCACTAATAAAGTTACCTCCGTTTCAAAAAACATGTTCCGAACAATTATTCACGGAATATTATACCTTGAAACGGTGTTTTAGACAAGCATTTTCCGCAGAGGACGGCCTTGTGCGGTGCATACGCCTTTAAGGCCTGCGGGAAGCTGTTTTGCGAAGCTGTCATAAGCTTCCCCATACTTTCCCATGCGGCAGCGTATGCCGCGCAGCCCGGTATACTCAAGTTTCGGCAGCCCGTCCATATCTTTAGCCGAATTTTTGTACGCCCCGCCGGCGGGGGTGCACAAGAATATAAGATGCATTGCAAATCTGCCGCACCACAAAAAGCCAAGTGTTCCTTCCGTGCGCTCCGTGCTTTTAATTTCGTAAATATCCGCGCCGTATCTTGCCGCCTCCCGGTATGCAATGTTTTAAACATACCCCATGCGGGAAAAGAAAACCGCAAGGCGTTTTTTATTGCTGTCGATATTGCTGTTGATATCGGAATCCAAAAACAATTGATGCCGTCTTTGTCCTTAAATCTGATACCCGCAGCTTCATCAAGCACAACGCAAGCCCGCAAACCGACAGACTTCCTGCGCATATTGTAAAACGAGTTCGCTGCCGTTGTCTGCCCGCCCGAAACAAGAATACTGTCAGGCGATATTTCCTTATATAAATGCGCCTTACCTGTGCTTCTCGGTGCGATTTCGCATAAATTGAAATTGTGTTTGACAAGGGGCAGCATTCTTTTAATAAATAGCCGCTTTACGAATTCCGATAACCCATTGGGATCTGAAAAATTCATAGCATAAAGGCTGTTTCTAATCAGATGATTCATTATTTTCCCATCTGCCGGGAAAGGATTTCGTTATGTTTTCTAACCCTAAAAAGAAAGATCATTCGCTTTTCTCCCAATAGGGATAGTCCGAAAGCACAAACTCTTCCGCGGCATTTTTCTCTGCCGGCAGGTTAACATAGAGCATATTGCCGCTTGGCGGCATTTTTACGGCAATCACAACCGTAAATTTTCCGTTGCCTTCATCCCGGACGCAGTCCACACAGCTGTTGTAAGCGGCTTCACCCGTGCGCTTCTTACAAACCACATAGACATCGCCTTTATATTCAATAAGTTCTTTATCGGCAACAGCACGATTCAATGTTTTATCGGTAAATTCCTTCGAAAAAACCTTTAAGAATTGTTTGCGAACACTTTCGATTGTGTTTATATAATCATACGGAGGAAACATAGGTACATAATTCTTCCGCTTGAACCGTACAGGCTTTGCGCTGCACGGATACTCGCCTGCAAAGTTTAAGCTCAGCCAAAGGCTTCTCGCTTTATCCGCCATTTTCCTCGCATCTGCGTAGTACAGGATTGTTCCGTCCTCAGGATAAAGCTCATACCCGTTTACGCCGCGAAGACTTTCAATGACGGCAAGCTTATCATTTGCATAATTATTCCAAATCGCAATAGCTTCCTCGGAAACACTTTCGGCATATGAAGCTATTGAATAATTGTCGCGTGCCGTAATAAATTTGACATCTTTGTTCGAAATAAGCCGTCCGACTTCTATCCTTCCTTTATAGGCATCTGATGAATAACCGTATGTATCGTTATCGATTATAAAAAATGTGAGCTCTCCGCCATCGGTTTTATCAACATAAAATGCCACATGGCTTTCCGAAAAACTTGCCGTAACCGTACCGACCCAGCTTTTCGGAAGCGTAACCTCATAGGTTCCGTCGGTAAATTTTACTGAGTTTATTTTTACTGTTGTTATAAGCTTGCGAAGCTCTTGAGTAAATGTTGAAAATTTTTTCGGGAAACTGTTGGCTCCGTTGGCATTCACCTCCGTACCGTTCGCCAATACGGCTTTAAAGCTCATACCGGTGCCGTCAAGCACCTGAGAATCGTAACCGTGAAAACCCTCCCATTCTGCTATTTTGTAGTTACCGAATACTGCGCACAGCTTTTGAAAAACGATCTCATCTGCGTCGATTGCGCGAATGACATTGCGGCATTCCACATTCCCGGAGGTCTTAGCATCCCACATTTCCGTGCTGATGTAATACTCCAAATGAACGCCGTTCTCCGTTTTGTATCCCTCATAAACACGGTGCTGCGCCGTCATATCGGTTTGCACCAGCTTAAAGCTTTTGAAATCCATAGGAGCTCCTCCGTAATAATTATTACTACAATTATTATGTTTTGAAACACAAACGGAAACAGATATTAAAAAGGCGAGTGACCAGATAAAACATAAAAGCAGCTTTTCATTTATTCTTCCTTTCCGAAAGGCACCGGAGGTAATTCGGTGCCTTTCGGAAAGGAGGCTTGCACAGCAAGCCTCCTTTTACATATACTAATTCATCTTCGGAAAGCCGAGGTTATATACGCCGCAAGCATAGAGTTTGCCTTCCTTAAACCAAACATGCATAACCCGTGCCTTACTCTCGGCAGCATACCATGAATAAACCTGCGCCTCTCTCTGGGCATCGTAACGGTATTCCGAAGGATCTGCGCCGATATACGCAACAACATCCGCATAGGTAAGGTTTGCCTGCTCTGTTGCAAAGAAATAGTTCAATCCTCCGAAATATTCCTTAAAGGTTTTCTTCAGAACCGCTTCGCTCACCCGAACATTGCTCATAGGCTGTGCTTGTGTTGATTCGAAGTTAAGGCTGTATGGATTATCAGTATTCACCGTATCACCTCCGCCGTTGTCCGTAAATCAGGCTTTTTCCAGAAGAATCATTCCGAGTCCGTACAGAAGACAGCCGTCCTCAGTGACGGGAATCTCCGCGAAGGAATCAACCTTCTCGCCGAGAACCTCACCCTCGATTTTTGTGTCATAATAGAACTTTCCGTTTTCTTCCTTCCATACCGTGCTTTCAATGGCGGCATAGCCGTCCTCGCGGACGACAGCCCCATGTTTGGCTGCCTCCTCGCGCATCTCCTCCGGCACGAACATGAGGGTGTTGAGTGTGCCGTCCTCGGTAAACTCCGTCCGATACTGCATCAATTCGGCGCTGCCCTCAAATCTCTCATCCGTCGGCGGTTTATCGGGTGTAAAAACCTTCTCTCCGTCCGGTGTCGGCACACGAACTTCCTTGACTTTCCAGATTCCACAAATGTCCATCCTTGTTTCCTCCTTCTCATTAAATCATCAAGCCCACGGATCGGCTGACTTCGGTGTACGCACGCCTGTCAGCAGATACTGCTCCCACAGGAACCACTTTCCGTCACTGCCACGCTGACGCATCTTTATGGGACGCGGAGCATCCGCACCGCCGCAGGGAATAAACAGCTTCATATAGCCCTGCTCCTCGCCGGAGACGTGATTGCTCTCAATAATTATCGTATACGGCTCGGTAGGTGTATAGTTATTGTCAGGCGTAGAGCCGGCAAAATAGGTGAACGGCAGATAGGTCTTGCCGTCGCGGAAACGGTCGTTCAGGAAGGAAATATCCTGCCCGTTCAGCGGACGGGGACCGCGCAGCCAGTTCAGCATTTCGGTGCCGATGTTCTTATCCGCCGCATATGCGCAGAGAGCAAGAACCGTAAGCGCCGCAGTTTTGAACGGCGTATCGAGGCTTGCCTCGGGCAATGCCTGCATTTGGGTCAAACTCTCCGGCAGCGAAGTGAAGGTAAAGGTTTCTCTCTTGTTGCCGACGGACTGTGCGGCGGTATTTACCGCCTGCTTAGCTGTGCTTTTCAGCTTGTCAAAAATACTCATTCTGATAACCTCCATTTATTTTGGGCAGTACCGTACTGTCTGCGGACATCACGCAGAACCGTCAGACAGTGCCGGACTGCCGAGTTACATATTTACATATTTACATATTTACATATTCACCTATACGGCTTTTTTCTTCTTTTTCATAAGCATGACAATTGCCGTTGTCACTCCTGCGCCGATCAGAATTGACGCTCCGGCAATAATGACCGGTAAAATCCAAGCATTCTTTTTGCCGTCTCCGTCGGAACCCTTTTGATCGTCCGTCCACTCGGGATTCGGGCCTCCCTTCGGAATAACGGTATTTTCATTCTGCTTCTTTCCGCAAACGGTGCACTCCTCATGCTTTGTCCCTTCCGCACTGTCTGTTGCCAGAATATCAGCCTTCCACGCGAAGTTGTGTACTGCCTTATCTATGCGCTCAGAGCAGGTGTTATCACGACAGGCATGCCAGTGTTCCTCCTCATCGAAGATCCACTTTGTCGTATCTGCTTGATGTGTATGGGATTTGTCGGCGTCAATGAAGTGTGCTTCCAGCCTCACCTCGTTGCCCGGCATGGTAAAGGTCACGCTTGCCAGCGAGGCGTCTTGAAGCTCAATGCCGTCTGCCGTCCAGCCGCTGAAGCGCTGCCCGTCCGGAGCCGTGTCGGCGATAACAACGACTTTCTCTCCCTCCGCAACCTGTGTCAGCGGATTGCCGTCAGAATCCATCGCCTTGCCTCCGATAACGGTCAACGGAATATAGTTGACAATCGCGGGGATGGTTTCTGTTTGCATGATCTTGTTGCATTGGCTGCATTGAGTATGCTGCTTGCCCTCAATCCCAACGTCCGCCTCTGTATCGATTATCCATACACTTTCTATGTGTTCTTCATATATCTTGTTGTCACAAACAGTGCATTTTTTATAGTGCTTGCCTTGAGATTCATCATTTGTCCATTCACTATAGGTATGCTCCTGTATTTCCACCGCTCCGCAAGAGCAGATATGCTGATGATTGTGCGCCGATGCTTGAGACGGAGTCCATTTCCCGAAGCTATGGTTCCCGACAGTAACGGTACAGGTTCCTACAAGCGAGTTGTTGTTGTTTGCTTTTGCGGTTATTGTAGCATTTCCTGCGCCGACAGCGGTAACCAAGCCGGTTTTTTCATCGACCTTCACAACCTTGGGATTGCTGCTGCTGTACTTTATGGTGAATGTACCGACAGCGTTAACGGGCGTTATTGCTGCATTCAGCTTCCAAACGTTTCCGACGTGCATCGAGAGCGACTTTGTGCTGACGGCAACGCCGGTTGGCTTTACGACGGGGCTTTCCTTTACTGTAAGCATGAACTTAGCACGGTAGCCAGCGGAAGGTTTCTCGCCGGGCTTGAGAATACAGAGCACCACAGCGACAGGGTCAACGGTCTTCTTCTTCGCGATAACCTTTCCGCCTTCTATCTTGGCATACTCGTTCTCAAAATCGTAAATATAAGTGGTGTAGCCGAGGTTGTCCTTGGCCTTCTTTCCGACTCCCCATACCAGCGAATATCCCGAGACATCGTGCGGAAGGATCGACGGAAGGTCGGTCGGAAGAGTATATGCCTCGCCCTCTTCAAGAGTAACATCGCTGAAATCCGGATTATAGCTAAGAATGGGAGAGTTTGGTCCCATGTCCGTGGGCGTATATACAACGACCTGCGCACCGCCGTAGGTGTTCTGCATAGGGCCGGAAGGTCCGGGATAGTACAGTGCGAACGACCCGTAGCCCACCTTCTTTCCCTTGATCGTTACGGTGGTAAAGCCGTTGAGACTCGTCACCTTGTTCTTCGGAGAAACGATCTCGAAAAACTGAGTGTCGTATGACGACGGCGACTTGACTTCAAAATAAGTGAATTGGTTTGCCGTGGCAGGGTTCAGCCTCACCCTGAGATTAACGGTCTGACCGGGTTTTATAAACACCGTGCCGTTTTCAACCCCGTCAAAGGTGATGCTTCCCAGCCGCGTAATCTCTTCAATCAGAAGCTCCCGAGATTGGATAATGAAGCCCGGTTTCTTTACATCGGTTTCGGCAAGACGGTAGTAGAAGTACAGCCTGTCGCCGGTATAGTACCCGTTTCCCGTAGCCGAGGTCAGTTTCTTGCTCCAATCGATCTTGCTGAGGTCGGTGTACTTGGTTTTGCTTACAACGTAATCGTACTTCGTGCTGTCGAAGTTTGTGATTCTGTATCCGTCGTAATAGTTTTTTGACTTTGTCGCAACAACATCAATCGGCGCGGGTGTTCCGGGATTGTAAGCCTTTTTGACGTAGAGAGCCTTTCCGTGAATACTTCCGTAGTACTTGGTGCCGTCCTTGCCGTAAACCGACAGGTACATGTACTTATTGACGTATTCAGGCTTGTTCAGCTTGATTGACGGACCGTTTTCGCCTTTGATATCCTTGCCGACGCCGGTTTTAGGATCGTTATACTTCCACTGATACACAACTCCGTTCAGGTCGGTAACGTTCGGCAGTGTAGCCGTGATGGTGCCGCCGTAGAACGCGTCGGTTTTGGAATACTCGACCGGTCCTTTGAGCAGAACGCCCTCCTCAGGCACAACCGCTGTCAGCACAGTGGTTATGTAGCTGAGTTCGTCCCAATAGATCGTGATTCCGGGGTTCCTGTAGTACCACACGACATAGAGCGTGTATACCCCCGTCTTCGGCACCTTGAATGTGCTGTTGCCTCTGGATTCGTATAGTAACTTGGTTCCGTCGTATACGTATACCATGGAATTCTGCTTGACCCGTCCCTCTTTTTCAAGCTTGAGGAACCAGTCGGGCAGCGAGACACTGACGCTGAAGGTATAAGGCTTGCCGGCATAGAGCGGAACCATTCCGTCGCTGCTTATCTCGGCACCGTTTATCTTGATGTCCATATCTTCTTTGTTTGGCATGGAGCCGCTTCGCGACATTCTGATCTTATACGGACTATCTTTTGAGCTTCGTGCCGAATAAAAAGTATCCACGAGCCATGCCTTGTGAATCTTGCCGTATACGTTCAGTTCCGTCCACAGTAACCGTGCTTCCTTGGTGGGATGTGTACCGAATTCGCCCCACAGCTCATGCCTCTCGAACTGGACCTGCAGATACCTCGCGTTCAGAAGGCGGAGTCTTTCCCTGTTGACGCTCCAGGAATACGCGACGGTTTTGGTGTTGAAGACCTTGATGTCTATATAACCCATCGTATCAAACGTCAGGTCGCTTGACAGCATCACATGGGAGACCTCTTTCTTCTTGTTCCCCATCCGCATTTCGATGTTGCTCCAGTCGCCGATGGTTATCGTTTTGGCATAAAGTCCGTAGGTTGCGCCGTCTTTGCCGGATCCGGTCGTATCGACACGGAGAATACCGTATCCGGTAACGGTCAGGTTTCCGCTTTCCGATGAGGTCGTGTTAGGCCTTGAAAGGTCAACCGCCGCTCCTACCGCTCCTACGTACTTATAATTCGAGCCGAGCGTAAGCGTCAGCGTCCTCTTCGAGCCGGTATCAATGGTCAGGTCCACTCCGGGCGCATATATCGCACCCATTTTGACATCGCCCGACTCGATACTCAGGGTCAGCTTTTGTCCCTCAAGCCCGCCGAGGGAAAGAACCTTTTTCTCGTCTTTTGTCCAGTAGTAAAGCGTCCCCTTGTAGTAGCCCATGATCTCTTTCGCCTTGGGGTACTTTTCCATATAGTACCGCAGCGAATAGAGCTCTTTTACTTCTATGTATTCCGTCGGAAGGTTTTCGAAAACGACTTTGACCTCTCCGCTCTTAATATCGGCAACTCCGCGCGGATAATTCGGTGCCGTAGCTGCAACCTTAACCGCCGGAAAAGCGGCAAAGGTCATAAGAAACATAATCAGTGCCAAAACAATGCATAACTGTTTTTTCATTGATTCTCCCACCTTTCAATATTAGTTCTCAACTGCGCTCATCGCGGATGTTTGTCTTTTGCAACTTTTGCCGCAACAATTACCCCGCCGCTGCCCAGCGCCGCACCGCCCACTGCAATCAGTGCGATTACCAATGGCGAAATACCGGCTTTATCGTTATTGTCTTGCGGCGATTTTTCGGAAGCCTCCGAAGCATCGACGGTGTTGTGCTCTTCCGGTTTACCGATATTTCCCCCTGAATCTGCGGTGCCGTCCGTTGATGGCATCTGCGAGTAAGCAGGAGCTCCTTCCGTATCGGAAGCCGTAGGGGAATTATCGGGCAATTCGGAGCCCTCAATTACGGTGACCGGAATGACGCTTGAATATGCCTTGCCCCCGAGATTGGTTTCCACGCAGCAGACATAATATCGTGTGCCGAGCATTGTGGTATCGCAAACGAGTATCGGGTATTCCTCCGGTTGCCCATCTTGTGCGCCGATAGCAACAATATCCTTAAGTGCGCCGGTATCGGTTTCATACCATGTATAAGATTTTATGTCGTCTCCCTCAAATGCCTCAGCATCGCATAAGAGCTTCAAAATCTTATCCTTTTTTATTGTAACCGCTGCCGGAACCTTTAAGCGCGGCGGCAGGCTTTGCCCACCGACCGAGATATGCGCCCTTTGCGAGGTTACACTTCCCGTTTTATTTGATATGACGCAATAAATCTCCGCACCGTCAAGCGCACTTCCGATACCGTTGATGAAAAAGATGTTTCCGCTATCGTTACGGCCATAGCCGTCACCGACAACCCCGACCTGCCACGGATGGTTTTCATCAAAGGATTCGGCTGTATTATAGGCAGTGCCCTTGTAAACGATAAACCATTCATAGACAAGTCCGTCTCCTGTTGCCTCCACGCTCCAGTTTGCCGACGCATGTTCCGGAAATATCATATTCTGCGGCTGATGAATGATTTCAATCTTATCCGTTGCAAGTACAGAAGCCGGCAAAAGAAACGACAAAACAAGGATTAACAGAATAATAGCTGCTCTTCTCATAGGCCCCTCATTTCTGTGCGGTACATTAGAATTTACCTCCTCCGCCGCCGTGGGTCGATCCCGAGGAAGAAGTATGCGTGCTGCTTCCTCCGGAACTGCTGCTCTTAGGCTTAGCCGTACGTGATACTGTGTTGTACAGGAACAGATCCCTGCTCTCGGTAATGTTCAGGCTGCCGTCCTTCATATAGCTGTCTGCTGCTGCCTGAAACCGTACCGTTTTAAGCTTGGCCTTCATCTTGCCGTCCGCAACGAACGACAGCATGAAGCCTATCACTATTGAAAGCGGTATCCAAAACAGCGAAAGCGGCTCCTTCGGAAGATTGTTCACATCATAGGGCTTTCCGGTTTTTGCCTGAACGATAAAGTCTTCGCAAAGCCCGAGAAAAGTGTCGAAGGCTGCGGCAAAATCGCCTGCTGACAGATTATCCTTCATTTTTTTCCCGATATATTTGATGCCTTCATCCGTAAACGCTGTGATGCCGTAGCCATGAGTGGATATGTACCAATCATTGTCTTCCGTGCTGATAAGCAACAAAAGACCGTCCCTGTTTTCCCCGTAACCGAAGCTGCAATAATCATAAATATCGTCGGCATAGTCGCGCGGGGTCTTTCCGTCCAGCGTGCTTGTCGTCAGAATGGCTATATCCATTTTTTGCTTTTTGCTCAGCTCGTTGAGTTTGTCGGCAAGCGCCGCTTCTTCTCTGTCGGAGAGAAGCCCCGCCTGATCCAAAACACGCTCATACTTATCAGCAAAACCGTCCGTCTGCTCTGCAAAAACCGGAGCTGCCATACAGAGGCACAGAACTACGGAAAACAGAAGCACCATTATTTTCTTTTTCATTCCGTCTTCCTCCTTAAAACAATCCGATCAGGTGCAAAAGCCATGCGCCGCCGTAGGTTACGGCCGTAAAAACAGCTGCCAGCAGCAGTGTCCAGCGGGAGGCTGCCGCTTTGTCCACAGGCAGATCGCCGACAAATTTACCGGTCTGTCCGTTCATGGCGAATGTGTATTTGCCGCCGTTCCACGTGGTATTCAGAAGCCATACGGGATAAAGCGCATACCGGGCTTTGCCGCCGCGGAACTGAACGCTGCTGTTTTCCGTTGTAACGGTGGTATATCCCTTAACCGTTCCGGAGAAGGCCTCCTCTGTGGAATGCTTGACGCGCTGATTGGCACGGTCAATGCTGGCCTCGGCGGTCACATCGTACCTATCCGCCAAATATCCGGCAAGATAAGCCGTTTGGAAATCCACCGCATCCGAAAAGTCGTACGGCTCTATGGATTCCATCAGATCATCCGCCATTTTCGAGGATCCGTCCACCGGCACATGTTCAAAACCGACACTGCCGCCGCGGTGCACCATATAATGACTTGTCTGGGTATAGTTGTACTCGCTGTCACTCCAAGTGCGGACATTGGTGGCGCGGTATCGTACCTGTGCATCCACATCGGTATCGAAAAGCCAAAACGGAACATAGATACCCTTAATCTCGTCGATATGGTTTTGATCCTTGAAAATTTTAGGCAGCAGCCGCTTTCCCGTCAAATGCCGCATCAGTCCGGCTTTCGCCGCCTTTTTATCCAGCTTGAACGGGATTACGAGATCGGGCTTGAGTGCGCCGGCAAACTGACCCATCATCACAACGGGATTGCCGCAGAACGGACACGATGTGGCAGCCGTATTGGCATCGCCGACGATCTCGCCGCCGCAGGACTTGCACACATAAGAGCGCAGGTCGGAGGCTTCGCCCTCCTGCCATTCGCGTCCCGCCGCAGTCTCCCATTCCATTTTGTCCGACTGTTCACCCCGGAGCTCGGCGTCATAGCCCTTGAGCGCATCCATCTCGAACTCGGTGTCGCAATAAGGACACTTCATCTTTTGGAGCGTGCTGTCAAAGGCTATCGCACCGCCGCAGCAGGGACATTTGTATTCCTGTAAGGTTTGCATGAATAAACTCCTCTCTTAAAGAATATTGCCCGCTGAAAGCAGTAAGTGCTGCGTTTGCTTTTCGACTCCGCTAGGCAAAGTTGCCCCGGCAGGCTTTCGTGTTTGAATCGGTTGGTTGCAGCTTCGCAGACCGCACACACCGGTCGGTCATTATAGGTTCCCGTTGTTTACCGACGGCATCAGTATTGCTGACGGATTTTCGCTTTCGTAAGGCAACGGAAAGCATTAATCAGCTCGTCGCCTGCATATACCGGGGCACATATTGAACTGCCGTCTGCGAAATCAAACGAAATACGGTATGCGGTTTCGTCAAGAGTGAATATGCCGTAATCCGGCGACTTCTTATACTGCCTGACCATTGTAACCAACTGCTGCTGCTTTACAATGCGGAGTATTTCTTCCGCGTCACACTCATCGACCGGCTGTTTTTCCGCTTCCGTGTGAGTGCCGCTGCCGTCAATCACGGCATCAAACGATAAATACCATGAAATTCCGTTCTTTTCAAGGGTAAACGAATAGGAAGAGGAATAATTCATGCTGCTGCTGCAGATAAAGACAGCCGTGACTTCAACGTTCTCTGCCGCCTCGCAGTGTCTGTCTGCAAGAGTAAAGAGATAATCGAGCGCTTTATTGCTGATTGCAGTCTCTTTATTAACTTCGGTTCCATCGGAGAAGGTCATCCCGAAGCTGCGCATCGGTGCATCGGGTATTTGAAAAATACGTATCGGATTACGGTGTTTTCGCAGCCGCTTTATCTCCCCTTCATCGCGGATTATTGCAAGAAATTCATTCGCCTCTTCAGACGGTATCGGAAATGAGGAAAACGAAACGTAACGCTCCTTCTGATTTCCCACACGGCAATCCGCCGAGAATAACCAGCAGGCTTTCTCCTTGCGCAGAGCGAAAGAATATACCGGGTTGCTTTCCGCTGCGTAATATGCGGCATGTATGAAAACTATATCATCGACGGTATACTCATTGTTTTCGCTGCAACCGAAAATTCCGGAAAACAGTAAGAAAGCCGACAGCATAATCACCACCTTGTAAACGATACTGTTTTTCATGTTATTATCGGAAGGGTTTTCCGCACTCCGGACAGAACTTCGGAGGCTTTGCCTGATTCTCCGGAGCGTAGCCGCAGGACGCACAGCGCACCGGCTTCGGAACCGGTCTGAGCCCTCCGCAGTTCTCGCAGAATTTTTTGCCGTAGCTTTCAGTGCCGCATGAGGGACATTTCCACGCCTCGCCGCCCATTGGCTGAGGGGCGGGCGCCGATTCCTCCTGCCGGGGGTGCAGGGTTTCAACCCTGTTCATCATGCCGTCGCCGTCAAAAACACGATGCTCCTCATCACGGCGCTGCAGAATATCCGACAGCTTATGCATTTTCTGCTCATATTCCCGATACAGATCGGTATAAGGGCTGTTGGGACGATTGCCGTCGCTAAGCTCCAGTTCAATCGAGGTAAACCACGGTGAATCTACCAGAATCTCCACGTTGAACGCATAGTCGCACTCGTAACGCGGCGGATCATAGCTCTTCCTGTTGCCGTCAGAATCCTCATAGAAAATCTCCTCTTTGTTCTCACTGATCTCGGTGTGTACCGAGGTCACCTGTGAAAAGTGAATCAGGTCGGGATTACCGCTGCGCCAGTCGGACAGCCCCGTGACGATAAACTCCTCGCTCCATGGATTGATGTGCACATTTTTGCTTCCTTCAAATGTTATATACGGAGAGAATTCCGCAAGCTTCCGTTCATTCTCCGCACGGTAGGCAAGCTGGTTTTTGATATCCTCCACGGTAGAGTGTCGGCGATTACTGAAAAACGGAGATAGCTTTCTTGCGCAATCCTTGCAGAGATTACCGTCCTCCAGCTTGCAGTTTCCTAAAAATCCTATTTTCTCGCCGCAGATATCACAGTATTTTTTGTCAAACAATCCCATGTATAAAATCCTCCTTTGATGCTTCGCCGTCTGCACGACCCATGCTGCATTGCCGATCCGCAGGCTGCAGCCGCCTTGATCCGTATGATTGTCCGCTGTCTTTATTCGGAAAATATGTCTTGCGCGGAGCCGCATAAGCAGGCTTTTAACTGCTCAAGCAGCATATCTTCGCCTCTGCCGTCGTATTTCGCCGATATCCTGCCGCCGTCCGCCGTTTTCCAACATACCGACAGGCTGCTGCCTGTTTCATCATATATCACTTTATTTCGGTGTCTTACGGGGGGCGGCCTGTGACTGCCTTCCTTAAGACATTGCCCGATACGGCAACATTGTTCGTCAGTCAGCAGTACATCCTCGGCTGTAATCCGCCTCTCACTCTCCGGATCTATATACCATCCGGAGAGTGATAAGCGATTCTCGCTATGCGTCACATCAAACGCAAAGCACTCGTATTCGTTTGACGAGCTCTGCCCCCAGTTCAGACTGCTGAGCACGGCGTCCTCCGGGATGCGCGCAGGAGCATTCTCCGTCTTTGTGCGTCCGCCCCCGTACGTTATTTTGCCTATGGTAAAACTCCTACAGAGGAATGTGCACACCGATCCGACAACCCCCGGAAGCAAAATCGGCAACAGAACCGTGATCAACATCTTCACAGCCTTATTTATTTACTGTCATTATCGTCAAATATATCTCCGCATTCGGGACAGAACTTCGGCGGATGTGTCGGGTCTTCCGGCTTCCAGCCGCATTTATCGCAGCGGTAGACAGGTGCGCCCTCGGGCTTTTTTGCACCACAGTTCTGGCAGAACTTACCTTGATTTACAGTGCCGCAGGAGCAGGTCCAGCCAGCTGCATCGG
>ENA-UOJO01000112-UOJO01000112.1-human-gut-metagenome-genome-assembly--contig:-P57-NODE-112-length-133344-cov-10.293670_pt1 | contig 133344 bp, 123 predicted proteins | sample MGYA00242351_ERZ723898 | MGnify/ENA metagenome assembly ERZ723898 | reverse complement strand
CAAAAGAAAGCATTTTCAGCGGACTGAACAACCTTGCAATCAATTCTATTCTGGATACGAAATACAGCGAATACTTCGGCTTCACGGCTGATGAAGTCAAGGAAATCGCACGCTATTATCAGGCAGAAGATAAGTACGACGAAATTTGCGAATGGTATGACGGATATAAATTCGGCAATACCGAAATTTTCAACCCGTGGTCGGTCATCAACTATTTCCGCAACGGCTGTCAGCCACGCGCTTATTGGCAATCCACAGGCAGCAACGACATTATCGGTGAAATTCTTAGCGGGGCGGATGAAACGATTTATGAAAAACTCAATGCCCTTTTACAGGGTGAGTCGTTCTTTACCTATATCGACACCGGTGTCATCTATCCGCAGGTCAAAAGCAATCCGTCATCGGTATACAGCTTCTTGCTTGTTGCGGGATATCTGAAAGTCATTAAATCCGAGCCGTCCTTCAGCGGAGATTTTATGTGCGAGGTCGCCCTGCCGAACAAGGAGATCACATTCGTATATAACAAAGAAATTCTTCAGAAATTGAATAACATTGTACCGCAGGCAACGGCGATCTCGATTCAGGAAGCTATTTATTCTGGAGATACTGCCGCACTGCAAAAAAATCTCGGCACACTCCTGATGCAGTCTGTCAGCAGCTATGATACCGTTGGCGAGAACTTCTATCACGGGCTTGTCCTCGGACTTTGCGCGACCTTGGATAACCGCTTTTATATCACCTCCAACCGTGAATCGGGCGAAGGACGGTATGACATCTGCCTCTGTCCCAAGGACGGCAAACTGCCGGGCATTCTGATTGAGCTTAAAGCTGCCAAAGATTGCCCAGAGGACGAGCTGAAAGAGCTATCCGAAAAGGCACTGGCACAGATTGATGCCCGGAAATACGAGACGGAACTCACTGTAAAAGGCGTCAGGAACATTCTCAAATACGGTGTTGCTTTCAGTGGGAAAAGAGTAATGATTACAAGTGCGTGATCGTAGTCCATTAGCAAACTATTTTTATCACGCATGAGGACGATATATGGAACAAAACATTGATATAAAAGAAAATTATATCTATCAGCTGGATGCGAATCTGCTTGCAATTTTACTTCTCGATAAAAGCTCCGGCAAAAATATTATTTGGGCGACCGATAATTATGCCGAGCGCGGGTTTGGATATCAAAGCAGCGATCAGATCATGGTAGATAGCATTACGCACCGTAACGGAAGCGTTATCAAACCACGAACGACAAAATCAAAAAAGGAACAGGCAATTCGCGTTCGTGACAAGGCGGAGGTTTTCACTCCGTCATGGGTATGTAACAACCAGAATAACCTTGTGGACAATGCATGGTTCGGCAGAGAAAATGTGTTTAACACAGAAAACGGTCAGACATGGATCACATCGACAGAAAAAATTACTTAGGAATCTTTGCTCATCTGCGGAAAAGACGAAACCTTCGTCCGTATTTTATCATAGATGTCATCGTAGGTGTAATCTTTTCCGTAAAATAGGTAGTCCACGCTTACATGAAAATAATCGGCAATCAGCGGCAGTGTCATGGTATCGGGCTGACAGGTATTCGTTTCCCACTTCGATACCGCTTGCGACGATACATTGAGGGCTGTGGCAAGCTGTTCCTGAGTGACTCCTGCTGTCTTTCTCAAATCGGTAATGTTTTTGGATATGTTTATGCTGTTCATATGAATCCTCCGAGTTTATTTCCGTGTGCACATCAGATTGTACTTAAATTATATCACATCTTCAAAACAAATCAACAACGCAAAACGGCAGGTTTGAAACCGTTGGTTGAGTGGAAAACATATTTCCGCTTGTGGGTTTCAAAAGATGCAACAAAACTTGTGTTTTTAAACACTGAAAATTTGCCGATGTGGCGGCGAAATCAAATTGTAAGCAAAAAAACAGCCGAAAGTGGGGCGGAAAACCTCATTTTCGGCTGATTTTTGGTCGGAGTGACAGGGTTCGAACCTGCGGCATCGACATCCCAAACCGTAAAAGCCTTGTAAAATAAGGGCTTTTGAGTGATTTTTGATACTTTTGTATCTGAAATCACTGCTTTCGGGTGCTCTTACTCACACTGATTCCACATAGTCCGAAGCCGTAGATGGTCAAAAATGTGGTCGCAATCCAAACTCCATATTTTATCCCACCTCATGCGAACCATAAGTTTCGCTCCGAGGTGGCTTTTTTGCTATTGCTATTATACCATAAAACAGCGAATATTTCAAGTCCCCTCACGGTGTAATATTTGCGATGCTGTAATCAAAGATAACCGCCGGGCGATTATATCCCTATTACACCTTCTCTCATAGGGAGTTAATATTACTTCGGCAGATTTATATAACTTCTTAAAACCTGCCGAAATTCTATTGACAAAATCGATTTTTTCGGCTATAATAGTATCAGAATTAAAATCAGCCGCAATTTACCCATTACGGAGGTATTTATGAGTTATATTGCACGTCACATGGAAAACAGAATTCTTGAACTGTCGAAGTCTTATTCGGCAATTCTTCTGACAGGACCGCGTCAGTCGGGCAAAACAACAATGCTTCGCGCACTTTCCAAAGAGGAAAACAAGGGACGAGAGTATGTGTCGCTTGATGACCTTACTACGCGCGATATGGCCAAGAACGATCCTGCCCTCTTTCTGCAGATACACAAGCCACCCGTATTGATTGACGAGGTGCAGTATGCTCCCGAATTGTTCACATACATTAAAATTCATATCGATGAGCATCACAATCCCGGAGATTTCTGGATGACGGGCTCTCAGATCTTCCGTCTTATGCGCGGAGTTCAAGAATCATTGGCAGGTCGCGTAGCGCTTCTGCATATGTCTCCCCTGTCCCAACGAGAAATCATCGGCGCAGATTGCATTCCCTTTACAACGAATATGAATGTGCTGATGGATGAGTGCAAAAAAATTGCTCCGGTCGATACTCCCACCATCTTCGAGCGCATCTGGCGCGGATCAATGCCCGGGATCGTTTCGGGACTGTATGCCGACCGCAACATGTATTACTCCTCCTATCTATCCACGTATGTAGAGCGCGACGTGCGCGATATTTCGGGAACGGTAGACGCATTAAAATTCAATCGCTTTATTACCGCAGTAGCCGCCAGAACCGCACAATTGCTCAATTACCACGCACTTGCTGAGGACGCCGAAATAGATATGGTTACCGCCAAGGCATGGGTAGACATTCTTGAAACGCTCGGTATCATCTTCCTTCTGCATCCCTATTCCAACAATGTGCTGAAGCGTACCATTAAGACACCCAAGGTATATTTCTACGATACAGGTCTCGTCTGCTACCTTACCAAGTGGTCAAGTCCCGAGGTTGCCGAAAGCGGCGCCATGAGCGGAGCTCTTCTCGAAAACTTCACGGTATCCGAGATCCTGAAGGGATATCAGAACGCAGGACGTGAGCCGTACCTGTACTTTTACCGCGACCGCGATTCCAAAGAGATCGATGTCATTATGGAGGGCGACGGCAAGCTCTGCCCATTGGAGATCAAGAAAACTGCCACTCCCGACAAGCGTATCATTCGCACATTTGGTGTAATTGATAAATCCCCTCTGCAACTGGGCACAGGTGCTGTTCTATGCATGGCAGAGCAGTTTGGAGCATTTGATAGAGATAACCTTATCGTGCCTATTTGGGCGATATAATCAAAGTAAGCTGCAATGAAAAGGAGCAACTTGAAGTGAGCAAAATAGTGAAGAAAAACCATGATGTTTTCCGAGGCAAAATATGCGATATCATGGATCTATGATGTTATAAAAGAGATTTGCGGAGAGGCAAGATGATAAACATTGCAACCATAATATATTAATAAGTAGCAATATCGATGTGTAATTTATACTTATTATAAGGAGGCGAACCTATGCCGCTTGAAATAGTAAGAAACGATATCACAAAAATGAAGGTGGATGCCATTGTCAATGCCGCTAATGAGTCGCTGCTCGGCGGCGGAGGTGTTGACGGTGCGATTCACCGCGCCGCAGGTTCGGGCTTGCTTGCCGAGTGCAGAACGCTTGGCGGTTGCAAGACCGGCAAGGCGAGGATCACGGGTGGATATCATCTGCCTGCGAAATATGTCATACATACCGTCGGTCCTATCTATAACGACGGCAAACACGGCGAAAAGACCTTGCTTGAATCCTGCTATCGTGAGTCTTTGGCGCTTGCGAAGGAGCGGGGCTGTGAAACGGTGGCTTTCCCGCTTATCTCTTCGGGCGTGTACGGCTATCCGAAGGATCAGGCTCTGAAGGTTGCCATCGACGTCATCAGCGGCTTTCTTCTGGAAAACGAAATGACGGTATATATCGTCATATTCGACAAGGCGGCGTATCAGATCGGCGAGAAGCTGTTCTCGGACATTGCCGAATATATTGACGATAATTATGTGGACGAGCATACCGATTACAGCCGCGAGCGTATCCGTATGAATGTACTCCCACCGATGGCTCCGCACAAAAGACGGAAGAAATCAGAAGATGATATCCTTGAAACGTGCGATTGCAAGGCGATGCCCCTTGAGGATGACTTGGGTGCGAAGCTCAAGCATATCGACGAGAGTTTTTCGCAGATGCTCCTGCGTAAGATAGACGAAAAAGGGATGACCGACGCCGAGTGCTATAAAAAGGCAAACATTGACCGCAAACTGTTTTCTAAGATCCGCAGTGACGTCAATTACAAGCCGAGCAAACCTACTGCGCTTGCCTTTGCGATTTCCTTGGAGCTTTCACTTGATGAAACCGAGGATATGCTTCGCAAAGCGGGGTTTGCACTGTCGCATAGCAACAAGTTCGATATCATCATCGAATACTTTATAAGCATAGGCAATTACAACATTTTTGAAATAAACGAGGCTCTGTTTGCTTTTGATCAGAGCCTGCTCGGAGCATAAGAGATGAAGAAGATAAAAATAACAGTGATGCGAAAGGCACGGTATGACGATCTGATCGACAAATATGAAAATCCCATCGAACACGCCTGTGGCTTAGAGGAAGGTCAGGTGTTTTTCTGCGAAGGTTGGCAAAAACCAGATGGCTTTTGTGACAGTGCGTGGGACAGCGTTTCACCGTTCATTATGACTCTTGCACACGGTGGCGAGAACTTTTACGATGGGTGGATGAAAAACAAAAAATCTGCAATGATTTCTTGCAACGATGGTTTCCGTCCTGTAAGTTTTTACATTGAAGTCTGTGAATAAAAGGAGATTGGACTATGTTAAAATTTATCTGCTACCCCAAATGCACAACTTGTCAAAAGGCAAAGAAGTGGCTCGACGATAATAAAATCGAATATGAGCTTAGAGATATCAAGCTCAATAATCCTACACTTGATGAGTTGACAAAATGGTACAAGAATAGTGGCTTACCACTGAAAAAGTTTTTCAACACCAGCGGTCTGCTATATAAATCTCTCGACCTCAAAAACAAGTTGCCCTCAATGAGTGAGGATGAAATGCTGAAACTCCTTGCAAGTGACGGTATGCTTGTAAAACGTCCGCTGCTCGTTGGAGACGGCTTTGTTCTTGTTGGATTCAAGGAAGCTGAGTGGAACTCTGCTTTTCGTAAATAATTTGTCGCCTGCCATGCGACCAAACCTCTCTTTTGTTGATGTATAATACAGACATCAAATGAAAGAGAGGTTTTCTATGATGAAAAACAACATGACCGAACTCGTATTTATTTTGGACAGAAGCGGATCGATGGCCGGTCTTGAGAGCGATACCGTCGGCGGCTTCAATTCTATGATTGAAAAGCAGAAGAAGCAAGATGGGGAATGCTATGTATCCACCGTGCTTTTTGATGATGATAGCGAGGTTTTACACGATAGAGTTAGACTTACGGACATTCCTCAAATGACCGACAAGGACTATACCGTTCGCGGTTGCACGGCTCTGATCGATGCCATCGGCGGTGCGATCCACCACATCGGAAACATTCATAAGTACGCGCGCCCCGAGGATGTGCCGGAGCATACGATGTTTGTTATCACAACTGACGGACAGGAGAATGCAAGTCACCGTTACACAAGTGAGCAGGTCAAGAAGATGATTGAGCGGCAGAAAGAGAAGTATGGCTGGGAGTTCCTGTTCATCGGAGCAAACATAGACGCCGTCGAAACTGCTGCGCATTATGGTATCAGCCGTGACAGAGCCGTGAACTACAACGCTGACGGCGAGGGTACGCATATCCTCTATGAATCGGTCGCGAAAGCCGTTTGCAATGTCAGAGCAAGCGTTCCGCTTGGTGCTGATTGGAGTAAAGAAATCAACGCCGATTATCAGCGCAGAGGCAACAAAAAATAAAAAAATCAAATGATTTGCCCCTGTGAACGGGGGTGTGATAATTTTTGCCCCAAATACACTCGTTACTTAGTTGATAACTAATCTGGGGTGGGACTTTTTGGCTCCACTCCATAATGCCTGATCTGGTTGTGGTCCCAAGGGCCACGACCACGGAATTGCACAACTCACCTTTCAATTATTGCGTCTCTGTAGTCAAAGAAATAGCCACGGCAACAAAACCGTGGCAAATCCAATTCGATTTCTTCTCCCCGACAAATTGGAATTTGATTACTTTTTTCTCTTCGGTTCAGGTAGTTCCTCGTACATCATTTCAAACAATTTATTGAGAAAACCTCTATTATCAATGTCCTCTACAAGGAGCATTTCTTTTGCACCTTCGTATGGGAGTTCGCGCGGTGCTTCGGGCATCAATACAACCGCAGAAGGTGTAGGCTTGACGAGCAGGCGGTTATCGTAGATACCGCCAACAACCTTGCCACCGTAATAAAGCACATATTCTCCCATCATAGTCCTCGTCAAAGGCGGAAAATGAGATGCAGTTTGTGTTATTACCACTTTTTGATCATATGTAACAACATCACGGAAGAATCTTGAGGTTGTGGTATAATAAATCAAAAGTGAATTGAACGAGGTAAAGAACATGAAACACAGATTATTTCTTATCCTTCTTATTGTTTTGCTCCTCACAGGATGTGCTGTATCGACAGATAAAGATGTAACGTATACGCAAATAACCATGAGCGAAGCTGTGGAAATGATGGAAAGCGAAAGCGATTACATCATACTTGATGTTCGCCGTCCCGACGAATTTGCCACAGGGCATATTCCGAATGCGATCAATATTCCGAACGAAAGCATCGGCACGGATGAAATATCCGAGCTCCCCGATAAGGATCAGCTGATTCTGGTATATTGCCGAAGCGGTAACCGCAGCAAGCAAGCGTCCCAAAAGCTTGTTAAACTCGGATATTCGAATGTCGTAGAGTTCGGTGGCATCAACGATTGGAAAGGTGAGATCGAAAAGTGATAACATCACGGAAGAAGCAGAAGAATTGCGGTATACTTCGGGTGTAGATCAAACAAGGAGGACATAAAAATGTCAGTTATCAAAATCAATAAAGATAATTTTCAAAATGAAGTGAAAAATTCCGACAAGCCCGTACTTCTCGATTTTTATGCGGATTGGTGCGGTCCATGCCGGATGGTCAGTCCTATTGTAGATGAAATCGCAGAGGAAAGAAAGGATATTAAGGTGGGCAAGATAAATGTTGATCAGGAAAGGGAGCTTGCCGAAGCGTTCGGCGTGTACAGCATTCCAACCCTTGTGATCATGAAGGACGGCAAGATCGTCAATCAAGCGGTGGGTGCCCGACCGAAGGAACAGATCCTTGCTATGCTGTGAGGTGTGATATGGGATTTTTCAGTTTTTTGCAAACAAAAGATATAAACATCGGTGTGAGAAGTTTTCTTTCCACCGAAGGAGCGGTGCTTTTGGATGTTCGTACACGGGAGGAATATTCCGAGGGGCATATTGAGGGAAGCAAAAATATTCCCCTACAAAGCATAGAGCAAGTAGAGTCAATCATAAAAGATAAAAGCACACCGCTTTTCGTACATTGCAGAAGCGGCGCACGAAGCGCACAGGCAACAAGCATCCTGAAAAGAATGGGATACACAAATGTAGAGGATATCGGCGGCATTCTGTCGTACCGAGGAAAGGTCGTGAGATAGATGAAAGTTGTAATAATAGGCGGTGTTGCCGGCGGCGCGACTGCGGCGGCAAGAATACGCAGGCTTGACGAGAAAGCTGAAATCGTAGTCTTTGAGCGTTCCGGTTTTATTTCTTACGCCAACTGCGGACTTCCGTATTACATCGGCGGAACGATTGAGGATGAGGGTGACTTGACCTTGCAGACACCGGAGAGCTTTTATAAGCGTTTCCGTGTCAAAATGAATGTGCGCCATGAGGTAACGGCACTTCACCCCGAAAGCAAAATGGTCACCGTAAAAAATATTGAGAACGGTACAGTTTTCACCGAAACCTATGATAAGCTCATATTATCGCCCGGTGCAAAGCCGATCAAGCCGAACTTTGAAGGCATTGACAGCGATAAGATATTCACGCTCCGCACGGTTGAGGACACGCTGAAAATCAAGAAATTTATAAATGAGAAATATCCAAAATCCGCAGTTGTTGTCGGCGGAGGGTTTATCGGAATCGAAGTTGCGGAAAATCTCCGTGAGCTTGGGATAGATGTCACACTCGTCGAAGCCGCCGACCAGCTCATGGCTCCTTTTGACAGCGATATGGCATCCTTCATCCATGCAGAGCTACGCAAAAACGACGTTAATCTTATGCTCGGCAGGTTCGTTGAAGGCTTTGCCGACACTGATGACGGCATTTGTGTGAAACTAAAAAATTCTCCTACGCTCCACGCCAATATGGTCGTAATGGCGATCGGCGTTGCTCCGGAAACCACGCTCGCAAAGGATGCAGGTCTTGAACTCGGTATCAAGGGCAGTATCGTGGTGAACGACCGAATGGAAACCTCCGTTACCGACATTTATGCTGTCGGCGATGCAGTTCAGATCAGGAATTTTGTAACCGATACAGACGCTCTGATCTCCCTTGCCGGTCCTGCCAATAAGCAGGGCAGAATCGCCGCTGACAATATTTGCGGCATTGACAGTCGTTACCGGGGCGGACAGGGCAGCTCAGTTATAAAGCTTTTCGACATGACCGCCGCCTCTACCGGCATAAATGAAAAAACAGCGAAGGCACTCGGGCTTTCTACCGACAAGGTCATTCTTTCTCCCATGAGCCATGCCGGATATTATCCCGGCGGCAAGATGATGACCATGAAGGTACTGTTTGAAAAAGACACCTACCGTTTGCTCGGTGCTCAGATCGTTGGCTTTGACGGTGTTGACAAGCGGATCGATGTCATTGCAACCGCTATCCGTGCCGGAATGAAAGCTTACGAACTTGCGGAACTCGACCTTGCTTACGCTCCGCCTTATTCCTCGGCAAAGGACCCCGTGAACATGGCAGGCTATATTGTAGAGAACATCAAAAACGGCGTGGTAAAGCAGTGGTACTACGAGGATACTGAGAGTCTGCAACGAGATGAGAACGTTACACTTCTCGATACGCGCACACCGACGGAATACAGCAGAGGCCACGTGGAGGGATTTATCAATATTCCTGTCGACGAGCTTCGTGAACGCCTATCAGAGCTTGACAGCAGCAAGCCTGTGTATGTCATCTGTCAAAGCGGTCTGAGAAGCTATATTGCAACCCGAATTCTTGCAGGCAACGGTTTAGACTGCTACAACTTTGCAGGCGGCTTCCGCTTCTACGATGCGGTGCATCAGGAGAAAGCACTAAATAAAAAATCCACTCCTTGCGGAATGGAGATCTGACAGGAGAAGTAAACGGTGTAATGAGAAAAGCGCCCGGAAATCCATTACAGAAATCTTGGCGCTTTTCTTCTATCCCAACAACACATCCGTGACAAGCATGACGCAAAAGCCTATAAGCAAAGCATAGGTTGCACCTCGCTCGCTCCCGTGTGCGTGGGTTTCGGGTATCATTTCGTCGCTGATGACGTAGAGCATCGTTCCTCCCGCAAATGCAAGCGCGAAGGGCAAAATCGCTGTGGATATACTGACGGCAAAATAGCCGATCAGCGTGCCCACAACCTCAACGAGTCCCGTGATCATGGCGAGAATGAAGGTCTTGCGAGGGCTAATCCCTGCCGCAAGCATGGGCGCTATGATCACCATGCCTTCGGGAATGTTCTGCAGAGCAATACCACCTGCAATGATCAGTGCCTGCGTCGTATCGCCCGAGCCGAAGCCTACCCCTGCGGCGATGCCTTCCGGCAGATTATGTATGGCGATCGCCAAAACAAACAGCAGAACCTTGCTCAGATTTGCATTGTGGTGCGATTCGGGTTCGACACCGACGATCTTATGTAAGTGCGGCACTAACTTGTCGATGAGATTGAGGCAGACAGCGCCGGCAAAAATACCTGCAACCGTGACAAGTATTCCGTATTTTCCGCCGTATTCAAGAGACGGAATGATAAGTCCCAGAACCGCCGCGGCAAGCATCACGCCCGCGGCGAACGACAGAACGATATCCGAAAATTTATGCGATATGTTTTTGAAAATAAAACCGATCAGCGAACCGATAACGGTAGCACCGCCCACACCGAGGGCGGTTAGTAATACAAGCTCCATAATTTATCCTTCCGCAATGTTTGCAAGTTTGCTTTCATCAACAATTTCAATTGTCCCGCGCGACAGCTTGACCGCACCCTCGCTCACGAAATATTTGAGCATCCGTGTTACGACCTCACGGGGGCTACCCATGTGATTGCCGATTTCTTCATGGGTGATTTTCAGTATGTTTGAGCCTTCTATGTTGACTTCGTTCAAAAGAAAATTCGCAAGGCGTTTGTCAAAGGTCTTCCACATGATTTGGTCTATAAGCCACATTACATCCGAAAATCGACTTGCCATAACTTCGTTCGTGTAATTGGCAAGCGGTGCACAGTTTTCCATAATGCCACGGTAAATATCCGAGGGAATGAGTATGACATCGGTATCCTTTTCAGCGGATAAAGTAATGTCAAACTGAATGCTGTGCATCATGCAAGAAGCAGAAAAAAGGCAAATATCACGCTCAAAAAGGCGATACATGGTGATCTCCCTGCCGTCCTCTGAAATGGTGTAGGCACGAAGCTGTCCCGAAGCTACAAGAACAAGTCCCATGCAGTCGCCGCCTGTTTGTATCAAGTCGCCTTTATGGTAGTGCAACTCCCTGACATTTGCAGACAATGCCTGCTGTTCATTTGCATTCAATTTGTTCCAGATCGGAAAATAAGTTGAGATATCCATCGTTTGCACCTCCCGGGATGGTAACAATAGTATACCATAATTTCGGGCATATATCAATAATTCCTTCCAAAGTTATTGACATATGCCCGAAAAATTTGCTATAATATCGTTACAATGATAAGGGAGGGAATGATCTTGTCAAGACCGACAAAATGTCGCAGAGTGTGCCGCTTTCCTGAGACTCTCGAATTCTTTACCACGGGGGAGACCTTGGGTGAACCCGTCATTTTGACAGTAGACGAATATGAGACGATTCGCCTGGTCGACAAAGAAGGACTCAGCCAGGAAGATTGCGGGACACAGCTCGGAGTTGGAAGAACGACGGTACAAAAGATTTACGAAACGGCAAGAAGAAAAATAGCTGATGCCTTGGTTCTCGGCCGTTCTCTGAGAATAGAGGGTGGCGATTTTTATCTCTGTAACGGGAATTCGGAATTTTGCTATCAAAAATCATGCCTCAAACGATAATTTCAAGCGGAGTATAAAATGGATAAAGGAGAAGATGTCATGCGAATTGCAGTAACATACGAAAATGGCGACATTTATCAGCACTTCGGACATACCGAGCGGTTTAAGATTTACGATGTTCAAGACGGTAAGGTGATGGATAGCCGCCTCATCTACACCAACGGTCAGGGGCACGGCGCGCTTGCCGATATTCTCCGCTCTTTGCATGCGGATATCCTGATCTGCGGCGGCATCGGAGGCGGTGCACAGATGGCACTTGCCGAATGTGGTATCAAGCTGTTTGGCGGTGTTTCCGGCAACGCTGATGCGGCAGTTGACGCATACCTTGCCGACAACCTAAGTTATGATCCCGATGTAAAGTGCAATCACCACGATCATGAACGCAGTGATGCGTCTCATGCTTGCAAAAGCCACGGCTGCGGAAAAGGAAATTGCGGTAACCGTTAATGTGATAACATCACGGAATCATATTTCTGTATGTGATACGATATAGAAAAAGGAGGCGAACTGATGAAAGAATACATTTGTTCTGTATGCGGATATGTGCATAAAACCGACGGAGAACTACCCGACGATTTCAAGTGCCCGATTTGCGGTGCCGGTAAGGATGCATTCAAATTGAAAGAGGACGCTGCCGACAGGACGGAAATCAATCTCGAAAAGCCGCATTTTGAAAAAGAACTCTCCCCCATGGAAATGAGTATTATCTGCTCTAACCTCGCAAGAGGCTGTGAAAAGCAGTATATGCCGAAAGAAAGCGAAAACTTCAGAAAACTGGCGGAGTTTTTTCGCTCCAAGGCAGAGCCTGTAAGTGAGGCAAGCACCGAAAAGCTTCTTGAATTGCTTGACAAAGACCTCTCGGTAGGTTTCCCTTACGGAAATGCCGTGGCAGGCGAGCAACCCGACCGTGGTGCGCTTCGCTGCCAGGTGTGGGCAGAAAAGGTGACGAGAATGTTGCAGTCCCTTCTTGTTCGCTATCAGGCGGAGGGAGAAAAGATGCTCGAGGGCACGGGCGTGTATGTCTGCACGATCTGCGGATTTGTTTTTGTAGGCGATGAACCGCCTGCAATGTGTCCGGTATGCAAGGTGCCGTCGTGGAAGTTTGAAAAGGTCGAAGGGGGGCAAAATAATGGCGTATAAATATGCAGTAAGAAACTTAAGACTTTGCACCAAGGATTGCCTTTGCCTCTATGTCTGTCCGTCGGGCGCTACCGACACGGAGAACAGCATTATTGATGTAAATAAATGCATAGGTTGCGGTGCGTGTGCAGATGCCTGTCCCTCGGGTGCGATCTCCATGATGCCGAAGGAGCTTCCTCCTCAGCAACCTAAAGAAGACAAAGTAGTCGAGGCACTGCGTGCGCTTGTCCAAAGTAAGTCAGAAGCCGAAAATATCGCTTCACAACTGCCTGATGCTCTGTCAAAAGCTGTTGCAAAATCGTCAAGACTGATGGCAGAGGATCTTTGCCGCGAGGCAGGCTATATGCTTCCTCAGAGTGCAAATACAAAGGAATTTTTGGAACTCGTTAACACTTATCCTGGTATCCCCGCCGATGTGGTGGACTCATTACTTACAACCATAAAATTTTATGAAAATACAGAAAAGAAAGAGGTAAAAACAATGGCTAAATGGAAATGCAGCGTTTGCGGTTATGTTCACGAAGGAGATGAAGCACCCGAAAAGTGTCCCGTCTGCAAGCAACCCAAAGAGAAGTTCGTCAAGATCGAAGAAGCTCCCAAGAATCCTTACGCAGGCACAAAGACCGAAAAGAATCTATGGGAAGCATTTGCCGGCGAATCTCAGGCAAGAAACAAGTATACATACTTCGCAAGCGTAGCAAAGAAGGCAGGATACGAGCAGATCGCCGCACTTTTCCTTCAGACCGCAGAGAATGAAAAGGAACACGCAAAGCTGTGGTTCAAGGCTCTGGGTGAGCTTGGCGACACGGCGGAAAACCTGCTCCATGCCGCGGAGGGTGAGAACGCAGAGTGGACCGACATGTACGAGAGAATGGCTCGTGAGGCAGAAGAAGAAGGCTTTACCGCTCTTGCCGCACAGTTCCGTGGAGTTGCCGCTATTGAAAAAGCGCACGAGGAAAGATACCGTGCACTTCTGAAAAATGTTGAGACGAAAGCGGTATTTGAAAAGTCAGGCGTAACCGTTTGGGAATGCCGCAACTGCGGACACATCGTTGTCGGTGTTAAGGCACCCGAGGTTTGCCCCGTATGCAACCACCCGCAGGCTTATTTTGAAGTAAGAAAAGAAAACTATTGATTTAGGGAGGAACCATCCATATGTGTGACAACAATAAATTCTATATTTGCGAACATTGCGGCAACCTTATCGGTATGATTCACGATGCAGGGGTGCCTGTGATGTGTTGCGGGCAGAAAATGACAAAGCTTGAACCCGGAACGGTTGAGGCAAGCCACGAAAAGCACATTCCCGTAGTCACCGTTGAAGGAAACAACGTAAAGGTCGTCATCGGCTCAGTGGAGCACCCCATGGTCGAGGAGCATAGCATCCTGTGGGTATATCTACAAACCACCAAGGGCGGTCAGCGCAAGTGCCTTGAAGTGGGTAAAGCGCCTGAAGTGACATTTGCTCTCGCTGATGAAAAGCCCGTTGCCGCATATGCATATTGCAATCTCCACGGCTTGTGGAAATCGGAAATTTAACATAGAGAAAAATCAACATGGAGGAAAATTAAAATGAACGCAAAAGTACATGAGCTGTTAAATCAGCAGATCAACAAAGAATTCTATTCCGCATATCTCTACCTTGATTTCTCGAATTATTTTGAGGATGCAGGTCTTGACGGCTTTGCCAACTGGTATAAGATTCAGGCGCAGGAAGAGCGCGACCATGCAATGCTCTTTTATCAGTACCTGCAGAATGAAAATCAGAAGGTGACGCTTGAAGCTATCGACAAGCCCGACAATGCTTTCTCTTGCCATATGGACGTCTTGAAGGCGGGACTTGATCACGAGAAGTATGTTACCTCGCTGATCCACAACATCTACGCCGAGGCATACGAAGCAAAGGATTTCCGCACGATGCAGTTCCTTGACTGGTTCGTAAAGGAGCAGGGCGAAGAGGAGACCAATGCCAATGATCTGATATCCAAAATGGAGCTTTTCGGTTCAGATCCCAAGAGTCTGTATATGCTCAACCAGGAACTTGCGGCAAGAGTATATTCCGCACCGTCGCTTGTATTATAATTAACGGAACAACACTATATGCTATTGTTTTGATAGCCTCGCTTGATGATCCGTACATCTATTTTGTAGCGTCACGGTTTTGCATCTGAATCGGACACACATCACAGCAAAAAGCACCTGCGCGAGCAGGTGCTTTTTGCAACGAAATCCGCCGCCGGCGGAAGAAATCCACCTTTGGTGGATGAAATCGCTTCGCGATGAAATCTGCCTTTCGGCAGGAGAAGGCGGCGGATTTAATTTCATCTGAGGCGGCACGCCGAAGATTTCATCCGAGCTTTCCCGGATTTCATCGTGCAAAGCACGATTTCATTTCAATTTTCCCACAGAGCCAAAACTGTAGACAGATTTGAACCACCACACTCCGTCCCCTACCGAAAACAAGGACAATCCTAAAATGATGCTTTTACAGTTTGGATAGATTCGAACTGCCACATCAGTTTGGATCCGCTTCAAACAGTAAATACGAAAAACTCATTTCTTCCAACGGACAGATCCGAACTACCGAAAACCAAATATTGACCTACTGAGGACAAAGAAGAGGCATTCGCCGCAAAAGTGGTTTGTGAGTATGAAATGTACCCAACCAAACCTCAAACATAGATTTGCATTTTTGAGTCTCGAATTTACAGTTTTCTTTATCAGCCTTCCGTGAGAACGGCTCAAAAACGCCAAAAAGCCTTGAAAATCAAGCCTTTTGTACCGTTTGGTGCAAAAATGTGATTTCGGATAAATGGTAGAGATACTCAGTTCGATTGCGGTTAGAGATAAAAAGCAAGTCCTCATTTTGAGGGCATGAATACCGCTATCAAAGCGACAAAATGTCGCTTTGAATAATTCACAGTAGTGGCGCATCCACTCATCTAAAGTCGCAAATATTACGCCTCTGTAGTCAAAGAAAGAGGCTCGGCGAGAGTCGAGAATTTCAGTGGGTCGTTTTGATCCACTGATTTTTTCCCTTTCCCCTTTGTCCGAAATCTTTGAAGGACAGATTTCTCCGCCCGGAATTCACAAAGAGTTTCTTGAAGAAAGCCGCAAAATATGGTAAGATATTTCAACTCATCTTCTGTAACACCATCTTTTGCCCACGACAAATCAATTTCAATAATATTACAATCTTTTCTTTTTAATTTGTCGATCTCTTCTTCGTTTTTATTTTTATCCCTTCTTACTAATACCGCAATTAATTGATTATCACTATGCAAAATGAAAGATTTTGGAATTTTGGACTTTCCTTCATAGCAAAAATCAACTTCTTCAAATTCGATAGTCCAAGACTCTTTAATAACAATTCCTCGACCCGCAGTCGGCAATATTAGACTTGGTAATTTTATGGTTTTATTCGATTCTAACTGCGTTTTAATAAGTCCCAATAACTCCCCATTGGTTCTAAACATGGATATCTCATCTTCAGAATCTCCCGGACGAGGGAAATCAAACGGATTACATTTGGATTTTATTTCTTTCTTCTTTTCTTGTATCTTATTTTCAGATAGTGTTTGTCGGCTTTTTTCAGCTTTCGAACTTTCAACTACAGCCTCGGATGATATTTTTTCGGATTCCTTCATTTCCTTTGGCATACTCCGTTTATATATCCATTCACCGATCGACCCATTGGAGGATGGAGAGTCACTTTTAGCCCAACTTTGCATTCTTTCCAAACTTGCTAATGCTTCCTCTTTGGTTACTGCTCTCATCCACTCAAAACCGCTATCAACATCCTTTTTTCGTAATTTCGATGGATCTTTTAAAAATTCTTCGATACTCCCACACGCCCATTCGATTTTCTTAACAGTAATAGGATTCAATAAAATATTTTCAAGTTTTGTAACCCATCTTAAATTTTCAGGACGATTATTACGACGATTAGTATCAATATGGTCAACCACATATTGTGATGAAGGCGGTTCGCCATGAAATGCAGTGGCAACAATTCTATGTACGCTCTCACCTGCAATTTTAGCATATCCGGTTTTGTCATCATATTTACCAAAAGTCCATTTGTTGTCACTGGGGCGCGGCTTATCACTATTTTTGGGATGTCGTAATACCGCTCCGTTGTCTCGAACGGAATAAGTCTCCCCCTTATACTGACATTCTAACTGTCTTTCATAATCTTGTAATAGCAAATAGGTCATCCCATCTACCTCCGACAACATGTCATATTCGAAAAGCCGCAAAGTATCCCTACTTTGCGGCTTTCGTGCGGACGAATCCGCGATTGTGGTCGGAGTGACAGGATTCGAACCTGCGGCATCGACGTCCCAAACGTCGCGCGCTACCAACTGCGCCACACCCCGAAGTGTGAAAAATATTCGATTTTTAGGTCATTTTCCGTAAGTGGTCAAATCTGTGGTCAAAACATTTTGTCGGTGTTTTTTTGAAAAGGGTAACAGCCGAAAAAGTGAGTGTTTTCAAGGGTTTTCATGCATTTGAAAAATCAAGAAGCGGAAACCGCCTGCATGCTCCCAAAGGCGCAAGTCTTTGGGGCTTTAATTTTTATCTCTTCGCCGAAAACGCCTTTGCGGCCTTGGAAGTAATAAGTAATAGTGAAAAATGAAAAAGCATGCGCAGGGCTTTGCCTTGCTCGGTTTGTGAAAAAAGCCCGACTTTTGCCGTGCTTTTTGCTGTATTCGCCTTGCGGCAGGGGTATTGCGGCAGGGCGATATTCGGCTTTGCGAGAGTGAGCCGCGAATTGAGCCGCGAATATAATATAACTTTCCTTCGCCGCCCTTTTCCGAGCGGCCCCTTTTCCCAAAGCACTGTTTGCAGACAAAAAATAACAGTAAAAACGCGAGTAACGGTGAAAACATAAGAAAAATGGCATATATTAGCCTCAAAGCCCATAATTTCGGCAAGAAATCGCTTATATATGTCAAAAATCCGAACCTTCTGTTAAAAAAACGGGTTTTACGAGTTTCTGGCTTGGCTTTTTTATTGCAGAGGTGTATTTTGTAAACAAAAGCGAAAGACACGGACGAAGCTTTCTGAATTTTCTGATAACATATAAAAAGTTGCGAAAACTTCCGTTTTTCCGCGCATACTGCTTCCCGAAAGGGGGAACGCAGTTAAGAACTGCGGTGTTTGTCATGCGCAAAATAATTCTGTCGGCGGGCGGCATTACGCCGCCGCTGTGCGCACCCTTTTTGCTTTGTGAAAAAACCGCGCCGGACGGAGCGCTGCTGTATCAGAATGTTGAGGTATTTGCCGAGGCAATTCAGGCAGAACCGTCTCTGGCGGTACAGCAGGCATGGAATGTTTCGGTAAATGCAGATAAAAGCATAACGCTGCCGTAATACAAATAAACAGTCTTGAAGGATGCGGGAAAACGCCGCATGCAATTATCCGGGGCAGCTGCAATATAACAGGGGAGGCCGTCGGCCTCTCCTTGGTCATGCGCGCTTGTGCGGGCGTTTGTGTTTTTGCGCATTTACGGCGCCGATACCAAAACCTCCAGATCCTCTTCCGACACCGAAATACATGCAATCTCCGGCAATGCGCCGTATTGGTCAAAGCTGACAAGGCGGCAGCCGATTTGTCTTGGGTCGCATATTATTCCGCTCATTCCCCGGTGTACGCCTTCCTTTGCGTATTTTTCCTTTTCCACAGTCAAAACCACTCTGTCATATTCCTTCATATTTTTCTCCTTTTAAGCACATTCGTTTATGTTTGTGTTTTAAGCGCCAACGCATTTAAGGCGCCGATACCAAAACCTCCAGATCCTCTTCCGGAACCAGAATACATGCAAGCTCCGGCAATGCGCCGTATTGGTCAAAGCTTACAAGCCATAAGTCATAAGAATTTTCCGGGTCGCATATTATTCCGCTCATTCCCCGGTGTACGCCTTCCTTTGCGTATTCTTCTTTTTCCACAGTCAAAACCACTCTGTCGTATTGCTTCATAAAAGCTCCTCATTCTTCAATTTCCCCGCAATACGGAGTTGTAAGCTGAATAACGCCGTCCGGATAAATCATCCAGCCGGATTTCAGATATGCCTTCTTCCGGATATCCTTACGGGGCAAAACTATTATAATGGTTATCCTCTGCCCGTAGCCGTCGATTTTGCCAAGGGTAAAATCACCGTCTGCATACTTCTTTTGTGCCTGTTTGCAATATTCTTCTTTAAGATACTGCGAATCCATTATATCATAGCCCCAGCTCTCGAACAATGCCTTTTTTCCGGTATTTACATCAAATATGGGAGAAAATATATATTTGTCAAATTTACTTAAATCACACAAGGCAGCCGCGCTCAAAGCCTCTGCCGTTTCCAACCTGCAATGACAGCTCGGACGGGACAAAAAAACCGCCGGGCAGTGCCCGAGCGGTCAATTGCGTATGCAGCCGGTTTTGCGCGGCTATTTTGCATCCCTGCATATACCGGCGTCCTTCAGTATTTCCTCATGGTCAAAGGCAAGCGGAAAGGGAATGTCGCAGGGGTAAAACCAGTGCGCCTCGGCGGCATCGTCGCCGCCCTGCGCCGCTGCGTTTTTTTCAATATGCAGGGCGTAGGCCACGGAAATTATCCATCCCCGCGGGTCCCGCCCGGGGGCGCTGTATACTCCCACAAGGCGCGCATTTTCCGCCCGAACCCCGGTTTCCTCCGCTGCCTCGCGCACGGCGGCCTCCGCCGTTGTTTCGTTTCGGTTTACAAAGCCGCCCGGCAGCGCCCAGCAGCCCTTATACGGGGGGTTTTTCCGTTTTACAAGCAATATGCGCCCCGCGGGGTCGGATATCACGGCGTCGGCGGTTACGCTGGGGCGGTCATAGGCGCTTATATCATATGAGGCAAGGTATTCCTCCTGACCGCCCTCTCTTTTTTCGTCCGTACTTTGTGTCATAACCCTTCTCCTTTCCGTGTCAAAACAAAAAATGATGCGTTTTTTATCGTTTTTGACACGGTTTTTTACCGTTTTTTGCACCTTTTTTGCGCGTTTTTTAAGCATTTTGAATAAGAAAAAGCGCAGGCGGCCTTAACCTGCCTGCGCTTTATATCAGAAAAACTGAACTCCGCCGGGAGTGTTGTTTTGACCATCGCCGTCCTCGTTCTTGGCGCCCGTATCCTCACAAACGCCCGTCTCATGGCACTTTTCGGCCTCAGCCTCGCTGCTATCCTGTTCAGCGCTTTCGCTTTGGGCATCTGCGCTTTCGTCATTGGAGACCGCCTGCTTGCCTTCGGCAGCCGCATTTTCGCTCTTCGGCACTGCATTTTCGCCCTGAGCGGCGGCATTTTCGGCCTTTTCGGCGCTCTTAAGCGGCGGCAGCTCCTTTCCCTCCGTCAGCAGCCGGAATTCCGCGCCGGAAAGCTTTTCTCTGGCTAACAGAGCCTGCGCTACGCGCTCCAGCAGCTCGCCGTGCTCCTTAAGCAGCTCGCGAGCCCGCTCCAGCTGGGTCTGTACTATGTCGTGTACGGCGTCGTCGATGCGGGCCGACCAGTTATCGGAGAAGGACTTCTGCGCCGAGAAATCGCGCCCTATGAACACCTCATTGCCGTCGCCCAGATATATGGGACCTATTTGATCGTACATGCCGTATTCGGTAACCATGGCGTGCGCGGTTTTGGTTATCTGGCGTATATCGCCGGAGGCGCCGGAGGATATCTCGTGCATTTTAAGCTCCTCGGCAACGCGGCCGCCCAGCCCCATGCAGATATCGTCCAGCATATTGGTGCGGCCGATATAATCCCGTTCGTTTTCTGGGCGGGTAAGGGTGTAGCCGCCGGCTCCGCTGCGGGAGATAATGCTTATTTCGCTTACATCGTCGCAGCCGTCCAAAAGGTGCGCAAGCACTGCGTGACCCGCCTCATGGTAGGCGGTAAGGAGCTTGGTTTTTTCGGTATACTTGTGGGAACGCTTTTCCGGGCCCAGTATAACCTTTGTTACGGCGTCTTTTATGTCCTGATTGCTTATCTGCTTTTCATGTCGGCGCACGGCCAGCAGAGCCGCTTCGTTTACAAGATTTTCAATGTCGGCGCCGGTAAAGCCGATGGTAAGCTGAGCTATTTCCGAAGCGTCCACATCGGGAGCAAGCTTTTTGTTGCGGGTGTGAACGCGGAATATCGCCTCGCGGCCGCGCACATCCGGCATAAGCACGTGTATCTGGCGATCAAAACGCCCCGAACGCAGCAGCGCGGGATCCAGAATGTCGGCGCGGTTGGTGGCCGCCATTACGATTATGCCTTCGTTATTGTTGAAGCCGTCCATTTCCACAAGCAGCTGGTTAAGGGTCTGCTCGCGCTCGTCGTGACCGCCGCCCAGCCCTGCACCGCGCCGTCTGCCTACGGCGTCTATTTCGTCAATGAAAATTATGCAGGGGGCGCTGCGCTTGGCCTGAGAGAACAGGTCGCGCACGCGGGAGGCGCCGATACCCACATAAAGCTCCACAAAATCGGAGCCCGTTATGGAATAGAAGGGCACGCCCGCTTCGCCCGCAACCGCCTTTGCAAGCAGGGTTTTACCCGTGCCCGGAGGGCCTACGAGCAATACGCCCTTGGGGATGCGCGCACCCATATCGGTAAACTGCTTGGGGTTTTTAAGGAAATCCACAAGCTCGCTCATTTCTTCCTTTTCTTCCTCGGCGCCGGCGACATCCTTGAAGCCCAGCTTGTTTTTGCCGTCGTAGGCGCGCGCAGTGGCCCGCCCGAACTGTGCGGCCTTGCCGTTTGCCGCCTGCATTTGCTGGAACATGAAGAACATGAGCCCGCCGGTAAGCAGCAGCATTACAAGATAGGGCAGCAGAGACATAAACCACGACGGCTCCGGGGTGGGCAGGGTTTTCAGGTCCGCCTGCAGCTTGCCCTGTTCCTTATAGTTTTTGAATTTGGCATAGAAATCATCGTAAGAGGTTTCGGTGCCGTTGAAGCGCACTAAATAGTCGTAGCGGCTTTCTATGTTTTTGAAGTTCTGCTCATGAGCCTTGGTAACGGCAAGAATTACATTTGTGCCGCTTTGGGAGTCATACATGGCTACGCCGTATATTTCTCCGGCCTCGATTTTTTTCTCAAGCTCGGCATAGGAGCTGAGTTCCCTCGTGCTTCTGTCCGTTTGCGTGACGGTGGACCAAAGAAGCGCCACCACGGCCACGATCACCACGATGTAAAGCACTTTTGCCAGTGTGTTCTTTTTCAAGCGGAAATACCTCCGTGACGATATTGTAAAGATTGTAAAAAACCCATTATATCAGGCTCGCTTAGTATACCACAACAATGGGATTCAGTCGAATCAAATCGGCATATGTTTACTGATTTTTAATACTTTTTACTGTTTTTTGGGCGCGCTCTTCGGGATTTAATGCCTTTGTTGATAAACAAAAGGATATGTGATAGAATTAAAAGCCGAATAAAAAAGCGCAAAGCGGGAGGAAAAATGTACAGGATCACGGTGATAGAGGATGACGACGCGATATATTCGCTGCTTGCACGCAGTCTGTCGGAATGGGGCTTTGAGGTTATGCGGGTGACGGATTACGGCAATGCGCCGGAGCAGCTGCTTTCCCAAATGCCGCATTTGGTGCTGCTGGATGTGATGCTTCCCGGCATAAACGGCTGCGCGCTGTGCGCAAAGCTGCGGAAAAGCTCCGGCGTGCCGGTGATATTTATTTCCTCGGCCGGCGAAAAAAGCAGCGTGCTTACCGCCATAAGCCTCGGGGGCGACGATTTTATAGTCAAGCCCTTCGATTTTGATGTTTTGCTTGCCAAAATAAATGCGCTGCTGCGGCGCACATATGATTTTGCCGCGCCGGAGGAGCTTACCGTGTGCGGCGGCGGACGGCTGCGCGCGCAGGAGGGCGTGTTTGAGGTGAAGGGGCGGGAGGTTTTGCTTACCCGCAACGAGCTGCGTCTGCTTCAGACCCTGCTTGCCCGCAGGGGAAAAATAGTTTCAAGGCAGACCCTTATGCAGAAGCTGTGGGAAACCGACAGCTTTGTGGACGAAAATACGCTGTCGGTAAACATAAACAGGCTGAGAAAGAAGCTGGCGCAGGCGGGGGCGGAGGATTTTATCCTTACCAAAATAGGCATGGGATATTATATTCCGGCAGAGGGCGCTGTGGGGGGCTCGGCGGATAAAGAGCATGAATAAAAGAGAAAATGCGAAAAATTCTGCCGGGAGAGGAGAACATGACGGAAAAAGCGGATAGAAATAAGCAGGAGCCGAAGAAGGGCGCTGCGGAAAATCAAAAGAAAAAAAGCGGCGTGCGGCTGTTTTTAACATATCTGTATTCCTGCCGAAGAGCGGCGGCGTTTGAGGCGGCGGCAGCGGCGGTGTTTTTTGCGGTGCTGTTTTTATGGCGTCTGCCGACGGAGGCGCTGCTGTACGCGCTGCTGCTGAGCCTGTTGCCGGCGGGGCTGGCGATAGCTGCGGGCTTTTCAAGATTTTTGCGCCTGCACGGGGCGGCAGAGCTGGCAAAGGCATCCGATATGACCCCGGAGGCGCTGCCCTGCGAAGGGGCGGAGAAGGAATTGCACGCGCTGGTGCTTCAGAGAGAGGCGGAGCTGAGGCAATGCCGGGAAAGATTACGAGAGCGTGAGGAGGAGCTTAAGCGCTACTGTACGCTGTGGGCGCATCAGATAAAAACGCCGCTTGCGGCAATGCGCCTTCAGGCGCAGGAGCTGGATTCGCCGGAGCTTATCCGTCAATTGGTAAAAACGGAGCAATATGTGGATATGGTGCTGCAATTTGCCCGAAAGGACGGCAGCGATTATGTTTTTTGCAGGGTGAACCCGGCGCAGACGGCGCGTCAGGCATTAAGAAGGTGCAGCGTGCTGTTTATTGCAAAGCGTTTGCGCGTGGAATTCCGGGTGCCGGATTTTTATGTGATAAGCGATGCGAAATGGCTGGGGTTTGTTGTGGAGCAGCTGCTTACAAACGCTGCCAAATACACTCCGGAGGGCGGCATGGTAACCGTTTCGGGCGATGAGAGGGAATGCAGCCTTTCCGTAGCCGACACGGGGGTGGGGATACCGGCGCAGGAGCTGCCGCGGGTGTGCGAGCTGGGCTATACCGGGCTTGCGGGGAGGGACAACGCCCGCTCCACCGGGATAGGGCTGTATCTGTGCAGGGAGATATGCAGTCGTCTTTCCACGCCGATGAGCATTGAATCCGAGGTGGGAAAGGGAACACGCGTTACGCTTTGCCTGCATAAGGAGGAATACTGAAGGCCGGGGCATAAAACGGTGCTGCGGCTGCAAAATATATGCGCCCCTGCGGGCCTGCCGCCTTTCTTACAAAAGTGTAAGACGGGCGGCGCTTTTTGTAAGGGGGTTGTTATGGGAAAACGCGGGGTAAAGGCGTATAATAGCGGCGTAATGAAAAGGCGCGGCCGGAAAAACGGCTGCAAAATGAACGGGGGAAACTGTTATGGCATTTCTTGAGGTAAGGAATCTGGGAAAAACATATGTAACAAGGCTGGGCGCCTGCCGCGTGCAGGCGCTTAAGGATGTAAGCTTTTCGGTGGAGAAGGGAGAGTTTATAGCGGTGATGGGAGAGTCCGGCTCGGGCAAGACCACGCTGCTTAACATACTTGCCGCTCTTGACCGTCCCGGCTCCGGGGATGTGCTGCTGGAGGGCAAAAGCCTTTCCGGCATTGCGGAAAAGGAGCTGGCCGCTTTCCGGCGGGACAATTTGGGGTTTGTGTTTCAGGATTTCAATCTGCTGGACACCTTCAGCGTGAGGGACAATATTCTTTTGCCGTTGGTGCTCAAGCGCACCGGCATAAAGCAGATGCAGGAGCGTTTGGCGGCGGTGGCCGGTCAGCTGGGACTTACGGAGCTGCTTGATAAATATCCCTATGAGCTTTCGGGCGGGCAGAAGCAGCGCACTGCGGTGGGAAGGGCGATAATAACCTCCCCGGCGCTGCTGCTTGCCGATGAACCAACGGGGGCGCTGGATTCTCATCAGGCGCAGCGGCTTATGGAGCTGTTCTGCCGTCTGAACGGCGGAGGGCAGACCGTAATAATGGTGACGCATTCGGTAAAGGCGGCAAGCTATGCCTCAAGAGTGCTGTTTTTAAGGGACGGACAGGTGTTCCATCAGCTGTGCAGAGGGGATAAGAGCGCGTTTGATATGCAGGGGCAGATATCCGATGCGTTAAGTATGGTGCTGGCAGGTGAAGAAAATGAATAGCTTTTACCTGCGCCTTGCGCTTAATAATCTGAAAAGGAACTACCGCACCGGGCTGCCGTATATTTTAAGCTGCGTTTTTACCGTGCAGGCATTTTATATAATGGAATTTCTTGCCCGCAACAGCGCGCTTGAGAATATGCGCTCAAGAGTGACGCTGGGCATTCTTCTGCGCATGGGCTGCATAGTGATGGGTATATTTTCCGCGGTACTGCTGCTTTATACAAACAGCTTCCTTATAAAGCGGCGGTATACCGAGCTTGGGCTTTACAGCGTATTGGGAATGGAGAAAAAGCATATTGCCCGCGTGCTTCTGTGGGAGAGCCTTGCATCGGCGGCGGTGAGTCTGCCCTGCGGAATAGCGTTTGGAACGCTGTTTTCCGTTCTTATGATGAGGCTGCTTGAATATCTTATGGGATATCCCGCCGGATTTGCGTTTTATTTCTGTACGACCTCCGCAGCGGTGACGGCGGTGCTGTTTTTGCTTATATTCCTTTTATGCCTTGCAAAAAATCTTAACAGCATACGCCTTGCACGCCCGGCAGATCTGTTCAGAATGAGAAGGGAAGGGCAGAGGGAGCCGCGGGGGCGCGCTGCGCTTACGGTGCTTGGAATACTGTGCCTGGGCGCGGGGTATGCCCTTGCTCTGGCGGTGACATCGCCGCTCAAGGCGCTGCTGTTGTTTTTTATTGCGGTGCTGCTTGTAATAGCGGGAACCTATATGCTGTTCATATCCGGCAGCGCGGTGCTGCTAAAGGGGCTTAAGCGCAATAAAAAATTTTACTATCAGCCCCGGCACTTTGTGGCGGTATCCGGGCTTTTATACAGAATGAAGCAGAATGCGGCGGGGCTTGCAAGCATATGCATACTTTCCACGATGGTGCTGGTGATGCTGTCCTCCACACTGGGGCTGAATATAGGCTTTGACGCATCGATACGCAGGCTGTACCAGCGCGACATGGAAATTACGGTGCAGGCGGAGGACAGCGTACTGACCCCGGAGGAGCTGCTGGGCACGGCGCAGCGGGTGTTTGCACGGAGAAATCTTAGCATAAAAAACAGCGCTCTGTATGATTATTATGAGCTTACCGTAAATGCGAAGGACGGAAAAGGGCGTATGACGGTTACGGCTCTGACGGCGCAGGAGTACGGCCGCTGTACGGGCACGGTGCCGCTGCTTAAGGAAAATGAAGCGCTCTTTACGCTTTGCGGCACGGATAACGACGACGCGCATACGCTGGATATAGGAGGGGTGAGCCTTGTGCGCACGGGCGGTTTTGAAGCGCCGCTTCCCCACGGCGCGGCGGCAGCGGCGGCGAATGCCGGCTTTGACGGGGAAGGCGAGTGCGCGCTGGTAGTAAAGGACGAGTCGGTGCTTGAGGATATGTGCCGCGCGTCGGACGGAGAGGAAAAGAGCGGCGTATTGCCGGGAAAGATATGCTATTTCGGCTTTGATACGGACGGCGCCGACGCGGTGCAGATACAGGCGCGGGCGGAGCTGCAGGCGGAAATCAGAAAAAACGGAAATTTAGGCTATGATGTTGTTGCGGCGGCGGACAGCCGCGGGGATTTCCGCACGGTGTACGGCGGGCTGTTTTTCCTGGGAATATTCCTCGGAGTGCTGTTTATTATGGCAACGGCGCTGATAATATATTATAAGCAGCTGAGTGAAAGCATGGAAAACCGGCAGGAATACGGCATACTGCTGCGGGTGGGCATGAGTGCGGGGGAGCTGCGGGGCGCAGTGAAATCCCAGGTGTATGTAACATTTCTGCTGCCGCTTGTGTGTGCGGCGGTACACATGGGCTTTGCCTTCAACATGGTATACCGTATGCTGAGCCTGCTGGGGCTTAGCGACCGCGTGCTGCTGCTTTGGTGCACGGCGGGAGCCGTGGGCGGCTTTGCCCTTTTGTATGCGGTGCTGTATCTTATGTGTGCGCGGCTTGCGCTTAAAGGAGCGGGGGAGAAAACGGCGTACAGGGAGCCCGAAAGATAGATTGTGACAGCGGCCTGTTGCTTTTTCAGGCGGCAAACAGAACAGGAACCGGCCTTCGGGGCCGGTTTTTGTGCTTTTAGAATATTGAAAATAATGGCGGGAACGCGCCGGAGGAACAGGATAAATGACGAAAATGCTTGCGTGCGCGGGGGGGGATATCATTATATATGAACATTCGTTCATTATTAAACACGACGGAGCGTTCTGCATACCGTATAAATAAGCGGTCACCGTCCGTATGAAAAGGCGGACGGAGATGCGGGCGGATCGGCAACATGTCTTCAAACGGAGGGAAAGAGATGAAAAACAGCAGTAAATGGTTAACGGGTACACTTGCGGCGCTGTGCGGCGTGCTTTTGGTGCTTTGCATTGTTTTGGCTGCCGGTTGGGGACGGGCGGCAAAAAATACCGCCGTATTGCCGGAGGTGCGCAATAACGGCACGGCGATACAGTGGAAATATGCAGGGGAGCAGGAATGGCACGACCTTGTGACACTGGAGACGCTTAAAGGCGCAGCCGGCGAAAAGGGAGCGGACGGAAGCAGCGGCCGGGACGGCAAAAACGGCGAGAACGGCAAAAACGGCAAGAACGGCAAGGATGGCGCCGACGGCAAAAGCATCGAGGTAAAAAGGACCGATTCCCACATACAGTGGAGATATGAAGGGGGACAGTGGCAGGAGCTCGTGGCGCTTTGCGATATAACGGGCCCCTCCGGGCAGCAGGGCGCGCCGGGCGCCGACGGCAAAACGCCGGAGTTCAGGACGGAGGGAAATATGCTGCAATGGCGGTACTGCGGCAGCGAGATATGGCTGAATCTTTTTGATCTTTCCGTGCTTAAGGGGCAGGACGGCCGAAACGGAAGCAGCGGGCAGGACGGAGCCGACGGCAATACCCCGTTTATAGGGGAAAACGGCTGCTGGTGGATAGGCGATACCGATACCGGTATAAAGGAGGCGGGTGCTGACGGTGAAAAGGGTGATAAAGGAGATAAAGGCGACCGGGGCGAAAAAGGGGAAAAGGGAGATGCCGGGCAAAACGGCGCATGTGCGGGATATTTTTATGCAGAGGCAAGCTGTGTGTCCGATGTTTTGCTGAGCCGAGGCAGTGCGAATATCAGGCTTGGCGAAAAGATCAACGGCGGAGGGCTGATATCTTCCTACGAAGACAAGATCACGCTTAAAAAAGGACATATTTACAGCCTGAGCATAAGCGGCTCTCTTGAAGTGGCCTCCAACGAGTTCAACAACGCGGCAATTATTCCGTACAGATGACGGATGGCTACGACAACGATTTTTGCAGGGAGGCCACGCGTATAAAGCGGGACGGCGCAAAAATACCGCAGACAAAGGATCAGTACGCCTTTAATTTTACAAGGCTCTACGATGCATCCGCTAAGGATATAACATTGGAGTTTTGGTTTGAGCAATCCGCCTACAATACCATCCTTCGGGGCTTCAACGGCAACATTGTCGTAACGGCGCTTAACTGAAATTGTGCAAAAAGGGACGGATAATATAAAAAAGCGGTTTTTGTGCATGCTGCTTATTATATGCACGGCGTCGCGGCTTCTGCCGGCGGGCGCTTCTGCCGCAGAGGCGGAAGGGCTATACGCCGGGGCACGGACGGGCTTATTCCCTGCATAGGGGAAAACGGCAACTGGTGGCTGGGCAATACCGACACCGGGGTTAAGGCGATGGCGGACAAAGCGGCTTCCGCCGGGGACGCGCACGCAAAGGAAAGCAGCATCGCAGTGGCGGCAGCGGCCGCCGCCATAGCAGGGGCCGCTTAAAGGCAATATCGTGCTGCTGGCCGTTGCTTAAAAGGAGAAAAGGCCGCATCTGACGGGGGAGAACGGCATTTCCCGCCGCTTTAAGTAAAGAGGCGGAAGGGAAATAACTGGCGCGGGCAAAGGTGCCGCGCGAAGGAAAACAAAAAATCACGCTGGCCGGCATGCGGTTTCATAACGCCCGAAAGAATATATTTTGGGGCGATGAGCCGTATGCCGTTTTTTGCACTGCGGAGCGTATCCTTTGCCGTATTGACTAAAGAGGTAAGTTTTCTGAAAAAACGGTTTGACAATATACGCGCCGGGTGCTACAATTAAACCATAGTAAAAAGGTAGTGTTTAGGGAAGGCTATAAAAAGCGATAACTGCCGGGAGGCGTAAAATGAAATTTACAACAAGGGGGCGCTACGGACTGAGGGCGGCGTTTGTGCTGGCTCAGGGCTGGGGCGGGCCGCCTGTGGCGCTTAAGGATATAGCGGCAAGCCAGCATCTGGCGGAAAAATATCTGGAGCAGCTGCTGTCCGCCCTTAAAAAGGCGGGGCTGGTGGAAACGGTGCGCGGCGCGCAGGGAGGCTATACTCTGGCAAAGCCGCCGGAGGAGATCACGGTGCGCCAGGTAGTGGTGGCTCTTGAGGGCGATATGGCAATAGTGGACTGCCAGCGCGGCACGCAGTGCAAGGATGCGGAAAAATGCGCAACGCACAAGGTGTGGAACCGTATAAGCGATGCGGTAAATGGCGCGCTGGATGCCATAACGCTTAAGGATATGCTTAATGATTATTCCTGTGCGCAGGCGCGGGGCGACTGATATTCAAGGGCTCGGGCGAAAAGGCCGGGTCTGCGGGGCAGCTTGGCTGCGGAAAGGCGGAAATTATGAGAAAAGTATATATGGACAATGCGGCCACCACGGCGGTGAAGCCGGAGGTGCTTAAGGAAATGCTGCCGTATTTCTGCGAAATTTACGGCAACGCGCACAGCATCCATTCCTTCGGGCGGGATGCGGAAAAGGGCATGGAAAAGGCGCGCGCACAGGTGGCAAGGGCGATAGGCGCGCAGGACAGAGAGATATTCTTTACCTCCGGCGGCACGGAAAGCGACAACTGGGCGCTGCGCGGAGTGGTGAGCGCAAGCCGCAGGGGCAAGCACATAATCACCTCGCAGATAGAGCATCATGCGGTGCTGCACACCTGCGCGCAGCTGGAAAAAGAGGGCTGTGAGGTGACCTATTTGCCGGTGGACGAATACGGCACGGTGAGCATAGAGGCGCTTAAGGCGGCTATCCGCCCCGATACCGCGCTTATAAGCATTATGTTTGCAAATAACGAAATCGGCACGGTGCAGCCCATTGCGGAAATAGGCAGGATAGCGCATGAAAACGGCATAGTGTTTCATACCGATGCGGTGCAGGCGGTGGGGCATGAGCACATTGATGTAAACGAGATGAACATTGATCTTCTGAGCATAAGCGCGCACAAGCTGCACGGCCCCAAGGGCATCGGCGCGCTGTATATAAGAAAAGGCGTAAGGGTGAACAATCTGCTTTTCGGCGGAGCGCAGGAAAGGGGCAGACGGCCGGGAACGGACGATACTCCCCTTGCGGTGGGCTTCGGAAAGGCAATAGAGATGGCCTGCGCAAATATGGACGCGGTAAATGCGGAGATCACAAGGAAACGGGACAGGATAATAAAAGGGGTGCTGGAAAATATAAGCGATGTGCGGCTTAACGGGCATCCCACCAACCGTCTGCCGGGTAATGCGAACTTCAGCTTTTCCTATATAGAAGGGGAGGCGCTGCTTTTGAGCCTTGACCTTGTGGGCATTGCCGCCTCCAGCGGCTCGGCCTGCACCAGCGGCTCGCTGGATCCTTCACATGTGCTGCTTGCCATAGGCTTAAAGCATGAAACGGCGCACGGCTCCCTGCGGGTGACCATAGGGGATGAAACGACGGACGAGGATGTGGATTATTTCCTTGAGCAGCTGCCCCCGATAGTGGCGCGTCTGCGCGCCATGAGCCCGCTTACGGTAAAATAAAGAAAAATACACGAAAAAACACGGAGAGATAAAAAAACAAAAGCAGCGGCGCGGCCGCCGGAAAAAGTTTTAACAGGGAGAAAACAAATTATGTACAGCGAAAAGGTAATGGATCATTTCAGTCATCCGCGCAATGTGGGCGAGATGGAAAATGCAAACGGAGTAGGCATGGTGGGCAATGCAAAGTGCGGAGACATCATGAAAATGTATCTTGATGTGGAAAACGGCATTATAAAGGATGTAAAATTTCAGACCTTCGGCTGCGGCGCGGCCATTGCCACCTCCTCCATGGCTACGGAGATGATAAAGGGCAAAAGCCTCAAGGAGGCGCTGACCCTTACAAACAAGGCGGTGGCGGAGGCGCTGGACGGCCTTCCGGAGGTGAAGATGCACTGCTCGCTTCTGGCGGAGGAGGCAGTAAAGGCAGCCATCGACGATTATCTTGCAAAGAACCCGGGTGCCAAGCTGGAGCCGGATGCGGAATAAGCAAAAAGCGCGGCATAAAAATTGCGGTTGACATATGCGCATAAAGCGCGTATAATAGGTACGCTTATTAAAAAGGAAAGGGCGTATGCCCGTTTCAATACCGAATTGAGGTGAACAACAGTGAAGGAAGGAATACATCCCAAGTACCAGAAGGCCATTGTAAAGTGCGCCTGCGGTGAGACCTTTGAGACCGGCTCCACCAAGGGCGAGCTCAAGGTTGAGATTTGCTCCAAGTGCCATCCGTTCTATACCGGCAAGCAGAAGCTGGTGGACACCGGCGGACGCGTGGACAAGTTCAAGAAAAGATACGGTATGTAATTGTCGCCTCGAGCATGGGGAAGCCCTGCTTCAGGCAAGGGCTTCTGCCCGGCAGAAACGAACCGCGGACCGTTTTCAAACGGTCCGTTTTCTTTTTTCACGCCCCTTTAAGGACGGGTGTTTGCTTAGGAGAAAAGCTTTTTTGCAAAAGACGGCGGTCAGGAGCGGGATTAAATGTTCACAAATGTTTTCTTGACACTTTGTGAAGGGCGCAATATGCTTTTACGGTATGAACCGGTGCGTGCGCGGCCGTACAGGGGCATCCGCTTGCGCTTAGGGCGCAAAATGCGCATAAAAACACAAAACCGATACAGGGAGGCAGAAATATGCTGGAGCTTAAGGATATTTGTAAAAGCTATCGGGTGGGGGAGGTGTCCACTCAGGCGCTGCGGGGAGTGAGCGTTGCTTTCCGACAAAGGGAGTTTGTGTCCATTCTGGGCGCCAGCGGCTCGGGCAAGACCACTTGCCTCAATATTATCGGGGGGCTGGACCGCTATGATTCCGGCGACCTTATAATAAAAGGCAAGCACACCAAGGATTTTTCGCAGAAGGATTGGGACGCCTACCGCAACAACTCCGTCGGGTTCGTGTTTCAGAGCTATAATCTGATTTCCCATCTTTCCATAGTGGCAAATGTGGAGCTGGGCATGACCTTAAGCGGCGTCAGCCGCAAACAGCGCCGCAGCCGCGCGGTGGAGCTGCTTAAAAAGGTGGGGCTGGGCGAGCATCTGCACAAAAGACCCAATCAGCTTTCGGGCGGGCAGATGCAGAGGGTGGCCATTGCAAGAGCGCTTGTGAACGACCCGGAAATACTGCTGTGCGACGAGCCCACCGGCGCACTGGATACGGTGACGAGCCGTCAGGTGATGGAGCTTATAAAGCAGGCTGCGGGAGACAGGCTGGTTATAATGGTTACGCATAACCCGGAGCTTGCACGGGAGTATTCGGACAGGATAATTGAGTTTTCCGACGGCAGCATTGTTTCGGACAGCCACCCGTACAGCGAAGCGGAGGATACGGAAAAATTCGAGCTTAAGCGCACGCGGATGAGCTTTTTAACGGCGCTTTCGCTTTCGTCCAACAACCTGCGCACAAAAAAGGGGCGTACCTTCCTTACCTCGCTTGCCTCCAGCGTGGGCATAATAGGAATAGCCCTTATACTGGCGCTTTCCGGCGGCTTCAAGGTGAAGATACAGGATTTTCAGTCCGATGTCATGGCGGAATTCCCGGTGATAATCAGCCGGGCGGGCATGAATTCCTCCGCAGAGGAGGCGCAGCGGCTTCAGGGCACTTTGCCGAAGCGCTTTGCAGACACCGACCGCGCGCTGATATACGACCCTGCGGAAAATAGAGTGGTGCATCAGAATGTTTTTTCAAAGGAATATCTTGAGTATATAGGCAATATCGATTCCGCCATATGCAAAAGCGTGGGCAGAACTTATCTTGTAAATATAAACCTTGTGGGCAAAAGGAACGAAAAATATTTTGCCTCCGGCCTTTCGGCCATATCCGCATCTTCGGGCGGGGCGTCGGTGTCCTCCGGAATGAGCGCTATGGGGATATCCTCCTATCCCGTAAGCCTTGTAAAGGGGGAGGATTATATAAAAAGCAATTACGATCTTCTGGCGGGGGAATATCCGACGGAGACGACGGATATTGTTTTGGTGCTGGACAGCCGCAACCGCCTGCCCCGCGGCGCGGCGCTGAAGCTGGGCATAGACCCGGACAAGACGGAAGCCATACCCTTTACGGACATAGTGGGAACGGAATACCGCCTTGCGGACAACAACGATTACTATAACGCGGCGGGGGGTTATTATTTGCCCTCAAGCGACCTTGAAGGCGTATACAATGCGGAAAACAGCATAAAGGTTAGGATAACCGGGGTGATACGGCAGAAGGAAAGCTCCTCCTCGGCGCTGCTTTCGGCGGGGCTTGCATACAGCGACGCACTGGCGCAGCAGGTGCTTAAAAGCAGTGCGGATTCCGACATTGTGCGCGCACAGCGGGCATCGGATAAAAGCGTGCTTACAGGGCAGGAGCTTACAAAGGAGGAAAAGGAGCAGCTGCTTATGCTGCTGGGCGGAGACGATACGCCCTATATGCTGATGCTTTATCCTGCGGATTTTGAGGCAAAGAATAAGGTGCTTGCGTATTTGGATGCCTACAACACGGGCAGGAGCGATGAGGACATGGTAATATACACCGACCTTGCCGGCACCATAAGCGGCATGACAGACAGCATAATAAACGGTATTCTTGTGGTGCTTATTGCCTTTGCCGCGCTGTCTCTTGTAGTAAGCGTGATAATGATATGCATAATAACCTACACCTCCGTATTGGAGCGCACCAAAGAAATAGGCGTGCTGCGGGCGCTCGGAGCCAGAAAAAAGGACATAACGCGCGTATTTGTGGCGGAAACCTGCCTTTTGGGCATATTCTCCGGAATGCTGGGCATTGCGGCGGCATATATTTTGTGCCTGCCGGTAAATGCGATACTGGAAAACCTTACGGGGCTTGCCGGAGTGGCGCAGCTGGATCCGCTTCAGGCGCTGGGGCTTGCCGTGCTTTCCACGGTTATGACAATGCTGGGCGGTTTTGTTCCGGCGCTTATAGCCGCAAATAAGGATGCCGTGGAGGCGCTGCGCAGCGAATAAGCCCCGTTTTACGCAAAAACCGAAAAAAACGGGTATAAAACGGCATTTTCGGCTTTGCCGCAAAAATATGCGTCCGCGCAAACCGTTGACAAACACGGGCGGAGCGTGTTATTATAAGAATGCAAACAATATTGCAATACCTGATATATTCAAAAAAAGGGGAGTAGCTTAAGCCGGTATGTCAACAGCCGTCGGATAGCATCCGGCTGGTATACCGGGCTCAGCGCAGATGTATGAGCAGCAAGACCTTTCAGTATCTTTTTAACGGAATACTGAAGGGTCTTTTTTGATATATCGGGGGTGCGGGGCATCCGAAGGGATGCGAAACCGTAGCAGCGGGAAAAACGGGCAGCGATGGTATGAAAAGCATATTTTCAGAAAGGAAGAAAAGATGAAGTATTATTTATCCGATGTTGCCGATACCTTGAAGGAGCTGGATGCCGCAGAGGAAGGCCTTACGGGCGCTCAGGCCGGGGAGAGGCTGGCAAAATACGGCCCCAACAGGCTTGTTCAGGCCAAAAAGAAGTCGCTTATAAGAAGACTGCTGGAGCAGCTTGCCGACCCTATGACCCTTATACTCATAGCGGCGGCGATAGTATCCGGCATAACCACCCTGCTTGAGCACGAGTTTCCCACGGATGTGATAATCATCATGGCGGTGGTTATAATAAATGCCGTGCTGGGCGTATATCAGGAGGGCAAGGCGGAAAAGGCGATAGAGGCGCTTCAGGCGCTGTCCGCCGCCACCAGCAAGGTGCTGAGGGACGGCCGTGTGGAGGTTATTAAAAGCGAGGAGCTGGTTCCGGGGGATATTATAGTTCTGGAAGCCGGGGACGCAGTGCCCGCCGATGCGCGCCTGACAGAGTGCGCCAGCCTTAAGACCGAGGAATCCGCCCTTACCGGGGAATCTCTGCCGGTAAACAAAACGACGGATAAGCTGGAGAGCGTAAGCGGCGATGTTACCTTAGGCGACAGGCGGAACATGGTGTACATGGGCAGCGCCTGCGTGTACGGCCGCGGCAGGGCGGTTGTGTGCGCAACCGGCATGGACACTGAAATGGGCAAGATAGCCGGGGCCATTGCCTCGGCGGGCGAGGGGCAGACGCCGCTGCAGAAGCGGCTGGCGCAGCTGAGCCGGGTGCTTTCCTATGCCGTAATAGGCATATGCATTTTCATTTTTCTTTTCGGTATAGCAAGAGAATATGCGATGGGACATCACCCGGACGCAAAATTCTTCCTTGATACCTTCATGCTGGCGGTGTCGTTAGCAGTGGCGGCAATCCCGGAGGGGCTGGCCGCCGTGGTTACGATAGTGCTTAGCATGGGCGTTACCAAAATGGCAAAGCAAAGCGCCATAATACGCAGGCTTACCGCAGTGGAGACCCTTGGCTGCGCGGAAATCATATGCTCTGACAAAACCGGCACCCTTACGCAGAACAAAATGACGGTGACGGAGCATTGCGCAGGAGATGAAAGGCTGCTGGCGCAGGGCATGACCCTTTGCACCGATGTGGCGGTGGCCCCCGACGGAGGCCTTACGGGCGAGCCCACGGAGCTTGCGCTTGTGAATTTTGCAACGGCGCAGGGCGAGGATAAGCGCGAGCTGGAAAAGCAGCTGCCCAGAGTGGGGGAGGCACCGTTTGACTCGGTGCGCAAGCGCATGAGTACGGTGCACAAAACCGATGAGGGCTATATAATATTTACAAAGGGTGCGCCCGACGAGGTAATTAAAAAATGCGACTCATACCTTGAAAACGGCGAAGCAAAGCCCATGGACAACGCGGCGCGCGAGCGGTTTGTGCAGCAGAACAGGGAATATGCCTCCCGGGCGCTGCGGGTGCTGGCGCTGGCGGTGCGGCGCTGCGGCGATATGCCCGGCGATACCTCCCCGGAGGCTCTGGAGCAGGGGCTTACCATGGTGGGGCTTGTGGGCATGATGGATCCTGTACGCCCCGAGGTAAAGGCGGCTATTGAGCGCTGCAGGGAGGCGGGCATACGGCCGGTGATGATAACGGGAGACCATAGGGATACGGCGGTGGCCATAGCCAAGGAGCTGGGGATAATCACATCGGAGAGTCAGGCTATAACGGGCGCGGAGCTGGACCGCATGAGCGATGAGGAATTTTCAAAACGCGTGGGGCAATACTCCGTATATGCCCGCGTGCAGCCCGAAAACAAAGTGCGCATAGTAAATGCGTGGAAGGCAAAGGGCTGCATTGTGGCCATGACGGGGGACGGCGTAAACGATGCGCCCTCCATAAAAAGCGCCGATATAGGCGTGGGTATGGGCATCACCGGCACCGATGTTACAAAAAATGTGGCGGATATGGTGCTTGCGGACGATAACTTTGCCACCATTGTAACCGCAGTGGGCGAGGGACGCAGAATATACGACAACATCCGTAAGGCAATACAGTTTTTGCTCAGTGCAAACCTTGCTGAGGTTGTGAGCATATTCATTGCGGATATTATGGGCTTTACCATACTGCGCCCGGTGCATCTTTTGTGGATAAATTTAGTTACGGACTGCTTGCCGGCGGTGGCGCTGGGGCTGGAAAAGAGCGAAAAGGGCGTTATGCACAGGCCGCCCAGAAAAGCAAGCGACGGTATTTTTGCCGGCGGAATGGGCGCTGATATGATATGGCAGGGCGCGGTTATTGCGCTTCTTACGCTGGCGGCGTATTTTGTGGGGCATTTTATGGAGTCCGGACGCCTTGAAATTGCGGAATCTCCGGATGGCATTACCATGGCGTTTTTAACAATGAGCATGTGTGAGATATTCCATTCCTTCAATATGCGCTCGCAAAGGGGCAGCGTTGTGGCAATGAGCTTAAGAGGCAGCCATAACAAATATATATTCGTCTCAATGCTGCTGTCGCTTGCTGCTACCGCGGCGGTTATATATGTTCCGTTCCTTGCTTCCGCCTTTGAATTTACAAGCATAAGCGCGGCGGAATACTTTACGGCAATGGCGCTGGCCTTTGCAATAATTCCGATAACGGAGCTGGTAAAGCTTGTGCAGAGAAAATGCGCCGGAAACAGGCTGCAGAAGAACAACGGAAGGAATGAAAAATAAGCTGAGGAGCGCGGCAAAAAAACGGTATGAGCCGCCTCTGGGGGGATGTTTATTATAAAATTCGGGCGGGTGTGCATAAAGGCATACCCGCCGTTTTAATATTATGTCTGAAAAAAAGAACAAGGCTGTGGGCTAAACCCGCAGCCTTGTCCGAAAGAAAAGATAGGAGATGTATATGTATTCAATACCCGCGTGTGCCCGTATAAGGGCAGAGCCAAACGAAAAGCACGCAGGGGAATACCGTTTTTGCACAATGCGCGTTTTGCAGGAAAAATTGCGAAAAATACGGAATAAAAGCCGTAACAGCGCGCAGTACCTGCATTATAGCACCAATATTTTTGTTTTGCAAGTCCGGATATAGCATTTGATTATCATTTGGCGGTCAAGGTATGTGATTTTATGCGGAAATTATCACACGGCACGAAAATTGTCTTTCGGCAGAACGATGCTTGGCTTGCACATCCGGCGCGGTCTTTCGGGACGGGCGGCAGAACAGTACGCCCGGACAAAGGGCTTGACATAACCGCCGCAAAATTATAGAATAACCTATGACTTTGAAACTTTGAGGAATATATTTCAAGGAGCTGTAATATATATGGATATAACCTGCGTTATACTTGCGGCCGGTCAGGGTACGAGAATGAAAAGCGAGCTTCCCAAGGTGCTGCACAGCGTGTGCGGCAGGGCTTTGGTGGAGCATGTAATAAACGCTTGCCGCGGCATGGGCGAGCCGGTGGTGATAGTGGGCAACGGCAGCGGGAAGGTTAAGGAGCTGCTGGGGGACAGCGTGCGCTATGCCATGCAGGAAAAACGGCTGGGCACGGGTCATGCCGTTATGGAGTGCTTCCGTCAGCAGGATATAAACACCGAATATACCCTTGTGTGCGCCGGGGATATGCCCCTTATAAAGGCGCAGACGCTGGAGCGTCTTTGCGACCGGGCGGCGGGCATGGGTGCGTGCGTGCTTTCGGCAAATATGGACAACCCCTTCGGCTACGGCAGAATACTGCGCAACGAGGACGGCACCTTTGCCAAAATAGTGGAGCAAAAGGACGCAAGCCCGCAGCAGGCGCTGGTAAAGGAGGTAAACACCTCCGTATATGTTTTCCGCACTGAGCTGCTTAAGGCGGCGCTTAAGGAGATCACTCCGGCAAACGCACAGGGAGAGTATTATCTTACGGACTGCCTTGAGATAATCGGCCGCAGGGCACCCATCGCCGTTTACTGCATGGAGGATTCCCGCGAGGCCTTCGGTATAAACGACCGTGTGCAGCTGGCGCAGGCGCAGAAAATAATGCAGCAGGAAATAAACAGGCAGCATATGCTTGCGGGAGTTACTGTCATCGATCCCGAAAACACCTATATAGAGGCCGGGGTATCCATAGGGCAGGATACCGTTATATATCCAGGCAGCTATATCGGCACGGGCAGCGTTATAGGTAAAAACTGCGTGCTTAAGGGCGGAAACAGGCTGGAAAAGGCCGTTTTGGGCGATGCAGTTACGGTAAATGCTTCCGTTTTGCTTTCCTGCAGCGTGGGCAGCGGCACCACCGTGGGGCCGAATGCGTATTTGCGTCCGGGCGCACAGATAGGCAATAACGCGCGTATAGGCGATTTTGTGGAGATAAAAAATGCGAACATAGGCGACGGCACCAAGGTGAGCCATCTCTCCTATGTGGGGGATGCCTCCGTGGGCAGCGGCTGCAACATCGGCTGCGGCGCGGTGTTTGTAAATTACGACGGCAAGCATAAGTTCCGCTCGGTTGTGGGAAACAATGTGTTTATTGGGTCCAACGCCAATGTAATAGCGCCGGTGGAGCTTAAGGACGGGGCGTACATAGCGGCGGGCTCCACCGTTACAAGGGATATCCCCGCAGGGGCGCTGTGTGTTGCCCGCAGCAGAGAATATATCAAGGAAAAATGGGCTCAGGAGCTGCGGGCCTCATGGGAAAAGGAGGAAAACCAATGACGGCGTTTCCGGACGGGGGCACGGTCTTTGCGGTTGTAGGCCTTGGAAATCCCGGCACGGAATATCGGGGAACAAGGCACAATATGGGCTTTGACGCGGTGGAGATACTGGCGCGCAGGCTGTCGGCGTCCCCGTGGAAAAAGCGCGCAAAGGGGCTGGAATGCAAGGCGCGCACGGACATGGGGACGGTGCTGCTTGTGCAGCCGCAGACCTTTATGAACCTCAGCGGGCAGTGCGTGCAGGAGGTTATGTCTTTTTATAAGCTGGAGCCCTCGGCGCTGCTCATTATATACGATGATATTGATATAGCTCCGGGCACGGTGCGGGTGCGCCCAAACGGCGGCGCGGGGACGCACAACGGCATGCGCTCCGTGGTGGAGCTTATAGGCGAGGGCTTCAGCCGCGTGCGCGTGGGCGTGGGCGTGGGAAAGCAGCACGGCGCGCTTGCGGATTATGTGCTGGGTCGTCCTCAGGGCGAGGAAAGGGCGCTGCTGGACAGGGCTCTTGAGGCGGCGGCGGAGGCGGCCGTATGCGTTATGGAAAAGGGTACGGAGCAGGCGATGCAGAGCTTTAACGGCTTTGACGCGAAAAAATTATAAAAAATCCGCAAAAAAGGCGTATAAAAGGCGCAAAAAACGCACTGAAAAGCGCAAAAAAACAATTATATTTTTTGCAGCGCAGGCGGATTAACGAAAACACAGGCAAAAGAAAGGACAATATGCATAAAATATTTTCGGCAGCGTTTGAGGCTTCGGCCGACATACAAAGGCTGCTTAAAACCGTCCGGGAGGGGGTTACCCCCTGCTCGGTTTTCGGCGTTTCGGACGCTTCAAAGCCGCTGATGGCGGCGCTGTGTGCCGATAAACGGGTGCTGTATATCACCTCGTCGCCGGAAAAGGCGCAGAAAGCGGCGGCGGATATTGAAAGCTATACCGGGCAGCGGTGCGTTTATATAGGCGCGCAGGAGCAGCAGCTGGGGGCAAGCTCGCAATCCCATGAGCAGACGCATGCGGTGATATCGGCGCTCAGAGAGGTGCAAAACGGCGCGTGGGCGGCGGCGGATGCGGCGGCGCTTACGGGCTTTTTTATGCCGCCCGAGGAGTTTGCATCGGCGGTGCTGATTATAACCAAAGGAGAGGAGCTGCCGCCCGAAAGGCTGGCGGCAAGCCTTGTGCGCATGGGTTATGTCCGCGCGGAAACGGCGGAGGCGCAGGGGCAGTTTGCGCAGCGCGGCGGGATAACGGATATATTCCCCGTAGGCTGCGATTCCCCCCTGAGGGTGGAATTTTTTGATACGGAAATTGAGTCCCTGAGAGTGATAGACCCGGCGACGCAGCGTTCGGTGTCAAGGCTGGACAGCGCGCAGCTGCTGCCGGCGAGGCTTTTTTGCCCCACTCAGCGTCAGGCGGCGGAGGCGGGGGAGGCGATGAAGGCTTCCGTGCGCGCGGCGGTGCGCAGGCTGGCGGGCACACCGGAGGCTGCTGCGCGCGCCGAGGGCTTTTCGGAGGCGGCGCAGAGCATTGCCCGCGGGGATGTATCGGCCTTTGAGGACCGTTTTTCCTGCTTTTTGCAGCAGAAAGCCGGACTGCTTGAGTATTTCGGCAAGGATACGCTGCTTGTGCTGGATGAGCCAAGAAGGCTGAGGGAGCGCTGCGATAACATTCATTTGGAGTTTTCCGAGGGCTTTAAGGACCTGCTTACCGCCGGCAGAGCGCTGGCGGCGCAGGGGGAGCTGGTGCGCTCGGGGGAGGCGGTATTTGCCGATATACTGGCCCGGCAGGTGCTGTCCCTTCAGGGCATAACCACGGCGGGAAGAGATATTTCGCCCAAGGCGGTGTTTACCGTATCGGGGCGCAATATGCAGTCCTTCCAGAACAAGGTGCAGCTGCTGGCTCAGGAGCTTGAGGGCATGAAGGCGCGCGGATACACGGTTTTGCTGTGCTGCTCCTCCAAGACCCGCGCCAAGACCCTGCAAAACGATCTTGCGGGGTATTCGGTGCATATAAGCTATACGGAGGATACGGACAGCGCACTGCCAAAGGGGAGCGCCTGTGCGCTGCCGGTGCGCATAAGCAGCGGCTTTGAATATCCGGAGCTTAAAATTGCCTTTATAAGCGAGGCGGATATATATGCTTCGCTGCGGCACAGAACGATCAGGCGGGCAAAGCGCAGGGACGGCATAGCCATAGACAGCTTTACCGAGCTTAATGTGGGCGATTATGTTGTGCACGAAAACAACGGTATAGGCGTGTATCAGGGGCTGGAAAAGATAGTTACCGACGGCGTGGCGCGGGATTACATAAAAATTGCCTATGCCGGTCAGGACAGGCTGTATGTGCCCATCGAGCAGCTAAGATGCGTGCAGAAATATGTGGGGCCGGGGGAGGATACGGTGCCCAAGCTTTCAAAGCTGGGCACAAAGGAATGGCAGAATGCCAAGGCGCGGGCCAAAAAGAGCATAGAGGACATTGCGGACCAGCTTATAGAGATATACCGCAAGCGGGAAAACGCCAAGGGCTATGCCTTTTCGCCGGATACGCCGTGGCAGCGGCAGTTTGAGGATGATTTTCCCTATACGGAGACTGCGGACCAGATAACCTGCATAGACGAGATAAAGGCGGATATGGAGCGGCCCAGGGTAATGGACAGGCTGCTTTGCGGCGATGTGGGCTACGGCAAAACCGAGGTGGCGCTGCGGGCGGCCTTCAAGGCGGTAATGGACGGCAAGCAGGTGGCTATCCTTGCGCCCACCACTATTCTTGCGCTTCAGCACTATAACACGGTGCTTAACAGAACGGAGCCGTATTCGGTGCGCTGTGAGATGCTTTCGGGATTCCGTACGGCGGCGGAAAAAAGCAGGATAAAAAAGCAGCTGCTGGAGGGCAAAATAGATATAATAGTGGGCACTCACGCGCTGCTTGCAAAATCGGTGCAGTATAAGGATCTGGGACTGCTGATAATAGATGAGGAGCAGCGCTTCGGGGTGAAGCACAAGGAGTGCATAAAGCAGCTTAAGGCAAATGTTGACGTGCTTACCTTGAGCGCGACCCCGATACCGCGCACGCTGCACATGTCCCTTGTGGGGATAAGGGATATGTCGGTGCTGTCCACCCCGCCGCAGGAGCGCTACCCGGTGCAGACCTATGTGGCGGAATACAACAGCGTTATGATAAGGGAAGCGCTTACGCGCGAGCTTTCCCGCGGGGGGCAGGTGTATGTGGTTTCCAACCGTGTTCAGGGCATTGAACGGGTGGCGCAGGAAATACAGGCGCTTGCGCCCTCGGCACGCATCGCCGTGGGGCACGGGCAGATGGAGCAGGGCGAGCTGGAGCAGGTGATGCTGGATTTCTATAACGGGCAGTATGATATACTGCTGTGCACCACCATAATAGAGAGCGGACTGGATGTGCCCAATGTAAACACCATGATAGTGCTGGATGCGGATTGCTTCGGGCTGTCGCAGCTGTATCAGCTGCGGGGGCGCGTGGGCAGGAGCAACAGGGTAGCTTATGCCTATTTTACCTTCCGAAGGGGGCGCGTGCTGTCCGAAACGGCGGAGAAGCGGCTTAACGCCCTGCGCGAGTTTACCGAGTTCGGCTCCGGCTTCAAGATAGCCATGCGGGATCTGGAAATAAGGGGCGCGGGCAATCTGCTGGGGGGAGAGCAAAGCGGACATATGCAGAAGATAGGCTATGAGATGTACTGCAAGCTTATACGCCAGGCGGTATCGGGGCAGACGGAGGAACGCCCGGAGGTGAAGTGCGAGCTGAAGATAGGGGCGTATATTGAGGATAAGTACATTCCCTCCGAGCTTCAGAAGCTGGCTGTTTACAAGAGGATATCGGAAATAGACAGCGCGGCGGACCGGGACGAGCTGCTGGAGGAGCTGGCCGACCGCTACGGCAAGCCGCCGGAAACGGTGCGTATGCTGGCGGAGGTGGCATACATGCGCGCACTGGCCTCTCGGATCGGTGTGGAGCGCATAAGGCAGAAGGAGGATGCGGTGATTATGAGCTTTGCTTCCGGTTACAGCCTTGATTTTGCCCGCGTTACGGCGGCAGTGAACGCCTTTGCACCCAAAGCGGCGCTTTCCGCCGGCGCAAATTTGGCGATAGTGCTGCGTGTTAAGGGCATGAAGGATGCCGATATCACGGCGCTTGCGGTGAGCGTTTTGGAAAAAATAAATGAATAAAGCGTGAAAATCGTAAAAAAATATTACAGATTCGGAATAAAGGGTTGAAATTTTCCGCAAAGGAATATATAATACTGCTACTGCTGAAATTCTAAGTGCGATAAGCATATTGCGAGCGATGCATATAAGCTTTTTGCACACAGGAAAGGAAAGAACTGTTTATGAAAAAAATTATCTCTGCGGTGCTGGTTGCGCTGCTGACACTGGGTGTGCTGGCCTTTGCGGGCTGCGGCTACACCGAGATTGACGAGGAGGCCCTGGGCAACAAGGTGCTGGCTGTCGTTAACGGAGAAAACATATTGCGTAAGGAGTGGAGTCAGGTATATTCATACTATGAATATATGTATATAAATTATTACGGCTACACCAAGGAGAAGAACGCGGAATTCTTTGAAAAGCTTAGAACGCAGGTATTGGATTCCCTGATCAATCAAAAAATATGGGAGCAGAAGGCTAAAGCGGCGGGCTTTTTTGAGTACACACAGGAGCAGCGCGACGAGGCTCGCAAAGAGGTCGAGGAGGAGATGAACAAGAGCATCGAGGACACTGCCAAGACCCTTTACGAGGCGGTTAAGGGACAGGAAGGCGCGAAGGAAATGGATTATTATCGCGGCCTTGCAAAGGAGCAGTATGAGGCCAACCTTGCAAAGAACGGCAGCTCTGTTGACAAGATGATAGAGGATAAGCTCAAGGAGAAGGCGCTGAACCGCTACAAGGAGGACAACCTGAAGGATGTCTCCGTGCTGGAGGCGGATATTATTTCGGCATACAATGAGCTTGTCAAGAAGCAGACCGAGGACTTTATAGGCGACGGTGACGAAAAGGCATACGATAAGTTTGTAAAGGCATGGAATAACGGCGACAATATGGCGCTGATACTGGACGGCTATTCCCTTGTACAGCACATACTTATAAAGTATGACAAGGAGACGGGCGACAAGGTGACATCCACCGCAAAGACCCTCAGCGAGGCCGAGAGCGCAAAGAATACGGCTCAGGAAAAGATGGATAAGCTCAAGAAGGAGCTTGCGGAGCTGACGGACGAAACCAAAAAGGCAGACAAGCAGAAGGAAATAGACGAGCAGGACAAGGTGCTGGAGGAATGCACTGCGAAGTATAACGATGCAAAGCTTGAGCATCACAAGGCAAGAGAGGCCGCCGAGGCTGCCATACGCGAAAAGGCACAGGAGGTGCTGAACAGCGTGAAGGACGCCGACGAGGCCAAGTTCATCGAGGTTATGCTGGATAAGAGCGAGGACACCGGTATGGCGGATGAGGAGACCGCGAAGAAGGGCTATCTTGTGGGCAAAGAGGACGGCATGATGACCGAGTTCCACGACGGTGCCGTGGCGCTGGAGAAGGACGGGCAGATATCCGATTTGGTGGCTACGGACTACGGCTTCCACATCATTCGCAGAATCAAGGCGCTGGAGGAGCGCACCGGCGACAACAAGGTGAGCTATGAGGAGCTTAAGGAGGCTCTTCAGAAGGAGCTGACCGACACTGCCAAAAATGAGAAGTGGACCAAAAACCAGGAGGATTGGCGCAAAGCTGCCAATGTCAAGATTAACAAGCAGTGGCTGAAGGATTACGATACCTGATTTAAGCCCGAAAGCAGGACCGCAGGCGAAGACCTGCGGTCTTTTGTATAGCCGGAGGACGGCGGACGCGCTTAAAGGCGGGTTTTATACGGAAAATGCACAAAAACGGAGGGAAAACATATAAACTCTTATAACTTTAATGATTTATTCATAAAAATCCGTCATAAACCCCTTGCACAAACGGGGGCATATGCATATAATTGCTGTTAGAAATTCTGAAGTTATGAGGTGCTTAGCAATGCCGTATATAAAATGCCCGCGTTGTCATCTTAATTATATACTGGACACGGAAAAATTCTGCAAGGTGTGTCTTGTGGATATGCATAAGCTTTCGCAGGAATCGGTGATAAGCGAGGATTTCGGCGAGGAAAACGAAGAGCTGAGGCTGTGCCCGGAATGTCATGAGAATTATCTTGAAGAGGGTGAGGATCTGTGTTATGCCTGCCGCATGGAGCAGATGAAGGCCGCAGCCAAGGAAAATATGAATCTGGACCAGGATATGGACTTTGACGAGGACTATCCCGTAAGCTCCGGCAAGGAGGAGGGCGGCGAGGTGCTTATGGACAACATGGAGGTTCTGGACTACGCCGACGGCCGTATCCCCGAGGATGAGGATGAGCAGGAGCAGGAAGAGGAATAAGGAAGCGCCGGCATTGCCCGGTCTTTTCGCCGCCCGTGCCTGAGGGTACGGGCGGCTTTTGCATAGCCGCAGGGCGGCGGGGCGGCGAATAATTGCGCTTGAAAAGCGCCGGAAAACATGCTATAATGCTTTTGGCGGGAGGTCTGCAAGAGGGACCTTTCATAAAGGATATAATTAAATTGTATGGACAGAATACTTATAGTCGGGCTGGGGCTTATCGGCGGGTCGGTGGCTAAAAGCCTGCCGCCGGAGAAAACCTGCGCCCTGGACAGGGACGAACGGCAGCTTAAGGCGGCGGCGGGGTATACCGGCGCTGTCTATTCGCGCCTTGAGGATATAAAGGAAGAGCCGGATACGGTGCTGATATGTGTTCCGGTGAGCAGTGCGTGCAGCATGGCGGGGGCGCTTGCAAAAAGATTCCCCAATGCCGTATTTATTGACTGCTGCTCCACAAAGCGCAGCGTACAGCGGGCATATGAGAACGCGGGAGTGATGTATGCGGGCATGCATCCCATGGCGGGCTCGGAGGGCTCGGGCTTTGCAAATGCGCGTGCGGGGCTGTTTCATGGGGCGATAATGTGCATAACCGGCAGCGGAAGGGCGCGGGAGGAAGCAAGAAAGCTTGCACTGCTGCTTGGCGGCTGCCCGATGGAGATATCCGCGCAGGAGCATGACGCGGCGACGGCGGCGGTATCGCATCTGCCGCATATTGCCGCGGCGGCGCTGGTGCGTGCGGCAAGGCTGCGTTCGCAGGAGGCTCCGGCGCTTTTTGATTTGGCGGCGGGCGGATTTTCCGATCTTACAAGGATAGCGGATTCCGATCCTATTATGTGGGGGTCGGTGTTTGCGGATAATTCGGACGAGATATTGCAGTCGCTGGATGCCTTTGAAGGCGAGATAAAAAAGTGGAGGCAGCTGCTGCTGCGTAAAAACGAGGCGGAGCTTGCGCAGTATTTTGCCGACTGCAAAAGAGATAAAGCGCTTTTCCGACGCGGCGACCGCGGGATATATCCCAAGGACGGGGTAAGAGGATTTTTTGCATGCCGTCCCCAAGAGCAGGCGGAAAAGGCGAAAACAGCCTTTGAAAACGGCGCGTATGCGATTACGGCAGAGGAAAACGGAATAAATGTGGTGTGCAGGCAGCGCGATGAATTTGAAAGAGCGGCGGCTGCGCTGACGGCGGAGGAAAAATGAAAAAATTTGCGCTTATAGGCAAAAGACTGGATTATTCGCTTTCGCCGCTTATGCATAACAGCCTTTTTGAGCTGGCGGGAGTGCAGGCTGAATACGGAGCGCTGGAATGTGAAGAGGCGGAGCTTGCCTCGGTATGCGCGGTATTACGCAAGGAGTATTCGGGAGCGAATGTTACGGTGCCCTATAAAAGCGCCGTTATACCGTTTCTGGACGAAATTACGGGGGCGGCAAAGCGCTGCGGGGCGGTGAATACCGTTATAAACAGCGGAGGACGCCTGATAGGCGACAGCACGGACGGCGAGGGCTTTATGCGCTCGCTGGAGGGCTTCATAACGCCACAGCGGCAGCTGACGGAAAGCGGAGAACGGGCTGCGGGCGCGGCGGAGGCGCTGAAGGGAAAGCGGGTGCTGCTGCTTGGTAGCGGAGGGGCCGCAAGGGCTGTTCTATCCTCCCTTTTGCAGTGCGGAGCGGTGACCGATGTGCTTAACCGCACGCGAAAAAAAGCGGTGGATATGCTGGAGGAGCTGGCGCATGCCGGGGCGGACTGCTTTTGCGCCCGGGTGGCGGACAGGCCGATGCCGGAGTATTTTCTTACAATAAATGCAACGCCGCTGGGCGGCGCGGGGCACGAGGAGGAAACTCCGCTTGCGCAGGAATATATGAACTCGGGGGCGTTTTACGACTGCGTATACAGCCCGTCCGTGACGCGCTTTCTGCGCGAGGCGGCAGAAAAAGGACACATGTGCAGAAACGGCCTTGGTATGCTGTTTGAGCAGGGAGTGCTTTCCCAAGGGCTTTGGGGATATGAATATACGCAGCAGCAGAAAACCGAGGTGTACGACCGCCTTGTGCAGGAGCTTGCACGGCGGGAGGAGCAAAGGAAAGGATAAAAAATGAAACTGCTTATAGTCAACGGACCGAACATAAATCTTACCGGAACGAGGGAGCCGGGCGTTTACGGAACGCGCACGCTTGCACAGATAAATGCCGAGGTGGAAAAGACGGCCGGGCGGGCGGGCGTGCAGTGCGAATTTTTTCAGAGCAATTCCGAGGGCGGGCTGATAGATTTTCTTCAGAGCAGAATAGGGCAGGCGGACGGTATTATTATCAATGCCGGAGCGTATACTCATTACAGCTATGCTTTGAGGGACTGTATAGCGTCGCTGGGCATTCCGACCGTGGAGGTGCACATGAGCAACATAGCCGCAAGGGAGGAATTCCGCCATACAAGCGTTATTGCACCGGTGTGCGCAGGGCAGATAGCGGGCTTTGGATATCTTTCCTATATTCTGGCGGCGGAGTATTTCATAAATGCCGCAGGGCTTGCGAAGGACGGACAAAAAGGGCAGTGTTGACATAACGGAGCATATAAAGTACAATACTGTAAATATGAATATGCGGGCTTATACGAAAAAAAGAGCGGCAAAGCGGCCGTGCACGGAGAGTTTGCGCATAATTGACGCAAAAAAGTGCCGCCGGGCATTGAGCAAGCCCCGGTATATAAATGCAACGGAAAAAGGTGATAAGATGTTTAACAAGGCAAGCCTTTGCAGGGGAATGAAGCTGCTGGCGGGTATTACCGGGCTGGTTTTATTGCTGTGCTGCGCCATGCCTGTATTTGCAGACGGTATAGCCGAAGAGGGCAGAGTAAGCTATGAGGTTTCGGTAAGCCCCAAAAGGGTGGCACTGCCCCAGGAGGGGCAAACGCGCGAGGTAACCGTTACGGTGAAGGTGTCCACCAAGCAGAAGGATTTCGGTGCGGGCAATTTCCGTTTTTACCTTGACGATGCGGAGGCCCCGATATATGTTGATCAGTCAACGCACATAAGCGAGAAAAACAGCGCAGAAATATCCTTCAGTGCGGAGCTGGGAAGAAGCGATATCGGCAGGGAACATGTTGTTTGGGCGGAATATGATGCCCAGGACAGCGTAAGCGGGCGAACCGAGCGAACCGAGCGCCACAGGGCAGGCAGCTTTACCGTGCAGGCGGAGGACAGCCAGGCTTTCGTGCTTTCCCTTGTGCCGGATAAAACGGTGGTGGAAAAGGACGGCAATGTGGATTTTTCCGGAAGCATTACAAACAACAGCGGAAAAGATGCCGAGAATGTGTTTATAAGCTTTGCGGGAGCCTACACCGGGCAGTACCAGGATCTTGGCAAGATTGCGGTTAAGGATGTTGAAATAGGCAGCCTTGCCGCCGGAGAAATGCGCAGCTTTTCTTTTTCGGTGGGATCGGTGCAGGGGGATTTTTCCCTGACGCCCACGGTGGCGAGCAATCACGGCAATGTAAAGTGCGAGCCGGTGGAGATAGAGTTAAAGCGCGCGGAAACACAGTTTTATCTTGTGGCGCGTCCGCAGGCCAGCGGAAAATATAACGAGACGGTAACGATAGTATACAATGTTTTGAACAGCGGCAATGTTGCGCTCAGCGGCATACGGCTGCTGGATGAGAGCAACGGTGAAATACGCACAAACGTTACGGTGTTAAAGCCGGGAGAGACCATAACCGGCAGCGTTACCATGCGCATAACCGGGGATAAGAATGTGCGCTATACCCTTACGGCGCAGGACAGCTTCGGCAGGGAGTATCAGACAAACTCCAACGGCGTGGACATAACGCTGGAGGCCAGCGCTGAGGATATCGTCATGGGTATAACCGCCGTGGCGCGCACCACCGCTCTGACCGGGCCGGGGCAGGTGACCTTTGATATAAATGTTACAAACAAAAGCATAATGACGGTATCCAATGTGCGGGTGAGCGACGACCGGGGCGAAGAGATACAGACCATAGGAACGATGGAGCCGGGCGGAAGCAAGAATTTTACGGTAGTGCGCACGGTGGAGCAGACGCAGAATGTGTTCTTTGTGGTTACGGTAACGGACAGCGCGGGGGTGGAGAAGAGATTCGAAACCGAGGTTATAACCGTTACGGTGGGAGAGAACAACGGCACGGCCGCGCCCGTCACGCTGCCTCCGGACGAGCCCACTCCCACGGCGGAGCCTTCAAAGGGAAACGGCGCCGGACGGGCGGTTGTGATTGCCCTTTGCGTGGTGGGCGGACTTATAGTGCTGGGTGTTGCGGCGCTGATTGTTGTGAATATATTGCAAAAGCGCGCTGCCCGCAGGAGCAGAAAAATCAGGAGAAGGATAAAATAGGCTATGGCAAGACTTTTCGGTACCGACGGCGTTCGGGGTGTGGCAAACCGCGAGCTGAGCGCGCAGCTGGCTTTTGATTTGGGGCGGGCGGGGGCATATGTGCTTACAAACCATATAAACCGACCGCGGATATTGGTGGGAAGGGATACGAGGCTTTCGGGCAATATGCTGGAATCCGCCCTTATTGCGGGAATAATGAGTGTGGGCGCGGATGCCGTTACCGTGGGTGTGATTCCCACGCCTGGCGTTGCGTTTTTAACGCGGTACTATTCCTGTGACGCGGGAGTTATGATAAGCGCGTCGCACAACCCCATGGAGGATAACGGAATAAAATTCTTCAGCTCAAACGGCTACAAGCTGGCGGATGAGGTGGAGGACCGTATTCAGAGGGTGATAGAGGGAGCGGAGACGCTGCCGCAGCCTACGGGCATGGAGGTAGGCAAGCGCATAAAGGTTAAAAATCCGGCGCAGGATTATATGGACTTTTTGCTTTCCACGGTGGATGTGCGCCTTGACAACATGAAAATAGTGCTGGACTGCGCCAACGGCGCGGCAAGCGAGATAGCCCCGGTGCTTTTTGAAAGCCTGGGAGCCGAGGTGCTGCCCTACTATAATACGCCGGACGGCTGCAATATAAACAAAAACTGCGGCTCTACCCATTCGGAGCGCATATGCGAGCTGGTGGTGGAGCAGGATGCCGACTGCGGGCTTTCCTTTGACGGAGATGCCGACAGGCTTATTGCCTGCGATGAGCGCGGACAGGAGATAGACGGCGACCATATAATTGCTATTTGCGCCCGTCATATGCTTAAGCAGGGGAAGCTTCGGGGGGATACGGCGGTGTGCACCGTTATGTCCAACATGGGGCTTACAAAAAGCGCTAAGGAGAACGGCTTTTTGCTGGAGCGCACTGCAGTGGGCGACCGATATGTTCTGGAGCGTATGCTAAAGGGGGGCTATTCCCTGGGCGGAGAAAAGAGCGGGCATGTGATATTCCTTGATTACAATACCACGGGGGACGGCATGCTTACGGCGCTTCAGCTGCTTTCCGCTGCAAAAAAAGAGGGAGAAAAGCTCAGCCGCGCGGCGGAGGTTATGCAAAATATGCCGCAGGTGCTGCTGAATATGACGGTGGACAACAGCGTAAAGAATACATATATGCAGTGCAAGCCGGTGGCCGACGCCATTGCACAGGCAGAGGCGGAGCTGGGGGACAGCGGACGGATACTGGTGCGCGCCTCCGGCACGGAACCGCTGCTGCGGATAATGCTGGAGGGCAGCAACGAGGAGCAGATAGCGCGCCTGGGGCTTAATGTAGCACAGGCAATGAGAGAGCATTTAGGGGCCAAAAGGCGCTGAAGAAACATAAAAATGGTACGAAAAAGCCGCAAAGAGAGGGAAAAATCTTTGCGGCGGGTTTGTTTTTGCAGACGGGTCTTATTTGTCTGAACAGATACGGACAGGAGGAAAACGGATGAGCCTTCCGCTTATCATACTTACGGGGCTGCTGCTTGCGGCGGCGGGCAGCGGCATATTGCTGCTGCTTCCGCCGGTGTTCAAGCTGCCGTGGAAAACGACGGTAAAAAGGTGTATTTGGTTTACCGTAGGGCTGGAAGCTGCGGTTGCAGCCGTTTTCTGCATTTTTAACGGAGTGCGGCCTACGGTTGCGGGGCAGATGGCGTGGTATATTGCGCGTTTTTTCCAGATATGCATTCTTGGAGTGCTGGATGCGCAGATAATGAAAAAATACCGCAGTCAGGGCATGACTGCGCTGTATGTAATTGCGGGCTCGCTGCTTGCGCAGGCGCTGCAATACGGAATCATACGCCTGATATACTAAGGCGCGTACCGAGGCGCGCCCCGGGTGCAGACGGGGAAATGATTCGGATTACGGGGGTATACGAAACGGGACTATGTGGGAAAAAATTGCTGATGTACTGCTGGATACGCTGCTTGACTGTGTGAAGCTGCTGCCGTTTTTGTTGGCGGCGTATTTGCTTATAGAATGGCTGGAGCATCGGGCGGGGGACCGTTTCGGTACGTTTTTGAAAAAATCCGGTCGGCTGGGGCCGCTTATAGGCGGACTGCTGGGATTGGTGCCGCAGTGCGGCTTTTCCGTGGTGTGCGCCAACTTTTATGCAGGCGGCCTTGTATCCATGGGCACGGTTATAGCGGTAATGCTGGCTACCAGCGATGAAGCGCTGCCGCTGCTGCTTACGGAGGGCATAGGAAACGGCATGCAGATAGCGGAGATATTGCTGCTGCTTGCCACAAAGCTTGTAATAGGGGTGGCGGCCGGCTTTGCCGTGGATGCCGTAATCGGCGCATACAGGCGGCGAAAAGCGCTGAAAACGGCGCCGGATGCGGCAAAAAGCGAGGAAGAGCACGAAGCGCATGTGCACGCGCATACGGAGCGGGAATGTGAAGGCAGGGAGCATGAGGATCATGCGGAGCATTCGGAACACGGACACGGTCACAACAGGCTGTGTGAGCATTGCGGATGCGAGGAGCAGCACGGCTTTGTCAGGGGGATACTGCTGCCGGCGCTCAAGCATGTGGGCTCCATTATGCTGTTTATTTTTGCGGTGACGCTTGCACTTAATGCGGTGGTGGAGTTTATAGGAGAGGACAGCCTGAAATCCCTGCTGGGCGGAAGCGCGCTGCTTCAGCCCGTTATCGCCGCGATCTTCGGTTTTATACCCAATTGTGCGGCATCGGTGGTGATAACCGAGCTGTATATATCGGGCGGACTGGGCTTCGGCGCGGCGGTGGCGGGGCTTTGCACGGGAGCGGGCACCGGGTTGCTGATGCTTTTCCGCGCAAACCGCAGCATACGCCAGAATCTGACGATAATGGGCATAATGTTTGCGGTGGCAAGCCTGAGCGGCATCATATTGCAGCTGATCACTGCCTGAAGCCGCAGCGGGGAAAATCGGCGGCACCGATTTAACCGAATATTTACCTTTATATGCTTTTCCGAAGGCGTGTGAAGTGGTATAATAATGCAAAAGGGGTTTCAAAGCGGGTCGTGCCGCATGTATTTGGCTATAACGGCGGCATCTGCAAAAAAATGATGCTGAAAAACCCGTGCCGGCGTTTGGCGGCGGCTATGAAAGGAAATATATGAGCGAACAAAAGAAGACCTCCATAGGAGGACAGGCTCTGCTTGAGGGCATAATGATGCGCGGACCGAAGGTGACTGCCATTGCAGTGCGGGATCCGGAGGGCAAAATGGTGCTGGAGAAATACCCCACCAAGGGCAACGATCGCCCCAAGTTCTGCCGTTTGCCCTTTATAAGAGGAATATTCAATTTGTACGATTCGCTGGTATTCGGCTATAAATGCCTTATGCGTTCTGCGGAAATCGCGGGGCTGGAGGAGGAAGAGACGCCCAAGAAGGGCAAAGCGCCGGTGCAGGAGGCGGACAAGCAGGCTGCGCAGGCGGGTGTCGATACGGAGGGTCAAGCGCCGGAGACGGGCGAAATCGGGGCGGAAGAGACTTCGCAGGCCGGCAGCGCAGGCGCGCAGCCGGCAGCGGCGGAAAGCGCCGAGGCGGCGGACGGCAAAGCGGCGTGCTCACAGGAGCCGGCGGCTGCGCGGGAAGCGGCGGCCAAGGACGGCGCAAAGGGAAAATCGGGCAAGGAAAAGGCGCAGAGCGCGGCGATGATGATATTCAGCGTGGTGCTGGGGCTGCTGCTTGCAATAGGGCTGTTCATATATTTGCCCAGCCTGATAACCAAATGGCTCAGCGGCGCCGTTCCGGCCTTTGAAAACCAGGTGCTAAGAAGCGTGGCGGAGGGTGTTATACGGATTATCATATTCATAGGCTACATGGCAAGCATGCTGCTTATGAAGGATATCCGCAGGACATACATGTATCACGGCGCGGAGCACAAGACGATATTCTGCTATGAAAACGGTTTGCCCCTCACGGTGGAGAATGTACGCAGGCAGAGCCGGTTTCATCCCCGCTGCGGAACCTCCTTTATGATACTTATGCTGTTTGTGGGAATATTCATTTCCATGTTCATATCCACGCCCAACCCTGTTGTGCGTACGCTTATAAAGCTTGCGTGCCTGCCGGTAGTGGTTTCGATAGGCTATGAGCTTATAAAGCTGGCGGGGAGATACGATAACATATTTACCCGCATTATAAGCGCGCCGGGGAAGTGGCTCCAGCGGATAACCACGCGCGAGCCGGACGACAGCATGATAGAATGCGCCATTGCCGCCTTTGAGGCGGTAGTGCCCAAGGACGGCAGCGACAACTGGTAAGGGCAGGAGCGCGAGGAAATCGGCGGCGCAGGTTCAAACGGATATTTTTTGAAAAAAGGCGCGGCGGAGAATCGCAGGGCGGCGGGAACGGAATTTTTGCACGAAGCGGCAGCAAACCGCAGGGAAGGCTGAAATGGAGAATATTACAACGACATATAACTGGGCGGGCTTTATATCCGCCTATTGGTGGGTACTGCTGATAACGGCGGCGTTTGCATATCTTCTGGGCAGCGTCAACTTTGCCATTATTTTTTCCTCGATTGCCCGCAGGAGAGATATACGCAAGTACGGCAGCGGCAATGCTGGGGCTACGAATGTGTTAAGAACCTTCGGGCCGGTGCTGGGAGGCTGCACCTTTGTTTGCGATGTGCTTAAGGGGCTTGCGGCGGTGGCTGCGGCGGGAGCGGCGGCATCTTACCTTGTTCCGGGAGGGGACGGCGCGCGCGAGGTGGCGGCGATAAGCGGAATGGCCTGTGTTTTCGGGCATATGTTCCCCGTGTTTTTCTCCTTCCGCGGCGGCAAGGGCGTAAGCACCACGCTGGGCGTGCTGTTTATGCTGGACTGGCGTGTGGCGCTTTCCTGTCTTGGAGTGTTTTTGATTGTAACGCTGTGTACGCGCATGGTTTCGCTGGGGTCTGTGTGCGCGGCGGTGGCGGTGCCCGTGGCTACGCTTGGCTTTTCCTATACGGAGGGCATAACGCCAAGGCAGAGATTGGTGTGCGTTCTTGCCATGGCGGCGGTATGCATTGCCGTTATAATCAAGCATTCTTCAAATATTGCAAGGATAGCGGCGGGGAAGGAATCACGCCTGTCCTTCGGAAGCAAAAAGAAGCGGGACGGCAAAGCTGTGCCCCGGGAGCAGGACAAGCGGTAAAAAGGGATAAACCGACGGCTAAGGTTATCAAAGCAAATAAAAATATTAAAACAAAAGGAAAGGATGCCCGCAAGGGCAGAGCAGGTGGAGGATATGGAGAAGAAATTTCTGGCATTTGATTTCGGCGCAAGCAGCGGCCGCGCTATTTTGGGCAGGCTGGAGAACGGCAAACTTACAATGGAGGAGATTCACCGTTTTTCAAACGATCCGGTGGAGATATGCGGGCACTATCACTGGGATATTTTCCGCCTGTTTTTTGAAATCAAGCAGGGGCTTATCAAATATGCCAACATGGGCTACGGCAAGCTGGACGGCATAGGCATTGACACCTGGGGCGTGGATTTCGGGCTTTTGGGCAAGGACGGCGAGCTGCTGGGAGCGCCGTATCACTACCGTGACAAGAGAACGGACGGCATGATGGAGCAGGCGCAGAAGCTTATGCCCCGCCGGGAGATATTCCGCCACAGCGGCGTATCCTTTGAATTTTTCAATACGCTCAACCAGCTGCTTGCCATGAAGCTTGCTTCAAGCGCGGCGCTGGAGGGCGCGCAGGAGCTGCTGTTTATTCCGGACCTGTTTGCCTATTTCCTTACGGGCAACAAGGGTACGGAATTCTGCGAGGCTACGACAAGCCAGATGATAGACCCCGAAACCGGCGACTGGTCGGAGGATATCATAAAGGCGATGGGCTTCCCCAGAAGAATATTCGGGCGTATCGAGCAGCCGGGAACGCTGCGCGGCATGCTGCTGCCCTCGGTGTGCAAGGAGTGCGGCTTGGAGCCTACTCCGGTGTATGTTGTGGCGTCGCACGATACAAATGCCGCCTCCGCGGCAGTGCCGGCGCAGGGGGAAAACTGGGCATTTCTTTCCAGCGGAACATGGTCGCTTCTGGGCATAGAGGTGGACAAGCCCGTGGTAAATGATGTTACATATGAGCGTAATTTCTCCAACGAGGGCGCTATCGGCGGGCGGTACGATCTGTTAAGCAATATAATGGGGCTGTGGATAATTCAGCAGCTTCGGGCGGACTGGGAGCGTGCGGGCGAGAAGCTCTCCTTCCCGGATATGGTGAAGCTGGCGCAGGAGGCGCAGCCGTTCAAGTGCTTTATTAACCCCGACGATAAGAGCTTTGTGGCTCCCGTAGGTATGGAGGAGCGCATACGCGCCTATTGCGAAAGAACCGGGCAGGAGGCGCCGCTTACCCGCGGAGAGGTTATCCGCACGGCGTATGAGAGCCTTGCACTGAAATACCGCGAGGCCATTGACGACCTTGAAAAAATAACGGGCAAGCGAATCGACGTGCTGCACATAGTGGGCGGAGGATGTCAGAACCTGCTGCTTAACCGCATGACGGCAAACGCCATAGGCCGCAAGGTGGTAACAGGGCCTGCGGAGGGCACCGCTATGGGCAATATACTCATTCAGGCTATGGGCGAGGGCAGCATAAAGGACGTGGCTCAGCTGCGCGAGGTGGTGCGCGCTTCCGTGGATACCGGGGAGTATCTGCCCCAGGATAAGCAGGCGTGGGACGAGGCCTATGCGCGCTATTGCAGGGTGACCAAATGCTGAAGCTGGCTCTTCGCGCTTCGGAGCTGACCCCGGAAAAGGCCGTGCAGGAAAAGCCGCTGGCTTTGGCCTTTGTGGGGGACAGCGTATTTGACCTGTATGTGCGGGAGTATGTGCGCGCAAGCGGGCTTAATACGCATATGCTGCACCGAGAGGCCGTAAAGTTTGTTTCGGCGCACGCTCAGGCGGAGGCGTTTATTGCAATAGAGGCGCAGCTTACACCGCAGGAAGCGTACATATACAGACGGGGGCGCAATACAAAGCCCACAACGGTGCCCAAAAACGCCGGGGTGAAGGATTACCGCAGCGCTACGGGCTTGGAAACGCTGGTGGGATACCTGTTTCTTACCGGGCAGCTTGAGCGTCTGGATGAGCTTATGGAAAGGATACTTACCGGCACGCGGCAGGATGACGGCGAATGCGAGGGCAAGACCGAAGCAAAGGCGTGCGCGCAGCAGCAGACGGAAACAAAAGGATAAATACGGAAAGGGAAGCCGCCGCAAAACGGGCGGCACGGAAATCAGATGGCATACAATAACGGACGCGCGCAGTCGCGCGGCGGAAAAAACGGCGCCCGCGGCAAGGGCGGATATGAAGCAAACGGGCATTCGGGCTTTGACAAAAAGGGCGGGCAGACCGGCGGATATAAAAAGCACGGCGGATATGCGCACGGCCAAACGAACGCTCACGGTGAAAAAAGCAGCGGACGGTTTGAAGGAAAACAAAACAGAAGCCGGAGCAGCTTTGAAAATGACTCCTTCGCCAAAAAGGAATACCGCAGCGCGCGGGAGAATGAAAGCTTCCGCCGTCAGCGGGAGGCCTGCGACAAAGAGACCTTCTTTGAACAGGAGCAGAGCGCGCAGGAGGCGGAAAACATCCTTGAGGGGCGCAATGCCGTTAAGGAAGCGATAAAGGCGGGGCGCGAGATAGAAAAGATACTTATCTCCAACGGCCCCGGCGACGGCAGCGTAAGGGAAATCGCGGCTCAGGGACGCAAAAACGGAGTTCTGGTGCAGGAGGTGGACCGCATACGCCTTGATAAGCTCAGCCAAACGGGGGCGCATCAGGGAATAATCGCCTTTGTGGCGGCAAAGGAATACTGCACCGTGGACGACATTCTGGAAAGAGCAAAGGCAAAGGGGGAGGATCCGTTTATAATCATTCTGGACGGCATAACCGACCCGCAGAACCTCGGCTCCGTTATAAGAAGCGCGGAGTGCGCGGGAGCGCACGGGGTAATAATACCCAAGCGGCGCGCGGTGGGGCTTACCCCGGTGGTTGCAAAGGCCAGCGCGGGAGCAATTGAATATATGCCGGTGGCAAAGGTGACAAACATCGCCCAGACCGTGCAGTATCTTAAAAAGCAGGGCGTATGGATATTCGGCGCCGCAATGGACGGAGAGCCGGCAACGCGCACTAACCTTCGGGGGCCTATCGGCATAGTTATAGGTGCGGAGGGGCCGGGATTGGGTCAGCTTGTGCGCAAGAGCTGCGACAGGATAATCTCCCTGCCGGTAAAGGGAGGAATAGATTCCCTCAATGCGGCGGTTGCGGCGGCTGTTATCATGTATGAGGCGGTGCGTCAGCGGGACGGATACTGCGAGAAAGGATAAGGGTTTGACACAGGCGGATTTGTGCTCAATGGAGGAAAACCGCATAGTGCAGCTGGCTCAGAAGGGCGACGACGCCGCCCTTGAGCTGATTTTAACGCGATATAAGGATCTTGTGCGCTCAAGGGCTCGGGCATACTTTATTATGGGGGCGGAAACCGAGGACCTTATTCAGGAGGGAATGTTCGGGCTGTTCAAGGCGGTGCGGGATTATGATCCGGAAAAAAACGCCGGGTTTTATTCCTTTGCCGAGCTGTGCATAAGACGCCAGCTTATAAGCGCGCTAAAAGGTGCATCACGCCTTAAGCACAGCCCGCTGAATACCTATGTTTCCCTTAACAAGCCCGTACAGGAGGATTCCGAGCGCACGCTTATGGATGTGCTGGGGGGCAGCCGGCTGGACGACCCGGAGACGCTGCTTATAAGCCGTGAGGAATATACGGTGATAACCGGCAAAATTGAGCGCGTGCTTTCGGATTTTGAAAAGCAGGTGCTGGAGGCTTATCTTTCGGGATACAGCTACCGCGATATTGCAAAGCAGACGGGCGCGCAGCCCAAAAGCGTGGATAACGCGCTGCAAAGGATAAAAAAGAAGCTGGAAAGGGCTTTGGGAAGAAGCAGATGATCAAGGCGGTTATATTTGATCTGGACGGCACCCTTGCCGACACACTGAATACACTTGCGTATTTTTCCAATAAGACGCTTGAGCATATAGGGCTTGCGCCGATAGAAACGGAGCGCTTCCGCTATCTTGTGGGGCGGGGGGCAACGGTGCTTATGGAGCAGATGCTGCTTCTGCGCGGCAAAGAGCCGGATAAGCAGACGGTGGAAAAAATGCTGGCGGATTTTAACGAAATGTACCTTGCAAACACAATGTATCTTACAAAGCCGTATCCGGGCATAGAAGCAATGCTGCGTCAGGTGCGCGCCATGGGTATAAAAACGGCGGTGTTTTCCAATAAGCCCGATGCGGCGGCGCAGAAGGTGGTGCCCGCGCTTTTTGATATTCCCTTTGATTTTGTGCTGGGCAAAAGGGAGGAGCTGCCCCGCAAGCCTGCGCCGGACGGCGCGCTTTTGGCCGCAAAAGCCATGGGCGTTGCCCCGGAGGAATGCCTGTATGTGGGGGACACCGATACCGATATGCAGACGGGCGCCGCTGCGGGCATGACCACGGCGGGCGTGCTTTGGGGCTTCCGCACGGAGCGGGAGCTTAGGGAAAACAATGCCTGCATTATTGCAAAGGAGCCGCAGGATATAGTTAATGCGGTGCGCCGCTTAAACGGGCAGGATGCAAAATAAAGCGCTTGATAAAAGCGTAAAAAAGGGCCGCAAAAGCGGCCCTTTTTGTGCCTTTGGCCCCTGCATGAGGGAACGGGAAGGATCAGAAGTCTATCCGGGTAAGGCTGCACATATCAAGCAGCTCCTGCTCGGTATAGCTGCCGTTGTATATGCGCATTTTATAGTGTCTGCCGTTTTGCAGCCACTGCACATTCTGCTTGCAGCTCATTTGGTAATAGGGGACAAGGCAGAGTACTTCGCCCACAGAGGTAAAATCGCAGTTGATAATATAGCGCTGACCGTTATAATCAATGCCGTCGCTTTCAAGCTTTTCTTTGAGCTCATCAATGCCGTAGCTGTAAAGAGAACAAAGCTCCGCGACAGGATTTCCCTGTTCGTCATTAAAGGCTATAAATATCATACCGCGCGAGTTCGCTATGCGAATCTTGCTTATTTGCAGATTTTCCGGCATGGCGGAAGGCACCCAAATGCCCATTTCTTTGCTGTAAATCCTGTTGACGGAATCCGACTGATTACATACGGCCTGCAGTATTCCGTTAACAAAATCAATTTTTTTTGCTTCGTTGTCGGCATAAGCGGTGTGCGCGGCTTGCTTAACAGCATCAATATCAGGGTAATCAGTAAAGGAATTAACGAAAATATCTTCATTTGCGGGAAGTTCGGAAAACGGTTCATCAGAAGCGTTGTCTGAAATGCTGCCCTGTGTATCCCGCGGCGCGGTCAGTGCGTATGCCGAAACGGCAAAGCACAGAGCAACCCCTATTGCCAGTGCCAGCAGACCCTTTGTTTTTTTCATTGTGATCATTGGTATCTCTCCTTTAATTATAATTTGGTTTTGTTATGCTTTTTGCATAATATCCCCTATTAACAGTATATCAGATGCTGCGGGTCAAAGTCAATACTCCATATAAAATTTTACAAATGGTGATAATCAAGGCAAAATGATTTTTCCTCTTGATTTTTTGCGGGGCGGAGTGTATAATATTATACTGTATAAATATATCGCGGCTTAGGTCGTGCGAGAGGAGTTGGTTTTGTGGATCCGTCCCCCCGATGTAGGGAGCAGGAAGAAATGATGCGCCGGAATCCGGTATGTGCTTTAAGGGAGCGCGGGCGCCGTGTTATAAGGGAAATGTTTTTCCCGGACAAAAACTGACACGGCGACAGCTGCAATTGAAACAAAACAGGATTATTCGGAGGTTATCATTTTTATATGGACATTGTCAGACAGCTGCTGCTGCAGCTTGTACTTATTTTAGTAAACGCTTTTTTTGCCGCAACGGAAATTGCGGTTATATCACTTAACGAAAAAAAGGTTCGTGCCATGGCGGAGGACGGCGACAAAAAGGCTGCAAAGATGCTTAAAATAGTGGAGCAGCCCACGCGCTTTCTTTCCACAATACAGATAGGCATAACCCTTGCGGGCTTTTTGGGCTCGGCATTTGCGGCGGATAACTTTGCTCAGAGGCTTTCGGAAACAATATGCCGGGACTTCGGCATAGCGCAGCAATATCAGGGCACGGTAAATACCGTGGCGGTTATAGTCATAACCATAATACTTTCGTATTTCACCCTTGTTCTGGGCGAGCTTGTGCCAAAGCGCATAGCCATGAAGCACAAGGAGAAGCTTGCAAACGCGGTTTGCGGGGTGATATCGTTTTTGGCGGCGGTGCTGCGCCCCATTATATGGTTCCTTACAGTATCCACCAACGCGGTGCTGCGCCTTATAGGCATTGACCCGCGGGAAAAGGAGGAGCCGGTGTCCGAGGAGGACATAGTGCTTATGCTGGATGCGGGCGCGGACGAGGGCACGCTGGACGAGCATGACATAGAATACATAAAGAATGTCTTTAAGCTGGACGGTATGACGGCAGAGGAGGTTATGACCTCGCGCAAGTCCATGGTGTGGGTGTCGCTGGACAGCACCGATGCGGAAATAATGGCGCGCATTGAAAAAGAGGGCTATTCCCGCATGCCGGTGTTTGACGAGGAAAACGATAAGGTCATAGGCATTCTTCACACCAAGGATTATCTTATAAAGCGGGGAACGCCGGGCTTTGAGATAAAGGATATCCTGCACGCGCCGGAGTTTGTGCCGGAAAGCGTGGGGCTGGATTCTCTGTTCAAGGACATGCAGACCTCGCACACCCATATGGTGGTGGTGGTAAACGAATACGGCGAAACGGCGGGTATTGTTACCATGGAGGACATTCTGGAGGAGCTGGTGGGCGAGATCTGGGATGAGAGCGATGAGGAAGTAAGCGAGTTTGTAAAAACCGGCGAGAACACCTACCGCGTGCTGTGTACGGCGTCGGTGGATGATTTCCGCGAGTATTTTGCCATTGAGAATGAAGACGAAACGGATGCCTCCACGGTAAACGGATGGCTTACCGAAATAAGCGGGAATATCCCGGAGGTCGGATACAGCTTCGACTATGAAAACCTGCATATAACCGTAACCAAGGCCGATGATGTTATGACAAAGGAAATATCGGTGGAGGTAAAGCCGCCCCAGCCCCAGCCGGAGCAGGAGGAGAAGGAAACGGGCGGCCTGTTCCGCAAAAAGGAAGACCGCGAGGATAAAAGCGATGACGAAGGCGCCGGGGAACACGGCGCCGGCAAGGAAGCATAAGGGCTTTTTGGGCTGCAATGCCGTATTTAAGGGCATGGCGGCATAAAAATAGTGCTTGCATATAATTGCGGACTGTGCTATAATCTATCAGTCAGTACGGGCGGTCCTCTGTTCCGTCGCGCGAAACTTTGCGCCATAATGGAAGAACGAACGCCTTTGAGGGAAAGGAGTAAGGATCATGACAATCATCCAGGCCATCGAGGCTGAACAGCTTCGTGACAACATTCCTGATTTCAAGGTTGGCGACACCGTAAAGGTTTTCGTTAAGGTCGTTGAGGGAACCCGCGAGAGATTGCAGGCCTTTGAGGGCACCGTTATTGCACGCAGAAACGGTTCTTCCAGAGAGACCTTCACCGTAAGACGCATTTCCTACGGCGTAGGAGTAGAGCGTACCTTCCCGGTTCATTCGCCAAAGCTGGACCACATCGAGATTACTCGCCGTGGCCGTGTACGCAGAGCCAAGCTTTATTATCTCCGTGACAGAGTGGGCAAGGCCAGCAAGGTCAAGGAGTTAATTCAGAACAGATAAGCAAAGAATCAGGATCAAAACGGGTCGCTTGACCCGTTTTTTTCTATTTGTACCCGGCGGGCGTTCTGCTTTTTGTTGCGTGATTTTACAAATAGTATTATAATATATCAAATCGGCAGCCGCAAAAGCCCGACATCAGCGGACATTTTGCAAAAACGCGCGTTTATGCGCGGGGATGCCGTAAAAAATACCGATATGGGGCATCGAAAAAGAGCCCGAATGGAGGAGCAAATGGAAAACAACGAAAACAAAAACAACGAAAGAACTGAAACGGCTTTGCAGCAGAGCGCGCAGACGGAAAACGGCTCTGCGGCCGTTGCAAAGCAGGACGCGGCGGAGACCCCCGGCAATGACAAAACGGAGAACGCTCCGGGAGCGGAGGCCAAGAGCGGCGAGGTAAAAAAATACCGCCGTCCGGCGCAGCGCCGCACGGTAACGGCGCAGGAAAGACGCAAACGCACGCTGTTTCTTGTGCAGCTTGCGCTGCTTGTTGCAATTGAGGCGGTGTTCTGCTTTACGCCGCTGGGGTCGCTGCCGGCAATAGGGCCGATAGTAATGACCCTTGCCATGATCCCGGTTATTATATCCGCCGTACTTTTCGGCACCGGGGTGGGAACGCTTATGGGCTTTATAACCGGCGTTTTCAGCCTTATAGTGTGGACATTTATGCCGCCGAGCCCCGCTACCGCCTTTGTATTTTCCCCGTTTTATTCATTGGGGGATTTCCACGGGAATATCTGGAGCCTTGTTATATGCCTTGTTCCCCGTGCGCTTACCGGCACCGTGACCGGCATGGTGTATAAGGGAATGTGCATTGTGAACCAAAGAAAAGCGAATAAGGCTGCCGCAGCGGTACAGAATCTCCCCCAAGGCGCGGCATTGCCGGCAGCCGAGATTAAAAAGGCAGGCAAGAAGAACAGCTGGAGAAGCATTGCGGCCTGTGCGACGGCTGCGGTTGCGGGCTCGCTTACCAATACCGTTCTGGTGCTGGGCGGGATATATCTGTTCTTCGGTCAGTCCTATGCAGTGGCGGTGAACACGCCCTATGCCATGATATTGCTTGCCCTTTGCGGAACGGTGCTTACAAACGGAGTCCCGGAGGCGGTGCTGGCCGGAATATGCGCCCCTGCCGTATGTCTGCCCGTTAAAAGGTTTACCTCCAAGCAAAAGGGAAGGAAGGAAGCAAAATGATGCTGCTTGCAATAGATGTCGGCAACACCAATATAAAGCTGGGCCTCTTCAGCGGCGGCAGACTGATAAATTCCTGGCGGCTGGCAACGGACCGCAGCAAGACCGGCGACGAATACGGCGTGGCGCTTCAGGCGCTGCTTATGTCGGCCGGGCTTAAGCGAGGCGATATAGACGGTGTGATAATGTCCTCGGTGGTTCCGGGCATAAATTTCACTCTTGAGCATATGCTGGCGCATTATCTTGATAAAACACCCATGCTGGTAGGCCCGGGGATACGCACCGGGCTGAACATAAAGCTGGATAATCCGCGGGAGCTGGGCGGCGATATAATATGCGACTGCGTAAGCGCCTTCCGGCGCTACGGCGGCCCCTGCATAGTGCTGGATTTCGGCACGGCCACCACTATAAGCGCCGTAAGCGGGCAGGGCGAGTTTCTGGGCGGGGCCATATGCCCCGGAGTGAAGCTGGCGCTGGACGCGCTGGCGGGCAAGGCTGCCAAGCTGCCCAATATTGAGCTTGAGCTGCCGCAAAAGGCGATAGGGCGCAACACCGTGGCCAGCATGCAGTCCGGCTTGCTCTACGGCTATGTCGGGCAGGTGGAATATCTTATTTCCCGCTTTAAGCAGGAGATGGCGCAGCCGGATATAAAGGTTATAGCAACCGGGGGCATGAGCCGGGTGATAGGCAGCGCAACAAAGGCGATAGACACGGCGGATTCGCTGCTTACCCTTGAGGGGCTGCGCCTGATATACGAAATGAACAGCTGAAACGGCTTAGGGCCGGGCAGAAAAAACATAAACAGTTACCTTCGGGTTCAGAACAGAATTTCACCAGCACGGTAATTATGCAGGCCGCCGGCGGCGGGAAAGGAAAAACGGGCATGACAGAAATTAAGATAGGTTTTTTGGGCATGGGCAATGTAGGCAGCGGAGCATATCGCATTCTGCGGGACAACGCGGAGGTGATAACGCACCGCGAGGGCATGCGCTATACTGTAACGGCGGCGCTTGTGCGCAATAAGAACAAAAGCAGGGGCGATATTCCCGGCAGCATACTTACGGAGAACCCCGATGATGTGCTGGAGAACCCGGAGATAGATATAGTTGCGGAGTTTTTGGGCGGAACGGAGCCGGCACGCACCTATATACTGCGCGCGCTGGAAAACGGCAAAACGGTGGTTACCGCCAATAAGGTGGTGCTTGCCAATTGCTGGCCGGAGCTGGAGGCGGCGGCCAAGGCGCACGGCGCGGGGCTTTATTACGAGGCCAGCGTGGCGGGGGGTATACCCATTATCCGCACGCTGCACTGCTCCATGCAGGCAAACCGCATAAATAAAGTAATGGGCATAATAAACGGCACCACAAACTATATTCTCTCCGCCATGACGCAGGAGGGAAAAAGCTACAAGGAGGCGTTGGCGGAAGCACAGCGCACGGGGCTTGCGGAGCCGGATCCAACGCTGGATGTGGAGGGGCTGGACGCCGCATACAAGCTTTCCCTGCTTGCAAGCATAGCCTTTCATTCCAAGGTGCCGGTGAGCATGGTATATCATGAGGGCATAACCGCCGTAACAAAGCAGGATATTGCCGTGGGCAAGGAGCTGGGGCTTACCCTTAAGCTGCTGGCAATAGGCAAAAAGGGGCAGGACGGCATTGAGGTGAGGGTTCACCCGACCTTTATTCCGGACGGACATCCGCTTTCTTCAATAAGCGGAGCCACCAACGCCGTATATCTTGACTGCGATGCGCTGGGCGAGCTGGTGCTTTCCGGTCAGGGCGCGGGCTCACTGCCCACGGGCAGCGCGGTGGTAAGCGATATCATATATGCTTCAAAGCAGAAGGAGCATTCCTACTGCACCTTCCGCAACAGCGACGATGTGCCGCGTGAGGGCTTTAATAACAATTGGGAAAGCGAATACTTCGTTTCCATATGGGCGCCTGACAAGCCGGGTCTGCTTGCAACTGTGGCGGGGATATTTGCTTCGTGCGATATCTCCATAGCCTCCATGATACAAAAGCGCGAGCGCGCAGAGGGCGACCGGGTGCCGGTGATATTCCTCACTCACCGCTGCCGCGAGCAAAGCATGAAAAAGGCAATAGAGGGCATAAGCGCCGTGGACGGACTGTCCTTGGGCGGCATGATCCGCGTTGAGGCCATGAGATAAGTCGGCGCAGCCGCTTTGAAAAAACAAAACTCAAAAAGAAAACATTTCGGTGCGCGGCAAAAGCCGCGGAGGTTATTTTTGATGATCTGCAAAAAGGAAAACGCAAAAACGGAAAAACGGGAGGCCATGCGGGGCGGAAACGGCACGGTAATGCTGGAGCACCCGTTTGAGGAGCTGCCGTCGGGCTGCCGGCTTGTAAGCGTACTCACTTTGGAAAAGGGAGCGGGCATAGGCGAGCATGAACACCGTCAGGAGGCGGAGCTGTTCTATGTGCTCTCCGGCGCCGCAATATATACGGAAAACGGAATACCCTTTATGCTGGCGGCGGGGGACAGCGCCATGGTGCGCAACGGCAGGCACTCCGTGGAGGGAATAAGCGACGAGCCCTGCAGGATACTTGCCGTAATAGTAAACGACGTACAGTAAAGCCGCATATATCCGGGCCGGGAAATAAGGAAAAAATACAACGGCATACGAAAATGCGGCTATTGATAAAACAACAGTCATAAAAAATATTCCGTCATCGGCGCCTGTGCGCTTTTGCGGAAGAAGGGGATGGATATATATGCAGCAGCAAAAAGGTAATCTGAGCGTCAATACCGAAAACCTGATGCCCATAATTAAAAAATGGCTTTACAGCGACAGGGATATTTTCCTGCGCGAGCTTGTAAGCAACGCCTGCGATGCCGTAAGCAAGCTGAATAAGATAGCATCACTGGGCGAGGCAAAGCCGGTGGAGAAGCCGGAGGTTCGCGTGCAGCCCAATGCCGAGGCGGGTACAATCACCGTTGAGGATAACGGCATAGGCATGACGGCGGAGGAAATAGAAAAATATATAAACCAGGTGGCGTTTTCCGGCGCTGCGGAGTTTATGCAGAAGTACGAAAAAACCGGGGCGGACGGCATAATCGGGCATTTCGGCTTGGGCTTTTATTCTGCGTTCATGGTGTCGGACAGCGTGGAGATAGATACGCTGTCCTATCAGGAGGGCGCCGAGCCGGTACACTGGGAAAGCGACGGCACGGTGGAATACACCATGTCGCAGGGCAAGAGAAAAACGCCGGGCACGGTGATAACGCTGCACATCGCGCAGGATTGCCGTGAGTTTCTGGACAGCGCGGAGCTTGCCAAAATATTGAACAAATATTGCTTCTTTTTGCCCTATCCCGTGTTATTGGGCGAAGAGAAGGACGGCAAAACCGATTTCCGGCAGATAAACGATACCGATCCGCTGTGGAACAAGCCCGCAAGCGAATGCACGGACGAGCAATACCGCGAATTCTACCGCAAGGTGTTCTACGATTATAACGATCCGCTGTTCTGGATACATCTTAATGTGGAGTATCCCTTCCGGCTTAAGGGCATACTGTATTTCCCCAAGCTTACTCAGAACATCGACACCATGCAGGGTCAGATAAAGCTGTACAACAATCAGGTGTTTGTGGCGGATAATATAAAAGAGGTCATTCCGGAGTTCCTTATGCTGCTTAAGGGCGTTATCGACTGCCCGGATATGCCGCTTAACGTTTCCCGCAGCTTTTTGCAGAACGACGCCACCGTGCGCAGAATATCGGCGCATATAACCAAGAAGGTGGCGGACAGGCTCACCGGAATGTTTGAAAGCGAGCGGGATAAATATAACGAATACTGGAATGACATCGGGCTGTTTATAAAATACGGCTGCATGAAGGATGAAAAATTCTACGACCGTATGAAGGATTGCATTATATATAAAACCGTGCAGGGCGATTATCTTACTCTGGACGATTATCTTGCGGATGCCAAGGACAGCCACGAGAACAAGGTATACTATGTTACAAACGAAATACAGCAGGCACAGTATATAAAGCTTTTCAATCAGCATGATATAGACTGCGTGCTGCTGGACGGACCGGTGGACGGGCCGTTTATCAGCTTTATCGAAAGCAAGCGTCAGGGCGTCACCTTTACGCGTATAGATTCCGATCTGGGCGCGCTGCTTGGAGAAAGCGCCGGCTTTGACGGCCTGTGCGGCGAATTTACCGCCATGCTGGACGATGCCAATACAACGGTAAAGGCGGGCAGCATTGCTTCGGATATGCCGGCGCTGCTGTTATTGGATGAGCAGAACCGCCGTATGCAGGATATGAGCCGGTATTACAGCGGCCTGAACATGGAGGGAATGTTCCCCGGCAAGTATACCCTTACCCTGAATACAAACAGCGAGCTTATAAAAAAGCTGGGGCTTATGGCGCCGGGCGAGGAAAAAACGCTTATCATGCATCAGGTCTATGACCTTGCAGCGCTTGCGAATGTTCCGCTTACTCCCGAAAGAATGACGGAATTCTTAAAGCGCAGCACGCAGGTGCTGGATAAGCTGGCAAAGGCGGAGGAAGGCCAAAGCAGCGCAGCGGCGAAGGCACCCGCTGAGACAGAGGCAGACGGCGGAGCGGAAGCAAAGGCTTAAAGCACCTTATCAAACACGAAAGGAGACAGACTTATGACGGATCAGGTCAAAGCGATAGCCGAGCGTATAAAGGAATTAAGAGAGATATGCGAGTATACTCCGCAGCAGGTCGCAGAAGCGGCGGGAGTGTCGGTGGAGCAGTATATGACCTTTGAAGAGGGCGGACGGGATATCCCGGTAAGCGTGCTGTATGCGCTGGCGGATTTCTATAAGGTGGAGATGGTAACACTGCTTACGGGCGGCGACGCCCATTTGCGCACCTACACGCTGGTGCGCAAGGGCGAGGGAATTAAGGTTCACAGGCGCGGCGAATACACCTACAACTCCCTTGCATATAAATTCATGTGCAAAAAAATGGAGCCGCTGCTTGTAACTGCGCCGCTGGAAAACGGCGAACATATAGATACCTCCAGCCATGAGGGGCAGGAGTTTGAATATGTTCTTGAAGGAACGCTGCGGCTTATAATGGGCGGCAGGGAGCTGCTGCTCAATGAAGGCGACTGCATATATTTTGATTCCACCATTCCGCACGGAATGCGCTCGGTTGGAGATAAGGAAGCGAAAATGCTGGTGGTAATAGTTTGATAAAGCGGCGTTTTGGCCGCATGGAAGCACGGATAAAAGGGAGCTATAACGCCCGCAGGGAAATTGCGGGGATAATCAGGAAGGTAATACGGTACAGATGAATTTTGCACAGAGATATTTGGATACTGACTGCGGCAGCTATGAGGAAATGCAGCAGCGCTTAAAGCTCAGGATCCCGGAAAAATTTAATTTTGCATTTGACATAGTGGACGAATATGCACGGCTCTGCCCGGAAAAACGGGCGCTTGTGTGGTGCAACGATAAGGGAGAGGAAAAGCAGTTTTCCTTCGGCGAGATATCCCGTCTTTCCAAAAAGCTTGCGGCTTCCCTTTACAAAATGGGTATACGCAAAGGCGATTTTGTAATGCTCATAATGAAGCGCAGAGCGGAGTATTGGATAACCTACCCCGCGCTGCATCGCCTTGGCGCAGTGGCAATACCGGCCACTCACATGCTTACAAAGAAGGATGTGGTGTATCGCAACAATGCAGCCGGAGTAAAAATGATAATTGCGGCGCAGGATGAAAACATTCTTGAGCATGTGGACGCCGCCATGGCGGATTCCCCGACGCTTGAGCACCGCGTGCTGCTTGGCGGCGCGCGCGAGGGCTGGGAGAGCTTTGATGAGCTGCTCTCAGAGGGCGATGAAGGCTTTGTTCCGCCGGTGCGCGCGGGCGGGGACGACCCGATGCTTATGTTTTTCACCTCCGGCACTACCGGCATGCCTAAAATGGTGCTGCACGATTTCAATTATCCGCTTGGCCACATAATAACGGCGGTCTACTGGCACAAGGTGCTGGACGACGGGCTGCATATCTCCGTGGCGGACACCGGCTGGGCAAAGTGCGGCTGGGGCAAATGCTACGGCCAGTGGATAGCGGGCAGCGCACAGTTCGTCTATGATTACGACGGCAAGTTCAACCCCATGAACCTGATAACCGCAGTAAGCCGGCACGGGGTAAACACCTTCTGCGCTCCGCCCACCATATACCGCTCCCTTGTAAAGCAGGATCTTTCGGAAATTGATTTTTCCTCCTTTACGCATTTTACAACGGCAGGCGAGCCGCTTAACCCGGAGGTGTTCCGCAGGTGGCGCGAAATAAGCGGACACCGTATATTCGAGGCCTTCGGGCAAAGCGAGGGCACGCCCATACTGGGTACATATTATTTCATGGAGCCTAAGGAGGGCAGCACGGGCAAGCCGAATCCGCTGCTTAATGTCGACCTTGTGGACGAGCAGGGCAACTCCATCGGCACGGGTGAGGAGGGCCTTATTGTGCTGCGCGTGGGGGACGGAAAGCCCGCGGGGCTTTTCTGCGGCTATTATAAAGACCCGGAAAAAACAGCCGAGGTGTGGAAAAACGGGCTTTATTACACCGGCGATGTGGCATGGCGCGATGAAGAGGGCTTCTATTATTTCATAGGCCGCAGCGACGATGTTATAAAAAGCTCAGGCTACCGTATCGGCCCCTTTGAGGTGGAAAGTGCGCTTATGGAGCACCCGGCGGTGCTGGAGTGTGCCGTTACCGGCGTGCCGGATATTGACGGCGACCGCGGACAGCTTGTAAAGGCGACGGTGGCGCTGGTGAAGGGCTGGGAGCCGACCGACGAGCTTAAAAAAGAGCTTCAGAACCATGTAAAGCGTATAACCGCGCCCTATAAATATCCCAGAATCATTGAATTTGTGGAAGAGATAGATAAAACAATAAGCGGAAAAATGAAAAGAAAGGCCATACGGGAAAGGGACGAGAAAAAGTGATCGAGCTGCTTTCGCCCGCAGGAAACAGGGAGAGGCTGGAATATGCGCTGGCTTACGGCGCGGATGCCGTATATATGGCGGGCAGCAGGTATTCACTGCGCGCCTTTGCCGATAATTTCGAGCCGGATGAGCTGAAAAGCGCGCTGGAGCTTGTGCATTCAAAGGGCAAAAAGGCGTATATTACCGTAAATATATACGCGCATAATTCGGATATAGACGGCATGGAGGACTATTTCCGCTTCCTGTATGATATAGGAGCGGACGCAGTGCTGGTTTCCGACCTCGGAGTGCTGGAGGCGGCAAAAAAGGGAGCGCCGGAGCTGCCGGTGCACATCTCCACACAGGCAAATGTTACAAACTATGCCGCGGCGCGGTTTTTCTGCAATGCCGGAGCCGAAAGAATAGTGCTTGCCCGCGAGCTGTCAATTGAGGAAATAGCCCTGATACACCAAAAGGTTCCCCAAGCGGAGCTGGAGGCCTTCGTTCACGGCGCTGCGTGCATATCCTATTCCGGCAGATGTCTGCTTTCGGATTATCTTACCGGCCGCAGTGCAAATCAGGGCAAGTGCGCTCAGCCCTGCCGCTGGGGCTATGAGCTTGTGCCGCAGGGGCGCGCCGACAGCTTTCCCATAGCGCAGGACGAGCGGGGCACATATATCCTTAACAGCAAGGATCTGTGCATGATAGACCATCTGGGCGAGCTTGCGGATGCGGGAGTGACCTCCTTTAAGATAGAGGGCAGAATGAAAACGGCATATTATACCGCCGCCGTAACCAATGCCTACCGCAGGGCAATAGACCGCCTTGAGGCGGGGCTGGAGCCGGATTCTACCCTTAAGGAGGAGCTTGCAAAGGCGGCAAACCGCGAGTTTACCACCGGCTTTTATTTCGGGCCCGTTCAGAACGGGCAGCGCTACGAAAGCAGCAAGTGCCGCCAGAGCCACGAGTTTGCGGCGGTGGTGCTCTCCTCTAACGGGGAGTATCTCACGCTTGAGCAGCGCAACCGCTTCCGCGTGGGGGATGTGCTGGAGGTGCTGTCCCCCGAGCCCTCCCGCTGCGGGCGGAAATTCACGGTGGAAAGCATCATTTCCTCCCAAGGCTGCAGCGTTCAGGCGGCGCCCAATCCGCAGGAAAGGGTAAAGGTGCCCTGCACTCTGCGGCTTGAATATATGGATATCTTAAGACGGAAGCTGTAATAAATACAGGCCTTCCGCATGGCAAACCGGAAAATTAAACAGCAGCAAAGGGCCGCATGTGCGGCCCTTTTTTGATTATAACGGGTGATTTTCGGCGTGCAGCCTCAAAAAAACTTTCCGAAAGCGTGAATATCAAAGAGCGGATATATTGAAAAATATTACAATATCGCTATTGACTTTCGCAATCGGATATATTGTGTGAAGGGGGGAGGATACCAATGGGCATCCTTAAGCGGGTATAAGCCCGATAAAAATAATACAAAAGGAGAAGAACAATGAAAAAGAAAACTATATTGCTGATAGCCCTTGTGATTATGGTGACGGGCGCGGCGGTTTGGGGCGTCAGCGCGCTTGCTGGGCAAAAGGTCAGCCTGAACAGTGCGGATTTTTATGCCGACTGTGCAAAAAGGGCAAATGAAGCCCAGCGCGGGCAGCTGAAGGCGCTGGAAAATGACGAGGGAGTGCTGTATCAACGCTCGGCACTGGAAATAATCGGACAGTTAGACAAATCGGCGCCGCGGCTGAGTGCGGATAAGGCATCGGAGCTTGCGGGCACATTATCCGGCGAAAAGCTCAGTCAGGCCTGCGATAAAATAGCGGGGGCGCCCGATATGCGCAGAGACGGCAGCGGCATAGATGTGCTAATATATAATTTTGATGCCGCCGCAAGCGGACGGCTGGTAATAGTAAACGGTCAGGGCTTTGTAGAACATAAAAATGCTCAGGGCGAGTATGTAACGCTTCAGCCGGACGGCACCGTAACGGCGGGGCCTACGCTCAGCGCGGACTAAAGGCATAAAAAGCGTATAAATGCTGCCGGGCAGCGCCCGGCAGCACGGAAAACCAAGTAAATACGGCATAGCAAAAGCCGCTCTTTTATAAAAAGGGCGGCTTTTCAGCATCAAAATATATTGCAGGCAAGGGCGAGAGCTAGTCTGTATTCCGAATTACCTTAATACAGCTTTGCGCCCGCCGGAATGTGCGGATCCACCATCAGCAAATGCAGCTTTTCTTCGCCCTCTTCTTCATGAATGGCGGAAAGCAGCATACCGCAGGAGTCGATGCCCATCATCGCTCTGGGAGGCAGATTGGTGATGGCAATGCAGGTCTTGCCGACCAGCTCTTCCGGTTCATAATAGTCGTGAATACCGCTTAAAATGACCCGATCTACGCCGGTTCCGTCATCCAAAACGAACTTTAAGAGCTTTTTGGACTTCTTCACGGCTTCGCATTCCTTAACCTTCACGGCACGGAAATCGGACTTAGCAAAGGTGTCAAAATCCACGAAATCCTTAAACAGCGGCTCGATCTGAACATTGGAAAAATCGATTTTTTCTTGCGTCTCGGGAGCCGTCTGAGCAGCCTCCGCAGGAGCCGAAACACGCTTTTCAACCTTCTTGTCGGAGTCAAGCGGCTTCATCGTGGGGAAGAGCAAACAATCGCGGATGCTGGCAGTATCGGTAAGCAGCATTACGAGGCGATCCACCCCTATTCCGAGGCCCCCGGTGGGCGGCATGCCGTATTCCAAAGCGCACAGGAAATCCTCGTCCACATCGCAGGCCTCGTCGTTGCCGGCGGCCTTAAGGGCGGCCTGAGCCTCAAAGCGGGCGCGCTGATCTATGGGATCGTTCAGCTCGCTGAAGGCATTGGCGTGCTCTCTGCCCACGATAAACAGCTCAAAGCGTTCGGTATATGCTTCATTGCCCGGTATGCGCTTTGCAAGAGGGGATATCTCCACCGGGTGCCCGGTGATGAAGGTGGGCTGTATGAGCTTTTCCTCGCAATATTCTTCAAAGAAAAGGTTGAGTATGTCGCCCTTTTCGTGACGCTCCTCATAGGCTATGCCGTGCGCCTTTGCCGCAGCGCGCGCCGCTTCAAGGTCTGCAAGGGTGTCAAAATCCACTCCGGAATACTTTTTAACGGCGTCCTTCATGCTTAAACGCTCAAAGGGCTTGTCAAGATCAATGGCTACGCCGCCGTAGGTGATCTGCGCCGTGCCCAGCACATTTTTTGCAACCGTGCGTATAAGCTCCTCGGTAAGATCCATCATGCCGTTAAAGTCGGTATAGGCCTGATACAGCTCCAAAAGCGTGAATTCCGGGTTGTGCCGTGTGTCCATGCCCTCGTTGCGGAACACGCGGCCTATTTCGTATACCCGCTCAAAGCCGCCCACTATCAGGCGCTTTAAGTGCAGCTCAAGCGCGATGCGCAGGTACATATCAATATCAAGGGTGTTGTGATGCGTAATAAACGGACGGGCGTTTGCGCCTCCCGCAATGGTGTGCAGCACGGGAGTTTCCACTTCCAAAAACCCGCGGTCATCCAGCACGCGGCGAATCTCGCTTATAATGCGGCTGCGTTTTACGAATACATCGCGAACCTCGGGGTTTACTATAAGGTCAACATAGCGCTGACGGTACCTTGCATCGGTATCCTTCAGCCCGTGGTATTTTTCCGGCAGCACCTGAAGGGATTTGCTCAGCAGGGTCACGCTTTGGGCGTGCACGCTGATCTCGCCGGTGCGGGTGGTGAAAACATACCCCTTTACACCCACAATATCGCCTATATCCATGCTTTTGAAGGCGGCATAGTTTTCCTCGCCCAGGGAATCGCGCGAAACATAAAGCTGTATGCTGCCCGAGCCGTCCTGAAGATGGGCAAAGCCGGCTTTGCCCATTATGCGCTTGCTCATAATACGCCCGGCTACGGAAACATTCATTTCCTCTCCGTCGGTATATGTATCCTTGATTTGCTGTGCATGATGGGTCTGATCGAATTTTGTTATCTGATAAGGGTTGCAGCCGGCCTGCATAAGGGAGGAGAGCTTGTCGCGGCGGACGCGCAATACCTCCGTAAGCTCGGAAGCCGACGGACTCTGGGTCTGTGACATATGTAAAGATCCTTTCTTTTGGGTGCTTTTGTGCATAAAGATTTCCGCACTGTCCGCAGGGAGCGGCCGGACGGGAAAGACACGCAAACGGTCTGTTATGCCCGAATTGATTTATTATGCTTGCTTTTTATTTTTTCTTGCGGCCGTTTTTATCGCCCTCGATAGCGATAATCTTAAAGGCAAGCTCGCCCGCCTTGGTTATTACATGAACAACATCACCGATGGCCTTGCCGTTTATGGCCTGACCTACAAGCGAAGAGCTGGACAGGCAGTTTTTAAGCGGATCCGCCTCGCTGGTGCCCACATAGGAATAGGTTTCCTCTTCGTTTGCATCCATATCAAGAAGGGTTACGGTGCAGCCCTCCTTTACATGGTCATAATGCGACTCCTTAACATATACCACCGCATGCTCTATACGGTGCTGCATTTCTTCAATTTCCGCTTCGACCTCGGCCTGCTCCTGCTTTGCCGCGTCATACTCGCTGTTCTCGGAAAGGTCGCCGTAGCTGCGGGCCTCGGCTATACGCTTGGAGACCTCTATACGCCGTACCTTGAGATAATAATCCAGCTTTTCCTTAAGCTCGGCAAGGCCTTCCTCGCTGATTTTATACTGCATTTGATTGTCCGCCATATGATTCTCCGTTTCTTTGCCGTTTTACTCTGCCGCCGCGGTATATAAATGCCATATAAACGCAACGCCTATGTGCATAACAGAGCAGAATAAGCATATTTTATCGTCATATTATATAATCGCGGGGCGATTCTGTCAATTCCCAAAACATAAACGGGCGCAAAAGGCGGCAAAAATCGTTGCAGATCATTGCATATAACCGTAAAAAAGCGCCCTTGAGCAGGCCGCAACGGCCGCCGCGGCCGGGCCCGCCCTGCGGGCAGACCCTCTGCCGGTCATGCGGCATGACCGCCCCGACGCGTTCGCGTCCTGGCCGCGGCAGCTGCGCCCGCAGCCTTGCAGCCGCAGCCGTCCTTTAATCGCGCCGCCGCGCCCGCAGCCTTAATTCAGCAGCGCCAGAGCGTAACCCAAAACTGCGGCAGCCGTAAGCCAGATAAGCTGAGGGAAAAGCAGCCATGCTGCCGCCGGACTTACGGGCTTAATGCGCGTAAATGCAAGCAGCAGAAGTACAAAGTATACAAATATTATAATTTCACCAACGGCGGGCAGCGCCAGCACAAAAACCGCAAGCACCCAAAGAACATGGAAAACCGCGCACAGGCACAGCATTATCAGAACTTCGGTGCGCTTTTTTGAGGCGGGCGCAGCGGAAAAATACAGTGCGCAGGCGAAAAAGGTAAGGGCGTATATTATTCCCCATGCTATGGGAAAAACAATGTCCGGGGGCTGGAACGACGGCTTTATAAGCTTATCAAACATCGGACGGCCCATAATGCTCAAAGCCGTTGCCGCGCCGGCGGTAATCAGTACGCTTACAAGGGAAACAAGGGTGGGAGCAAGCCGGAATTTTTTATTCATATTCTCCTCCGTATTTTTCAAACAGAATGTGCCGCAAATACCGTTGCAGCCGATATAAATAAGTATATGCTTCCGTATGCCGTTTATTCGAAAAGCAAAAAAAGGCGGCTTGGCTGTTGTATTCGCTTTGTCGGCGGATGAAAAAAGACGCCGTGAAGGCGCCTTAAAAAACTCTTAATTTATTCAGTTATTCCGAAATATTTCCCGGGCGGCGCTGCGGTTTCGCTGCCTCTTTACTTTTTAAGCTCCGCATACTGGGCGGCAGTCATGCCGTAAACATAACGGTCGGCAAAGGAGCCGTTATCAAGCAGGATATCGTCCGTAAGCATACCTTCTTTGCGGAAGCCGAGCTTTTCGGCAAGCCGCTGAGCCTCGATATGATCGGTATCTATGGAAAGAGTGACCTTGTTGTAGCCCAAAGTTTCAAAGCAATTGGCAAGCATTTCGCAGGTGGTGCGGTAGGCAATGCCGCGTCTGGTGAATTCTGGCTGGCCGATAAGGATATAGTATTCCGCCTTGCGGTTATGCTCATCAATGTTAAAAAGACCCACCATGCCTATGGGCTTTTTGGTGCCGTCCTCATAAAGAGCGTGGATAATAAAATCGTTCCGGCCGCGGTCTATAAGCGAACGCTGGAACCATTGCGCGCCCGCCTGCTCTCCGGCGGGAAGCTGGGTGTGAAAATGCTTTGTAAGCGCCTGATTGCTGCTCCATGCTATAACAGCCGGAATATCGCTTCTTTCTGCTTTGCGGATACTTAAACGAAAGCTTGCCATGACCTGCACATACCTTTCTGCCGCCGCGGGATGCTTGCAAAAAAACATGTAAATTGCGGCGTGTAAGAATTTATTGACATATCAATGCCCGTTTTACTTTACCGCAGGCTCCTTTGATATTGAATCACGGCATCACACGGTGAAAACGAAGCAATTATAAATATCTGCATGATAATTACTTACGATATTTACTGTATTATAACAAACATTTTCGGGTTTGTGAATATATATTTTGCAAATTGTTGCCCTTTTTGCGCAAAAAACCGCTATTTTAACGAAAAAAACGGAAAATCCGGCGAGATCGCGGCAATGCACTTGCGGCCTGAGTACGGCAAAACCTTAAAACAACGGCATCGGATATTGCAGCAGCTTCGCCGCGCCGGGCCCTGCGGGCCCCGGCGTGCGCCGGCGGCGCCCGCCTCGCGCCTTGCCGCCCTTACGCAAGCAGGCTTGCCGGGCGTCCGCAGCGCTTGCGGCGCGGCTTATCGGTTTCGCAGCTTTTCTCATCTCCGCCCCTGCAAATGCCGTATACCGCTTTTCTCCGCAGCGAACATCGTACGGCGCAAAACAGCCGCCCGTCTTACTCAAATGTAAGACAAGCGGCCGTGCTTGTATAGATAAGTGTAATTGCATACGGTTCTGAAGGCGGCTATAATAAATCATGAACCGTGGGTGCATGCCTGACAGCCGCATAATACAGCCGCATGCCTGTTAAAGAGGAATATTATCCCCGCAGACGGCGGTACACCGTAATGCGGGTGCCCGATTCAAGAATAGCGCCTTCATCAAGGCCGGGGTTCTGCTGCGCAAGCTCCTGCGGGGCAATACCCAATTCCTCGCCCACGGAAAAAAGCGTCTCTCCGCTGCGGGCAATGTATATGCACAGGCCGCAGGGCTTTTCCCGCGGGGCGGTTGCTGTAAAATCGGTAAGCACGCGCAGCGTGCCGGGGGAGGACACCGTAAGCCCCAGCTGCAGCACCATGCGTATTTCGCACTTGCTGCCCGCAAGGGCCGCCTGAAGAGTGTCAATATCCGGGCAGGCAAATACCGTGCTTGCGGGCGTGCAGCTGCAATCGGTGTTAAGCTCAAAATCGGCATAGGTGTCAAAGCCGGTCAGCTCCCCCGTGCCGGAGGCAATGTACAGCACCCGGAAGCAGGCCCGCATCATAAGGCGGACTGTGCCGCTTTGCGCCTCTGTGCTCAGCGTCTGCACATAGGCGTTAACGGCGCATATCCGTGCAATCGGCTGTGCGCCCTGCGGCGCGTCCAGCAATATGCGTACGCTTTGCCTGCGCACAAGACATTCAATGCCTGGCAGCTCCGCATTTGAAAAGCTGCATTGGGTTTTGTCAACGGTGCTGTAAGCGGCGGTAACCGCTTTGACGCTTCTTTTGCGGCTTACGCAGGCGGTGCAGCAAAGGCTTATATCGCAGGCAAGCACGCGCCGCTCACCCTGCTCGTTGTCCTGCGGCAGCACCGTGCCCTCCTCCGGGGATATATCAAGGCATACCGTGTCATCGGGCTGTACGCCGGGGGCCTCTATTACGGCGGAAAAAGGAATGCGGTCCGCCACCTGCGCTACCGGCTCGTATTCATCGCTGCCGGAGTACAGAACGCTCAGCACAACATCTCCCGATACCATAACCGCGTCGGTGTCGGCCTGTACGCCGTTTATGCATACGCTGGGGGATACCTGAAGGCACTGCTCCACCTCCGGCATGCGCACGCTAAGCTCTATGTTCTCCCGCACGGCGGTGCGCTGCGTAAATATCCCCACAAGAGCGGAGCATTCGGCCTCCGTGCTTAAAAGCTGAACATCGGGGGAGACTATATCCGTAATAACCTCGGTTTCAACAGGCGAAGCGATAAAAAAGCACACCTGAACCGTAACCTCCAGCACCGCGCTGCTGCCCTCCATGCGGCATTTGCACATTGTTACCCGTGCTCTTGCCGCTGCGGCGGAGTTTTCGGCAGCGGGCACGGCTACGGCAAAATCCTGCTGCGCCTGCGAGGTTTCGGGGGTTTCCCCCTCAAGGGTCACTCCGCCCCGCACAACGCCCTCGGCGCGTGCCTCTCCGCCCTGTACGCGGCAGGAAACCACATAGGCCCGTGCATTGCCGCACAGCACCTTACGGTCCGTGCCCGCAAGGGGAAGTATCATGCGCAGGGTCTGCTCTGCGCTTGTCATGCTTACAGTGTCGCAATGAAGCTGCTCTTTATTTATTTCCATATCCGTTCTTCCTCCCTGATATATGCTGCTATACCATACGCGCACGCGGTGGGGATTATTCAAACTTTTTTGGCCCTGCGGGCTTGAAAAAGCAAAAAATACGGCGGCGCGCAAAGGAGAAAAGGAATAAATGTGCAGATAAAAACCCTTGAAAGACAAGGAGAAGTGAGGTATAATCCGTATCGAGAGCCGAAAGGCACAGACAAATAAAATTAAAACGGAGAAAAGCAATGCAGTTTTTGATAATTCGCCACGGCGACCCCGATTAAGTGCACGATTCCCTCACCGAAAAGGGCTTTCGGGAGGCGGAGCTGCTGGCCCGACGGCTTAAAAAGGAGGGCGTGGATAAAATATATGTATCGCCCTTGGGCAGAGCGGCGGCAACGGCCGCACCCACCGCAAAAGCGCTGGGGCTTGCGCCGGAAACTCTGCAATGGCTGAGGGAATTTCCCGTTACGCTGGCGCAGACGGGGCATAACCCGAATCCGCAGGGCAAATGCCCATGGAATATTTTTCCCGATGAGTGGCATGCGCAGGAATGTGTGTATGATAAAGACGGATGGAGGGATTTTTCGCTGTACCGCGATACCGGCATAGCGGAGTATTACGATATGATCTCCGGGGAGCTGGACGCCCTCTTTGAGCGGCACGGCTATGTGCGCGATAACGGCTTTTACCGCATAAAGCCGGGGTATGAAAACAGCAGGGAGACCGTGGCGCTTTTCTGCCATCACGGCGTGGGGTGCGCGCTGCTTGCCCATATATGCTCCGTGCCCCTGCCTCAGTTTTGGCATACATTTTTTCTTACCACCAGCAGCGTAACAAGAATCCTTATGGAAAAGCACCGCCCGGACGGACGCAGCGCCGTGGCGCGCATTATTGCCCTTGCCGATACCTCCCATCTTTATGCGGGAAATGAGCCCGTGTCCTCCTCCGGCCTGCATTCGCCCATTGAATAAAACAGGGCGGGGAAAACGCATGCGTAATGCGTGCCTAATCAAAGCCTTTTCTGCGGGAAAGTGCATAAAAACCCCTTGACGGACACAAAAACCGATGATATAATACCCGATGTTAATGAAATATTCCCATCTTACCGTAGACAGCAGGTGCTTTTGCGTAAATCCTGCCGAGGCAAGAGAGTCTCAGCTATGTTCTGATTCCCTCATGTCGCGCGGCATGGGGTTTTTTGTTGGCAAAAAACTTACAGGAGGGAAATGCAATGTCTGAAGCTGCAATCAGTGCAAAGAGCGAAATAGTCAGCCAGATCAAGGACAAGCTTTCAAGAGCAAAGAGCGTTGTGATCGTTGACTATCGCGGTCTGACTGTAAGCGAGGTTACGGAGCTTCGCAACAATATGCGCGCCGCCGGTGTGGAGTACAAGGTACTCAAGAACACCATGATGAGCCGCGCATGCGAGGAGCTGGGCATCACGGGCGTGGAGGAGCATCTTTCCGGCCCCAGTGCTTTCTGCTTCGGTTACGATGATCCGGTATCCGCGCCGAAGATCATGAAGGAGTTTGCCGAAAAGGTAAACAAAACCGAGATCAAGGGCGGTATTATGGATAATGCCGCAATTGACAACAAGGTAGTGGAGAAGCTGGCGTCTACCCCCAGCAAAGAGGTTCTTCTTACAAGACTTATGTGGTCCATCACCGGCAGCGTTCGTTCGCTGGCTATCGGCCTCAACGCAGTCAAGGAGAAGATGGAGGCTTAAGTCTCCAAAGACAAACATTAAAATTATTTAATCGGAGGAAATTATCATGACTATCGCAGAAATCGTAGAAGCTATAAAGTCCATGACCATTCTTGAGGTTGCTGACCTCGTAAAGGCTATTGAGGATGAGTTCGGCGTATCCGCGGCTCCCGTTGCGGTTGCCGGCGGCGCTGCTCCCGCTGCTGCTGCGGCTGAGGAGAAGACCGAGTTTGATGTTGTTCTTAAGGAAGTCGGCGCCAACAAGCTGGCTGTTATCAAGGCTGTCCGTGAGATCACCGGCCTTGGCCTTAAAGAGGCTAAGGACATGGTTGAGTCCGCGCCCAAGACCGTTAAGGAAGGCGTTTCCAAGGACGAGGCTGAGACCCTTAAGGCTAAGCTGGCTGAGGCCGGCGCAGTTGTTGAGCTGAAGTAATCATCAACAAAAAAACAAAGCGCAGCTTTTGCCGCGGGATAATTCCCGCGGCTTTTTGTTTTTTACAGCCGTATTTATGCACATTTGCCGTAAAACCGCTTTGCATACATTCGCCGTTTCATTCTTCCGCGGGACGGAACACGGCTATTTCCTCCACCGTTTCCGCGCATATCTCAAGCAGAGCACCGCCTTTATATTCCGTGCAGGAAAACGATATTCTCTCCGGCGTTATCCCGTCAAGCCGCTCATCAAGCAGGCATCGCAGCCGGGCTTCGTTTTCCTTTAACAGCTCCTGAGGGGTTATACGCACCTTGCGCTTTTGCTGCTCGTAATATGTAATGCTTTCCGATAATACGGGCAGCCCCCGGTACATAATGGGGCGGGATTGCGAAACGGCGGTGTAATTTTCAAATTCCGGCCTTGCGCCGAAGCTGCGGCCGAAAATGCGCACGCCCTCTATGCGCTGCATTCTCCCCGTGGGCTCGGTAACCTCTTTTTCAAGGGGCAGCTGCATATATACCGAGGTCCACACCCGTGCGCGGCATTTGCCCATGGCGGCAACATAGCCCGCAGGCTTGCCGCCGTATATAAGCTCGCCGCTTATCAGCACCTGCCCGGGCAGCACCAGCTGCCCCGCACGCACCTTGGCCGTGCCCTGAAGCACGGTAAGCTCCTCTATTACCGCCGTTTTTTTGGCCGTAAGGTCGCCGGGCGTCATGTAGTCCGGCATTTCGGGCTCGTTTTTTTCCTTGACGGTCACGGTTACATACGCGCCCTGCCCGCTTACGCAGGCCCACTGCACGCGCCCGTCCCTTATAAGGGCTGCCTCCGCTTTTTCCAGCATTTCGCCGCTTGCCCTTGCGCCCGGCACTATGCCGCTTTGCGCAAGCTGCGCCATCACCCAATCGGGGCTTATCCCGTTTATGCCGTATATGCGGAAGAAAAACACCCGCCCCTGAAGCAGTATAACGGCAGCGGCGGTTATGACGGCGGCCGCGCCCAGTCCCGCACGGCGGAAAAGCTGCTTAAGCTTTACGGAAATGCCGCCGTTTTCCGCAATGCGCACCGGAAGCCCCGCGCCGCTTATTTTTGCTGCGTCGCCGGGGGTGCAAAGCGCGCTTATGCAGGTGGGGGAGAGGCGGCGCACACGGCGCAGCACGGCTCCCGTTTTCGCTATGCGGCCAAGCTCCCGCTCCGGGGTAAGGCTGCGCAGATATATGCGCACATAGCCTGTAAGCCGTATTCTGTCCATCACTCTTCCTCCGTTTCGCCGTGCCGCTTGTAGGATACGCTGCATATGCGCCCGGTAAGCACGAGCATGCCGCCGGAGAGCTCCTTTGCGCTGAGGTTCCGCCCCTCCAGGGCAATATCAAAATTGCGGCATACAAGGCACACGAGGCGGTCGCTGAATACGGGCATGGAGAGAAAATTCTCCACAGTGCAGTAGCTGTCCTGTATCAGATGCACCCCCACGCTTCCGAAAACCGCCTCGGGCGGCAGGTCTATAAAATGCGCTATGCGGGCCTGAGTGTCTCCGTTAAGGTGTTTGCGTTTCATTTTTTCCCCCTTGCACGGCAGCGGCGGCGCTTTTTATGAAGAAATGTCCGCCGTAACCGATTTGTCCGCGCTTTATTACATGCTTGATTATATGAACGGGGGCTTTATATAATTCCGGGGGGAGGCGACGATGAAAAGGATGAAGAATATGACGGGCATTTCGGAATTGCTTTTTTGTTCACAAAACCGACAAAAATTGCCGTTTTAATTGACATTAAAGCAGGTGTCGGATTATAATACAACCGTTATTATTTATATATTATGAATCGGATGCGCCTTGTTTTTTTCAAGGCACATCGAAAGGAAGTGCGGTTTTCAGATGAATCGGGATGCGGCAAATTCTGCTTCCGGGCAGAAAAAGAACAGGTGGAGTCTCGGAAAAAGGATCGTTGCCGGATGCGCGCTTTTGTTGGCTGTGGTGCTTTTGCTTCTGGGAGCAAGGTGGATATTCTCTGCCTCGGGCAATAAGCCGACACCGGGAGGGGAGGGCGTCATGGCTACGCCGCCTGCGGAGGGCGATCCGTCCATGTACACTCCCCAGCAGAACTTTGCCATGGCCTCGGGCGCGCTTTTGCAGCTGGACGGCTATACAAGCCGCACCACCGGCAATGTAGTAGCGGCTTTGGGCTTTATAAACTATGAGCAGACGGTGTCCAACAAGCGTACCGTAAACGGCAACGATGTTTTCAGCGAGGCAATAAGCCTTTCCTCCCTTAAAAAGGTGGGGGAGCAGAAATATTTTACCGGCCGCGAGGATGTGCTGGTGCGGAAGGCGGACAGCCTTTCCGCGCAGAGTGTTACATGGTCGGACAGCGCGTACAGGCTCAGCTGGGAGGAGTTTTACGGCACCTACGGCTTTGACCCGCGCGCTCTTACCTCCTTTATCGTAAACGAGCAGACCGTGATAAGCGAGGAAAGCCTTGACAACGGCGAGGGCAACTATACCTTCCGCTATGTGCTTACTCCCGAGTCGGCCTCCAATTACTGCCGCGAGGTAAAGGTCATGAGCGGGGCGTCGGATTACCCGGTTTTCAGCTCCGTGGTGCTCACCCTTACCGTGGATTCCCTCTGGCGACCGCTGGTGCTGGAGCGGGAAACCGTATATCAGGTTAATATCCCGGTCATCGGCAAGGCGGAATGCCATGAGCATCTGGTGGAGGTGTTCTCCGACTTCAGCAAAACCGAGGAGATCAAAAATGATGTAGGGGAAATAACCGACAAGCCGGAGGAAGGCAAGGACGATACCCTTAAGGAGATAGCCGATGCGCTGGCGGCGCAGCCCTGCTATAAAGTAAATCTCAGCGGAAGCGTAAACGGCTCCCTTACCGTGTTTGTCGCACTGGATGCTGAAAAGGAGCCGATAGCCGACGGCATAACCCTTCTTGCAAAGGGAGATATCGGCGCCGCGCAGCTGTTTATGGCCTATAAGGACGGGAAGCTGTATGCAAAAAGCGGAAATGTGAAGCTGGCCATGCAGAAGGATTCCGCAGTCGAAGCGGTAAAGGCGGTGTTTGAACTGCTTGGCAGAGAGCTGCCCAGCATAAACACTGACAGTCTTGATATAGACAGGCTTAAGGATAACCTTAAAATTGAGCAGAGCGAAAACGGGCTTACGGCCGTATACAGTGCATCGGGCATAGAGGCAACGGCACAGCTTGATACAACGGAGGGCTTCCGCCTTGTAAGCGCCGAGGCCAAAATAAGCAGCGGCGGCGTAACGGAGAAGATCACCGTGCGTCCGGCGGAAACGGCCGTGTTTGAGGATACTGACGACTGCTGCGATTTTACCGGCGCGGAAAACATCATAAAGGCATGGGCAAAGGCGGCGGGAGCGCAAAGCACCTCCTTTGAGGCCCGGCTTACAAGAAACGGCAAAACCTATAATGCGCAGCTTAGGCTTAATAACAAAACGGGCGAGCTGGAGATAACAGGCAATATAAACGGAGCGGATGTCCGCCTTGTGTACAGGGACGAGCTGTACATAAACATAGGCAATATTGCGGTAAAAGCGCAGAAAAGCGATATTTCCGCGCTTAAGGAGCTGCTTGCGCCCCTTATGCCGGATTCCGATGCGCTGCTTACGCTTATTCCGCAGGAGTATGTTGATTTTATAGTGAATTTTACTCCGCAGAGCGTGCTTGACGCCGTAAGCGGCCTGACATGGGACGGCAGCAAAATAAAGCTGGCTGCCCGCATAGGAAACGATGGGCTGAGCGCGAAAATAAGCGAAAATGAGCTGATTCTGGACGGCATAACGCTGGCGGGAGCACAAAACCGCGTCGAGGTGCGGCTTACCGGCACCGGCGATAAGCCCTGTGTATTTGATACGCAGGGCGAATACGCCGATGTGACGGAAGTGGCGCAGGCCGTAAGGGCAGCGTATAATACCGTTAAAAAGGACAGTATTTCCCTTAATGTGCGCCTGAAGGTGACGGCGGATGGCATTGCGGATTTTGAAACAAACGGCATTGTTACCCTTATAAGAAACGGCAGCAGCCTTGATGCGGAGGTTTCGCTTATAATAGGCGGCCGCGAGCTTAAGCTGGTATATGTCTCGGAGCACTTTACCGCGGATTATAACGGCATAAAGCTTACCGCCACCAAGGAACAGGTGCTGGGTGTGCTGGCGGCGGCAAAGGAGCTTACGGGGCTGGACATTCCGCTGCTTGACGGGCTTCTTCCCGAAGCGCCGCCGCTGCCTCAGGGGCTTAAGGAGCTGCTTGAGCCGGTTATAAGCGGCAGCGGAGAAGTGGGCAGGCATATTGCCTCTTTGGATGCCGCGCAGCTGCTTGCGGCAGTGAAATCGCTTAGCGTACAGGACGGCAAAGCGGTGCTTACAATGGATTCCGGGGCGCTTACCGGAGTGCAGGCCGGGGATACTGCGGTAACGCTGGAATACGGCGACGGTCTGCTTACAAGGGCGCTTTTGGAGAATATGCCTGTAAGCGCGCAGAAAACAATTACATTCGCTGCGGAATTTGCATATCCCGAGGGCGCCGAGGCGGTGCTGCCCGGCGACATTGCAAGCTATATTCCCTATGAATTCCTTAAGGAAACCGTGCAGTCCTGGCAGGCGGCGCTTAAAGACAAAAACCAACTGTTCAGGGTAACGCTTAATGCGGGGGATAAGAGCCTTGAGGCAACGGTGCGCATAAATGCCGAAACGGGCGAGGTGCTGCTTAATACGGAGATCAGCGGCATAGCGGTAAAGGCAGTATACAGCGACGGCGTTATATATCTGACCTCCGGCAATATAAAAGTGAAGCTGGCGGCAGAGGATATTTATATGCTGGCGGATAAGCTGGCCCCCATACTGCCGGAGGGCGAGGGCGAGCTTATAAGCGGAGATTATATTGATTTTATTTCCTCAATAAGTGCGGACAGTGTGCTGGAGGCCATAGACAGCCTGACCTATGTAAACGGTAAGGCGGTGCTTAAAGCGCACATCGGCAGCGATAAGCTTACCGGCAGCCTTGACGATAAGCGGCTTACCATTGACGGAATAACCGTGGCGGGCAAGACGGCGGGCATAACGGTGGAAATTGCCGGGATATCGGATACTCCGTTCAGAACGGATATCGCGGGCGAATATGCCGATGCGCCGGAGGTGGCGGATGCACTGGTTGCTGCTTATAATACATACAATAAAAACAGCTTCCGTTTGCAGGTGCAGCTGGAGGGCATGGCGGACGGCGTTATGACCGTTGAGTGCAGCGGCACGATTGAGCTGGTGCGCAAGGGAGACGGGCTGGATGCGCATGTTTATGTAAATATAAACAAAAAGCCGGTGGAGCTGACCTATGCACAGGGACGCTTTGCCTGCAATTACAACGGCCTTAAATTCTCCATTGCAAAGGAGCAGCTTATACCGATACTGGCTTCGGTAAGCGATACAATGGGGCTGGACATAGAGCTGCTGGATAAGCTGCTGCCGGTAAAGCCGGAGGATAAGATAGACCTTTCGGTGTTCAAAAAGTATGCAAAGGAATATCCGGCGCTTGAGCATATGAAGGGGCTGGATGCCAAAGGCCTTTTGGAGGCGGTTGTAAGCCTTGAGGCGGAATCGGGCAGGCTTACCCTTGTGATGGATTCCGAAAAGCTTACGGGTATTGAGAAAGCGGGAGAAAGCACGGTATATTTTACCTATGAAAACGGTCTGATTACAGGCGTGAGCGCGCAGCGGCTGCGCCCGTCGCAGAGCAATACTGCCGATTTTGCCGTAAAGATAACCTATCCTAAGCTGAATATTGCGCTGCCCGACCTTGCCGGCTATATAAACGCCGACAGCCTTAAAAAGCTTATGGGCGAGTTTGCCGCCACGGCGGAGCTGCGGCAGTACCGGCTTACCGGCAAGCTCAATGCAAAGCTGCTGCTGTTTAACGAGAACATTCCCTTTGATATGCGCTTTACGGTGGATGAAAAGGACAATGTGCGCGGGTGGGTGAAGTTTGATATCCCGTATGTGCCGGGGCTTACCCAGAGCAATAACGGTACCGTTACCGAGCTGTATCTTGAAAACGATGTGGTTTATATTAAGCGCGAAAGAAAGACCAAAAAGCTGACATGGAGGGGCTGGAAGTATTCTGCGGATTATGACTATATCAAGTTTGTAAACGAGAGCTTCACTGCGGACCCGATAAAGTACATTCAGTTTATATTCAACCTTACCGACGGCATAACGGATACCATAAGGGATTCCGTAACGGATGCCGGAAGCAGGGGCGAATTCCTGCCGGAGAAGGCGTTAAAGAACTTCCGTGCCGATTCGGAGTATCATTTTACGCTGGACGGAGCGTATATAACCGATGATAAGAATTTTTCCGATATAAAGCTGGATATACGCCCGTCGGGCGGATATTTGGACAGTTTGAAGCTGGAAACGAAGATAATATCCATTGTGAATATCAAGGTGGAGGCGGGGCTTGCGGACAGGGGCAAGCCGGTGGATATGAGCGTTATTCCGGGCGGACTGGCTGCGGACGGCAGATACAGATGGTATTAAAAAGCGTTGAAAAAGCGTTAAAAACCATTAAAAAAGCGTTGAAAAACGCATAAAAAACCGTGTAAAAAACGGTGCAAAACGCATACAAAAACACTGCGGGCAAAAAAGTGCCCGCAGTGTTTTTCTAATGGCAATTCTTTATTGATATTACCAGCCTTGCTCTTGAATATACTCTTTTATTGCAGCGTTGATTTTTGCAACATCAAAATCAGCTCCGCTGGAGGAGATGTAACCGCCTTCTGTAATCCCATAGCTGTAAGCATAATATGTATCGGATGTAGTGCCACCGAATCCATTCATTGCTTTTACTTCAGCGACATACGCTGTGGTCGAGCCGGATTTATAGTCGACATTTACAACAGAAACGGAGCCGGGATTCTTAAACTGTTTTATTACTTTAAGGAATGTATCAAAAAAGCCTTTCTCAGCTTTATTCAATTTATTATACGCAGTCGGGGTTTCGACAAAGACGGAGCATGAAGCGGTTTTTCCGTTTGATGTGACAGCTTCTATTGTTGCGCTCCCGTCGGCAATTGCGTAAATGGTACCGTCAACAACATTTACAATTGTATAGTCGGTAGATGTCCAAGTGATTTTTTGATCCTTTGCGTTTTCGGGCGAAACTATAACTTGAAGTGCATAACTCTTGCCCGGTTCAAGAGTTACGGTTGTATCTGACAATGAAATACTATTGACCTTGGCAGTGCCGCAGCCTGCAAGCAATGCTGAGGAAGAAAGCACTAAGGCTATTAGCAGTGCAAAAGATATTGTTTTTTTCATACTTTTTATCCTCTTTCTTTTTAATTTGTTTCGGGTATGATGTGCCCTTGGGAATATGGTGCGGGCTGGTCCCGGATTGCGCCGTTTTGCGGGCCGTGGATTCCGTTTTCACGGCACAGCCGGATGACGGCGGATTGCAAGCCCCGTTTTTCAGAGGCTTCTTTGGTTCTTGTTGTTTCTGCCATGCTTTATCTTCCTAAAAATAAAAAGTGCGCCAACCGAAGTCAGCGCACTCAAAAACGCAACTCCGATTGTCGCCAAACAAATCTTAAATGCAAAGGGTATCCCCTACTGTCATCCAAGTGGAGCTGCATTTTTAGCAAAGTCGTATCGGATGACAAGTAAACGGGTACACTGTACCTGTTATTATAATAATACAGGAAGACCCCAATTTGCAGTATTAAGATTTGTTTGGCATAGTTATTATATCGCTTATTGCAGCATTTTGCAATAAAAATATTTCAAAAATCGGCTTAATTTTCATTTTTTCAGCATGCGGGAATATAAAAAATCCCTCAAAGGAGGGATTTTATGAGCATTATTCGACAAAAAAGGTGCTTGGGAAAGACTTTATGGCTTAAGCATAACGGCTTCAGGGTAGGAGGGTGCCGTCGGCGGTGACGGTGAGGGTGCGGAAGGGGAGGGATTTTCCGCTTTTTTGCAATGCGGTTTTTGCTGCGTGCTCCAGCCCGCCGCAGCAGGGAACCTGCATGCGGACAACGGTTATGCGTTGGATGTTATTTAATTTGATTATTTCCGCTAATTTTTGAGAGTAGTCGGTATTATCCAGCTTGGGGCAGCCGATAAGGGTGATATGCCCCTTGATGAAGCGCTCATGGAAGGGGGCATAGGCGTAGGCGGTGCAGTCGGCGGCGATGAGCAGATCGGCCGAGTTAAAGAAGGGGGCGTTTACGGGGACGAGCTTTATCTGCACGGGCCATTGGGAAAGGCGGCTTTGCGGGGCGGAAGCGTTTTCTGCGGGGGCGGAGGGAGAAAGCGTTTTTACGCGGGCTCCGGGGCAGAGGGGGTGCCGGGATACGGCGTTTGACGGGTTCTTTTGCTTATGGGCAAGCACAGCCTGTTCGTTATAGGGGACGGCTTCGCGTTCAGTGAAGGTGATGGCTCCGGCGGGGCAGGCGGGCAGACAGTCGCCCAGACCGTCGCAGAAGTCGTCGCGCATAAGGCGCGCCTTGCCGTTTATGACGGCGATGGCGCCCTCGTGGCAGGCATCGGCGCAGGCGCCGCAGCCGTTGCATTTATCCTGATCGATATGAATTATCTTTCTTTGCATGATAAGCTCCTGTTTTTAAGCGGCCGTAAGAAAATACGGCGGTATTTTTTATAAGAGGGTATTTTTAAGGACAGAGCGGATGCGCTCTGCCCGGCTGGGGGTTTATTCTTTGTTTTTATCCAGCATGATATTATATACGCGGGTGGGGCGGGCGATGCCGTCCACCGTTAAGACATTAAGACCCGTAAGCTTGCCGCCGCAGTTTTCTATGGTGTTTACGGCCGAGACATTATCGGCGCGGCAGGTGAGCAGCACGGAGGAAAGCCCCTTTTGGGCGGCGATATCCAGCATTTTTGTGAGGATTATGGTGCCGTAGCCCTTAAGGCGCATTTCGGGGCGGATCTCATAGGCGATGTTGCCTCCGCAGCGGCGCTGTTCGGGAGTGAGGCTCAGACGCAGATTGGCAGAGCCGATATATTCCCCGTTATCCACAAGCCAATAGGTGAAAAAGGGCTCCTCGGAGGAGGCGCTGACGCAGAGGCGGCGGATCATTGCGCGGGCCTCGGCGGGGGTGGAGATGTCGTACAGGGGGGAGCCGCTTTCGCGGTAGGCCTTGCAGGCGGCAAGGAAGGAATCCGCATAGCGCTCATCAGGAGTGACCAGAAAGGCGGTGGCGGAGGGAATGCAGGGGCGGGGCAGGGCGGCAAGGCGTTTTTTTATGCCGTGCAGATTGAGCAGATTATTTGCAAGGGATACGGCGCACACGATGGCAAGAGCCGCTATAAGGCAGAAAAGCACAACGGAGAGCGCGCCGGAGAGGCGCAGGGCGATGAGAGAGGAGCAGACGGCGCAGATAAGAAACGATACCGCATCGGACAGGGCGCTGGAGGCAAAGTAGCGTTTGCGCTCGTTATAGTAGGTGCGCTTATAAAAGGCGCCGGTATAATAGTGCATGCCCTTTTTGCAGCAGAAATAATGCAGATAGCCGTCGGAGCAGATATAGTTCCAGCCGCAGAGCTGGGTATAGGAAAGGGTCTCGCGCAGGTTTGCGGAAAGATATTCGATGTGGTACTCCAGCTCGCAGGGCTCCTGTTTGGCAAAGAAGAAGCGGCAGGAGCGCACCTGTCTGAGAACGAAGCCGCGGCGGCTCATGGCTGAGAGCCAGGAGCAGACGGAGTCAAAGTTCCAGCGCCCCAAGCGAAGGCGGCAGTACAGCTTTTCTTTCAATTGAAGTGCACATCCTTTCCCGACAGCCTGTTGATGGAGCGCTGAAGGCGTATAAGGGGCAGAAGCTCCAGAACGGCAAAGACGGCAAGGGTTACTCCGAACAGTGCCCCGGCTATGCAAAGCCAGCTGCGGGAGGAGAGGTAACGCAGGAATATGGCGGCGGAAAAGCCCACACCCGCACAGGCGAGGATGAGGCGGATTATATGCATTGTGCGCATAAAGGAGAGCTTGACCCGGGTTATATTGGAATCCACCGCCATGGTGAAGGGAGTGCCGGCGGGGGCGCTGAGCAATACGAATTCGCCGTAATTCAGCAGCGGGGTCCAGCCGGGAAGCTCCCTGAGGTGATCAAACTCGGTGTTGTTGTTAACGGGGATGATCTTATAATCAAGCTCCGCAGGGTCGCCTTGGGTGAAATACAGCCTGGAGGGGGTGATTTTTTTTATCATCAGCCCCTGTTTTGCCTGTTGACTGAGGTAATCGGGCAGCTCCAGAATATCGCAGGTATAATTTTTGGTTACGGTGGACATGGGGGAACCTCCTTTTTGAAGTTTGACGAAAAAAGGATGCGTTATTTACCCTGAAGAAGGGAAAGCACGCGCTCCAGAATAAGGGCGGCGGTTTGCTGCTTGGTCATTTCCGCGGTGTGCAGAGCAAAAATGCGGCTGTCGCTCTTTGCCATGGCACAATAGCCGTCATATACCGCCTGATGAAAGGCGCTGCCGCAGCGTTCGATGCGGTCGGCGGAGTCGGCGCCCCCCTTGCGGGAGAAGGATTGCTCCGGGGGCACCAGCAGCATTACGGTGAGATCGGGGGTAAGGCCGAAGGAGGCCAGCCGGTTAAGCTGCTCTATAAGCCCGGTATCAAGACCGCGCGCCCAGCCCTGATAGGCGAGGGTGGAATGAGTGAAGCGGTCGCACAGCACGATGCGCCCCGCCTCAAGCGCGGGAAGAATGACATCGTGCACATGCTGAGCCCGTGCGGCCTGACAAAGCAGAAGCTCGCTGATATCGCAAAGATTTGATGCGGGATCAAGAAGGATGCTGCGCATCATCTCGCTTACGGGGCAGCCGCCCGGCTCGCGTGTTACGGTGACGGGGTAGCCCGCAAGCATAAGGGAGCGGGTAAGCAGGTCAAGCTGAGTGCTTTTGCCGCTGCCGTCGGTGCCTTCAAGGGTTATGAAGCAGCCTTTCATAGGGGTTACCGATGCCGGGGGACCGGCGTTCCTTTCGTTATTGAGTGAAAAATGCCGCGGCGGCAGTAAAAACAGATGCCGTATTTAATTATACTACTTTTTACTGCCGCAGGCAAGCGGGCGGGGGAGGCGGTCAGTCAAGGACGGCGATGCAGCCGTTTTCCATGCCGAAGGAGGCGCCGCGCTCGGAGCACCGGGAGAGAAAGTCGGCACACTCCGGGCTGATGATCTCGCCGGGGAAAACGCAGGGGAGCCCGGGCGGGTAGGCACCGGCGCACACGGCGCTGATGTGCCCGGCGCTTTTTTTTGCTGGCAGACAGGCACAGGGTGCAAAGGCCGCCCGGCGCATATCAAGCGCGCGCTCGGGAGGGGGAAGAGCGGGCAATACGGAGGGCGCGGCGGCCGGGGAAGCAAGGGGGAGCGCACGGAGAGCGACGGCAAGGGGGGCGTAGTCGTCATCATAGGGGGTGAGGATAAATACGACGGCGTTGGGGTCGGCAAGCTCGGGGACAAAGCCGGCGGCCGTAAGGGTTTGGCTTATTTCCCCGCCCCTTCCCAGCGGGGTAAGAATGCACAGGCGGGTGGGATCAAACAGCGCGGGCTCATAGAGACTGATGCCGGAATTTTTAAGGCTGCGGCGCAGAGCGAGCACGCGGGGCAGCCATTGGGGGGCGTTATCGGGATAGTAACAGGCGGCGCTTTCCATGCTTTCCATTATAAGATAGCTTGGGGAGGAGGTGCACAGGGCGCGGCGGAAGCGCAGCGCGGGGGATATAAGCTCGGCGCGGTTTATATTGAGCAGCGCCGCCTGGGTGAGTGCGCCCATGGTTTTATGCATGGACTGCACGCTTATATCGGCAAGGGCGGAGGCGCAGGGGAGGCCGGGGAGGTCGAGATAGGGCAGATGGGCGCCGTGGGCCTCGTCAACGGCAAGGATAATATTTTTTTTGCGGCAGAGCCGGGAGAGCGCATGAAGGTCGGCTATGGCGCCGAAATAGTCCGGAGAGGTTAAAAAAACGGCGCCGTAATATCCGTCGGGGGCGCTTTCAAGGACGGAAAGCAGGGTGTCGGGGACGGCAAAATCGGGAGTCAGCCCCGCAAACACGCAGCCGTCGGAGGCGCTTTTGTGCACGGCGCGGCTCATGAGCAGCCTTGAGCCCTCTGCAAGGCAGGCGGCGAGGGTGCAAAGGATAATGCGTACTCCGGCGGAGGAGCCGTCGGTGAGGATAAGACTGCGGCGGCTGTGCGCGCCTTTTGCAAGCGCGGCTTCAAGAAGGGCTATGGGGCCGCAGGCACAGTAGAGATCGTCGGTGCAGTACAGCTCGGTGACGTCGTGCTGAGCGCAGACGGTTATTCTGCCCTTGTGTCCCGGCATATGGCCGCGCATGGGGGCTTTTTGGCAATAGGCGTCAAGGGCGTCCTTAAGCGGGGTTTTGGGGGCTGTATTTTTTGCATTTGTGTTTTTCATTGGGGTTGCGGACTCCGTATCTTTTATATCCTTTATAAAACGGCAAAGGCGTTTCCGGCCGTGTTTCGTGTTTTTATTTATTATATATATTTTACTTTATATGCGGGCAAAAGACAATCTTTTTATATTTGCGCTTTCACCCGGAACGCGGAGAAGGAATAATATACAGCAGAGTGGACACAATGCTGTATGAAGGCATTGATTTCTGGAAAGGACGGGACGGAATATGAGAAAATGTGCTATATGCGGAGAGAGAAAAAAGGATAACCTTGTGATATTGGGAAAGAGCATATGCGCGGACTGTGAATGGCGGATAGTGGTGACAAGGGTGCATGATGAGAGTTACAGAGAGTATGTAAATGCGGTGAGCAAGGCCTTTGCGGCGGAGGGAGAGAAGAAAAAGGCGGAGGCGAAGGGAGCATAGCATAGGGGGTTAAAGGGCCGCCGGGGAAAAGGCGGAGGCGAAGAATTACTGCGTGCGTAAGCGGGAGCGTTTGTGCATCGGCGTTTGTGCCGGGCACGGACGCTTTTATTTTTTGGCACGGGCGGCACGAAAAGGGGAGGGGGCAGGGAGGGTGTGTTATGCTTTACCGTGTCGGGAGGTGAAAGGAAATTGAAGGATCCGAGAGATAAGGTGATGCGGGCATTTATAAAGAAGGCCTGCGGCTACAAAAGCAAGGAGGAGGTGAGAGAGCTGCGTCAGGTGCGCGGCAAGGACGGTGAAAACAGGAACGAGATGGTGCTTACAAAGGTTGTAAGCAGGGATGTTCCGGCGGATCTTGCGGCGGTGAAGTGGTATCTGGAGGGCTGCGGGACACAGGAGCAGGAGCTGACGCTTGAGGAGGCGCAGAGGATTCTGGATGAATGAAGAGGGGAAGCGCCTGCAAAAGCGGCATCCCGAGCTTTTCCGCCTGGCGGGGTACAATCACGGCAAGGTGCATCAAAAGCAGATGCTGTTTCATAAGTCGAGTGCGAGAAACAGGTGGATCTTCGGAGGAAACCGTACGGGCAAGACCGAGTGCGGGGCGGTGGAGGCGGTATGGTTTGCAAGGGGGATACATCCTTTCCGCAAGATAGAGCATGCAACCTGCGGGTGGGTGGTAAGCCTGACCGGGGAGGTGCAGCGGGATGTGGCGCAGAAGAAGGTGCTGTCCTATCTGCCGCCGGAGTGGATACATTCGGTGGTGATGAAAAAGGGGAGCAGGGACAATCCGCAGGGCGGGGTTATTGATTTTATTCTGGTGCGCAGCGTCCGGGGCGGGCTTTCCAGCATAGGCTTTAAGAGCTGCGATCAGGGCAGGAGCGTTTTTCAGGGGACGAGTCTTGACTGGGTGTGGTTTGACGAGGAGCCGCCGGAGGAGATATACGACGAATGCCGGATGAGGATACTGGACCGACGGGGGGACATATGGGGCACCATGACGCCGTTATTGGGGCTTACATGGGTGCATGACAGGATATATGCCGACACGCAGGACCCGGAGGTATGGCACGAGACGATGAGCTGGGCGGACAACCCGTTTCTTGATGAGCGGGAGCTGAAGGTGATGGAGCAGGCACTTACACCGCAGCAGCGGCGCAGCCGTCAGTACGGCGAGTTTGCCTCGGGGAACGGGCTGGTTTATCCGGAGTTTGACGAGCAGGTGAATGTGGTGGAGCCCTTTGAGATTCCGCCGCAGTGGCAGAGCATGATAAGCATTGATCCGGGCTTTGTAAACCCGCTGTCGGCGCACTGGTACGCGGTGGACGGAGACGGGAACGTGTATGTGACGGCGGAGCATTTTGCCGCAGGAAAGGACTGCGCATGGCACTGCGAGAGGATAAAGGAAATAAGCAGGCGGCAGGGCTGGAAAACGGACAGCGCGGGCAGATATGCGGCGCTTATTGACAGTGCGGCGCTGCAAAGGACGCTTTCGGGCACAAAAAGCGTGGCGCAGTTGTTCTCGGAGCAGGGGATAGCGGCAAACCCGAAGGTGGACAAGAGCGTATGGAGCGGTATACAGCGGGTGCGGCAGTATCTGGGGCCTCCGGACGGACGGCCCAAGCTGTATGTGTTTTCCACCTGCAGAGAGATGATAAGGGAATTCAGGGTGTACCGCTTCGGACAGGGGGAGGAGCCGATAAAAAAGGACGACCACGCCATGGACGAGCTGCGGTATTTCCTGGCCTCGCGTCCCCCGGCGGCGGTGCAGCCGGTGCCGGAGAAGACCGATGTGCAAAAGGATATGGAGCGCCTTATGCGCAGGCGGGGGCGGAGGTAGCGCCTGTTTGTTCACGGGACGGCGGGTGGGGGAAAACCGCGGAGGCGGACGCGGTGAATATATATTTATCGGGGGTACCCCGAAAGCGGAAGGAGAGAGATTGATGAAGCTCAGAGAGGGCATAAAAGAGGGCGCCGAGCGCATAAGGAAGAAAAAGCTTGCGGAGTTTGTGCTGCGGGAGCTGGAAAGGCGGAGCGCGGAAAGAGCGGAAAAGGAGCTGCAGTGGAGGCTGAATATTTGCTTTGAAAAGGGAGATCAGTATTGTGATGCGGTATGGCCCGCGGGGGAGATATACCGGCAGGAGAAGCAGTATTACTGGCAGGAGCGGGAGGTGTTCAACCACATTGCGCCGATAATCGAGGCAAGGCTTGCGCGGCTTTCACAGGTGCGGCCCCTTATGATGGTGCGGCCGGCAAGCGGGGACGACAGCGACCGGCAGAATGCGCAGCTGTGTACGAATTTGCTGCATTCGGTGTATTACAAGCTGGACATGCAGGAAAAGCTGAAGCAGGCGACACAGTGGAGCGAGCTGTGCGGAAGCGCGTTCTATAAGGTGACATGGGATGCGGAGGCGGAGTGCGGCGGGGTGCGCTGCGGTGATATTTCCGTTACGGTATGCCCGGCCTTTGAGATATATCCGGACAGCTGCGCAAGCCCGGGAGTGGATCGGTGCAGAAGCATAATACACAGCGTGGAAATGCCCTGTGAGGAGATATTCGACCGCTACGGAGTGCGCGCAAAGCCGGAAAAGGGCGCAAGGGTGCTGTGCGGAAGCGGGGCGCCCGCAAGGGAGGACTGTGCGGTTGTGGCGGAGTATTACGAGGTGCCTTCCGCAGAATATAAAAACGGGCGCATGCTGACGGTGGCGGGCGGCGAGCTTGTATATGAGGGGGAGCTGCCCTACCGAAACGGAGAGGACGGGGCGCGGTGTCTGCCCTTTATCAGGCAGTGCGCGGTGCCGGATCCGACGGGCTTTTTCGGGACATCGGTGATACAGCGCTGCATACCGGTGCAGAGGGCATACAATGCGGTGAAGAACCGCAAGCATGAGTATCTGGACAGGGCGGCCTTCGGCGTGATAGCCGTGGAGGAGGGGGCTGTGGATATGCAGTCCCTTGAGCAGGACGGGCTGTGCCCGGGGAAGATACTTGTGTACCGTGCGGGCAGTACGCCGCCGCAGATGATGCCGGTGGGGCAGCTTCCCAATGAATTCACGAGGGAAGAGATTCAGCTTTTGCAGGAGTTTGAGATGATCTCCGGCGTAAGCGAGATGATGCGCAGGAGCTATTCTGGCGCGGCCACCAGCGGTGTGGCGCTGTCGCTGCTTAACGATCAGGACAATACGAGGCTGGCGGTGACCAGCGAGAGCATAAGGGATGCGGCAAAGGAGATGGCAAAGATGTGGCTGAGGCTGTACAGGCAGTATGCCACTCAGCCGCGGCTTATGCAGATAGCGGGGGACAACGGCAGTGTGGAGCTGGCCTGCTTTAATGCCAGCATGCTTACAAGCGACGATGTTGTTCACGAGACGGAAAATGAGCTGTCCCAGAGCGTGACGCAGCGCAGGCAGATGCTGTTTGACCTGATGGCGCGGGGAGTGTTCGGCGCCTCGGGCGCGGTGGAGCCAAAGGAGAAGCCGCGGCTGCTTGCGGCGCTGGGGCTGGGCGATTGGGAGAATGTGGATGATCTTCCGGAGCTTCAGGCCAAGGCGGCGCAGCGGGAGAACGAGGGCATAGTGCCGGCGGAGATAGGAGAGGCGGATGATCACGACATACATATGGCGGAGCATGCGCGTTTTATGCTGTCGGAGCGCTTTGAGAAGCTGGAGAGGGAGCAGCCGGAGAGAGCGGCGGTGATAAAGGCGCATTATGCGGCGCACAGGGAGGCGATGGAGAATGGAAACTGATACGGAAAAGCAAACGGAGAAAACGGAAATGCCGGAGGGCGTCTGCGCGGAGGCGGAGAGGAACGAGGGCAGCGGTCAGGAGGCGGAGCTTGCCCGTTTGAAGGAGCTGGTGGCGGAGCTGGGCAGAGAGAACGAACGCCTGGGACGCACGGAGCGGGCGCGGCGGCAGACGCAGGAATTCATACTGAAGCATCCGAGGGCAGGAGAGATGCGCAGGGAGCTGGAGGAGGCGGTGCTTGCGGCGGAGCCGGAGAGGGCGGAGGCGGAAATGGAGAGGCGTTATGCCGAGATGCTGGAGCAAAGCTGCAAAACGCCGGAGGAGCTGCTTAAGGACGGGGAGTTTATAAAGCGGTGCGTGCTGGAGGAACGGATACGAAGCGCGGTGATAGCAGAATATCTGGAACAGATGCGGCGCATGAGTGCTCCCAGAATGCTGGCGGGCGGATATGCGCCGGTGAGAGAGGCAAACCGTGCGCGCTCACTGCAGGATGCGGGAGAGATGACAAGGGGGCTTTGTGCAAAGGCGGGGGCGGCGCGATAGGGCTGCTTTTGAGAAAAGAAAAGCTGCGGGCGGCGGCGCGGCGAGGGGCCGGAGGGCCCCGGCCCTGCCGGAGGCAGGGGGACGGCGCGCAGCGCCGGCCGCGCCCGGGGCTGCGATGCAGCGATAAAGGTGAGCAAAGCCTGCGTGATGCCCTGAAGAGCGAAAAAAGGACACGGGAAAGAAAAACAGCCGGGTACGCATGTATCCGGGCGGCGGAAGGACGAATAAAGAAAGGAAGATTATAATTTATGGCAACAGTAACTATTACAAATGCGGAAAAGGCACTTAAGGACTTTTATCTTGATGTTATTGCGCATCAGATCAACACTCAGAGCAATCCGCTCTATGCGATGATAAAGCGCAACGAAAGCTGCGTATACGGCAAAGAGGTGCGTAAGGCGGCGATATACGGTGTGAACGGCGGCGTATCGGCCGGCACGGAGGACGGAAACCTGCCCGGCGCTACCGGAAACCGTTATGCCCAGTTTGTAAGCACGCTTAAAAACCTTTACGGCACGGTGGAGATAAGCGATAAGGCCATCAGAGCCGGAGAGAATGCATCGGGTGCGTTTGTGAACCTGCTTAACGAGGAGATGGACGGCCTGCTGCGCGGGGCCAAGTTTAATTTTGCGCGTATGCTTTACGGCGACGGCTCCGGCAAGCTGTGCACGCTGAGCGGTGCGGCATCGGACACTGCCGTGGTAAATGTGGATACCGCGCGCAACCTTGCGGTGGGCATGGTGGTGGACATATTTACGGGTGCGGCGGCGACCGCGGCCACTGTATCCGGCCTTACGGTAAAGGGAATTGAAAAGGCGGAAAGCGGATATAACATTACGCTTTCGCAGAAGGTGACGGCGGCAAAGGATTCCATTATGACCGTGCAGGGCAGTAAGGACAGAGAGATCACCGGCCTTGAAGCGATATTTTCCACAAGCGGCAGCCTTTACGGTATTGCAAGAAGCGGCAACGGCTGGCTTAATGCTTATACTGCGGCAAGCACGGGCAGCATAAGCGACGCCAAGATACAGGCGGCGATAGATGCGGCGGAGGAGACCTCCGGCAGCAATATTGACATTGCGCTTTGCTCCTACGGCGTGCGCAGAGCGTATGCCTCCGCGCTTGAGAGCAATAAGCGCAGCGTGAACGTGACCGAGCTGGAGGGCGGCTATAAGGCGCTTACATATGCGGGCATTCCGATAGTGGCGGACAGATTTGTGCCCTCGGGAACCATGTATCTGCTGGCAAGCGAGGACTTTGAGCTGCATCAGCTTTGCGACTGGCGCTGGCTGGAGGGGGAGAACGGCAGTATTCTGCGTCAGATACCCGGAAAGCCCGTATTCGGAGCAACGCTTGTGAAGTATGCGGAGCTTATGTGCTGCCGTCCCTGCGGACAGGCAAGACTTACCGGCATTACCGAGGCTTAATGGCTGCGTAAGGGAAGCATTTTTTGAAAAAGCCGGCTGCCGTTTCCGGCGGCCGGCTTTTTATTAAAGGATTAAAGAGATGACGGCTTTGTTTGGTTTGCGGAGCAAAACAATGCAAGATCGCAAGATCAAAACAATGCAAAGTGAAATCGGAAAACGGGACGGAACTGCTGCGCCGACGGCTTTTGCAGAGACGCGGCGTTGAAGGACGAGAAATGCAAAACGGAGGAGAGGGCATGCTTAAGGCGGAGCTTGAGAGAATTGAAGGGGATGTGTGCGATATATCGCGCAGGATCCGGGAGGTGGAGCCGGAATATTTTATTGTTTATAACAGAAGGATTGGGCGCTATGAGCTGCATGACGGCCTGTGCGGGGACACCTTTGCCTGCGTGCTGCCCTTTGATGAGCTGGACGCGCGCAGCTTGCGATATGCGCGGCGCATGAGGGTGGAGAGGATAAATCGGCTGCTGGAGGAACTGGACCGCGAAAACGGCATGACGGAGCGGGCGTAGCGAGGGCTTTTTTGTATGCGTCGGGGCAAACATCCCGCGGTTTTGCGGTAAAGGCGCGCCTGCGGCGCGGAGAGGAGAAAAAATGACCTTTAAGGAGATGACGGAGGAGTGCATTGCACTTCTCGGAGAGGAATACAGCGCATCGGAGGAAGAGGTGCGCAGTCTCCATGTGAGACTGGGAAAATGCGTTAACTATGCGTATGAGCGGATAGCGCGGCAGTATTATCATCCGGTAAAGACGGAAAAAGCGGTTACGGATGAAAGGTGCAGGCTGAAAAAGTCGGAGCTGTCGGAGAGCTTTTGGTATCTGCGCGGGGTAAAATGCGCGGGGCGGGAGGTTGCCGCCTGCTCTGAGGGAAGCGAGATATTTGTCGGGCATACGCCAAACAGCGAGGTGGAAATTACATATTCCTATGTGCCGCATTATATGGTATCGGATACGGACAAGCCCTGCATACCGCAGGGGGAGGTATCGCCCACGGCGTATATTTTTGCGGCGCTGTGTATTTTTATGGAGTCGGAGGGGCGGCATGAGGATGCGGCTGTATGGAATGCTCAGGCGGAGGCGGCGCTTTCGGGCAGCATTTACCGCCCGGCACACCCGATGCCCGTAAGGAGGTGGCAATAATGAGGCTGCCAAAGGTGAGCGATTCAAGGCGCTGCTCCTTTATGATATCAACCTTTGCAGGGGGAATAGATCAGGAGCCGGATGAGCAGTGCGCGCGGACGGACAGCAGCCCCGAGGCGTACAATGTGCGTACGGACAACGGCGCGCTGTCGCGGTGCACGGGCTTTAGCGCGGCAAAAAAATACAACGCGGCGGCGGGCAAGGTGTTGGCGGTGCCTGCGCTGCCGGTGCAGGGCGACATTTTTATATACCGGGAAAAGGAGAATGACACCCTGCTTCTGCGCGCGGCGGGCGGAGAATACCGGGAAAAGTATGACGCGGACAGCGACGGGCTGATATTTGAAAAAACATCGGTGCTGGACTGCTCCGGTACGACATATGCGGTGAATTATCAGTCGGACTCCGGGGCGGAGCTGATATGCGGGGGGCCGACGCAGGACATGATGCGCAGCACTCCGCTTAAAACAAGCGTATGTGAGGGTTCACCCAAAATGTACAGGGCGGTGATATATGCAGAGAGGCTGTTCGGAGTGGGAAACACGCTTTTGCCCAACAGGATATATTTTTCAAAGCAGTATCAGCCCTCGGATTTTACCGTGAGTGCGGAGGCGGGAGGCTATATTGATGTGCTTCCGGATTACGGCAGCGCGGTGGACATTGTGACCTTCGGAAACAGCATATATATTTTCTGGCAGTACGGGGTGACGCGGCTGAAGGCGTTTGGGTATCAGAGCGATTTTGTGCTGTCGGACTGCTACCGCTGCTCGGCGGAGATACTGCGAGGCACGGTTCAGGTGTGCACGGACAGGATAATATTTGCCGCGGCGGACGGCGTATACAGCTTTGACGGAGAGAGTGTGCGCAAGATAAGCCGCCCGGTGAAGAGCTTTTTTGACAGCAGGACGAGCAAGGTGACGTCGGCGTGCTTCCGGGACTGCTATTATATTGCCATGCATTCCCCGGCATATGCGGGGGAAAACGCCAATGTGCTGCTGAAATACGATCTGCATACGGCAAAATGGGAGCTGTATGTGGGGCCGGAGGTAAGACAGCTGTTTTGCATAAGCCGCAGCGGGCAGGAACAGCTTATGTTTTTGGGTGCGGGCAACAGGCTGTATGCCTTTGACGGGTCGGACAGCTATGACGGCAGTGCGATAAACAGCAAGTGGGTATCCCCAATGAATGCGCTGGGCAGGCCGGATATGCTCAAGCGCAGCCGGTGCGTGATAATAGGGGCGCAGGGCAGCGGAAGGCTGAAGCTGACCCTTTCAAGCGAGAGGGGAAGCGCCTGCAAGCATGTGGTGCTGGGGCCGGAGCGCAGGATATACCGTGTGCCGCTGAGGGTGCTGGGGCAGATGCTTTCCCTGACGGTGGAGAACGACGGCGGAAACGATTTTACCGCGGCGGCGCCCATGGTGGTGTTTACGGCGGAGAGAGTGTGACGAAATGACGGGCTTGAAGGAACGGGTAGAGGAGCTGGAAATGCTTATTTACGGCATGAGCCGCCCGGCGCACGCGGTAAATGCGGCGGCGGTGACGCTGGAGGGCAGCGAGAAGGTGCTTTTTACAAGCAGGGCAAAGGCGGCGGTGAGAAGCGGAACGCTGCTTATGCGCATTTCGGCAGCAAACGAAGCTACGGTGGAGATACGGCTGCGGGATGAAGCGGGAGCGCAGGCGGGCAGCGCGGCGGTATTCAAGGTGGCGCCGGGAGAGTACTCCTATGTGTTTCCGTTTTATTCCCGGATTACGGGCACATTTGCGGTGTGCGCAAGAGCGAGCGCGGGCAGCGCGGCAATAGCTGCGGGAGCGGCGGAAATTACGGTGTACGGCGGCGCCTGATACAAAAACGGCGGGCGGATGCGGGAAAAGCAGAAAAAAGGGAGGATATTATGGAATTTACCTATCACAGAGTGGAAAAGGGAGAGACGCTGGAGAGCATATCCAAGAAATACGGCGTGAGCAAGCATGTGCTTGCAAGGATAAACAACGGGCTTAAGAACTCGCAGCTGAGCGAGGGAAAGTATATTATCATCTGCAAGGGCGATGTAGCGGGAGAGGAACAGAAGGACGGGAAAGACAAGGCAGCGGCTGCGGAGGGGAAAAAGGAAGATAAGAAAAACGGGCAGCTGGAGCGCAGGGAGCTGACCAAGGAGGAGCTGAGGAAGCTGGCTCTTGAGGAGGTGGGGGACAACTCCAACCGCCTGGAGGGGCTGAGGCTGGGCAAGGAAAGCTCCCTTATGAAGCTGGACAACCGCAAAAAGCGGGAAACTGAGGATCACGAGGCGACGGTGCGCGAGCTGGAACGCGAGCTTGCAAAGGACAAGGGAGATTTTATGCAGGACGCGATAAAGCAGGGAATATCACGCTCAAGCATTGTGGAAAGCGTGGGACAGCAGCTGGAGGAGGAAAAAGGGCAGAAACAGGAGGAAAGCCGGCGCAAGCTGGACAGCATGCTTTCGGAGCTGGACGGGACGCGCGATATGCTGCTTAAGCAATACCGCAACGATGTTGAGGCGGCGAAGCTTCAGTATGAAAAGGCGCTCAGGGCGGCGCAGGAGAGGCTGGAGACAAAAAATAATGCCGCAAACGATAAAATCGACGCTTACAACGGCGATATTCCGGAGGAAGCGGGGTATGCGCTGGTGCAGGGGCTTTTGGGGACCTTAGGCAAAAAGACGGCAAAAGAGTATCTTCAGGGCAATGAAACAAAGCTTCGCGGATCGTGGGGAAACAGGCTTTACGACAGGCTGTTGGAGAGGTACAGATAAGCGCAGGGGCATCGGTGCTGCGCCGGGGCCGAATAAGGCGGCAATGCGGACGGAGGAAAGAGCTTTTTGAAAAACAGGTTGAAGGAAAATGATAAAAACTCTTGACAGGGCGTAAAAAGAGTGATATTTTATTCTAAAGAAAAATCAAACCGTTGATGGGGAGATCAAACCGAACAGCGCACTCAAAGAGAGCCGGCGATGGTGAAAATCCGGCAGGAAGCGGATCGGCAAATGGACCCCGAAGGACCGAATGAAAGCGTATGCAAGTAGTTGCGGGCGGTTGTCCTCCGTTAAAGGGACGGGAATGTGTCGGCATTCACCGGCGGGAGACCGCCAGCCAAGGTGGCAGCAGGAGAATAACACCTGTCCTTGTAAAGGACGGGTGTTTTTGTTTTTAAGTTTAAGGAGGGATGAGCGTGAAAAAGGAAACGATGCGATGGCGCTGCTTGCGCGCAGAGGACGGAAGCATGAAGTACAAAAACAAAAAATATTTATTCCGGCGCTCAGGCTCCGGGGAAGGAAGAGAAAAATGAAAAAGAATATACTGAAAAAAATCGTTGCCTTTGCGGTGGCCGCCGTGCTTGTTGTGTGCACACTGCTGTTTGCGGGCTGCCAAAACGAGGGCAAGATACGAATAAGCATAGCGCAGATTGCGGATCACCCCTCCCTTGACACCATAAGGGACAGCATTGTAAAAACGCTTGCGGAAAACGGCTATAAGGACGGAGAGAACTGCGTGATAGTAACCAAGAGCGCGCAGGGCGACGCTTCAAACCTGAACACGATAATGGACAATTTTGCCGCCAATAAAAGCGATGTGGTTATTGCCATAGCCACTCCCACCGCCATGCAGGCGCTGAACATAGCGGACAAGGTGCCGGTGCTGTTTTCGGCGGTAAGCAGCCCTGTTGAGGCAGGGCTTACAAGCAGCCTTGAGCATCCGGACAAAAATGTTACGGGAACCTGCGATGCAGTGCCGGTGGACAGAATAATAGACCTTGCGGTGCAGCTGTATCCGGAAATCAAAACCATGGGCTTTATATACAATGTGGCGGAGGCGTCAAGCGAGGCGAATGTGCGCGCCGCCAAGAAGTATTGTCAGGAGAAGGGCATAGCCTGCACAGAGGCGACGGTGGCAAACTCCAGCGAGGTGCAGCAGGCGGCGCGGGCGCTTGTGACAAAATGCGACGCGATATTCACTCCCACTGACAACACCGTGGCAACGGGCATGACCTCCCTTTCGGAAATTGCGGCCGAGGCTAAGATACCCGTGTTTGCCGGTGCGGACTCCATGGTTAAGGACGGCGCTTTGGCGACGATAGGCATAAACTACGAGGATCTGGGACGCGAAACTGCGCTTATGGCGGTAAAGGTGCTTGCGGGCACTAAGGTGAGCGATATTCCGATTAAGGTTTTTGACGATCTTAATACCTATATCAACACAAAAACGGCGGCACAGATAGGCTTTGAGTTCAGCCCGGAGTTTCTTGCCGGAGAACGGGTAATAGATCTTGCATAAAAGAAAAACGGCAGGCTGCGCTGCCTGCCGTTTTTGATACTTCCGGGGGAGAAAGACATGGATACATTTTTGTACATAGCTCAGGGAGCTTTTGAGCAGGGGCTGATATATTCCTTTATGGTGATGGGGCTGTATGTTTCCTATAAAATACTCAATGTAGCCGACCTGACGGTGGACAGCTCGTTTACGCTGGGAGCGGCGGTGAGCGCGGTGTTTACGGCCATGGGGCTGCCGTGGCTGGGGCTGCTTGCGGGCATGTTTGCAGGGGTGCTTGCGGGGCTTGTTACCGGCGTGCTTCAGACCAAGCTGCGCATACAGCCTATCCTTGCGGGGATACTTACCATGACCGGGCTGTACTCGGTGAACCTTATAATAATGGGCAAAAGCACATATTCCACTGCCGGCAAGGCAAACGCGTACTCGCTGCTTTCCTTTTTGCCGGGGAAAATCAGCAAGGGAGTTCTGCTTATTATGCTTACGGCGGCGGGAGTGGCCGTGCTTGCATGGTTTTTCCGTACGCAGGTGGGAATGTCCGTGCGGGCAACGGGCGACAATGAGCAGATGGTGCGGGCGTCGTCCATAAATTCCGATGCGATGAAGCTTATAGGGCTGGCCATAGCAAACGCCTTTGTAGCGCTTTCGGGCGGGCTTTTGCAGCAGTACAACAGCGCGGCGGATATAAGCATGGGCGTGGGCACGGTGGTGATAGGGCTTGCGGCGATAGTGATAGGCGAGGTGCTTATACGCAGGCGCGGGGTTGTGTTCGGGCTGCTGGCGGCGGTGCTGGGGTCGGTGATATACCGGGCTATATGCGCCCTTGTTTTGCAGATAGGACTGGATGCCAACTACATGAAGCTGTTTACCGCGCTGTTTATAACGGCGGCCATATCGGTGCCTGCGCTTAAAAAGGCGCGCGGAAAGTGAGGGAAGGACGATGCTGGAGCTTAAGAATGTAAGCGTAATATACGGCCGGGGCACGGCAAACCAGCGCAATGCGCTGGACGGGGTGAGCTTTAAGGCGGATAAAGGAGATTTTATTACCGTCATAGGCTCAAACGGCGCCGGGAAATCCACTCTTTTGGGCGCGATAGCGGGCTCCTGCCCCGTAAGCGGGGGGAGCATTATTCTGGACGGGGAGGACATTACGCGCAAGCCCGAGCACAAGCGGGCGTGCAGCATAGGCCGGTTGTTTCAGAACACGCTGGCAGGGACGGCGCCCGGCATGACCGTTGAGGAAAATTTGGGGCTTGCCTACGGCAGGGGCTCGCGCCGGGGGCTGGGCAGATGTATAAGCGCACAGGACCGCAGACTGTTTAAGGAAAGGCTGGAAACGCTGGGGCTGGGGCTGGAAAACATGCTGGATGTGAAGGTGGGCGTGCTTTCCGGCGGACAAAGGCAGGCTATCACACTGCTTATGGCCACGATGATAACCCCGAAGCTGCTGCTGCTGGACGAGCATACCGCAGCGCTGGACCCCAAGACGGCGCAGCAGGTTATGAACATAACCAAGCAGGTGGTTCAAAGGGATAATATTACAACGCTTATGGTTACGCACAATATTGCGGGAGCGCTTTCGGCGGGAAATAAAACGCTGGTGCTCAATCAGGGACGGGTGCTTACCGTGCTTGAGGGGGAAAAACGGGCGCAGCTTACGCCGGAGGGGCTTATGAGCCTGTACGGCGAGGATGCGGCGCAGGCACTGTCGGACAGAATGCTGCTGTGAAAAACGGCGGTTTGCCTTCTTTGCGCGGCATATGTTTTTATATCGGAATTATTATTGCAAAATCGGTACGGAAGCTTTTTTGTGCCGTTTTTTATTATGTGTTACGGTAAAAATCGGTGCGCCGTAAGGCGTGCGGGTGCGCGGGCGGGCATTCGGCGCTTCAAACGGCGCTTCGAAGAAAAATAATTATAATTAGCATGAGCAAAATTAAAAAAATCAATTTCTGTTTTAATAAAATTAAATATAAATTAAAAATAATTAAAATTGGTATTGACAACGCTGCTGCGGTGTGCTAATATTTAGGCATGATACGGGCGCGCTTTATCATTGATAACACTTTTGTATTCTGAAAGCTTTTCGGAGGTAGAGATTTATGAAGCATGCTGCTCCGGGGAAATGCCCCGTTTGCGGACACGGGTTTAAGGTGACGGAACTTAAATGCGACGGCTGCGGCGCCGTGTTGCGTGGGGATTTCAGCCCGTGCGCGTTCTGCACGCTGGATAAGGAGCAGCTGGCCTTTCTGACGGCTTTTCTGAGCTGCCGCGGGTCGCTCAAGGATATGGAGAAGGCGCTGGGCATTTCCTATCCCACGATAAAAAACCGTTTGGAGAGCCTTATTACGGCATTGGGCTTGCAGGAGGAGCAGGATCGCAGAGAGATACTGCGCCGTGTGAGCCAGGGAAAGCTGAGCTCCCGTCAGGCGTTAGAGCTTATGGAAAAAGGAGAGCGGCAGAATAAAAAGGGCTGATTTTATTAAAACGAGGTGCGGCAATATGAAAAACGATACAAAGGAAAAACGAATGCTGGACATTCTGGACAGGCTGGCAAACGGCGAGATATCGCCGCAGAAGGCGGACGAGCTGCTTAAGCAGGCGGATTATGCCGATGAAAACGGTCAGGGCGGCGCGGCGGACGGCGGCAATTATGAAAACGCCGCGAAAATGAATGCGGACGGCGGCCCGGACGGAGCGGAGGAGGCTCTGCTTGCGGTGGCGGAGGAATACTTCCCCCAAGATGACGATGATGACGACGATGATGAAGAATACGGCGAGTATGAGGAGGCGGAGGACATTATAAGCGGCGTAACGCCGGATAATGTGCTTGCGGTGTGCATGGAGCTTGCGGAGCTGGATGAGGACGCCGCCGCTGCCGGCATTGCGGCCTGCCTGCCCTTTATTAAGGACAATGAAGGGAATTTTGATGCGCTGCTTGAGATACTGGAGGATTTCGGCGATAACATAGAGTATCCGGTGCTGGAGCAGCTGCTGGGACGGTTCTGCATGAGCCCGGAAAGAATGGGCAGACTGGCTGGCGCCGTGCAGGATATGGAGGACGGAGTGCGGCAGAATGTGCTTAACATATGCGCCGCGGCTTTGGGCACGGGGCGCGGTGCGGGAAACGGCGGCCGGCAGGGCGAAAGCAGGGCACAGGAGGCCCGCGGGGCGGCGGACCCCAGCTGGGAAAATGTATGGAGAGACGCCATGGCAAAGGATGCCGCCATGGGAAGAAGCGCAGCGTTTCCGAGCTATGAGGCTGTAAGCATAGAGCTGCCCAAGCGGGAATATGAGCATAATTCCGTAAGCATAAACGGCAGATGCGAAGGAAAAACAAGCGCCCGCAGGGTGAGTGTTGAGGACACCTGCCGCGCACAGGACATAGATGCGGAAAGGCTGGAGGTGTCCGGCTCGCTTACCGCGGAGGGCGAGGTGCGCTGCGACAGAATAAACATAAGCGCGGAGGCGGAATTCGACGGCCGCGCATGCTTTGACCGTCTTTGCGTTTCGGGCAAGCTGACGGCGCGGGATCTGCTGGTAGGCAATTCCGTAACCGTAAGCGGACGGGCGGCGTTTGACGATGTACAGGCAAGAGTGATGCACATAAGCGGAAAGGCTGCCTTCGGCGGAGAGGTAAAGGGCATATCCCTTACGGCGACGGGACAGGCGGATTTTTGCGATACCGTAAGGATAAGCGAGATAAGCCTCAGCGGACGGGCATGTACGGCGGCGGATGTGCATTGCGCAAAGCTTAATGTAAACGGAGAGTTTACGGCGCAGCGTGAGGTATGGGCAAGCGATGTCATAAATGTAAACGGAAAGGCGGAGTTTGCGCTTAAGCCGGTTTTCAGGCGGCTTAATTCAAACGGTATGCTGCAGCTTAAAAGCGGAGCGGCGTGCAATCGCGGGGTGTTTGCTTCAAACGGGAAATGTATCTGCCAAGGCGGTATAGAGGATGCGGACTGCGTGGATATAAAGGGCAGCATACAGGCGGACTATATAGGCGCCCCGCTTAACTGGACAAGAGCCGTAGATATAAATATGAAGGAGGGCGACAGCCGCGCGGAAACCATAACCGCGCGCACAACCAGAGTGTCGGCGTTGGACGATTCAAGGCTTAGGGCGGGCACGATAAGCGGATACAGCGTGGATGTGAAAAATACCGATGCCGATTGTCTAAAGGGCAATTATGTCGCCGTGGGCAAGGGATGCAGAATAGGGCTTGTGCAGTATGTCAATGCGGTGCAGCTGGATCCGGCGGCCGAGGTGGAAAGGGTGGAAAAGATATCCCCAAACTGAAAAGCGGCAGCATAATCAGAAGAAAAAACAGAAGAAAAACAGGTCTTTAAGCGCTGCAAGCCCCGAAAGCATTAGGCTTTCGGGGCTTGCGGCTTTTTTGCTTTTTGCATATTCGTATTTTCGTTTTTTGTTTTCGTGGGCTGCGGCTTTTTCGGGTTTGCACATATTTCAAAAAGGCCTCGCAATAAACGCAGCGGCTGCTTTTCAGCCAAGTGCGGTATCCAGCAGCATCATAAGAAGAAAGCCTGCGGAAAAGGCAAGGAAGGCGCGGGGCTCCTCCCGGGCTTCGCCGCATCGGGGCAGAAGCTCGCCCGATGCCGCACCTATCATCGCTCCGCCGGCAAAGGCGAGCATAAAGGGCAGTATGCGTGCAGAGGCTGACACCGCAAAGGCGCCTGCAATTCCGGCAATGGGTTCTGCAAGGCCGGAGAGCTGACCTATAAAAAAGGCCTTGCGCTTTGAGCAGCCGCAGGCGCGCAGCGGCAGCGCGACCGCAGCGCCCTCGGGAAAGTTCTGTATGCCTATGCCCAGCGCCAGCATGCAGGCGGCGGCAAAGGCGGCCTTATCGCCTGCTGCGGCGGAGCCGAAGGCCACCCCGATTGCCATTCCCTCCGGGATATTGTGCAGAGTAATCGCCAACACAAGGGAGGCCGCGCTTTTCGGGCGGCGCTTATCGGCAAAGCGCTGCACGAGGTCCGCGCAGGGCAGCAGAAGACAGCCCGCCGCAAACCCTGCGCACAGCGGCAGGTATTCCGGAATACGGATAAGCCGTGCATACTCCGCCGCCGGAGCAAGCAGGGAGAAAAACGCGGAGGCCAGCATCACGCCGGCCGAAAAGCCGAACATGCAGCGCAGCAGCCGGGGTTTTGTATTGCGCATAAAAAGCACGGGCAGGGCGCCAAGGGCGGTTATAAGCCAGGTAAACAGCGTGGCAATAAGCGCCTGAAGGGGAGGGGCCAGCCCGATCATTTGATCAAGCATAAATAAATCGCACCTTTCGGTTTGCTCTTTTGCGGCTTTGCCGCCGGGGAAAAGCCGCAGAATAAGGCTTTGCAGTAATATGATATGCGCTTGCCTCATAATGCGACACCCTTTTGCAAAATATGCGCCCGGCGTTTTCGTTTGCATTAAAAGACCAAAAGTGTGCACGGGCAAGCGGCGTAATTTTTATTTAAGGTGAAAAATAAACAGCAAAAATATAAAAAACCGTTGACATTTTAATGGGATTGCATATAATAACACTTGAACGAATGTTCAAATGAAAGAATGAACGAATAAAGGAATGATAGAAATGGCTCAGGAGTGCTGCGAGGTTTACCGTGTACATCAGGACATAGTGGATGCGGTGCGCAAGTCCATGCCCGATGAGGATCTTATATGCGACCTGGGAGAGCTGTACAAGGTGTTCGGGGACAGCACGCGAATAAAGATACTTTATGTGCTGTTTCAATCCGAAATGTGCGTCTGCGACATTGCACAGCTGCTCAACATGGGGGTTTCGGCGATATCGCATCAGCTTAAGGTGCTTAAAAACTTTAAGCTGGTACGCACCCGCAGGGAGGGAAAAAGCGTTATATATTCTCTTGCGGACGGTCATGTGCGCACGATAGTGGATCAGGGTATGGAGCATCTGTGCGAGTAAGGCAAAGATGCGGCGCAATAAAAGTAAAAGCCTGCCGAAAGGGCGGTAAAATTAAGACGGCAATTAAAATCACATATAAAAATTAAAAGCATTGCCTGAAAGGAAGGAAAGCATTATGAAAAGAACATATCAGCTAAAGAACCTTGACTGCCCCACCTGCGCGGCCTTGATGGAGGAAAGCATCCGCTCGGTAAAGGGCATTGAGAGCGCGTCCATAAGCTTCATGACGGGGCGTATGGTGCTGGAGGGCGATATTGATGCTTCCGTGATAGCGGAGGTAAAAAAGCGTATTGCCAAGGTGGATGCGGATACCACATTCTGATAAATGTAAATGCTTTAATAAATGCGCGCAGGCGCGGTAATGAGGTCTTGCTATGAAGGAAGAAACAAAAAAGATAATCAGGCTGGCGGCATCGGGCGTGCTTTTTGCACTGGGGCTTATACTGGACAAAACCGTGGGGCTGGGCTATTATTCGCTGCTGTTTTATATTCCGGCTTATCTTATTGCAGGCTGCGATGTGCTTTGGCGCGCCGTTAAGAACCTTGTGCGCGGCAGGGCGCTGGATGAAAACCTGCTTATGATGGTGGCAACCGTAGGTGCCTTTGCCGTGGGCGATTTCCCGGAGGGCGCGGCGGTTATGCTGTTTTATCAGGTGGGAGAACTGTTCAACGATATGGCGGTGGAAAAATCCCGCCGCAGCATTTCCTCGGTGCTGTCCATGCGCCCGGATTCCGCATGCGTTCTGCGCGCGGACGGAACGGAGGAAACGGTGGACCCCTACGATGTAAAGCAGGGGGACATAATAATCGTGCGCGTGGGCGAGAGAATACCGCTGGACGGCGAGGTGATAGAGGGCCGGTGCGTGCTGGATACCTCCGCTCTTACCGGTGAGAGCGTGCCCCGCGAGGTGGAAACGGGGCAGCAGGCGGCAAGCGGCTGCATAAACCTTCACAGCGTTATAAAGCTGCGCGTGACCGGCGATTTTGAAGGCTCCACGGTAAACAGAATACTGGAGCTCGTGGAAAGCGCAAGCAACAAAAAGACCCGCACGGAAAACTTTATAACCAAGTTTGCAAAGTATTATACCCCGGCCGTGGTAGGGCTTGCTGCGGCGCTTGCGATAATTCCTTCCATAATAGACGGCAACTGGAGCCAATGGATACACCGCGGGCTTACCTTTCTTGTTGTGTCCTGCCCCTGCGCGCTGGTAATAAGCGTGCCGCTGGCCTTCTTTTCCGGCCTTGGCGCGGCGGCCAAAAAGGGCGTTATGATAAAGGGCGGCAACTATATGGATGTGCTGTCCCACTTGCAGACGGTGGCCTTTGATAAAACCGGCACCCTCACCGAGGGACGCTTCCGCGTGAGCGAAACGGAAACATACGGTGTAAGCCGCGAGGAGCTTTTAAGGCTGGCGGCGGGCGCCGAGTATTACTCCACGCACCCCATTGCCCGCTCCATAGCGGAAAGCTGTCCCGATGCTCCCGTGCCCCGGAGCGTGGAGGAGCAGGCCGGCGGCGGCGTTGCGGCCGTTGTGGAGGGCAGCAGCATAGCCGTGGGCTCTGCGGCTTTAATGGCGGCAAATGGAGTTGAGGAGCTGCCTCAGGGCAAGCCGGGCGCGGTTTTCGTGGCCAAAGACGGCAAGCTTATAGGCAGCATAATTGTAAGCGACAATCCTAAAAAGGACAGCGCGGAGGCCGTAGCGGAGCTTAAGAAAATGGGCGTTAAAACGGTAATGCTTACAGGCGATAACGAGCATACCGCCCGCAAGGTGGCAAACGATCTGGGAGTGGACGAGGAATATTCGCAATTGCTGCCGCAGGATAAGGTGGCGCGTCTTGAGGAGCTGCTGGAGGAGCGCAGAAACGGCGGAACCGTGGCCTTTGTCGGAGACGGCATAAACGACGCTCCCGTGCTGGCGCGCGCCGATGTCGGCGTGGCCATGGGTCAGTTGGGCAGCGATGCAGCCATTGAGGCGGCGGATGTGGTGCTTATGAACGACAGCCTTTCAAGGCTGCCGGATGCAGTGCGGCTTTCCCGCAAGACCATGCGCATAGCATGGCAGAACATAGTGCTTTCCCTGCTGGTAAAGGCGGCGGTGCTGGTGCTTGGCGCTTTGGGTATTGCCGGTATGTGGCTTGCGGTGTTTGCCGATGTGGGTGTGGCAATGCTTGCCGTGCTTAATTCCATGCGCGCAATGCGGGGTTAAGCGCCTTGCATTACAGCGGCTTGACGGCGTGAAAACAAAAATCAAAAACAGTCATACAAAATGGGGCCGCATACGGAATATACGGCAGAACATTCCGTATGCGGGCTTTGCATGTTAAGTTAATAAGTGTTGAAATTAAATTTATTGCAAGCGCTGCGGCTTATTATTGTCCTGCCGTGCTGTCATCCCGCGAGGCGGTTTGCCGCCCGCGAAAATAAAAGCGGGGGCGTAACGGCGGCAAAGCAGTCCGCATTTTTTGCCGGGAAAACGGGAATATACTTTAAGAAAAATGTGCAGGATAAAAACCGATAATTATTTATAATTTTTTGATTAAACGATAAAAAATAACTCATTTCATTTGCCATAACAGGCAAATCGGGATATAATATAGCCATAATTCAGGAAAGAAGGTATACAAAATGAAATTTGAGTTTATGCATCCTGCAGATCAGCTTGTAATGTTCATGGAAAGAATATACAAGAACGGGCTGACCACTACCAGCGGCGGCAACCTGTCGATCATGGATGACAATGGAGATATATGGATAACGCCCAGCGGAATAGACAAGGGCAGCCTTACCCGTCAGGATATCATGCAGGTAAAGCCGGACGGCACCGTCATCGGCATTCACAAGCCCTCCGTTGAGCTGCCGTTCCACCGTCATATTTATCAGATCCGTCCGGACATCAAAGCGGTCGTTCACGCTCATCCCCCGGCATGCGTGGCCTTCAGCCTTGTGCGCAGGGTGCCGGATGTAAACCTTGTACCCAATGCCGCAATAGTGGTGGGCGAGGTCGGAGTTGCCGGCTACGAGATCCCCGGCTCCAAGGCGCTGGGCGATCTTATCGCAAAGGAATTTGAAAAGGGTCACAACACCGTTATGATGTGGAACCACGGCGTTGTCTGCGGCGATAAAGATATTTTCAACGCCTTTATGAAATTCGAGACTCTTGAGCACTGCGCAAAGCTGCAGATAGACGCTGCCCGTATCGGCACGCCCCGCGTGCTTACCCAGCAGCAGATTGATCTTTCGGCTTCCCGCGTGCTGCCCATACTGGACACCTTCGACAGCCGTGTTCACTCAAGCGAGGAGCGTGCCGCCCGCAGAGAAATGTGCAAGCTTATCCACCGCTCCTATGCGCAGCGGCTTATAGCCTCCACTCAGGGCACCTTCTCCACCCGGCTTTCCGACGGCTCCTTCATCATAACGCCTTACCAGCAGGACAGAGCCTATCTTGAGCCTGAGGATCTTGTTCTTATCAAGAACGGCCGCTGCGAGGAGGGCAAGCAGCCTTCCCGTTCGGTGCTGCTGCATAAGACCATCTACGAGATGCATCCGGAGGTAAACTCCATCATAATCGCATATCCGCAGTATATCATGTCCTATGCGGTTACCGATGTTCCCTTCGATTCCAGAACCATTCCGGAAAGCTATATTGCGCTGCGCAAGGCAAAGAAGCTGCCCTTCGGCTCCAGCTATACCGACATTCTGGGCACCGCAAAGACCTTCAGCAACAGCTGCCCGATGATCATTATCGAAAACGACAGCGTCATCCTTACCGGCACCAACCTCATCAACGCCTTTGACCGTCTTGAGGTTGCGGAGTTCACGGCACGCTCCCTTATCTGCTGCGCGCAGGTGGGCGAGCCGGCAGTAATCACCGATGAAGAGGTTAAGGAAATCGAAAAGGCCTTCAATCTTACCGACTGATAAACAAAAAAGCAAAGCATTAAAAGCCGTCCCCGGGGGCGGCTTTGCCTTGTCCGTATGCCGCTTCGCCGGCGGCACGCGGCCTTTGCGCCGATGTGCGCAGTGAACCTCAAACGGATATAACGGATGTGCTGAAAGAAAAAATCACATGAAACTGTACGAAAATGCTGCATTTCAGGCGGTTTCAGGACAAAAAATGACGCGAATAATGCGTATGATCCAAAACACTGTTGACATACACACTCTTTTCGTGTAAAATTATTGACAATGAGGAAACAAGCTGTTTTTTAACGGCTTAAAACAAAACGGAGGTATTTTTAATGAATAAAGCGGATCTTATCAATGCTCTTGCCGAGCAGACCAGCATAACCAAAAAGGAAGCCGAGAAGGCAGTAAGCGGCATGATATCCCTGATATGCGATGCTCTCAGACAGGGCGACAAGGTGCAGATAATGGGCTTTGGCTCATTTGAGGTAAAGGAACGCGCCGCCAGAACCGCCGTCAACCCCTCCACCAAGGCGAAGATGGATATACCGGCCAGCAAGACCGTTGCCTTCAAGGCCGGCAAGGCGCTTAAGGATTCCGTGCAGTAAGCCGTTTGCGGCTGCGGCCGACGGCAACAGCCGTAAGGGCAAATGTATAAATACGGCGCAGCCGGTGCTTAAGGCTGCGCCGTATTACTGCTTATGAAGCCGGATTGCGTAATCGCATCATAAAAAGGCTGCCGCGGGCGAAAACCTGCGGCAGCCTTTTTGTTATACATTTAATTCCGGTCATTCCGGCCCGGTAAACCCGCTTTTGGAAAGCCTGTTATTCCACGCGGAAGCTGTATTTGCCCGAGCCCAGCATAAAGGCGGCTTTTCCGTCCTTTATGCCCAAAGGCGAAATTCCCTCGCGGTCTGCAAGCGCCTCTCCGCCCTCGGTGATAAGCCCGCTTGGCAAAAGCAGCTCGGCTTTGGCGCCCACGGGTATCTCAATGTCAAACACCACGGCATCCTCTTCCCGTTTCCATGCGCTGGATACTCTGCCGCGCACTGTATCAAGCTCGGCCGATACCCATTCCAGCCCGGCGGGCATACAGGGGCATATCGTAAGGCTGTCAAAGCCCGAAGCGGGAGCAGCCGCTATGCCGGCAAGGTACTTGTAAAAATATGCGCTTATCGAGGCGTACATGGGGTGGTTGTGCGAATTCATGCCCGTGCTTGTGGCGTATTCCCAACGCTCCCACACGGTGGTTGCGCCCATGGAAAGCATATAGCCCCAGCTTGGGTAGGTGGTCTGGGTTATAAGCTTAAACGCGGTGTCGGTATAGCCGTAGCGCGTAAGCTGCTCCGGCACATATTTTGTGCAGAGGTTGCCTGTGGACAGATGATAATCCTTTGCCACAACATCGGCGTTAAGGGCAGCCGCCACATCGGCCTCACGCCCTTGAGGCACTATTCCCAAAAACAGCGGCAGCACATTGCAGGCCTGCGAGCCGGTGGCGTATGTGCCGGTTTCGGGACGGAAGAATTCACGGTTGAAGGCGTCGCGCACCTTATCGGCACGGGCGGCAAAGCCGTCGGCCTCACTTGGATGCACAAGACGCGCATACTTTTCCATAAGGCGCAGATTGTAATACAGGTAGCCCGTGCTTACAAGCTCTCCGGGCGTTATTGCACTTATTGCGCCGTTCATCTGTATTGAATTGTATGCCGTGGGGCCCGCCCAGTCGCCCCAATAGCTGTATGTGAGTATGCCGTCAATGCTCTGGCGGTACAGATAATCCACCCATTTTTTATAGCTTTCATACTGGCGCTCCACCGTGCGGATATCGCCGCAGTGGTCAAGCAGACCGTCTGAAACCAAAAGATAGGAAGCGGTGCAGGGGTCGGCGGGACGCTGACCGCGCTTAAGGGGCGCGGTGTCCGGAATGGCGCCGCTTACGGGCTCCTGCGCATCGGAAATATCCTGCGCCCATTTTTCGTAAATGTGCACCATGTCAAAGTTGTAAATAGCCTCCTCATAGCGCACGGTCATGTCGTTAAGCCAGCCCATGCGCTCATCGCGCTGCGGGCAGTCGGTGGGGATGGAGTGCAGATTGTCGGTTTCGGTGCGCAGAACAATGTCCTGAAGCCGGTTTATCATTTCATCCGAGCAGCGGAAGAAGCCGCGCTGCACAACATCGGAATGTACCACGCAGGCCCAGATATCCTCTATCTCGGGCTCATAGCTTAACCCCTCTATCTGTACATAGCGGAAGCCGTGATAGGTGAATTTCGGCTCCAGCTCGCATTTTCCGCCCGCGGTGCGGAAATAGTCGCTTTGCATCTGCGCGCCGCTGCCGTAAAGCTCGGCGGCTATAAGATAGCTCTGGTTTACGGTGCCGTCCTCAAAAAGGATCTCGGAGTGGCGCAGTGCAAGCAGCGCGTCCTTTTCCGTTTGCGCGTTTATGTGGGTCCAGCCGGCGACATTTTCGCCGAAGTCCGCCACATATATGCCGGGCTTGGGATTTTCGATTTTAACGGGGTGTATGCGGCGCACAATGCGTATGGGCTCTATCGGTTGAGCCTCAAGGCGTCCGCCGGGGGCCTCGGCCTCCAGTGCAATATAGCTTTTGTGATATACATCGTTATAGGATTCGTGCTCATCGCCCGCAGGGCTGGGCATGAAGGCGGCATATACTCTCCAGCCCGCACGGGGGAAGCGCTCCGTAAGGTCGGGGCATACGCGGTCCCAGCCCTCCGCCTCAAAGCGGTAATCGTAGTTTTCGCCGGTATATATGTTGGTATAGGTGATGGGGGCAATAAGCATATCCCATTTTCCCGGCTCCGTGTATACCGAGGTGCAGGTGCCGTCGGTGTAGCGGATGTTAAGCTGCAAAAGCAGGCTGGGATGCTTGTACCAGCCGCTGCCTACGCAGGCGCCTATGCAGTTTTCGCCCTGCACAAGGTTGCTTGTAACATCGTATACCGAATAGAACACCCGCTTTGTATAGTCGGTAAAGCCCGGCTCCATCACACGGTCGCCTATGCGGCTGCCGTTTATGTGCAGCTCGTAATAGCCAAGCCCGGCAACATATGCGCGGGCCCACGCAACGGGTTTATCCAGCGTAAACTCACGGCGCAGCAGCTGTGCGGGGCCCTGAGCCGGCATGCCTATAAAGCAGCCCTGCCAGTCTCCGGGCTGAAGCAGGCCGGTCTCAAAGCAGGAAACCTCGCTTATCGGCCCCTTTTCGCCGTCTGCGTCCTTGAGCTGGACGCTGAAATAATAGCGGGTGCCGCTTTTCAGGGGCGCGCCGTCATAGACGATATTGGCGCAGGCCTTGCTGCGTACAAAGCCGGAATCCCACATATCGCCCTCTCCTATGGCTACTATGTCGTGCATTGTGCCCACCACTATGCGATAGGCGCTTTGCCTGCGGTTCCGTCCCTCCTGAAGGGGCACAAAGGAAAAACGCGGGCTTTGCGCATCTATACCCAGCGGATTTTCAAAATATTCGCATTTTAAGCGCGTTGCAGTTATCTGCTGTGACATTTCAGGTTATCCTTTCAAAGAAAAAATCATGTTTGTTATGCCGCTGTGCACTGCGGCAATACGGAAATATAAGGGATAAAAAAACCCCTTATACCGCAGCAATATTTTAACATCGATTGCGCCGCATAGGAATAGCCTTCAATAACACAAGATAGCACAATCATAACCCGTTGCGGCCGTTTTTAAGGGTTTTGCTGATTTTGCCGCAATGAAAAGGACCTCTTACCCTTACGCTTTGAGAAGATTTCTGTTGCATTTATCGGGCGATGAGTGTATAATAAATCCGTGGCGCATAGTGCGCCTGTATTGGGTCCTGTGCGATGGAGGGCTGTGAATCATGTCAGGTTCGGAAGAAAGCAGCATTAAGCGGATTCCTTCATGTGCCGCAGCAAAGCCGGATACAGGCGCTCTGTGCGCCGTTTTTTAATGTATTTCATATATTTAAGCCATTGAAAAGCGTTTTTTTCGCGCAAAGCGGATAATAAAGGGAAAGGGGTTTGCGTTTATGTCGGTGGAGTGCGCAGTCACGGTAAAATGCGGGCAGGAAACCGTCAGCATCACGGCCCCGTATAATGAATCCCTTTTTGCCCTGCTGCTGCGCAGGGGCTTTTTGCAGCACCGGGATACTGCCTGCGGCGGCTGCGGGCTTTGCGGAAAATGCACCGTAAAGGCGGCGGGCCGGCTCAGCAAAATGAACGCCGAGGAGCGCTCGATGCTGGGGGATGAGCTTGTAAGCAAGGGGTATCGCCTTGCCTGCTGTTGTTATATAAAGGGCGACTGCACCATTACGGTGCCCGATAAAAGAGAGGCCTCCCAGAAAAATGCGGAATCGGTGCAGCGCGGCTACGGCATATCCATGGACATCGGGGACTCCGTAGTAACGGCATCCCTTCAGGACCTTTCAAAAAATATACAGCTGGATATCATTTCGCAGGCAAACGCACAAGCTGACATGGGCGATGCCGAAAACCGCGTCCGTATCTGGACGGAGGGCGGAGCGGCAAAGCTTCGCGCCTTGCTCACCTCGCAGCTTGACAGCATTACGGACGAGCTCATGTTCAAAAACGGCGTAACGGCAATTTCGCGCATATGTGCGGTGGGCAGCACCTGTATGCTGCATATGCTTGCCGGCGTGGATATTTCCGGGCTTCCCCAAAACCCGCTTACCTGCGATAATCTTGCGCTCAGCGGCAGGGAAGCCTCCCTTGCAAAGGCGCCGGAGGCGGCGGTGGAGCTTTGCGGTGCGATATCGGGCTCAATAGGCTCGGACACCGTTGCGGCGGCGCTTGTTACCGGCATGTACAAAAGCCTTATGCCCGTGCTTTTGATAAATTTCGGCGCCGAGGTCAATATCCTTATGGGCAACAGCAGCGTGCTGCTTGCCTGCTCCGTGCCCATGGGCGACATTTTTGAAGGCAGAAACATAACCTGCGGCGTGCCGGTGCGTCCGGGCGCCATATATAAGCTGTGGAAAGAAAAATACAAGGTTTGCTATCGTACCGTGGACGGCAAAGCGCCGATAGGCCTGTGCGGCTGTGCGCTTTTTGAGGCACTGGAGCTTATGCTGGATGTGGGCATAATAGACGCTTCCGGCCGTATGCTGCGCCCGGAGGAGCTGCGCCCCAGCAAGCTGCGCATGCTGGGAACGGTGAAGGGCGAGCAGGTGTTTTTCATAGACCGCAAGCACAAAATATATATCACGCAGGAGGATGTATACAGAATACAGCACGCCAAGGCAGCGGTGCTGGCTGCGGTGCGCTGCATGTTTGAGCAGTTTGATATAACAGAGCCTGCGGATATGTCGGCGGTATATCTGGGCGGTATCTTCGGCGGTATGATCTCGCCCAAAACTGCGGTAAATACGGGGCTGCTGCCCGCGCTTTGCGAAAAGATATGCTACGGTATCGGCAATGCGGCAATAGAGGGCGCAACGATAATGCTGCGTTCGGCGCGCGCCCGTGCCACGGCAGAGCATGTGCGCACCTATGCCCGTTTGTTCAATGCCGAAAACACGGCGGATTATTCCCGTATCTTAAAGGAAAGCGAACGCTTTGCAAGGCCGGAATAAAGGCGCGCACGGCGTTAAGGGCATTCGGGCTTTCCGGCGGGAGCTTATGCCGCTGCTTTGGCTTGCAGGTGCCCGTGAAATTTGCGTTTTTTCGGTTTATAGGCAAAAAACACATAAAAACAGCGTTTTTTAGCTGTTTTTTTTATTGCATACTTGACAGATGAACCTTTATAATATAGTATATTATCAATAGTCGCTGCGTATTTTGTACGGCGGCGACGGGTGTATATTTATCATTTATATTTTATATTTCGGGAGGAAAATATCATGGCTCATTGCACAAAGTGCGGCGCACAGATGGAAGACAATGCTCAGTTCTGCCCTGCTTGCGGTGCCTCCGTAAACGGCGGCGCTCAGGCTCCCGCTCAGGCGGCCCCTCAGGTTCAGCCCTGGGATCATACCGCTGAGTTTGACAAACAGGACATCTCCGACAACAAGGTTCTGGCTATGCTCGGCTATATCATGGGCTGGCTGGGAATCGTGCTTCAGCTGCTTGCAAGCAACAACTCGCCCTATGTACGCTTCCATATGCGTCAGGCTCTCAAGCTCTTGGTGGTAAACACCTTTATGGGCATCGTTGCTGTGGTTCTTATGTTCACCTTTATCGTTCCGATCGCAGCTGCTATTATGTATGTGGTATTTATGGTCATCTCCATCATCTGCTTCTTCCAGGTGTGCCAGGGCAAGGCTGTTGAGCCTGCCATCATCCGCAGCCTCGGCTTCCTTAAGTAATTCTTAACGAATATCGGACAACATGTTAAAAGCAAAAAAACACCGTCTTGTGACGGTGTTTTTTGCCTTAAAGCAGCCGCCAAACGGCCGTTTTAAGGCATTTTTATTGCGTTCAGCGCGCCTTTTTGAGATATTTTATTGCACTAAGTGCGGCTTTGGCACCCTCGCCCACGGCCACCGATACCTGAAGCACCCCGCCGGTGCAGTCCCCCGCGGCAAAAAGCCCGGGAAGCGAGGTCATTCCTTCGGTGTTAATGCTTATATTGCCCTGTACCGTCTCGGCGCCGGCACGGCGGGCAAGCTCGGCCGCTCCGGCTACTCCCTTGGCCACAAACAGCCCGGATACAGCCAGATGCGTGCCGTCCTTAAGCAAAACGCCCTGCAATTCCGTTTGTCCCGAAAGGGCGGCAAGGGGGGAGGTGAAGCATTTTACCCCCGGAGGCAGCGCCGCGGGGACGGGCTCGCCGTCGGTCAGAAGGCAGCAGGAGCCGACAACGGGCAGAAGCGCCTCCAGCTCGTGCAGGGCATATTCCCCCGCGCCCAGCACCGCGACATCGGCGCCGCGGTAAAAAAAGGCGTCGCACACGGCGCAATAGCTTACCCCCCGGCCCTCAAGCTCGGCGGCGTTTTTAAGATTCAGCTGCCGGCGCTGCGCCCCGGTAGCCAGTATTACCGCCCCGGAAAGCAGCTCTTTTTCGCATTCGGAGCCCGCATCAAGGGTGACCCCGGCGGTGCCTGCGGGCGTGCCGTTTGCATCCGGCGTCCCCGAAAAGCCCGCTGCCGCGGGGCTTTTTGCGGAGTAAACCGTTCTGAAGCCCTGAGCTTCCGGCTCGGTCAGCAGGACCTCGCCCTCAATAAAGGTGACTCCGGCAGCCTCGGCCTGACGGCGGCCCCGGTTAAGCAGCTCCGGCCCGCTGCACGATATTCCGAAGTAGTTTTCTATTTTTTCGGCGCGGGCAAGCGTGCCGGGGGAAGCGCTTAAAACCGCAGTGGAAAGGCCGGCGCGAGCCGTATAAAGTGCGGCGCTGAGGCCTGCGGGGCCGCCGCCCACTATGATTACGGAATAATCCATGATGCTGTTTCCTTTCGATTTGTGCATTTTGACGGGCTTATGCGCCGTGTTTTCGCCGATTTTTGTGCCATGTGTGCCAAAGCACTGAAAAAGGAAGGCGCAAAAACGCGAAAAAACCTGTAAAAAACCGTTAAAAAGACGCATAAAAACGGTTAAAAAACGCGCAAAAAATTTTTTGAAGTTTTTTTGAAAAAAGCGCCGCGTTTTTGCGGCGCCTTTGTTTATTCTTCGGTAAAGCTTTCGCTTTCGTAGGAGAAGAAGTCGATTATCGGGGACTCGCTTCCGTCCTCATAGGCGGCGGTAAGGTTTATTATGAAAGGATAGATTTCATCCTCCTCAAATTCGCCCTGCACCGTTACCACGGCAACACCTTCATCGTTTGTAAGCAGCTTGACATCAAACTGCATGTCCTCGCCGGAGATGGCGGCGGACTGCACGGTAAAGCCGGTTATTTTTTTGCCCTCGTAGCCGGGAGCGTACTTGTATGTGAATTCCACCATGGAGGCGCTCTTTGCGGTTACATCGCGGATGAGGTCAAGGCTTGCAAGGTCCTGGAAATGATCGGGCGATTTGGTCTGACCGTCGGGCAGAGTAGCCTCGGGGGTCTGCGCAGCCGGCTCCTTTGTGACCTCGGCGGTGGGCTGCCGGGTTGTCTGCGCGGTAGAGGCAGCGGAGGAAGCGGGTTCCTTTGTAGCGCTATTTGCGCATGCCGAAAGGGAAAGGGCAAGCGCTGCCGCTGCGAAAATTGCTATATATTTTTTCATTGCAGTTTCTCCTTTTTTGTTTGTTTATATATTATATTTGATATTGCCTTTGCCGTCAAATGAACGATATGAAAACCGTTTGTAAACAGGCATAAAAACGCCGCAGGGGAAAATGCGTTAATAATGTTGACAAATACGCCGGGCGTACTAAAATAAACAGGGGAATACATAAAAGGAATAAAACAAAAAAAGGGGAGAAAAAGACTGTGTGGGTGCTTTTGGCGTTAGGCTCTGCTGTTTTTGCGGGCATTACCTCCATTCTGGCCAAATGCGGCATAAAGAACACCGATTCCACGGCGGCCACCGCGATACGCACGGCGGTGGTGCTGCTTATGTCCTTTGTGATGGTGCTTATTGCGGGCTCGCTGGGACAGATAGCGGATATTTCCGCCAAGTCGTGGATATTTCTTGTGCTTTCCGGCCTTGCAACGGGGGCAAGCTGGCTGTGCTATTTCCGTGCGCTGCAGCTGGGCGATGTGAACAAGGTGGTGCCGGTGGACAAATCCAGCACGGTGCTTACGCTGCTGCTGGCCTTTATAGTGCTGGGAGAGCCGATATCCTGGCTTAAGGGGATATGTGTGGTGCTGATAGGCGCGGGCACATACCTGATGACGGAAAAGAAAAAGGACAAAGGGGACGAGGGCGGCTCAAAGAAGGGGAAAAAGGGCGCGTGGCTGCTTTATGCCGTGCTGTCCGCCGTTTTTGCGGCGCTTACCTCCATTCTTGCAAAGATAGGCATAGACCAAGTGGAATCAAACCTTGCTACGATGATACGCACGGCGGTGGTGCTGGTGATGTCGTTTGTATGCGTGTTTGCCACCGGGAAAGGGGGCGCACTGCGCGGGATACCGCGCAGGGAGCTGCTGTTTATATGCCTCTCCGGGCTTGCGACGGGGGCAAGCTGGCTGTGCTATTATAAAGCGCTGCGCGACGGCCTTGCAAGCGTTGTGGTGCCCATTGACAAGCTGAGCATACTGGTGACGGTGGCGTTTTCCAGTATTGTGCTTAAGGAAAGGCTGTCCGTAAAGGCAATATGCGGGCTTGTGCTTATTGCGGCGGGGACGCTGCTGATGCTGGTGCCTGTTTGACGGAAAAGGCCGGGTATTTTGCTTGGCAAACAGGAGTGCTTAGTAAAATAAGACGGGCAATATAATTATCGGGCGGCATAGGCGGCGGCCGGGCTTGCAGTATGCAAAAGGATGCTTTAAGGCGGGGCTTTGCCCCGCCTTTTGTATTGCCTTTCAGAGGGGCGGAAGCGGGATGGGCGCAAGGCGCTTAACGGGCTTTATAAGGCTTTTAATTTGGGCGGCGGCCGTGCAAAAAGGGAAAGCGTGCGCATGCAGGCGGCGCGGCGAAATTGCGCAGGGGGTAATATTGTGCTACAAAAAAACGCAAAGAAGGGCGATATGGTTAGAATTGTGCATTTACCGTCCGGACACGGAGTGATATGATTTTTGCGTGCAGTGAAAACGCACTCGTCGGGTGCACACGCCGAGTACGGGCATTTCATGGGCGGGATGGGACATGACTGCGTATGTTTCCGGGCTGCTTTATGAAGAAAAATGCGAAAAAAGCTGTACAAAAAACAGTATAGGAAGGGCCCGCTTTTCGGCTTGAAAAGCAGGATGAAACGGCATTCTTTAAAGCGGGCGGGTAAAGAAAAATGAATTTAAGAAAGCTGTTATCGATGCTTACGGTCATGGCGGCGCTGCCCTGTGCGCTTTGCGGCTGCATTCAACAGGCAGTTACGGGATCGCCGGAAATAACGGGCACCGTCGAGATTTTGCCGACGCCCACCGCTACGGTAAGGGTGGATGAAATAAACGGAATATTCGTGGATGCAATAAACGGAAGCGACGCGGGGGACGGCTCGCGGAAGGCCCCCTTTGCTTCGGTGGAAAAGGCGATGGAAAAGGCGGGACCGGGGAAAACGATGTATCTTGCCGACGGAGTATATTACGGAACGCTTAAGCCGGTAAACGGGACGGAGGGTCAGCCCTTTACGGTGTCCGCGCTGCCGGGCTGCAAGCCGGTGCTTACGCCCACGGTGCCCGTTACGGGCTTTACAAAGTGGAAGGACAGCATATATGTTGCCGATGTTTCGGACATAGCGGACAGCATTGACGCAGAGCGCGCGCAGCTGTTTGCGGATACGGAATCCCTTACCGAGGCGCGCTGGCCCAATTCCGGCAAAAGCTTAAGAAGCATAATGGAGGCGCCCAGAGCGCTTGCGGGCGAGGGCACGGACGCAGAGACGATAGTGACGCCGGAGGCGATGCCGGAGGGCATAGCGGGAGCCAAGGCTGTGGTGTGGCCGGGAGAGAACGGCGTGGCGGGCTGGATATGCTATACCTCCCGCATTAAGAGCGCGCAGGGCTGCGTGCTGAAGCTGGAGGACAGGCTGGACACGCCGGAGAATTACATAGGCATGAACGCCTATTCCCCGGTGAAGGGCAACCCCTTCTTCCTTACGGGGGCGCTGTGCCTGCTGGATGCTCCGGGAGAGTACTGGTATGACGCGGAGAACAAAAAGGTGTATGTTTATATGCCGGAGGGGGACGATCCGTCCGCCCATACAATAACCATGAGGGGCAGCTCAAAGGCGGTACAGGCAAAGGATGCGCGGTTTATAAACCTGCAGGGCCTGAGCTTTTACGGCGGCGGCATAACCCTTCCGGAGGCGGAGGATTGCAGGATAGAGAATTGCAGGGTGCTGTTCTCCGACCATTTCTATGCCTCGGGATATGCCTCCTATGTGCTTAAAAGCAGCAATCATATAACGGGCAAGCGCAATCTCATAACCCGCTGCGAGTTCGGATACAGCGCCTTCAACGGCATAACCTTAGGCGGAGAGGACAATGTGTTTACCGACAACATAGTGCATCACAGCAATTACTGCGGCGACGACTTTGCCGGGCTGTATGTGCTTAAGAGCAGCCGGTGCGAGATATCCCGCAACAACATTACATATTCGGGAAGGGTGCATATTTATTTTACCATCAATACCGATTATGACGCCTGCGTGATACGGGGGAATTATCTCTACGGACACTCAAGGCTTACAAGCGACAGCGGCGCGTTTTACACCTGGAGCTGCAACGGCGGCGGCACGCGGCTTTACAACAACTTTGTGGACTGCGGCGAAAAGACGGAAAACGGCACCATGAGCAAATGCTGGGACGGGCTGTATCTGGACAATTACTGCTCCAACTTTACCGTGGATCACAACATAGTGGTGGGCGGCACCTGCGGGCTGCGCACGAACCTTTCCAACGAAAACACGCTTTATGCAAACAACACGGTGATAGGCTCGCAGTACGGCTACGGCATATATTCCTATCCCAAGGACGATGCAAAAACGGGCAAGACGCGCTTTTACAATAATCTTTTTGTGGCGCTGAAGGGAGTGGACATAAATTACAGCGGCTCGGAGAACGGGCAGAGCGTGGTGTACACCGGCGCGCTTAAGGACGGCACGGTACCCTGCCCGGTGAACCCGGAGCAGCGGATAGAATCCGGCAACAACCTGCGGGTATCCTACATTATTGAAAATGAAGGATATCAGCCGGCGGACGGCAGCCCGGCGATAGACGCGGGGTGCGTGATAGAAGGAATAACGGACGGATACCTTGGAGACGCGCCGGATATAGGCGCAATCGAAAAGGGCGGAAAGCTGTTTGAATACGGAGCCACATGGAGTCTTGAGGCTTGAATAGGGAAGGGCTTTACTTGACGGAGGAGAAAAACATGAAAAACAAAAAAGCGGCGGCGGTTATTGCAGCTGTTGCGGCGGCAGTGCTGCTTTGCGCCTGCAATCCCATGCAGACGGTGCAGACGGAAATGCCGACGCAGGAAAATACGGGCACGGTGCATACGGAAACGCCGGAGCAGACGGCGACGGCGGCACCGGAGAGAACGCCCGCGGTTGAGGAGAAATACACCATGCAGACGGTATCGGCCATTGATAAGGAGCATATAAAGATCACGGGGCGCGCCGATTACGGCAAGGATTACGCCGGGCTTAACTGGAGCTATGCGGGGGCGTCCTTCCGCGGATATATGGAGGGAGACGTGACCATAAGCTACACGCATATGGGCGGATACAGCGCCTATATACGGGTGGTGACGGACGGCAAGACGGAGGAGTCGGTAAAGCTGGAGCTGAAGCAGGGTTCGGACACTGCGGTGATAGCAAGCGTGGAAAAGGGCTATCACGAGATAAGCATATACAAGACCAGCGAGCCGGGCAACAGCATAATCCGGCTGCACTCGGTGAGCTTCTCGGGCAATATTGACTTGTCGCCCGAAAAGGGAAGCCTGAATATAGAGTTTATCGGCGATTCCATTACCTGCGGGGCGGGAATACTTACAAACGAGAGCAGCCCCAAGGACGAGGTGTACGAGCGCGCGGGGGACGCCTATCTTTCCTTTGCGGCGCTGACGGCGCGCATGCTTAATGCCGATGCGAACATCGTGGCGGCATCGGGCTGGGGCGTTGTGCAGGGCGGCGACAATCCGGCGGCGAACATTCCCTCCATATACGATTTTACAAACGGAATGTGGAACAATCAGGAAAAGTGGGATTTTGCGGCGCATAAGCAGGATGTGGTGGTGATATCTCTGGGCACAAACGACTATCAGCTTGCATCGGAGCGCAGAGAGGAGTTTTTAAGCGGCGTGAGGGAATTCATAAAGCATGTGCGCGAGCTTAACCCCGATGCGTATATCATATGGACCTACGGGCAGATAAGCAAGGAGTATTCCAAGGATCTTGCAAAGCTGACGGCCGATATGGGGGATGCAAAGCTTTCCTATCTTGAAATGCCGGCAAACGGCAGCGCGGGCTGGGGGCACCCGGACAGGGCGCACCACGAGCAGTATGCAAAGCTGCTGGCGCAGGAGATAAGCCGTCTGACGGGAACGGAAATTAAACGGTAACTATTATATGTTTTAAGCAGCAATACCGGGACTCTGCGGGGCACCCGGTATTGCTGTATTTCGGAGCGGGCAGACAAAGGGGAAAGGCGAAGAATGCAAAAATTCAATAACGCTGTTGCAAAATGGCGGAAAATTGTTTATACTAATACGAGTAAAAGTTTTTTAGCGGACGGACTGCGGACAAAGGATGCATTTATTAAGGAGCAGTGAATTTGGAGATCGCAAACGGGGCACGGTGGGTGCTGGAATGTCTGGAAAATGCGGGTTATGAGGCTTATCTTGTAGGCGGCTGTGTGCGGGATTGGGTGATGGGGCGGCAATGCGCCGATTTTGATATTGCCTCCTCCGCACTGCCGGAGCAGACGCGGGCGCTGTTTGAGAGTATGGGCGCGCAGGTATTGCTTACGGGAGAAAAACACGGTACGGTTACCGTACTTGCCGACGGGCCGGTGGAGGTGACCGCCTTCCGCGTGGACGGGGATTACGCAGACGGGCGGCATCCTGCGAGTGTAACATTTACAAAAAGCATCATTGCCGACCTTTCGCGCAGGGATTTTACCGTAAACGCCATGGCGTACAACCCGCACTCGGGGCTTATTGACCCCTTCGGCGGCAGAGAGGACGCGGCGCGCGGGATTCTGCGCACGGTGGGAAGGCCGCAGAGGCGCTTTGAGGAGGACGCACTCAGAATACTGCGCGGGGTGCGTTTTTGCTCGGTGCTGGGGCTGACGGCGCAGGAGGAAACTGCGGAGGCCATGATAAGGGGCGCGGAGCGGCTGGGTGCGGTATCTCAGGAGCGGAAATACGCAGAGCTTATAAAGCTGCTTAAGGGAAAGAATGTATTAACCGCCCTAACGGAGTATGAGAGGGTAATATCCGCGGTTATCCCGGAGCTTGCGCCGTGCGTGGGCTTTGAGCAGCACAGCAGATATCACGATTTTGATGTATACGGGCATATCTGCCGCACCGTGGCGGGCGTGCCCGAGGAAACGCATTTGAGGCTGGCAGCCCTGTTTCACGATATTGAAAAGCCGTCCTGTTATATTAAAGATGAACGGGGCGGGCATTTTCCGGGACATCAGGGAAAAAGCGCGCAAACGGCGGGGGCGGTGCTTGCGCGTCTGCGTGCGCCCAAGGAAACGCAGGTAAGGGTCATGCTGCTGGTGAAGCTGCACGACCTTCCGCTGCCCGAAGGCAGGGGCGGGATACTGCGCCTTATAAGCCAAACGGGGGCGGAGGCGTTTTTTGAGCTTATGCAGCTTAAGGAAGCGGATGAGCGGGCAAAGCGTGCAGACGGTAAGGGCACGGAGCGTACTGAGGCGATAGAACGCACGCGGGAGCTTGCCGCGCGCCTTATACGGGAGGGGGCGTGCACGGACAGGGCGCATCTGGCAGTAAGGGGCGAGGATATAATGAGCCTGGGGATAAGCGGCGCCGGCATAGGCAGGGCGCTGGAGAAGGCGTTTTATGCGGTGACGGACGGGCTGCCCAACGAAAAACGGGCGATAATGGATTTTCTTAAGGGGGAGCAGAGGGGCTGCGCGCCGGACGGAGCGGCTATTAAAAAAGAAGGAACTGTGCAAATTAAGGAGGAAAAGGACAGCTTGTCCGTATGAGAAATGAGCGAAAAGAAGGTTCTGATATTATCCTGTAACACCGGGGGCGGACACAATACCGCGGGAAAAGCAATTTTTGAGGAGCTGAGCCGACGCGGATGCAGCTGCGCCTTTTCGGATTATCTGGGTCTTGCGGGCAAACGGGTAAGCAGCGGGGTTTCAAGAGGCTATATAAAAATGGTAACAAAAATGCCGCGGCTTTTCGGCGCCATGTACAAGGTGGGAGGCTGGGTAAGCTCAAGGTATATAAAATCCCCCGTGTATTTCGCAAATGTGCTTAACAAGGACAATCTTCGCAGGTTTATATCGGAAAACGGCTTTGATACCGTGGTTATGCCGCATCTGTTTCCGGCGGAGGCGATGACGGCGATACGCAAAAAGGAAAGCGGTGTGCGTTCGGTGGTGATTGCCACGGACTACACCTGCATTCCCTTCTGGGAGGAGACCAAGCCCGATGTATTCATACTGCCGCACATTGACCTTGTTAAGGAGTATGCTCATGCGGGTATTCCGGAAAGCCGTTTGCTGCCCCTTGGCATACCGGTGTCGGAGCGCTTCAACATGCGCACGGATAAGCACGAGGCGCGCCGCCGACTGGGCATAAGGGAGGATCGCCCCTGCGTGCTTATAATGTCAGGCTCCATGGGCTTCGGCGATGCCGGAGCGCTGATACGAGGCCTGCTTGAAAAATATGCCGACGGTATAAGCATAGTGCTGCTGGGCGGAAGCAACCGCCGGCTGAAGGAAAGCGTAAGGACGGAATTCGGCGGGCGGGAAAATGTTACGGTGGTGGATTTCACCCCCCTTGTAAGCCTGTACATGGACGCGGCGGACCTGCTGCTTACAAAGCCGGGAGGACTTACGACAACGGAATTTGCAGTAAAGAATATTCCCGCAATACTTACGCGCCCCATTCCGGGGTGCGAAACAAAAAATTCCGAGTTTTTTGCCTCGCGTCATATGGCGGCGGCCTGTCCGGATTGCAAAACGCAGCTGGAATGGATAGACCGCCTGCTTAACGACCCTGAGGAAGGGGCGGCCATGATAAACGCGCAGCGCTGCAATATAAACAGGTATGCGGCAAAGGATATATGCGATTATATCATGCGCGGCTGATAATTACGGCTTTAGCGGGGGACATAAGCGTGAGTAAACGCTGAAAAGGAAGGAGAGAGCAATGCACAGGTATCTGATAGCGGCGGTGCTGGGTTTTTTATCGGGCAGCGTTATGTACAGCTACTATCTGCCCCTTGTATTCTGTCATGTGGATATAATAAAGGAAAGCGAGGATCATAACCCCGGCATGGCAAACGCCGCCTTGTACGGAGGCGCGTGATAGGCGGGATATGCCTTGTATTGGATGTGCTCAAGGGCTTTCTTCCGGTATTTATATCGGCGCGCGTGCTGGACAGCGCAAACCCGCTTTTCGGACTTGCCGTGGCGGCTCCGGTGCTGGGGCACGCCTTTACGCCCCTTATGCGTTTTCACGGCGGCAAGGCAATCAGCCCCGCTTTCGGCGCCCTGATAGGGCTTTGGCAGATAAGCGGAATCATATGCGCCCTTGCTTTTCCGCTTATTTTTACCACCTTTATTCTGACGGTGCACCCCCATTCGCTGCGTATGATAATAGCCTCCTGCGCGCTGGCGGTAACCGCGCTTATAAGCGGGCAGACGCCGGGTGTGGCGGCCGGAGCCGTTTGTATTGCCTCCGTGCTTATTTATAAGCATGCAATAAACTATGATAAAAAGCCTTTCAGCCTGCGGCTGTTTGTAAAAATACCGCTTTATCAAAGCAAAAAAACACGGCGGCAGGAGGAATAACCGGGCAAAGGCTTTTGCGCAAGCGGTTTACAATTAAACCGCGAAGCTAAACTGCGGTGATATTAAAAAAACGCCAAACACATATAAAAACGGGCACAGCGGGCAAAATTCATAAAACGCAACCGACAGTTGCGAAAATGAAAAGCAGAATGGCTGGTGCAACCGCGGCGGTTGTTGCTATAATCGGGGCCGTAAAGATGAGCGGAGGATAACGGCCGCAGGAATCGGAGGAAATTCATAATAAACATTGAAACGGCAAACAGACTGGTGCAGCTGAGAAAAGAGAACGGCTATTCGCAGGAGATGCTGGCGGACAAGCTGGGAATATCAAGACAGGCGGTTTCCAAATGGGAACGGGCGGAGGCATCGCCGGATACGGATAATCTGATAGCCCTTGCCCGGCTTTACGGGATGTCGCTGGATGAGCTTTTGGGGTGCTCCGGGGAGCAGAAAACGGCACAGGAGCACAAAGACGGCGATGAGGGCGCGTCACACGGCGCACGGCAGGCAAATGAGCGGGAGCAGGCCGACGGCGCCCAAGATGCCGGAAAAAAGAAAACGGATGTACATATAGGCTTTGACGGCATACATGTGGAGGACGGCAAGGACAGCGTGCATATAAGCCGTGAGGGCATATTTGTAAAGGATCACGAGGGCAACGATGTGGAGATAAGCAAGGACGGCGTGGTGCTGGACGGCAGGCACATAATGAGCAAGGAGGAGGCAAAGCGCCGCGCGCGCAAAAGAGCGTGGCAGGATTTCCCGTTTGCCGTTGCGGTGACGGCGGCATATCTTGCGCTGGGCTTCGCCTGCTCTTTGTGGCATCCGACGTGGCTGCTGTTTCTTACGATACCGCTTTATCACACGGCGGTAACGGCGGTATACAAGCGCTCGCCCCGGAAATTTGCCTACCCCCTGCTTGCGGTGATTGTTTTTTTGGCTCTCGGTTTTTTGGTGCCGGGCGCATGGACATGGTGCTGGACGGTGCTTTTTACCGTGCCGGTGTATTATTGTGTTTTCCGCAGGCGTAAGCCGGAGCTTGAATTTGAGTATTCCGATGACGACGACGATGACGATGACGATGACGACGATGAGGATGAAGAGGACACCAAATACAATACCTACAAAGACAAACACA
>ENA-UOJO01000110-UOJO01000110.1-human-gut-metagenome-genome-assembly--contig:-P57-NODE-110-length-134180-cov-32.872358_pt1 | contig 134180 bp, 113 predicted proteins | sample MGYA00242351_ERZ723898 | MGnify/ENA metagenome assembly ERZ723898 | reverse complement strand
ATGTTGGTACTCTCTTTTTTTCTTTTATTCAACTGACAAAAACTTTACTCTATACGACCGCCCTCGTTAGTTTTCAGGTCTAACGAAAGTGGTCGGTACATAAAAAAGCATTATTATTTTATTCCGCTGCTTCCATAAAGTAAATTCGGGAGGAAAAATCCGGGAACAGTCGGGTGTCGGAATTATATCCGGTTCCGGCGAAAGCGGGTTTCAGGGCAATACCCGCACGCATCAGGGTATCTCCGTAAGCAGTCAGTTCTTCTTTTTCCCCATCCATATTTACAAATCGCGAAAGAATCTCCTGTAATGCAGATCCTTGCTTGATATGAACCGGAGAAACGGTGTTCACAAGGTCTCCGAAGTCTTTCAGATTGTATTTGATATTCCTGCCGTAGAAATGATATTTCACATCCGGAAGTAACCCCACCGGGCGATACCAGTCATGGGATTGGTTTGGAGTTGTCAGGCGTCGGAAGAACAGCCCCACTGCTCTTCTTCCATCCGGGGACACGCAGGTCCAGGATAAGGTTTCCGAGTCGGAAGCTTCGTTTTCTGCTCCACGATAAAAGGATCCAAACTGGAAAACATCCCGCCATTTTTTATAAAGTGCAATCTGCTCCCGGATTGCGTTGAGGTCACTTCCGGACAGATCCTTTAAATTACATTCATATCCTAAGACACCGAAGGAAGCCACCTGAAAACGGGTCTCAAGGGGCGTGATCCTTAAGGTCTGATGATTTGGACAAGATGACACATGTGCTGTAAATACCGATAAGGGATATCCATAGCTGTAACTGTTCTGAATCCCGGTACGGCACAGTGCGTCAGTATTATCGCTTGCCCAGATCTGCGGGAAATAACTTAATATTCCCAGATCAAAACGATTTCCACCTGAACTGCAGCCTTCAAACAAAATTTCAGGGAAACGTGTGGTCAGCTCATCCATAATGTGATACAGCCCCAGTACATAACGATGTGCCGTCTCTCCCTGTTTCGCAGCCGGCAGATAAGGGGAATAAATATCACTGAAATTACGGTTCATATCCCACTTTACATAACGGATGTCTCCGGAGGAAAATACCTTCGTCATGGAATCTATTACATATTGTTGTACTTCGGGATTGGACAGATCCAAGAGGCGTTGATTACGTCCCTCGGAGTGGGGATGTCCCGAAATCATCATTGCCCAGTCGGGATGCTCTTGATAGAGACGGCTGTTTTCACTGATCATCTCCGGCTCTACCCAGAGACCGAAATCCACCCCCAGGGCTTTGAGTTTTTTACTGAGGGAAGCAATTCCTCCGGGCAGCTTCTTCGGATCCGGTTCCCAGTCTCCCAGGGAGGAAGTATCGTCATTCCGCCCGGAAAACCACCCGTCATCCATGACAAACAGTTCGATGCCGACATCTGCTCCCACTTTTGCCAGCTGCAACAGTTTCCTCTCATCAATCTTAAAATAACATGCTTCCCAGCTGTTTAACAGAACCGGACGAGGTCTTCTCTTCCACACTCCCCGCACAATATGCTCTCTAATAAAGGAATGTAACTGTCGGCTGAGTCCGCCATAACCATTCGAAGAATAGCTTAAAACAGCCTCTGGTGTATCAAAATGCGTTTCCGGAGTCAACTCCCGGGAAAAGCTCTGTGGATTGATCCCACTTACAAAGCGCAGTTTCCCATAAGAGTCTTTCTCAAGGGCTTCATAATGATTTCCACTGTAGATCAGATTGCAGCCGATACAGGAGCCAAAAGTCTCACAGGTGTTCTTATGTCCCAGGATCATAAAAGGATTCGAGCGGTTCGAAGAGGTTCCCGTATAAGACGCATTTATAAATTTGCCGGAACGTAAGGAAATCTGTTCTCTGTGCATCTCTCTTGCCCAGGCACCGCTGAAATGAGTGATCACGGAATAATCCTCTGTCAGATCTAACTGTGCACTGAGACATCGCTCCAAGGTGACAGATGCGTCACTGTGATTGATCAACCGTGCGCTTCTGGTAATGACATCACATTCTTCGAATACGGTATAAAACAGCTGCAACTCCAAATGATTCGTAACATCCTGCAAAACAATCTGAAGGCATTCCGCGGAATCAGTTTCCACTTCCGAATAGCTGTGAGGAAGTCCGGAATCCTGCAGGCACTGTTCTCTTTCCTTTAAAGTAATAATTTTATAGGAATCAAAAGTAAAGTCAGAGGTGACACTTCCGTCGGCAAATCTGACTTCCAGAAAAGGTTCTCTGATATCTCCCTTTCCTAACGTACCAACTTCCAAGCAGACATCTTCCATGGAGATCTGCGGATGTTCCCTGTCATAGGTACAGGTATTTCCCGGAGCGAAGGCTCTCTGTATGACAAGGGGCGCGCAGGAGGCGGGATCCTGTGAATCCACAGTGATACGTTCCCCATAATACAGATGTTCTAAATGTCCGGTCTCCATGACCCGCATTCCGTAGGTTGTGTGGGCAGTCTGTAAAAAGAACCATGGTCTCGTATCTGCATCTTTTACAATCTGAATCATGCTTTTAAGCCTCCTGAATCTCTTTTAACCGTTTTTCGGTCAGCTGATATTTCTTATGAAAGAAAATGACACCGATGACAAGGAGCAGAATAGGGAATAACGCCATCGTCATGCGAAGCCCTACCACAGAGCTTCCGGAAGCCCCTGTCGCTGCCGCAGCATCGCTGGTATCAGAGCTTAAGTTGCAGAGGTTCAGGCACAGGGATGCCACTAACGCAGAAATACCGGAAGCCAGTTTTACCACGAAGGTCTGCATGGAGAAAATGACACTCTCGTCTCGGCGATGATTTTTCCATTGACCGTAATCTACGGTATTGGCTAAAAATACGGTAGTCAGTACTGTCAGCATACCATTGGCGGCAAAGATCAGGAAGCCGGGAAGGAACAGTAAAAATACAGTACTCATATTCGTAAAACATAAAAGAAGCAATACAGCATATCCGGCAATTGCCATCAGGAAGCTGACATAGAAGATCCGGATGGTACTCATAAACTTACGAAGTAACGGGAACAAAAGCATCATGGCGAGAATCTGTACTGCCCCGCCGAAGGTGTTGAACAGTGTATAGGAATTGTACCAGGTATCTCCGCCAAAATCGTATTTAAAGAAATAAATTACCAGGTTGGAGGTGGTATAGATCGCGCAGTTGATCAGTACGATGGTAATGACCACTGCCATCGCCTGATCGTTCTGAATTAACGCCTTGAACATCTGACCGATGGAAGGTGCGTCCACATCTACCGTAGATTTTTCCTTGATATTAATGCAGGTAACGGTAATAAATATCACGAACAGCACGGCAATGATCAGGGTGAACCGGGAAAATCCGACCCGCTCTTCTCCTCCGCCCAGGGCATTGACGCAGAGCATGGTGATCACGGTGATAATGGCAGAGCCTACACCGGCGCAGGAACGTCCCAGCGTAGACAATCCTTCACGCTCTTTTCCACTGTGAGTAAATGCCGGTATCATGGACCAGAAGGGAATATCCATCATGGTATAGGTCACGCCCCAGAGAATATAGGTGACTGCCGCATATGCTACCAGTCCATTGCCATTCAGTGCAGGAGGTGCCGAGAACATCAGATACAGAACAACAGCATTGGTTACTGTGCCGATCATCAGCCAGGGGCGGAACTTCCCCCATCTGGTCCTGGTCTTTGCCACGATGACGCCCATGAAGGGATCGTTAAACGCATCGAACACTCTTGCAACCAGCAGAATGATACCCATGGCTACGGCGTTCACGCCTAAAATATCCTGATAATAATACAAAATATAGCTGGCAGACAGCATGTATACCATATCCTTGCCTACCGCACCCAGTCCATAAGAAAATTTTTCTTTTCCACTTAAACCCATAATGTAACCCTGATCCTTTCTTATGCAATCTTTTGAAATCCTTTGAAATCTTTCTCTCAAATGAAACCATTAAATCGTTATATCATAAGCTCACGAATTCGTGCTATCGCACTCTACATCCTGCTTCGCAGGATATTCGTTCGCTAATGAGCCCAGAAAAACAAATGTCTGCTTTGCAGCCACTTGTTTTTCCTTGAGGCTCATTAAATCTTAATCTGAAAAGGTATCCGTACTTCCCCTGCCGTCAGTGACTGCAACAGCAAAGCTCCCTGACCGGATCTTCCCAGACTCTTAACATAAGTTCCACCCATGCCTCCCTGTAGGGCAATGGTGTCAGGTCCGATGATGGAGATGTCACCTTCCGTAATCAGACGAACCGGCTCCTGATAAAAGGGAAGCACATTTCCATGGTCATCCACTGCACGGATCCGCACCAGTGCCACATCATAGCTGTGCTGTTCCGTCAGAATGGTATGATCTGCTTCTGCTTCCAGCCGGATTTCACGAACCGGTTCTTTGGTGACGGATTTTATGACTTTACCGTCTTTGATAGCATCAAAACGGTATACGGTAGCCGTACCGCCCCAGTCACCGATGTACTTCGTATACAGCCTGGTCACTTCCGCAAAATCGATATGATAGATCAGAAGCAGTTTTAAAGCCGTAAGATATAATCTCTTCGGAATGTGGTTCAGGCTTCCTCGTGCTACGAGATTCATGGCATCCGTGATCTCCTTTGCATGTTTCGGACGGAATCTTTCGTTCTGTGCAAAAGAATCTCCGATAAAATCATCGATCAGGATGGGACCGTGCTTTAAGTGCTTATAAGGTGACATCCCCGGCAGATATTCCTTGATAAACCGGTCATTTTTGTACATTTTCACGCTGTCTGCATTGGATAGAATATAAATGTTCCCGCGGTTACAGCCGGGATGCTCTCCGATATCCATGGAGGAAGTGATCTCCAGCACAGGAGTCTGTTCCTGCTCACAGGCATAGATATTTGCAGCCAGCTTCGGATTCCGGAACATATCCATGACACCATGATAACAGATTCGGTCACCGCTTCCGAAGTCTTTGTGAGTATTGTAGTCAAACATGCACCAGCCGAAGCTTCCGGCAATATCGGGCTGACCTGCCACGGCATCCAGTACATTGGCGTGGCGGATGGCATGCTCACTGCGGCGCTCTTCGTTGTCGAAGGCCTTTGTGGGATACATATGCCCGTTGTACTCACTGATCAGATAAGGCTTCTCCATATCAGATGTGACTTTTTTCTTTGGATCACAGCCGGGCATCTCACCATCGTGCAGAAAATCATTATACGTATAGACATCTTCTAACAGATGACTTTTTTTCATGGCACGGACACCACCGGTAGGTCTTGATGGATCCAGCTTATGTGCCACGGCATTGGTCTTTTCGTAAAAAGCATCGTCATCCGGTGACTCATTGATGCGTATCCCCCATAAAATGATGGAGGGATGATTACGGTACTGTCGGATCATGTCTTCGGCATTTGCCACAGCCTGTGCTTTCCAGGCATCGTCACCGATATGCTGCCAGCCGGGGAATTCCGTAAATACTAAAAGTCCCAGTTCATCACAGCGCTCCAGAAAATAATGGCTCTGGGGATAATGGGAAGTCCTTACGGCATTTAACCCCAGCTCCTTTTTCAGAAGATCCGCATCCAGCCGTTGCATGCTCTTAGGCATGGCATATCCCACATAAGGGAAGCTCTGGTGGCGGTTTAAGCCGCGGATCCGCAACTTCCTGCCATTAAGATAAAAGCCGTCCTTTTTAAATACTGCTTCCCGGATACCAAACCTGGTCTCTGTCTCATCCAGGATCGTATTGTCCTGATATAGCAGCTGTGTCTTTAAAATATAGAGATTAGCTTCTTCGGTGTCCCATAACAGAGGAGCGGTAATGGTTGCCGTGAGGGAGAACTCCTTGTCGCAGGAAACATCCGTAGAAACAGTCTGCTCGCACAAAAGCCTCCAGGATTCCTGCGCGGCTGCGGTACTTTTGGGCATGTAGTACTGTCGGATGGTCACGTTCTCATCACTTTCAGTAAGCGTGATCTCAGAGGTGATCTGAGCTGTCACGGGAGACGATCTGAAATCTATCGCTGTATGGACGAAGATATCCGAAAGGGAGACTTTTTCCTTTACTTCCAACCGGACATCCCGGTAGATACCTCCATAGGTCATATAATCGATCACATAGCCAAAAGGCGGAACGTTTAAATTCTCTCTGCTGTCTAAGCGGACACAGAGCAGGTTATCCTGCCCATAGAGTACATTGTCTGTTAAATCTACAGTAAATGCAGTGTAACCGCAGTGATGCTCTCCCACTTTTTTCCCATTACAAAATACAGTACTGTCATGGGCAGCTCCCTCAAAAGTAAGCAGGATCCGTTTTCCCTGCCAGTCCTTTGGAATCAGGAGATGGCGCCTGTATCCGCTGACCATCTGGTAGAGGGATTCGTCAAAATAATGAAACGGGGTTTCCTTACAGGTATGCGGCAGACGTACAGGCTGCAGTGTGTTTTCCGGATATTCCGGTGCCACTAAACTGTCCTCAAACTGTTCAGTGAACAGCCAGTCGTCGTTTAAGTAAAGTCTATGTGTCATAAGTTCATCTCCCTTTTTGTCTGCGTATTTACTGCCTCTGTGTGATTCCGTACATGAGAATATTTACGACCTCGTTTAAGGCGTCCACGTAAGTCAGATGATTCTGTGCGAGGATATCTCTTTGGAAAAACTGCTCAATGGAGGCTTCCAGCATCATTTTCACCAGACAGATGGGAACCGGGCGGATACTGCCCTCTGCCATGCCTGTCTCGATCAGTTGGATCGTAGGCTCCCAGCCGGTCTCTAAGCGAAGCTCCACTTTATGGTAGATCTTAGGATATTTGTCCCGTAGGGAATAGAGCTTTCTGAGGTCAATATTCTGATAGCCTTCCGGCAGGACACCTAAGATGCGCTGTAGCTTTTCGATAGTTCCCAGCGCAGGATCCGTCAGGATCATCTGCTCGCTTTCCTTGATGGAGTCAAAAATATAATCTACCATGGCCAGGAACAGCGCTTCTTTGTCGTCATAGACCGTATAGATGGTCTTTTTACTGATGGAAAGTTCCTTTGCCAGGTCATCCATCGTAAACTTCAGTCCTTTTCGATCGAAGACACGAAGGGTGGCATCCAAAATGTTTTTTTGCAGAGCATCTGTGGTATCCATAGGTGTTCCTCCGTCTTTAGAATAGAATGCTTTCATAGGTTTCTGTGGAAACTCAAATATAAATTTTAGTTTCCTTTGATACAAGAGTAGCATTTTGCAGGGGAATATTCAAGAAACGTTTTTACTAAAAAGAGTTTCCTAAAATTGTGAAATATAACAAAAAACCAGCCAAACGAGTGTTGACTGGTTTAAGAAGGTCTCATATTTTTTTCCATTGTTCTGCCAGGGTGGGATGGGACTTTTTACGGGTGATCTCCACCAGACCAAGTGGTGTCATATCCACGATCCGGGGATGCTGAGGATCCTGTGTGGTCAGCATTTTCAGGTATTCCAGTAATTTCTGACGATTTTCCTTTTCTGACATATTGATGAAGTCTACGATAATGATACCGGACAGATTCCGCAGACGCAACTGTCTTGCAACCTCTTCTGCAGCTTCGGCATTGACCTGATAATAGGTCTCTTCTCCCATCTTCTTAGATTCATTTTTGCCGGAATTGACATCGATGACTGTCATGGCTTCCGTAGGCTCAATGACCAGATATCCGCCGCATTTCAGCCAGACTCTCGTATCCAGTGCCTCATCCATCCCCCTTTCGAGAGAATATAAAAGACGCAGGGAAATGGCAGGATCATCATACAACCGGAGGTTCTTCTGCTGTAAAAGCGGATGACTGCTTTCAGAAAGCTTGTGGAAGATCTCAGGGTCGTCCGTAAGGACTTCACTGTATTCCGATGGATCTGCCAACTGTTCCAATGCCTCGTAGATGGCTTCAGAAGGCGCAAGAAGACAGGTAAGGCATACTTTATGGATTGCCTGATTTAAAAGGATCTGAAGGGCTTTGGATGCGCTCTCAGGGGTGACTCCGTTTTTAACAAGCTGTTGCTTCATCCGGGAATAATCTGTGGTAACGGAAGCGCGTTTCGTCTTCTGGGCATCTCTGGTGACCATGACTACCAGTTCATCTCCGGCTTTTAAGCTTCCGTCCGGCTGTCTGTTGGTAAGATGTGCCGTACCTGCTTCCCGTAATGGCAGAAAGCACAGTTCCCCGGGCGCAATCTCCACGAAGCAGGCATCGATGTTTTTCGCCACATTCTGTATTTTTCCAAGGTAGATTCCGCCAAGCTTACTGGCATTCGAACGAAGTACCCGCACAGCGGCAATTCCACCGGAGTTCACAAGTAATGCCACATTTTTATCCCGAAGCTTCGTAAAGATCATTTTCCCGGTAGTACAGTCCGTGCTCTTACGGATCTCATTTATTTCTTTTTCTCTTGCCGGTCTGCCGCCGGTGAGACTGCGGCTCATTCGCTATCTCCGGAAGCCGCTTTGTAAGCTTCTTCGCTGTCATAACCGATGGCGTCTAAGGGAAGCAGTTCTCCGGCATCGCTTCTTAAATAGGTCTCTTCTCTGTTGACCATAAGGGCATTCTCAGGGAGGGGGTCTCCATTTTCCGCAAATAATGACTCCACTACCTGAATGGGCTTGATATTGCCGGCGCTGGATGCATCTACCAACAGATACAGGCTGTTACCATCCACGGCTTTCAGCTCATAGATGCCTTCTTTTAAATTGATTTCCCGGCTGCCTTTTTTGGTCTCCTTGGTGATCAGGATCTCGTCCTTGGCAAGGAAGCGTTCCACAGCAGGTGCCAGATCAAAATGAGGACCTCTGCCCTCCCGGAAGGTTACGGTATGTCCGGCGGCAGCCACACTTGCCATGGCATTGCCCGCCTTATCCGGCAGGATCTTCACGGAAGTGATCTCAATGCCGGGTACAGATGCGGCATTGAGCCGTGTCTTAACATCCTCGCAGGAAGTCAGGGAATGTACTTCCAGATCCATATATTCTCCGTTGCTGGTCAGTCCCACGCCTAAGGGTGCGGCGAAGGACATGATCTGATGGGGGCTGAATCCTCCGGTATAGGCTACGTCCAGTTCTGCTCTGCGGTTGGCTTTCTGGAAAAAACGCATTACATCCAGATGGCCGATAAAACGTACCGGTCCGTATTTTTTGAATTTAATTCTTAATTTCATAATTTCTGTCAAATTTCTATGCGGTCTTTCTTGAAAGACCTGCAATTCCCTTTCTTCTTATTCTTCAACATTCAATAACGTGCCATAAGGGTGTGTCTCGTACGATCAGTCTCTGGGCTCTACGCAGATACCGCAGCCGAATCTGGCGGCACCGCAGCCCTGACATGCCTGTTTGCAGTTCGGTGAGATCGTCTCGTTTTTCGCCTTCTGCCATTCTCTCTCCAGGAAAGAACGGGAGACACCGCAGTCCAGGAAATCCCAGGGCAGGATCTCGTCCAAGGGTCGTTCTCTGTGGGAATAGAAATCCGGATCCAGACCGCAGGCAGCGAAGGCTTCCATCCAGACATCATTGTGGAAGTATTCGCTCCAGGCATCGTAGAAGCAGCCCTTGTGATAAACATATAAAAGCACCTGGGACAATCTCCTGTCGCCTCTTGCCAGCACACCTTCTAAGACGCTGACATCCGCTTCGTGCCAGTTGTACTTGATACTCTTCTGGTTCAACTGCTCGGAGATGGCTTTTCGGGTCAGATATGCCTTTTCCACGAATTCTTCCTTGGTACACTGGGGTGCCCACTGGAATGGAGTAAAGGGCTTCGGTACGAAGAAGGAGGTACTGGTAACGATCTGTACTCTGCCGTTGACACGTTTCTCCTTCGGCACCGTATCGAAGAAGGTGGCTGCAATCTTATTGGACAGTTCAGCGATGCCGCGGATATCCTCCTCGGTTTCGGTGGGATGTCCCAGCATGAAATACAGCTTGACTCTGGTCCAGCCGCCCTCGAAAGCCAGCGCGGAACCATGCAGGATCACTTCTTCCGTCAATCCTTTATTGATGACATCACGCAGTCTCTGGCTGCCGGCCTCCGGTGCGAAGGTCAGGCTGGATTTTTTCACATCCTGCACCTTACTCATGACATCCAGGGAAAAGGCATCAATACGTAAGGACGGCAGGGAGATATTGATATGTCTCTTGTTGCATTCTTCCATCAGGAAATCAATCAGTTCCGGCAGTTTGCTGTAATCACTGGAGCTTAAGGAGCTTAAGGAGATCTCCTCGTGACCGGTATTTTTCAGCATCTCCATGGCGTATTTTTTCAATACTTCCACGTCACGCTCTCTGACCGGACGATACAGCTGCCCAGCCTGGCAGAAACGGCATCCGCGGATACAGCCTCTCTGAATCTCTAAGACCACTCTGTCCTGTGTGACCTTAATGTAAGGTACCACGGGCTTCATGGGATAAAAGCTGTCGGTCATATCCGTCACCAGTTCCTTGCGGATCGTAGCGGAAATCCCCTCTTCGGTCGGGCGAAAGGAAGCGATGGTGCCGTCCTCATGATAAGCAGTCTCATAGAATCTGGGAACATACATGCCGGGCAGCTTCGCAGCACGGCGTAAGAATTCTTCTCTTCCCACCTTCTCTTCTCTGCACTTTTTATACAGATCGATCAGTGGACGATACTGGGTCTCGCCTTCACCGATATAGAAGATATCGAAAAAGTCTGCAATGGGTTCCGGATTATAGGTGCAGGGACCGCCACCGATGACAATGGGACAATCATCCCCGCGTTCTTCTGCAAGCAGCGGAATCTGTGCAAGATCCAGGACCTGCAATATATTCGTATAGCACATCTCGTACTGGATGGTGATTCCCAGGAAATCAAAATTCTTCACCGGATCCTGGCTCTCCAGGGCAAACAGAGGGATATTTTCCTTACGCATGATGGCATCTAAATCCACCCAGGGAGAATAGACTCTCTCACACCAGACATCGTCCCAGGAGTTGAGCATGCCGTACAGGATCTGAATGCCCAGATGGGACATGCCAATCTCGTAGACATCGGGGAAGCACATACAAAAACGGACATCAATGTTATTTAGGTCCTTCACCACCGCGTTCACTTCGTTGCCGATGTAACGGGCAGGTTTCTCAATCTTCATCAGAATATCATCGCTTAATGCTAATTTTTCGTTCATAATTACCTCAAATGATTATTATAATGATCTCTCTCAAATTGCTAATAACTATTCAATACATCATTATACCTTAAAAAAAACAGTTCTGCCAGTACCAAAAGGTACATAAATATGAACTGCAAAGCATGGTCATGTAGGGAGGAATATTTTTGGAACCATTGGATGATAAGAATACAGCACAACTGCTGCAGCAAATGCGCAGACAGACAGAAATAAGGCCGGAGCAGGAAGAATCCAGTGGTTCCGGTAGTTCTCATACCGGGACTTTCAGAATCCGTCTTGCTCTGGCCGGAGTATTACTGCTTACAGTGATATTGCTGGATCGGGAAAATAAAAGCGTTGCCGGTCTGTCCATGGATCAGGTGCTGTCTTACGTTACGGAGGTAGATTACGGAACATATATCGAGACCTGGATGGAAAATGCGGTTAACGATTTGCAAGCTCTGTAGTGATTTCTTCCCAGGTGACATCTTTTTCTGCCATCAGGACCATCATATGATACAGGAAATCACTGATCTCATATTTGACCTCATTGGGGTTGGGATTTTTGGCAGCGATCACAATCTCGGTCGCCTCCTCGCCCAGTTTCTTGAGAATCTTGTCAATGCCCTTGTCGAACAGGTAATTGGTATAGGAACCCTCCTTGGGGTGGACCTTGCGATCCTTGATCACATCGAATACTTCCTCAAATACCTGTAAGGGGTTGCTGCTTTCTTCGTAATCCTTTTTTGTGATCTCGTTAAAGAAACAGCTCTTGCTGCCGGTATGACAGGCAGCACCGATCTGTGATACCTTAGCAAGGATTGTGTCCATATCACAGTCAGCCACCAGTTCCTTCACATACTGGTAATGTCCGCTGGTCAGTCCCTTCAGCCATAGTTCCTGTCTGCTTCTGCTGTAGTAAGTCATTTTACCAAGCTTCAGAGTCTGTGCATAAGCTTCCTCATTCATGTAAGCCATCATCAGAACTTCCTGAGTACGGTAATCCTGCACGATAACAGGTACCATGCCGTCACTGTTTTTCTTGAAATCTTCCCACTTGTAAGCAGCCTGGAAGGATTCAATGGGAATATCATTTTCCCGGCACAGATCCTTCAGGGCAACGATTTCTTTCACATTGTCATTGATGGTATTACCGGTGACGCCACATACATTTTCATATGCGAAGATCTCCAGCAGCTTATTCAGTGCTACCTGATTGATCTGCACAAAAAAGGGAAGGGACAGAATACTCTGCGTCTCCCGGATCTGGTGAGGATTCATCAGGATCATGGCAGAGATATACTTTTCAATTTTATCTTTATGTAATTCCAGAACGGCGGGATCATTATAGGAGATCAGTATCTTTTCCTTGCCAAATTTCAGGGAGACTTCCTCCGTGATCTCAATATTACTCTCTTTCTCATAGTCGAGAACCGCTTTTTTACATCCGGCATAAAGTAATTTCTTAATGTCCTCCATGCGCTTTACATTGCCGGCACCGATGACATCCACTTCCGCTTTGGCGCAGATTTCCTTAATGATATCCAACGCTGCCTCATGCTCGGCGTCTCCTTCGGACATATCGAATACGATCAATTCATCTGCATTGTGCTCACAATAATAATCTGCCAGACGTACCGGGTCGGTATCCACGATGGTGGTATCCGTAAGATTTCTTACCGCATGCTCATGATATAAATAAATACAGGGAACAAATTTCTTGATGATCATAGTAATCCTCGCGTTTTCTATGCCTGCAGGGTACGGACCACAGGCACGTATTTTTTTACAGACTTCCTTTGGTACTTAATACATCCGTTACCTTCGGATTATAGGAAACGGCCTGATCCAGTGCTTTGGCAAATGCCTTGAATATTGCCTCGATCATGTGATGATTGTTACCGGAGGACAACATTTTGATATGTAGATTCATTCCGGCACTATAAGATACAGCATAGAAAAATTCCTTCACCAGCTCGGTATCCAACTCGCCTACCTTGGGCACTGTGAATTCACATTCAAAATTAAGGTAAGGGCGACCGCTTAAGTCAATGGCACACAAGGCAAGCACTTCATCCATGGGCAGGATAAAATAACCGTAACGGTTGATTCCTTTCTTATCTCCCACTGCCTTTTTGATGGCTTCGCCTAAGACGATACCGGTATCCTCCACTGTATGGTGGCCATCCACCTGTAAGTCTCCTTTTACCTTGCAGTCCAGATCAAAAAAGCCGTGTCTCGCAAAGCCATCCAGCATATGGTCAAAAAATCCGATGCCGGTAGACAGATCTGCTTTTCCGCTGCCATCCAGATTCAGGGTAATGGCAATATCGGTCTCTTTTGTTGTTCGGTTCACAGATGCTTTTCGTTCCATAGTATCTCCTAATCTTCAAATCTCACTTTAATACTGTTTGCGTGTGCGGTCAAGCCTTCGCTTTTTGCAAAGGTCTCGATCTGGTTATGTACTTTCTCCAGAGCCTCTCTGGAATAAGAAATGATACTGGTTTTCTTGATGAAATCATCTACATTTACCGGTGAGAAAAATCTTGCGGTACCGTTGGTAGGCAGGATGTGGTTCGGACCTGCAAAATAATCTCCTAAAGGCTCGGAAGCATACTCTCCTAAGAAAATGGCACCGGCGTTGCGGATACGTGTCATGGTGTCAAAAGGATTTTTCGTAATGATCTCAAGGTGCTCGGAAGCAATGGCATTTGCTGCATCAATGGCATCTTCCATATTGTCAGCTAACAGAATGTAGCCGTAATTGTCCAAAGACTTCTGAATGATGGGAGCACGCTCTAAGACTTTGACAAAACCGTCTACTTCCTCGGATACCTTCTCGGCAAGCTCCTTGGAAGTTGTGATCAGAATAGCACTTGCAAGCTCGTCATGCTCTGCCTGGGACAGAAGATCTGCCGCAACGTATCTGGGAGTTGCGGTCTCATCCGCCAGCACCAGAATTTCACTTGGGCCGGCAATGGAATCAATGCTGACATAGCCGTACACTGCTTTTTTGGCAAGTGCTACGAAAATATTACCGGGGCCGGTGATCTTGTCTACCTTCGGAACAGACTCTGTGCCGAAAGCCATGGCAGCGATGGCCTGTGCTCCGCCAACCTTATAGATGGTATCCACACCGGCGATATCAGCAGCTACCAGAGTTCCGGGATTGACTTTACCGTCTTTTCCGGGAGGGGTGGTCATAATGATCTCATCTACACCGGCTACTTTCGCAGGGATCACATTCATCAATACACTGGAAGGATAAGCGGCTTTTCCACCGGGAACATAGACACCTGCCCTCTCAATGGCGGTGATCTTCATACCTAAGATAGTACCGTCGGGCTTGGCATCGAACCAGCTGTTGCGAAGCTGCTTCTGGTGAAAAGCACGGATGTTCTCTGCGGACTGACGGATCACATCGATCAGGTTTTCATCCATCTGCGTATAAGCCTCCGCAATCTCCTCCTTCGTGACACGAATGTTTTCTGCGGTTAAAGTAAACTGATCGAACTGCAGGGTATAATCGAATAAAGCCCTGTCACCCTCGGCACGAACTCTGTCAATGATCTGATTCACGGTGCTTTCGTACTGAGAGTAGTTATTCGGACTTCTCTTTAAGAGGTCGTTCAAAATACTCTGTTTTGATTCTTTATCCAATGCTACGATTCTCATAACGGTACTCTCCTAATCAATATGCTGTGATTTATCTGCTCTATTTTCTGATTTATCTGGTTACGACTGTATTTTTAACTGCTCGCGGATTGACCCCACCAGTTTGCGGATACGGTTGGCTTCCATCTGCATGCTTACCGGATTGACGATCATGCGGGCGGACAAAGGACATACCTCTTCCAAAACTTCCAAACCGTTTTCTTTTAAGGTGGAACCGGTCTCCACAATATCCACAATGACATCTGACAGCTCTACCAGAGGACCTAACTCCACAGAGCCATTTAACTTGATAATGTCTACTGTCTGATGCTTTTTATTGTAAAAATATTCTCTGGCGATATTAGGGTATTTGCTGGCTACCCGGATCCTCTCATGATGCTTTAAAAGTTCTCCTGCGGAAGCGGGACCGCAGACACACATACGGCATTTGCCAAAACCAAGATCCAGGACTTCATAAACATTACGATTTTCTTCCAAAATCGTATCTTTACCGACCACACCGATATCCGCAGCACCGTATTCGACATAAGTGGGAACATCGGGGCTTTTAGCCAGGAAAAAGCGCAATTTGTATTCTTCATTGACAAATATCAGTTTTCTGGTGTCTTTATCTTTCATTTCGTCGCAGGTAATACCGATCTGCTCGAAAAGTTCCAGTGTCTTTTTGGCAAGTCTGCCCTTTCCCAGAGCAAACGTAAGATATCTTTCTTCACTCATTACTGGTCTGCCTCCTCGTTCTCGATGATTTCGGGGGAAAGTACGGTGGGAATGCCTTCTTTACGTAATTTTGCAGCCTCAGCAAGCTTTACCAGATAATCCGTTTCGTCTCCTGCCCGGTAATACATAATTTTGCCGGAAGCGGGAACATCAATAACTACTTTCTGACGAGATAAAGCCTCCAGCAGATCATCAATAACGATGACAAAACCGATGGCTGCCGTATCTTTACCGAACTTTCTAAGCAGGTTGTCATAACGACCGCCTTTTACCACGGCATCACCGATGCCATATGTATAAGCCTTAAAAACAACACCGGTATAATACTGATATTTGCTCAACATTCCGAGATCAAAGGTAATATATTCCGCTACACCATATTGCTCCAGGCGTTTTTTTAATTTCTCGAGTCTTGCGATCGCCTGTAAGGAACGTTCATTTTTCACCAGTGATTTGGCATCCTCCAGAGATTCTATGTTTTCGAACATATCCGCCAGCTTTAATAAAATGCTGTGATAAGGTTCCGGAATCTGCTTCTGTTCCAGCAGTTCCTGCGCAGCGAAAAAATTCTTGCCGGAGATGCAGGAACGGAGTTCTTTTTCCGTATCTTCATCCAGACCTGCTTCTTCACAGAGGCCACGGAAATAGTCCACTTCTCCTATGGTTACCTGAAATCTTGTCAGTCCTGTGCTCTTCAGCGCTTCGATCACCATACTGATGACTTCCGCATCTGCCTCCACCGAAGGATCACCGATGAGTTCCGCTCCCATCTGGGTCACTTCTTTTAATTTACCCTGTAGATTGGATGTGTTGGTAAAAGTATTGCCGTTATAACTGAAGCGAAGAGGAACCTTCTCTTCCATGAAATATTTGGCTGCACAACGGGCAATGGACGGGGTAAAGTCCGGTCTCAGCACCAATGTATTTCCTTCTTTGTCGAAAAACTTGTAAAGCTCTTTGCTGGGAGTGGTTCCGATCTCCTTGGAGAAAACATCAAAAAACTCGATGGAAGGTGTCTGAATATCTTCATATCCAAAACAATGAATAGCATTCTGCAGCTTCTGCTCCACAGCCAGTTTCCTGGCATATTCTTTTCCGTAAATATCCCGAACACCTTCCGGGGTATGTAAAAGTCTGTTGTTCATAATAACATCCTCTGCTTTATATGCTTTTATGTGCTTTAGTAAGTTAACGTGCTACCATAGTAGTACGTGAAACTATTTGTAGTATACTAGGTGGCTTCTCTGATGTCAAGAAATTTATTCTTCCCGATCTTCCAGATCTTTTTTCAAAATGTCCAGATAGGGAACCAGAATTCCCTGATGCTTCGGAAGAACATATTCCGGATTTAATTCTTCGAACCGAAAGCTTTTCCGGCCGCCTTCCTGTGCTCTATCCCAGAAAAACCGGAGCATTTCATAAGGCAGATAGTATAACAGGTCCTTATGACTGTAGAAAATCAGGAAAAAAGCAATGCCACCCTGTTTTTCAAACTGCCGCATAAATTCTACTTGGTGAGGATGAATATTCTGCAGGGAAAAAGTATCCACGGCACATTCCTTGGCATCAAAGCAAACAGGGATTCCCTGCACGGCACCGATGTAGTCTACGGTACTCTTCTGCTCGAAAAAAGCCAGTGTGATCTGCCGGCTGTTTTTATCCATTTTGATGGGGGTAATGGGAGTAGGAATCTTCTGTATCAACGCCAGTCCGGCCTCCGCGTATTTTTCATTGGTACGGTTGACCATGTCTTCCAGTGTGGATCCCCGGAGTCCTCTCGTATTCCATGTTGCCATTTGTTAGGGCTCCTTTCTAACAGGCACTGTCAGGAGCCAGATTCAGAGCCTGTAAGATTTCTGCAAATTTATGGGGAAGTGGTGCGGTAAAAGTCTGTCCGCTTACTTTGGCAAGAGGTCCTTCTGCCTCTTTCGGAAAACAGATCCTTCCGGCATGCAGAAGCTGATGATGCAGAGAGTATTCCGACTGCATTCTCCTGTTTAATTTGTTGTCTCCGTATTTGGTATCTCCTAACAACGGATGCCCGGTGCCGGCCAGGTGGGCACGGATCTGGTGTGTCTTGCCGGTGACCAGTTCTACGGTTAACAGCGTGAAATCTCCTGCCACGGCATTTGGCATATAAATGGTACGGATATAGGAAGCCTCAGCGGGAGCCTCCGACGGATCAGCATAAACCTTTACGGTATTGGTACTTTCCTCTTTATACAGATAACCCTCCAGGGTACTCTCCTGTACAATTTTGCCCTTGCAGATTGTCTGATAATATTTTTTTACCGTACGATCCTTGATGATACGGCTGAGAGCCTGGGAACCGGATAACGTCTTACCACATAATACGATTCCGCTGGTATTGCGGTCCAGGCGGTTACAGACGGATGGATGAAAAGTGGCGAGATCGGCCTCAGTGATGGCATCCGTAGCCAGCAGATGTCCGATCAGCCATTCATTCAGGGATAGATCCTCCGGTTTCGCCTTCTGCGTCAGAACCCCGGCGGGTTTATTCAGCAACAGAATATCTTCATCCTCATAGAGAACACTGATATCCTTTAGGGAACGGTAAGCTTTACGGTAGTCAGAAGTGGTTTCTCTATTCTCGGTGCCGGACAGCGAGGCAAACGTTTCCTCCGAGAAAAAGCATTTTATCTCGTCTCCCTGGGCAAGAATTTCTTTTCCTTCTGCTTTTTTCCCATTCAATGTAATATTTTTTTTGCGTAACATCTTATATAAAAATCCGGTACCGGCGTTTGGAAATGCTTTTTTCAGAAATTTGTCCAGACGTTGGCCAGCCTGATTTTTACCAATGGTGAGTTGCTGCATAAAAATCCCTCTTTTCAAAAGTATTTTACAGAGATACGCTTTTTAATGTCTGACAGATTCCACCTGTCAGTTCCGGCTGTGCGGGAAGGTCTTTTAACTGTTCACATCTCTTCAGATACTTGTCAAGATCATGAAAAATTTTCACAGTGACTTCTCTGTAATTATCCTTTTTCAGGATATCCTGAATGTGTTTATAAAAAGCCTGTTCTGCGAACTTCGGATCGGACGTGTATCCGCAGAGAGTGTTGCCGCAGATGGTCATGTGATGAATCACATAATTTTTCTCATAGGAGGTAAACACCATATCATAGAGTCCGGTAAGGCCGTCGGTATGTGCGGCAATCTGCGCAGCATCCTGTTCGTTACATCCCTTATAGCGTAAGAACATAAACATCTCCACCAGACTTTTGCATGCCGGAAGACATCCCAGTACCGCTACGATGGTCAGAAGATTCTCCCGACTGCCGGTAGTGACCCTTCCGGCAATAAACAGAGACAGGGAAATGGCAAAATAAAGCACCGTTCGTAAAATTTCATAATTTTTCTGGGTGCGGAGATATCCGCTGGTCCCTTTGTAGGCATCTGTGGAAAACATTCTTTTGAATTGCATTAAAATTTACTCCTTTATTCGTAAGTGTTTGATTTCATCTTCGGTCAACGCCCGGTAATCACCTCGGGAAAGAGCAGGATCCAGGGACAGAGAGCCGAAACGGATACGTTCTAAAGTAAGTACCTGATTACCTATGGCCTGCAACATGCGCTTTACTTGATGAAAACGACCCTCGTGAATGGTCAGTAACAGGTCTCCGTCTTCGGTAATTACGGCTTTCGCCGGAGACGTTGGTTTGTCGTCTCCGATTTCAAGACCGGATTCCAGACGGTGGATATCTTCTGCGGAAAGCGGCTTTTCCGGCCTTACACGATATGTTTTATCTACATGCTTTTTCGGCGACAACAGATCATGGGCCAGAGCACCGTCATTGGTTAAGAGCAACAACCCCGTAGTATCTTTGTCCAGACGTCCTACCGGGAACAGCTCCTTCTGCTCCGGTACCGTCAGGAGACTCACCACGGTGGGTGCAGTATTGTCATTGGTGGCGGATACGACACCCTCCGGTTTATTTAACAGGTAATAGACATATTTTTGATAATGGATTTCTTTCCCCTGACAAATGACAATGTCGGTATCTTCATTGACCTTTGTCTCCGGCTTTTTGACTATCTGACCGTTTATCGCCACTTGTCCCTTTTTGATGTATTCCTTTACCTGGCTTCTGGTGCCTATATTATTATCACATAAAAATTTATCCAATCGCATGGACACTGATCTCTTTCTTAAGACTTAAAATTCTTTTTCCGGCATATAGTATACAAACTCTGCAAGGCAGTCTGCTATGAAAAAAATATCCGGAATCTGTTTTTTTGTTGTAATGACCTGCTGCATCCTGACACATTCTTCCTTAAGTCTTGCATATGCTGCCTTGGGCCTGGAACTTTGGTATGAAAAAATGGTGCCGGTGCTTCTTCCGTTTATGATCCTGTCGGGAACATTGATCCGCATGGGCCTGGTAAACAGTCTGATCCGACCGGTATACCCTTTGTTTGAAAAAATATTTCGTCTGTCCAGACCTGGAATCTATGTGATCCTGATGGGATTTCTGTGCGGATTTCCCATGGGAGCCCGTACCATTGCTGATTTTCGCGACAGACAGGAACTTTCTGTAACGGAAGGACAATATCTGCTGTCCTTCTGTAACAATCTTGGACCGGTATATTTTCTTGGATTTGTTCTGCCTCTGCTGCACCGGGAATCAATCCTGCCCTATTTATTCGGAATGTATGGTATTCCACTTGGGTACGGTATCCTTCTGCGTTATACAGTATATCGCAGGAAAATTCCGATGTCACAGACAATTTTCACAGTGTCAGCCGGTGGAACACCTGTTATGCCGTTGTTGGAAGCATTGGATGAAGCAGTGTATGCTGCCGGCAGAAATATTTTACAGCTGGGAGGTTATATGATCTTCTTCAATCTGCTGAATCTGCTGCCGGGGATCTTTCTTCCGAATGGTCGTGTCTGTGCTCCGCTTTTGGAGATCAGCGGAGGGTTAAGCATATTGGGGGATCGATGGCCTCTTTATACGTTATTGCTGCTACCTGCAGGAGGACTTTGCTGCCTGGCCCAGACCGGAAGCTGTATCCGAAATACCGGTTTATCTCTGACCGGATATTTTTTTCATAAACTGTTTCTTACCGGACTTACAGCACTTTATTATCTGGGATGGTTCCTGTTGCGCCCGGACACATTTCTGCGCTGAGCCTTCCGTCTGCGTTTCCGGTGCCTGCTCTGTTGGATCTGATACAGTAGAAAGACCATCAGAAGCAATACCACCAGAACGATACATATGACCAGGAACACTCCGAAATTTACTTCCTTTTTGCCTTCAGAGGATGATCCTGTATTCCCGGCTGCATCAGCCATGGTGATCACCGAACCGTAAGCGTCGGTCACCTGGGTTTCCGATATGCGGGAAGCCGCTGCCTCTTCTGCAGCCAGGCTTTCCTGTCTTGCTTCTTCCGCAGCCTTCTCCTGATCGACAAAAGGCTTGGCAAAAGTAATCGGTTCACTTTCGGTAAACAGATCCGCCTGGTTATATCCACGCACCGTGATTACCGGGGTTTCTCCCTTAGTGAAGGACAGGGAAAAGGTAAAAGTATCTGGATAAGTGCCGGCCATGATATCCAGATCCGGCCAGGGGATCAGTTCGGAATAAGTCTTCCCTCCATCGGTACTGTAATCATAATACATCATGGGACAATCGTAGTCCGTCGCGGTCACTTCCAATGTGACTTCTCCGGTGTCGTAATCCGCATTTTGCAATGTCAGTACACAGACATCCGGTTCGGTCTGATCACGGATCGTAGCGGGAAGAATGGATTGCAGAGATACTTCCGGAAGATTATTCGCTTCATTGCTGTAATCTACCCCCAGACTTGTGCTGGATAATCCAAAATATCTGGCAACGGATAATGCATCCTCTCTGCCGAAACGTTTCCAATCCTCTTCGGTCTGGCAATAAGGGGTATCACGACTTTCGTCGACATGACAGTGCTCAATGATAGCGGAAGGAATTGATCGGGCGGTGCACTCCCGGATGATTCCGTAATAATCGTCTCCATTATTTTTTAATTTTGTCTTGACGCCGCGGAGGAACAGTCCCATATCTTTCATCTGTTGCATCTGTTCCCAGCCGAATTGATAGCCGTAGGCATTGTATGGCTGTACGGAAGAGATCCATACTTCGGAACCGAACAGGTCATGATCCACGGATGCATTGTAATGAATACTGAATAAAAAATCTGCATTCCGCTCTGCAGCGAACTGTGCCCGGTCTGCCAGAGAAAGATTGACATCTTCCGTATGGGTCAGGTAGACATCCACATTATCATATTTCAGTAATTCTTCATACATTGCCATGGCGGTAACCATGGTCATTTTCTTCTCCTGGACAATGCCTTCCAGGGTTCCTTCATTTTCACCACCGTGTCCGGGATCGATGACAATGGTAACCCTCTCTCCGGTCTCCTGTGCTCTCGGAGCCGCAGCAGCTTCCAGCGAACTGCAAAAAAAACAGGCTGTGACAAGACTGACCGTACAGATCATTGTCCTGACAAACAGCCTTTTTTGTTTTTTACTAACTTTCATTATGTCAATTCCTTTATTTTTAAAAAACCAGCTTTCGGCAGAAAACTGGTTTTATGATTACATTACATTTAAATCATCACTGGCCTCGTCAGCGTTGTCTATACCCTCTAAGTCTTCATCTACCGGATGGAGTTCACTGCGGTTAGACTGGATAATATCCCGATACTGATTCAGATTGCCGATCAGGGTATCATAATTGGAACTGGCCTGCTGTGTGGAAGCGGATATGATATTTTCCAGATGAGCCAGCATATCATCCATATACTGCATTGCCTGGGATTTTAATTCATTGGCTTCAATGGTGGCATTGTCCAAAATCTCCTGAGCCTGTTTACTGGCCATGGTGACCACCTCGTTGGCCTGGGCATATGCCTGCTGCATAATTTCATGTTCATTGATCAGTTCGTTGGTATGAACGGTTGCTTCATTGATCAGAGCTTCTGCCTTGGCCTTGGCATCGTTCAGAATTGCCTCTTTGTTGCTGATGATCTTCTGATAACGTTTGATCTCATCCGGTGTCTTCATGCGCAGTTCCCGCAACAATTCATCGATTTCATCCTTATTAACAATGATCTCGGTACTGGACATGAACTTAGGCTTACAGCTCTCGATATAATCTTCTATTTCGTCAATTAATTGTTCGATTCGACTGCTCATGAAACTCTCCTTATTTACACATTGCGATTGCCTGAAAGCTTTTTCTGACGATATTTTTCGTAAATCAGATCAGCTACAAAATCCGGAACACAGGGTGTGATGTCTCCGTCAAAGCTTGCAATCTGCTTGATGGCAGAGGAACTTAAATAAGCGTATTCCAGACTGGTTGTTAAAAAAACGGTATCGATTTTGCCGTGGGAAAGCATCCGGTTGGTCTGGGCCATCTGCAGTTCGTACTCAAAATCCGTAATGGCACGCAACCCCCGCACAATGACATGCAGATCCTTTTCCTGTGCATAATCTACTAATAGGCCACTGAAACTGTCAATCTGCACATTAGGCAGATCTTTTGTGGCTTCTTCTAGTATCTTAACACGTTCCTCTACAGAAAACAACGGTGTCTTTTCTTTATTATTCAAAACACTGACAATTAAAACATCAAATATTTCCGAGGCCCGGCGGATGATATCCATATGTCCGTTGGTAATAGGATCAAAGCTTCCGGTATAAACAGCCCTTTTCATAAAGTCTCCGTTCTGCAATTATTTCCTGCGAAGAAATACATGCTTGTTGGTTTTGTATTTTTTTTCACGGGTTACTTCAAACCCAAGCTCCTCTACATAAGAAAAATCCGTATGCAGAGAGGCCTCCACGAGGATCAGCGTTTCCTCCGATACATATTTTGCATAACGCAGCTGTTCCAGAACTCTGCGTTCCTGCTCCTGATCGTAGGGTGGATCCATGAAGATCACATCTACATGTTTTTCGTAGATGCCGGTCAGCCCGGCACAGGCATCCTGCTTTAATACGATAGCACGATCTTTCATTTTCGTAAATGCCAGATTATCCTCGATACATGCTAATGCCTTCGGGGCATTTTCGATAAAATATGCTTTTCTGGCACCGCGGCTCAATGCCTCAATACCAATGCCGCCGCTTCCGCTGAAAATATCCACGAACACACAGTCCGGAATATAAGTCTGCAGCATATTAAAAAGAGTTTCTTTGATCCGGTCGGTGGTGGGTCTGGTATCCATGCCCTCCGGGGTCTTTAACGGCAGACTTCTTGCGGTTCCTGCAATTACTCTCATATGTTTTCTTCTCCGTTTCTCTATACTCTGACCTTGGTTCCCTTGCTGTCACGCTTGCCGAGCTTCAGATTGTTTAAGACAAGTTCTTTTCCCTTGTATTCAATGGTGGTTTCCACGGCGTTTTTGGTGTAATACACATTTTCCACCAGATCGCCGTCGGATAATTTCATACCGCGGACACCGATGGCCCCTTTCTTTTTCTCAGGAATCTCATCTACAGCAAAACGAAGGAAAAATCCGCCCTTTGTCTGCAGCACAATGTTCCGCTGGTCCGTGAGTGCTGTTACACTTACGAGGGTATCTCCTTCCGCCAGTTTGGTGGCTGCAACCGTACGCTTGGTTACGTCAAACTCTCCGCCGTCCACTACTTTTAGCATGGATTCAGCAGTGGCGAAAATTACCTGACATAAGTTCAGTTCCTTCTGACTGGTGATATAGACCAGCTCTTCTTTGGCCTGACTGAAGTTACTTACATTATCGATAGGCACACCTTTGTCACGGAATTTGCCGTAAGGCAGATCCAGTACCTTGACGGTATGCATCTGACCGGTATTGGTAAACAGGCAGATACGTCCGGTGTTTTTACAGGTGAAGACGTATTTATTCTCTGCATCCGCGGCTTCTTTATTCCGTTCATAAGTAGACAGGTCGATGGTTTTTGCGTAACCAAAACGGTCCATCAGGAAGACTACGTCCATCTCTTCCAGTTCTTTTTCTTTATAAACAGCTTCCTGACCGTTCTCGATGACCGTCTTACGGGGATGGCTGTATTCCTTTTTGAATCCATCCAGTTCATTCATGATGACCTGTGCCATGGAATCTCTGCGGTCCAGTATGTCTTCGTAGCGATAGATATTCGCCATGGTCTCTTCGTGCTCGTTGATCAATGCTTCCAGTTCCAGACCGATCAGCTTATACAGACGCATCTCTAAGATAGCGTTCGCCTGTTTCTCGGTGAACATCAGCTGGGCTGCCATGATCTTTGACTCTTTGGATTTGAACTTGATCCCGTCCACCTTGCCTTCTACGAGACAGGCCTTCGCCATGGCTCGGTCTTTGGAACCACGTAAGATTTCAATGACAAGATCGATCACATTGCAGGCCTTGATCAGACCCTCCTGAATCTCCTTACGTTCCATTTCTTTGGCAAGCAGATTGGTATATTTTCTGGTGGCTACTTCAAACTGGAAATCCACATTCGCCTTGATGATCTGCTTTAAGCCCATGGTCTCCGGTCTGCCGTTTGCAATAGCCAGCATGTTCACACCGAAGGTATCTTCCAGACGGGTTTTTTTATAAAGCATATTTACAAAGTTCTCGGGATCTGCATCCTTACGTAATTCAATTACGATACGAATGCCCTCCTTGGAGGACTGGTTGGAAATATCTACAATATCCTGGGTCTTCTTTGTCTCGGACAGAGCTGCTACATCGGATAAAAATTTTGCAATATTGGCTCCGATCATGGTATAGGGAATCTCAGTGATCACCACGTTGGTCTTGCCGGCTTTTCCTTTCTGGAATTCTACCTTGCCACGCAGCTTGATCTTACCGGTTCCGGTCTCGTAGATCTCTTCCAGTTCATCCTTATTGATAACGATGCCGCCGGTGGGAAAATCCGGTCCTTTCAGATAACGCATCAGTTCTTTTGTCGTGATCTCGTTATTCAGCATATACGCTTTTACAGCATCAATAACTTCACCCAGATTGTGAGGTGGAATGCTGGTCGCCATACCTACGGCAATACCCTCCGAGCCGTTGACTAAAAGGTTGGGAATTTTTACGGGCAGTACGGAAGGTTCTTTTTCCGTTTCGTCAAAATTCGGTACAAAATCTACGACATCTTTATCCAGGTCGGCCAAAAAAGCTTCCTGGGTGACTTTCTGCAGTCTTGCCTCGGTATAACGCATGGCAGCGGCTCCGTCTCCTTCGATGTTGCCGAAGTTGCCGTGACCGTCGATCAGAGGCATACCCTTTTTGAAATCCTGGCTCATGACTACCAGTGCCTCATAGATGGAACTGTCGCCGTGGGGATGATATTTACCCATGGTATCACCTACGATACGGGCACTTTTACGGTAGGGACGGTCATAGCGGATCCCCAACTCGTGCATATCGTAGAGAGTTCTACGCTGTACCGGCTTCAGACCGTCTCTGACATCCGGGAGCGCTCTGGCAATGATAACGCTCATGGCATAGTCGATGAAGGATTTCTGCATCTCCTCGGAGTATTCTGTTTTTATAATTCTGCTGTCGTCCATTTCTGGTCCTCGTCTTTCTGACATTACATTTCAGGATCTTATGATACTAGATGTCTAATTCCGCATCTGTAGCGTGATCGTAAATAAAGGCTTTTCTGGGTGGTACATCCGTACCCATGAGAAGCTCTGTCATCTCGGAAGCCATGCGTGCATCCTCGATCTCCACTAATTTTAACAGTCTGCGTTCCGGATCCAGTGTGGTCTCCCACAGCTGTTCGGCATCCATCTCACCCAGACCTTTGTATCGCTGTAAGGTAAAGGGTCCCTTATGGGTCTTACGATACTTTTCCAGTGCTTTGTCGTCATACAGATATTTTTCTTCCCCTTTGGATGGCATGGCCTTATATAAGGGAGGCATGGCTATGTATACGTGACCTTCAAAGATCAGATCCGGCATGAATCGGTAGAATAAGGTCAGTAACAATGTAGAAATATGCGCACCGTCCACATCGGCATCCGCCATGATGATGATCTTGTCATAGCGCAGCCTGGTAATATCAAAATCATTGCCGTAACCCTCGGAAAATCCGCAGCCGAATGCGTTGATCATGGTCTTGATCTCTGCATTTGCCAGAACCTTATCGATGCTGGCTTTCTCCACGTTCAGGATCTTACCGCGGATAGGCAGGATCGCCTGATACATACGATTTCTCGCTGTCTTGGCACTGCCGCCCGCAGAATCACCCTCTACGATGAAGATCTCACATTTGGAAGGATCTCTGGACTCGCAGTTCGCCAGTTTTCCGTTGGAATCAAAGGAGAACTTCTGCTTTGTCAGCATATTGGTCTTTGCCTTTTCCTCGGTCTTACGGATCTTGGCTGCCTTTTCCGCACAGCCGATAATGCTTTTCAGGGTCTCTAAATTACGGTCAAAAAATCTTATGATTTCTTCTCCGGTTACTTTTGCCACAACTTTTGCGGCATCCTGGTTGTCCAGCTTGGTCTTGGTCTGTCCTTCGAACCGGGGATCCGGATGTTTGATGGATACGACGGCAGTCATACCGTTACGAACATCCGCACCGGTAAAGTTGGCATCTTTTTCTTTTAAAATGTTCAACTCACGGGCATAGGTATTGATCACATTGGTGAACTGGGTCTTGAAACCCGTCAGGTGGGTACCGCCCTCGGAGTTGTAAATATTGTTACAAAAACCCAGGACATTTTCATGGAATTCATTTACATACTGAAATGCCACTTCCACAGAGATCCCGTCACTCTCACCGGAGAAATAGATCACATCATGAACCGTCTCTTTGGAACGGTTCATGTCTTTGATAAAGCCGATGATTCCCTCCGGCTCATGGAACGTGACTTTTTCAGGTTCTTCTTTTCTCTTATCTTCAAAAATGATCGTAAGCTTCGGATTCAGATAAGCGGTCTCATGCAGACGACTCTTTACTTCATCTTCCTTGAAACGTGTTTTATCGAAGATAGTATCGTCCGGCAGAAAGTTAATGGTGGTACCGGTCTCCCTTGTCTTACCTACGATGGGAAGCAGACCGTCTACCAGATCCAGAACGGGATTCCCCCGTTCATAGCGGTCTTCGTAAATACAGCCACCGGTCTTGACTCTTACTGTCAGTCGTGTAGACAGAGCATTTACTACAGAGGAGCCTACGCCGTGCAGACCGCCGCTGGTCTTATATGCGGAATTGTCGAACTTACCGCCGGCATGCAGAGTCGTAAATACCAGACGCTCCGCGCTGATCCCTTTTTCGTGCATACCCACGGGAATACCACGACCGTTATCTTCCACGGTTGCGGAGCCGTCGGCTTCCAGTGTCACCTTTATCGTATCACAATATCCGGCCAGATGCTCGTCCACAGAGTTATCAACGATCTCGTAGATCAGATGATTCAGTCCCTTGGTGGAGACACTGCCGATATACATTCCGGGTCTTTTTCTTACCGCTTCCAGACCTTCCAGAACGGTAATACTTGACGCATCATAATTATTGTCTTTTGCCATGAAATGGAACTCCTTATCAACACATTATTGTCTTAAGTATACCATAGATTTTGTGTTTGGAAAAGTAAAAAATACAAGGGATGGGGGAAACAGATAAGATAATGAAAACTCCCGGAATACTACTTTCCGGGAGTAACAGAATCATTGAAAAATTACACGTTGATTTTTTTACAGCATGCCAGTGCAAGGGAACCGGGACCGATGTGACAGGCAACGCTTAAGGACAGTGGATCGATATGAATATCGTAGCCGGGGAATTCCGCTTCTACCTCGGTGCGAAACTGCTCTGCTGCGGCTCTGTCGTGGGTATAAGCGATCTGCAGCCAGATGTGCTTATCCTCTGTCATGCCGCCGAAACGCTCGTTGATGTCCTTCTTAATAGCATTGATCATCATGGTCTTGCCCTGCGAGGTGGTTCTGGCTTTTGCAAAAGCATCCAATTTTTCACCCTGAATGGTCAGTACCGGCTTCAGGCGAAGCATGGTACCGATGGCTGCCGCCGCCGGAGTGATCCGTCCACCTTTTTTCAGGTAATACAGAGTATCCAGCATAATATAGATACTGCTGTTGAATTTATCGTTTTCCAGAAATTCTTTGATCTGGGCCGCATTTTTACCGGCTGCTGCAAGCTGCAGGGCATCCAGCGCAGACTGACGCTGGGTTACGGAGATTCTCTGGTTGTTCACGACCTGAACTCTGCCATCATAATCTGCCGCAAAGGCCATGGCACTCTGACAGGAACCGGACAGACCGCTGCTCATAGGAATGTGTACAATCTCGTCATATTCCTGTAAAAGCTTGTCCCACAGGCTGGTGACACTGTCAGGAGACGGCTGGCTGGTGGCAATATTGGCACCGGATTTCAGCTTTTCATAGAACTGCTCCTGGGTCAGGTCAATATCTTCATAGTATGTGACTTCATCGATCATAAAAGGCATGGGCAGAACATGGATTCCGCGACGGGCTCCTTCTGCCTGTGTAATGCCGCTGTTACTGTCGGTTACAATTGCGATTTTTGACATTCTGGTATCTAAACCTTCCCTTTGCATAAATTAACATAAATTATCTGATCCTAAGTATAAAACTTTGAACATAAAAATAATTTTACTGTCAGATGGTCCGAAAGTCAACAACATTTACTGCGGTATGTTCTTTGAAATAGTTCACCAATGCTCGGCTGTCGTCATCTGTCAGCTCCGGATCGGATACAAGCAACTGTTCCACGGCATCTGAAGCCTCTTTTAAAATATTTGCATCTGTATATATATCACCCAGTACAAATGCAAATTCACCACTCTGCCGGATGCCGAAGATATCTCCCGGACCTCGCAGTTTCAGATCCTCGGAAGCAATATGGAAACCGTCGTTGGAATGGTTCAGGATCTGTAATCGTTCCATGGTCTCTTTGGCTTCGGAAGTGCTGATAAAAATGCAATAGCTTTGGAATTCCCCACGTCCCACACGCCCACGCAGCTGATGCAGCTGTGCCAGACCGAAGCGCTCCGCATTCTCCACCATCATCACTGTGGCATTGGGAACATTGATGCCTACTTCAATTACCGTGGTGGAGACTAAGACATCGATCTCCTTAGCAGCGAACTCTTCCATAATACGGTTCTTATCTGCCGGGCGCATTTTCCCATGAAGATAAGCCACCTGTACGGAAGGAGGCAGAACTGCCCGGAGCTTCTCTGTATAATCCACTACATTCTCCAGGTCTTCCGATTCCCCTTCTTCCACCATAGGACAGATGACATAAGCCTGTCTGCCGGCAGCCACCTCTTTTGCGATAAATTCATAAGCCTTAGGTCGATAGGAAGTCCCTACAACACAGTTTTTGATCGGCAGACGATTCGCAGGAAGTTCATCAATGACAGAGACCTTCAGATCCCCATATAGGATAATGGCCAATGTCCTGGGAATCGGCGTAGCACTCATAACTAACACATGAGGCACACTCCCTTTGGCGGCTAATGTCTCCCTCTGCCTTACACCAAAGCGGTGCTGTTCATCCGTTACTACCAGCGCCAGGGAAGAATATTCCACTTTTTCCTGGATCAGCGCATGGGTTCCGATGATCAGGTTAGCCTCTCCGGAAGCAATTTTTGCATAAGCCTCCCGTTTCTCCTTCGCCGTCATAGAGCCTGTCAGAAGCACCGGACGGAAAGCAATGCCATATTTTTTTACATAGCTTGAAATGGTCTCAAAATGTTGGACTGCCAGTACTTCAGTAGGGGCCATCATTGCTCCCTGATAACCATTAGCCGCACACATGAGAAGTGCCAGCACTGCCAGGATCGTCTTACCGGAGCCGACATCTCCCTGAATCAGACGGTTCATGGCATAAGGACTTCCCATATCCTCCCTGAGCTCACCCCAGACTTTTTTTTGGGCTTTTGTCAGCGGGAACGGCAGCTGTTCTAAAAACCGCACTGTATCCGCAGTCTCGTACATGGGAAAATGGTTTTCTGTCTTCGCCGCCAATTCCTTATTTTTGCGAAGTACCAGTAAAAAGGAGAAGAATTCTTCGAATACCATACGGTTTCTGGCAGTTAACAGTTCCTCTCTGCTCTCAGGAAAATGCAGGGCATAGACAGCTTCCCTGTGGGAAAGCATGGGATATTTCTGTAATATCACCTGCGGCAGATATTCTTTTTCCGGTGGATAGTATTCCAGCGCCTGTGCCACAGATTTTTGCACCGTCTGATTGGTCAGTCCTTTGGTCAGGGCATATCGGGGCAGGAGACGGCCTGATTTCTGAATGTATTCGTCCCAGGTAAACATCCGGGGTTGCTCCATGATCTTATGGGTACCACGTTGCTGAACCAGGCCTCGAAACAGATAGAATCCACCGGGTTTTAATACTTTTTTTAAAAAAGGCATATTGAAAAAAGTAAGCTGGATGGAATCTCCGTTGTCATCCTTCAAAATGGCGTTGAGGATGGAGAGATTGCGGACTTTCTTCACATTGGGGATAGCGGTGATCTGACCGTAGACTGCCTGGACGCTGCCGGGGGATGTCTCCAGAATGGATACCGGAGCACCATAAGTCTCATAATCCCTGGGATAATGGCGGATCAGATCGTCTACGGTATAGACATTGATCTTGCCGAACAGAGCCGCTGTCTTCTCTCCCACGCCTTTTATTCTGTTCACAGGAATTGCATCACTCATAGATGATTCTCCTTACAAGTTGTTTATATCCTCTTTTTTTACTATTTTAGTTTCCACTTTTTGCAAATAACGCTGTCTCTTTTGTTATGCATCCTAAATTCTACTATTTAAGGCATGACTAGACAAAATAGTGGACGAATTTATCTTTTTAAGAAGTATATTCCACTATGCAGTGCAAAATCAATATTTTTTCAAAAATCCACTTATTTACAGATGCATTTTTCTTCTATTTTGGCTGATTTTGGTATAAATAGTAGAATTTTTAAGAACTTGCTAACTTGAGAGTTACGAAAGAATAGCCGCGCATAGGCAAAATAAGAACCGTGATTGGGTGCTTGCTCACAAGTCGCTGTTTTTGTTTTTGACTTTATACTGTGTGTGAAGAGGCAAGCTTTTTTGTATTAAAATCGCTATTTTGGGCTGAAAAAATACAAAAACAGGAGATTTTAGGCTTATATAGGAGGTTATTTTCGCTGAAATGGAAAAAATCATAAAATCCGTACAAAAATGTTTGATTTAGAAGTTTTTTTGTACGGATTTTGCTATTTTGATACGATTTCCACCAAAGCAATAGAAAGATGGCTACTGGTTTTTTGAAAGCTTTTCAAAACGCAGAACTCCCGTAATATGCAGTGCCATGTCGAAGATGTTTGTCGGAGGATGTTGATATTTTCTAGAAAAGTGCTGAAAGACAGGGGGAAAGCGGACACGATGTCCGCGTCAGCCGATTGTCGACATGGATGTCGACTGTAGGCGGCCCCGTCATGACGAGAACTACTCATCACTTTTCGTAGAAAATTCACATCCGGAGACCTTACATCGAGACATGTGTATCGCATGTTCCGGGAGTTCGTGGATTTTATGGTAACCCTACGTTACGAGCCATGCACTCAATTCATAAATGTGTCGCAAAGGGCGCTCCACATTTATTTCATTGACGGCTGTCGCCGTATAAAAATAGAACGAAACAACCTCTTGTGTGAGCAAGCTCCCACCGAGGTATTCCGTTCTATTTTTGCATGGCTCGTAACTTTCAATTTACTCTACAGAAACAGTATAGTAATAAATAGGTTGTCCACCATACTGTAATTCAATATCGCAGGCGGGATAAGCCTCCTCCAGATCGGTACGCAGTGCTTCCGCAGCATCCTCTGCCACGTCACAGCCGTAGTATATGCTGATCAGTTCGGAATCTTCATCTACCAGTTCTGCAATCATATCACGAGTTACTTTTACCATGTCGGTGCCAACAGCTACGATACCCTGGTCACCGATGCCCATGAAGTCGTCTTTCTTGATCTCTTTGTCATCGATCACGGTATCACGCACCGCATAGGTCACCTGACCGGTCTTGACATTTTTGATCTCGCGAAGCATGGTCTCTTCGTTCTCTTCCACAGACAACTCCGGAACAAAGTTGATCACAGCAGTGATACCCTGAGGAATGGTCTTGGTGGGAATGACTAAAAGCTCCTTATCGGTCATCAGTTCCGCTGCCTGGTTTGCAGCCAAAATGATGTTTTTATTATTCGGAAGGACAAAAATGGTCTTTGCATTTACCTTGTCCACTGCGTCTAAAATATCTGCCGTACTGGGGTTCATGGTCTGACCGCCTTCGATAATATAATCTACGCCGAGGCTCTTAAACAGTTCGCTCAAGCCGTCACCTACGGAGACTGCCAGGAAGCCTACCTCCTTGGCAGGCTGTGCAGCCTTTTCTTCCTCTGCTTTTTTCTGTGCCGCTTCTTTCTCGGAGAGTTTGAACAGTTTTTCCTGATGTTCCAAACGCATGTTGTCGATCTTCATATTGGATAATGCACCATACTTCAATGCCTTCTGGATTGCCAGACCGGGATCGTTGGTATGTACATGTACCTTGACAACATCGTCATCCGCAACACATACAATAGAATCACCTATAGACTCTAAGAATGCCTTGAAATCCATCTCTGCTTTTACATTAAAAGGCTTGTTCAACAGAATAATGAATTCGGTGCAATAGCCGAACTTGATCTCTGCTTCTGCCTGTACTTCCAGAGAACTCTTGGTATCTTCTGCTTTCGCAGCAACTGCTGGAGCTACAGTCAGATCGATCTCCTTACCTAAAAAGGCATCATAAGCACCGCTTAATACTTCTACCAGACCCTGTCCACCGGAATCCACAACGCCGGCCTGCTTTAATACCGGCAACATTTCGGGAGTCTGGCTGAGCACATAACGGGCGTGTTCGATGACAGTACCTAAAAACTGCTCCAGATCATCCGCACCGTCCTCACAAAGTTCCTTTGCCTTATCGGAAGCACCTTTTGCTACGGTCAGAATCGTGCCCTCTTTTGGCTTCATAACAGCCTTGTATGCAGTTTCCACCGCTTTTTCGAATGCACGGGTCAGAACAGGAATATCCAGAACCTGCTCTTCCTTAATACTTTTGGTAAATCCACGGAACAACTGAGATAAAATAACACCGGAATTACCTCTCGCCCCGCGAAGGGAACCGCTGGAGATTGCCTTACATAAAGCAGCCATATCGGTATCGTCTCCCAGTGCGGAAACTTCTCTTGCCGCAGACATGATCGTCATAGTCATATTGGTACCGGTATCTCCGTCGGGTACGGGAAATACGTTTAACTCGTTGATCCATTCTTTCTTGTTCTCTAAATTCTTGGCGCCGGCTAAGAACATCTTGGAAAGCATCTTAGCGTCGATTTGTTGTAAAGCCACAATTACTTCCTCCTTAATCAATCACTCTTACACCTTCAACATAGATGTTGATCTTTTTGATCTCAATACCGGTAAACTCTTCCACCTTATACTTTACGTTGCTGATCAGATTGTCGGTGACAGCCAGGATGCTGACGCCGTAAGCTACGATCACATGGAAGTCCAGAACCAGTTTATTGTTGTCCAGGGACACGTTGATACCTCTGGTGATGCTGTCCATTTTCAGCAGCTTTACCAGGCCATCTTTCATGCTGACTCCGGCCATACCTACGATACCAAAGCACTCTACCGCCACACTGCCGGCATACTGTGCAATGACTTCATTATCAATGACAATATTTCCCATATGGGTATTCATAGAAGAACCTTTCATACAGAACCTCCTTTATATTCGGATCAATTGTTTCTTCCGATATCTCCGGCCGGATTTTCCCGGACTCAGACATATATAAATGTATTTTAACAGCTTTGTCATGAAAAAGAAACATAAAAATAAAAAAAATAAATATTTTTTGCTTGCTTTTATTTTGTTTTTCTGTTAATATATCAATGTTGTGAGCATTTCACATATGTTTTATTAAAAATTTTGATTAAAAGTAAGCGTAAGATGCGCGTTAGATCGAGGAGGTGTCAAGATGGCTAAATGTGATATTTGCGGTAAGGGCGTTCATTTCGGTAACAACGTAAGCCATTCTCATAGAAGAAGCAACGCAATTTGGAACTCTAATGTTAAGAGCGTTAAGTGCAAGGTTAACGGCGGAGCTAGAAGAATGCATGTCTGCACCAGCTGCTTAAAATCTGGTAAAGTTGAAAGAGCTTAATCTTCTACGATAATATTGGATTTTAGAAAGCCAGAAATGATAAATTTCATTTCTGGCTTATTTTTTTACCAAAACCGCTCTTCCTGTTTCCTTTTTAAATACTCTTTGTTGATTTGTCCAGCCAGCTCTCCGTCACCGAAAAGGTTGTCCGGATGAAAGATTTTGATCAGATCCCGATATCTCTTCCGTAATGCCAATGGATTATTGACACCGCGAAATAAAAGCTGTACTACGGTAAGGGTATTCTCGGTGCCGTCTTCGTCAGAAGCTTTTGGACTGACCTCTTCTTCCCGGAGAAGTCGTCTCTCTTTTTCCAGCTTTTTCCGATCCTCTTCCAACTGGCGGAAGCCGTCCTGCAGAATTGCCATTTTTTTCTCAAAAAACAGACTTTCTTCTTTCAGACGTTTTCGTTCCATAACCGTACGACGGTTCAAAGCATCCAGTTCATCCCGGAGTGTTACACGTTCCTCGAGGAATTTGTCCTTTGCCTGTTCTAATTCGGTACGCTCCTGCTGCAAACGCATATTCTCCTGAAACAGCCAGAGCTTGGCTTCTTTCAGTTCCTCTGTACTTTCTGTCCTGATGATTTCTTCCCAATCAATCATGCTCAACCCTCTTACTCACAACTGCTGAAAAGATAATACCCTGCAAACAACAGAAGTGCCAATATGATCAATCCGATGAGCCGATTGTGGATCACCATCATCAACAACATGCCGATAGCTACAAAAAATAGAATCAGGCCAATGATTTTTTTCATAAAAGACCCGCTATTCATATTCTCATCTTATTATATGCAGAGTATAAAAATTATTACTTATCTTCGGAAGGCTTTTCTCCGTCTTCGGGGAATGCAATATCGACAACTTCGGCATCCGACATTCCTTCTTTTTCTTTCGGCTGGGTAAATTTATCTACAATATCGGGAATCATATCCAGAATCTTGGTAACAGTATCCTGATTTTTGATATTGACCAGCTTGGTGGAACCGTTTTTGATCACCAGTACGGCACTGGGAGTCATTTTACCGCCCAGACCACCGGCTCCGGATGCGGATCTTTTCTCGGAATTATTCCCCGCACCGGCTCCGACACCGAAAGTAACATCTACTAACGGTAATATAATGGTATCTCCGATCTTGGTAGCTTCGCCTACTACCGTCTTTGTGGAGAGCACGGTATCCATTCCTTTTAAAAGAGATTCCACAACCCCCTGAAACTGATTATCTTTTTCTGCCATATTAAACCTCCTGTTTTTAATCTGTTATTCTTTTTCTTTATTTTGAAATTGTCTGATTTTATGCTGCAATAGCTTAAGCCGCTTATCCATAAGCAGGCAAATGGTATGAAACAATACACACGCTAAGGTAAAATGGCCAGATGTTTTAAAATTACCCTCTAAAATTGCCTGTTCAAAATCCGGAGTGATACAGATGTCTTTTCCCAATTGAGGAAGTATCATACCGTAGATTCCGTACAGGTAGCCTGTGGTATCCGGTGATCCGGTGCCGATGCGGGCCGTAAGTTCCAGTTTTCGCGGACGTAATGATTTCAGAATATGACCGATACGGTTTCCGGCATGCCGTAGTAATCCTCTGGTCTCCGGGTCATTCCATAAATCTTTATAAAAAGTAATGTTATTCAGAATATGTTTGATTTTATCACATATTTTACCGACTGTGTACCGGATTTTATTAAAAAAGCCTCTTTCTTTCGTGCTTTTTTGCTCCGGAATCGGTTCTTTCACAGATGGCTGCGGATCGGAAGCGGGAGGCACAGCTTCCTGTGGTATTTCCGTTGTGGGAGGAACCACTGCTTTTTTTGAGGACTTCCCGGTGGAAACGTGCTTTTTCTCTTTTCTCTCGTCCGAGGAATCATATACGGTAAAAAAAAGGATCTTTGCCAGAAGCTTTCCCGGCTGCGGATAATTGTAAAAGATTCGCACCAGACCGAATAACCATCGGACTTTTACGGAAAAACGCATTTCATCGGCACTCTTCTGTCCGGATGCCTTATAACAAAGAGGGAAAAACAATACCAAAAGTATTACCGTAAGTGCAATCCCCAGAAGTACCAGCAACAGAATTCCTAAAATGCCCAATATTTTAAAAAGAATCGTTAACATAGTAAATACTCCCGAAGATTACAGTCGCCTCTGGCGTCCAGACATTCTCCTGTGATCTGTTCGATCAGCTGCAATGCCTCCTCATATCCCGCTGCAATACCAAGAATCAGAAATTCTTCTTTTTTGTAATGAGGCTGTATGAGTTGCCTGGCATCAAAAATATCTAGCTGATCGGCCGGGTTCTTCGCCGGAGTAATGAGATAGACATTTGCCAAAAGAGGTTTTTTTTCCAGTCTCTTTTTTAGTTTATCCAGTTTTTCAGATGCAATGCTTTCTCCCAGATAGAGATTGGGAGCAAACGTAAGCTTTCCTGCCATAAATAAATTCCTTTTTGTTAACCTGCCCTGCAGCATAGGTTATTGCTGCCAAGATGAGCTTATTATAGCATAGATTCTTCTATATTACAATTTTTGTCGCTTGACTTTTCCGGATGATATTTTATACTGTAATCAGTACTAATGAGGAGGAAAAACCATTGAAAGTTATAACGAAGATGGAGCTTCAGCCGGATATGGTTCTCGGAGAAGACATTCAGGATCAGAATCATGTCATTTATCCTGCCGGTACCACAGTAACTCCGCAGATCATAGAAAAATTAAAGCGATACAATCTGGTATGCGTTACGATTATGGAGGATATTGATTTCGCCACGACCCATTATGAGAAAATTCGCTTTGATTCCAATTTTAAGGCATTTGAACGTGCTTATCCGATTTTTCTGGCTGAGTATAAACTGGCCATGAAACAATTATTGGTCATGGGAAGAAAGCCGGCGGATATTTTTCTACTTACCATATATCAAGAATTATACTATTATATTACTTCCGGATCCGTATTGCTGGATTATCTGTATAACCTTATGCCCAGTGAGGATGAACTGACGTATACGCAGGGCCTGAATGCTGCACTGCTGGCAGGTACGTTCGCCGACTGGCTCTCTATGTCAGAAGAAGAAAAAAACACTTTGATTCTTTGCGGATTCTATTATGATATCGGAAAGCTGCAGCTTCCTTATGAATTGTTGTGGAAGCCGGGAAAACTCACAGAGGAAGAATTCAAGATCATCAAAACGCATCCGGTGGTAGGCTATACTTCCGTACGTAACCAGGATTTAAACGAACATGTTAAAAATGCAGTGATCATGCATCACGAACGTCTGGATGGCAGCGGTTATCCTTATCATATGTCGGGGCAGAAAATTGATGTCTATGCCAGATATATGGCGATCATTGACGCTTATATTGCAATGGCATCGCCGAGAACTTACCGCAACGCACTTACACCGTTACAGATTTTGGGGAATTTCGAAAAGAGTCTGGACAAGTATGATGTGGAATTGTTAATGCCGATCATGAAACGGATCGCAGACGCACAAATCGGTACCAATGTGCAGTTGAATGACGGAAGTGTCTGGGAAGTCCTGATCATTCATCCCAATAAGTTCTCCCGCCCGATTCTGAAAAATGAAAAAAATGAATTTGTGGATCTTTTGCAGAGAACCGATCTGGAAATCGTTAAAAACGTATAAATATAATAAATAAAAATAAGAAGCGGGAATAATCAATTCATCCATTGATTATTCCTTTTTCTTTCCTGGTATTCCGCATAAGCTTTTTCCAAAATCTGTTTTTCGTTGGCAAACTTCAGTAAATGATATGCTTCATGATATTTATAAAAACCGGAATCCGCAAAATATTCTTCTCTCTGCGGCTTACTGTAATAACTGTCGGTACTCATAAGATACCAGTGAACCTCTTTTGCTACCACATCCTCCGGTACGGTAAATGAATATTCACTTCTACCGACGTAGTCCACGATAAATGCCCGGGAACCGCTCTCTTCCAATACTTCTCTCAATGCGGTCTCTTCATGGGTCTCACCGGGTTCCACCGTTCCTTTCGGAAGAACCCAGCCTTCGTATTTGTTTTTGATATTCTTATAGAGCAGTAAAATCTTTCCGCGAAATATTACGACTCCGCCGCAGCTGATAGCCTCAATCATGTTCCTTAACCTCCGATTACTGTTTTTCGCTGAAGTACGCGTCAAAAATACGTCTTGCAATGGGCACGGCGTAATCTCCGCCGCTGCCGGCACCTTCCACAATAATGGTTACACACACTTCCGGATCTTCTGCAGGAGCAAATCCGGTAAACCATGCATGACTGTCACCTTTAATATTATTATATTCCGCGGAACCTGTTTTTCCGGCTGCGGTATATTCAAGTCCTTTTAACTTGGACGCGGTACCCTCCTGGACCACATCAGTCATCAGTTGTCTGAGAATCGCAGACTCTTCTTCTGACATCAGACTGCCGTATTCGCTGGGTTTGAAACTTTTAATGACAGTTCCTTCATCATTCTCCACGTGATCGATCGCGTACGGTTTCATGAGGACTCCGTTGTTGGCTATGGCACAGGTGATCATGTTCAGATGCATAGGAGTAATCTGTGTCTTACCCTGACCGATGGAGGTCTGCATCATTTCCGCCGGAGGAGTATCATCGGATACCAGCGCTGAACTTCTGGCATAATTCAGTGTCAATGGCAGCTCTTTGTTAAACAGAAGATCATTTAATGTCTCCTGAAAAGCAGTCCGGTCCAGGCTCATTCCGATATTAGCGAAGGACGAATTACAGGATTTTGCAAAAGATCTGGTAAAATCCACCGTCCCATGACTGGAGCCGTGATAACAGCTGATCTTGCTATTGCCCAGGCGAAAAGCTCCGTTGCAGGTATAAGAATAATTTTGGTAGGTATTCGGATTTTCCCGAATATATTCCAATGCCGTCACAATTTTAAAGGTAGAACCCGGAGGATACAATCCCTGTGTAGCCCGGTTGACCAGTACGGTACTGGAATCGTTATCTACCAGATCCTCCCATATTTCTCCGATGGAATTGGGATCAAAATCCGGATGGGATACCATGGCAAGAATCTTCCCGGTAGACACTTCGGTTACAATAATGGCACCGCGATAGATATCCAGCTGATCATTTGCCACCTGTTGAATTTTAACATCCAGTGTAGTGTAAACATTATCCCCGGGATTCTTTTTTCCGGCAGTATCGTTTTTCACCTTGTTACTCAAGGAAGTATTTGTATTGATCAAATAATAATTGGCCAGCGCTTCAACACCCATTCTGCCCTGTGTGGAATAGCCAACAATGTGAGAAAACAGATTTTTGTAAGGGTAGTTACGGCTCTCTTCTTCCTCATCATTCAAGATTGTCTCCGCAAGTACCTCTCCATCTCTGGAATAGATGGATCCCCGATAATTTCTCGACAACAGTATCTGCTGTCTTGAATTATAGCTGTTGTTGATCATGTCCTGTTCACTCGTGGCCACAAAATGTCCCAGATAGAGAAACAGACACAGAAACAGCACACCGACTGCACCTGCAGAGATCCAGATCTCCCGCTGGTTTCCCATACGTTTGTGATTTTGCGTTTTTTTATTTTCTGCCACTTCTGCGCTCACCTTCCTTTTGAAGCCGGATGTAAATTCCCTGTATAATGAAAAACATGATCATCGTAGTCATAACGGAACTTCCGCCGTAACTGATAAACGGCAACGTTACACCTGTCAGAGGGATAAACTTGGTTCCTCCGCCAACCGTCAGAAAAATCTGAAAAATATACATAATACCGATGCCATATACGATCAGCTGATAAAAGCGGTCGTGAATTTGTACCGAAATCCGCATCATTTCCAAAAAACTGCTGATACAGATCAGAATCAGGCACATTCCAAAGATAACTCCCAGTTCCTCACAAATGGATGAAAAAATGAAATCCGCTTCCACATACGGAATCGCGGTAGGATTACCTTTTAATAATCCCATGCCGAACCAGCTTCCGCTTCCGATGGCAAACAGCGACTGTGTGATCTGATATCCTTTACTGTCGATGTATTTCCAAGGATCCTGCCATGCCAGAACTCTGACCCGTACATGATCAAACAACAGATATGCCAGATAAGAGGCTGCGCCTCCGCCGATCATTCCGGCCGCCAGATAGAGATAATTTTTCGTTGCGGCAAAAACAACGAATACAAAACCAATGAAAAAGATCAGCGCACTTCCCAGATCCTTGGATACGACCAGGACAACTACATGAGCTCCTGCAATCACAGCAGTCAGTAACACCCGCTGAAAGGACACATTTTCCCATAATGCACCCGCCAGGAAGAAAAGGAACAGGATCTTCACAAATTCCGAAGGCTGAAATGTAATTCCTCCCATGGTAAAAGATATTTTGGACCCATGGGTTACCTCTCCGAGAATCAATACCGTACTGAGCAGACCAATTCCCAGTGTTGCGTATAACCAGGTGATTTTTTTGAAAAAGTGAATTCTGCCAAGTAAAAAAGGTATAAAAAGCGACATGATCAGTGATACCAGAACAATCACATACTGTCGGATCGCTTTATCAAAAGAAAGTCTGGATACCATACATAAGCCGATGCCCAAAAGCATGCACATGTTATTGAGCAAAAGCCTATTGATATTCTCGTAGATCAGAGAAACCATAGTAATCGTTGCGAACAGAAAAATCAGTATAAATGCAAAGAAAAATAAATACTGAAGATCTCGGCCGGTAAGAGACAGATCCAAAAAACAAAGGACCTGTACCAGAAACATTAAAATATTCTGCAATATAAAGATTCCTTTGGAATATTCGCCAACCGGGTAACGGAAAGTATAAAAACAGCTGCCGGTATAGAGCACCATAAAAAGGGCTATGAAATATTTAGATAATTCTATTACATATTCCTGCATGAATTAGGGATCCCTTTCTCTATTCTACGCCACGTTTTTCATGACCGGTGGTATATTCCGTATAAGGCAGATCCGTTCTGCTTCCGTAAAAATACTCCAGTACATTCCAAGTCTCATTTTCCGATTCTGTTGTAAATTCCAAACGACAACAAAAACTGTCCTTCCATTTTGCAACTGTTTTATGCAGGGAGAAAGGAACACTGTTATAGATAATATTATAGCAATGCGTACAGTTTCGCATTACCGGAAACACTTTATGGTAACGATCTGTCAGTTCTGTGATTCCGAAACCTTCCTCGCGTCGACAATGATCGGTAGTCTTCGTCACACAGTTAGCCGTCACCATCATAGGAATCCGACCGTACAAAAATTTCTCAGCAGGAAGAATCCCATTCACGATCTGCCTCTGCTCCGCATAATTCAGTTCTAACGGCAGGCAGAATCCGTCCAGATAATCCGTCCAGAATTCTATACTGCGGCAATTCCAAAGATACAGACCATGATCTCCGTACCTCTTTTTTGACTGTAAAAAATCCCACTGTTGCAGAAGGCCAACGTGTTCCAGGGAACTTATCAAAAATCCGTCAACAGCTTCTAAATTGTCACGAATGCTTTTCTCCAACAATTTCAGATACCGACTGTCGCGTAAGCGAATGATTTTAGGCAGAGCGAGCACTGTCTCTGCTGAAATTTTTTTTAATATTTGTAAGTGCTCTGCGTTAGTATCCCCCCAGGTGAGGAACAGATCACTGTCAACATAAATTCGTAACGAAGTATGTTCTTTCGGTTTTTTAAGAAAAGACGATCTCAGAAACCCGTTCCACTGCTCTGCGGTTCGGAGATATAACGAAAATCCACTTTGTTTCTGCATATGTCCGTTATGTGCTCCGGTAATGTCAAAAGGTTTCTGTACCTCTCTGGTATAAGGGAAGCCGTTTGCTGTAATCAGTTTCTGCTCTAACAGCGACAGCCCTTTTCTCCGGAGCTCATTCATTGTCTTCAGAGGATAGAATGCATTTTCACTTACCCGGATATCCATGGTGCCATCTAAATGGAAATTACTTCCTCCCAATTTTCCCAATTGTTTGGAAATATTTTCCACAGTAATCGGCTGTTTTGCTGCTTCCTGGACGGTCTCTCCGGTAACGGTTACCTCTGTCTGATCACAACGAAGAGTCAGTTTAGCAACGGTTCCGGTGAGAAAAGAAGCCTTCATTTGTACCGGAAGTGTCAGATGTTTGTATAAATATTTTTCGCGAATCTGCTCCAAAACCTGCTCATCACTGCCACTGTAGGCAGGATTGTTCAGAGTCACCATTTCTTTGCCGTTATGTTTATGATAATAGCCGTTCTGCCGTTCGCTGCGAATATAAAGGCAGGATAACCGATGAAGGTCTTCCCCTGAAATGAAAAGCTTTTCCCCGGGCTTCTCATAATATTTATCAATATATTTCCGATAAACAGCGGTTACACCGGCGGCATATTCTGGTTTCTTCATACGGCCTTCTATTTTAAAAGAATCGATTCCGGCATCTATCAGTTCCGGAATATTCTCAATGGTACACATATCCTTCAGACTTAAAGGATAACATTCACGGCGGTTACCACCTACGGTATACGGCAGTCGGCATGGCTGGGCACATCTGCCGCGGTTGCCGCTTCGCCCGCCCAGGATACTGCTGAAGAGGCATTGACCGGAATAACAGTAACACATGGCACCATGAATAAAACATTCTATTTCCATTCCGGTTACTTCTTTGATACGACGAATCTCTTCCAGACTCAGTTCTCTGGCGGGTACCACTCTGCAGGCACCCTGCTTTTTCAGAAATTCTGCACCATATTCACCGGTGATCGTCATTTGGGTACTTCCATGTAGTTCCATCTGCGGAAAGGCATCACGGATAAAGGCAAATACACCCATATCCTGAATGATGACACCGTCCAGGCCGGCGCGATAATAAGGCATCAGATATTCATAAAGCTCAGAGAACTCGGATTCTTTTACCAGGGTATTTACGGTAAGATATACTTTTCTGCCCAACAGGTGAGCATATCGGATACAGTCCACCAGTTCATCTTCCGAAAAATTCTCAGCATATGCACGTGCGCCAAATCGATTTCCTCCCAGATAGATTGCATCTGCTCCCGCGTGTACGGCTCCGTAAAATGCTTCCGCATTCCCGGCGGGAGCAAGTAATTCCACTTTTTTATTTCTCATAGACATCCTCTGTTGCGTATGATACACGCTTATACAAATAGCTGCCCGAAAACGGACAGCTATCAATTTATTTATCCTTTAGTTCTGTCTCCAGACGAACAATTTTTCTGGCATCTTCGTTCAACTGCTTCTGTAGCTCTTTTCCCTGTTTTTCCGCATTTTCCAGCTTGATCTGCGCGGAAATCAGCTCATGCTTCAGATCATAGAGTTCCTTTTCTTTCCCCTGCAGTTCTTCCTCCAAAATGGAAATCTGCTTTTTGGCTTTGAAATAATCATCTGCAATGTTCAGCTGAAGCAGAACGCTCTGTCTGTCCAAAGACTGTCTTCGAAAGCTGTCCAGTTTCCCATACTCAGTCATTTTATTATTGATGTAGGAAGCAATCTTCTGCATGTAATCTTCGCTTTCATAGCCGCTTAAAGTAAATACTTTACCACCTATGAGCACTTCAGTATCTGTTTTCGGAGACATTGTCAACACCCCTCTTAACAATCTTTTGGAAACACAATATGTGCCATCTTGTAAAAAATATAATACAAGATTTATTATATATCAGATTATATCGAGTGGCAAGCAAAAAATAACCAATTATGCGTCCTGATTTTCTAAAGCTTTATCCCCAGGTGACGATAAGTCAGGTCTGTTACCACACGACCCTTGGGTGTTCTGCTCAGGAACCCATTCTTGATCAGATAAGGTTCGTAGACATCTTCTATAGTGCCGGCATCTTCTCCGATGGCAGCTGCAAGGGTATCCAGTCCCACAGGACCACCGTTAAATTTCTCGATGATCGTCACGAGGATATTCCTGTCGATATGATCTAAGCCCATCTTGTCCACATCCATAAGATCCAGTGCGGTTCTGGCTACTTCTTCTGTAATGATTCCGTCGTATTTGACCTGTGCGAAATCGCGGACACGCTTCAAGATACGGTTGGCAAGTCTGGGCGTTCCACGGCTTCGCCTGGCCATCTCTTTTGCTCCGGCAGGTTCGATCTCTACATCCAGGATTCCTGCGGAGTGCATGATGATCTGCTGCAATTCCTCTATGGTATAGAATTCCAGATGATGGATCATTCCGAAGCGATCCCGCAGAGGTGCTGTCAAAAGTCCTGCCCGGGTCGTCGCTCCTACCAGCGTGAACTTCGGTAATTCCAGGCGGACGGACCTGGCACTGGAGCCCTTACCGATCATAATATCAATACAATAATCTTCCATGGCGGGATACAGTACTTCCTCCACCTGACGATTCAGACGATGTATCTCATCCACGAACAGCAGATCTCCTTCTTCCAGATTGTTTAAGATGGCAGCCATCTCTCCCGGCTTCTCGATCGCCGGTCCGCTGGTCACCTTCATATGGACACCCATCTCATTGGCAATGATCCCGGCAAGGGTGGTCTTACCAAGTCCGGGTGGTCCGTAGAACAGCACATGATCCAGTGCGTCCCCACGCTGTTTTGCTGCGGTAATATAGACCTTCAGGTTCTCCTTTATCTTGGACTGACCGATATAATCGTCCAGCGTCTGGGGACGTAAGGAGCCTTCCAGTTTAATATCTTCTTCTGTGATATTTGTCTCTATCATTCTTCTGGACATAGTCGTTGCTCTCATTCCTTAAAACAATTTTTTCAGGGCAGCCTTTAAGATTGCTCCGGAATCCATGGCCTCCACATCTTCGATGGCATTGACAGCCTTTAAACTCTCTGCCTGTCCGTAGCCCAATGCCACCAGGGCTTCCACAGCTTCCTTTTTCTTCTCACTGTCAATATGCAGACTTCCTGCGGTCAGGATGCCTTCCGCACCGCCTGCTGCAATCTCTCTGGAGATCAGCGTATCGTCAATGGATATCTTATCCTTTAATTCCAGGATCAGCCGCTGCGCCGTTCTGGTGCCTACGCCCGGTGCCTTCGATATCGCTTTGGCATCCCCGGACATAATGGCAAACCGCAGAGAATCTGCATCCATAACAGACAATATGGCCAGTGCTCCCTTAGGTCCGATACCACTGACCGTAATACAGAGCTTGAACATCTCCAGATCGCTCCTTGAGAGAAATCCATATAATAAAAAGGCATCTTCCTTCACATAGGTATATGTATAGAGTCGGACCTGCTCTCCGATTCCCGGAAGTCTCGATGCCGTGTCCGCAGAGATCCGGACATTGATTCCGAAGCCGTTGACATCGATCACCGCGTTATCTACCGTAACATCTTCCAAAAAGCCATTTATATATGCAAACATGTATGTTAAATCCTCGTCTTTCCTGGCTTGCCAAATCATAGCACATAAAATTCGGCTACGATATGTTTATCATACCATAGCCGAACATATGTTTCAAGTAGTTTTAACTCTGGATCTGTTTTAGCTGGTAGAACTCTCCCTTCAGAGCCATCAGCTCATCATAGGTACCATATTCCGTACAATGTCCGTCGGCGATTACAGCAATCCTGTCGGCATCCCGGATCGTTGACAGTCTGTGTGCCACAATAAACGTTGTCCGCCCCTCCGTCAGATTGTTTAACGCTTGCTGGATCAGTTTTTCGGAGATACTGTCCAATGCCGAGGTTGCTTCATCCAGCACGATAACCTTCGGATCCCGGATCAGTGCTCTGGCAATAGAAATACGCTGTCTCTGGCCGCCGGATAGCTTGCCGCCGTGTTCTCCCACCATAGTGTCGAGACCTTTTGGAAGGGATGCGATCAAGTCTGACAGATTCGCAGCCTTGATCACGTTCTGTAATTCTTCTTCTGAGACATTTTCACAGCCGTAGGTAATATTATCGCGGATCGTTCCGGAGAACAGAATGGATGTCTGAGGTACTACCGCTAAATGTTTTCTGTATGTTCGAAGATCGATTTTGCTTAAATCCTTGCCGTCGATCAGGACTTTTCCACTCTCCGCCTGATGGAAACCGATGACCAGGTTTAAGATCGTGGATTTTCCGGCACCGGACTCGCCTACCAGTGCAATGGTCTCTCCCGCTTTCACATGAAGATTTAAGTGGTTCAATACGTTATGCTCGTTGTTTTTGTAATGGAAACATACATCTTCAAAGTCAAAAGTACCGGTCACCTGCTCCAGTTTTTCCTTGCCTTCATTGTTTTCGATATCCTCAGACAGCAATACCTCACCGATGGAATTCACGGATTCGATACCTTTTGCAATAGTGGGCAGCAGGGTAACGATAGAAGATACCTGATTGACCACTGTAGCAAAATAACTCTGATACAGTGTGATATCACCGGCCTGGATCTTCCCACCGATGGCGAGATATCCGGTAAATGCCAGGCAGATCACCTGAAAGATCTGGAATACCGCCCAACCCACCGATCCAAACAGTGCCTGGATCAGATCCAGCTTATAGCCCTTCTCCGCCACAGCAAACAGCTGCCCGCTCATTTTGGATACTTCTTCATCCTCCAGGGCATGGGCTCTGGTCACGGGTACCAGTTCCACCATTTCCATGACTCTGGCGGAGGTCTCTTCCATTTCCTTACGGAACTCCGTATTTCTCTTCTTCATAATATTCCGGAAGGTAACCATGGTAATTGCCGCCACCGGGGTGGTCAACAGGAAAAATATAAATACGATGCGGCTCTTACTGATAGTGACCACCAGTGCAACCCCGATATTCAGGGCAATATTTAAAATGCTTAAAAATAACTGTGTGGAAAGACCTTCCACTGCTTCCACATCGCGCATGATCTTGGACTGCAGTCGTCCGGACTGGGTCTCCACATGATAGGAAATGGACAGCTGCTGTAATTTCCGGATCAGTGCTTTCCGAAGTCCTGTCTCCGCATAGCGGGTCGCCAGGCTCTTATAGGAAGTGTACAGATAATTCATGGGAATATTTAGCAGGATCAGTCCCGCTTCCAGAATACTGTAAAATATAATATTCCGGAAAGTATCCGGATTGTGCGCCGTCACATCGTTAATAATATTCGCTGTGATGATGGGCAACACCCAGACACAGGCATGCTTTGCGAAGAAGCAGATCACTGCCATGACAAATTTATGATAATTCCCCTTATACAGATGCATCAGTGTCCGCAGGGGATGTCCCTGATTCTTCCGATAGCATTCAATAAACCAGCTTTCGGTGTCCATCTTTTTTTTCGGAGATGTTTTTGCTTCAAAATCTTTCATATTTGCAGGATCCCTTTCCTATTTGTTCGTTCCTTTCATTTTAGCGCAATTAATATGCGCTTTCCAGTCCATTTTTGCGCTCTTTACCTATAAACAACTGTTTTTTTGCGAAAAAATAGGGCTGTGACAGAACTTTTACATTCCTCACACAGCCCTTTTCATAGCATTATTTTTTACAATCGATTAGTTGTTGATCAGCTTATCGTTCTCATTGTTCCAGCTGTAAAGCTTACGGATCTCTTCGCCGACCTTCTCAGAAGGATGCTCAGAAGCAAGCTTTCTCATAGCCTTGAAGTGAACCTGCTTGCCTGCGGGAGACATATCTAACAGGAACTCCTTAGCGAAAGTACCATCCTGAATATCGGACAGGATCTTCTTCATGGTCTTCTTGGTCTCCTCAGTGATCAGCTTGGGTCCGGTAATGTAGTCACCATACTCAGCGGTATTGGAGATGGAATATCTCATTCCTGCAAATCCACTCTGGTAGATCAGATCTACGATCAGCTTCATCTCATGGATGCACTCAAAGTATGCATTTCTGGGATCGTAACCAGCCTCAACCAGTGTCTCGAAACCAGCCTGCATCAGAGCACATACACCACCGCACAGAACAGCCTGTTCACCAAACAGATCCGTCTCGGTCTCAGTTCTGAAAGTAGTCTCCAGAACACCTGCTCTTGCGCCGCCAATACCCAGTGCATAAGCCAGTGCCAGATCCTGAGCCTTACCGGTTGCATCCTGCTCTACGGCGATCAGACAGGGAACACCCTTACCTGCCTGGTACTCACTTCTTACAGTATGTCCGGGACCTTTGGGAGCAATCATGGTAACATCAACGTTCTTGGGAGGTACGATACATCCGAAATGAATATTGAAACCATGGGCGAACATCAGCATATTGCCCTCTTCCAGGTTGGGCTCGATGTCATTCTTGTACAGATCAGCCTGCTTCTCATCATTGATCAGGATCATGATGATGTCAGCACGCTTTGCAGCTTCTGCAGCGGTAAATACTTCAAATCCCTGTGCCTCAGCCTTTGCCCAGGACTTGGAGCCCTCGTACAGACCGATGATAACATGACATCCGGAATCCTTCAGGTTCAGTGCGTGTGCATGACCCTGGCTGCCGTAGCCGATAATTGCGATAGTCTTACCCTCTAATAAAGAGAGATTACAATCTTCCTGATAAAAAATTTTAGCCATTTTCTTCTCCTCCGTTATGAGACTAAAGATTTATAACTGATAGGGATATTCCCTAGAGCTAACGTAAACGTGTGCCTAATCCTCGATATAAGTTACGTTCTCAATACCTCTGCCCAGACCTGTAATACCGGTTCTTGCGAGCTCCAGTACTTCGTACTCTTCTGTAAAACGCTGGATCAGTGCATTAACCTTACTGTGATTACCGGTGAACTCCACGATCAGGTTCTCGGCACCGACATCAATGATCTTCGCGCGGAAATTATTGGCAAGAAATTCCACTCCCTGTCGTGTCTCCAGGCGCTTCTTGGGGTCAACCTTTACTTTGACCAGTACAAGCTCCCGATAAACGCTGTCTTCCGGATCCAGTTCCTTGATATCCCGGACATCCACCAGCTTCCCTACCTGCTTCTCGATCTGCTCCAGAATATCTTCATCACCGGATGTCACAATGGTAATTCTGGTAAAGCGGGGATCTGCTGTTACTCCTGCCGTAATACTTTCGATGTTGTAACCGCGTCTGGAAAACAATCCGGAAATACGGCTGAGTACACCTGATGTATTATCTACCAATAATTGAAATACTCTCTTCTGCATGCGTAAAATACCATACCTTTCGTATTTCTTCTTTCTTCAATCATGTGTTTCCATCACGAAACAGCGATTGTATTCTTAATATAGCAAGATGATTACAGAATGTCAATTAGTGAATTTAACATTATGATTGATGTATTTTAATCATCATTTTCTGCACATTTTGATAATGCAAGGGTTCCGGTTCTGGCTACTTCGACGATACTGATCGATTGCAGCATCTTGATCAGAGTATCGATTTTCTCCGGTGAATCACATATTTGCAACATCATAAAATGTTTTGACATATCTACGATCTCTGTTTTCATAATGTCGCAAATTTCTATGATATCCCTACGATTATTCTTGTTATATTTAACTTTTAATAACATTAATTCCCTGGTATAACACTGTTCCTGGGATAGCGTTTTTACTTTAATGACATCCAGCTTTTTATTCAGCTGCTTTTCAATCTGTTCCAAAGTACGTTCATCACCGGAACTCACGATCGTCATACAGGAAACCGCATGATCATCCGTCTCTCCCACTGCGAGACTGTCAATGTTAAAGCATCTTCTGGAAAACAGTCCGGCCACCTTGCACAGTACACCGGAACGGTTTTCAACCAGTACGGAATATATTCTCTTCATCTCAGTACAGCCCCCTTTGTTATTTCACCAGATCCATAGGATCGATCAGACATTCTAACAGCATCGTATTGTCTTCAGCCAGAAAAGTATCCAGCACTTCGTCCACATGCTCCATATTATTCAAACGCAGATAAGGAATATCATAAGCTGCGGATAATTTCTCCAGATCGGGACTTCCCGACAGATCTACCACAGAATAATGATCTTTGTAGGTATAGTGCTGATATTCGCGAACCATACCGAGATAATTGTTTTTCAATACAATGATCTTGACCGGGATCCGATGCTGTCTGATGGTGGCCAGTTCCATCATAGACATCTGGAAAGATCCGTCTCCGCATACGGCAATGACCTGCTTGTCCATCGCGGCTGTTTTGGCACCCATAGCCGCAGGAATGGAATATCCCATGGTTCCCATGCCGCCGGATGTTAAGAACTTCCCTTTTTTCACGATATGATAACCGCAGGACCAGATCTGGTTCTGTCCCACATCTGCGACATAGATGCCGTCTTCCTGCATTTTCTCGGAAAGTCTGGTAATGAACGCAGCCGGATCTACAAAATCGGGATTCGGGGTTCTCTTTTTCTCCATTGTGGAACGATACTCATTTAAGGTAGTAAGCCATTCCTCATAGTCACAACTGAATTCTTCCTTCTGGAAATCCTGAAAAATGTGTTTTGCATCGCCGACCAATGGGATGGAGGGACCGGCATTTTTACCAATCTCTGCGGGATCTACATCGATATGTACCAATACCTTATTCCGGGTAATCAGATCCAGCTGACTGACCGCACGATCTGCTACACGGGCTCCCACCATAATCAACAGATCCGATTCGTTCATGGCACGGTTTGCATATGCCTTGCCATTATTGCCCACCATTCCATAATATAGAGGATGTTCAGTGGGCATGACACCGATTCCCATCATGGTAGACACTACGGGAATTCTGTGTTCTTCCGCAAATGCCCGAAGCTCCTCTTCCGCCTCACTGAGCAATACACCGCCTCCGGCACAGATAATAGGCCGCTTTGCCTTTTCCAATTCCCGGATCACCTTTTTGATCTGTACGGCATGTCCCTTGACCGTTGGTTTATAAGTGCGGAGGTTTACCTCTTCCGGATAATGAAAATTCTTGATCGTGGCATTCTGAATATCAATGGGAATATCGATCAGCACCGGTCCTTTTCTACCGGTATTGGCAATATAAAACGCTTCCCTGAATACTCTGGGAATATCATTTACATTTTTTACCAGATAGCTGTATTTCACAAAAGATTCCACAGCGCCGGTGATGTCCGCCTCCTGGAATACATCGCTTCCCAGCAGTTCGCTGTTCACCTGACCGGTGATACAGATCAGTGGAATACTGTCCGCAAATGCTGTAGCAATACCCGTGATGACATTCGTAGCGCCCGGTCCGGAGGTTACCGCACAGACTCCGGGTCTTCCGGTCATTCGTGCCACACCGCTGGCAGCATGTGCTGCATTCTGTTCGGTACGGATCAATACTGTCTTAATATCGGAATCCAGAATACTGTTGAAAAAAGGACATATCGCCACTCCGGGATATCCGAATACCGTACTTACACCTTCTTCTTCCAGACATTTAATAATCGCATCTGCTCCAATCATGTCATTCCACTCCTTTATCTATACTCCATAATTTTCCGCTGTTTATTTTATTCCATCAGGCTTTTGGCCAGCTTCACAGCATCTGCTGCATCCTTGGAATAGCCGTCCGCTCCGATCTCATCCGCATATTCCTGGGTGATCACGGCTCCGCCGATAATGATTTTGGCGGTGATACCTTCCTGTTTCGCAGCGGCTACGATCTCCCGCATTCTCTGCATGGTGGTGGTCATCAACGCTGACAGGGCGATAAACTCAGCGTGATGTTCCTTTGCCGTTTCCAAAATTTTGGCCTGGGGAACATCCTTTCCCAGATCTATCACATGGAAACCATGATTTTTCAACATCAACGCTACAAGATTTTTACCAATGTCATGAATATCGCCTTCTACGGTAGCAATAACGACTACCGGCATTTCTTCCCCACTGTTTCCGGTCTGTAATAAAGGCTCCAGTACTTCAATAGAATTCTTCATTGCTTCTGCACTGGCAATCAGCTGCGGCAGGAAATACTTGCCCTGATCAAAATATTCTCCCACCAGATTAATAGCGGGAAGCAGAACCTGATTCAATAATTCCACAGGTTTTTCTCCACTCTCCAGTGCTTCGTTTGTTATTTTTACAATACCGTTACGATTCCCCTTCAGAACTGCTGTTTTCAGTTTTTCCTGCATTTCATTGATCTGAGGGGTATCTTTCGAAGCAGTTACAGCAGATGGCACTTCTGTATTGTCCGTGGAATCTGCCTTCGTTCCCTGTTGCTCCAAAAGAGCAAGTTTTCTGGATAATTCCGCTTCTTTTTCTTCTCTGCGCTCTTTGACGCCTCCGGCATATTCAATATAACGGAGTGCAGCCTCTTCTTTATTCAGGAGAAGATCGGTTGCCAGCGCACAGCTCATCAGCATCTCCTGAGAGGGATTGGCAATCGCCATCGTCAGTCCCGACTGAATCGCCAGCGTCAGAAAAGCGGTATTTACAAAACCTCTCTCCGGCATGGCAAATGAAATATTGGATAAGCCGCAAATTGTGGCGAAACCGTTGCTCTTGCAGTAACGGATCGTTTCCAGCGTCTCCAGTGCAGCCTTTGGATTTGCTCCGACGGTTGCCACCAGACCGTCTACTACAATATCTTCCTTTCGCATTCCAAGTGAAAGTGCACGATCATAAATTTTATGTATAATCTCTTTTTTCTCTTCAATGTCCTTAGGCAGACCTGCATCCGATAAAGGAAGCAGGATGAACATTGCACCATATTTAGCTACAATAGGAAGCAGCTTTTCGAATTTTTCCGTTTCCAGAGACACCGAATTGACCAAAGCACGTCCCGGGTAATTACGAAGGGCAGCTTCCAGTACTTCCACATAACTGGAATCCAGTGACAGCGGAAGATTCGTCACACCGCTTACCTCCTCCAGCGCCCGGAGCATACATAGCTTTTCATCAATACCGCTCATCCCCATATTGATATCCAGTACCTTTGCGCCACAGGTTTCCTGCTCTTCGGCGAACTGGATCACCTTTTCAAAATTGCCTTCCCGCAGTTGTGCCTGAAGTGCCTTTTTGCCCGTAGGGTTAATTCTCTCTCCCACAACGAAAAAACCATCCTCCAGCCCGAAGCTGTGGGTAATGCGTTCGGAGGTCAGATACCGGATGCCCTCCGGTCGTCTGGTTGCTGTTGCTTGTGCAACGGTGCCGAAACGATCATGAAGCTGCCTTATAAATTCCGGAGTGGTGCCGCAGCATCCTCCCAGTATGGTTGCGCCGACATTCACCAGTACTTGCATTTCTTCGGTAAACTCTTCTGCTTCCATGTTATAGCAGGTAGTTCCGTTTTCATCCAGAAAAGGCAGTCCGGCATTTGGCTTTGCAATGATAGGTATCATGGTAACGGATACCATGTCGGAGATGATGCCTTCCATCTGTGCCGGACCGGTGGAACAATTCGCACCGATAGCGCTCGCACCCAGGCTTTCCAGTACGACTGCCGCCGTTTTGGCATCTGTGCCGAATAAAGTTCTGCCATCCGCTTCAAAAGTAAGTGTAGCGATCACCGGAAGATCACAGACTTCTTTTGCAGCGATCAATGCCGCTCTGGTCTCTGCCAGGCTCATCATCGTTTCGACTACCAGCAGATCTGCTCCGGCATCCACCAGGCAGAGAATCTGCTCTTTATAGATAGCGATCAGATCTTCCAGCTCCATTTTTCCCATAGGGCGCAGCTGCTCGCCGGTCATGGTGATATCTCCGGCCACATAGACCGGATGTCCCGGAGTACTTGCTGCAGCTTCTTTTGATATCGCCACCAGGTCATGGATCATAGAGGACATATTTTTCTCTAAATGATATTCTGCCAGTTTTACACGGTTTGCTGTAAAGGTAGGTGCGTACAGAATATTGGTTCCCGCCTGCACGTATTCCTTCTGTAGCTGTAGCATTACCTCTCTATGTTCCAGAATCCACTGCTCCGGGCAGACTCCGGAGGGCATTCCGGCCTTTACCAGATTGGAGCCGGTGGCACCATCCAGATATATGATATGATCTTTTGTGAAATCAATAAATTTTTCTCGTGTCATGTTTCTCTTCCCTGTTTCTTAATTCTTTTAATCATACCACATTGTGCTTTTATTCGTAAAGGGGACGATTTAACATTATATGGTTGCGCAAAGTCTCAGAATATGATAAATTTTATGTGGATTAAATGATTTGGAGGATGATTATCTTGAAGAAAAAAATACTTGCCATTACCGCAGGACTTCTTACTGCCATGGCACTTACCGCTTGTGGAAAAGATCCTAAGCTGACACAGTTCAAGGGTGAAATAGATGCCTTCTGCACAGAAATCTCCGATATCGATACTGCCATCAATAACGTAGATGCGGAATCGGATACAGCAACTGATGAATTGCTGGGATATCTGGATCAACTGGATACCTCTTTTCAGAATTTTGCGGAATTGGATTTTCCCACGGAATTTGATTATCTGGAATCTCTGGCAGATGAAGCCAGCGCGTACATGACACAGGCAGTGGAAAGTTATCATGAAGCCTACAGCAACGGCGGCTACAATCAATTGACTGCCGATTATGCAAAAGAAAACTACGCAAGAGCTTATAAACGTATTCAGATCATTATTACGTTCCTGCATGGTGAACAACCGGAAAATGTAAATCTGACCACTGCAGAGGAAACAGCAGATGCTGCTTCTACTACTGCAGAATAATACGTAAGAACAAGAAAATCCCCGATGCTGATGCACCGGGGATTTTCTTGTTCTTTTTTCTGATAGATGATTATTTTAAAATTTTAATCTGACCGATCAGGGGAACTTCCTTCTCCTGCTCCTGGCAAGCATAGATCAGACCCATGATCCAGCATACAAACAGGAAAATACTCAGGATAGAACCTACAAATCCACCTACTTTAGGAATAAAATTGACAGCGCTTGCAATGATCTGACCGATCAGAATTACCAGCGCCTGATTCAGATGAAACTTAGCGCCCTCTTTATCACCTGCGCAAAACGCAACGATCCAGCCGATCCAAGTGATGTAAGCAATGATACCTGTAGTTTTTTTATTCATTTTTTCTCCCTCCGCACTCTTGTGCTTAAAAAATTCTGTATATGTAAAAATTGCAAATACAGTCATAGTGAAATATGAAAACCCAAAAGCAAAATGTTTTTCAAAATAAAATTTCCGATCATGATTGCGACAGCTGCATACAGATGCCACTCATGGAACTTCCATCCTTTGATCCCACCGATATGTAATCTGGCAAGAGTCTGTGTCAGCATAAAACCTCCAAAGATAACAACGGTATAAGTTACCAGTGGATGATACCAGGTTGCTGACAGAGGATGTCCTGCAAGCAGTGCACTTACCGCTCTGGTTCCGCCGCAGCCGGGACAATAAAATCCAAACAATCGGTAGACCACGCAGGTATATCCCTGCAGATTCGGAATAACTATATGAAGATACAGATAGATTCCAATGCTGCCGGTCAGAAGAAATATCCATCCTGTCAGATAAAGATAATCTTCCAGACTTCTGCTATTCTTAGTACATACTTTCAAAGCCGTAACCTACCATAGCCATAGAAAATACTACTGCAAGAACGGTGATCAGGATTCCCAATACAATACCGACGATGGAGCAGATCAGTCCACCCTTTGCCAGTCCGGTCTTACCCTGCTTATTGGCAAATACTGCACAGATAATACCACCGATACCAAACAAAGCACCAATCCATCCGGTACAGCATCCGAGAACAATAGAAAGAATACCCAGTACCAGACTGATGATAGCCAGCACATTGGTATCTTTGTTCTCAGGTTGTACAGGTGTTGTTACAGCTACCTGAGGCTGTACATTAGTAGTATAGTCTTGATAATTGTTTGCAGGCTGTTCTGCTGCAGGTGTCTCCTGTGCAGGTTCTGCTGTAGAACTTACTTCTGTTGCGGTAGTATCTACCGTTACATTGTTTTCATTTTCAAAATTCTGTCCGTCCATTTTTTCCTCTTTCCGATCCTTTCAGGATCTTAGTTTATTTAATCTGCCAACGGGTTACCTTTACCATCTACATTGATCTTGCCTGTCAGGATCATAATAGCCTCTACCAGACTCCAGATCCATATACCTATAACCAGGAAAATACCAACTACAACACAGCAAAGAATATATCCAACAATGGTAAGCACAAGCTGTGTGATTGCTTTTCCGGTGTAGCCAAGATAAAAATTATGAACACCGAATGTACCCAGAAAAATACCCAGGAGACCGGCAACCAGTTTGGATTTTGCATCCGGTGCAGGAGCCTGTTTATTAGCTACGCCGCAGTTTAAGCATACTGCTGCATCCGGAGCTAACGGCTTACCGCAGTTATGGCAATAATTATTGCCCTGTCCCTTAGCTACGCCACACTTTATGCACATTACAGCTTCATCCGTCATATAAGGTTCGCCGCAATTCTTACAATAGTACATTAATTCTTCCTCCCTCTTATTATTTCCTATTTTATAAAATAATTTGAACTAACAATGTACATTATACAAGATGCTTGTATTTTTTACCAGTGGTATTTTCACATTATAAAAGCGGATAACGTGCATTTTTTATATAATAAATATCTTATTGCCGCTTTTTGTCAAACATCAGGAAGCATTTACGATATATTCCGCACCATCCAAGAACTGCCATTGTTGAAAAGACCGGGATCATATTATAAAGATACCGCGCCCTGGCTTCAAACAACATAACAAATAAAAACATACCGATAAAAATAACGATCATGGTAACAGAAACGCTCAACAGATCGGATGAATTCTCCTCAACTGACACATCACTCTTACGTAATCCTGCTATTGCTTTCACTAAAAGCAATACTGCTTGTGCCAGAATTCCCAGCAGTACAAAAATCCACAGGCCCTGGCTTACTGTCGTGAACCAGATATAATTACTGCCATCCAGCCAGTAGAAATTCCGCAATGGTTCCGTAAAAGAGCTGTCGGAAATCTCCGGATATTCCCAGGCCTGGAAATATCCCTCCTGATACCAGCTGAAGGTGCCGTCATTAAAATTCATGACCTGTTTGTGCAGCCAGAACCGCAAGGTCCCTATAAAGCCCCGGTCCTGCATTCTCCTGCGGATTCCTGCAAGTTCATATTGCATCCGGGAAGCCTTATCGGAACCGGCAAAAGACCGTACGATCTCAAGGCCCTCTCCGGAACAGGCTCCCGTGGTGTCCTCATTGAGACCGTTATACATATAATTACTCCAACCGATTTCCAACTCCGGATTGTATCCGTAGTGTAATGTCTGATACATTCCCTGCCTGCACCATGATGCAAGACAAAAGGCAATTACCAGCAGTAACATCTTCCCTCCCAGTCCGTATAACCGGGAACGAACATCGCTCTCCTCCGAAACGGTCCCAAAAATATCAATTATGACGATCGCAATTACCGCCACATAACAGGTCGCTTTCATAATGCCGCTCAGGCATCCGAGAAACATAAGCAGGAACCAGAGAGCATAACTCCACCTGCTTTTGCGGCCTCGCACCATGGAATATAAGAAAAGGATCATAACAGGCATCGCTATGGTGCAGCCATCCGTATACGGAATGATTTTCCATGGAGAGATTCCCAGAAAGGCAATATTGAAAATCAGTGTTATAACAGATGTTCCCAGGTTTTTACTGACTCTGAGCACCAAAAGTACAGAACATAATACTGCCAGTGAAAGCATTACGCATTGGAACTGGATCCATATAAACTCCGGGTTATACGGATACGCTTTCATACCGGAAGAAAAGCAATACAGCTTATACAAAAGCCATGTAATGGGAATATTGTTGCTGTAGATCGTATAATAATCGTCATATCCCAGTTCGCCGCCTTCGAAGATCCAGCGTGCCGAATTGGCCACCATTCCGCAGTCCCAGCCGCCGTAGAACGCTATACATTTGGAAATATTGACATTGATCATATAAAAAAGGACACAGACCGCCACGGTAACGGCCGTAAATACAGTTATTGTACGGGGCGTGGTTGGAAGTTTTCTGAGAAAATAATAAAGAATTCCAAGTACCGCAGCTCCCACGATCGCACATAAAAATAAGACCCTGTTTCCTTCCACAGTAACAATTTTGTGCATTGCATTATAATCTACGTTATTTCCGTAATAAATAACATAAAAGAAAACCGGAAGAAATAACAACAGTAAAAGAAGAGAGAAAAAAACTGTACCGATATATTTTTTCTTCATTCCGAAAGATTCCTTTCCAAACTTTTCAGTAATGTCTGCCGGGCAATATTGTAGCATTTTCTATAAATATTTACAATGTTGCCCGGATAAAATCTATCTGATAGATTTTATCTACCAATATCTCCGTTCCCTGTATCCGGAGGCTTTTGCTATTTTCGTCAATTTTTTGCACGCATCCTTCCAGAGTGTTGTAGGCACCGCCGTTTTTCCGAGTGTCCGGTACGAAATAAGTGATCTTTACCGTAAGTTCCTCTCTCATGTGCTGTTGCAGATAACCGATCTGCCGGTCAATCTCCTGCTTCCTGTCTTCATCCAGTTCGACAAAATGATCCGTCAGACGGGCCGTTTCCTTCAGAGCATCTTCGTATCCTGTCAATGCCGCAAAGGGAGAAAACTGTGCCGCCCGGTCCTGCAACGACATTCTGGGGTGGGTGGCGGACACAGGATGCGGAAGCCAGAGCATGTCCTTATATTTCTCGTTCATTTTTTACCCTTTTTCTACGATTATTTATTATGCTTTGTGACCACCGATCTGACGATTCCTGTCTATTGTGGTAGCGCCCTCTTGTAAGTCGGCTGCCTTCAAAATGGCATTTTTTCCGTATTTGGATTTCACCCGGAGCATTGCTTCCTGCAAATGTTTTTCCTTTTCCAGACGTTCTTTGCCCTGCTGCGTCGTATGCTGTGCAGGCTCCTGTCCAGCATACAAAAGGCCTCCGGAGAACAGATCCAGCTGTTCGTAGACCGGCTCATCCTTCACTTTGTCTGCATCTTTTAAATGATTGGCTGTCAGAGTGATCCTTCGTGTTAAAAGTGATGGATTCACGATCCGTTCATATAATCCCATCGTCGTCTCCGTGATCTTACTTAAAGATGAAGTCATTGTCGTAAGATTGCCGGTGCCGTGGGCATGTTTTGGTACGCTCCTGCCATAACGGTCTACCGTGATCTCCCCATGATAATGATCGGCAATCTCCGGTATCTTCAGATTATCAATGTCATAACCCACAGTCAGTACGATCTGATCTGTCACCAGCTTTTTCGCCATCAGATCCAGGGCCAGCTGTTCAGCCATCTCCCGGACTATGATCTTCGTCTTCGTAAAATCCATGGCACAATGCAATACCTGCCCGGAACTGATACAGTTGGTCTCCGGCCGGTAGGACTTGATCAGATCCATGGTCACCGGTTCATATCCCCAGGCATGATCGATCAGAAGCTCCGCATTGATTCCAAACATTTTATAGAGTAAATCTTCATTATAGTAATCCTGAGTGCTGCCGATAGAACATCTTGCTACATCACCCATGGTAAACATTCCGGCTGCTTCCAGTTTTCGACGGTATCCAGTGCCAACTCTCCAGAAATCCGTCAGTGGTTTATGATCCCACAAAAGTTCCCGGTAACCGATCTCATCCAGTTCAGCGATCCGGACACCGTTTTCATCCGGCTCCATATGTTTGGCTACGATGTCCATGGCAATCTTACACAGATACAGATTGGTTCCGATTCCGGCTGTGGCAGTCAGCCCCTTTTTCTCGAGAATCTCCATTGCAATTTTGGACGCCAGTTCTCTCGCTGTCATGCCATAGGTTTTCAGATATTGTGTCACATCCAGGAATACCTCATCAATAGAATAGACGTGAATATCTTCCGGTGCAATGTACTTCAGATAAATATCATAAATCTGTGTACTGTATTCTAAATATCTCGCCATACGTGGTGTGGCTGTGACAAAAGCTACCTCTAATTCGGAATGTTCCTGCAATTCATCCGCAAAAGAAGATTTTCCGGTAAACGCTCCTCCGGGAGCTCTTACCTTCCGCAGTGCATTTACTTCCCGTACTTTGGAGATTACCTCAAACAGTCTTGCTCTTCCGGAAATCCCATAGGCTTTCAGGGAGGGTGACACTGCCAGGCAGATGGTCTTCTGCGTCCGGGAGGCATCCGCTACCACCAGGTTGGTGTTCAGTGGATCCAAGCCTCTGTCCACGCACTCCACGGAGGCATAAAAGGACTTCAGATCCATAGCAATATACGTATGTGATGATGTTTCCATAAATGCCTTCTTTCTGTGCTGCGGTTACTCATTACATCATGATTCGCACCTATGGTGCTTACCGTTGCTTCACAACGATCATGATCAAATTCGCCGTTCGCCAATTATGCAAGCATATTGGCTCCCTTGCGCTCATTATATTATAGCAGAATGTATGTTCGATTGCAAAAATAATTTTATGAAAAAAGACTCCCGAAAAAATCGGGAGTCTCAGAATTCTGAAAATCAGATTTATTAGAACTTGCCAGCCTTAGCAGCTTCTTCGATGGATACTGCAACAGCTACGGTAGCACCTACCATAGGGTTGTTACCCATACCGATCAGACCCATCATCTCAACATGTGCAGGTACAGAGGAAGAACCAGCGAACTGCGCATCAGAGTGCATACGGCCCAGAGTATCGGTGAAACCATAAGAAGCGGGACCTGCAGCCATGTTATCGGGATGCAGAGTACGTCCGGTACCGCCGCCGGATGCAACGGAGAAGTACTTCTTGCCTGCTTCCAGTCTCTCCTTCTTGTAAGTACCGGCTACGGGATGCTGGAATCTGGTAGGATTGGTAGAGTTACCGGTGATGGATACATCTACGTTCTCCTTCCACATGATAGCTACACCTTCGGGAACGCTGTTAGCACCGTAGCAGTTAACCTTAGCACGAAGTCCCTCAGAGTATGCAATTCTCTCTACCTCGGTAACGGTATTGGTGTAAGGATCATAAGAGGTCTCTACGAAAGTAAATCCGTTGATACGGGAAATGATCTTTGCAGCATCCTTACCAAGACCGTTCAGGATAACACGTAAAGGCTTCTGACGAACTTTGTTAGCCTTCTCTGCGATACCGATCGCACCTTCTGCTGCTGCGAAAGACTCATGTCCAGCCAGGAAACAGAAGCAGTCGGTATCCTCTTCCAGTAACATCTTGCCCAGGTTACCATGACCAAGACCTACCTTACGGGTATCCGCAACGGAACCGGGAATACAGAATGACTGTAAGCCTTCACCGATTGCTGCTGCTGCTTCAGATGCCTTTCTGCAGCCTTTCTTGATTGCAATTGCAGCGCCTACAGTGTAAGCCCAGCAAGCATTTTCAAAACAGATGGGCTGGATCTTCTTAACCTGATCGTATACATCCAGACCAGCATCTTTCGTGATCTTCTCTGCTTCTTCGATAGAGGAGATACCATAGCTGTTCAGTACAGCGTTGATCTTATCAATACGTCTTTCATATGATTCAAATAAAGCCATTTTTTCTGTCCTCCTGTATCTTATTGTTTTCTGGGATCGATGATCTTAACTGCATCATCTACACGACCGTACTGGCCCTTAGCCTTTTCCCATGCAGTGTTAGCATCGTCACCCTTCTTGATGAAGTCAGTCATCTTGCCAAGGTTAACGAACTGGTAACCGATGATCTGATCATCCTTGTCCAGAGCGATACCGGTTACATAACCTTCTGCCATCTCCAGATAACGGGGACCCTTCTTCAGAGTACCGTACATAGTACCAACCTGGCTTCTTAAGCCCTTACCGAGGTCTTCCAGACCTGCACCGACAGGCAGACCTTCCTCAGAGAATGCACTCTGGGTACGTCCGTATACGATCTGTAAGAACAGCTCTCTCATAGCGGTATTGATTGCATCACATACAAGGTCAGTATTTAAAGCTTCCATAACGGTCAGACCGGGCAGGATCTCAGCAGCCATAGCTGCGGAGTGGGTCATACCGGAACATCCAACGGTCTCAACCAGAGCCTCCTGGATGATGCCTTCCTTAACGTTCAGGGTAAGCTTACATGCACCCTGCTGAGGTGCACACCAGCCCACACCGTGAGTCAGACCGGAAATATCCTTAACTTCTTTTGCCTGCACCCATTTTGCCTCTTCGGGAATGGGAGCACAACCATGATGTACGCCCTGTGCAACGGGACACATTTCTTCAACTTCTTTTGAATAAATCATGTGAAATCTCCTTTCAATATGTACTTATAATACTATTGATAAAATAATATCATAATGGTCGTGTTCATTCTCTCATATTTCCCTGAAAAAATCTAGTGGATTTTGACATTTTTTTCATTAGTTTCTATGAAACGACACCATATTCTTACGTTGCAGCATTTACCAGCTCTTGATAAAGGTATCAATGTAGTTATCCAGACATTTCTTAATGACTTCGATGGCTTCTTCTCTGTTGCCTTTTTCATTGACTGCGGTGGTCTTGTTCTCCAGTGCTTTATATACTGTGAAGAAATGCTCCATCTCGTCCACCACATGACTGGGCAGCTCGGAAATATCATGATAGCAGTTATAATTAGGATCATTGAAAGGTACTGCAATGATCTTCTCATCGTTTTTGCCGTTGTCCAGCATGGAGATCACACCGATCGGATACGCTCTTACCAGCGTCATAGGCTGTACCGGCTCGGAACACAGTAACAATACATCCAGAGGGTCACCGTCATCACCGTAGGTTCTGGGAATGAAACCATAGTTTGCGGGATAATGGGTGGATGTATGCAGGATACGGTCCAGGATCAGAAGACCGGTCTCCTTGTCCAGTTCATACTTGTTCTTGCTACCCTTGGAAATCTCAATAACACAGACAAAATCTGTGGGAGTCACTCTCTGAGTGCTCATGGTGTGCCAAATACTTCCGTTTACTTCTTTCATAATCTCTCTCCTCTACTCTATAGTTATTTCCGGACAAAAGATCCGGAGAATACACAGGTCATTATCCGCGGATCTGACCGTTTCCGTGGATCTTGTATTTATAGGAGGTCAGCTCCTTCAGACCCATGGGGCCTCTTGCGTGCAGCTTCTGTGTGCTGATGCCGATCTCGGCACCAAATCCAAATTCAAATCCATCCGTAAAGCGTGTGGATGCATTGACATAGACACAGGCAGCATCCACTTCGTTTAAGAACTTTTCCGCCGTCTGCACATTTTCCGTCACGATACATTCGGAATGCTTCGTATTATATCGGTTAATATGAGCGATCGCCTCGTCCACACTGTCAACCGTTTTAATGGATAAAATATAGTCCAGATACTCGGTACCGTAATCTTCTTCCGTTGCCGGAATACAGTCCGGCAGGATTTCACGGGTACTTTCGTCCCCCCGCAGTTCCACATTTTTTGTTTTCAGGGTCTCCGCCATTTTGGGAAGGAACCTGTCACGGATCGCCCGATGTACCACCAGCGACTCACAGGCATTGCAGACGCCGATCCTCTGGGTCTTAGCATTCATCAGAATTTTTACTGCCATATCCACATCTGCGTCCCGATCTACGTAAACATGACAATTACCGGTGCCGGTTTCGATCACGGGGATCGTACTGTTCTCCACCACGCTGCGGATCAGTCCCGCACCACCTCTGGGAATCAGTACATCCACATATTCTTTCATCTTCATGAACTGTGCGGTAACCGCCCGATCGGTATCCTCAATCAGTTGTACCGCTGTCCGGGGCATTTTGCAGACATCCAGGGCATCCTGCAATACCCTTACAATTGCAATATTGGAATGAATGGCATCACTGCCGCCCTTTAAGATCACAGCATTACCGGTTTTAAAGCACAATCCGAAGGCATCCGCAGTAACATTGGGACGCGCTTCATAGATAATGCCGATGACACCTAACGGAACCCGCACCTTATCGATCTTTAATCCGTTGGGACGCTCGAAATGTTCCATAACCTCTCCGATACAGTCGGGAAGCTCGGAAATCTGGCGGAGTCCCTCCGCAATCTGGGCAATCCGATCGGGTGTCAGTTTTAAACGATCCAAAAGTCCGGGATTCATTCCGTTTCTTCTGCCGTTCTCCAGATCAGACTCATTGGCGGCAAGAATCTCCGCCTGCCTGTCACACAGATAGTTTGCCGCAGTGTCCAGTGCCTTATTTTTTTCTTCAGTAGTCAGTTTCTGCAATATATATTTCGCAGCACATGCATTTTTTCCCAATTCCGTTAACTCTGCCATAGCTATCCCCTACTTTCTATCCGATATTTATAATTTAAACCAGAATCACCTGATACGGCTTCACATCTGTCACTTCCACAGGTACCTGTTCTACCTGCTGGCAGTGGAAACCGATACCGATGCTCCGCAGTCTTAAGTTTTCTTTGTCCGCAAGATATCTGTCGTAAAATCCACCGCCGTATCCCATACGGTTTCCAAGCGGGTCAAAGGCGCTTCCCGGCATCAGAAGTAAGGTTTTGTCTTCATGCTCCGGTTCAAACAGATACCGGTCCGTATCCCCTGCCGGTTCCGGGATTTTCTTGTAACCGTTTTTCAACTCTGACAGAGAGAACATCCGATAAAACTCCATTTTTCCATCTTCCACTTTGGGAACGTAGACGCTTTTTCCGTCTTGCAGAGCACTTTCTAGAATCTCCGTCGTACAGATCTCACTGCCGTAGCTTACAAAACCTAAAATCGTATCCGACAGATAATACCACTGGTGTCCAAGAATCCGCTCCGTGATCAGCAGCTTCCCCCGTTCCCGCTCCGGTTCGGTAAGCGCATTTCTGCAGGCAAGCGCTTTTCTTCGAATCTGTTTTTTCTGTTCTTTGATCATTTTTTCTTTTTATAAGCCGGCTTTAATTTCTCAATGGTGCCGTCCGGTCGCTCAATCTCTATATTATCCAGCTGCGCTTTCATATTACGTTTGATACTGTCCACATATTCCTGACGTAAAATGGTCTGTTCCAGTTTTTCTTCGTCCGTCAGTCCCTCATTCTGAGATTTATGATAAAGCTCATTGATGCGCTTTATTCTTTCATCCATATTCATAATGTATTCTCCTTTTTGCCGGATCAATTTTTATGCAGATTCTGTACAAATTCCGGCAGATCAAAGCTTTCTTCCCTGTGTGCTACGAACAGAGTACCTTCATTCTCTCCTTCTAACAACCGATGCAGCACGCCGATGTCTCTGCTGTTGGCAATGATCATATCCACGTCGGAACTGGTGGCAATTTTAGCTGCGATCATCTTGGTATTCATGCCGCCGGTACCTACATTACTGCCGGTGGAAGCCTTGCCCATATTCATGAATTCATCCGTAAGTTCATCCACTTGTTCGATAAATTCTGCATCCGGATTCTGTCTGGGATCATCGGTATAGAGTCCGTCGATATCCGACAGCAGGATCAACAGGTCCGCATCGATCAGGGCTGCCACGATTGCGGACAGCGTATCATTATCACCAATTTCGATCTCGTAGGTAGCTACGGTATCATTTTCATTCACAATGGGTATCACCCCCATTTTTAATAGTTGTGTAAAGGTGTTATGAGCATTATAACGATTCAGATTATCCACAATGGTATTTTTAGTCATCAAAATCTGTGCCGCTACATGATTGTATTCCGAAAACAGTTTCTGATAAGCCATCATCAGACGGGCCTGACCGATTGCCGAGCATGCCTGTTTTACAGCCATGGCCTCTGCCTGGGTCTGTCCCTCAATTGTCTTCAGATTCACTGCTTTTTTGCCCACGGCAATGGCACCGGAAGTCACCAGTACGACTTCCTTCCCCTGGTTGCTGATATCACAGAGTTCTCTCACCAGCTTTTCCAGCCGGATATAATCCAGATCTCCTGTTTCGATATGTTGTAAAGAAGAGGAACCGATCTTAACGACGATTTTCTTCTTATCTTTTATCTGTTCCCTTATGTTATTCACGTGACTGCCTCTCTGACTATAAAATAAAAACTTTCGAATATCTGAATGATATACTATTTTTCTCTGTACGTCAACGCTGTGATGGAGCAAACTGAGATGCAATCATCTCCGCCACACGGATACCATCCATCGCCGCCGAAGTAATTCCGCCGGCATACCCTGCCCCTTCTCCGCAGGGATAGCATCCGCGGATCGCGGATTGCAATTTTTCATCCCGATCAATTCTCACCGGTGACGAGGTGCGGCTTTCTACTCCGGTCAGAATCGCATGCGGAGAATCAAATCCCCGGATCTGTCTGCCAAAACTGTCCATTCCTTCCACAAAAGCATGATTGCATTCCTCCGGAAGGATCCCCGTCAGATCAGTCCATTCATAAGCTCCTTTGCACTGGGGTTCCATTCCGTCCCATTCGTCGGAATCTATTTCTTTTTCCGGTAGATCTTCTCCCGTCACTTTTTTGCGGAAATCTCCGTAGAGCTGTACCGGAAGTTTTCCATTACAGAGATCATATGCCTTTTTCTCGAGTACCCGTTGAAATTCAATTCCGGCTAACGGATGCTCCGATCCATAATCCTCCGGCGTCACCGATACAATAATGGCGCTGTTGGCATTTTGACCGTCACGTCCACTGTAACTCATGCCGTTGACAGCCAGTCTTCCGGGTTCTGAAGACGCATTGACCACATATCCTCCGGGGCACATGCAGAAAGAATACACTCCTCTGCCGGTACCGGTCTTCGCCGTCACCTTGTAGGCAGCTGCACCCAGTCCCTTAACCTGCTCCGCACCGTATTGACTCCGGTTGATCAAAGCCTGCGGATGTTCCACACGAAATCCTACGGCAAAAGGTTTTGCCGACATTGGGAACTGATTTTCATAAAGCATGGAAAAAGTATCTCTGGCACTGTGTCCGGGAGCCAGAACCAGCTGCTCACACGGGAGTTCTTCGGCAGCGTTAATTTTCACTCCCGTAACATGACCACCCTCAGTCAATATTTCCGTCACCTGGCTGTGAAAATGAACTTCACCTCCCAGACGCAGGATCTCTTCCCGCATACTTTTCACGATCCGGCTCAGTACATCGGTCCCGATATGGGGCTTTGCCTGATATAAAATAGCAGGATCCGCACCGTACCTTACAAAAGTCCTGAGAACTTCTGTGTTTCTGCCGTATTTATCCTTAACCAATGTATTTAATTTACCGTCCGAAAAAGTTCCGGCACCCCCTTCTCCGAACTGAACGTTGGAATCGGGCTGCAGTTTCCCTGTCTCCCAGAACCGCTCCACATCCGCATGTCTCGTGTCCACATCCGCGCCCCGCTCTAAAATCACGGGACGATATCCGTGTAGTGCGAGATAATATCCGCAGAATAATCCAGCCGGTCCGCATCCGACGATCACCGTTGGATGCTTTTGCGGCTGTGTGCCGCCTGCAGGGAAATGATATTTCTTTTTCTCCGTTTGCAGAACATTTGCCTTACCGAGTCTGCGACAGGCATCCTTGTATACTTTCTCTTCTTTTTTCACGATGACATCGATACTGTAACTGTAAAAAAGTTCCGGCTTCTTCCTTGCATCCAGAGACTGTCTTACGACCTCCAGTTCCAGAATATCTTCTGTAGGGATCCGCAGGCTTTGTGCCGTCTTATGTACAAGCTGTTCCTCCGTATGATTTACCGGAAGTTTCAACTGGTTTAATCTGATCATAATAACTCCTTATTCTGTCTTGATTGCAGCAGAACACCCCGCAATAAACCCGCTGCTCCAGGCCCATTGCAGATTATAGCCGCCGCATCTTCCGTCCACATCCAGAATCTCTCCTGCGAAATACAGCCCGGGGCAGAGTTTTGATTCCATGTCTTCCGTCACTTCCGTTACTGCAATTCCTCCGGCCGCTACCTGCGCATTCTCATAGGGATTGCTCTCCGTAATATGTAACCGGAAACATCTGCACAGTTCATAAAAAGTGTTTATTTTATCTTCCGGAATTTCCACTGCCGGAGTTGTCGGTTTTATGCCTGCAATTTTCAAAAATACAGACATCAGCTTTTTATTCAGGATTCCCGTAAAAAACTCTTCTGCCGTCCGCTTTTCCTGCAGCATCCGGCGGGTTTTCTTCATATTTTCATAGGATTCTTCCGTCATATCCGGCAGAAAATCAATCTCGGCCATTACAGTTTTCCGGTCCCTGAGTAAATAATTCACATCACGGCTCAACTGAAATATGGGAATTCCGGAGATGCCGTATTCCGTCAGCTGCAATTCTCCGCGCTCAACATCTGTTTCACGTCCGTCACACAAAATACGCACTCTGCTGTCAGCACGAACACCGGCTATTCCCTTCAGAAGATCTGTCTCCAGACACCGGAGCTGCACCAGCGCAGGTACAGGAGCAATACAGGTATGACCAGCTTTTTTTGCAATTTTCCATCCGCTTCCGTCAGAGCCGGTACCGGGGGCAGCCTTTCCGCCGCAGGTCAGGATCACCGCATCAAATTGCCATTCTCTGTCACCATCGTTTACCACAAGTTTCCCGGATAGTGTTCGTTCCACTTTCTGCACTTTACATCCATAGATGATTTCAACTCCAAGCGTCTGCAGTTCGTAGCGAAGCACATCCAGTACCGACGCTGCCTGTTCACTGACCGGATACAGATATCCGTTTTTTTCCTTGATCAGAAGCCCTATTTTTTGAAAAAAGCAAACGGTGTCCTCCGTACCGAAGCGTTCCAGCGCCTGCTTTATCCATGCAGCATCTCCTCCATGGTAACATTCCACCGTGAGATTTTTGTTGCCCAGATTGCATTTTCCGTTTCCTGTCTGTAATATTTTTTTCCCGATTCGATCATTTCGTTCCAAAATCGTAACTTTGGTACCTTTTCGGGCAGCTGTGACCGCAGCCATCATACCTGCTGCACCGCCGCCGATGATTCCAATGTGTTTTTTCATTTCTGTTTCACCTGTTTCTTTCTTCAGGAAGAATATGTCTCCAGAAAATCATACAGTGTTTCCTCATCAGGAATGGACAGCATGTCCATAATCTGCATCTGTATTTTCTCCGGAAGACTGTCCAGGGCAATCCCTGTATTGATATATATGGTAGACCGATCCTCCAGGTATACCACAACTTCGTTGTCACATACTGCCAGATAAAAGCCATCGCTTGGCTGCAGATAGCGATAATCCATACGAACCACAACTTTTTCCCTGGAAAAGGATAATACCTCTAAACCCACAAAACCTCTTTCGAGCTCTGACAGCGGAGGATGTTCCGCATATAGATTCATCGTTTCCAGAAACCTCTCCCTGGTCATGCCAATATATTTATGTGGAATCTGCCAGGAAGTCTCTACGGAGGTATTTCTGAGAATGTCCGTCTCTTTCAATACATATTCCGTATCCGCACATAAGGTTTCTTCCGACACCGTAACTGCAACACTTTCCGGTACCTCCGAAGTGTCTGCTCTATCCGCAGGGATTTCGGAATACCGTCCGGGATACGATCCCGGATAGAAAAAACGGATTCCCCACACCCCGATAAAAATACCAAGACTCAAAAAGAAAATGGGAATTACAAAAAAGTAACTGATACGTTTTACAAGTTTCATACTGCCTCACATCTGTGGTGTCAATGTTCATTCTTTGTATCAGTATCAGTTATTTTTGGAATAATATACATCTGACGCAAATTTTACAGCCGGAACATTTTCCCCAGCATACGCATCAGCCTGCCGCCGGGAATATATTGAAAATCCTGTCCCCGCAGACAACGCAACAATAGCAGAAGGAACCAATACAGTAACAACGTAATGATCAGTTCCGAAATCACCGTTACCACTGCTCCCACATGGGGGAACAACAGTTTTTCCAGACCGAATGCCAGCAGACCGCAGGCACAACAGCAGCCGGCCGGAATTGCCAGTCCTCTGAGTGCGTCGGGCCGGGTCTTCCTCTGCAGACATAATATAACACACAGACACACAGCGCCGGCAGCCATTCCGATGACACTCCCGAGGACGATGCTCAGAATCCCGGCATTTTCCATTCTGAAAAGAATAGTCGACGTTATGACAAATACGAGATCCATCACACCGTATCCCAACAGGAGCAAATGGTTTTTTCCCGATAATTTTAAAATTTGTGAACAATAAAAGAGCAAGAGCGCCCACAGGACCACGGAGGATCCTGTGGTGAACATTTCTCCCAGCAGAATTCCGACAGAGTTATCGATTGTCTGCGCCAGGGGTACCGCCAAAACGGCAAGCCATACGGTGAAAAACATTCCATGTAGAAATACACCCTGGATTCCCGACTGTATTGCATTTTGGACATAGCGTTCTTCTTTTTTCCGGATATGTGCGCCGGCTTTGGCTACTCCCGGTAGGATTCCCATGCATAAAAGAACCACAACCAGAAGCATCATATCCAGATATCTTCCGATAAACACGCCATAGCTGTCTGCAGCTGCATAAATATCCGCCGCATTTTTCTCAAATAAAACGAGCCCTGTCCATAACGGCAGATACAAAAGTAAGTCGCCGATGATATCACCGCCCATACTGAAAAGCAGAACCCGGACCTGACTGAAAAAAGTATCAGTCCCCTTCATGCCTATTTCCGCCTCTCTTCTTCCGGATGCGCTTCCCTGATAAATCACAAATACAAAAATCAGAACCAATACCTCAGAGATCACAATTCCCAATGCGACACCCATGGCACCGTACATAGCAGTAAAGTCATCTTTTTTCAGGAGAAGACTGACTTTTTCCCCATAGGTACGAAAAATACCCAAAAACAAAAGGCCCAGTCCAAAATAAAATACCTGTCGCAGGATAGCAGATACCGCAGAAGGCATTTCCGATCCTTCACTCTGAAAAATTCCTAGGAGTACCGACTGCATACATCTAAGTATCAACGCAGGACACAGAATCCACAGGATCATACTTCCGTAGGGAATCCGAAACGCTTTTTCCAGCACAAAATATCCAAGTGCCGAACAGAGCACCGCACCGACCAGCCCGGCAGCAATCTGGAAAATCATCATATTCCTTCGCATTTTGGATACGTTTTTATATTGTCCTTTGGCATTTCTGCTCCTAAGAAGCCGGCCAAGACGATCCGGGACATTTTTACCGGTAAGTATCCAAAAAAACAAAAAAACCAAAAAAGCGGCCGCCAAATAAGCCAGACCATTATTTCCAAGCTGTTTTCCGAACACCCAGACATTTATCCCTGCCAGACAATAAGAAAAAAACTGTATCTGTTTTCTTTTTATCTCTACCTGATTCATTTCGGTTACCTATACGTGTATCCACGCCCTTTTTAATCTCTTGTAATTCCAAGGGATGCGAGGACCTGCTCCTGCTTTGCCTCCATTACCTCTGCTTCTTCCGGCTCCATGTGGTCATATCCGCACAGATGCAGCATGCTGTGAGCCACGAGGAATGCGAATTCCCTTTTTCTGCTGTGACCGTAACTTTCCGCCTGTTCCCTGACACGGTCCACGGAAATAATAATATCTCCGAGAATCAGTTCTCCGGTATCCGGATCAAAGTAATCAGCCTCTCTGTCCTCCGGAATATCAAAATCACCGGGGGCAGCAAAGTCCAGATTGGGGAAAGAAAGGACATCCGTCTCTCTGTCTATATTACGATATTCCTTATTGTAGGCATGAATCCCATCATTGTCGGTAAGCAGGACATTCAGCTGGACCTCATAAGGACAGCCTTCCATTTCCAGCACAGCGTTTGCAACCTTCTCCACGGTATCCTCCACAGAAAAAGAAACCTCACCCTCCGCAAATGTTTCCTCTGTTTCATTTTCAACGTAAAAAGTCATAATATAGTTTTTCCTCCTTAAATATCTTCTGCATTCTGTTCCAGTCCCGCAGACTCAGATCACATTCATTCACAAATCCTTTGACCCGGATCCGTTCGAAAATTTTATCGATCACCTGATCATAGTCCGGTTTTTTATCCGGCTCCTTTTGCAATAAAAGTAAAATGGCGCTGACAACGGCATCCGAACAGTAGAGAACCACTGTTTCCTTCCGTCGATATTTTTGATCTTCCTTATACTCTTCCAAAATCTCCTTCGCGCCCTTCGGAAAGCTTTCGCCCTGAAGATTCATAAGCTCCCAGCCTTTTTTGTGGTACAGCCCCGCACATTTTAAAGCATCTTTGTCCAATCCAAGTTTTAAGGCGATCCGTTCACAGAAATATGCGGTATGAACACACTGAAAATACTCTGTGCGATCCGTCTGCCGATATTTCGCCAGTATCTGATTCTCCGTATCATTCAGGTCCAGATAGCGTACTCTGTCCCGGAATACCACTGCTCCGGAAAAAAACTTCAGGATACCAAGCAATAAGATACCGGAGACGACCAGATTAGCTGCCGGCACTAAAAACTGCTCCAGGCTCAGATGCTCATTGGTCAATAACACAATATTGGCCGTCTCACATAAAAACAGGCAGAACAAAGACAAGAACAAAGGTATACCGATTGCAAATTCCTGCTCGAGATGCTGAAAAAGGCAGGCAGCAAAAATACCGCTGATAAAATACAGGAAGAAAATTCCCTGAGTCTGACCTTCAAATGAAGCAATCATAAGAAACACTGAGGAGAAAAGAATTCCGACCGGCAGATTGCTGAACAGAGATAATACCACAAAAACAGGTAAAAAGGGCCAGCCTCCTACCGGAAGAAATGTACAAGCCAGTGAAAGCAGCAGACAGCTCCATACTGCTATCCAAAAACGCATCAGGTGTTCATCGTTGTCATAATCCAGTTGAGAATCCAATTGTTCTCTTCTGAGAAAAAAACCGGCTACAGCCAGGCCCATTGCGGTCATTACTGCGTTTCGCAGAGCATTTTCACCGGAGAGCTGTTTGCCGAAAATACCCATAGCATATACTGCCGTGCTTCCCGCGATCACGGTAAAAATCTCCGGCAGTAAAAAAAGCAGGAAGTCGTTTTTATCTTCGTTTCGTTCGTGCTTCATAATCATCATACGCCTTTACAATCTTCTGCACCAGCGGATGTCTTACCACATCTTTGTTCGTCAGGTTGCAGAACGCGATATCATCAATATTTTTCAATACCCTGGCAGCAACATCCAGACCGGATTTTGCTCCCACCGGAAGGTCCTTTTGGGAAGAATCCCCGGTTACGATCACTTTAGAACCGAAACCGATTCGTGTCAGGAACATTTTCATCTGAGCCGGAGTGGTATTTTGCGCTTCATCCAAAATAATATAGGCATTATCCAGGGTTCGTCCTCTCATATATGCAAGAGGTGCCACTTCAATCAGTCCTTTTTCCATATTTTTGGCAAAGCTTTCCGCCCCCATGATCTGATACAGGGCATCATACAAAGGCCGCAGGTACGGATCTACTTTACTCTGCAGATCACCCGGTAAAAATCCCAGCTTCTCCCCGGCTTCGATTGCCGGTCTGGTCAGTATGATCCGGCTGACTTCGTTATTTTTAAATGCAGTGATGGCCATGGCCATGGCCAGATAAGTCTTACCGGTACCTGCAGGTCCCAGTCCGAACACGATCATATTCTTGCGGATCGCATCCACATAGGCTTTCTGTCCCAGTGTCTTGGGTTTGATGGGTTTACCGTTGATCGTATGACAGATACAGTCGGCATCCATTTCCATGAGTCTGTCTTCCTGATCCTCCTTGCCCATCTCAATGGCATAATCCACGCTCTGCTCTTCTATATCATTTCCGCGATCCGACAGTGCCGTCAATTGCCTTAATACCCGGGAAGCCTTTCCGGTATTTTCCTCTTCTCCGGTAATGATAATACTCCCATTACGATCTACGATCGTTACCTGAAAATCCTGCTCCAGCTTTTTTATATAAGCATCCTGCATCCCGAAGATCTTCCGCATCTGCTCTGTATCCATTTCCAGATTGATTGTTGTCGCGCTCATTAATGTCTTAATCCTCTTTCTGCGTAGTATCCACCTGTGTTCCGACTTTTTCCTGCACCACGAGTTCCCCATGCGCCACCCAGCCATCGCACTTTGTTTCTATTTTAACATCTTTCGAGATTATTTGTACCCCTTTTTCGCCTAAACTTTCAAGAAAATCCGATATTTTTTCCTGCAGTATTTCCTTTGCCTCACTGTCATCACGGAGATACTCTGTTTTTTGATACTCTCTGTATGTAATTTTGCCAAATGTACCGTTGATTCCAAACATTTTTAATATTTTCATACTATGGGTATTCAGAATACTGTCATATTGCAGAAACGAAACCTTTCGAGCCTGCTTCCATTCTCTGTCACCCAGACGCATAAAATATCCTGTTTTTTCCCTGCCGGTATATTTTTTTAAAATATAATCCGCCGGTAAAAAAATTCGAAAGTGACCAGAATGCTCCATCCGGATATCCGCGTCAGCAGTGACCATACGATATTCCCGTATCGTACCGTCTTCGGCATAGATAGGCACCTTTCCATCCACCAACAGATCTCCCTTGGCCACCTGACTGCCAATTGTCACTTGGGGAATGCCGCTTCGCACGATCATATCGGTGATGACACCGTCATACTCTGCCACAAGATCCCGGCCAATGATAGCATCCGCACCCTGCGTATCTTCCGGAATCGGAGCATCATTTTCCTTTAACTCCAGCAGTAGTCTGGTGCCCATCAACCTTCCGGAAGTCCATGTGACCTGTGGGAACTGCCTGCGGATCTGCTTTTCCAGTTCTCCGATATCCAGCTTACTTTTTCGCATTCCCATCTGTATTCCTTCCTGTTCCAGGAATTGAAATATCATGTCATCCGTGATGACACAATTGCCGGATATTTGGATATCCCATACAAACATGGAAGAAACGATCCAAAACATGACCGTCAGCACCAGTCCGGCCAGGAATGCTTTTCTCCGTTGCAGATTCGGCAGAAAAAAAGGTAGTCCATATCTTTCTGATATGACTACCCTTACTTTTGTTTTTCTGGCAATGGAACGAAGCCGGTAAAAAGACTCCAGGCTGACACACATAATATATACATCATCCTGCTTTTCAATATTCCATAACAATATTCCCTTATTACTGCATAAATTGATAAAACGCTGTGGTGCAAATCCCCACACTCGAATTTTCACATATCCCCGAAGCCGTTTCAGCCATTCTGTCATCTTCCATCGTTCCCCCATTGTTATATATAAGTCAGCGATACAATGTTACCACTGATTTTCATGTCTTCATTGGTATAATAGTCGATGGAAAGTCTGCTTCCTTCCAGACATACCTGGCAGGTCCTGGCTTGTAACAGGATCCGCTCTCCGGTGTACTCCAGGATACCACGATAATTTTCAATCCAGACTTCCGAATTGCCGGTGAGCGTAACCCTCAGTGCTCCCATACAGACATCTTTCGGAAGCTGCAAAGAATTGATCCATTTTTCCTTTTGGTACGGCTGTGTTCTCTTTTTCATATAAAACTATATGAACGGAATCCGCAGAATATGTTATTGCAGGATCCCTTTGATCAGTGGCTCTGTCTCCGGCCGGCTGTCAGTGATAGCATAGGCATTTAAGAACTTATCTTTCGCCGCTTCCAGGCGCTGTTCGTCATTTGCATGCAGATATCCGAGCACATCGCCTTTTTTTACAGCATCCCCTTTTTTCTTTTCTAAAAGAATACCTACAGACAAGTCAATTTTGCTTTCCTTGGTCTCTCTTCCGCCGCCCAACAACAGAGAACAGATTCCGACATCCTCACAGGCGATCCGTCCCACAAAACCATCCCTGTCCGCACAGACCGGCACTACCATGGATGCCTTCGGGAGTAAGGAAGGGTCTGTTACCGCTGTCGGATCACCACCCTGTGCTTCCACGAACTCGGACAGTTTCCGTAAGGCACTGCCATCTTCAATGACTTTTGTAAGTGCCTCTCTTGCCTGTTCTACACTCAGTGCCTTTCCGCCGGCCATCAGCATCTGGCTTCCAAGCACCATGCAAAGCTCGGTAAAATCTTTCGGACCTTCGCCCCGCAATGTTGCGATTGCTTCTTTTACCTCCAGGGCATTTCCCACTGCCATTCCTAAAGGCTGATCCATATCCGAAATTACGGCAATGGTCCTGCGGCCTGCATTTTTGCCGATCTTAACCATTTCTTCTGCCAGGGCAAAAGCATCCTCCCTGCTCTTCATAAAAGCACCGCTTCCGGTCTTCACATCCAGTACAATGGCATCTGCACCGGCTGCCAGTTTCTTACTCATAATGGAGCTGGCGATCAGCGACATATTGTCTACCGTAGCGGTCACATCCCGCAGGGCGTACAGCTTTTTATCCGCCGGTGCCAGATCTGCGGTCTGTCCCATAATGGCAATACCGATTTTGTTCACATTTTCAATAAACTGTTCCGTAGTCAGTGAAGTAGAAAATCCGGGGAAACTTTCCAGCTTATCAATGGTTCCGCCGGTGTGTCCCAGACCCCGACCGCTCATTTTGGCTACGGGAATTCCGCAGGCCGCCACCATGGGTGTCAATGCCAGAGAAGTCTTATCTCCCACACCTCCGGTGCTGTGTTTGTCTACCTTGCGACCATGGATGGATGACAGATCCAGCATCTCCCCGCTGTGTGCCATGGCCATGGTCAGTTCGTAAGTCTCCCTCTCTGTCATCTTCTGAAAATAAATTGCCATCATCAGAGCAGACACCTGATAATCCGGTATCTCTCCCTTCGTGTAGCCTTCAATAAAAAAGCGAATCTCTTCTTTGGATAACGCTCCGCCGTTTCTCTTTTTCATGATAATATCATACATTCTCATAGGCTTCCTCCTGTCTGCGGCAACATTACCACCAGCTCTTATACACCGACTTTTTTACAGATATCACTGATACAGCATTTTTCGCAATAAGGATGGGTTCTGGCAGTACATACCTCTCTTCCGTGATATACCAGTCTGTGGCAGAAATCGCTGCCTTCCTCCGGCGGAATGATCTTCCAAAGCTCCTTTTCCACCTTGGCAGGCTCCTTGATACCGTCCACCAGTCCCATGCGGTTCACCAGGCGGATACAGTGAGTGTCCGTCACGATGGCGGGCTTACCGAAGACATCTCCCATGACCAGATTCGCACTTTTTCTTCCAACACCCGGCAGAGATAACAGTTCGTCAAAGTCATCCGGCACTTTCCCCTGATATTTATCCCTAAGTATCTTCATGCAGGCGCTGATATCTCTCGCCTTGCTGTGACCTAAGCCACAGGGTTTTACGATTGCCTCGATCTCTTCCACCGGTGCATCCGCCAGGGCATCCACATCCGGGAATTTCTCGTAAAGCTTCTCCACCACGATATTTACCCGGGCATCGGTACACTGGGCCGCCAGGCGGACGCTGACAAGCAGCTTCCATGCCTGATCGTAATCCAGAGTGCATCCGGCATCCGGGTATTCTTTTTTCAGACGTTCTATGATTTCTAATGCTCGTTGTTTTTTTGTCATATTTTCGCCACTTTTATTTAAATCACAATACTTTTACTTATGGTAAGGCTCGTGCTGAATGATCCGGAACGCCCGATAGATCTGTTCGCACAGGATCACACGCATCAGCTGGTGCGGGAATGTCATTTTGGAAAAGCTGAGTGCCAGGTCCGCCCTTTTGCAGACGCTATTGTGCAGTCCTAAGGAGCCGCCGATGACAAAGCAGATGTGGCTTTTTCCACGGACACTGCAGTCCTCGATCCACGCAGCAAATTCTTCGGAAGAATAATTTCTGCCGGCGATCTCCAGTGTCACGATCAGGGCATCCTGGGGTAGCTTTGCAAGAATGCGGACTCCCTCTTTTTCACGGATCTGATCTTCCCAAACGGCGCTTGCTCCATCCGGTGTCATCTCATCCGCCACTTCGATAATGTTCAACTTCGAGTAACGACTCAGCCGTTTACTGTATTCATCAATGGCATCACGGAAAAATTTCTCCTTGATCTTCCCTACACATACGATGGATATTTTGATCATTCTTCCTCTGCTCCGTCAATATCCGGGAAGATCTGTTCGTAGATCTTCGTGTCGATGAGATTCTCCAGCATCTGCTGGTCCAGATTCATAAACTGATGATTCATCTGGCTGCGGATCACTTCAAATCTCTTGTAATACAAGGCTTCTTCGGGAGTATCTGTAGCATTTTCAATCTGCGCATCGATTTTTTCTGCAGTCAGGTTTTCCTCGCTCCATTTAAGCAAGGTATCTACCAGAGAGTTCTCGGACTCTGCCTTTTTCTCGAAAAGCTTTGCATTACGCATGGACACCACGCCCATAACGATGAAGAGGATAAATACAGCACTCATGACCCCGTAGAACATGTACGGATTCCCAATGTTAAAGGGTAGTACCCCTGTAATTCCAAGAGCCATCACCAGTATTCCTAAAGCACCCACAATCAACAGTACCCAGGCGGAGGACCTGTTTTCCTCTGCTTTAGCACCACTGTTCATATAAGTCAGTCCTCCCTGTGTGGATGCGGCTTTCAATAGTTCCCCGGAATTTGGCTTTTCTTCCGATGTGTCATCTTCGCCGGGCATCAGGAATTCGTCTACCGCTGCTTCTTCCAAAACGGCATTCTCCTTGTGCTCCTTTTCCTGCTGCTCTAAGAAAACTCTGGCGATGGTCTTCGCCTTTTTTTCGTCCTTGGCATCTACAAACAGTTCATAGACCTGCTCTGTCTCATCATAGACAAGTTTACTTTTTCCCACTCCATTGTATGTAAGGAAGTCTTTTAACTTCTCCATCTCGTCCTGTTCACCGAACAGCACGCAAACCCAGTCCGTCAGTTCTTCCTCACTTACCAGTGCTTCTCCGCAATCGGGACATACGGTGATTCCTTCCCGATATTCATTTTTACATTTCGGACACCATGCCATATGCTAACACCATCCTTAATATTCGCAACACTTTATTTTGCACTCAGATATTCATCAATACCCTTGGCAGCAGCCTTTCCTGCTCCCATTGCCAGAATAACGGTAGCTGCTCCTGTTACCGCATCTCCACCGGCATAGACACCTTCCTTGGTGGTTTTGCCGTTATTTTCATCCGCAATAATGCACTTCCACTTATTGGTATCCAGTCCCTTGGTGGTAGAAGAGATCAGAGGATTCGGGGAGGTACCTAATGACATGATCACGGTATCTAACTCCATCACGAATTCGGATCCGGGTACTTCCACGGGACGACGTCTGCCGCTCTCATCGGGCTCGCCCAGTTCCATACGGATGCACTTCATGCCGGTCACCCAGCCCTTATCGTCGGACAGGATTTCTATAGGATTGGTCAGCAGATCAAAAATGATGCCTTCCTCTTTTGCATGATGTACTTCTTCCACTCTGGCAGGAAGCTCCTCTTCACTTCTGCGGTATACGATATGTACCTCAGCGCCCAGACGAAGTGCGGTTCTTGCAGCATCCATAGCCACGTTACCGCCGCCTACCACAGCTACCTTTTTACCGTGCATGATAGGTGTTCTGGAATCGGGATCAAACGCCTTCATCAGATTGCTTCTGGTCAGATACTCATTGGCAGAGAATACACCGTTGGCATTCTCACCGGGGATACCCATGAACTTCGGAAGTCCTGCACCTGAACCGATAAATACGGCATGGAAGCCCTCTTCATCCATCAGCTGATCGATGGTCACGGATTTACCTACCACCACGTTGGTTTCAATATGAACACCGAGAGATTTAACATTCTCGATCTCTTTTGCCACAACGCCGCTCTTGGGAAGACGGAACTCCGGAATACCGTATACCAGTACACCGCCTGCCTCATGCAGTGCCTCAAAGATGGTGACATCATAACCCATTTTTGCCAGATCTCCGGCACAGGTCAGACCCGCGGGGCCGGAACCGATGACAGCTACCTTTTTGCCGTTCTTCTGTGCTGCCGGTGTGGGTTTGATACCGTTTTCTCTTGCCCAGTCTGCAACGAAACGCTCCAGTTTACCGATGGAGATGGGATCCCCCTTGAAACCGCGGATACATTTTCCTTCACACTGGCTCTCCTGCGGGCATACACGACCGCAGACAGCGGGAAGTGCGCTGGATTCGCTGATGATACGATAAGCCTCTTCGATATTGCCGTTCTTCACCTGTTCAATGAACTGAGGGATCTGGATGGCTACTGGACAGCCTTTTACGCACTGTGCGTTTTTACAGTTAATGCAGCGGGAAGCCTCTTCCATTGCTTCCTCTTTATTATATCCGAGACATACCTCCTTGAAGTTGGTAGCACGTTCCTTTGCATCCTGTTCTCTGACAGGAATTCTCTTTAATACATCCATTTTATTTAACCATGCCTTTCTGTTTTATCGTGTTCAGACTTTCCGTCTAAAAGCTTACTGGCAGTTGCCACAGCCGCCGTGATGGGTCTCGCCCTCTTCCAGGGCCAGCATTGCACGTCCCTCTGCGGTCTTGTAGATCTGCTGACGTCTCATTGCCTCGTCGAAGTTCACTTCATGTCCGTCAAACTCGGGGCCGTCCACGCAGGCAAATTTCACCTTGCCACCGACCGTTACACGACAGGCACCACACATTCCCGTTCCATCTACCATAATGGGGTTCAGGCTGACAACGGTCGGAATCTCCAGTTCTTTGGTTAATAAACATACAAACTTCATCATGATCATGGGGCCAATAGCAATACACAGATCGTATTTTTTGCCTTCTGCTACCAGATCTTTTATCGTCTGGGTTACCATACCACTTCTTCCGTAGGAACCGTCATCCGTGGTCACATAAAGATTTCCGGCTACAGATTCCATTTCCTTTTCCAGGATCAGAAGATCCTTGGTCTTGCTTCCTACGATAACATCTGCAGCGATTCCATGCTCATGCAGCCATTTCACCTGGGGATATACCGGTGCTGCTCCTACACCACCTGCAACGAAGAGGATCTTTTTGGATTTTACTTCTTCCAGAGGCTGCTCCACAAGTTCGGAAGGACGTCCTAAAGGGCCTACAAAATCATGGAAATATTCCCCTTCTTCTAACTGTGCCATCATTTTGGTTCCCGCGCCTACCGTCTGGAACACAATTGTGATGGTTCCTTTTTCTCTGTTGTAATCACAGATAGTCAGAGGGATTCTCTCTCCTTCACTGTCCATTCTTACGATGACAAACTGACCGGGTTCACAGGTCTTCGCCACTCTTTTTGCCTCTACCTCCATCAGATAGATGTTGGTTGTCAGCTCCTGTTTTTTTACGATCTTATACATTTCTCTTTTCCGTCCCTTCTGTTAGGATTTATATAGGATTTTATATATCTGAAACAGCCACCAGAGTATAACGGCGACCACTTTCGTCCACCTGCAGTTTATACAGTTCCTGATTATAGGCATTTACGGCAAACAGATTTCCTGTCTTTGTGTCGGTTCCGTCTTCACCTCTGTAGATTTCTGCGATGACATAAAAATCATCTATTTTATTTATGTTGGTCACATACTGATATTGATACAGATATGCTGCTCCGGACTCATCAAAGCTGCCGGACTCCTCTGATATTTTACCACTCTGTATTGCATGGTTCACAACTTTTTTAACGGCATCTTCCGGCATGAAGTCTGTATTCATAACCAGATTATAACTTTTTTCAACGATATCGCTTTTTCTTCCTTCTGCGATCCGTATGAAACGAAAAGTCGATTTTCCCAAAGGCATGGGAATCGGTCCGGAATATACGGCAGAATTCTGCGTAGGATCGGAACCGTCCGTCGTATAATAGACATCATTTCCATCTGTCACTTCAATGTTGATCGGGAACTCATAGTCACCGCTGACAGTCGTGACCTCCGGTGCGCTCAATTCATCAATCTCAATATGATAATTTTTGGTCACCACCGGACTTTCAATTCCGTTCTCATTGATGTATATTGCTTTAATACAATAATCCCCATTTTCCAGCAAAATAGGTGCGGTATACAGGGAACTGTTCTCTCCGGGTTTGCTTCCGTCCATGGTATAATAAATTTTCCCGCTTCCGAAAGTAGTCAATTTCAGCGGCTGAATACTGGTATAATATCCCTCCTGAAGATTGAATTCCGGTTCCATGGCCATATAACTCTGGTACTTACTCATAATGTTTACATTACCGCAGCTTTGCAGAAGATCATTTATGGTTTTATAATCTTCTCTGGCCGCATATATGGCAATCAGTTTTCCGTAAGCAGTCTCCAGCTGTTCGGAATTAGCCTCGGGATCTGCCACGATTTCCCTGAGTAAATATTCGTACTCTATCTTATTGTTTTTCCGGAAGTAAATATCTGCCAGTTCAAATTTAAAAGTAATGTTTTCGGGTTCCAGTTCCAGTGCTCTTTCATAACAGGCGACCGCCTGATCATATTCCTCTAATGAAACATAATCTTTGGCGCATTTTGCCTGATAGTCTGCGGAATGATAATGGGAATAAGAAATCCCAAAACCGGTACATACCACAGCAACCACCAGCAGAACCAGCACAAGGACTATAAATTTCCATCGAAATGGGTGCTGTGAAACATGGCTTTCCGGGAGTTCATCCCAATCCTGTGATTCGGAATGAACAGGTTCTTCCTCCTCCGCAGGTTTCGGCTCCATTTCCTTCGCAATGTCACTCAGCGTCTGTTCCATATTGTATTCTACTTCCGGTTCAAAATCAGGGACAATATGAATATCTTCACCGCAATGCTCACAGTAAAGCTTTCCTTCCTCCATCTCTGCCCCACAATTCGGACACTTCATACGATTATCCTCTTATTGCCTGCAAAGAAACGGATTCCAGACAATTATTCATCAACATGGCTATGGTCATGGGGCCTACGCCACCGGGAACCGGGGTGATCGCTCCGCATACAGGCTCCACACTGTCGAAATCCACATCGCCACATAATTTATTTTGTTCGTTCCGGTGAATGCCGACATCGATCACAACGGCACCCTCTTTGACATAATCAGCGGTGATCATTTTCGGTCTGCCTACAGCAACTACCAGAATATCCGCCCGCTTTGTCACTTCCTTCAGATCCTTTGTGCGACTGTGAGCCACGGTAACCGTACCGTTCTCCCGCAACAATAAAAGTGCCATCGGTTTACCTACAATGTTGCTTCTGCCAACAACAACACATTCCTTACCGGCAATCTCAATGCCGGATCTCTTAAGGAGCTGGATCACACCGGCAGGTGTACAGGATACAAATCCCGGTTTGCCGATACAGAGCGCACCGACATTCTGCGGATGGAATCCGTCCACATCCTTTAAAGGAGAAATGGCATCCAGTACCTTTTCCTCATCAATGTGTTTGGGTAACGGCAGTTGCACCAGAATGCCGTTCACATCCGTTCTGTCATTCATTTCTCGGATCAGCTCCAGAAGCTTTTCTTCTGTGGTCTCCTCCGGAAGTTCATACGCCAGCGAACGAACCCCCACGTATTCACATGCTTTTTTCTTATTTCGAACATATACGGAAGAAGCCGGATCGGCTCCTACCTGAATCACAGCCAGAGTCACTTCACGCCCCTGCTCTTTTAAAGCTGCAACTTTTTCTTTTACTTCCTCTTTGATCTGTGTGGAAATAGCTTTTCCATCTATCAACTGTGCCATGGGACACCAGTCCTCCTTACTAGAATAATCCTGTGATCTTCCCATTGTTATCCACATCAATATTGTAGGCAGCAGGTGCCTTGGGCAGTCCCGGCATGGTCATGACCGCACCGGTGAGTACTACGACAAAACCAGCGCCGGCAGATACATAAGCCTCTCTTACGTTTAATTCAAATCCGGATGGTCTTCCTAACAGTGTGGGATCATCCGACAGGGAATATTGATTCTTCGCCATACATACCGGCAGATTACCGAAGCCCAGCTCCGTCAGTCGTTTTAACTGCTTTACAGCAGCAGGCGCAAAGTTTACGCCGGATGCACCGTAGATATCCTTCGCGATTTTTGTGATCTTATCCGCAAGAGGCATTTCATCCTCATAGAGGACATGGAAATCATTCTCTTTCTCTTCCATTGCCTTTAATACTTTTTCAGCCAGAGCGATTCCGCCTTCGCCACCCTTCTCCCATACTTCCGAGAGTGCAAACTCACAACCTCTTGCTTCACAGAAATCTCTGACATAAGCAGTCTCTGCCGCACTGTCCGTGATGAAGGAATTCAGGGTCACAACTACGGGTACACCATATTTCTGCAGATTCTCAATATGTTTCTCCAGGTTGACAATACCCTTTTTCAGGGCATCCAGATTCTCTGCACCCAGATCCGCTTTTGCTACACCGCCATTGTATTTCAATGCGCGGATCGTTGCTACCAGTACAACCGCATCAGGGGTAAGTCCGGCTTTACGGCACTTGATATCAAAGAACTTCTCCGCACCCAGATCGGCGCCGAAACCGGCTTCCGTAATACAATAATCCGCCATCTTCATGGCAGCTTTGGTCGCTCTGACAGAATTACATCCATGTGCAATATTGGCAAACGGTCCGCCGTGCACCAGCGCAGGGGTATGCTCCAGTGTCTGGATCAGATTCGGTTTTATAGCATCCTTTAACAAAGCTGCCATAGCGCCTACTGCCTTCAGCTGACCTGCCGTTACCGGTTCTCCCTGATAGTTATAGGCCACCACGATACGGGACAGACGATCCTTCAGATCCTTCATATCGTCAGCAAGGCACAGAATTGCCATAATTTCACTGGCCACAGTGATGACAAAATGATCCTCTCTGACATAGCCGTCTGTCTTATTGCCCAGCCCCACTACGATATTACGCAGGACACGATCATTCATGTCTTCACAGCGCTTCCAGATAATCTGTCTGGTATCAATGCCAAGTTCATTGCCCTGCTGGATATGGTTGTCCAAAAGTGCTGCCAGCAGATTGTTTGCAGAAGTAATTGCATGGAAATCTCCGGTAAAATGAAGATTCAGTTCCTCCATAGGTACTACCTGGGCATATCCACCGCCGGCTGCACCGCCTTTGATACCGAAACAGGGACCAAGAGATGGCTCTCTGAGAGCGATCACTGCTTTTTTCCCCATTCGTCCGAAAGCTTCTCCCAATCCTACCGTGGTGGTCGTCTTGCCCTCTCCGGCGGGAGTCGGGTTGATTGCTGTTACCAGAATCAATTTTCCATTGGGACGAGCTTGTATTTTTTCCAGAAATTCCTCAGAAAGTTTTGCTTTGTACTTGCCGTAAAGCTCCAGGTCATCTGCATCGATGCCAATACCTGCCGCAACGTTCGTGATCGGTTCCATGACCGCTTCCTGTGCGATTTCAATATCTGTTTTCATATTTTCCCTCCGTTTATTCAGACAGTTCTCCATGTCAGATTTCCTCTAACAACTGTTCAAACTGTTCCATACTCATAAGTACCTTTCTGGGCTTTGTGCCTTCTTCTTCGCCGACCACGCCGTACTCACACAATTGATCCATGATCCTGGCGGCACGGTTAAAGCCGATCTTAAGCACACGCTGCAGCATTCCGATGGATGCCTTATCCTTGTCTATAATAAAACGCGCGGCTTCCTCAAAATATTCGTCTCTGTCGTTGCCACCGCCGGATCCGCTTCCGGAAGAGCCTCCCGATGAGCCGATATTTTTAATCTTTTCTTCTATATCCTCGGCATAGCTGTTATAGACATTGCCAAGGCTCTGATTTTTCAGATAATCCACCACATCGGATACTTCCTTATCCGATACGAAAGCTCCCTGTACACGGGCCGGCTTCGAATAGCCCTGAGGGTAGAACAGCATATCTCCTTTTCCCAAAAGTTTTTCGGCTCCGTTCATATCCAGGATTGTACGGGAATCCACGCCACTGGATACGGAGAACGCCACACGGCTGGGCATGTTCGCCTTGATCAGACCGGTGATGACATCCACGCTGGGTCGCTGGGTAGCAATGATCAGATGGATCCCTGCCGCTCTGGCAAGCTGTGCCAGACGACAGATGGATTCTTCTACCTCGCCGGGACATACCATCATCAGATCCGCAAGTTCATCTACGATAATAACAATCTGCGGCATCTTCTTAGGCCGTTCCTCTCCCTCGCAAACAGGCATGGTCTCTATCTTTTTATTATAGCCCTTCAGATCACGGACATTATAATCCGCGAACTTCCGGTAACGATCTTCCATCTCACTGACACCCCAATGCAATGCAGCAGATGCCTTCTTGGGATCTGTCACTACCGGGATCAGCAGATGAGGAATGCCGTTATACACACTCAGTTCTACGACCTTAGGGTCTACCATGATCAGTTTTACATCATCCGGATGTGCCTTGTACAAAATACTCATGATCAGAGTATTAATACATACGGATTTACCGGAACCGGTAGCTCCGGCGATCAGCATATGGGGCATCTTGGCAATATCCGCTACTACCGTCTTGCCAGCAATATCCTTACCTACGGCAAAAGCTATGTTGGAATTAAATTCCTGAAATTCGTTACTCTCTAAAAGATCACGGAGTGCTACTGTCATATTTTCTTTGTTCGGGACTTCGATACCGATGGCAGCCTTGCCTGGGATTGGTGCCTCGATACGTATATCCGTGGCTGCCAGATTCAATTTGATATCGTCTGCCAGACCTACGATCTTAGATACCTTTACCCCCTGCTCCGGTTGTAATTCATACCGGGTAACACTAGGGCCCTGACTGATATCGGTGATCGTTACCTTCACACCGAAAGTATTCAGTGTCTGCTGCAAGCGCATGGCAGTCTCTTTTAATTCTCTGGAAGAATCTCCCGTAGACGCCTTTCCCTTCTGTAACAGACTCAAAGGAGGGATCCGGTATTCTGCCGTGGGCTGTTTGGCTGCCTTTGCAATATCCTTATGTATCTGGTCTTCCACCAGGGAATTCCCCTTAGGAGGCTCCGGTGCCGTGATCTTCGGGCGTACAGGGTTCTCAGCCGGTTCTGCAGGTGTCTCCTCATGCTCCGGAATGTCTTCCTTATGGATCCGGATAGCTTCCGCCTGGGGCGTCAGAAGCGCCGCTTCCTCCTGCCAGGACTCTCTGCGTTCAAAAGGCTTTTTAAACGTAGCTGCGCTGCTTACTTCCTCCACCGGTATATCTTCATAAGAAGCCTCCCCCACTGCTTCCTGCATCGTCACCTGATGCATATCCGTCACATTGATTTTATCAAAATCACTGGAAGTCACCCGGGTCTCTTCCACTTCAGGAGCTTCCTGTGCATCCTCTTCGTATACGATCTCATGGATATCATCCCGTCTGCCGGCAGGCTGTGTATCCTGCTTTTTTAAGGAGGTATCCATCATGACTCCTGTCACCTTTTTCTCTCTGCGGGGGACAGCATTCAGGATCTGTTCGTTCTCTTTCTCCTCAGCGCGAAGTCTTCGCTCTTCCTCACGGATCCGGCGTTCCTCTTCACGGATGCGACGGGCTTCCTCTCTTTGGGAAGTACGCTCTTCCTGCTCCTGTCTGCGGATTTCGGCATTCTCCCGTCTACGCACTGCGTCCTCTCTGGACAGTTCTCGGATCCTGTCGCCACCGTTACGCATACTGTTTAAGAAGGATCGCTCCGTTACCAGGATCAGGCTGATCACTGAACACAAAAGCACTACCAGCACTGTTCCTACAGTCTCCAGATAATGTAACAACAGATAACAGATACTGCCTGCGAAAATACCGCCGCCTTTTTTGCCGGTGCTGCAGTTCGTATATAACAGCTTGATATCGTACTGTTCCATGGAACCGGCAGTCTTCGTGATCAGATCGCATACTACACCGATCATTAAAAACAATACGACACCGGCGATCATTTTCCGCACAGCAGTTGGGTTCCCCTCATTGGCGAACCAGAAAGCCACCGCCAGAAATATTACAACAGGCGCAATATACGCAGTGAATCCGAAAATGCCAAATAAGACCCCACTGATTGCATTGCCAACCGGACCGATAATACCAAAATTGCAACAAAATAATATCAACATCGCAACAAACAGGACGATCAGACCAATCTCGTGAAAAAGTTCACTGTCCTGTGCAGATCTCTGCGCCTGCCTGTTGCGGCTGCTCGTCGTACTTTTTCTTGTCCTGCCGGAAGATGATGTTCTTTTGCCTGATGAAGATGCCATGTCATCATACCCCTAACTTTAATGTTAATACGAATATAACTATTCAGAACCGCATTAGTAAAATCGCATCTACGATGCTTTTCTTTTACGTTAGCCTAATAGTCATAATTAGAAGTATATCATTTTTCCACTGCCTTGTCATCCTTTTTTATATTGCTGTCCATCATCTCCCGAAGCTTTCGGATTGCGCGGTCAATCCCGCCCACTTCATCAAGGATACCGTGTTTCACAGCATCTTCTCCTACCAGGATACTGCCAACATCTTTCGTCAGGAATCCGGTCTCCATCATGAGATCTTCCAGCTTCTGCCGGCTGATCCTGCAATGTTGACACACAAATCCCGTAATTCTGTCCTGGATCAGCTTAAAATATTCAAAAGTCTGTGGAACACCGATCACCATACCGTTCGTCCGTACCGGATGTATCACCATAGTTCCCGTTGGGACAATAAAAGAATATTTACAGCTGACTGCTATGGGAACGCCTATGGAATGGCTGCCTCCCAGGACCAGAGATACCGTAGGTTTACTCAACGACGCCAGCATTTCAGCAATGGCAAGTCCCGCTTCCACATCTCCACCCATAGTATTTAACAGCACCAGCACACCGCCGATTTCTTCACTGTCTTCGATTGCCGCAAGCTGAGGAAGAATGTGTTCATATTTCGTCGTCTTGGAATTCCCTGCAAGATTCTCATGCCCTTCCACTTCTCCGATGATCGTAAGCAAATGTATCTTCTGTTCCCCCGCATGATCCTGCAGAGTGATCTGTCCGGTTTTTTCGATCCGTTCATCTCTGTGTTCTTCCGCTTCCGCTTTTTCTTTTTCACTTTTCATATCACTCATACTTTTACCGGCCTTTCTTAAAAATAAAAAAGACGATACCTTTTTTAAAGTATCGCCTTTAGTGTGTCCGTTTTTCTGCTTTTCATCACACAATTTTAATGGTCAAAATCATCATCATCCGCTACAGGATAATCAAAATCGGAGACATCATCATTCAATTTATAATCCAACACTTTGGGAACATGTTTTTTCGGAACCGGAAGCGGATTCTCGATCAATTGCACTTTATTGTCCGTTTCTGCAGGAAGCCCTTCTTCCTCCAGATCCTGTATCTTAAGCTGTCGTTTCTTCGGCTTGGTTTCCGCCGTAGGTTCTTCGACTGCTCCCCGGACTTGCTGCAATGCATTCTGTTGTGTAAGCTCATACGGCAGAACTGCCTGTACTCCTGCACCGGCCACCACAGCTATGATCAGATACAGCAAAGTAAATCCCTGCATTTCCGCACTCGTCATTCCATAACAGATCATCCCACCCAGGGAAAGGGCAATTACCAGCCACACGGATTGTCTTTCCAGGCTCTTCCGGCACCAAAATCCAAAAACTCCGATTCCGAGAATCGCAACTACTGCAATGGTTATCGCATTATCGTTTTCAATGGTTACCGGTAATACAAAATTTTCCGGAAGATAGACCTTTCCCCATGCTGCCAGTACATTTTCCATCATTTTACCGCTGCCTACGGCATCTAAAGCTATGGAAAGCAAAAAGCCCGCCAGGCTTCCCACAATTCCAAGGATAGCCGCACCGATTTTACGAGCCAGTCGAATCTTCTCCTGTGTTACCAAAAAAATCACAGAAAATATCGGTAGCAATAATAAAAAACCCATAACATCCAGATATCCCAAGACGCCCGTAGCTACCCCGGCAAAAAAGAAACCGATTACGGAGCGGATCCCCGGTTCAGCTCCCGACTGTACAAAATGATCCAGGGACTCTGCTGTTATGCACAACCCAATCATCCACAGAAGTATGTACAGCGTTTCCGGTCCCAGAATAACCACCTCTGAGATCACCGGGCACAGCATCCAATATGCGAATGTCACCACTGCTGTTACCGCACCCGACATTTTTCTTAATGCAAAATAGAGAAAAATTCCGGACAGGATCTGCAATATCACCTGAAGGATCAGAGCCGCTGTCATTTTATTGCCCAGAAAAACCAGCAGACCATGTAATACCTGCAGATAAAAATATACCGCTCCATGCACCACCTGCGGAATTTGTGTATTCTCAGTAACCATGACGGTATCAAACCAGATATTTCCGCCCCCTGCGGACAGATCATACCGCATGATTTCTCCGGTACGAAGTACAATGCCGGCTGCGATCAGCGCAACCACCAACAGGCTTTCCGCGATCAGTTTTATCTGTTGTCCGTCTTCCGAAAATGGGTGCTTTGTTTTCTCCAAAAATCTATGTAGAAGAAACACAGCCAATCCTGTCACCGCAAGCCAAACCCCTGTGATAATAAGGGCACCGTACGCAGGCAGGGTCACGGCCATAGCCGTGCCTACCATTCCGGTGCCCACTATTATTGCATAAATGAACCACAATACAACACTTAAAATGCTTTTTTTATAATTCATTATTTCAGTACCTTTTCGATGTTATATCTGGGACGATGTTTTACTTCAATGTAGATTTTGCCGATATACTGACCTACCAGTCCGACGGCCATCAGCTGAATACCGCCCAAGAACCAGATGGACAGAATCAAAGAAGTCCATCCCGGTACCACATGTCCGGTGCAATAAGAGATTAGTGCATAGATTGCCGCAAGAATGCTTAATAATACAATGATCACACCGGCTCCCAGGATCATGCTGATCGGCTTCACACTGAAAGAAGAAATCCCGTTAAATGCCAATGCCAGCATTTTCTTTAACGGATACTTGGATTCCCCGGCCACTCTTTCCTTACGATCATAATATACACAGTCGGTCTGGTAACCGATCAGAGGCATCATACCTCTTAAGAACAGGTTTGTTTCCTGATATTTGGAGAACTGTTCTACCGCACGCTTGGACATCAGTCGGAAATCCGCATGATTGTAAACCGTCTTGACGCCCATCATCTCCATAACCTTATAGAACCCCTGCGCAGTGGTACGTTTGAAGAAAGTGTCGGTCTTACGTTCCTTACGGACACCGTATACGATATCACAGCCGTTATGGAACTTATCGATCATCTCTTCGATCACAGCCACATCATCCTGCAGATCCGCATCGATGGAAACCGTCACATCGGACAGATCCATCGCCGTGATCAGTCCGGCGGTCAGTGCGAACTGATGTCCCACATTGCCTGCCAGCTTCACGCCGCATACCTGTACCGGATGCGCCTGATGTTCTTCTTCGATCAGCTCCCATGTACGATCCTTACTTCCATCATTAACAAACAGGATAAAACTGTCTTCCGCAATCTTTCCTTTGCGGATCAGATCATCCAGTACCCCCCTCAGTGCTTCGGAAGCAATCTTCAGCACCTCTTCTTCGTTATAACAAGGAACTACAATAGCAAGTTTCTCCATGCTGCTACCCCTACCCTTTCGAATTATTCGTCCCAGTTGTGATAAACTGCCTGAACGTCATCATCGTCTTCTAACAGATCCAGTGTTCTCTGTAAATTCTTCACTGCAGTCTCATCGGTCAGAGTTACATAATTCTGAGGAATCATTGTGACTTCCGCACTGATCATGGGAATTCCGGCATCCTCCAGTGCTTTACGTACCTCTTCGAAATTATCGGGATCGGTCAGGATCTCGAAGCTGTCCTCCTCTTCGGAGAAGTCTTCCGCACCGGCATCCAGTGCTGTCATCATCAGATCATCCGCTTCCATATCACACTCTTCCTTGTCCACGATGATCTGGCCCTTTTTATCGAACATAAAGGATACGCATCCGGGAGTACCTACGTTACCCTGTCCCTTGGTAAATGCGCTTCTGACATTTGCAGCGGTACGGTTGGTATTGTCGGTAAGTGCATCTACGATGATGGCGATACCGTTGGGACCGTAACCTTCGTAAGTCACGTACTTGTAGTTCACATTGCCTACATCGCCGGCTGCCTTCTTAATACCGCGATCGATAGTATCATTTGGCATGTTGTTAGCCTTAGCTTTGGCGATAACGGTAGCCAGTTTAAAGTTGTTAGCAGGATCGGGACCGCCCTCTTTTACAGCGACTGCAATTTCACGTCCGATAATAGTGAAAATCTTACCCTTTGCTGCATCGTTTTTCTCTTTTTTATGCTTAATATTAGCAAATTTTGAATGTCCTGACATCTTTGTTACTCCTTTGAACTTAAAGTTTCTTTCTCTTTGTATGCGCAACGCCTGCGCAATAACGCTTTTTTTATCATAGCATTATTTTTGTTTTTCTTCAAGCACTGATTGTCCGTCTTCTGCATTCTCCAGTGTTTTTTCCTCCGGAAGCTTTTTGACGAGGACACTTCCGATCATTTTTTTGACCACGGAAAGGATCTTGAAATTATATCCCTTATAGTCCACATCAAACTGTTCATCCGGCTCCGGGATCCTGTCCAGCCTCGAGATCAGGAAGCCGTTTAACGTCTCGAATTCCTCCTCGTCAAAGGTAATGTCTAACAGCTCTTCCACTTCCTTAAGCGGAGTCTTACCTTCCATGACATATTCGCCCTTACCGCGGTTCTTGATATATTCCTGGTCTTCATCATATTCATCCATGATATTACCAACGATTTCCTCCAGGATGTCCTCCATGGCGATCAGTCCGTCAGTCTGACCGTATTCGTCTACAACAATGACCATCTGTAGTTTCTGGGACTGCATCTCTTTGAACAGTTCATCAATATTTTTGGTCTGAGGCACAAAATAAGGCTCTCTGAGCAGCCCATCCAGCTTTGCAATGGGCAGATCCAGTTTATCATCGCTGATGTGGAACCGCATGGCATCCTTCAGATGTAAGATACCGATGATATGGTCAATATTCTCTTCATACACCGGATAGCGGCTGTTCTTACCTCCCAGCATGGATGCAATGGCATCCTTTAACTTTGTCTCGCCGTCGATAGCTACGATACTTCCGCGGTGTGTCATGATGTCCTGGGCTTCCTTGTCCCCGTATTCAAAAATATTGGAGATCATCTCCGCTTCACTGGCCTGGATCACACCCTGTTCATGCCCTTCCTGAACCATGTTAATAATCTCTTCCTCGGTCACATCATTCTCATCCACATTGTTACGGACACCGAATAGGAATAGTATTCCCTTTGCAGTCAGATTTACCAGCCCCGTCAAGGGAGATAACAGTCTCGTAATCCAAAAGATCGGGTCAATGCAGGCATATGCCCACTTTTCCGGTTTCCTGGATGCCATTTTTCTCGGGATAAGTACTCCGAAGGTCAGCAGAATATAAATCATGGCAACAAAAGACAATACCGTTGCAATCCCGGAGATCACTCCCGTGGGAACATTTTGAAGCGACAATCCGCCGACATTGATCACATGCAGGCCGTTGTCGATCGCCTGCAGCCAGATATTCAGGTAAAAGGCACCCATTAAAATATTGATCAGCGTAATGACTAACTGTACCGTATTGATATAGATCCCCGGACGGCTGACCATCTCAGAAAGCCGCACCGACCGGCGATCCTTTTCTTCCTCTGCTTTATGTAAGATCTCTTTTTCATTGAGGTTGTCAATGGCAGCATCAAATCCGTAAAAAAACATATCTACCAGTAACAGCAGGAAAAAGAGTAATATGGCCACAGGCCCACTGATATCCATCGTTCATTTCATCCTTTCGTATTTTAATTCTTTTATATATTCCTCTGGATACGCAGGGTATCAGGCTATGTATCCAGTTCCAGGCTTACCTTCAGTGCCCGGTTCACTCTCCGCATAATATCACCGTCAAGATGACATACTTTATCCTTTAATCTCTTCTTGTCAATGGTGCGCAGTTGTTCCAGAAGCACTACCGAATCCTTATCCATATCATAGAGACGGGCATTTAATTCAATGTGTGTAGGCAGCTTCGCCTTATTCATCTTTGAGGTGATTGCAGCGCAGATCACGGTAGGACTGTGTTTGTTGCCCACATCATTCTGGATGATGAGCACCGGTCTGATACCGCCCTGTTCCGAGCCGATCACCGGCCGCAGATCCGCGTAATAGACATCTCCTCTTCTCATTTCTACTCCTTACATCAGCGATTTAAGATAAGTATTGCCGATTCTTACGGAGTTATACGAGCACTTTTGATCCATCAGAAATTTTCAAAATAGTCTCTTACTTCTGTGATCTCACCATGCTGCCTGTAGACCCTTGGAATTCTTTTCCCCAGGTCACAGACAAATTCATAATTAAATCTGCCGGAGAGTTCTCCCAATTCTTCCGCGGTGATCCGCTCTGTACCGTCCACACCGAGAAGAGTTACTTTGTCGCCCTCCATAACTCCCGGAATCTCCGAAATATCTACCATGAACTGATCCATACAGACTCTTCCGAGGATCGGTGCCTTCTTCCCCCGGATCAGTACATAGCCTTTTCCGGACAGACTTCTGGGATAACCGTCTCCGTAACCTACGGGGATCGTGGCTACTCTGGTATCCTTCTGTGCCGTAAACAGCCCGCCGTAGCTGACGCTCTGTCCCGCATGAATCGTCTTACAGTATACAATATGACTGTAGAGAGACATGGCTGCCCGTAAGGGTACAATATCCTTGCTCACTTCTTCGGAAGGATACAGACCGTAAGTAGTGATACCAGCACGGACCATATCCATATTCGCCTGGGGCATTTCCAAGATTGCCGCACTGTTTGCGCAGTGCTTGACGGGAATAGTAAGCCCCAGCTCTGTCTGTATTCTGTCGATAAAATTCTGAAAAAGTTCCAGCTGATGGTTTGCAGAAGTCTTATCTTCTTCATCGGATTTGGCAAAATGGGTGAAGATGCCCTCCACTTCCAGCTCCGGATGTCCCATAAGGAATCTGACGAACTCCAGTCCTTCCTCATCCGGCGTAATACCGATTCTTCCCATGCCGGTATCTACCTTGATATGAACCTTTGCCTTCTGTCCGACCTTTGCCGCTGCTGCGACCAGCTCTTCCACCGTATCCCTGCGGTAGACTGCCGGGCGGATCTCCTCCCGGATCAATTCTTCGTAGCAATAGGGAAAAGTATATCCCAGGATCAGGATCGGTTTCTTCACGCCTGCTTCTCTGAGTACATGTGCCTCTTCATAAGTGGCTGCCGCATAGCCGAACATGAAGTCCAGCTGCTCTAACATTTTCGCGATGGGAACACCACCATGACCATATCCGTCCGTCTTAATGACAGCCAGTATTTTCGTCTTCTCCGCAATGTTTTCTTTCATATGGACCATATTTTCCCAGATGGCATCCAGATCCACTTCCGCCCATACCCGTTGATAGGACTCTAATTTTTCCTGCAGTTCTCTCGTCATATTTTCACGCTTTCTTATTTTGATTTTTCATCAGACATTCGGCGATATCTCCCGCCATCACACCATATTCGGTATGAAGTCCGGCCGCCAGATCTCCTGCCATGCCGTGCAGATATACGCCACAGGTCGCAGCCTCCGGGGCATCCATTCCCTGCGCCAGCAATCCCAGGATCACGCCGGTCAGCACATCTCCGCTGCCTGCCGTAGCCATTCCACTGTTGCCCGTGGTATTCAGATAACAGGCTCCCTGTTCCTTACATACCACAGTCCTCGCATCCTTGGCAACTGCTACGGCATGAAATCGTTCTGCCAGTATTTTCGCACATGTGGGCAAATCGTCCTTGCACTCCGGGATTGTCCGCTGGAGCAGTCTTGACATTTCCCCCACATGAGGTGTCAGAAGGATCACTCTGCCTTCCGCACCCTGGGCGCGCAGTTCTTCTGCCAGCATCCTGCCGCTCTCCTCTGCCAGGAGGTTTAGGGCATCTGCATCCAGCACCAGCGGCTTCCTGCTTCTCTCCACCACGGTCTTCAGACATTGCAGTGCCTGTTCTTCTCTGCCGATGCCGGGACCTATGGCGATGACATCCGCCCAGTCTAAGCTCTCCGTCAGCTGTCTGCAGGAGCCGTACAACGCTTCCGGAATCCCCTGCTGTATGATCTGTCGGTTCTCTTCCGCGGTAATCACCTTTACCATGCCGGCTCCGGTACGATAGGCTGCTTTCGCCGCCAAAATAGCTGCCCCCGCCATGCCGTTACTTCCTGCAACAAGCAGTGCTTTGCCGAAGGTTCCTTTGTTCCCCGCAGCGTTTCTCTTAAGTAACTGTACGGAGCCTTTCTCATAAGTGTACATTTCTGGTTCCTGTCCTAAGAAGCTCTCCTGTCCGATCCCCACATTCGCAGTCCGGACTTCTCCGGCGTATTCCGCACCGGGATACAGTACCAGTCCTCTCTTACAGAAACCAAAAGTGACCGTGGCATCCGCCAGAAATGCACAACCCAGCACTCTGCCGGTATCTGAGCAGATACCGCTTGGCACATCCAGTGCCAGCTTAAATCCCTCTGCCATGTTCATCTCTTTCACGGCATCCGCATAGTTTCCCTCCACAGGGCGGCTTAATCCCACGCCGAAGAGGGCGTCTACAATTACATTATATTCATCCACCGCAATATTACTGTCTGTCTTCACCGGAAAATGTTGCAAAGTCTGCCACTGCGATTTCCACTGATTCGTAGCTCTCTGCATATCTCCCACGCATTTTACTGCGACTGCGTATCCGTCCGCCGCAAGAAGTCTTGCTAACGCCAGGCCATCGCCGCCATTGTTCCCCATACCAGCAAAAATGAGCACTTTCGTCCGTTCTTTCACGGCATCAAAGCGCTCTTTTATAAAATCCTCCGCTGCCAGTGCCGCTCTCTCCATCAGAACCGGCCCCGGTATGCCGAGGTACTCTATGGTATTCTTATCGTATTGCTTCATTTCCTGTGCAGTTACCAGATATTTCATACTATTTTTGCTCCGGATTATATTTCATGTCAAACAGATTGACCACCTCTGCACCAAAGATGTCATGCATGTAGTTATAGATCTCCTGATTCTGCTGTTCCTTCTGCTGTTTCTCGATCAGACGCTTTTTCAACTCAATACGTATCGCGCTCACCCAGTCTGCAGTCTCATGAATCTGTTTGTCATTATCCTTCATAATATCATAGCAGCACTCCATAGTAAACATCATAAGCTGAATATTTAATCTTTCGATCTCCCGGGGGAGGTCTTTCAGCTCATCTTCATAAGCTTCCAGCTTCTCATTACATTCTTCGATCAGTCGCTTATGTTCTTCGATCTGCCTGTTCAGCTTGCTGTTCTCACCCTGCTGATCCGCTTCGTTCACCATGGGAACAATCTCTTTCATCAGCTTCTTTTTCAGATTACGGATTTCCTTCGACTCCGTATTCAGCTTTCCCTGTCGTTTTAACAACTGGTTCAAGGAATTCTCCGTCTCCTTTAACGGAACAGAACCTGTCTTATTCAGCAACTTGTACCATTTATTGTCCAAAGTGAGTACGGGCAGACGCTTTCCGGCAAGTGCACTTTTAAAAGTTTCCTGCCGGTTCCTCGCATTTTCCCCTGCGTTATCGTTGCCCATAATATCACTCCCTTTATGCCTTACTTTCTCGTAAGCTCACGAATTCGTGCTATCGCACTCTTCATCCCGCTTCGCAGCCGCTTGTTTTTCCCTGAGGCTCATTATTTTATATCTGAACTGTAACGGTTAATATTATACGAAAGTTTCATTAAACTGTCTGACAGATGTACATTCTCTACTTGTATTCCCTCCGGAACGTTCAGATCCACATGCGCAAAGTTCCAAATGGCACGGATCCCGTTCGCCACCAGCTTGTCAGCCACTTCTACGGCACTGGTCTTGGGAATCGTCAGTACTGCAATATCAATGTCATTCTCCCGGATAAAAGATTCCAACTGCTCCATGGGCATAACCTTCACACCACGGACATCCTTCCCCACAAGCTCCGGGTTCGCATCGAACATTCCCTTGAAAATAAAACCACGACGCTCGAAGTTCAAATAATTACCCAGGGCTCTGCCCAGATTACCAGCTCCGATAATAACGAAATTGTGCTGCTTATCCAGTCCTAATATCTTACCGATCTCACGGTACAGATATTCTACATTATATCCGTAGCCCTGCTGACCGAAACCACCGAAATTATTAAAATCCTGACGTATCTGGGATGCGGTCACTTTCATCAGTCCGGAAAGCTCCTGCGAAGAGATACGTTCTACACCTTCATCCTTAAGTTCCCCCAAATATCGAAAGTATCTGGGCAGTCTGCCGATCACAGCCTGTGAAATTTCTTTTGCTTCCAATACTTTCACCTCCGATTTTTTTAAGTATACACCATATGTTAAAAACTTGTCAATGAATTGACAGGTTTTCTTCTTTTCGTTACAATAAAATTTAAAAAGCCCGTTCTGTGTGGGCTGGAAATAAAGGATACTTACTACCATGATATTATCTTGTCAGAATATTTCAAAAGCATTTGTGGAAAATCAGGTATTGAAAAATGTCTCTTTTCATATAGAGGATCATGAAAAAGCTGCCATTGTGGGCATCAACGGTGCCGGGAAAACGACACTGCTCCGCATCATCGTAGGAGAAATGACTCCCGATGACGGACAGGTGGTTCTGGCAAAGGACAAGACACTTGGGTATCTCGCCCAAAACAGCACCGTAGACACCTCTCACACCATTTACGAGGAACTGTTATCCGTCAAGGCGGATCTGCTGCGCCTGGAGGAAAAGATCCGAGAATGCGAAAACAATATGAAGCATGCTGATGGGGACGCTCTGGAAGACCTTATGAAGCAGTACACCTCTCTCACCCATGCTTTCGAGACCGGCGGCGGCTATCTCTACCGTAGCGAGCTGGTCGGTGTGTTAAAGGGACTGGGTTTTACCGAAGATGAATTCTCCAAACCGGTTGCCACGCTCTCCGGCGGTCAGAAGACCCGTGTGGCGTTAGGACGGCTTCTGTTACAAAATCCGGATCTGATCATCTTAGACGAGCCGACCAACCACTTAGATATGACCTCCATCGCCTGGTTGGAGACTTATCTGCTAAATTACAAAGGAGCCGTTCTCATCGTCTCCCACGACCGGTATTTCCTGGACCGGATCGCCGGGAAAGTCATCGAGATCGACCAGTCCAAGGCTACGACCTTTATGGGGAATTACTCCGATTATGCCGTAAAAAAGGAACAGTTGCGTGTCGCTGCCTGGAATGCCTATATGAACCAGCAGCGTGACATCAAGCATCAGGAAGAAGTCATTGAAAAATTAAAATCCTTTAACCGGGAAAAGTCCATCAAGCGTGCAGAAAGCCGGGAGAAAATGCTGGACAAGATCGAGGTCATCGAAAAGCCCTCCGAGGTCCGCACGGATATGAAGCTGACTCTGACGCCCCGGATCTTAAGCGGCAATGATGTGCTGACTGTGGAGCATCTGTCCAAAAGCTTTGACTCCCATAAGCTTTTTACCGATGTCAATTTCGAGATCAAGCGCGGTGAACACGTAGCGATCATCGGTGATAATGGCAGCGGCAAGACCACTCTGCTTAAGATCTTAAACGGTCTCGTTCCTGCCGATCAGGGCACTTTCCGCTTAGGTTCCAATGTAGAGATTGGTTATTACGATCAGGAGCATCATGTGCTCCACAGCGAGAAGACATTGTTCGAAGAGATCTCGGACGATTATCCCTACCTGAACAATACCCAGATCCGCAATGTACTGGCGGCTTTCCTCTTCACCGGGGAGGATGTGTTCAAGCGCATCAGTGATCTGAGCGGCGGTGAGCGCGGACGCGTGTCTCTCGCCAAGCTGGTACTCTCCAACGCAAACTTCCTCATCCTGGATGAGCCGACGAACCACTTAGATATCATGTCCAAGGAGATTCTGGAGGATGCCCTGAACGGTTACGAGGGAACGATATTGTATGTCTCCCACGACCGGTACTTCATCAACCGTACCGCCCACAGGATCCTGGATCTGACAGAGGGACAATTCATAAGTTATGTTGGAAATTATGACTACTATCTGGAAAAACACGACACCGTGATGGCTGCCATAGAGGCTAATGCACCGCAGAATGCGGATGCAGATAGTGCTGTTGCTGCTAAGGCTGCAGAATCCGAAGTCAAATTGGACTGGAAAGCCCAGAAAGAAGAACAGGCGAGACTCCGCAAGAAAGAAAACGACCTGAAAAAATGCGAAGAAAAGATTGCCGAACTGGAAGCCCGCATCTCCGAGATCGACACTGAAATGTCCGATCCCACCATCGGTACTCAGGTGGCAAAGCTGCAGGAGCTGTCCAAAGAGCAGACTTCCTGCCAGGAACAATTGGAAAAATTATATGAACAATGGGAAGAACTGGCAGAGTAAATTGAGAGTTACGAGCCATGCAAAGTCAAAACAGAAACAGCGATCTGGGAGCTTGCTCACAAGTCGCTGTTTTTGTTTTTGACTTTATACGGCGACAGCCGTCAATGAAATAAATGTGGAGCGCCTTTTGCGACACATTTATGAATTGGGGGCATGGCTCGTAACGTAGGGTTGCCGTAGACCCCACGAGCGCCCGCGGCGGACGGAATATCACGCCTTAATGTCGCGTCTCCAGGTGTGAATTTTCTACGAAAAGTGATATAGCGGTTCTAATCCGTACGGGCACGGCTCCAGTTGCCATCCATGGCAACGTCCGCCTGTCGCGAACGTCCTGTTCGCTCCACCCTGTCTATCAGCACTTTTCAAGAAAATATCAACACCCTCCGACAGACATCGCGGCATGACATTCCGTCCGCCGTGGACGTTCTGCGTTTTGGGTCTATGCAGAAAAAACGTGTTGTGAGATACTAAATTTGCTGCAAATAACGTATAAAAAGGTGAATATGGGTCTATAGGGAAAAAACTGGCTCTGAGGTACTCATTTTGAAGAAATTGAGTATCTGGCAGGCGAATTTTTCGCTATAGACCCATATTGTTTAGTTTTTGTTTTTTACCTGTCCCCAAAAGTACCTACAGGGAAATTTATCTTCTATAGACCCATGAAGTTTTTCAAGAAATAAGTAGCCCTGGCTGGGTATAAGAATAAGCAGTGCCGTAAGCAGACGTCGGTACTTAGCGGTCGTATTGTGACCGCTTATGTACCGCTACGCTCTGCGACAGAGCGCGAGCGTGCCGCGTTTCTTATACCCTGCCAAGGGCTACGGGATTATTTCACTAACTTTCAATTTACAGCAGGCTGTCCAGGGTCTCTCTGATAGCCTTGATGAAGTCCAGGCTGTTGAGGATCACAGGATGCTCACAGGTAGAGATCAGGGACAGGCTCTTGGTCATCTTGCCGTCCTCGATGGTCTTGATGCATGCCTGCTCCAGCTTGTCTGCGAAGTTGCACAGCTCTGGAATCTGATCCAGCTCGCCGCGCTTTCTGAGAGCTCCGGTCCATGCGTAGATGGTAGCAATGGAGTTGGTGGAGGTCTCTTCACCCTTTAAGTGCTTGTAGTAATGACGCTGTACAGTTCCATGAGCAGCCTCGTACTCATAAACGCCGCTGGGAGATACCAGTACAGAGGTCATCATGGACAGATCGCCGTAAGCGGTAGCTACCATATCGGACATTACATCACCATCGTAGTTCTTACATGCCCAGATGAATCCGCCCTCAGAACGGATGACACGGGCTACGGCATCATCGATCAGAGTGTAGAAATATTCGATGCCCAGTTCCTCAAATTTAGCCTTATACTCGTTATCATAGATCTCCTGAAAAATATCCTTGAAGGTATGATCGTATTTTTTGGAAATGGTGTCCTTGGTGGAGAACCACAGGTCCTGCTTCGTATCTACCGCATAGCCAAAGCATGCTCTTGCAAAGCTCTCGATAGATTTATTGGTATTGTGGATACCCTGAATGATACCTGCTCCATCGAAATTATGGATCAATTCACGGGTCTCGGTGCCGTCTGCTGCTGTGAATACCAGCTCGGCCTTACCGGGTCCGGGCACCTTGATCTCTGTATTTTTATAGACATCACCATAAGCATGACGGGCGATGGTGATGGGCTTGGTCCAGTTCTTTACGTAGGGAACGATGCCCTTTACCAGGATTGGTGCACGGAATACAGTACCGTCTAAGATGGCACGGATGGTTCCGTTGGGACTCTTCCACATTTCCTTCAGGTTGTACTCTGTCATTCTGGCAGCGTTGGGAGTAATGGTAGCACATTTTACGGCAACACCGTATTTTAACGTAGCGTTGGCAGAATCCACCGTTACCTGATCGTCTGTCTCATTACGATGCTCCAGTCCCAGATCATAGTACTCTGTCTTCAGATCGATATAGGGCAGCAACAGCTCATCCTTGATCATCTGCCAGAGGATTCTGGTCATTTCATCTCCGTCCATCTCTACGAGAGGGGTTGTCATTTTGATCTTTTCCATAACGATTTCCTTTCCGGTATTAATTTTCGTTCTATTATATTTTAACGTAATTCGTTCCAACAGGCAACTTATTCCTGACTTTCCGCCTGCTGTGCATAAGCCTCATTCAGACCGTTCTTCACCATGTTCTCATAAGCATTGATCATATGCTGATGTGCCAGTTGCTCTGCCAGATCGGCGTTGCCAGCCTTAATGGCTTCCATGATCTTTTCATGCTCTTCGTTAGACTTTGGACCTCTATTGGCACTGGACAGCGTCTTCTTACGGACACGGAGAACATACTGATGGAAATCCTTCAGCTGATGCTCCAGCATCTTGCTGTCACAGGCTTCATACAGAATATCATGGAAACGATTGTCTAACTCCGCCAGCTGCTCCAGATGCCCCTTCTGGGCATGGAACTTGGACAGGTAGACATTCTCCTCCATCTCTTCCATCTGCTCCTTGGTGATATGCTCCGTAGCCCAACGGGCGCACAAACCTTCCAGCAGGGAACGGATCATATAAATATCCTTCACGTCCTTCTGCGTAATGCCGGTGACATAGGCACCCTTGTTCGGAATGATCTGGATCAGTCCCTCCAGTTCCAGCTGACGGAATGCCTCTCTGACGGGGGTTCTGCTGACGCCCATCTCCTCGCCGATCGCCACTTCCTTCAATTCTTCATGTTCCTGGTATTTTCCGCTTAAAATGTCCTCTCTCAGCTTGTGAAATACCCGTCCCCGCAGGGAGAACTTGTCCGTTACTTCCTGCTTTACATCATACTTACTCACTATAATCCTCGATTCCAGACAACGCTGTTACCGTTGTCATGCTCATTCTATGCTTACTCACCGATCTTCAGATTCTTCTCCAGACAGATCCGGTTGACGCATGCCACGATCTCATCATCCGTAAGCACGGTGACACGACCGCCGGCATATTCTTCGTCTACCCACTTTTTGATCTCTGCTACCAGTTCGGAATTCTTCTGTACCTGCTTGTCTCCCTTTAACTTGTAGTAAGTGTTCAGCCAGTGTGCGATACCTGCCAGACCAGAGGTGTTGGAAATAGCGCACAATACCGGACGGTTCAGGAATTTCTCGGTATCGAAGATATTGTAGATCTCCTCGTTCTTAAGCAGTCCGTCTGCATGGATGCCGGCTCTGGTTACATTAAAGTTCTTGCCCACAAACGGGGTTCTGGGAGGAATCTGATAACCTATTTCTTTCTCATAGTACTCTGCCAGCTCCGTGATCACACGGGTATTCATACCGTTTAAGTCGCCCTTTAACTGTGCATACTCGAATACCATTGCCTCCAAAGGCGTATTACCGGTACGCTCACCGATACCAAACAGGGAAGTGTTGACACCGGAACAGCCATACAGCCATGCCGTGGTAGAGTTGGACACTGCCTTGTAAAAGTCATTATGTCCATGCCACTCGATCAACTCATGAGGCACACCTGCATGGGTATGAATCGCATAGATGATACCCTGTACACTACGGGGAATAACGGCACCGGGATAGTTGACACCGTATCCCATGGTATCGCAGGCACGTACCTTGATGGGAATCTGATACTCCTTCATCAGTTTCATCAGTTCCAGACAGAACGGCACTACATAGCCGTAGATATCTGCTCTGGTGATATCCTCCAGGTGACATCTGGGGCTGATGCCCTCCTCTAAGCAGTCACGGATAACACTTAAATAGTGATCCATTGCCTGTCTTCTGGTCATTTTTAACTTTAAGAAAATATGATAATCGGAACAGCTTACCAGAATACCGGTCTCCTTCATTCCGATCTCTTTTACTAATTTAAAATCTTCCTTGCTGGCGCGGATCCAGCTGGTCACCTCAGGGAACTTATATCCCCTCTCCATGCACTTATAGACAGCATCTCTGTCCTTTTTGCTGTAGAGGAAAAATTCACTGGCGCGGATCATTCCGTTGGGACCGCCCAGTTCGTGCAGATAATCATAAATCTTTACAATCTGCTCCGTGGTATAAGGTGCCCTGGACTGCTGTCCGTCTCTAAAAGTGGTATCTGTGATCCAGATATCCTTCGGCATGTTATGAGGCACGATACGATCATTAAAAGGTATTTTGGGGATTTCGGAATAAGGGAACATATTACGGAACACGTTCGGCTTCTCCACATCATCCAGTATGTACATATGCTCCTCAATCTCCAGAAGGTTGTTCTTCGGATTCATGGAGACCGGACGATTCTGAAATGCATCACTATCTCTCATTGGTATACCTCTCTTCCCTGACATTCGACATCTGCAATATTGTTTTCTATTTTTACTCTGCGCAGTAAAAATACATTTTGCAGTTCTCGTATCATTGTATACAATCATACCATTTGTGTCAATATCTTTAGTATTAATTTTATTGACTTATTTTAATCACATTTTTTATTTTTCCCAGTGATTTTATCATTTTACTTGTTTTCTAATAATCTGCGGACATTGAGCATTCCGAAGCCCTGCTTATTCCAGGGTTCTCCGAGATCCGTAGCTGTGAGCGCTACCCTACGGAGAAATTCTTCATTGGACATTCTCGGATATTTTTGTAGTACCAGTGCTGCCGCTCCGGACACAATGGGGGTTGCCATGGAGGTACCGCTTTTTGCAATATAAGGTTTAAAAATTCTGCCATTTCTATTTTTCCAGAAAGCATTGCAGGACAGGATCCGCGTCCCGGGAGCCACAATATCCGGTTTTCGGATGACGTCGTATTTTCTACCTCTTCCGGAATATGTTTCACATCGCTTCGGGTCATTTTTACAATATCTTCCATCGTGACAACCCACTGTTAACACTTTCCGGCTGCTTGCCATCTCCGAAATACTCCCATCCTCAGGTCCTGCATTTCCCGCTGCACAGACTACGAGAATATTATGATCCCACAACAATTCCATATACTCCCGCAGTACCTGTTCCTTATATCGTTCCTTCAGTTCACCGATTCCGACAGATATATTTAAGATCCGGATCTGATACCTGTTTTTTACCCTTAGGATCCACTTAAATGCCTCCTGCATGGAATCACAGGATCCTTCTCCCTTTCCATCCAACACTTTTCCCACGACAAGTTTCGATGCCGGTGCCATTCCCCGAAGCCTTCCACCCGACAATTCTCCGTTTCCGCAAAGGATGCCACATACATGGGTTCCATGTCCGTTATCATCATACGGCAGAGAGCTCTTCTCCACGAAATCACGAAAACATAACAAATGCCCGGCAAGATCCGGATGATATGCGATCCCGGTATCCAATACAGCAACCGTTACAGGCTCTGACCGCCAAGTTACGCTATATATTTGTTCCGGTACCTGTACCTGCTCCCTGACCCTCTGCATCCGTTTTCCTTCCCGGTAAAAATATAGTAAAACCGACATAAGACTTAATCTATCTTATGCCGGTTTCTATTCCGGGTGTCGGTTAAATCACCCCATTATTCATTTATAATCTCTATCCCCTCCGGGAAAGCGTCATTTCCAATATCCGTGACACTCGCCGGCAGATGTACTTTTTTCAATTCCGTATGATTTCGGAATGCTTCCTCTGCGATCACGCGAACGCCATCCGGTATCACAACTTCAGGCAGATTCCCTTTATAAGCTACCAGGATGTCCCCACTGATCAGAAAATCATCCATACTGTTCTCTTCAAAATCATCCAGCCAGCCGGTATGGGTAAACGCCTTGGCACCGACAGTATTCACCGTGTCCGGCAATATTACGTTATCCAGATTATCACAATGATAAAACGCCGCATAGTCAATCACCGTTACACCTTCCGGAATCGTAACGGTCCGGAGAGAACTTCTGGAAAAAGCAAAACGTCCGATCTCTGTAGTACCTTCCGGGATCGTAACTGCGCTGACAGACTGGTTACGATAATACATCCATTCCGGAATCTTGCCGTTCTCTGTCTCAGCTGTGATATCCTGTTCTTCACCGGTCTCCTGTCCCGCTTCCGGTTCCGTATACCCCTGCTGTACTTTTTCCTCACCCGGATGCACCATTACCAGGGCATGATTCCCTACAATAATAGTACTGCCCAGGACATTACCGGGAACCGGTGTTGCAACAGGTGCAGGCGTAGCCGTTGATACAGGTTCTGTCGTTGCCTGTGTATCCGGTCTGCTTACTGCTGTCGGTGTCTGTACAGGAGCTGCCGTCACCAGCGGATCACGGTTTTTCTGCTCCGCAAGTTTTTGGGCAAACTGTGCTGCCACACTTCCCTCGTCCGCATGGATTGTCACATTATCACAGTTTAAGAAAGCATCTTCCGCAATACCGGTCACCGTAGCCGGGATATAAATATCTGTGAGATTAACACATCCCGCAAATGCCTGTGCATCAATACTCTGTATATTTTCCGGAATTGTGATCTGCTTTAAACCCGTACATCCTGCAAACGAATACTCGTCCACTGCAGTCAGCCCCTTTCCCAGGACAACCTCTTCCAGATTGTTACATCCCCAGAAAACATAGGCATCCAAACGCTTGACAGATTTCGGAATTACAACGAACTGTACCTTCTGATTGTTCTCAAAGGCACTCTCGCCTACGACTTCCACTGTATCCGGAATCGTGACACGTTCTTCCGTCCCTCTGTATTTTACCAGTGTACTTCCCTGCGTCTGAAAATCGGAGGCAGACGCTGCCGCATCTGCCTCCGACACAGGAAGATGTGTCAGGATCAATGCGGTAACTGCCAGTGCTATGACAGCCATCCACTTTTTATGATTCATAAACCTTCCCATCCTTTATTTCCCACTAGGCTCTGGCTTTACGCAGAGTCTTTTTGTCCTTCTTCATGAAGAGTACTACCGAAATACATGCAAGTCCCATGGATAGGAACCACTTGGGATGAATGCCGTCTCCGGTCTTAGGTGTGCTGTCTGCGATGGTTCCCGCAGTCAGATTATTCGTATCCACATAGATCACATACGGTGAAAAATGCTCTGCCGTAAAGGTTACGCAAGATACTCCGGATATTGTGGAGAACTTCGGCGACAGCTTATCCAGCTTGCTGTTCACTACTCCGGCCACTTTATTATTACCTGCGTAGGTGATCAGGGAATCCGGCAGAGGCAATGTAATGCTGATGGACAATCCTGTGGTATCTGTGATCTTTGTATTGCCGGTGGAATCATAGAGACTGATGTCCATGGGGAAATACTTGATAGCACTGATATCACTGCCGTATTCTGCCATCAGAGCCTTAACTACTTCTTCTGAAGCTGCTGCGCTCTCTGTGATCTTAATAACAAAATTATCGGAAGACCCGTTCACTGTTGCGGATACCACTCCGGTATTGGACAGACCGTTTTTATCAATAACAACAGTGGTTCTGCCACCGGATACGGTTCCCGTAGTAGTGCTGCTCGGTCTTCTGTTGGAATTGGAATTCGTGGAATTACCGCTTCCTGTAGATGTATTTGTTTTATTACCCGAACCGGATTTTGCAGTATAATTTGCAGTTACCGTTACATTAGCTTCCGGCATAGTGATGACCGTTGCAGACAATACCTTGCTGGCAATCTTCGTATTGGCCGGATCTATTGACCAGCTGCTGAACTGTTGATTCTTTGCAGGATCATTCGCAACGATGATCGGCTGGGAACCTGCTACATAACTGCCGGAGCCGGAACCGTTTTTAACTGTCAGAGTATACATCTTGGCAGTAGTTCCGTTGTTATTATTGCCTCCCGGACTGGTGCTTGCTCCGGGGCTGGTGCTGGTACCCGGACTGGCCGTTCCTCCATTATTAGAGCCGCTTGCCTCATATACCGCATAAAAATCTGTATTTTCCGTAATGGCTGTTGCAATATCCGGCAGCCATTCCTTGAAAGTATAGCCACTGACCGTAGGGGTCTGGATACTGGGTGCAACCGTACCCTTCTTGATCGTGGTCTGATAGAACACTTCCTTGGTCACACTGTTGATATATCTGACTACAATATCATCTTCGCTTAGCGCCTTATATTGTGCCATGGTGGTAAAAGACTCTGTAATATTGGTCAGAGGTCTGTCCCATCCGATGAAGATATAACCATCTCTCACAAGATTAGATGTGTTGGGCAGATCCGCATCTGCGATGCTGCCGCCGGAGGATACCTTGATCTTCTTAATTACCGTACCATCCCAATCCTGGAAGGTTACGGTCAATTTACTTGCATCGGGATCTTCCTTCTCATAAATAGCGGTACATGTTGTATCTTCCGTGATGTTCGTGTAATCGCCATCCCATCCCTTAAATACTTTGCCGGTCTTACCTAACGGTGTAGGCGGAACCGCATCTTCCCCGCCCCGTACCTGTTGTTCGTCTACCTGGACATTTTTCTGCAGTTCTTCATTCCAGTCACGGAAGATAACGGTATAGATTTCCTCCAGCGGAGTATCTTCCACTGCAAATCCGTTCGCATCACCATATCTGTAGAGATAACTGGTCTTCGGAGCACATAAGGTAACATCTCCCTTATCTTTAAGGATTCCGGTAAAAGTATCCTGGTCAATCAGTGTTAATCTCTCACTGGACTCCTCCAGCCATTTAATGCTACTGCCGTTGAATACATTATCTTTCAGTTCTTCACAGGTGATCGGCAGTTTCACGGTATCCAGATTCTTAGTCTCCGCAAACGCATAGGAAGGCACTACCGTAATGGCACTGTCCGACAGATCGATCGTAGTCAGATTGTCGCAGCCGCGGAACGCCTCCGGTGCCATTTCCGTCACGCCCGTTGTCTCTTTGGCATTCACACGCTTGCTGGTTCTACCCTCTAAGCATTCAATAATCTTCGCTTTTGCACTGCCGTTCATTCCATAGATAATCGAATTGTCGCAGGTGAAATAATCGGTTCCCTGGAATCCTACCTTATCCAGAATTTTGCAACCGGTAAATGGAATATTACCAAGACTGCTGATGGTTCCGGACAGGGACACATCTTTCAGAGCAACACAGTCTTCAAATGCATAGTCGCCAATGGACTGGGTATTGCCGTTGATCTCTACTGTAGCCAGTTTCTCACAGCCATCAAAGGCATTTTTTGCTATGCTGGACAGGGTATTGCTGTAGCTGATCACACCAGTCAGATATTTTGCGCCCTTGAAGTCATTTTCTTCAATACTGTCGAGACCGTATATGGTCAGAGTCTTTTCCTTCTGATCCTTCTCTTTTTCCACAAACAGACCGTCCTTGATTGCCTGAATGCCTTCCGGTATGGTCACGTTCAGTGCGGAATCAATAAACTGCTGCTGATCCTCTGTCAGAGACTCTCCAGCATTATATTTGGTCAGTGCAGTTTCCGCTGCACTTCTCTGGGCATCTGTCAGATACGGATAATCATCTTTATTTAAGTATTTGGTCAATTCCGTAAATGCCGGGAAATCGATCAGTTCGCTGACATTCTTCTCCGGGTTGTACTGTGCGACCAGATTGGACGGCCATCCGCTGCAATATCTGACATAGGTTGCCACCTGACTGCTGTTATTATATCTGCCGTCCGGACTCATCGCATACTTATACGGTGTGGACTCCGGTGAGATTTCTCCTACAAAGGTCAGTTTCACTGCCGGACTGTTATCTGCATCGTTCATAGCTGTCGCTGTGCTGTGTGTACAGCCCGTTCTGTGTGTACCGGTAAAGTCCTGGGTCTTAAACGCATCCGTTCCAATAGCGATACTGCTATTGTTAAATATTACCGTTGCCAGATTATGACATCCACGGAAAGCACCATCTCCTACCGACTGTACACTGGCAGGCAGAGATACCATTGTCAGGTTACAATTGTTGGCAAATGTATTTGCCGAGATATTGTAAATATGATATGGTCCGATGGGATCCGGGATATTCAATGTCTTAACGCCGGTTCCTACGCTGGCATTAAGCAACTGGTTGGAGGAATCTACTATAAACGTAGACCGACCAGGTTCACCTGAAACATTGGGATCCTGAACCGTCAATTCGTATTTGTTCAATTTCTCATATAAATGTGTGTCAGGATTATAATTAATGTAACTGAATGCAAAACAATTTTCCTGACATAGCTTGTGAAGTTTGCTTTCTCTTAGTCCTTCAAAATAGAAGGTACCGTTTACCGGATCATCCGCAAGCATGGACTTAAAGCAGTCAAAGCAATACACATCGTCATCTGCTTTTCCGGAGTTGATGGTAAACTGTGCATTTCGGGAAGCTACATAATGCAGGTTCTTACATCCCTTGAACATGGAGATTCCAATGGTCTCGCTGTACATATCCGGGAAAGTCACGGAATACAGGGTTTCATCATTTTCAAATACATTCCAGCCCATTTCCTTCAGGCTGCTGGAACTGATGCCGTTCTCCTGCTCCGGATTACATATCTCTACTTCATATAAATACCGGCATTCCGCGAATGCATAGTCTCCGATATAACTTACAGAAATAGGAATATCAATATCCGTCAACTGAGTACAACTGTAGAAAGCATGATCTCCCAGCTGTGCCAGGTTACACTCTCTGGGGATGTTCACTGCTTTCATACTGCCGCATTCCGCAAATGCCCAGTTACCGATGACAGTGATACCATTACCAAAGGAAATGCTGTTCAGACCATTACAGCCATAGAACGCATAGTTGCCGACACCAATGAGTTTCTCACCAATGTTCAGTGTTACAATATTGCTGGCTCCGGCGAAAATACCGTCTAACGGATTTTTAGATGTGATATCTCCTGCCACAGACCAGGTATAGGTACCATTTGGATTGGCTGTAGATGCCAGATACTGGTTACCAATGTATTTTACATCCAGATCCTTGATCCACTGATCATCCGGCTGTTCTGTCTTTGCAAATCCGTCATATACTTTTGCTGTTTTATCCTCATTTTCCGCCTGCGTACTGGTGTAAGAATAACCGCTGCCCTTTTTCTGGAAGAAATCCACAAGAGAAAGTTTTTTCCAGGCATTGTCCGTAGCATAACAAGGACGCATCTCACCATCCTTATAAGTCTCAGTCTTCGTCTCCATCACCGGTTTACCCTGTGAATCATATAACGGTAGACCTGTATTCGGATCTGTTGCCTGTACTTCCACCTCTCTGGTCTTCTCTGTCAGAGCCTCATAATACAAAGGCTGTCCATTCTTACTTGCCGCCACGTAACCATTGATGGTACCCTGGTTACCGGTAGGCTGTATGTACGCATTTACCATATCGGGAATATCCAGTACATTCCCAGTCAATGTCGTATTTTTATTATAACCAAGCAATACTGCACACCAGGAATTCTTATAGTTCACATAGGCAAACTGATAGCTGGTTCCGTCTGTGTTAGTCTCTGTTGTATAAATGGTCGCATTTCTGTCTACCACAGGAATCAGCGTATCCATGGTGGGAATTGTGCTGCTACCGGAAAGCAGACTTGCTTTCTCTGATGCGTCCTTCGGAATCGTAACCTTATATTTAGAAGAGCTATGTGTTGTCTGATGTGTATGACTTGCTGCCTGTGTTGCGATCTCCTCTTCCGCACGCAGTCCTTCCGTAGGAATCGCTGCCACTACAATCGCTGAGATCAGGAACAATGTTCCCAGGGTCTTCCTTACTGTCTTTTTTAATCTTCTGTTGGTCTTTTTTGTACCCTTAGTCATCCTTTACTCCTTTGCCGTCACCTTTTTGGCAACCACTACGAATCTGCCGTTTTTCTCCTGATAATCACAAGTCGACAGAGTTAAAAGCCGGTCACCGTATTGAGCCGTGACTCCTGTGTCATATAATGACATCCCTTCCATATCATTCATATAAGAGTCAAATTCCTGCTCGCTCTGGGCGTCTATAAACTGATAGTATTTGAATACGATCTCATCTTCACTGTATACCCTTGAACGGAATACATACATGATCTCATACAGACCTTTTTCATAGATGGTATCAAACTGTATGCAGGGATGTTTCTCATAGTAGTTCTGGTCGCTGTATAAGGATAAGCCTCCGAACATCTGCCCGCTTTTCATGTGATGCCCATACAGAATAAGGTTTGTACTGGGTTTCAGCACATCACAGTCCTTGTCCATGAAAATGGATCCGTTCTTGTCATACTCCTGATTCAGATTGTGATCCAGATAATATTCGTTATCCGTTGTCTGCATAACAGGGTAATCTATATTAGTATCGTCAATTTTTACCCATCCGATTAGTCTTTTGTTCTTATTTAATAAATTTTTATATTCATCCAGCACCGGAGGCGGCGTGCTCTGTCCTTCCTCCGCGGTATAATGAATCACCGGAGCCGGTGCATCACTTGCTGTTGGCTCTTTATCTTTCAATTCGTTCAGCTGCTTGTAATTATCAGCAGTACGATAATTGTACCAATTATATACGCCGAAATACCCCAGGCAGACAATGGCTGCCATACCGCAGAGGACTACCAGTAGTTTCCTTCGCTTTTCGCGCTTCTTCAGTTCTTCTTTTACTATTTTATCCAGTTCCTGTTCATCAAACTGCGGTTTGTTCTGTTTCTGTGTGGTCTGCCTACGTTTCGGTGTTTCTTTTTTCTTTACTGGCTTCTTTAAAAATTCCTTTTTTTTCGTTGCATTGGCTTTAGAAACCGGGGCATCTTTTCGTTCCTGTCTGCGGATTTCTTCTGCCAGCTCCTCCATATAATCCTGTCCCAGGATACTGTGAAATCTGCATTTTCCGCTACGGATCACTTCCAAGAGCTTCTTCTGATCCGACAAGTTCATCTTCTTAGTCTGCATCCGAAGATTTTCAATCACCTGCTGATCCTTCAGAGCGTTCTGATAATCCGCCTCTGTTCGAAACTGCCGCCCTTCTACGATATATATCTTCTGTGTCATTCAATCTATCCTTAAGTAAATAATAAGATGTCAGGGATAAATGGGTTAAACCTATATGAATTAAACCTACATCATTTTAACTACATATTATCATCTATTACATTTCCACATAGCTATTTTTATTTTACTATATTAGAAAATTATTGCAAGTCTTTTCCGGAAACATTGACAGGCTCCCCCGCATACAATAGAGCATAAATAAAATGTGGAGGCACTAAAAATGAGTGACTTAACTGCTACAAACTGTGGCTGCAACAATAATTCCTGCAGCAACAATAACAACTGTAGTAACGGTATCTTCGGCAACAGCTGCATCTGGATCATCCTTTTACTGTTCTGCGGCGGTGGCTGCGGTAACGGTTGCGGCAACAACAGCTGCGGACTTCTGGGCAATAAAAACAACGGTTGCGGCGGAAATGATTGTTGCGAATGGCTGATCTGGATTCTGCTCCTGTCCTGCTTCTGTGGCGGTGGCAACAACGGCTGTGGAAATTGCGGTTGCTGATTTACCGGACTTTTTACACACGTATGATCGATCATCCCGGGGTGCGGATCTTCCGTACCCCGAATGACTGATTGGCATAAGCGAATTATCCGCTTCATAAGATACTAGTAATTCATTTACTGGAAGGTATTATCTGCATGGATGATAACAGAATCGACAAGGCGGCCGCCTTTGACACTTTATTTACCAACAACCGCATTCAGATTCTGAAAACACTTGCCTATTATATAGATCCGCATCTCCTGAAAGGACTTGCTGTCTACATAAAATTTTTGGAATTGCAATATACGCTGGCACTGTTTAGAAAGCATCCGGAGACTGCTCTGCACAGTTTTCCTCTATCATCCGATGGAAGCAGTCTCGCCGGTGAACTATGCAGTGATCTCATGCCTTTATGCGATGAAACGCAGAAAGCATCCCTGCAGCAGGTCACCCAGATGCTTGACAATATCCATAATTTTCAAGAAATGATGGATATGGCTAAGTCCATGCAGGAGCTGTTCCCGGAAGGCTTCTCCGATCTGGACGGTTGTGATCCGGCTATGTTGTCCGAACTTTTCGCAGCCACTCAAAATCAATCAGGAGGTCAACAAAATGGATTATTCCCAGACTCCCCTCTGGATGCAGGATGATCTTGTGAAGGACATCCCCAGAGAAAAATTAGAATTTCTCTCCACTCTTTTTGCCAAAGGGCACGGCAAATCACAAAAAGAAATGATGGCACTTCTCATGCCTGCCATGCGTAAGGCAAAGCAGGAGCATCTCACTTTTACCCCACAGGAAATGCAGGCTGCCATCACAGCCATCAAAAAATACAGCACCGAAGCAGAGCTGCAGCAGATTCAGAACATTTTAGAAAAAAGTAAAGCTCAAAGAAATAACTCCCGGCAGGCGTAAGGTCTGTCAGGAGTTATTATATTTCTCGAAAGTTCAGCCAACGCCATTCGCAAAGTCGCGTTATCACGCTTTTACGTCACTACGCGACTACCTTTGCTCATAAGCCAGCGACTACTTAACTACGATGTTGACGATTCTTCCGGGAACATAGATCTCTTTTACGATGTTGCCGGTCAGCTTATCTCCCAGAGCTTCTTTTGCCATGTTGATGACATTTTCCTTGGTCTCATCCTTGGAAACATTGATGGTTACACGCATCTTGCCGTTAACCTGAACACCGATCTCAACAACGCTCTCTACAGTCTTCTCTTCCTCGAATTCAGGCCATGCTGCCTGATACAGTCTGCCCTCGAATCCGGCAGTCTGCCACAATTCCTCAGTGATATGAGGTGCTACGGGGTTAAGCAAAGTAAGCAGTGTCTTGTATTCGCCTCTGGTAATGGCGTTCTTCTTATAAAACTCGTTGATCAGGGACATCATAGCTGCAATGGCGGTGTTGTACTTCAGGTTCTCAAAATCGCTGCTGACCTTTTTGATGGTCTGGTGCATTTTAGTCTCTAAGTCTGCACTATAGCCTTCTTCATCAGTCAGAATATCCTGCAACTTCCAGACTCTCTCAAGGAATCTACGGCATCCCTTTACGCCTTCCTCACTCCAGGAAGCACTCAGCTCAAAGGCACCGATGAACATCTCGTAGGTACGCAGAGTATCTGCACCGTAATCCTGTACGATATCGTCCGGATTTACCACATTGCCACGTGACTTGGACATCTTCTCACCGTTGGATCCCAGGATCATACCGTGGCTGGTTCTCTTCTGGTAAGGTTCGGGAGTAGGTACTACGCCCTGATCATACAGGAACTTATGCCAGAAACGGGAGTACAAAAGATGCAGTGTGGTATGTTCCATACCGCCGTTGTACCAGTCAACCGGCAGCCAGTACTTCAATGCTTCAGGACTTGCCAGGGCCTTGTCATTGTGAGGATCGGTATAACGCAGGTAATACCAGGAAGAACCTGCCCACTGAGGCATGGTATCGGTCTCTCTCTTTGCCGGACCGCCACAGCAGGGACAGGTGGTATTTACCCAGTCAGTCATGGCAGCCAGAGGAGATTCTCCGGTATCGGTAGGCATGTAGCTCTCTACATCGGGTAACTGCAGAGGCAGTTCGCTCTCATCAATGGGAACATATCCGCACTTATCGCAATGTACGATAGGGATCGGCTCACCCCAGTAACGCTGTCTGGAGAATACCCAGTCTCTTAATTTATAATTGGTCTTGCGGTTACCGATGCCCTTCTCTTCCAGATAGTTCATGATCTTCTCTTTGGCTTCTGCCACAGACAGGCCGTTCAGGAAATCGGAATTGACCAAAGTACCATCAGCAACATCGGTATATACAGCTTCTTCTACGCTGACAGGGCTTCCGGCTACAACTTCGATAATAGGCATACCAAACTTTTTAGCGAACTCCCAGTCTCTCTCATCATGGGCAGGTACTGCCATGATAGCGCCGGTACCGTAAGTCATCAATACATAGTCAGATACCCATACAGGGATCTCTTTACCGTTGACGGGATTGGTAGCGGTCAGACCCTGGATGCAGACACCGGTCTTATCCTTTGCCAGCTCGGTACGTTCGAAATCAGACTTTTTCGCAGCCATCTCACGATATGCCACGATATCATCCCAGTTCTTGATCTCGTCCTTGTATTTATCCAGTACAGGATGCTCCGGAGATACTACCATGTAGGTAACACCGAACAGAGTATCCGGTCTGGTGGTGTAAATGCGCAGCTTCTCATCTTTTCCGGTGAGGGTAAAGTCTACTTCCGCACCCTGGGACTTTCCGATCCAGTTCTTCTGGGAAACCTTGACACGCTCGATATAATCTACGGTGTCCAGTCCCTGGATCAGCTTGTCTGCATATTCAGTGATCTTCAGCATCCACTGGCTCTTGACCTTACGGATGACTTCGGAACCGCAACGCTCGCAGACGCCATTGACTACTTCCTCATTTGCCAGACCTACCTTACAGGAGGTACACCAGTTGATAGGCATCTCTGTCTTGTAAGCCAGTCCTGCCTTGAACAGCTTTAAGAAGATCCACTGGGTCCAATGATAATACTCGGGATCCGTGGTATTGATCTCTCTGTCCCAGTCAAAGGAATAACCTAAGGAATGCAGCTGATTCTTGAATCTTGCCACGTTATTCTTGGTTACGATCTTCGGATGGATGTGATTTTTAATTGCGTAATTCTCGGTAGGGAGACCGAACGCATCCCATCCCATAGGATACAGCACGTTGTATCCCTGCATTCTGCGCTTACGTGCTACGATATCCAGTGCGGTATAAGGTCTCGGATGACCTACGTGTAATCCCTGTCCGGAAGGATAAGGGAACTCTACCAGTGCGTAATATTTGGGCTTGGAGAAATCGTCGGAAGTCTTGAATGCTTTTTCGTCATCCCAGACAGTCTGCCATTTTTTCTCTACCTCTCTGTGATTGTAAGGTACTGCCATAATTATTTCCTCCTAAACTATGAGAAGTTTTCTATTTGAATTTACGTTCTCAAGTCGTTAAAAAACTACCGATTATTTTATCGTGTTTTACCGATACTGTCAAGGACTGCGGCTCTATCCATACATATTTGTACATATTTTCTGTTCTCTGTGCATATCATATATACGAGAGGTGATGAATCATGTTTGCATGGATCACATTACTGATCAATCTGATGCAGCGTTATCGTTGATTTTACAATGTTACAATGGGATAACGAAAAAGAGACCGGTACAACATCCGCCGGTCTCTTTTGCTGGATCCTATGTATTCTATATATTAATCTTCTGCGTTATTCTCCGCTACTTTCGCTGCTCTGGCTGCTACTTCCTTCTCCTGTACATCGGAAGGGGTCTGCTCATAGCGGGCAAATTCATAGGAATAATCGCCTCTGCCTCCGGTCATGGAACGCAGATCCGTACAATAACCGAACAATCCACTCATAGGGATATCCGCTTCGATGATCTGTCTGCCGCCGCTCATAGGTGTCATGCCCAGTACGCGGCCTCGTCTCTTGTTCAGATCACCCATGATGTCACCGGTGTAAGCATCGGGTACCGTAACTTTCAGGGACATGATAGGCTCTAACAGAACCGGACCCGCTTCCATGACGCCCTTCTTGAACGCCTGAATCGCTGCGGTCTTGAATGCCATCTCCGAGGAGTCTACCGGATGATAGGAGCCATCGTACAGTACTGCCTTGACACCAACTACCGGATATGCCGCCAGAGGTCCTCTGCCCACGGACTCCTGAATACCTTTTTCTACTGCAGGGAAGAAGTTTTTCGGTACTGCACCACCTACGACTTCTGTTGCAAATTCATAGGGCTTCGTCAGATCGCCGGAAGGTGAGAAACGCATTTTTACATGACCGTACTGACCGTGTCCGCCGGACTGTTTCTTGTACTTATATTCCACATCGGACTGTTTCTTGATGGTCTCTTTGTATGCGATCTTCGGCTTGGAAAGCTCGATCTCTACTTTGTATTCGTTTAACAGACGGCTGACCACGATATCCAGATGCTGGTCACCCATGCCGTAAAGTAAGGTCTGGCGGTTCTCCGCATCGTTCACTACCCGGATGGTCAGATCTTCATGAGTCATCTTCTGCAATGCCTGGGATATCTTATCCACATCCGCCTTGTTCTTCGGCTTATACCGCATATAGGTATAGGGAGTGGAAATATCGAACTTGCCGTATTTAATAGTCGTTGCCTTAGTCGAGAGACTGTTGCCGGTTCTCGCTGCAGTCAGCTTCGCCAGTGCTCCGATATCTCCCGCATGCAGTTCACTGACTTCGATAGGCTTATTGCCCTGCAATACATAGATTTTGCCAATCTTCTCTTCAATATCACGATCCACGTTATACAGCAGATCATCCGTTTTCAGTACACCGGAGTTTACCTTGATCAGGGAGTATTTTCCAATGAAAGGATCCACGATGGTCTTCCAGATGTAAGCGGATTTAGCCTTTGCGAAGTCATAATCCGCATGGTAGATCTCGTTGGTCTTCAGATTGATACCCGCTACTTCTCTGTTCTCAGGGCTGGGCATGTATTTAATAATATCATCTAACAGTGTGTACATACCCTGGCACAGAATGTTCGAACCCATAGTCATGGGAACGATGCTTCCGTCACAGACATTGGTACGGAGGGCTGCACGGATCTCTGCTTCAGAGAAGGTCTCTCCGCCGAAATACCGCTCCATGAATTCTTCACTGGTCTCGGCTACGGCTTCCATTAAGGTATCACGGCAGATCTGCAGATTCGCCCGGCTGTAATCCGGTACGTCACAGGGAACAACTTCCTTACCCTCCCAGCGGTTACCGCTCTCGGTGATAACATTGATGTATCCTACAAATTTCTCGTTTTCACGGATCGGCAGATGAAACGGTGCCATCTTCTTACCGTACAGGTTGGTCATATCTTCCACTACCTGACGGAAGGAAGCGTTATCCACATCCATGTTGGAAACATAGATGAAACGGGGCAGCTTGTATTTTTCGCAAAGCTCCCATGCCTTCTGGGTGCCAACTTCGATGCCAGACTTGCCGTTAACTACTATGATGGCTGCTCCTGCGGCACTAACTGCCTCTTCCACTTCTCCCACGAAATCAAAATAACCAGGTGTATCAATAATATTGATCTTGTATCCTTCCCACTCAATGGGAATCACGGAGGTACTGATAGAGAAATGACGTTTCTGTTCTTCTTTACTGTAATCGCTGAGGGTATTGCCGTCATCTACCTTGCCCATACGAGAGGTGATACCGGACAGATAACCAAAGGCTTCTGCAAGACTGGTCTTGCCACTGCCTCCATGGCCCAGTAATACTACGTTACGGATCTTGTCTGTTGTGTAAATATTCATATCCCATCCTCCATTTATTCTGCATTTTGGGTATTTTGTCCAGCCGTTGGATTGGATTTTTAACCCCTTATGTGTATTTTACTAAATATATACTGCTATTACAAGTAAATATTGTTAATAATTTCATATTTTTACAAGTTGTCAGAACTTTGCGATATGAACAGTTGCACAAGACAAGTAAATTGAAAGTTACGAGTCATGCAAAAATAGAACGGAATACCTCGGTGGGAGCTTGCTCACACAAGAGGTTGTTTCATTCTATTTTTATACCGTGCGTCCAACGGACACACTCGACAGCCGTCAATGAAATAAATGTGGAGTGCCCTTTGCGACACATTTATGAATTGAGTGCATGGCTCGTAACGTAGGGTTGCCGTAGACCCCACGAACGCCCGCGGCGAACGGAATGTCCTTCCTCGATGTGAGGTCTCCCGGTGGGAATTTTCTAACGAAAAGTGAGTAGCGGTTCTAATCCGTACGGGCACGGCTCCAGTTGCCATCCATGGCAACATCCGCCTGTCGCGAACGTCCTGTTCGCTCCACCCTGTCTTTCAACACTTTTCGAGAAAATATCACCACCTCCCGACAAACATCTTCGGAAGGACATTCCGTCCACCGTGGCGTTCTGTGTTTTGGGTCTATACAGAAAAACTGAGTTGTGAGATACAAAATTCGCTGCAAATAACGCATAAAAAGCTGAATATGGGTCTATAGGGAAAAAACTGGCTCTGAGATACTCATTTTGAAGAAATTGAGTATCTAGAAAGCAAATTTTTCGCTATAGACCCATATTGTCTAGTTTTTGTTTTTTACCCGTCCCCAAAAGTACCTACAGGGAAATTTATCTTCTATAGACCCATGAAGTTTTTCAAAAAACAGTAGCCCGCAGTTAGGGGGAGCTGTTTGCATGTGTTTCCTACTTTTTTGCACATACCTAATTCTTGTTTTTGAATTATTCGCATGTATTTCTTGATTTTTCGCACATACTAGATTCTTGTTTTTAATTTCCGCACATGTATTCTCAAATGCTCTGCCTAAATAATTGGGATGTTTTTCATAACCCAGCAGAAAAGGACTGCTCCCCCGGGCGTAGATGCGGCGGAGACTGTGAGATTTTCTTGGAAAGTGGTTGAGCCGCAGGGGCAACGCGAACACGATGTTCGCGTTAGCCGATAAGTGCCATGGATGGCAACGTAAAGGCGGCCCCGTCATGGTGAGAAGCACTTGGCCACTTTCCTTTAGAAAATCCACAGTTGTAGCTAGCATCCGAGTCCGGGGCGGGCAGCCCTTTCTGCGTGGATTTTACGGCCCCTACGTTACGAGCCATGCACCCAATTCATAAATGTGTCGCAAAGGACGCTCCACATTTATTTCATTGACGGCTGTCGCCATATATAGTCAAAAACAAAAACAGCGACTTGTGAGCAAGCTCCCAGATCGCTGTTTCCGTTTTGACTTTGCATGGCTCGTAACTCTCAATTTAATATTCTTCTGCAATATCAATCTCTTCCTGCTCGGCAGCTGTCGTGTCTGCGGAATAGGGGGTTCTGTGGAGGTATGCCAGCCAGTAACCGCATCCGACAATTCCGGCACCGCCTACGATGTTACCCAGAGTGATAGGCAAGAGGGCTTTTACAAGGAAATTGAACCAGGTCAGGCTCTCTGCGGTAATTCCGTAGGCCTGTGCTGTCAGCAGACCGCATACACCGAAATACATATCTGCGATACTGTGTTCAAAACCGCATAATACAAACAGCATGACAGGCCAATAACTGGTCAGAAGCTTGCCGGAAACTCGCTTCGCCGCAAAAGACATCCATACCGCAATACACACCAGAATATTGCACAGAATGCCTCGCACGAAAGCCTCTCCCACGCTTAAATTCGTCCGGGCTGCAGCAGCATTGACTATTGCCTGTGCAAGCTGCTCTCCGAAGAGATCCGGTGTCCGTCCCACTACTACCAACACCGCTACAAACGCAGCGCCGAGAAAGTTGCCGATATAGACAAACAGCCAGTTTTTCAACATTTTCCATACGGTGACTTTCTTCTCCCATACTGCCAGTATGATCAGGTTATTACCGGTGAATAGTTCACTGCCCGCCACAAGTACCATAGCCATACCTGCCGGGAATACTGCAGCGCCCACCAGCTTTGCCACCGATGCGATGCCAATGGTGCTGGATGCCGTCGTGGATGCGATTCCCGCAAAGCCGATGAACATACCGGCGAAGAATCCCAATAAAATTGTCTTGAAGATCGACAGATTTACTTTATGGATTCCGACTTCTATATAGTTTCTTGCAATTTCCAAAGGTGAATGCATAAATAGAGTCCTCCTGTTTTTCCGAAACCGACTCGTAAATGTAAGATCGGCTTTCCACAATTTCTGCATATTTAGGAACAGTTACATCTTGCCATATTTCAATTACACTTGCAAGCAAATATGAAAATATCAGAAAAGAGTATACCCTCTCTTGATTTTCGCACGTTAATTTGCTATAGTGGTTGAAGAACAAACAGACATCTTCCGACTTTGTCTTACTATTTGTTTACAGTAAATAACAGAATCGAGGAAAACTATAATGAGTACTCTTACCTTTGGTTTTATCGGTCTGGGTCTGATCGGTGGCTCCATCGCCCGGGCGATTCGTCAGAATCTCCCCCATTCTCAGATCATTGCATACGATATTAACGCAGACACCTTAAGTGAAGCTTCCCAGTGCGGCGTAGCCAATACAATCACCACGAAAATCGATGCTTCTTTTTCCACGTGCGATTATCTATTCCTCTGTGCTCCGGTGCAGAAAAATGACGAAAACCTTTCCGCTGTAAAAAAAATTCTCTCACCGAAGACCCTGCTCACCGATGTGGGAAGTGTCAAGAGCGAGATCCATAAGGAGATCAAAAAAGCCGGTCTGGAAAGACAGTTTATCGGCGGTCATCCCATGGCGGGAAGTGACCGGGTGGGCTTTATTAATTCCAAAGCCGTCCTTTTGGAGAATGCCTACTACATTCTCACCCCCACAGCTTCCGTTCCGGAGAATAAGGTCACGGATTATAAGAATCTGGTGCAGCAGTTAGGAGCCATTCCCCTGATCCTGGATCCGACACAGCATGATTACGTCACTGCTGCAGTCAGTCACCTGCCCCATATCATTGCAGCCTCTCTGGTAAATCTGGTGCGGGACAAGGATTCTGCAGATGGGCTGATGAAAATGATCGCTGCCGGAGGCTTCAAGGATATCACCAGAATCGCCTCCTCCTCCGCTGCGGTATGGCAGCAGATCTGTCTGACGAATACAGAAAACATTTCGACACTTTTATCTTCCTACATTGCTTCCCTCCAGGGAATCCAACAGGAACTAAACGCCAAACGCGGTGATGATCTGTACGAGCTGTTCGACAGTGCCAGAATCTACCGTGATTCCTTCATCAATACCGCCAGCGGTCCTCTGAAGAGTTCCTATGCCATTACCATCGACATTGCCGACGAACCCGGTGAGATTGCAGCCGTGGCTACGATTCTCGCCCTGAAAAATATCAGTATCAAAAACATCGGCATCGTCCATAACCGGGAGTACGAGGGCGGCGTGCTGCGCATTGAATTCTATCAGGAAGAAGCCATCGAAAGATCCACGAAGATTCTTCGTGAAAAGGGCTACAGTCTGCACAACAAGAACTAGAAACCCGACTTCTGTTTCCTTCGCCGCACCATTTTCTCCACACAGACACATACGAACAGTCCGAACACACCACCACAGGTATCCAGCACCACATCGGCAAAACACCCATAGCGTCCCGGAATGAACAGTTGGTGGAATTCATCCGCTCCGGCGGAGACAAACACCCAGCACACGATCAAAAGATACAGCTTCCGTCCTCTCTCCTTCCAGGGTCTCCACACGCCGTACAATAACACTCCCATGCAGGCATACTCAGAAAAATGGGCCAGCTTACGGATGGGATGTTCAAAATAAGCCGCCATACTGTCGAGGACATTCTGCGTCCAGTGTTTCCCGGAGATAGCATTCAGAAGCTCTGCACATTTTTCCGAGATCATAGCACTCAGTGAGCCGGATTCCTCACCATCCTGACCGGAAAACACAAAAATGAGCCGATATAACAATACAAGTAAAATAGCAGCCATTACACTGACTGCCATTTTACGTCTCTTACTACTTCTCATCATTGACTGTCTGATATACGCGGATTCTTGCCGCATCGCTCTCCGGCATTCCGATGAAGACAGCCCCATACATATAAGAATCTCTCTTCATTTCGATCCTGACGATCTGTAAGAACGCATGCAACACTTCATGCGTCCAAATCCTCAGCTTCGATTCATACACTGCACCGATACTTAACACTTCCTTGCACAAAAATCCCACTCCGTTGGGAGATACATCTACGATGTCAATGCTGACTTCCTGCATGTCTCCCTGGTCCAGGCGTTTTACCATCAGGGTGGAACTCATTTCTGTACGCTTGCTTCGTCTTCTTTCTTCCATTATTTTTCTCCTTTTAAGTCAGCAATGAACATGGCATCTCCAAAGCTGAAAAATCTGTATTTTTCATGGATTGCTTCTTCGTAGGCGTGCAGGATATGTTCTCTACCCGCAAGTGCCGATACCAGCATTACCAGAGTAGACTCCGGCAGATGGAAATTCGTGATCAGTGCATCCAGCACCTTGAAACGATATCCGGGATATATGAAAATCTCAGTATTGTCACAGCCGGGCTGTACCATGCCCTGCTCGTCCGCGGCACTCTCCACGGTACGGCAGCTGGTGGTACCCACGCAGATCACACGACCACCATTTCTCTTCGTCTCATTGATCGTGTTCGCTGCTTCCTCCGTCACCTGATAATACTCGGAATGCATATGATGCTCCAGCACATTTTCTTCCTTCACCGGGCGGAAAGTCCCTAATCCCACATGCAAGGTCACATAAGCGATCTTAATGCCCTTGTCCGCGATCTGCTGCAACAATTCCCGGGTAAAATGGAGACCCGCTGTAGGCGCTGCCGCAGAGCCCTCATATTTTGCATAAACGGTCTGATAACGGTTCTTATCCTTCAGTTTATGAGTGATATAAGGAGGCAGGGGCATCTCACCTAACTTGTCCAATACCTCTTCAAAAATACCCTCATATTCAAAACGGATCAAACGATTGCCTTCTTCTACAGTCTCAAGCACTTCCGCCTTTAGCAGTCCGTCTCCGAAGCTCAGGCGCTGACCGGGCTTACATTTTTTGCCAGGCTTTACCAGTGTCTCCCAGACATCCGCTTCTTTTCTTTTTAACAAAAGGACTTCCACATGTCCGCCAGTACCTTCCCGCTCTCCTAAAAGTCTCGCCGGAATAACCTTGGTGTTGTTTAACACCAGACAGTCTCCGGGATGCAGATAGTCGATAATATCCCGGAAAATATGATGAGAGAGCTCTCCTGTATTTTTATCGAGCACCAGAAGCCTGGAGGAAGAACGATCCTCCAGCGGATCCTGCGCGATCAGTTCCTGGGGCAGATCAAAGTAAAAGTCTGATTTTTTCAGTTCGGTCGTCTCTGCCATTACAGGCTCGCTCCTTCCACAAATGCTTTATATCCGCGATATGTCTCATATACGTCGGCCTTACTGGTAGCTTCCCAGGGTGCATGCATGTTCAGCACTGCCACACCGCTGTCGATAACGTTCATGCCGTACAATGCCAGAATATATGCGATGGTTCCACCGCCGCCCAAATCGACCTTACCAAGCTCTGCAGTCTGGAAGTTCACCTCTGCCTTGTCGAAGATATGGCGCAGATGTGCCAGATACTCCGCATTGGCATCGTTGGAACCGGACTTGCCTCTGGCTCCGGTGAATTTATTGATGACCATACCGCCGCCTAAGTATGCCACGTTCTTTTTATCGAAGCTGGACGCATAGGTAGGATCAAAAGCACTGCTGACATCGGAAGACAGCATACAGCTGTGTGCCAGGCATCTTCTCACATGCAGTTCGCTGTATTCGCCTGTCAGATTCATGACCTCTGCTACAGCATTTTCGAAGAAATGAGACTGCATGCCGGTAGCACCGACAGAACCGATTTCTTCCTTGTCCACCAGGATACAGCACATAGTACGGTCGGTCACATCACTGTCTAACATTGCCTGCATGGAAGTGTATGCACAGACTCTGTCATCCTGTCCGTAAGCCAGTGTCATGCTGCGGTCAAAGCCTGCTTCTCTTGCTTTGCCTGCGGGAACGATCTCTAACTCTGCGGAGACGAAATCTTCTTCGTGAATGTCATAGGTCTCTTTCAGGATATCCAGAACACCTGCCTTTACCGCTTCTTTTCCGGCTTCTTTCTCATCTTTTTTCTTATCCTTTTTATCAATCAGCAGAGGCTTGTTGCCTACGATAATATCCAGAGCTTCGCCCTCGATGACCTTTGCTGCCTTTTTCTCCAGCTGCTCCTGTGCCAGATGGATCAACAGATCGGATACAAAGAATACAGGATCATCCTCGTTCTCGCCGATATTGATCTCTACACAGGTACCGTCTTTTTTCACGATCACACCATGGATTGCCAGGGGAATAGTCACCCACTGGTACTTCTTCACACCACCGTAATAATGGGTGTCCAGATAAGCGAATCCGCCATCCTCATACAGGGGATTCTGCTTTACATCCAGTCTGGGGCTGTCGATATGGGCTCCGAGGATGTTCATGCCCTCTGTCATGGGTTTACGGCCGATCTGGAACATGGCGATGGATTTGTTCATCCATACGCTGTATACCTTATCTCCGGTTTTAAGAGCAGTGCCCTCTTTGATCAGGCTCTCCAGTTCACGGTAACCGGACTTCTCAATGGTATTGACAATGGTGTCAATGCACTCTCTCTCGGTCTTACCGTTGTCTAAGAAATCACGATACTGTGCGTTTATTTTCTCCAGCTCTTTTAACTGTTTGGAAGAATAGGTCTCCCAGGTGTTTTTCTTTACCATATTTATCCTCATTTCCGCATCCGTCTTCCGGATACTCTTTTACTATAACTACAACAGGAGAGGTTCCTCGCCCTCTCCGTATCAGTGTACTACATTTGCGTCCGCAGTTCAATTCCTGTCTGTCAGATTTTCATCCTTCTCCTTAGGATCCCTGTCGATCTCCGTATAATGTTTTTTTCTGCGCTGGATCTTCTTGATCTCCCGGATGCGTCTACGGTTCTCTCTCGCCAGTTCGCTCTTACTGCTGGCATGATTTACCAGCACCCTGTTCACCGGACGGAAATACCGGTTCAGATAGGCACCGATCAGAATGATATACATACAGAAATACATCCACAACATAATGATCACAATAATGGTCAGACTTCCGTAAATACTATACCCATTTCCATAGGACACATACATGGAAAATCCCCAGGAAAATACACTCCATACTACCGCAGCAAAGCAGGCTCCCGGAACCTGTTCCGTGAATTTCAGCTTTGTGTCCGGGATATATGTATAAATCAGTCCAAACAAAAGGATCAGCACCGCCCATACGAACAGAAAGCGGAAATTCATCAGGAGACTCACAAACATCTGTAGCTGCGGAATCCTATGTAATGCAATATCCACCAGCTGATTGCCAAATACCATAAAAAACAGCGACAAGATCAACACTACAAGCATGATCAACGTATAAAAGCTTGCAATAAAACGGATCACGAAGTAATTACGCTTCTCGTCCACACCATTGACCGCATTTAATCCCCGCATCAGTGCCATGACACCCTTCGCCGCCGACCAGACCATGGCGATCAGAGCCACAGGCAGGATTCCAACCGAACTCTCATACACATCCACGACCAGACTCTCCACCATGGCATCCGCAATATCCGGTGTCACATCTGTCAGTGCAGTGATCAGATTCTGCTCCGTCACCGGGGTATAAGGAATCACCGCGCAGACTACCATCAGCATCGGAATCACCGACAAAAACAGGAAAAATGCTGTACTCGATGCATAAGCGCTGATATTCTGTTTTTTCATCTGGCTGGAAAAATCCCGCCAAATGCTGATTATTGTCCTGAGCATATCTCGCATCCTTCATAGAAAAAGTTAAGGATCTGTTCCGCGCCAAGCCCCTGCAGTGCCATATTTTTAGCACCGTTCTGGCTCATTCCCACGCCATGGCCGAATCCACCGCCGATAATGTTATATCCTATCATATTTTTCTTATCATGGCTAGGTTCAATCACAAAAAATGCACTGGGCAGGAGGCTGGGCATGCTTACTTCACTGCCGTCCTGTCTGACCACCCTGGTCACGCCATCACATAGTACTGCTCTGATATTATATTCCGAGATGATCTTGTAGGTTCCTTTATCTGTGGCAATGACCAATTCATCTGCCACACCGCCGGGTCCCCGTTTTACAATGGTGATATCCGTAACCTTAGAAAAATTTTTTATGTTTTGACTGCTGTAGTCACCATCCTTCAGAGTCAAAATCAGCTTCCCGTTGGCTTCATAACGATTCTTCAGGGTCTCAAGTATCCGGTCCACATCGATCTCTTTTACCGTATATGTCCAACGGTACCACCCTTCCTGCGCTTCATAATCCTCTGCATGAGTTTGGGTAATAAAATCCCGGAAGGACTCTTCTTCGCTCAACTCCTCTGCAGTTGTTTCCGCGGTAATCTCCGTACTGCCTGCAGCTACCGCCCCGTCATCCGTCTGCACCGGATTCTCCGGGCTTTGGCTCAGCCGGCTGCTTTTCAGATAATCAAGCATCTGCGCCTCCACAGTCTTCCATATGCTTGCTGTAGTTCCCACACCGCAGGATGTCGAATAATAATAGGTGTTCGCCACAATGCCTTCGTCTGTCAAAATCATTTGTCCGTAGGTTTCCTTTACCGCCGTAGTGGTGCTGTCTGCCTCTGTGATGTTGTTATAGACCTGATAGGAAGTGCTGTCATCCACATGGGCTCCATACCGGGGGTATCCTGCTCTGAGCATATGTCCGTAGGCATAGGTTCTGGCGCAGATTGCCTGCGCTTTCAGGGCTTCTAACGGATAAGATGCCGGCATTTCACTTGGTACCACACTGAAGAGATATTCCTCCAACGGCAGCTCATTCACCACGGCGATGCCCTCTGCTGTTCTGAGCAGTTCGATATGACCTCTGTAGGAAGGTATTCCCTGGCTTCTGTTTACACTAAGCAGCTGAATTCTGCCCGTCAATACTGCAGGAACTATACTGATACGCTCCCCCACAAAATAATCACTGTCCATGTCTATGGTAATCTTGTCTCCTTTGGGAAACAATTCTTCCTGTATATTTTCCCCACTTCCGTATTGCAGCAGGAAATCGCTGTTTGCCGTCAGTATTACTTCTGTATGCAAAATATCCACATAATCCGAAGTCTTGATCAACACCCGGATGTCTTCCATATTCGCCTCTCTGGCTAAGAGAATACCGCAGATCGCACCATTCTCCTGGATAAAATCCGCATTGGCATAGCCAAAGGTCAGATCCGCGAACGTGCACATGGTAAGCTCCCGATACAAACGATATCCTTTGTAATCCTCTGCCAGAGGAATTCTGCCCCGGCCTTCGATCTCAATGCCGTTTTCATTCGCTGACAGCACTCTTCCTGTAAACTTATCCGTCTTCAGAACAACCGCACTCACCAGTTCATCTGTAAGTTCTACATCCGCCAGCTGTTCCCGCATCTGCTCCGGTGCTGGAACAGAATCTGAACCTTCTGTTTCTGCCTCCAGGAAAAAGGTCTCCTTCTCTCCGTCACAGAAAATAGTGATCCGGTCGGCTTCCGCATCCGTGATCCATACATTTTTAAGTTTCTGTACTACCGGGATATGCTGCGGCGAAGTCTCCAACATCTCGGGGGTATCCGTGCCCTCCCTGCCACAGCTATGTAACAAATTTAGGAAAAGCAAAAAAAGAAGAAATGCCACAGCTAAAATGCACAGATATTTCTTCAGCTGTATTCTCTGTCCTTTCGGAAGTTTATAATAATTCTCAAGTAGTCTGTTTTTCTTCAAATTTTTCTTCAAATGATCCCCGCCTGATTTGATAATTAAGCTTTAAAAGAGCAGCCCCAAAGGACTGCTCTCTCTTTTGTATTGTTATCCCCAAAATGCCGCCTCTTACCTTTTGACTCCTAGCAATGCTAGGTGGGTAACCGCAACCAACCTTTTGCCTTCCCTTCCAATCCTCCTTGCGGAGTGAGGGCTTGACAGCCACTTGGCAATATAGGAATCCCGTTTAAAGTAAATGTAGGTTCAAAACTGGTAAGAGTTATCGCACATCTCAGGTTAAGTATATTATATCTACTCTGTTTCTATTTTACAACTGTAATTTTTACCAAAAAAGGCTGCCTCCAAAGAGACAGCCTTCCTATTTGCATTTGTCTGTAAGTAAGATTACAGCTGAGGGCCAGCAGCAACCAGAGCCTTACCTGCATCATTTCCTTCATATTTAGCGAAGTTCTTGATGAATCTCTGAGCCAGATCCTTTGCCTTCTCTTCCCACTGGGAAGGATCAGCGTAGGTATCTCTGGGATCCAGAATTCCGGTATCAACACCGGTTAACTCGGTAGGAACCTCGAAATCGAAGTAAGGAATCTTCTTGGTAGGAGCGGTCTTGATTGCACCATTCAGAATAGCATCGATGATACCACGGGTATCCTTAATGGAGATACGCTTGCCGGTTCCGTTCCATCCGGTGTTTACAAGGTATGCCTTAGCACCGTTCTTCTCCATCTTCTTCACCAGCTCTTCTGCATACTTGGTAGGATGCAGCTCCAGGAATGCCTGACCGAAACAAGCAGAGAAGGTAGGGGTAGGCTCGGTAATACCACGCTCGGTACCAGCTAACTTAGCTGTGAAACCGGACAGGAAGTAATACTGGGTCTGCTCCGGAGTCAGAATAGATACGGGAGGCAGTACGCCGAATGCATCAGCAGACAGGAAGATTACGTTCTTAGCTGCGGGTGCGGAAGAAATAGGACGTACAATATTCTTAATATGGTCGATAGGATAAGATACACGAGTATTCTCGGTAACGGTCTTATCGTTGAAATCAATCTTGCCGTTAGCATCAACGGTTACGTTCTCAAGCAGCGCATCTCTCTTGATTGCGTTGTAGATGTCGGGCTCGGAATCCTTGTCCAGGTTGATAACCTTAGCGTAGCATCCACCTTCAAAGTTGAATACGCCGTTGTCATCCCAACCGTGCTCGTCATCACCGATCAGCAGACGCTTAGGATCGGTAGACAGAGTGGTCTTACCGGTTCCGGACAGACCAAAGAAGATAGCGGTGTTCTCACCGTTCATATCGGTGTTTGCGGAGCAGTGCATGGAAGCGATGCCCTTCAGAGGCAGGTAGTAATTCATCATGGAGAACATACCCTTCTTCATCTCTCCGCCGTACCATGTATTCACAATAACCTGCTCACGGCTGGTAATATTGAAAGCTACACAAGTCTCGGAATTCAGACCAAGCTCCTTGTAATTCTCAACCTTAGCCTTGGATGCGTTGTAAACTACGAAATCAGGCTCGAAGTTCTTCAGCTCTTCCTCGGTGGGTTTGATGAACATGTTGGTTACGAAATGGGCCTGCCAAGCTACCTCAACGATGAAACGGATAGCCATGCGAGTGTCCTTGTTAGCGCCGCAGAATGCATCTACAACGAACAGTCTCTTGTTGGACAGCTCCTTCTTAGCGATATCCTTTACAGCAGCCCATGCTTCCTGAGACATACGATGGTTGTCGTTCTTGTACTCATCGGAAGTCCACCATACAGTGTTCTTGGAGTTCTCATCTTCAACGATGAACTTATCTTTGGGAGAACGTCCTGTATATATACCGGTCATAACGTTTACCGCACCGAGTTCGGTCTCCTGACCTTTCTCGTAGCCTTCCAGTTCAGGCTTCATCTCTTCTTTGAATAATTCTTCATAAGAAGGATTGTAAACGATTTCTGTGGTTCCGGTGATGCCGTACTTGCTTAAATTAATCTCTGCCATCTTACATTAACCTCTTTCCTTTATTCTTTATATGTGTCTTTATCTTCTGCCACATCGTGTGTATTATCTCAAAACCCAGTAAAAAAGTCAAGAAACCGTTAAAAATTTTATACCAATTTTATATTCTCTTTACTTCACTCCGGTTTCTGCCGCCAGCCATTCTTTTTCTTCCTCATTCAGATAAGGAGAAATCTTCTCGTAGACGGTCTTCTGATACTCGTGCAGATATTTTATCTGGGTATCGTTCAAATATTTTTCGTCAATGGCTTCTCTATCGACAGGCACCCAGGTCAGAGTCTCGAAATGCATGAACTGACCGTACTCGTTCTTCACATCGTTTTTCGCCAGCATCACGTTCTCGATACGAATGCCGTGGCTGCCCTGGATGTAGATACCAGGCTCATTGGTGATGTCCATGCCGTCTTCGAACACGGCTTCCACCATACCTCCAGTGAATCTCCAACGCATGTTCTGGGGACCTTCGTGTACGTTCAGAATGTATCCCACACCATGTCCGGTGCCGCACTGGTAATCAATATCCATATCCCAGATAGGCTGTCTTGCCAGAATATCCAGATTCCTTCCGGTACAGCCGTAGAGCCAGTGAGCGTGGGTAAGCTGCATCACTGCCGCAGCCACCATGGTATAATGCTTTTTCATCTCATCGGAGACAGGACCCAATGCGATGGTTCTGGTTACATCGGTGGTGCCGCCAAGATACTGTCCGCCGGAATCTACCAAAAGCATTCCCTCCGGCTCCAGAGTTGCACAGTTCTCCGGTGTTGCCTCGTAATGCATCATGGCTGCATTGGACTTATAGCCTGCAATCGTTGGGAAGGAAAGGTCTAAGAATTCCGGAATCTCTCTTCTCTTCTGTTCCAGATAGTCTGCGGCGGTCACTTCGGTGATCTTCTCTTTTCCTACATGAGTTTTCAGCCAGTAGATGAATTTGGTTACCGCAACGCTGTCCTTCAGGAAAATCTCCTGCATTCTCGCCTGTTCCACCGGATTCTTGATGGCTTTCAACAGTTCAGTGGGATTCTTACCCTCTATCAGCTGCTGGTTCTTCTGCAGTGTCTTATATAAAGTATAACTGCAATATCTGTTATCCACGAGGATCACATTGCCTGCAGGAAGTGATTTCAGAAAGTCTACGACAGTGTCGTATTCCTTCACATTGATGTGATGTGCTGCAAGGTATTCTGACACCTGCGTATCCAGTGCCTTCTGCTGGATAAACAATGTGGCGGTATCCTCCGTAATATAAGCATAAGACATTGCCACCGGGTTGCATTCCACATCACAGCCACGGATATTGAAGAGCCACATCAGATCGTCCAGTTTAGTCAAAAGCAGTGCGTTGGCGCCGTCTTTTGCCATCTTCTCTCTGGTCTGCATGAGTTTCTCTTCCACACTCTTGCCGGCAATTTTCTCGTTCAGTACCGTTACTTTTCCGGCAGGAAAATCCGGTCTGTCCGTCCAGATGCTGTCTGCCAGATCTTTCTCATAAGCGATACAGATCTGCGTCTTTGCCAGTACCTTTTCGTATTTTTTACCGTCCATGGCTGCAATGACTCTGCCGTCGAAGCCTAAGGTCTGACCCTGCTGCATATTCTGCTCCAGAAACTCTTCGATGGTAGGAACACCTTCCTGCAACATGCGGAACAGTTCTACGCCTGTCCCTTCCAATTCTGCCTCTGCCTGAATGAAATATCTGCCGTCGGTCCACAGTCCGGCGCCGTCCTTCCATACTAACAGCGTACCGTTGGAACCGGTAAAGTTACTGAAATATTCTCTTACTTTAAAATAGTCGTTTACGTATTCGGAGTTATGAAAATCCGCTGTGGGCATCATATAAAAATCAATGCCTTCCTCCTGCATCTTCGCTCTGAGAAGTGCAAGTCTGTCCTGAATTACTTTGTTTTCCATTGTTTTGTTCCTCGTATTATAAAGTAGTAGTGTTTATAGACCCTCTCCAAGGTCTATATGCTA